>OGIA01000022.1_pt1 | contig 206059 bp, 178 predicted proteins | sample 1571671 | NCBI WGS metagenome assembly OGIA01 (sample SAMEA2582027, study PRJEB24529) | metagenome | biome: Human gut stool | place: China | collected 2011
GGGGGGACCACCCTCCAACCCTAAATACTACCCAGTGACCGATAGCGTATAGTACTGTGAAGGAAAGGTGAAAAGCACCCCGGGAGGGGAGTGAAAAAGAACCTGAAACCCTGTGCCTACAAGCACCTAGAGCACGTCAATGTGTGATAGGGTACTTTTTGTAGAACGGTCCGGCGAGCGATTGTATGCAGCAAGGTTAAGGACTTAAGGTCTGGAGCCGAAGCGAAAGCGAGTTTGAAAAGGGCGTTAAGTTGCATACAATGGGCCCGAAACCGGGTGACCTACCCATGGTCAGGTTGAAGTGGAAGTAAAATTCCATGGAGGACCGAACCGACCTCCGTTGAAAAGGCGGCGGATGAACTGTGGGTAGCGGAGAAATTCCAATCGAACCCGGAGATAGCTGGTTCTCCCCGAAATAGTTTTAGGACTAGCCTCAAGTTAGATACCTGGAGGTAAAGCACTGAATAGCCTAGCGGCCGAGAGGTTAGCGAAGCTTATCAAACTCAGAATGCCAGAGTATTGATGCTTGGGAGTCAGACAGTGTCAGATAAATGTCATTGTCAAAAGGGAAACAGCCCAGATCTACAGCTAAGGTCCCAAAGTCAGGTTAAGTGGAAAACGATGTGAAGATACGTAGACAACCAGGATGTTGGCTCAGAAGCAGCCACACATTCAAAGAGTGCGTAATAGCTCACTGGTCGAGCGTCTTTGCGCGGAGAATTTAACGGGGCTAAACCTGACACCGAAGCTTAGGCAATACAGCAATGTATTGGGTAGGGGAGCGTTGTATACGCGGTGAAACAGTAGCGCAAGCGGCTGTGGAGTGTATAGAAGTGAGAATGCCGGAATGAGTAGCGCGAATGCAGTGAGAATCTGCATGGCCGAAAGCCTCAGGTTTCTGGAGGAAGGTTCGTCCGCTCCAGGTTAGTCGGGAGCTAAGGTGAGGCCTAACGGCGTAGCCGATGCACAGACGGTAGAGATTCCGTCACCACCAAAAGAGTTAAACACAGGGACACATTTGAAGTCTCGGAGCCGGGTGTTGGTTCCGGTAGCGATCGAGGGAAGTTAGTACCGAAGTCCGGGATGGAAGATGGCGAGAAAAGCTGTGTGTATTTCTGCGGTGCCCGTACCGCAAACCGACACAGGTAGGTAGGAAGAAGATTCTAAGGCCAACGGGAGAAGGGTTGTTAAGGAACTCGGCAAATTGACCCCGTAACTTCGGGAGAAGGGGTGCTCCAGAGATGGAGCCGCAGAGAATCGGCCCAAGCAACTGTTTACCAAAAACACAGGTTTGTGCTAAATCGAAAGATGACGTATACGAGCTGACGCCTGCCCGGTGCTGGAAGGTTAAGAGGAGATGTGCAAGCATTGAATCGAAGCCCCAGTGAACGGCGGCCGTAACTATAACGGTCCTAAGGTAGCGAAATTCCTTGTCAGGTAAGTTCTGACCCGCATGAAAGGCGTAATGATTTGGGCACTGTCTCGACAGCCCGCCCGGCGAAATTGTAGTACCGGTGAAGATGCCGGTTACCCGCGACAAGACGGAAAGACCCCATGGAGCTTTACTGTAGCCTAATATTGGGTTTCGATGTTGCATGCACAGGATAGATGGGACACAGGGAAGCAAGTGCTTTGGCATTTGTGGAGTGGCCGTTGGGATACCATCCTTGCGATATTGGAATTCTAACCTGCGCCTTTGAATCAAGGCGGGGGACATTGTTAGGTGGGCAGTTTGACTGGGGCGGTCGCCTCCTAAAGAGTAACGGAGGCGTTCAAAGGTTCGCTCAGCTTGAACGGAAATCAAGCAAAAGAGTGCAAACGCAGAAGCGAGCCTAACTGCGAGACTGACGGGTCGAGCAGTAACGAAAGTTGGAGTTAGTGATCCGGTGGTATGTGAGTGGAAATGCCATCGCTCAACGGATAAAAGTTACCCTGGGGATAACAGGCTGATCTCCCCCAAGAGTCCACATCGACGGGGAGGTTTGGCACCTCGATGTCGGCTCATCGCATCCTGGGGCTGTATTCGGTCCCAAGGGTTTGGCTGTTCGCCAATTAAAGCGGTACGCGAGCTGGGTTCAGAACGTCGTGAGACAGTTCGGTCCCTATCTGTCGTGGGCGCAGGATATTTGATGGGAGCTGTTCCTAGTACGAGAGGACCGGAGCGGACGTACCTCTGGCGCACCAGTTGTTCTGCCAAGGGCATAGCTGGGCAACTATGTACGGATCGGATAAACGCTGAAAGCATCTAAGCGTGAAGCCGACCCAAAGATAAGATATCCCATTGTTTCAAACAAGTAAGACCCCTTGAAGACTACAAGGTTGATAGGCACGATGTGTAAGTGGAGCGATCCATTCAGCAAGCGTGTACTAATAGGTCGAGGGCTTGACCACAATTCGCTTGAGACTTTTAAGTCAACGAAAAAATGTTAGCAGTGATTATTCAGTTTTGAAGGCACGTCCTTCTAAGAAATACTGGACAGAAGCACAGAAATGTGTTATACTGATTCAGTCAGATCGGTCGGTGTCGATGACGGTAAGGTTCCACCTGTTCCCATTCCGAACACAGAAGTTAAGCTTACTTGTGCCGAAGATAGTTAGCTGGAAACGGCTTGTGAAAATAGGTAGTCGCCGACTTAGAGAAACGCTTCAGGAATTTCCTGAAGCGTTTTTTAATGTGTAAAAGATAAAATTCCTACAAATAGAGCAAGATACAACTGAAAATTCATATTTTGTTAAAATATTTCATGGAAATTAGTTGCGGCTAAGTGATGCTTATGTTACAATAATGATATATCAATGTGGTGGAAATGGGATCGGTCGGGGATATATTACAGAACGGAAGGAAGTAGTTGTGGTGAAGGTGGCGATGATCGGGCACAAGGATTTTCCGAGTCGCTCGGGCGGTGTGGAGGTCATGGTTGGCGGGCTGGCCAGAAGTCTGGTGGAACGAGGCTATGACGTTACCGTGTATAACCGCGGCTTGGAAAAGCACCATAATGTGTACGATGTGGACGGCGTTCACGCGCGGCGAGTATTTACCCTGCAAAAGCCTGCACTGAATGCCACGAACTACTCTTTTCTGGCGACTTTTGATGCGCTGTTCCGTGGCTATGATGTGCTCCATTACCACGCCATCGGACCCAGCGTACCGCTGCTGATCGCTAAGATATTCGGCAAGCACACCGTATGTACAGTGCACGGACTGAACTGGAAGGTGGACAAGTGGCGTGGCTTTGCAAGCCGTTACATGAAGCTGGGAGAGCGGATCGCCGCAAAATATGCGGATGATCTGGTGGTGCTTTCGGAGACGGAGTGGAACTATTTTTTGCAGAAATATGGCCGCGCGTCTATTCTGATCCCCAATGCCATCCGCTTTTACGAAAAGCGCGCGTGCAGCCTGATCCGGGAAAAATACGGGCTGGCGAGGGAAGAGTACATCCTGTATGTGGGGCGCATCTCGCCAGAAAAAGGCACGCTGGATCTGGTGGAGGGATACCGCAAGGCCAAGACAGGGAAAAAGCTTGTACTGGTCGGCCCGCTGGATGACAGCGAATATTGCAGAGCAGTACAGCAGCAGGCACAGAATGACCCCAATATCATCATGACCGACTATGTGGTGGGCGACCCGCTGAAGGAGCTTTACAGCAACTGCGGGCTGTTCGTTCTGCCTAGCCACACCGAGGGGCTTTCCCTGTCTTTGCTGGAGGCACTGTCCATCGGCGCACGGTGTCTGGTGAGCGATATCCCCGAGAATACAGTCGTGACCGACATTTACGGCGCGGCCTTCAAACCGGAGGATACGGATGATCTTGCCCGGGCGCTGGAACGGGAATGCACACAGGAGTACCCGGACGCAATGCGGCAGCAGCAGATACAGTACATCCATACAAATTTTGAGTACGACGTGATGCTGGACCGTTACGAGGAGGTCTATCATCATGTGGTGGGTGACCCGTTGAAGGCGATGCCCTCCACGCTGAAAAAGGGAAGAGTGCCGGCAGGCGCAAAAGCATAAGCAAAGAACGCCCCGGAAACGCTTGACAGCGTTTCCGGGGCGTTTTTCGTTTAGATCAGCGGGGCGATGAACTTGAGCACTATGCCCACCAGATGCAGAAGCTTTTTACCCTGCCAGATGCTCTGGCGGGTGGGTTCCACCGTGCGGCACTGCGCCAGCGTATCCTGAAAATCTGCCTCAATGCGGGGCAGGCAGTCCACGCCGCGCATCCAGACAGCGTCTTCAAAATGGTGGTACAGGCTGCGGTAGTCCAGATTGATGGTGCCCACAACGGCCTCCTGCCCGTCCATGATCATCACCTTGGCGTGGGTGAAGCCGGGGGTCCACTCGCTGATCTTCACACCGGAGGACAGCAGCGGCAGGTAATGGGTCTTGGCCAGCGCATAGGCAAATGCCTTGTCCGGCTTGCCGGGCAGGATCAGATGCACATCCACGCCGCGCTCGGCGGCAAAGCGCAGGGCGGTCTCCAGCTCGCCGTCCAGAATGAGGTAGGGCGTGATGATATGTACGCTGTGCCGGGCGCGGTTGAGCAGGTCGATGTACACCATCTCGCCTACACGCTCGCCGTCCAGCGGGCAGTCCCCGTAGGGGATGACAAAGCCCTTTGCCTGCGTTTCTGGGAGGGGGTGGGTGAGGAACTGCGCAAACTCCGGCTCCCGCTGGATGCTCCACATCTGCAAAAACAGGGCGGTCATGGTGCGCACGCCCTCGCCTTCCAGCATGACAGCGGCGTCCTTCCAGCGGCCGTATTTTTCAATGTGGTTGATGTACTCGTCGGCCAGATTCACGCCGCCGGTAAAGCCCACGCGGCCATCTACGACCAGAATCTTGCGGTGGTCGCGGTAGTTGTAGTGGGTGGAAACAAAGGGCGTGACCGGCGCAAACACCTTGCAGCGGATACCCAGCGCTTCCAGCCGTCTGGGGTAGTCCCGGGGCAGGGTGGAGAACTCGCAGGTGCCGTCATACATCACCCGCACATCCACGCCCTGCGCGGCCTTGCGTGCCAGAATTTCCAGAATGCGCCCCCACATCAGCCCTTCGTCAATGATGAAGTATTCCAGAAAAATGTACTGGGTGGCGCTTTCCAGCTGGGGCAGCAGCGCAGCGAACTTGGCTTCTCCGCTGGGGAAATAGGTCACCTGCGTGTTTTCGTACACCGGGAAGCCGCCGCCCCGTCCGCGCAGATACTGCGCCAGAGAGGCCGCGCCGGGGCAGTCCGCGTCCAGCGCCGTGCTCGCCTTTTTGTCCTGCGCCAGCTGGCCGCGGGTCTGTCCCTCCAGCTCCAGCAGGCGCTTTTTGAGCATCCGGTGACCGACATCCTCCTTGGTGTAGCAGAACAGCAGCACGCCCAGCACCGGGGCAAGCGCCGTGACCACCAGCCACGGGATGCGCACGCTGTTGTTCATGTCCTGATTGAGCAGGTAGACCATCATGGCCGCCGTGACCAGCAAGGTGCCGCCCAAGTAGTGGGGCAGCAGGTTACTGAACCAGCGCATCAGGCTGAAGAGCGCCCCGAATTGCAGCACCAGCAGTACCAGCACCAGCCCAAAGCGGCTGAAGATGGCATGGATGAGCCCTTTCTGGCCTTTACGGAGCAGACGGATGCCGCCGTCCTCAAATACCCGGACCTTGCTTCTCATGGTGTGCTGCAATGTTTCTTTTGACATTTTGACCGTCCTTTTTTTGGAATGTGTCGGAGGATAGCCTGCAAGCCCTGTCCAAATGACACATTTTGTGCTATGATAAAGGGGAAGAACTGCTGCCGGGCGGCAACAGAGCATATACAAGTCTATTATAATCCATTCCGGCCGGTTTTTCCACAGAAACCGGCAGATTTTGTACAGAAGGAGTTTGCATTATGAACAACCTGATCATTGGCATCGCGGGCGGCTCGGGCAGCGGCAAGACCACCCTTGCACTGCGGCTGAAGGAGCGCTTTGGGGAGGACGAGGTGCGGCTGATCTCCCACGACAGCTACTAAAAGCGTCACGACGAGCTGCCCTTTGAAGAGCGCTGCAAGCTGAACTACGACCACCCGGACGCCTTCGACAACGCATTGCTCATCTACCACTTGCAGGAGTTGAAGGCAGGCCGCGCCATCGACTGCCCGGTGTACGATTACTCCAACCATAACCGCAGCAACGAGGTGCAGCACATCGAGCCCGCCCCGGTGCTGATCGTGGAGGGCATTCTGCCCTTTGTAGAGCCGGAACTGTGCGCCCTGTTCGACTACAAGATCTTCGTGGACACGGACGCGGACGAGCGCATCCTGCGGCGCATTCTGCGGGACGTAAAGGAGCGCGGGCGCAGCTTGGACAGCGTGATAGACCAGTACCTTACCACGGTCAAGCCGATGCACGACGCCTTTGTAGAGCCCAGCAAGCGCAACGCGGACATCATTGTGCCCAACGGCGGTGAGAACAGCACCGCTGTGGAGATGCTTGCGCACCACATCCGCACCCTGATCGAGAAAGCGAACCGGGGGTAAGAAACCCTCTCAGGCGCTCCCGCGCCCGCAAACTTTGCAGTTTAACCTGAAACTGTACCGCCATGCCAAGGGCTCTCCCTTTAGGAGAGCTGGCGAGCGTAGCGAGACTGAGAGGGCGAGGCCGCTACCTGCGGAGCGCATTTGAAATCGTCCCGCGCAGAAAAAGGCACCCACAGCCATCCGGCTGCGGGTGCCTTTTTGCATACAGGTTTAACGGACAGAGGTGCGCACCAGCGCGCGCTTGAGGCGCGCCTGTGCCAGCTCGTACTCACGGTCGTTCAGGTTCTTGCGGGCAAGGATCTCCTCGGCGCGCTTCTTGGAAGCCTCCGCACGCGCCTGATCGATGTCCTCGGCCCATTCCCAAGTGGTAGCCACCAGACGCACGTCCCCGTCCAGCACGCTGAGCAGGCCGCCCATGCAGGCTGCACGGCGGCGCTGACCGTCGGCATCCACAATGTGCGCCTCGCCCATGCCCAGTGCCGTGCAGTAATCGCCGTGCTTTGCCAGAATGGCGATATCGCCGTCAATGGCGCGGCAGACGATGCGCTCGGCCTGACCTTCAAAGGCGCAGCCGTCCGGCGTGACCACCGTCAGATGAAAGGTCGTCATGGCTTACCCCTTCTTCGCTTTTGCGAACACGTCGTCAATGGTGCCCGCGAACAGGAATGCGCTCTCGGGCAGCTCGTCGCACTCGCCGCTCAGGATCATCTTGAAGCCCCGCAGGGTCTCCTTCAGCGGCACATACTGGCCGGGCATACCGGTGAACTGCTCTGCCACATGGAAGCTCTGGCTCAGGAAGCGCTGCACCTTGCGGGCGCGGCTGACGGTACGCTTGTCCTCCTCGCTCAGTTCGTCCATGCCCATGATGGCAATGATGTCCTGCAGTTCCTTGTAGCGCTGCAGCACCTTCTGAACGGCGCGGGCGATCTCGTAGTGCTCCTGACCCACGACCTCCGGGCTGAGGATGCGGCTGGTGGAGTCCAGCGGGTCCACAGCGGGGTAGATGCCCTGCGATGCAATGTCACGGCTCAGCACCGTGGTGGCATCCAGATGGGTAAAGGTGGTGGCAGGGGCGGGGTCGGTCAGGTCGTCAGCGGGAACGTAGACGGCCTGCACCGAGGTGATGGAGCCCTTGCGGGTGGAGGTGATGCGCTCCTGCAGGGCGCCCATCTCGGTGGCCAGCGTGGGCTGGTAACCGACGGCAGAGGGCATACGGCCCAACAGTGCGGACACCTCGGAACCGGCCTGCGTGAAGCGGAAGATATTATCAATGAACAGCAGCACGTCCTGATTCTTCACATCGCGGAAGTATTCTGCCATGGTCAGGCCGGACAGTGCCACGCGCATACGGGCTCCCGGGGGCTCGTTCATCTGGCCGTAGACCAGCGCGGTCTTGTTGATAACGCCGCTCTCGGTCATTTCGCCGTACAGGTCGTTGCCCTCACGGGTGCGCTCGCCAACGCCGGTAAATACCGAGTAACCGTTGTGCTCGGTGGCGATGTTATAGATCAGCTCCTGGATCAGAACGGTCTTGCCGACACCGGCGCCGCCGAACAGGCCGATCTTACCGCCCTTGGCGTAGGGGCAGATCAGGTCAACCACCTTGATGCCGGTCTCAAGGATCTCGGTGGTGGACTGCTGCTCCTCGTAGCTGGGAGCGGGACGGTGGATGGGCCAGTAGGCATCCGGGGTGGGGGCGGGCTTGTTATCCACAGGCTCGCCCAGCAGGTTGAACACGCGCCCCAGACACTGGTCGCCTACGGGCACCTTGATGGACTCGCCGGTGTCCACGGCATCTGTGCCGCGCACCAGACCATCGGTGCTGCTCATGGCAATGCAGCGTGCCACATTGTCGCCGGTCAGCTGAGCAACCTCCACCACCAGCTTCTGGCCGTGGTTGTCGATCTCAATGGCGTTGAGCAGCTCCGGCAGCTCGCCATCCTTGAACTGGATGTCCAGCACCGGGCCAATGACCTGGATCACCTTGCCGATATGTTTTTCGGACATAGGCTACAACTCCTTCTTGATAGGTTTTTCCGCTCAAGCTCCCCCTTCGGGGGAGCTGCCGCCGTCAGGCGGCTGAGAGGGTTTTAGTTCTCCGCGCCGGCCACGATCTCGGTGATCTCCTGCGTGATAGCAGCCTGACGGGCACGGTTATAATACAGGTTGAGATGGTCGATCATCTCGCCGGCGTTCTTGGTGGCAGCGTCCATGGCGGTGCGGCGGGCGGCCAGCTCACTGGCTACGCTCTCGCACACGGCACCGTAGACGACACCTGCCACATACTCCGGGATGATCGCGCTGAATACTTCCTCGCTGCTGGGCTTGTACAAAATCTGACTGCGGCGCGCCTCGGCCTTCTGCTGTTCGGTGGGCTCCATGGCCAGCGGCAGCACCTCGATGGAAACTGCCGTCTGGGTCATCATGGAATCGAACCGGGTGTAGCAAAGCTTTACGGCGTCAAACTCGCCCTTGCGGTACCCTTCGGTGATCTGGCGCGCCAGCTGGAAGCACTGTCCCACCGAAATATCGGCGGCCAGCAGCACTTCCTGCGTGAACAGTTCGGCTTCGTGGTGGGCAAAGTACTCTGCCGAGCGCTTGCCGATGGGCAGCACCTCCACATTGCCGCTTTCCTGTGCGGCCAGCTTGAGCACATTGGCGTTGTAACCGCCGGCAAGGCCGCGGTCACCGGCAATGACCACCAGCAGCGTGCGCTTGATCTCGCTGCGGCGCAGGTAGGGGTTGCGGGCCCGGGGGTCCGCTGCCGCGATCTCGGTCAGGGTCTTGTACAGCGTTTCAAAATAGGGTCGGCTGTGTTCGACCCGCTCCTTGGCACGGCGCATTTTGGAGGAAGCCACCAGCTCCATGGCCTTGGTGATCTGCATGGTGCTCTCTACGCTTTTGATGCGCAGCTTGATGTCCTTCATGGAACCAGCCATGCGTTACGCCTCCTTCCCTTTAATGCGCCTTGACAAAGCTTTCGGTATACCGGGTCAGCACGGCTTTGAGCTGCTCCTCGGTGTCCTTATCCAGATTGCCGGTGGTGCGGATGGTGTCCATCACGGCAGCCCCGGCGGCATCGTTGTCCAGATACTCGTACAGGCTCTTCTCGTACTCTGCCACATCCGGCACCTTGACGTTGACAAGGTAATCGTGGATGGTGGCGTACAGGATGGCGACCTGCTTTTCCACAGGCACGGGCGCGGAGCGGTTCTGCTTGAGCACCTCCACGATGCGCTCGCCCTGTGCCAGACGCGCCTTGGTGTCGGCGTCCAGATCAGAGCCGAACTGCGCAAAAGATTGCAGCTCGCGGTACTGGGAGTAGATCAGCTTCAGGGTGCCGGCCACCTTCTTCATGGCCTTGATCTGGGCGTTGCCGCCGACACGGGACACCGAAATACCGGGGTTGACTGCCGGCATGACGCCGGAGTGGAACAGCTCGGTCTCCAGGAAGATCTGACCATCGGTGATGGAGATGACGTTGGTGGGGATGTAGGCGGAAACGTCGCCCGCCTGCGTCTCGATGATGGGCAGAGCCGTCAGGCTGCCGCCGCCCAGCTCGTTGGAAAGCTTGGCAGCGCGCTCCAGCAGACGGGAGTGCAGATAGAAAACGTCGCCGGGGTAAGCCTCGCGTCCCGGGGGACGGCGGATCAGCAGCGACAGGGCGCGGTAAGCCACCGCGTGCTTGGAAAGGTCATCGTAGATGATGAGGACGTGCTTGCCCTGCTGCATGAAGTATTCGCCCATGGCGCAGCCGGAGTAAGGGGCGATATACTGCAGGGGAGACAGCTCGGAGGCGGTAGCGGACACCACGATGGTGTAGCCCATGGCACCGGCTTCGGTCAGGCTCTGCACAAGGTTTGCCACGGTAGAGCGCTTCTGACCGATGGCAACGTAAATGCAGATGACGTCCTTGCCCTTCTGGTTGATGATGGTATCGGAAGCGATGGTGGTCTTGCCGGTCTGGCGGTCACCGATGATCAGCTCACGCTGACCGCGTCCGATGGGGATCATGGAGTCGATGGCCTTGATACCGGTCTGCAGCGGCTCCTTGACGGGCTGGCGCTCGATGATGCCGGGAGCGCGGCTCTCGATGGCGCGGTACTCGGTGGTCTCGATGGGGCCTGCGCCGTCGATGGGCTGACCCAGTGCGTTGACCACGCGGCCGATCATGGCATCGCCCACCGGCACGGAAACCACCTTGCCGGTGCGCTTGACGATGCTGCCTTCTTTGATGCCGGCATCCGTGCCTAGCAGCACGATGGAAACGGTATTTTCCTCAAGGTTCTGGGCCATACCGTATTCGCCGTTGTCAAACTGGAGCAGCTCGCCTGCCATGCACTTTTCCAGACCGCTGGCCCGGGCGATGCCATCGCCCACCATAATGACCGTGCCGGTCTCGCTCTGCTCGATGGCATTTTCGTAATGCTTGATCTGCGCACGGATGATCTTGGAGATCTCTTCAGGTTTCAGTTGCATCTTTGTTTGTTCACCACTCAATTCATAATAGTCATTTCGGGTGGAAATTCGTTCTGTGCTCTGCCCCGTTTGTAAAGGGCAGGGGAATGTTACAGAGTGACCGCCGCAATATCCCGGCGCAGGGAGGCAAGACGGTTCTGGACGGTGCCGTCCAGCTCAGTGCCCTCGATATCCAGCCGGATACCGCCCAGCACCTTGGCATCCACCTTGGTTTTAAGGTCGATGGTCTTGCCGGTCAGGCTTTCCAGCTTGGCGTGCAGCGCAGTGCGCTGCTGCTCTGTCAGCGGAACAGCCGAGACAGCCGTAGCTTCCAGAATGCCGTGCGCCTGATTGTAGCGGATGCGGTAAGCCCGTGCGCAGCCGGACAGCTCCCGCAGGGTGCCCTTCTCGCACAGGATCTTTAAAAAGTTCAGCACATAGAGGTGGACCTGCCCGCGCAGGGCTTCGTCCAGCAGACCGCAGCGCTCCTTTTTGGGGATGCTGGGGGTGCTGAGCAGCCGCAAGTAGTCCGGGTTTTGCTTCAGAAGCTGTTGCACCTCGTCAAGCTCGCCCAGAATGCGGGTCTCCAGCCCTTCCTCTGCCGCCAGATCGTACAGACTGCCGCCGTACATCTTTGCAGTTTCGGTCATGATGCTTCACCCACGTTTTTGATAAATTCGTCGATCAGGTCCTTGTGGTCCTTTTCGCTGATCTCGCGCTCCACCACCTTGGATGCGATCTCCATGGCAATGCCGCCGATCTCGTCCTTGACCTCATTCACGGCCTTCTTACGCTCCTGCGCAATGTCGGCCTCGGCCTTCTGCTTCAGGGCAGCGGCCTGTGCGCGGGCCTCGCCCACGATCTCTTCCGAGCGGGCGGTGGCGGTCTTTTGCGCCGTAGCTACGATCTGGTTGGCCTCGGTGCGGGCGTTCTGCAGGTTCTGCTCGTACTCCGCCTTCATGGCCTCGGCCTCGGTGCGCAGCTTCTGCGCATCTGCGATCTCGCTGTCGGCCTTGGCCTTGCGGTCGGCGATCACCTGTTTGATCGGCTTCAGCAGGAACTTTTTGAAGATGACCAGCTGGATCATCAGGTTGCAGATCTGGGCCAGAAAGGTCCAGCCATCCAGCGTGATCAACGCCTGATACAGTTCCATAAGCGTCTCCTTTCGTTATTTTTTCGGATCGGGAGGCTTATGCCAGATATTTCATGAACATACCGGGTGCCAGGAAGATCAGCAGCAGGCCGGTAACAAAGCCGTAGATACCGGTGGTCTCGGAAAGGGCGACGCCGAGGATCAGGGTGCTGGTAACGTCGCTCTTGCACTCCGGCTGACGGCCAACGGCCTCACAGGCAGCGGCAGCAGCGTTGCCTTCGCCGATACCGGGGCCGATACCTGCGATCAGTGCGCAGCCTGCGCCGATGCCGCAGCCTGCCAGAGCGATACCACGAGCCAGATACTGGAAATCAGTCATAAGATTTGTCCTCCTAAAATGTGTTTGTGTTTTGGGGGATGCCGGAAGGCCTTAGTCCTCACCGGCAGCACGTTTGATGAAGATTGTGGTCAGGGTACAGAAGATGAACGCCTGAATGCAGCCGCCGAACCAGTCGAAATACAAACCGGTAAAGGCCGGGATGCCGATCTGGAACAGCTGGATCTGACTCAGGAAGCCCGGCAGCCAGCCAAAGATGACGTGGCTCAGGCTTGCCAGTGCCCAGTACAGCAGTGTGGAGATGACCGTACCGGACAGGATGTTGCCGAAGTGACGGAACGCCATGCTGACAGGGGTAGAGATCTCTGACAGCACATTGATGGGTGCCATGATAAAGATCGGATCGAGCAGACCCTTGAGGTAGGCCAGAATGCCGTTCGTTTTGATCTTGTAGTACATGATCAGAACAAACACCACGATGGCCCACGCTGCCTCGGTGTTCAGGTCGGCCGTGGGGCTCCACAGGCCGACAACGCTGATCAGGTTGCACCCGATGCTCAGTGCAAAAATAGCACCAACCAGGGGGATATACTGATCGAAGTGGAAGCCCATGTTGTCGTGCACGAACTGTTCCAGCCGCGTTACGATGAACTCGGCTGCGGCCTGTCGTTTGGACACATTTTCCAGCTTGAGGTCGTGCCCCAGCCAGATGGCAAAACCCGAGAGCAGCGCCATGACGATCCAAGTGCTTACCAAGGTCTGGGTAATTTTAAAATCACCCAGCAGAGGGATATTGGTGTGGATGGTATACAGGATCTTTGCGCCGTTCAGTTCCATTTATTCTTGTTCACCCCCTTCGTCACGGGGCTGCACCGCAGACGCCTCAGCAGGGGCGGGGTCATCTTCCACAGCGATGTCCACCGGCTCCTGCGGGGGTGTGAGCGGCTTGTACTTCCCGGTTATCTGGAGATAATAGATCGTAACTCTGGGGAACAGCAGCGGCAGAACGCCTGCAAACGCCTGGAAACACGGAGCCGCAATGGCTATGATGATCCACAACGCCTGCAGCAGCATCCTTGTATTATAGGATATCTGCAGCTGCGCTTTACGCTTTTTTTCGTCCGGCTCGTCAATGACCTTCTGCACCACAAAGCAGATGCCGGCAAAGTTGCCGATGGCTACCAGCGCGCCGATGATGCCGCCCAGCAGCACCCGGTAGTCAAAGGCTACCCAGCCCACCAGATGCAGCGCTGCAAACACCACCCACATCACGGCGGTGCACAGAGACACGCCGCAGGCGATGCGCAGCAGCTCCTTTTTGGATTCCGGCTGCAATTTCATAAAAACGAACCTCCATTACTGGTGGGAGTTGAAGCCCACCCGATGATTTTTTTCGTGTTTGGAACGCTCCAGCCGTTCCTTGCAGAACACCCAGAAGTTCTGCGCCCCGGCGGCAAGCCCCAGGCCCACAGCGGGCAAAAACAGCCATTCCGGCCAGCCCCAGTGCTCCACAGCCCACCAGCATCCAGCAAGGCAGAGCACCAGCGGCAGCAGCATATTCAGTCCCAGCTGGGTCAGCCAGACCAGATCCTCTAAAGCTTTATACCAGCCCTTCAAGTCCTGTGCCGCTCCTTTCTGCGGGTGCTGCCCGCATTCCAGTATCTGGAAGTCTTGCCAGAGATGGACAGGCAGCAAAAAAATCTATGCCCTCAGTATACTTCAAAACGTTGGATATTGCAATCAATTCTCCACCGAAATATAGTGAAATTTCATAGTTTGTTCAGACTGATTCCATAAATGTGCGCCGAAAACACACATTGTGCGCCTGCGGGCACATCATTGCACAAACTTTGCAGAAAAGTTTGTGCAGAGTGTAAAAAAGTGAAAGGTCGGCTCCTCGGCGGGGTGACGATTTAAAATGGCTTCCGCTGCGCTCTAGCCATAATTAGAGGAATTGAATTTTTATTTCGCGTTTGTCGCGCTCTGCGGAGCGCTCCAAACGCATTTTCACGGGAGGGGTCGTAACAAAAAACGGCAGCTGCCGTTTTCCTCTGGGGCTCTTCCGGTGAAAAGGAAATTTCGGAGCGTCCGCAGACGCTCCGAAATTCCGAAACTATAAATAATTCTTCCTTGAACTATGTGCAGAGCAACGCGGAGCACATTTTAAATCGTCCTACGCAAAAGGAGCTGCCGCACGTTTGTGCGGCAGCCCCGGCGGATGCTTTGGGGTTCAGGCGCTTACCAGAGGTTTGCGGTCTCGTTGTACAGACCCTCGTAGCTCTTGGCGGAAACGTCCCAGCTGAAATCGCACTCCATGCAGTGACGCACGAGGTTCTTCCAGTTTTCCTTGTTGTTATAGGCATCCTGTGCGTTGCAGCAGGCCACATACAGCTCGTGGGCGTTGTAACCGGCAAAGGTAAAGCCGTTGCCGTCGCCCATGGTGCTGTCATGGATGGAGTCGCGCAGGCCGCCGGTCTCGCGGACGATGGGAGGTGTGCCGTAGCGGCAGGCCACCATCTGTGCCAGACCGCAGGGCTCGCTCTTGGAGGGCATGATGAAGGCATCTGCACCGGCGTAGATCTCCTGCGAGAGCTTGGGCTCAAAGCCGATGTAGGTGCCTACGCGGCCCGGGTGACGGCCGCACAGGTCAGAGAAGAAGTTCTCGTACTGGCTCTCGCCGCTGCCCAGAATGACCAGCTGGATGCCGCGGTCCACCAGACCGTCAGCGATGCTCTGCACGAGGTCAAAGCCCTTCATGCCCACCATGCGGCTGACCATGCCAAAGACGGGGCTGCCGTCTTTATGCAGACCGAACCTGTCCTGCAAAGCTTCCTTGCACTTGGCCTTGCCGGTCTCAAAGGTCTTGATACTGTAATTGAAGGGGATGTTCTTGTCGGTAGCGGGGTCGTTGGCGTCCATATCGATGCCGTTCAGGATGCCGCACAGCTTGTACTGTTTTTCACGCAGCAGAGCGTCCAGACCGTAGCTGAACCACGGGTCCAAAATCTCCTGTGCGTAGGTGGGGCTGACGGTGGTGATCTTGTCGGCGGTCTCGAAAGCGCCCTTCATGAAGTTGGCGCAGCCGTCGTACTCCACGATATGCTGGTCCCGGTGGCCGATGCCGCAGGTGTCCTCCAGAATATCGGTACCGTACTTGCCCTGATAGGCGATGTTGTGGATGGTGAACACGGTCTTGATGCGGTTGAACTTGTCCAGATGACGATAGTACAGGTTCAGGTACACCGGCACCAGAGCGGTCTGCCAGTCGTTGCAGTTGATGATATCGGGGGTGAAGTCGATGTAGAACAAAGTCTCCAGCACGGCGCGGGAGAAGAAGGCGAAGCGCTCGCCATCATCGTAGAAGCCGTACAGGCCGCGGCGCTTGAAGTAATACTCGTTGTCCAGGAAGTAGTAGGTCACGCCGTCCACATCGGCCTTGAACAGGCCGCAGTACTGGCTGCGCCAGCCCACAGGCACGGAGTAGTTGGTAACGTATTCCAGCTTATCGCGGTACTTCAAATCGCCGTACAGGGGCATGATGACGCGGGCGTCCACGCCGTCCTTGACCAGTGCTTTGGGCAGGGCACCTGCCACATCGGCCAGACCGCCGGATTTGGCAAAGGGATTGGCTTCCGAAGCAGCATACAGGATCTTCATAGGATTCGCTCCTTCCATGATACAGACAGATGTTCGCGCTCCCCGCCGCCGTGAAAAGCGGCGCGAACCTTGCATACAAAAGAGCAGGCGGGGGCACACAGGTGCCCCCGCCCCTCTCAAGAGGGGCTACCGGGGAGGAAGCCGCCCCTATGGATATTGCTCGATCAGACGGTGTGGTTCTTCTGGACGTAGACCGGGAAGCTCTCGGTGCCGGACAGCTTTTTGCCGGCGGTGATCTTCACGTTCTTGTCGGTGACAACGCAGTCCAGCTCCACATTGGGCTCGACCACGGTATCCTGCATCAGGACACAGTTCTTGACCACAGCACCCTTCTTGACCTTGACGCCGCGGAAGAGCACACAGTTCTCCACGGTGCCCTCGATGACGCAGCCGTCGGCCAGAATAGAATCCACGACCTTGGAGCCGGTGACGTAACGGGTGGGGTTATCGTCGCGGATCTTGGTGTAGATGGGGCTGCCCTTGGGGAACAGCGCTTCCAGATTGCGGTCATCGATCAGCTTCAGGTTCTCGTCAAAGTAGCTCTTCATGTCGCAGATATGAGCCACATAGCCGGTATACTCCAGCGCATGGATGTTCAGAATGTTGACGTTGTGTGCCAGAATGTCGCGCTCGAAGTAGATCAGGCCGCGGGCGGTAGCGTCCTTGACCAGCTTGATCAGGGTCTCGCGCTCCAGCACATAGATGTTCAGATCCAGATTCTGCACACCGGAGCGGTAGTCGTTGAACAGCAGCTCGGTCACGCGGCCATCAGCATCAATGGTCAGGGTGTAGTTGTCGTTCTTGCGGCCCTCGGGGATCTCGGTCTTTTGATAGGCCACGGTCACATCGGCACCGCTGGCCTGATGGGCAGCCAGCAGGGCGTTGAAGTCGTAGTTGACGGCGATGTTGGCATCGCTCATGACCACATACTTCTCCTTCTGGTGCTCGAGGAAGCTCAGAATGGAGCCCAGCGCCTCCACACGGCCGGAGTAGATGCGCACGCCCTTTTCTGCAAAGGGAGGCACGATGTTCAGGCCGCCGTGACGGCGGGCCATATCCCACTCGCGGCCGGTGCCCAGATGATCCATCAGGGAGTGGTAGTTCTTACGCACCACGATGGAAACGTTGGAAATGCCGCAGTTGGCCATGCTGGACAGCACAAAGTCTACCATGCGGTAACGGCCCGCAAAGGGGATCGAGGCCATTGCGCGCTCGGTCACCAGCTCGGGAACGGTATTGTCATAGCTGTTGGGGAAAATGATACCCAACGCATTGGTGTTCTGTCTCAGCATACTTCCACACCCTCCTTGACGGATTCAAACACTTTTGCGCCCTCCTTGACGGTAGCGCCTGCGCCGATGGTCAGACCGGTGCCAACGTGGGCAATAGCGCCCTCGCCGCCGACCTTTGCACCTGCGCCCACAACAACGTCCTCAGCAAGGATGCAGCGCTTGACCACGGCACCTGCCTTGACCACGACACCGTCCATCAGCACGGCGTCCTCAACGGTAGCGCCCTCTTCCACAACAACGCCTGCGCTCAGCACAGAGTGCTTGACGTTGCCGTAGATCTTGCAGCCCTCGGTGATGAGGGAGTCCTGCACAACGGCGCGCTCGCCGATCTTCTGGGCGGGCAGCACGGGGTTGCGGCTGTAGATCTTCCAGGTCTTATCAAAGATATCGATGCCGGAGTTCTCGGGGTCCAGCACTTCCATGTTGGCTTCCCACAGGCTGTCGATGGTGCCCACGTCACGCCAGTAACCGGCAAAGCGGTAAGCGTACATCTTGCGGCCGTCACGCAGCAGGGCGGGGATGATGTTCATGCCGAAGTCGTTCTTGGAGTTGGGGTCAGCCTCGTCCTCGATCAGATACTTCTTGAGCACATCCCAGTTGAAGATGTAGATGCCCATGGAGGCCAGATTGGACTTGGGCACCGGGGGCTTCTCCTGGAACTCGGTGATGCGGTCGGTCTCGTCCGCCACCATCAGGCCGAAGCGGGAAGCTTCCTTCCAGTCCACTTCCATAACGGCCACAGAGAACTCTGCGCCCTTTTCCTTGTGGAAGCGCAGGAAATCGGCGTAGTCCTGTTTGCAGATCTGGTCGCCGGACAGGATGATGACGTATTCGGGATCATAGCTGTCGATGAAGCCGATGTTCTGGTAGATGGCGTTTGCAGTGCCCTTGTACCAGTCGGTGCCGTTTGCCTGCTCGTAAGGGGGCAGGGTGTGCACACCGCCGTGCAGACGGTCCAGATCCCAAGGCTGGCCGTTACCGATGTACTCGTTCAGCTTCTGGGGCTGGTACTGCGTTGCGATACCAACGGTGTCGATATCGGAGTTGACGCAGTTGGACAGCGGGAAGTCCACGATGCGGTACTTACCGCCGAAGGACACCGCAGGTTTTGCCGTCTTTTGTGTCAGCGCGTATAAGCGCGAGCCACGTCCACCGGCAAGGATCATTGCCACGATTTCTTTTGCCATAGCTTTATTCTCCCCTTTAGCATTTCCTTATTGGAAATGATAGTCAACAGTTCAGAATGTTCGTGCGTGCATCCGTGTGGGCATCCTTATTCCTTGGGTGCTTTTGCTTTGCGGGTGCGCTTTGCGGGTTTGGTTTCTGCTTCGGTCTCAGTTTTTGCTTTTGCCGCGGTCTTTGCCTTGGCGGCGGTCTTTTTTACCGGCTTGTCCGCTGCGGCCTCAGGCTTTGCCTTGGACTTGGCAGCGGTCTTTTTTGCTTTTTCCGGTTTTTCATCCGCCGTTTCGGCGGCCTTGGCCTTGGTGGTGCGGGTCTTTTTTACCGGCTTGTCGGCATCCTTGACGGTGGCCTTTTTGGCGGTCTTTTTTGCCGGCTTGTCCGCGCTGTCCTCTGCTGCCTTGCGGGTGCGCTTTGTGGGCACCTCAAAGTACAAAGTGCTCATGGGCGGCAGGGTAACGGTGATGCTCTGCTCAAAGCCGTGCTGCGGCTTTTTGTGGGTACGCACCGGCTTGTTGTGCACGGTACCGGAGCCGCCGAAAGCGGCATCGTCACTGTTCAGGATCTCTTTATAGGTGCCGGACACCGGTGCACCGAGGGTGTAGCCCTCGCGCAGGACGGGGTTGAAGTTGCAGATGACAAGGATCTGCTTACCGGCGGCATCCTTGCGCAGGAAGGCGATGACGCTCTGCTGCGAGTCGTCCGGTACGATCCACTGGAAGCCTTCCCAGCTGTAATCGATCTGCCAGAGGGCGGGGTGCTCTTTATAGAAGGCGTTCAGGGTGCGGACGTAGTTCTGCAGCTCGGCGTGCTTGTCGTAGTCCAGCAGCATCCAGTCCAGCTGCTTTGCCTCGTTCCACTCGGCAAACTGACCGAACTCCTGTCCCATGAACAGCAGCTTCTTGCCGGGGTGTGCCATCATGTAGCCGAAGAAGGTGCGCAGATTGGCAAACTTGTCGTCATACTCGCCGGGCATCTTGTTCAGCAGGCTGCCCTTGCCGTGCACGACCTCATCGTGGCTGATGGGCAGGACAAAGTTCTCGCTGAAAGCGTAGAAGAAGCTGAAGGTCACCTTGTTGTGGTTGCCGGAGCGGAACAGCGGGTCGGTCTTCATGTAGCTGAGCATATCGTTCATCCAGCCCATGTTCCACTTGAAGTTGAAGCCCAGACCGCCGTCCGAAGCGGGCTTTGTGACCATGGGCCACGCGGTGGACTCCTCGGCGATCATGTACTTGTGGGGGTGACGGCCCAGCACGGTGTTGTTCAGCTTGCGCAGGAAGGCGATGGCTTCCAAGTTCTCCTTGCCGCCGTCCTTATTGGGCTCCCATTCGCCCTGCTTGCGGTTGTAGTCCAGATACAGCATGGAGGCCACGGCATCCACGCGCAGACCATCGATGTGGTACTGCTCCAGCCAGTACAGTGCGCTGGAAATGAGGAAGCTCTGCACCTCGTTGCGGCCAAAGTCGAACACCATGGTGCCCCACTCCTTGTGCTCGCCGCGCTTGGGGTTGGGGTCCTCGTAGCAGGCCTCGCCGTCAAAATTGTACAGGCCGAACTGGTCTTTGGGGAAGTGGGCGGGCACCCAGTCCATGATGACGCCAATGCCTGCGGCGTGCATCTTATCCACGAAGGCCATAAAATCTTTGGGGGTGCCGTAGCGGCTGGTGGGTGCAAAATAGCCGGTGACCTGATAGCCCCAGCTGCCGTCAAACGGATATTCCATCACCGGCAGCAGCTCTACATGGGTGTAGCCCATATCCTTGATGTACGGGATCAGCTCGTCCGCCAGCTCGGAGTAGTTGTAGGGCTTGCCGCCCTCCTTCATCTTCCAGCTGCCGGCATGCATCTCGTAGATATTCATCGGGCCGTTGATCACGTCCGCCTTTTTCTGTGCGGCCTGCCAGGTGGCGTCGTGCCATGCAAAGCCGGACAGATCGTAGACCTTGCTGCCGTTGGACGGCCGGGTCTCGGCGTGGAAGGCGTAGGGATCGGCCTTGTAGACAAGGTCGCCTGCACGGGTGGTTACGCAATATTTATAAACATCGTATTCCTTCATGCCGGGAATGAACAATTCCCACACGGAATCGCCATCCACCTTGTGCATGGGATGGCTGCCGGGCTTCCAGCTGTTGAAGTCGCCCACAACACTGATGGCTACGGCGTGCGGTGCCCATACGCGGAACACAACGCCGGATTCCCCGACCCGTGTTTCCAGATGTGCGCCGAAGTAGCGGTAAGCCTCGCAGTTGTTGCCCTGCTTGAACAGGTACACCGGCAGGTCCGATGTGTTGCTCTGAATCTTTTCTTCGGTCGGTTTCATAAACTGCTCCTCCCCGTGCGGAAGCCGAAAGCGGCTTCCACAGCTTTGTACTCTTTTATATTAAAATGTTTTGACCAGTTTTGCAAGACTTTTTGTCCGAAAAACAAATACAATTAACACAAATTTTCTGGCATTCTCTGTATGTTGTGGGCATATCATCCAAAATTTGCAGCTCAACATCGTGTAAACTGCTCATTTGACAAACGGTTTCAGCGAAAGCGTCGCGGAAACGGGAAAGGGGTCGGGGAAAGCCCACAGACTTTCCCCGACCCCGAAATAAAAATAGTTTTCTACTTAACATCAAAAGAGACCGCTGCACAGTTTGTACAGCGGTCTCTTTGCGTGGTTATTGTGTTTTGTTTACGGCTCAGCCCACAACGTAGACATTGACCTGAATGGCACCGTTGATGACGCTTTCGGCGTAGGTCTCGTAGAACAGGTCTACAAGGATCTGCCCCTTCTGGACGGCGATGCCGGTGTCGGTGGCTACGGCATAGCCGTAGACGAACTTGCCGTCGGTGGAGGTGATGTAGAGCTTGGTGCCGTAGGGGATCACGTCCGGGTCCACAGCCACGGTGCCATAGCCCAGACCCAGACCGGAAGAGCCCTTGCCGGTACGGGAATAGTAGCCGGTGGCCTTGCCGGTGAGCACCTTGCTATAAGAGGTGGGGGCGTTGGTGGTGCCGTCCGCGCCGGTCAGGGGGGACACTGGCGCGCCTGCGCCGTAGGTCTTGATGACGTGGTCGGTGGGCTCCACCGTGGTGGTGGTATCCACAACGGTGCTGTTCTCCAGCTCGCCGTCCACATAGCGGTCACGGGTGGTCACGGTCTGCTGACCGGCTGCGCCGTGCTGCACCGTGGTGGTGCGGCCGGTGTTGCGGAAGTACAGGCTGGTGTAGACATACTGGGTGTCGTAGGGGATGGCCTGAGTTTCCACCCGCTCTTCGTAGTCCACGCGGTGGACCACGATCTTGCTGCCGGCGGTCACAACGTGATCCAGCGCCGGCTCGGTGTAGTCGTCCCCTTCAAGGGTGATACCGGCGCGCTCCAGTGCATCGGCTACGGTGCCGAACACCAGCTTTACAGGGTACTCCTGCCCATCGGCGGTGATGCTGACGGAGAATGCGCGCTCGATGTTCAGGGAGGCAAGATTGCCGCTGAACGCGGTGTAGTAGACCTCATCGCCCTCCTCAGAGCGGATACCGGAAAGGTGCATGACCTGTGCGGGGGAAGCATCGGCATCAGTCAGAAGGACCTGCCGTGCACCATTGGAGTCGGTGACGTAGGTCAGCCGCAGATTTGCAGCGGTGACGCCAAGGGTAGCCACAAGGCATACCACCATGACACAAAATGCCAGCACACGGGGAGATACTGCCTGCTTTGCGGCAGTAACTGCTTTCTTCAATTTAACGGAAGCGATACGAGACAACTCCTCTCTTTGTCGTATTTGGCGCGGCCGCGGGTCTGTATTGCATCAGCACCCCGGCCGCCCGGACTGTGGCTGCTCTGAGTATAAGCGTCTCACAGTCAAATACGATGCTCTCTTCGGGTAAAAAGAATGAGCACCGTATTACAGGTTGGAATCCGCTTCGGGCAGACCACAAAACTGCCCCGGCACAGGCCGCATCTGCCCATGCCGTGCCGTACGCAGGACGGCTTTTTACTTCATCCAGATAGAATTTAAACGCTGCAACGTTCGTTGCACAAACGCTATTTTACCAGACCGTAAAGCATCTGTCAAATTTGTGTCTTGCGCTTTGTTAGATTTATAACATTATTTTTTGTGCAATTTTCACAGTGTTTCTTTTGATATTTTGGTTTTTAGGTGGTTTCCTTCTGATTTTTTCCTTTTTTCTGGGGGCAATTCGTTCATGAATTTTTAACATTTGCACCGGCTCTTTTCTCTGCGAATAAGGCCGCAGCAGCGGCAGCTGCGCCCAAAACAAGCTGCCCCACATCGCGGGTTTTGCATGGAAAACCTGCAGGGGAATTACCCGGTCCCGGCAGGGGAGAAAAGCTCGCATTTCCGGTGCCAAAACCCCGTTTAGCAAAATGCCGAAGAACAGAAAATTTCACATTTTTAGTACACACTGGATAGTTTTGCGTCCCCGGCGGTACAATCGGGACAGCAAACAGAAAAGGAGGTTTTGCATGGAGATCGAGATACTTGAGCAGCAGTGCGGCGGCACCGAATTTGTGTCCCGGCCGCACCGGCTGCACCTTGGCGCACAGAACGCCGAGGGGGTGGACCGGCTGCAGTTCATCCTGCCCGCAGCGTGGGCGGGGTGCACCCTGGCGCTGTATCTGCGCCGCAGCGATGGGGTGCAGCTGGCCGCCATTCCGCTGGACGCCGACGACAGTGTGACGGTTGACCGCCGCCTGACCGGCAGCGTGCGGGGACAGTGGATGCTGGCCGCCATAGGCAGCGGCGGCTACACCGCCTATACCCGCCCCGGCAGCTACGATGTGTACGCCACCCTGCCTACGGACGGCGGCAGTGAGGAGCTGCCGCCCTCGGTGTACGAGCAGTTTGTGGCGCGCGTGCTGGAAAGCGCACACGCCGCAGCGGAAAGCGCCCGCCGTGCCGAGAACGGTGCGGCAGATACCGCCATGCAGGCGGCACTGGCGCAAAAGACTGCGGACAAAATTCTGGCCGACCGTACCGATGCCGAGGCCAGCGCAAAGCGGGCGGAGGCTGCCGCACTGCGGGCAGAAAGCTATGCACCCACCGGTGGGCAGGTGCTGAGCGTGAACAGCAAGGGCGGCGCGGTGCAGCTGAACGCACAGGATGTGGGGGCGGTGCCGCTCCCGGTGCAGCCTTTGCCTGGCGAGATGGTGCGCATTCTCAGCGTGGATGCCGCCACCGGCGCGGTGCAGACCGATACCACCCCGCTGCCGGACCTGCGCCCCTATGTGCGCAGCGAGACCGTGCCTACGGCGGCAACGCCCGGCGCGGTGCGGGCAGACGGGCAGTACGGCGTTGCGGTGCGGGCAGATGCCACCCTGACCACCGTGCCCGCTACGGCGGCGCAGCTGGACCGTATGACCGAGGCCTATGCGCCCCTGACCCCGGCGCTGCTGCCCTACGGCGTAAAAAAGGCGCTGACCAGTGCCGCCGGGGCAGCAGGCTGGTCGGCGCAGGAAAAGGCCGCCGCACTATTGCAGCTGGGCGCGGACGACCGGTTTTACTCCAAGGCTGAGGCAGACCGGAAATTCGGCATGGGCTACACCCTGCCGCCCGCCACCGCAGCCGTGCTGGGCGGCGTGAAGGTGGGGCGGGGCCTGACCGTGAGCGCAGACGGCACACTGGAAATGACGGCGGAAAACCTTGACACGGTGCTGGGCTTTAGCCTGGCAGAAAAACTGAATCAACTGAGAGGAGTGACGGACATGAACGGAAAGCTTGTCTACACAAGCGATGGTGCAGCGGGCAAAAGCAACAAGACGATGACTGTGCCGGACGAGGTGGATTATATTGTGGTAAGGATGGCGGTCCCTCTGGAATGTACCACGATCGCTACCACCGGCGGAGTAGCCGCAGCGGCGGCTGCGGACTACGGCTGCACCCGCATCGTGCGGGGCGGTACGGCGGTGGCCATAGTGGGCGGCGGCAACACCTACAATCTGCGGGACGGCGTTTACTGCAAGGGCGAAGCACTGGTGAAGGTGAGTTTTGCTGCGAACGGCACGGTGAACATCGGCGTGGTCGATGTAAACCTGGCGAGCAATGACAACGCTTATCCCTTCAACGTGGAGGGCTACCAGTATGTGTAAGGGCGGTGCAGCATGAACGAGATGACCATCCGGCTGGACAGAAACGGCGCGGCAGCGGTGCCCGGCGGACAGCTGCTGCTGGGGTATGCGGGCAACCGGGGCAACTACCGGCTGCGCATCGAGCAGCGGGGCGAGTGGAAGGGGCTGACCGTGTGCGCCCACTGGCACACCCCCGGCGCAAGCGCGGCTACGCTGGTGGAAAACGGAATCCTGACCGTACCGGCGGCGGTGACGGCAGTGCCCGGCGCGGGCTGCCTCACCTTTGAGGGCACGGACGGCAGCCGCACCGTGACCAGCGCTGATGTGCGGTGCAAAGTATGCGCCAACAGCGGCACGGCAGAGGGCGCGATGCCTGCCCCGGCTACGCCTGCGTGGGAGGCGCTGGTGGGGCTGCTGGGCACAGGCGGCGGCATTACCACTGCGGAAAAACAGGCGCTGCTGGCAGTGCTGCGGCTTCTGGCGGCGGGCAATGACGCAGCCATGGCAGCCTGCGACCGTCTGGCGACGCTGTGGGGCAACCCGCAGCCGCCGAAGGAGAACGTTTTTGCAGTGCTGGGGCAGGCGATCCTTGGAAAAATGATCTTAGGGAGGAACAAATGAGCTACGTAAAACAGAATTTTGTGGACGGCCAGACCCTGACGGCTGCCCAGCTGAACCACATGGAAGCAGGCATTGCCAATGCTGCCGGAACGCAGGGCGAAAAAGGCGACAAGGGAGAAAAGGGCGACCCCGGCCCGGCGGGTGCAAAAGGTGACCCGGGCGAGGGCTTTACCGCCAACGCAAAGGCGCTGCTGCTGAACCTGTTTGAAAATGCAGCCTATAAGACCGACACGATGCAGCCCACCCTGAATGCTCTGTGTGCAGAGTGGGGCGGCAGTGCACAGGAAATTCCGGTGCAGAGCGTGAGCCTGAGCGCCGTGACCATGACCCTGAACGAGGGCGATAGCAAGACCCTGACCGCTACGGTACTTCCCACGAGCGCAACTAGTCGGCTGGTGGTGTGGACAGTGACTCCAGCCGGTTTTGCCACCGTATCAAACGGCGTAGTAACAGGCATCAAAGCAGGTAACTGCACCGTGACTGCCACCGCAGGCGGCAAGAGTGCAAGCTGCGCGGTAACGGTGGAAGTAGTGGAGACAGCACAGCTGATCTACAGTCTGCCCGGCGAGACCGTGCTGACCCAGGGACTGGACACCGGCCTGAAGCTGCTGGAGCACGCCTCCACCGAGACGCCGCAATACACGATCCTAGTGGATGCGAAAGCGGGGGACGACTTTAATGCAAACACATGGCCTGCCTTCCTGCACTGCCTGACCGAGACCGGCGATACCGGCAATCTGCCCGGCTTCAACTCCACCAGCAGCCCGCTGAACAATAAGACCGAGTTCGCATACTACAACTACGGCGGCGTGACCCTGTCGGACAGCATCGAACACTTCAAGACTCGTACGCGGTATGCGGTGCAGATCGACGGCAGAAAATATCGCGGCGGCAGTACCTACTGCCCGCTGACCGAGTGGAAAACCACAAACGGCACAATCATAGATGTGCCCCAGACCTTCCTGATCGGTGCGGCGCAGAGCGCGGACGGCAGCAAAAAGCAGCAGTTCTGGTCTGGTACGTTGTATCAGTGCAGGGTGTATAAAGGCCTGCTGAGTGACGACAAGGTGAACGATTACATCGAGAAGGGGTGGTAAAATGGAAGTGTTTGACATCAATGGTCAGATCATCAGCCCGCTGGCGGGAAAAACGCTGTACGTTGCAGGCGACAGCATCGCTTACGGCAAGAGCAGCGCAGGCGGCTACGGCAAATGTATTGCAGACAAGTACGGCATGACCCTGACCAATGAAGCAGTGGACGGCGCAACGCTGACCCCGAATATTACCGATAAGGTATACGGCGGCACCCGTGGCTGCATCAGCACGGTGGTGACAAACTCCACAGCGCTTGCAAAGGCAGACTACATCCTGTTGGAGGGCGGCGTGAATGATGCCTGGAACAACGCCCCTGTGGGTACCTTGACCGATGGGTTTGCCGCTGCCTACGATGAAACGACCATGACCGGCGCACTGGAGAAGATGCTGGACGATCTGGCAACGAATCACAGCGACAAGCGCGTGGCCTATGTATTCCCGCACGGCGGGATGTTTGCAGGCAGCGAAAACTGGTACAAGACCTATAAGCCTGCCATCCTTGCGGCGCTGAAAAAATGGGGCGTGCCCTACGTTGACATTGCGGAGACCACCCCGCCTATGGGAAAACACGGCGTCAGCGAACTGGGCGATAAGTACACCAGCGACGGCACCCACCCCAACGCAGCGGGCTACGAGCGGTTTTATGCAGAGCCCATCGCAGCGCTGCTGAAACGGCTGTAAGGGGGCGCACGATGGCATTGCAAGCGTATTCTCTTGCCCGGGACGGCAGCACCGCCCTCTCGCCGCACTTCTGTGTGCGGGAGTTCCGCTGCAAGGACGGCAGCGACCCTGTCTTCATCGACACGGCGTTGGCAGAACTGCTGGAGCGTATCCGGGAGCACTTCGGAAAACCGGTGACGATCACCAGCGCCTACCGCACCCCGGCACACAACGCCAAGGCAGGCGGGGCAAAGTTCAGCCAGCACCTGTATGGCCGGGCAGCGGACATCCGGGTGCAGGGCGTGAGCGTGGAGGCTGTGGCCGCCTACGCTGAAAGCCTGATGCCGGACCGGGGCGGTGTGGGACGTTACCCCGTCAAGGCGGGCAGAGCCACCGGCTGGGTGCACGTGGATACCCGGGCAGACAAAGCCCGGTGGAGGGGGTGAGCGCGATGACAGGCATCATCTCGGCCATCATCGCAGGCGCGGTGACCCTGATCGGCGTGCTGATCGCCAACGGAAAAAGTCAGGCGGTGACCGATACCAAGCTGGAAGAACTGACCCGGGAGGTGCGGGAGCATAACAACTTTGCCCGCCGCGTACCCATTTTAGAAGAACAGATGAAGGTGGCCAACCACCGCATCGCAGATTTAGAGAAAGAGAGGAACTGAACCTATGAATGATACCCATTGCAAAATTTCTGCCGCAACACTGGCACGCACGGCTGCGCTGGCGCTGGCACTGACCAATCAGGTGCTGAGCGCCTGCGGCAAGCCTATGCTGCCCATCGAGAGCGCCACCGTGGAACAGCTGGTGACCACTGGCCTGACCGTGACCGCCGCCCTTGTGGGCTGGTGGAAGAATAACTCCTTCACCCCGGAGGCTATCAAGGCCGATGGCTATCTGGAACAGCTGCGGGAAAAGCAGTAAAAGCCGCAGGGCAGGCGGGACGATTTAGAATGCGCGCCGCGCTGCTTTGCGCATAGTCAGCGGAAGAATTATTTTTAATAGAGCAATGCCGGAGCGTCTGCGGACGCTCCGGCATTGCATTTTTACAGAAAGGGTATTGATTGGGGTCATTCCCAACAAAAAACTCCCCCGGCGGGTTGCCGGAGGAGCATTCATTTTTCTATTCTAAACACGGATGCGCCGCCCTGACATGGTGCGCAGCCGGTCTTACTTCAGGAACTTTGCCACGGCGCGGGCAACGATGCCGCCCAGAATGCCGGACACCAGAAATTCGGCTACGCCCTGCACGCCAACCAGCAGCACCACGAACATGAAGGGGTTGGCAGCGCCCTTGACGGACACCAGATTCTGCACATAGTCGCAGCCGTAGAAAGCCAGCACGATGTAGCCCATGAAGAACAGGGTGTTCAGGGCAGGTGCGGTCATGGCGCTGAGGATGTAGCTCCAGGTGCGGGACTTGTCCAGCTTTTGCAGGCCCTTGAAGATCAGGCCGCAGCACAGACCCATGAGTATACGCATACCCACGCACAGGATAAAGGTGTTCAGCGGGCTGACCTGGAACAGTGCACCGGTCATGGCAGAGGCACCGGTGATGGCATCGTAGAAGCTCACAGCGCCGAACACGCCGCCCAGCAGGGCACCCACGGCGGGGCCCATGGTGATGGCGCCCACGGCGATGGGCAGGGTGAGGAAGCTCATGTACAGCGGGCCCATGGGCACACTGCCCAGACCGACAAGCTTCATCACCAGTTCAATGGCCACCAGCAGGGCCACACGAGTCAGAGTCTTCGTATTGGTATTCTTCATAATTCAGTTTTCCTCCTGCTGCCGTTCCGCCCTTTTTGTCGGATACGGCGCAAACCTGCCCGCTCTGTGCGGGTTTTAGGTGAATATTCAAATCTTTGGAAGCGCGTAGTTGTCAGGGCGTGTTCCAGAGAAAAATGCGTTAAAATCTGTCACCGGGGAAGCGCACCCCAGCGCTGCGGCGCGCCACCGTGAGCACCCGGCTCACCGCGATGCTGGTATCCAGCATCCGGGCGCACAGCTCCTGGTCTCCGGCGGTCATGGCGCGGTAAAAGGCCTCGAACTCTGCCGCCTGCCGGGGACGGTCCCCGTTCAGGTTGTAGTGCTCCTCCTTGCCCTCGTTGGGATGGAAGGTCACGCCGCCGCAGTAGTTCGGGGTGGATTTTTGCAAGATGTAGCCCTTTGTGCCCTGAATGATGCAGCGGGCAGGGGCTGCGCAGTCCTTGGCGGCAAGGCTTACCGCCTTGAAGCCACTGTAATCCATCATCAGCACACCGCTGGTGTCGATATTGCGCTCCATGTTGGCGGCATACACCGCCTTGTTGGGCTCACCGAACAGACCTACGATGTAGCTGACGTTGTACACGCCCAGGTCCATCAGTGCACCGCCCGCGCACAGCGGGTCGAACACCGGCGGGGTCTGCCCGGCGCAAAAGGCGTCGTACCGGCTGGAATACTGGCTGAAGCTGCACTGTACCATGCGTACCGTGCCCACCCGGGGCAGCAGCTCCCGGAGCTTTGCGTAGTTGGGCTGGTACTGGGTGGTGATCGCCTCAAAGAGGAACAGCCGCTTGCGCTGTGCCAGCGCAGCCAGTTCCTCGGTCTCGGCGGCGGTCACCGCCATGGGCTTTTCCACAATGACGTGCTTACCCGCTTCCAGCGCCACCCGGGCGTAGCGGGCGTGCTGCAAGTTGGGCACAGCGATATAGACCGCGTCCACCCATTGCAGCAGCTCAAAATAATTGGTGGTGTGCTGCGGGATCTGATATTGCGCACACAGCTCTGCGGCCTTTGCCGCCGAGCGCGGGGTGCTGCACACCGCCTGCACAGTAAACGGCGTGTGCTCCACAAGCCATGGCAAAAATTCCTGCACGATCTTACCCGTGCCAAGAATGCCCAGTTTCATAATGCTCTCCCTTATCCTCTTGTTCCCTCAGCCTACCAGCGCCTCCGGCTCGCGGCGGGTGCGGCGGTTGGGGTGCGGGTGCTTTGCCCGGGGGCGTCCCTGTTGACCGTAGTGTCTGCCGCCGCCATGGCTGCGGCCGTGCTCCTGCGGGGCGTTCAGCTGGTACAGCAGTGCCAGCCCCTTCATCAGCAGCTCGGGGTCATAGGTCAGGGGGTGGCGGCACAGCGGGGTGACGTACTTTGCCAGACCGCCGGTGACCACCAGCGTAGCCGGGCTGCCCAATTCCTCTTCAATGCGCTGCACCATGCCGTCAATGAGCACGGCGGTGCCCAGCACCGAGCCGGACAGCATACAGCTTTCGGTATTGGTGCCGATGGCTTTTTTCGGGGAGCCCAGATGCACCTGCGGCAGCTGGGCACAGCGCTCACCCAGTGCGCGCAGCCCGGTGGAAAGGCCGGGGCAGATCACGCCGCCCCGGAACACCCGATCCTTGTCCACCACATTAAAGGTGGTGGCGGTGCCGAGGTCTACCGTGACGATCGGCAGCGGAAAGTTTGCCGCTGCGTAGGCGGCATCCACCAGCCGGTCCTTGCCCACGGCGCGGGGCTCGTCCACCCCCATGGTCAGCCCAGTGCGGATATCCGGCGAAACGATGACCGGCTTTTTGCCGGTGTAGTGGCGGGCGCACTCGGCCAGTGCCCCGGTGATCTGGGGCACTACGCTGGTAAGCACCGCGCCTTCAAAGCGCATGGGACGCTCCGGGTGGCGGCGGTGCGCAAAAATTTTATCCATTTCGGCACGATATTCCGCAGCCGTGCGGGTGCGCACCGTGTCCATGCGCGCCACAAAGCATACACGTCCGTCCCGGATGCCCCCAAGGGCGACGGTGGTGTTGCCTATATCAATGGCTAAGATCATAATTCTGTTTTCCTTTTCAAAATAAAAGAAAAGAACCGGTTTGCTCTTTGTCAAGCGTATTTTACCGCATTTTTGCGCCGGATACAAGTTCCCGGCAAAGATTTTGTTGTGCTGGTGGAAGTTTTGCATTATACTAAGGTAAGATATGTGGAAAAGAACTGTTTTTCCGGGAGGTAAACGAACCATGGATCTGAACGGCAAGTGCGTCCTGCTGGGCGTGAGCGGCGGCATTGCCGCCTATAAGATGGCCAACGTGGCCAGTGCACTGCGCAAGCTGGGTGCGGATGTGGAGGTCATCATGACCAAAAACGCCACCCAGTTCATCACCCCTCTCACCTTTGAGACCCTGACCGGCCACAAGTGCATGGTGGACACCTTTGACCGGGATTTCAAGTTTGAGGTCACCCACATCTCGCTGGCAAAAAAGGCGGATGTGATCCTTGTAGCCCCCGCCACCGCAAACGTCATTGCCAAAATGGCGCACGGCATTGCGGACGATATGCTTACCACCGTGGTGCTGGCCGCCAAGTGCCCGAAGCTGGTAGCCCCCGCCATGAACACCGGCATGCTGGAAAACCCCATCACGCAGGATAACCTTGCCACGCTGGAGCGGTACGGCTTTACCGTCATCCCCTCCGAAAGCGGCGTGCTGGCCTGCAAGGATGTGGGCAGCGGACGCCTGCCCAAGGAGGAGGTACTGCTGGAGCACATCCTGCACACCATCGCCCGCCCGAAGGATCTGGCCGGGGTGCGCGTCGCGGTGACCGCCGGCCCCACGCAGGAGGCGCTGGACCCGGTGCGCTACCTGACCAACCACTCCACCGGCAAGATGGGCTACGCCCTTGCCCGCGCCGCCGCCATGCGGGGCGCCGAAGTGACCCTGATCCACGGACAGACCGCGCTGCCGCCGGTCAAGTTTACCACCGATGTGCCGGTGACCACCGCCCGGCAGATGTACGAGGCGGTGACAAGCCGCTTTGACACCACCGATGTGCTCATCATGGCTGCCGCCGTGGCAGACTACCGCCCCGCCACCGTGGCCAACGACAAGATCAAAAAGAAGGAGGGCGACCTCTCTATCCCCGTGGAGCGCACCGAGGACATCCTTGGCACCATCGGCCCCCGCAAGACCCACCAGTTCCTGTGTGGTTTTTCCATGGAGACCCGGGACCTTGTGGAAAACTCCTCCGCGAAGCTTGCCAAGAAAAATCTGGACATGGTGGTGGCAAACAACCTCAAGGTGGCCGGTGCAGGCTTTGGGGTGGACACCAACGTGGTCACCTTCATCACCCCGGACGGCACCCGGGAGCTGCCTTTGATGAGCAAGGCGGACGTGGCTGATGCCATTCTGGACGAGATCCTGCGGCGGCGGGCAAAGTAATACTGCCGGGATTTTGTTGTACACATATCACAAAATTCACAAAAAAATTATGGTTCTTTCCGAAAATTCGGCCTTACCTGTTTATTTTATGCTGCAAAAATTATATAATAAGAGTGTGTCCCTATGTTTGGAAGGAATCGGTCTGCGCTGCAGCCGTTAATATTTGGAGGAGAGCCTTACTATGTTCATGTACTCGGATTATAGCCAGCATCTGCTGGACCATGTAAAGAAGATCCATTTTATCGGCTGCGGCGGCAGCGGAATGTATCCGCTGATTCAGATCCTTGCTGCCAAGGGCTACGAGCTGTCCGGCAGCGATGTGCTGGACGGCAGCATCATCCGCTACGAGCGGGAGATGGGCGTGAAGGTCAGCCTTGGCCACAATGCGGATAACGTTGTTGGTGCGGACATGGTGGTGTACTCTGCCGCCATCTCCAAGGATAACGTGGAGATGAACGCAGCTGCCTCCTATGGCATCCCCACCGTGGAGCGCAGCGTGCTGCTGGGCTATGTGAGCCGCCTGTACAAGCAGAGCATCTGCGTGTCCGGCACCCACGGCAAGACCACCACCACCTCCATGATCACCACTGCGCTGGAACTGGCAGGCCGCGACCCCTCTGCCGTCATCGGCGGCAAGCTGCCCCTCATCAACGGCTACGGCAAGGCCGGCAAGGGCGATGATATTGTTATCGAGGCCTGCGAGTTCGCCGAGACCTTCCTGAAGCTGACCCCCTACCTGTCCGTGGTGCTGAACATCGACAACGACCATCTGGATTACTACGGCAGCATGGGCGAGCTGAAGTTCGCCTTCAAGCGCTTTGCCCTGATGACTCAGTTCATGATCTTTGCCAACGCTGACGATAAGAACACCATGGACGTGATGTACACGCTGGACCGCCGGGTGCGCACCTTTGCCATCGACAACCACGGCGACTACCGCGCTGTCAACGTCAACGAGTATAAGCCCGGCTTCTTCGAGTTCGACCTGAAGGAGTGGAATACGACCGACACCACCCGCATCCGTCTGTCCGTGCCCGGCCGCCACAATATTTATAATGCACTGGCCATGTGCGCCGTGTGCCGCTTTGTGGGCCTGAGCGCAGAGCAGTGCGCCGAGGCTGCCCTGAACTTCAAGGGCGCAGGCCGCCGCTTTGAGGTGTACGGCGAGTGCAACGGTGCGCTGGTCATTGATGACTACGCCCACCACCCCACCGAGCTGCGCGCCACCCTGAACACCGCCAAGGAGATGGGCTACAAGCGCCTGATCGCCGTCCACCAGCCGTTTACATACAGCCGCACCAAGATGCTGTTCAACGACTTTGTGGATGTGCTCAAGATCCCGGACATCACGGTGCTGACCCCCATCATGGGCAGCCGCGAGCCCAACGACCCCACCATTACCAGCGCAAAGCTGGCAGCACAGATCCCCGGCTCCGTGCTGGTGAACAGCCTGCAGGAGGCCGCCGACTGGGTCAAGCAGAACGCCCAGCCCGGCGATCTGGTCATCACCCTCGGCTGCGGCGATATCTATAAAGCCAGCAAGATGATGGTGGAAAAGGATCAGTAAGCAGTAAGCTGATTTAAATAATTATAAACACAAGAAGCGCCCCGCAGCCATTCGGCTGCGGGGCGCTTCTTGTGTATCTATATACGATTCTGGAAGGATGTTGGCGTTATCAGAACTTGAACAGATCCACGATGCGCTGCCACAGGCGGGTGAAGATGTTGCCCTCCTTCACCGTCTCGGTCTCGGCCACAACGTTGTCGGCAGCGGCCACGGTCTCGGCGGTCTTGTAGACAAACTTCACGCTGCTCTCAGCGTCCTCGGGTGCACCGGCAAAGCTGGTGTAGCTTTCCAGCCGGTCGGTCATCTCGTCCAGCACGGTCTTGAGGCCGTGCAGTTGATCCTGATCCAGTGCGCCGGTCAGCTTGGAGATGCCCTCCTCGTTGAACTGGTTCAGACCATCGTTCAGCTGGTGGGTGCCGTCATTCAGCTGGCTTGCACCATCGCTCAGGGTGTTCACGCCGTCGTACAGGGTCTTGGTACCGGCGGCAAGCTGTGCGCTGCCGTCCTTGGCAGAGTGGGCACCATCTGCGGCGGTCTGCACGCCGGCGGTGTACTGGCCCACGCTGGAAACGAAGTACTGGATCTTGGAAAGGCTGTCCTTCAGGGCACGCACATCCGCGATATCCTGACTGTTCTCTACCTGATACTTCAGCTCTGCCTTGGCGGTGTCCTTGGCTTCCTGACTGGTCAGCAGCTGCACCAGACCGCACAGCATGGAGGGGTCGTAGTTCTGCATCAGGTGCAGAGCAGCCTCCAGATCGTGGTTCGTCTTGGTAGCGGAAAGGTACAGCGCCAGATCCAGCTGGCTGTCTTTGAAGCTGGGAGCCTGCTCCCAGATGGTACGCACCATCTTACGGCGGCCGGCAGCCAGCGTCTTGTCGTTCATGGTCAGAATGTTGTCGATGACTGCGGCGTAGTTGTCCCAGGTCATATCGGTGTCGATCAGACCGCCCTCTTTCAGGGTCTTGTTGGCAGAAGCCAGCACGCCGTCTGCCACCTGCTGTGCGCCGCTGTTCAGGGCGCTGTTGTTGGAGCTCAGGGTGTCCAGACCGTTGGTCAACTGGCCCAGACCCTTGTCCAGTGCGGCTGCACCATTGTTCAGGGTGTTGGCACCGTCCAGCAGTGCCAGCACACCGCTTCTCAGCTGGGTGGTACCATCCTCCAGCTGAGAAGCACCGTCCAGCAGCTGGCTCATGGCGTCATTCAGCTGGTTGATGCCGTCGGTCAGGTCGTTGAGGCTGCTCAGGTCAAACACATTGTCGGTGCCCAGAGCCGCAGCGCTGGTGGCGCAGGCCATCATCACCTGCGGGCAGGTCAGCCCGGTGACATCTGCCTCCACCGTGATGGTGTCCTGCAGATAGTCCTCAATGGTGTCCAGTTCGTCCGGCAGCAGACCGGACAGGGAGTCCTTCACGCCCGGCAGGGTGACAAAGGCAGCCACATTGCTCTTGGCGGCGCTTTCCACCAGACCGTGGGCAGCCACCACGTTGGTGGCATCCTGCCCGAAGATCACGCCCACAGCGGTGACCAGCGGGGTGACGATGGTGCGGTCGGTGCCGTTCACATTCACGGTGCCGGTCTCGTTGTTCTTCAGGGCGATGGTCATGGTCAGATGACCGCTCTTGCCGATTAGATCTTCCAGCGCGGCTTCCTGACCGTCCAGCGCGTAGGTGACGGTAGCCTGAATGGGCAGGGCGCGGTCGGTGTCACCTTTATAATACACATCGGTATCGTCGGTGTTCCACACCAGCTTTTCGCCGTCCTGTGTGAACTCGGCGCTGCTCTCGGTGTTCTGGATGTTGGTCAGGGTGCTCTGGTCGGTCACCTTGGACAGGCCGGAGGCGCTGTAAACATGCTCGCTGACGGTGGTGCTCTGGATGGAGCCATCGGCGTTCATCACAGCGTACACGGTCTCAGACTTGGTAAAGCTGCTGCCGCCTGCGGCAAAAGCCGGGGCTGCACAGCTGGCGGCAAGGGCAACTGCCAGCGCCGCACTGGCGAAACGAAGCGATTTTTTCATAACGCATTACTCCTTTTCAGACTTCTTGGCGTTGGCAGATTCAGGGACCATCCATTTCAGGGTGGTGTGGCGGATGAGCCAGTCACACAGCATCAGGGCGGCGGGCAGCACCACCAGAATGACCAGCATACTGATCAGAGCGCCGCGGGAGATTAGCAGGCAGATGCTCCGCAGCAGCTCCATCTTACTGATGGCAGCCACGCCGACCGTAGCGGCAAAGAAGGTCAGGCCGCTGGTCAGAATGGACTGACTGCAGTGCTCCAGCGACTGCTGGGCAGCTTCCTTGGGGGTGCGGCCAAAGGCGCGCTCCTCGTGATAACGGGTGGTCATCAGGATGGAGTAGTCCACGGTAGCGCCCAGCTGGATGGTGCCGATGACGATGCTGGCGATAAAGGGCAGCTGCGTACCGGTAAAGTACGGGATGCCCATGTTGATGGCGATAGCGGCTTCGATGCTGGCAACCAGCAGCACCGGGATGGAGATGCTCTTGAAGGAGATGGCGATGATGACCAGCACCGCCATGATCGACCAGACGTTGACGTTCTTGAAGTCCACGTCTGCCACCTCGATCAGGTCTTTGGTCATGGCACCTTCACCGGTGATGACGCCCTCGGGATCTACATTTTTGATCAGGCCGATCATCTCGTCCAGCTGGCTGTTGATGGCGTCCGTGCCGGTCTTGTAGGAGCTGTTGGCCAAAATCAGCTTGTAGCCGCCGGACTGCAGGATCTCCATCACGCTGTCGGGCAGCAGCTCGGTGTCAAAGCCGGGACCGGTAATGGAATCCAAACTTACCACCTGCGTGATGCCGTCCACGTCCTTCAGCTCGTCACACAGGTCGGACACCTGCGTAGCGGTCAGATCGTCATGCACCAGAATGAAGTGGCTGGTGGTCATGCCGAAGTCCTCGCCCAGCTTGTTGGTGCCCACGATGCCGGTCAGGTCTTGGGGCAGGGAGTCGAACAGGGTGTAGTACACGCTGGTCTTGTTCTGCGCAATGGCAAAGGGGATAAGGATGAGGATAAAGACGGCCACGATGGGCACCGAATGCTTGGAAACAAAGTAGCTCAGCTTGGTCAGCCGGGGGATGACGGTGCGGTGCTTGTATTTTTCCACCCACTTATCAAAGGTAAGGATCAGGGAGGGCAGAATGACCACGGTGCAGATGACGCCCAGTGCCACGCCCTTTGCCATGACAAGGCCGATATCGCGGCCCAGCGTCAGGCGCATGGCGCACAGTGCAAGGAAGCCTGCAATGGTGGTCAGGCTGGAAGCGGAGATGGAGGTCATGGTCTTGCAGATAGCGCTGGTCATGGCCTCCTCGTTGGAGGAGCGCAGCTCCTTTTCTTCCTGATAGCGGTGCAGCAGGAAGATGGAGAAGTCCATCGTAACGCCCAACTGCAGCACGGTGGCAAGCGCCTCGGTGATGTAGCTGATCTGCCCCAGAAAGATGTTGGTGCCGAAGTTGTACACGATGGGGAACAGCAGACCCAGCATGAACAGCAGCGGGGTGATGGTACTTTCCAGTGAGAGGAACAGCACCAGCAGGCTGGCGCCCACGGCGATCAGGATGTACAGGGGCATTTCCTGATTGACTAGTGCCTTGGTGTCCTGCAGAATGACGCTCATGCCGCCGAAGAAGCAGTCCTTGCGCAGCAGCTTTTCGATCTGCTGGACGGCTTCCATGGTTTCGTCGCTGGCGCTGGGGGCGTCAAAGCGGACGATCAGCATGGTGGAATCGTTTTTGCCAAACATGAACTGCTGCACATCGGCAGGCAGCATGGCGGTGGGAATGTTGGGGTCGATCACATCGCTGAGCCAGAAGGTCTGGGTGACGCCGGGCACGGCTTCTATCTCCTTTTTCATGGCGATGAGTTCATTGGTTGGCAGGCCCTCTACCGTGATCATACCGGTGGAGGCCAGATGGAAATCGTCCTCAAGGGCTACCTCGCCGATCATGGAGTCCAGATCCTGTGGCAGGTAGGTGAGGATGTCATAATTGATGCGAGTGGCAATGGCGCCGATCGCGGAAGGGATCAACAGCAGCACGGCCACTGTTAAGATCAGCTTGCGCAGACGCACGATGCCTTGTGCGATCTTTTTCATGAGAACCCTCCAGAATAGAAAGTTGATTGGGAAAGCCCGCGAAACTGACCGCCGGTCATCTTCCGGGCAAACACTATTATATTCAGCCCGGGCAGTGTGTCAAGCGGAAAAAGTGACCGAAAGTCAGTTTTTTTATCACCTGCAAAACATTGTATAATAAATCGGGCTTGCACAAACGGCAAAGGACTGCTAAACTAAGGTACGCAGACCGGACGCGGCACATACCTGCGTCTAAATTCAGAGAAAAGAGGAATCTACCCAAAGCATGAGCACCGTGGAAGGGAAAAAGCAGGAAAAGCGGCGCGCCCTGCTGGATGCAGCCTACGAGCTGTTTCTGGAGCGGGGCACCGCCAAGACCAGCGTGGAGGATATCACCAGCCGTGCCAAGGTGGGCAAGGGAACGTTTTACCTGTATTTTCAGGATAAGGGCGCGGTAATGCAGGCGCTGCTGGGGCGGGTGAGCTACCAGCTGCTGAACGATGCCTGCCTTGCAGTCGAGCAGCACCCCGAGCTGCCCGACTTTACCGCACAGGTGGTGTTCGTCATCGACCATATCATCGAGGCTTTGCGGCAGGACGTGCTGGTGCTGCGTTTTCTGGAGCGCAACTTCGTCTGGCCCGGGCTGGATCAGATCGAAGCCAGCAGGGAAGCTGAGCCCCTGATGCGCAAGCTGCTGGCCGTTGTGCTTTCCAGCCCGGAGATGGCCGGACGTAGTGAGCGGGAGGTCTACCAGCGCATCACCGCCCTTGGCAGTATGTGTATGTCGGTGTGCTATTCCAGCATTCTGGAGGGCAAGCCGGACAACATCGACGCCATGAAGCCGGTGCTGTACGATATCATCCGCCGGGCACTTTCGCCGGAAAAGTAAAAAAGAACGCATAAAAAAGCACAAAAGGTCTTGCTTTTTGCAAAAAGCTGTGGTAAACTATCCAAGTCGATATGACATGGACGGTTAGCTCAGCTGGTAGAGCATCTGCTTGACGTGCAGGAGGTCACAGGTTCGAGTCCTGTACCGTCCACCATACAGTTCGTACTCGAACCCGATTCTCTATGAGAAAGGGTTCGGGTACGTTTTTTGTTTATCAGAGGTTCTGCGGAAGGACTACTCGGAACGGTAAACGAGCAAAGGCAGGGTATCACCATGGCGGTGGTATCCTGCCTTTTGTTTTGCGGGATCAAGGTCGCTTTGTGCGAACTTGATCGTCCCCCTATATGGCGCGTTTGGGGGGAATCGCTGCGTACGTGCGTACCGGGAGCCTGTACACCTCTGACAATGTGTAACACACTAGACTTTGTTCCAAAGTCCGTGTGCTAAGGGGCAGGCCCCTTAGAATTCCTGTGGAGTGTGTACGCACGTACGCAGGAAAACGGCAAAATTTCACTATATCGGGGTGTTCTTTCATTGGAGAGTATGATATACTCGGCTTAGTTCAACAAATCGGAATTGAGTGAGTAGGAGAAATCGAGATTGGAGGATAAGTTGGTGAACAAGATTTTCAAAGGTCTTATTCGATTTTTGATAGAAGTGATAGTTATGACTGTTTTGATTGTTGGGATCAACATATTTACGAATGGTATGTATCTTTGGGGATTGCCCCGCATAAATGATATTCAGTCTGTAAATATCACGTATCCGAGTGTCACGGATGATGTTAAAGAAATTTCGAGCAGTGAGGACATTGAGTTAGCCTTAAAGCTAACGGGATTTCTGAAATATGATTTATTTGGGGAAGTGAATAGCGAAGAAGAACCCGCTATTACAATTACTTATTTTCTCAAGGATGGAACAAGCAAAACAATCTCCGCTAATAACACTACTGTCTGGTGGAACAATAAAATTCATGTAATCAAGGACAAGGAAATGTTTGTCAACCTAACAGAGGGAATTTTCTTTCTGAAAGATTTACAAACAAAGTAAATCAATTCCAGTTTGCTGTACTCGTTCCTAGCAGGGTTTGGGGCAGGCACGCCCCAACAAGAAGCTGTCCCAAAGGGGCAAGAATTTTCAAGAATTGAAAATTTGTGGCCACGGGACGATTCTTGCTCTCACCTTTTTCGCTGCGTTTCGCAATTTTCACATTTCAATCTGCTCGCAGATTGTTGACAAGCTGCGCTTGACCCGATACTATAAAGGCAAGTCGAATACACGCCAAGGAGGTGCAACCATGACCGCCGTGATCTACGCCCGCTATTCATCCGACAGCCAGCGTGAAGCGTCCATTGAGGGACAGCTGCGCGACTGCAAGGACTACGCCGAGAAGAACGGCATCACTGTGGTCGGCACCTACATTGACCGTGCCTACTCTGCCAAAACGGATGACCGCCCGGACTTTCAGCGGATGATCAAGGACAGCGCGAAGAAAATCTTCGATGTGGTTCTGGTCTGGAAGCTCGACCGCTTTGCCCGGAATCGGTTCGATGCCGTGAACTACAAGTACCAGCTGGAAAAGAACGGTGTCCATCTGGTGTCTGCCATGGAACCCATTTCGCAGGGACCTGAAGGCATTATGGTGGAGAGTATGCTGATCGGCATGGCAGAATATTATTCCGCCGAACTTGCCCTGAAAGTAGCGCGCGGTGAGCGCGAAAACGCCCTCCAGTGCAAGTACAACGGCGGTATCGTTCCGCTGGGCTTCACCATTGGCAAGGAGGACCGACTGTACCATATCGACCCGGAGACGGCTCCCATTGTGCAGGAGATCTTCACCCGGTACGCCAACGGCGAGCCTGCCGAGAAAATCGCAGCCTCCCTGAATGAGCGAGGGCTGCGCACCCGCACCGGGAAGCCGTTCGTGAAGAACAGCTTCTTCCAAATTTTCCGGAACCGCCGCTACATAGGCGAATACCGCTATAAGGACATCGTGACACCGGGCGGCATTCCCGCCATCGTGGACGAGGACTTGTTCAACCGGGTGCAGCAGCGTTTCGAGCAAAACAAGATTGCCCACGGTCGGCCTGCAAAAGAGGATGTGAGCTATCTGCTGACCACTAAGCTGTTCTGCGGCAAGTGCGGTACCCTGATGGGTGGTGAGAGCGGCACAAGCCACATGGGAAACACCTACTATTACTACAAGTGCGGCAAAGCCAAACGCCACGGCAAGGCGCACTGCGATCTGAAAGCCATCCGCAAAGAGCCGTTGGAACGGTTCGTGGTGGAGACTGCCATCAAGGTGATTTTCAGCGATGAAATCATCGAACGGCTGATAGATTTGATTATGGAAGCCCAGCAGCAGGAGAACACCCGCCTGCCCGTTCTGAAAGACCAACTCCGGGATACAGAGAAGCGGCTGGCAAATCTTCTGGAAGCCATTGAACAGGGTATCCTAACCCCGACCACCAAGCAGCGGCTGGACGAACTGGAAGCCCGGAAAGAAGATCTGAACACCAGCATTCTGGAAGAAGAGCTGAAAAAGCCGGTCCTGACCCGCGAATGGATGCGGTTCTGGTTTGAAAAATTCCGCAAGGGTGACGTGGGCAGTACAGAACACCAGCGGCAAATCATTGATACCTTTGTCAACTCGGTCTACGTCTTTGACGACCGGGTAGTGCTCAATTTCAACTTCACGGATGATTCCAAAACCATCTCCCGTGAGGAAGTGTTGGGTTCGAGTGCTGTGGACAATGCTCCACCACATCCCCAGACCATTCGGTCTGAGGATTTTTTTGTAGTGTGCGGTACAGAACGAGAACCGGAACAAGTAAAGGCAGGGTATCACTATGGTAGTGGTATCCTGCCTTTTGCTATTTTTAACAGTGTATGGTATACTCGGCTTAGTCCAGTAAATTGGAAGTTATGGAGGTAACAATACTTATGAAAAAATTTCTTTCTTTGTTTTTGTGTCTTACCTGTATACTGACTTTAGCTGCGTGTGGAAAAAAAGCAGCGCCCATTACGCTACCTCAAGCCGATAAGATTACATCTATTGATATAACGATTGCAGAAAACACAGTAAGTCATTTAGACAAAACTTGGATAAGTGAAATAATCGCCGATATTTCTAGTTCTGAACCGACTAAGAAGGAAAGCGTTCAAGATGTCCCGCAAGCGGAAAGTTATATCAGGATTGACTTCCGGCATGAGACAGGAACAATTACTATCTTTGCGTATGAGGACAGGGGAAAGTACTATCTTGAACAACCTTATCAAGGAATTTATAAAACTGATCGCAAACTGTTCGAAAGGCTAAATGAAACGGATTGATTTCAGGTTACCGTGCTCGTTCCCTGCAGGGTTTGAGGCTCCGCACGCCCCAACAAGAGCATCCGCCTTGCGCATGTAGTCATTTTGTGATACAATGACCTTGACAGGAGGTGTCCCGTATGATGCAGACATTCGTTCGCCCTTCCCGGGATCTACGCAACCATTACGCTGAGCTTTCGGAGATGCTCAAAGACCACAACCATGTGATCATCACGAATCATGGCCGTGGAGAATCCGTACTCATCAACATTGAGGACTACGCCAAGTACGAGGAGTTTTTGCACCAGCGATATGTTGCCGAGGCACTTGCCAAGGCAACACAGCAGGCGGCTGACCCCGATACGCAGTGGGAAGACCACGAAAGCGTATGGGAGACGCTGAGCAAGCAGTATGACGTATAAGATCAAATATCTGCCCCTTGCTGTGCAGGACTTGAACGATATCGCCCGGTATCTGTCTGGCTTTTACCCTAAAACAGCCAGCCGTGTACTGAAAGAACTTCGGGAGAAGATCACAAAATTAGGCGATACCCCGAAAATGTGCGAGGTCTACCGCCTTGACCCGGCTTATCGTAGGTTGGTCGTTGACCAGTATCTGGTGTTCTATCGCGTCAACGATGGAAACAAGATTGTGGAGATTCACCGTGTGCTGCGAGGTGCTTGGAATCTGCCGCAGTATCTGGAATAAATTCAACTTCGACTGCTGTGAACGGTACAGAAAACCCCCGGCAGGCTATCACCATCACGGTGACAGTCTGCCGGGGGTATTATAATGTTATGCTGTCAAAAGCTTTCTTGCCTTACACCTCGTGCTCGGCCCAGTTCTGACTGCGGCCCACGGCCTTGTGCCAGCCCCTGACCAGCTTTTCCCGCTGGGCGGCGTCCATTTTTGGCTCAAACAGCTGGTTGCAGCTCCATAGATGGCTGATCTCCTCCCGGCTCTTCCACACGCCGGTGGCAAGGCCGGCCAGATACGCCGCGCCAAGGGCGGTGGTCTCCCGGATGGCCGGGCGCAGCACCTCCTTGTTCAGGATGTCGGACTGGAACTGCATCAGGAAGTGGTCGCGGCTGGCGCCGCCGTCCACCTTCAGGGTGCTGATGGTGATGTCGGTGTCCTTCTCCATGGCCCACATCAGGTCGGCGCTCTGGTAGGCGATGGATTCCTCTGCTGCGCGGATGATGTGGTTCTGGGTGGTGCCGCGGGTGATGCCCAGAATGGCACCCCGGGCGTACATATCCCAATAAGGTGCGCCCAGACCGGTAAAGGCGGGCACGATGTACACACCGCCGTTGTCCGGCACCTTCTGGGCGTAGTACTCGGAATCGCAGCTGTCCTGAATCAGGTGCATCCCGTCCCGGATCCACTGGATGACCGCGCCGCCCACAAAGACGGAGCCTTCCAGCGCATATTCTACCTCGCCGTCAAGGCTGATGGCAATGGTGGTGACCAGACCGTTCTTGCTCTGGTAGATCTTGTTGCCGGTGTTCATCAACAGGAAACAGCCGGTGCCGTAGGTGTTTTTCACGTCGCCGGGCTTAAAGCAGCCCTGCCCGAACAGCGCGGCCTGCTGGTCGCCTGCAATACCGGCCACCGGTACGTCCACGCCCTGAATGTTGGTGTAGCCGTACACCTCGCTGGAGTCCTTCACGATGGGCAGGATGCAGCGGGGGATGTCCAGCGCCTTGAGCAGGGTGTCGTCCCAGTCCAGCGTGCGGATGTTGTACAGCATGGTGCGGCTGGCGTTGGTGCGGTCGGTAACGTGCACCTTGCCGCCGGTCAGCTTCCAGACCAGCCAAGTGTCCACCGTGCCGAACAAAAGCTCCCCGGCCTCGGCCTTTTCCCGCGCACCGGGGACGTTTTCCAAGATCCACTTGATCTTGGTGGCAGAGAAATAGGCGTCCGGCACAAGGCCGGTGTTTTCCCGGATATAGTCTGCCATGCCGGGGGTCTTGAGCAGCTCGTCCACAAGGGGCGCGGTGCGGCGGCACTGCCAGACGATGGCGTTATACACTGGGCGTCCGGTGTTCTTGTCCCACAGGATGGTGGTCTCGCGCTGGTTGGTGATGCCAATGCCCGCAATGTCTCTGGGGTCCACGCCGCTCTGGGCGATCACCTCGTTCATCACGCCGTACTGGCTGGACCAGATCTCCATAGGGTTGTGCTCCACCCAGCCCTGATGGGGGTAGATCTGCTCAAATTCCCGCTGCTGCACGCAGACAATGTTCTGCTCGTTGTCAAACAGGATCGCCCGGCTGCTGGTAGTGCCCTGATCCAGTGAGAGGATATATTTGGTCTGGCTCATGATCTTCTCTCCTTGCTCTGAAGCTTGAGCGCAAAACAAAAAAGAGCGCACCAAACAAAGCTATCTGCTCTGTCTGTCGCTCTCCTGCTCTGCGCAAACATATTCTGAGCTTATTGTACACGCTCCGCAGGCAAAATACAAGCTTCTGCGCGATTTTTGGAGGTTCTGCACAAGGGGGCCGCCCCGCCGTTGAACACTCTGCCGAAAGGGTGCGCGGTGCAGCCGCCGGGGATGTAAAAAGCTTGCAAATTTGCGAAAAAGACGTGACGAAACGGCACGGATGTGGTATCGTTAAGGGGTAGATTTTTTGTTCGGAAAGGATTTCTTTGCCATGACCCGGATCGCTTTCTGTGATGACGATGCCGCGCTGCTGCATCAGATGCAGGATTTTCTGGAGCAGTACCGCACCCTGCGGGGGGTGCAGCTGGAGCTGGCCCCCTATACAAAGCCCATGGAGCTTCTGGCGGATATCGAGGCCGGGGTGCGCTTTGATGTGCTGTTTTTGGATGTGCTCATGCCCGGCATCAACGGCATCAACGCCGCCCGGGAGATCCGCCGGTACGACACGGCGGTGCAGATCATCTTTGTGACCTCTTCTTCGGAATTTGCCGTACAGTCCTATGTGGTAGGCGCATACTACTACCAGCTCAAGCCCATCTGGAAGGACAGCTTTTTCCGCCTTACCGATGCTGTGCTGGCCGAGTGCCGCAAGCGCACCCAGCACAGCCTGATTCTGCGCTGCAAAAGCGGCGTGACTCGCATTACGCTGGACAGTCTGGAATACTGCGAGGTGCAGGGGCGCACGCTGGTGTTCCATCTGCTGGACGGCACTGTCATCGAGAGCAGCGGCAGCATGGACGAGCTGGCCCGGCAGCTGGCAGATTACCCGGGTTTTCTGCGCCCGCACCGCTCCTATCTGGTAAACATGGAATACATCCAGAACATTACCGCCAAGAGCATCACCATGGAAAGCCTTGCCGAGGTGCCGCTGCCCCACGGGCGCTTTACCGCCGTGCGGGATCAGTATCTGGAGTACTCCTTTGCGGGAAAGAAGGTCGTCCTGTGACCGCCCCGAGCATTCTGCCGGAAGTGCTGGACGGCGCAGCGGTGGGCATTTTCGGCATCCTGCTCAGTGCGGCGTTCTGCCCCATTCGCTGGACGGACAAAAAGCGCTGGGCGCTGGCGGGCTGTACCGCCGGGCTGCTGGCGCTGCAGGGGGTGCTCTACTTTGGTTCCAGCCCCACGGCTGCCCAGTACCTTTACCCCCTCATCACCCACCTGCCGCTGTATGTCGTGCTGGTGCTGTTCAGCGGGCAGAAGGTCTGGCCGCTGGTGGCAGTGCTCACGGCCTACCTGTGCTGTCAGGTGCGGCGCTGGGCGGCGCTGGCGGTGGCGCTTTTCCTCCCGCAGCATCCGCTGGTGCAGCCGGTGGCAGAGCTGCTGTTCACCCTGCCGCTGCTGCTGCTGTTCATCCGGTTCCTTGCGCCCTCCATGCGGCAGCTTTCCCACTACCCGGCCTCGGTGCAGTGCCAGTTCGGCATCGTGCCGCTGGTGAGCTATCTTTTTGACTACATCACCCACGTCTACACCAACCTTTTATCCGAGGCGAACCCGGCGGCGGTGGAGTTCATGTTCTTTGTGTGCTGCGCGGCCTTTCTGTGCTCCATTTTGCGCGCCTCCCGGGTGGAGCGGCAGCGCATCCAGATGGAACAGCTGCAGACCAGCCTGAACCTGCAAGTCACGCAGGCCATGCGCGAGATCGAGGCGCTGCGCCTTTCCCAGCAGCGCGCCAGCACCTACCGCCACGACCTGCGCCACCACATGCAGTTTTTGGCGGGCTGCATCGAGAATGGCCGCACCGAGCAGGCGCTGGGCTATATCCGCAGCGTGTGCAGCGAGATCGAGGCCGGCAAGGTGACCGCCTACTGCGAGAACGAGGCGGCGAATCTGATCTTTTCCGCCTTTGCCGACCGCGCCGCCAAGGCCGGGGTGCAGTTCACGGTGCAGGCGGGCATCTCGCAGGCGCTGCCAGTCTCGGAGAGCGACCTGTGCGTGCTGCTTTCCAACGCGCTGGAAAATGCCCTGCACGCCGCCGTGCGCTGCCGCGAGGCAGGGCAGGGGGCTTTTATTGAGACCACCGGGCACGAAAAAGGGAAAAAGCTGTTTTTGCAGATCACCAACAGCTGTCTGCCGGACGTGCAGTTCCGGGAGGGCGTCCCGGTCACCGACCGCACCGGCCACGGGCTTGGGGTGCGCAGCATCTGCGCCATCTCGGAGCGGTACGGCGGCCTTACCAGCTTTGCCGCTAAGGATGGGCAGTTTACCCTGCGGGTAATGTTATAATAAAAAGGGACTCGAAAACGCCTGCGGCGTTTCCAAGTCCCTTTTTATAGAAAGACGTTATAATTGCTGCTTTGCCAGCACGTCAGAGGTAGGGGTCTGGAACACCGGGATGTCGGCATAGGGGTCGGCAGCGGTGTCGGCGGGCAGGCTCTTCATATACTCATCCATGGCGACAGCCACCTTCTTGGCAACGGCCACAGCCTCCACCACGGTGCGTGCGCCCATGACGGCGTCGCCGCCGGCAAATACGCCCTCGCGGGTGGTGCGGCCGTCCTCGCTGACACTCAGCAGACCCTTCTGGTTGGTCTCGATGCCGGTCGTGGTCTTGACGAGGTTGCTCTCAGAACCCTGACTGACCGACACGATGACGCCGGTGTGGGGGTAAAAAGTCTCGCTGCCCTCTACCTGCGTGAACTTGCCGTCCTCACCCTTGACGGTGTCGCGGCAGATCAGACCGTTTTCCCGGATCTCCACCGGTGCCTTGCAGAAACGGAAGCCCACGCCTTCCAGTTTGGCATAGCTCACTTCGTACTCGGAAGCGCTGATGCAGCTTTCGTCCCGGCGGGCGTAGCAGGTAACGTGGCGGGCACCGTTGCGGATGGCGGTGCGGGCGCAGTCCATAGCGGAGTTGCCCACGCCGATGACGGCCACGTCATCGCCCAGACGGAAGGCCTTGGAGTTTGCCAGATAGTCGATGCCGAAAGCCACGTTGCCAAGGCTCTCGCCCTTGATGTGCATGGCGTTGGCCTTCCACAGACCGGCGCCGATGAACACGCTCTTATAGCCGTCGCGGAACAAATCGTCGATTGTGATGGTCTTGCCGATGGTGGTGTTGGGGCGCACCTTGATGCCCTTCAGTTCCAGATGACGATACTGGAAATCGTCCAGCACACTGTCCGGCAGGCGGTAGTTGGGGATGCCGTAACGCATCACGCCGCCGATCTTATCCCGGGCGTCAAAGATGGTCACATCGTAGCCCCAGCGTGCCAGCAGCACCGCGATGGTCAGGCCTGCCGGGCCGGAGCCCACCACAGCGGCCTTCATGCCGTTTTTCGGGGCAGGGCCTGCGGTCATCTTGTTGGCGTAGGTGGTGGAGATATAGTCCTCGATGATGGAAAAGTGCACCGGGTCGTGGCTGGGCATCCGGTTGCGGATGCAGTGACCCTCGCACTGCTTTTCGTGGTTGCACACCAGACTGCATACAGTGGTCAGGGGGTTGTTTTCAAACAGCATCCGGCCCGCAGCGTCCATCTGGTTTGCCTTGAGCAGACGGATGACCTCCGGGATATTGGTGTGGATGGGGCAGCCCTCCTGACACATCGGCTTTTTGCAGCCGAGGCAGCGGTTGGCTTCGTCCAGAACATGAAGTGCCATGGGTTCCTCCTTGTGTTTCCCCTGCGGGGACAGTCGTTTTTTACAGGTTCGTTGTATCCAACATTGCATTGCTTTAATCATACACCCGAACTGCGCCGGATACAAGAGGGCACAATATAAAATTTTTGGCGTTATTTTTTGTCAATTCGTCAAAAAGATAATTTTTTGACGATATATCCCGCCCATCGGCTCCGGTTTTGTCCGGCACAGCGCACCAAGGTCGCTGGCTCTGCTCTGGGCAGCAGCCATTTGGGCGCAGGTCTCGTTTTCCCGTGCCAGCCGCGCCAGCGAGTGGGACAGCGGCAGCGCCGTCTCCCCGGGCAGGGACAGAGCCTCCTTGCGTGCGCCCAGCAGGTGCAGATAGGGCGGCAGCGCCGGGGTCTGGGCGGTGTAGCCCAGCGCCGCATCCATCGCCAGCCGCCGCATCCGCGCCCGGGGGTAACGCACGGTGGTCAGGGCATCCAGCAAAGCGGGCAGGCTTGCGGTCTCCCGCACGGCGTTTTCCAGCCGGTGCTCCAAGCCTTCGGATACCCCGCGCACCGCGGCAAAGGGGGCTTGCCCTGCGCAGGCTGCCCGCAGCAGTGCCAGCTCGCAGTGCCCCATGACCGCAAAATCCGTATACTTTCCGTCATATTCTGCCTGTTTATACAGTTTCAGCGCCTTTTCCGGCACATACGGTGCCAGTGCCGCCGCGCCGCCCTCCGCCCAGAGTGCCCGCAGGGCGCTGGCGCTGGCAAAGGCTGTATGAGCACTTTCGGTCAGTGCCTGCCCGTGGTCTGCGCCCTGCCGGGGCAGGGCGATGGGCTGCATTTCTACATTTTGTTCTATAATAGCTTTACAATACTCTACGGCAAGATTGTTGTTGGGCTTGTCCAGCAGGGCGGCGATGTCTGACCCCGGGCACAGCGCCTGCACCGCCGCCTGCCGGGCGGCGGCAAAGCTGCGTGCCCCGGCGGAAAGCTGCTGCCTGAGCGCGGCACGGTAGTCCTCGCTGCACAGCACCCGGGCAGCTTTTTGCAGCAGGGCGGTGTCCGGGGTCTCTGCCCCAAAGACCAGCGCATCGCACCCGGCAGCAGCCAAAATGCGCACCCCCGCCCGGGCAAAAGCTTCGGCACCGGCGCAGGCACAGGGCGCAGGCAGGGCAAACACAAGGTCTGCCCCGCAGGCCAGCGCCGCCTGCACCCGCACCGCCTCCGGCAACAGCGGCAGCGCGCCCCGCTGGGTAAGTCCGCAGCTCATGGCCACAGCCACCCGCTGCGCCCCCAGCGCCCGCGCCTGCGCCAGCTGCCATGCGTGGCCGTTGTGGAAGGGGTCGTACTCCGCAATGATGCCTGCAAACTTCATGGAACTGCTCCTTTTCGCCAAAAGATTGTTAAAATTATATCGGATATACAGAAAAATCCTGCCGTTTCCGGGATTTGTGGGCAGGATATACAAAAACCTTGTACACAAGTTTTACCGCTTTGCCCGGGTTGCGCCTTGAAAAGCCGTCACGCCTATTATATAATAAACATAGGAATCTGTAAAATTCTGTCCGCAGTTTTTTTCAGGATGCGGACGGTACAAAAATTTTCAGGAGGCAACACAGATGAAGATTCTGGTTATTAACTGCGGTTCTTCTTCCCTGAAGTATCAGCTGATCGATATGGACGGCGAAAAGGTGCTGTGCAAAGGCCTGTGCGAGCGCATTGGCATGGAGAGCAGCATGATCACTCACGAGGCCAACGGCACCAAGGCTACCACCCCGGCAATCTTCCCCACCCACACCGAGGCTTTTGCCGAGGTCGTGAAGAAGATGACCACCGGTGCAGGCAAGTGCATCAATGACGTGAGCGAGATCGACGCCATCGGCCACCGCGTCGTGCATGGCGGCGAGAAGTTCAAGAGCAGCTGCCTGATCACCGATGAGGTCATCAACACTCTGCGTGAGCTGAGCCCGCTGGCTCCTCTGCACAACCCCGCCGGTATTCTGGGTATCGAGGCCGCCCGCAAGGTGTTCGGCAACATTCCCATGGTGGCTGTGTTCGACACCGCCTTCCACAGCACCATGCCGCCGAAGGCTTATATGTACGCCATCCCCTACGAGTACTACGAGAAGTACGGCGTGCGCCGCTACGGCTTCCACGGCACCAGCCACAAGTACGTTGCCCACAAGGCAGCCGAGTATCTGGAAGAGCCCATTGAGCGCCTGAAGCTGATCACCTGCCATCTGGGCAACGGTTCTTCCATTGCCGCAGTCGATCAGGGCAAGGTCGTGGATACCTCCATGGGCATGACCCCGCTGGCCGGCCTGATGATGGGCACCCGCTGCGGCGATCTGGACCCCTCTGTGGTCAACTACCTGAAGTACACCCTGAACATCACCGGCCACGAGCTGGACGAGATCCTGAATAAGAAATCCGGTCTGCTGGGCATCTCCGGTGTTTCCAGCGATAAGCGCGATGTGGAAGAGGCTGCCGCGGCCGGCAACAAGCGCGCACAGCTGGCTTCCGATATGCTGAACTACCAGATCAAAAAGACCATCGGCAGCTACATTGCAGCTATGGGCGGCGTGGATGCCATCGTCTTTACCGGCGGCATCGGCGAGCACGATGCCATTGCCCGTGCAAAGATCTGCCACCACATGGATTGGCTGGGCATCCGCATCGACACCGAGAAGAACAAGCACCCCGTTGGCGATGTGTGCGAGATCACCGCTTGGGGCGCAAAGGTGCGCACGCTGGTCATTGCTACCGACGAGGAGCTGATGATCGCCCGCGACACCAAGGAAGTCATCGAGAAGTAAGCTTTTCCCAAAGGGCTTTGCAGGGGCTGCTGCACAGAATGTGCGGTAGCCCCTTTTTGCTTGTGTGAAAAAGTGGTTCAGAAACACCCGCAGGTGTTTCTGAACCGCAAATCATAAATTATCTGCCGCTGCACATAACCTGTGCGGCGCGCCGCTTTTCCATCTTCCAGCGGTGATTTTACCCAAATATATGCTGTCGGTTTGTGCCATGTGTACAAATAAAAGGGCGAACGGTTGTTTTTTGGTTGACAAATCTCAAAAATAACGGTACAATAGGAAAGTCCTCAATCCGAGGGCGTTTATCTATTCAAGCCCCTGGTAAGCTTACTGATCAGCGCGATGGTCCCAAAACCAAAGGTATGGTTACAATCCTTCCGTGGGCAAGAACTAACTAAAGAGGAGATACTACTATGTTTGAAGACAAGACTCTGGTCTGCAAGGACTGCGGTAAGGAATTTGTTTGGACTGCCGGCGAGCAGGAGTTCTACGCTTCTCGCGGCTTTGAGAACCAGCCCCAGCGCTGCAAGCCCTGCCGTGACGCCCGCAAGAACGGCGGCGCACGCAGCAACAGCGGCGAGCGTCAGATGTTCGACGCTGTCTGCGCAGCTTGCGGCAAGGCCTGCAAGGTTCCCTTCCAGCCCCGTGAGGACCGTCCGGTCTACTGCTCCGACTGCTTTGCTCGCATGAAGCAGAACTAAGCGCTGATTTTCATTTAAATCGGTAACAAATCCCCCCGCTGCCAGTCGGCAGCGGGGGGATTTTTGCGTTTCTCTTCAGGGATGCTTGTGCTGATTTGCGCCCGAGAGCAGCAGCACTGTGCGGTACAGCCGCAGCTTGAGCAGCAGCAGCTTGACCCGGTCGTTCCGGCTTTGCATGACGTACAGCGGGGTGCTGCGCACTGCTGTGTGCACGCGGGGCTTTTGCAGGGTGCTGTGCAGCCATGCGGTCTGCTCTGCAAGGGAAAGCGGACTGCTGCCAAGGTTCTTGACACCCATCATCAGATCGCGGACGGTGCAGTAGCTCGCCTTTGCGCGGTGCATGGGGCTGTCCTGTAAGCCCCACGCGGCAACGGTGTCCCACACTGCATCGCTAAGATAAAAGTTATCCTCCAGCCGTTCCGGGTGGTAGCGGTTGGACAGGCTGCCCCGCCGGGCAGCGGTGTAGTGGTACAGCGGCTTTTCCAGCACCACCAGACAGCCGGGATTTTGACGATAAAAGGCTACAAAGAACAGCCCGTCCTCCCCCAGCTGATGGCAGGGAAAGCGCAGATGGTGCTGTTCCAGAAACGCCCGGCGGAACAGCTTATTGGTGACCAGATACGAGGACGCCGTGTCGTCGAAATGTTCCTTGAAGGGCGCGCCCCGGTACACGCCGGAGAGGGTGCTGCCGCTGGTCTGCGTGTGCAGCAGCCGGTCATTTTCATCATAGCTGTTCAGATACAGCCCAAACTCCACGCAGTCCGCATCAGCATTCCGGGCGGCATGATACAGCACTTCTGCCGCATCCGGCTCTACCCAGTCATCCGGATCCAGAAAGAAGATATACTCGCCCCGGGCTGCATCCAGACCCGCGTTGCGGGCAGTGGCTACACCGCCGTTGGGCTGGTCGATGAAGCGAAAGCGCGCATCCTCGGCAGCAACCTGTGCACACAGCGCGGCGCTGCCGTCCTTGGAGCCATCGTTGATAAGAATGGCCTCGAAGTCGGTCAAAGTCTGCGCCCGCAGTGAGCGCAGCGCCCGGGGCAGCAGGCGCTCCATATTATAAACAGGCACTATAAACGAGATACAGGGCATTGTTTTCACTCCTTGCCGTCACACTTCCTTCATCAGAATATGGATGCGGTCTCGCATCTCCTGCCGACTGTCCGGCATCCACACCTTGGGTTCCGGGGGCTTTTTGCGCTCCATGGCGTAGGCAAGCGTCACCAGACGCAGCGCCATCGTACTCCAGAAATAAAAGGCGGTATTATCGGTCAGGTAGGTCACCGTCATATAGCCTAGCTCGGACAGATACAGCAACGTGGTCTCTTGGTCTGCATAGCGCTGCCAGAACAGCGGAGTCAGAACATACTGGATGCTGGACCAGAGCAGAAAACCCGGAAAGCCTACCTCTACAAAGACCTTCAGGATGTCGTTGTGGAAGGGGTAAGGCTGGTTGATGAGCCCGTCATTATACCACTGGGCGATGATGGTGTCCACATATTCAAAACCGCGGCCGATATAGGTGATAGAAAATTCATAGTAGGGGTTCGCCATGCTCCACAGATAGTCCCGTCCCATCATGTCAATGCCAAAACTGTTCAGCAACCTTGAAATAACACCGTAGCGCACACAGTAGAGGAATGCCAGAAAAAACAGGATGCAGCAGACGCCCACTGCCGGGTAAAACCAGCCGGGGACTTTGCGCTTGCGGAGAAGCAGAGCAATCAGGACGAACAGAACCACCGCCGGGATGGCGATGCGCTTCATGCCGACCAGAAAAAACCAGCAGCAGAGCAGCAGATACAGCCAGCGCTTGCGCTTTTCCTGCCGGGTAGTACGAGGAGCAAAAACGGCGTAGTACAAGATCATCTGCCCGAACACAAAGGTCAGGTCGTGAATCTCCAGCTGCAGCGCATAGCCATCCGCATCACCGAAGGTGATCAGACAGGTAACGAGAGACTGGATGCTGGCTGCAAGACCGTAGCTGGGAATGCTCAGCAGCATGATGGCCGTGTTGGCAATGCAGATGCTGATGGTAAACAGCTCGATGGCTTTTTCCCGGAACAGATAGACCAGCGCCACAGCAGTGAGGATGGCAATACTCTGGAACACGATCTTGGAGCAGCTTCGGATCATGGAAGACACTGCGGCAAAGCTTTCGATCCAGATGACCATCGACCAGAAAAACAGCGCCGCCATCAGGGACATATAAAGCAGGGTAGGCTTCCATAACTCCCGGAGACGCTTTTCGTCCGGGTAAAACAGGGTGTACAGCATTGCCAGCCCGATCACCCCCAGAGAGATGGCTTTGGGAAGGCCGCCCACTGCGCTGTTGATTGGTTTCCACTCTCCCAGCCCGGCACCGGCCAAAAAGACCACGCAACCGATGGTCAGCAGTTTTTGCCACAGCGGGCTGTCCTTATAAAATAAAGAGGCCGGAGTTTTCCGGCTGTAATCCTTTTTGGTCAGGATCTGATCCAATGTGCGCATGAAAAGGGCTCTCCTTTTATTGTGGGTGTTCCCGCAGCCGCCGGGGGGTTACGCCTGCCCTCCCAGTTGCAGGTACTGCTGCTGTAAGCGGGCGGCGGCGATGTTGATATCGTAGCCCGCCTGCCGGATCAGTTCTGCACCGGCAGAGCGGTCGCAGGGCTGGTGGAGCATCCGCTGCAAGCCTGCTGCCCAGTCTGCATTGCTGGCAGAAAGCGGGATCTGGATGGCATGGGAAGAAAGCAGCACCTCCTCCGGCACTGCGTCCGAAAATACGCACCCCAGCCCGGCGGCTTGCGCCTCGATACCCACCACCGGCAGACCCTCGAAGCGGGAGGGCATGACGAAGAGATCCATCATCTGGTACCAGTCGGCCACATTGTTTTGCAGCCCGGCAAACAGGATATGGTCTGTGATGCCCAGTGTCTGCGCCTGTGCACGGACAGCCTGCTCCAGCCTGCCGGTACCAATGAGCACCAGCATCGCCCGGGGCTCCAGCTGCAAAAAGGCGGCAAAGATCTCCAATAGACGCTCGTGGTTCTTGCGGACATCAAAGCGGCCTACATGACCCAGCACCACCCGGTCCTCCAGCCCGTAGCGCGCCCGCATTTCGGCGCGGACGGCGGGGGAGAAGCGGAAGCTCTCCGGCTCGATGGCGTTGGGAATGATCTGCCCCCGGCGCTCCCAGTCCGCTTTGCCAAAGTAGTAGATGCCCGCATCCCGGCCGCAGGCCCACAGGTGGGTGGCGGCGCCGGGCAGCAGCTGTTTACAGAACATCTTCAGCGGCCACTTGTAGTCCCGGACGATCCAGATATTATGGGCGTGGGCAATGCGCACTTGCAGCCCGGCCTTCTCTGCACCCTTCAGGGCATAAAGCCCCATCGCCTCGTTGTGGGCGTGCAGGATGCGGATGCGGGGATCTGCGGCTACGGTCTGCTGCACAAAGCGCAGATACGCCGGGTAGTGCAGCGGGTTTAATCCCGGACTCTGGTAGATGTGCCCGCCCAGACGGCGGATCTCGTCGTCGTAATCGCCGGGCTTTTGCTTGTTGACGATAAAATCAAACTGGACCTTTTCGCGGTCGATATGCCGGTAGTAGTTCATCAGCATGGTTTCGATTCCGCCGCGGTCCATATTGCTGACCGAATGCAGCACTCGTATCATGGGTACTCCTTATATTATAACAACTGAAATCTTCTGCCGTAGCGGCACCACAGCCCAAAGTCCTGCTGCCGCAGCGCCCGGGCACCCCAGCGGGCACGGCGGGGCAGTGCGCCCTCTTGCGGCAGCGCCTTTGCGTACAAAGCACAGCACAGCCGGAAAACAGCCTGCTGCGTTTCCGGCGGCAGGCCGGATACAGTGGCATAGCAGAAAGCCGAAAGCTGCAGCGTCAGGCTGCAGCGGTACAGCGCATCGTGGGGCAGGCCCAGCGCAGCATCCTGCACTGCCAGCTGCTCCATGATCCAGTAGCTCTGCACGGCGGCAGGGTGGTGCTGACTTGTGGCGGTAAGCCCCTTGGGGTTTTTGCGCCACAGATAGACCATCTCCGGCACAGAAGCCACAGTCTTTGCCAGCCGGAATACCAGAAAATGGATGATGGCATCCTCAAAGCAGGTATAGTAAGCCGGAAAGCGCACCTGTGCAAACAGTTCCCGCCGGTACACCTTGCCCCATGGCATCCCGGGCAGCTCGAACCGCTCTGGCGCGGCGGCACCGGTGTAGACTGCCGCCGGGTAGCGCTGTATCGAGCCATGGGTGCCGTCGGTGTACAGGTATTGCCAGCCACCCTGCACCACATCGGCGTCAAGGCGCTGTGCGGCCTCCAGCAGGGTGCGGATGGCACCGGGCAATAACAGATCGTCGCTGTCCACGAACATCAGCCAGCGGCCCACGGCGTGGCGCAGTCCCTCGTTGCGGGCGGCGGCGGCGCTGCGGGGCGCACTGCAATTGCACAGCAACACCCCGGGCAGTGCCCGGTAGCGTTCCAGCACGGCGGCTGTGCCGTCGGTGGAATCGCTGTCCACCACGATCAGCTGCACGGTGCAGCCGGTGTCCTGCTGCAAAATGCTGTCCAGACAGGGGCCGATGGTAGCTTCGCCGTTGTACACCGGCACAATGACCGAAAGGGTCACCGCCGGGTCCTGCGGCGGCAGCAGCGGGCAGGTCTCTTCTGCTGCGGGTTTCGGGCACAGGGCTGCCAGCGCGGCGCGGTCGGCCTGTGTGCTGTCCGGCAGCGGGGCACCGCCCCGGTGCAGCAGATGGTACAGCCCAAGGTCTGCATGGCCGCAGGCTGCGCCGCACACGGCGGCAGCGCCCGCCAGCAGACGGCTGCGGGTGTGGCAGTGGATCAGCTGGTAAGCGCGTCGGTTCTGGATCATGCTTCACCACGCTCCATTCCGGCAAGGACAGCGCCGCCCTCCTCTGCGATCAGGGACATCTTTTTCTGTGCGCAGCGCACAAGGTCGCGCACATGGTAGAGCTCCTCCTCCGAGGTGGTGGCCCATGCGGCGGTGAACAGGATGGGGTACTCCGGGTTGAGCTTATTGTACTCGTTCACCTGACTTTGCAGGATGCGGATCATGACCTCTGCCTTCCGGGTGCTGCATTCATCAAAGAAGGCAAGGAACTTGCCCGCGCCGTTGTAGCCCACCGTGCCGTCGGTATCGCCCATCAGCTGCAAAAGACCGGAAAAATCCTTCAGGATGCCGTCACCCACATGGTAGCCGAAGCGGCGGCTCATCTCGGTCAGGTTGTCCAGCTGCAAAGCAAAGCAGGTATAGTCCTCCGGCAGAATGCGGTCGGCCATGCCGGAGATATACACGTTGAGCTTTTCGCGGTTGGGCATACCGGTCTTTTTGTCCACATACAGCAGATAATCCACCGCATCCGAGATGCGGCCCAGCAGAATTGCGCCGCAGCAGCCGATGACAAAGAACAGCACCAGCGCAAGCATCAGGTACAGCTTGACATTGATGGCGGCAGCCACCTGCACCGAGCTGATCATCTTCAGATAATCCGCGCTGATGTACAGGTTCAGCTCCTTGCTGCTGGTATTGATGATCTCGTAGTAGCTTTTCAGCTGCGCCTCGTAGTCGTTGATCATGCTTTCCATCTTGGCGTGCTGCTCGCCTGTACCGCCAAAATCCACGTTGCGGAAACTTTGCAGGATCTCCTCCTGAAACTGCCGGTCGATCTGGCTGGATGCGACCTGCTGTTCCAGCGATACCAGTTTCAGCACCAGACCGTCGTAGGTGGTCTGTGCCTTATCGCCAGCACCTTCCAGCTCGATGTTATTCAGGATATAGTCCGAGGACACCACCTCGCCCCGGTCAGTAAAGTAGTTTTGCAGCAGATCGGCGTTCTTGTACACATACTGGTCGGTCAGGCTCCACAGACTGTCCCGCTGCTCGGTGGTGATCTGTTCGTTCTGCTTTGCAGTTTCGATGGTGTTGGCCAGATATTCCTGCAGCACCGTGCCGTCCCGCACCTGCGGGCCGTTGAGCACATAGGCGTACAGCGCCGGGATGGTGTATTTTTTGAAGTCGGAATAGATATCGCACAGGTCTGCATAGGTGTAGCCGGTGCGGGAGGAGCGAAAATTCGGGTAGTGCTCCCGCTTGCTCAGCAGATAGTCCTGCATCTCGTTGGTATCGTTTTCCAGAATGCGGATGCACTCGTAGTAATCGTAGCCATTGTCCAGCAGACCGGACGAGGGGTTGAGCGAGAGTTTCTGCTCCACATATTTTTCCGTATAATAGGTGCAGTAGCTCTGGATGATGGCATCCAGCATATTGCGGGCATAACCCGCGCCCTGCTCTCCATCCACCACAAGGCTCACCTTGTAGGTATCCGGGAAATAGGTCACCTCTTCGCCCTTTTGCAGCAGTGCCTCGTTGATGGTCTCCTGATCTTCCGAAATCACCGGGGTCACCGAGATGTTGGAACGGATGGTGCTCAGCCGCCCGGAAGCACCCAGTGCATCCATGGCCTGCGAGATGACGGTGGAGGAGTAGATCTCGTTGACGTCCAGCTCGCTGCCGTCCGGGGTGTAGCCGTCCGAGATGCCGTCGTTGGTATAGCGGATAATGACCGATGCAGTGTACTTCTGCCGACCGTCTGCATACAGGTAGATGGCGGCCGCACCTGCCAGCGACACCAGAAAGATCAGCAGGCTGAAACGCTTCAGATAGCGCAGGATCTCAAACTTTTTCATCTGCGGTGCCTTGCCTTTCTGCGTTTACGTTCGTGGAGCAGCCATGCGCTGCCCAGCATCACGGCAACGGACTCCATCAGGGTCTTTTTCAGGCTCAGGCGCTGCAGGAAGGAGGCCGAGCCGTAGGTAAAGGTAATATAGTTCTGGGATTTGTACTTGATATACGCCTTGTCCAGTACAAACAGCTGCTCCGAGATCTCGTTGATGGCGGTCTCCAGCTTGTTCACCATGGCCTGCGCCTCGGCCAGACGCGGCTGGCCGGCATCCAGCTCCCGGATCTTCTGGATCACATAATTCGTGCTCACGATCTCGGACTGGTAGTCGGTGGCATCGGCCAGAGAAGCGTCTGCCGCCCGCGCCAGCGCATCCATGGCGGTCTTGGTGCGGGACATATAGTACTCGCTTGCTTCATCCACGGTGGGGATCATCATGATGGAGGTCATGGATTTTTCGTAGATGGAAATGCCCTTTTTGTCGGCGTCATAGTAAGCCTGCTGGGTGCGCATGTCAATATCGTCGATCTTGTTCTTGTATTCCAGAATGCTGGTCAGCATGGCCGGGTCGCGGGCAACGCCGCCCTCAATGACAAAGGCCATGGCGTTGGGCAGGTCGTAATCCACCAGATTGTTGATCATTTTGCCCAGTGTGGTAAAGTTGTTGGTGGAAGGGTCGGGGTTTGTATCGTCCGTAAAGCTTTTGTTTTCCCCCAGACGGGCGTTCAGATAGCGGTTCAGCGCAGCGGCGCGCACCTCCAGCTCGTTCAGTCGCAGGTAAGGCTCGCACGCGGTGGTCACTTCCAGCTTTTCCTTGAGGATGCTCTGGTTATCGCAGTAGTTGCTCAGAAAGATCTCCCGGTAGGATTCGCACACGCTCTGCAAAAGATCTGTGGGCTTGCGGTTGCCCAGGTTCAGCTTGCGGGTGTTGATGGAGAGATAGTAGTTGGTGCTGATATACTCGCTGCCGTTGGCGCTGCCGGTGCCGTCCGGGCTCAGGTAAAGGCACTCTGCCAGCTGGGAGGCAGTCAGGCTGTCCTGCAAGCCCACCCGCCGGATGGCGCGCTCCATCACCTCGTCCGACACGATCTCGTAGGCGTTGAAGCGGGTCTTGTTGGGGTTCATGCCAAGCGCCGCCTCGGAGTAATTGAAGGAGATGCTGGCAGTGGCGCTGTCCGCACTTTTGAAATAGTGAACCAGCCCGAACAGACAGCACAAGGTCAGCAGGCAGAGAAACAGGCGGTATTTATTTGTCCAGATATGACGCAGCGCCTGTTTGATTTTTTCTTTGATGTCATCCATGGCATTCTACCCTTTTGCAGCGGCCTGCACGCGCAGCGCAGGCTGCTTAGTCGATGTCAATGACCGAAAGCTCCGGCACATTGTTGATGCGGGGCGCCCGGCTGGAATCGCCCAGTCCCCGGCTTACAATGAGGGTGGCGTTGTTGGCAAGCGTATAGCTGCCTCCGGCATAGTCGGGCAGAAAGCCCTCCTCGGCGGTATAAAGCGGACCGATCTTCGGCAGACGCACGATGCCGCCGTGGGTGTGCCCGGCAAGACCCAGCTCAAAGGAATAATTTTCCAGATGTTCGGGAAAGTAGGTGGGAACGTGTGCCAGACAGATGCGCAGGTCGTAGTCTGTCTGCGGCTCCACGCTGTCCATAAAGGTGCTGGCACCGTAGTTGGAAAAATCCGCCGGGCTGCCCTCCACGCCCAGAATGCTGATGACATTGTCGTGGACGGTATAGCGCGCCTCCTGATTGCGCAGGACGGTCACCCCGGCGGCGGTGAACTTTTCCACCAGTTCCCGGTCGTTGTCCAGAAAATACAGCTCGTCCTCGTGGTTGCCCAGCACTCCGCATACCGGGGCAATCTCGCTCAGCTGACGGAACAGGGAAAGCATATTATCATAGTCGGTGCCTTCGCCGTAGGTCACAAAGTCGCCGCCCAACAGGATCAGATCCGGGGCAAGGCTGCGGACATCCTGCACCAGCTCACAGTTATCTGCTCCGTACTCCCGCAGATGCAGATCGGTCAGAAAAACGACCCGGCAGCTCTGGGTCAGCTTGCGGGAATGAATCTGATAGAACTCTGCCGTATAGTGGGTGCGGTTATAGCAGATATTCTGCCACAGCGCCCCGCCCAGCAGGGCGAGCAGGGCAACAAGAACCAGCAGCGTCAGCAGCACCTGCTTCCAGAGGGGCGTTGCCCTCTGTGCGCCGCCACTGTGTGTATGTCTGCTGTTTTGCGCTGCGCCTTTTCCGTGTTTTGCTTTGATAAAGGCCACATCCTTTCTGCCGGGGAACGTTGCATAGAGAAGGGCGCAGCACAAGGCCGCAGCCCATCTCTCCAAAAACGGATACAAAAACTGATATATAAATAAATTATAACATATTTAGTAGGAAAAGCAAAGAGTGCATCTCTGCCATGGGCGGATTTCACATTTGGGAGTTCCCATCAAAAAAGGGATGCCGCGCACGCAGCATCCCTTTTGCATATTTGCAGATCAATCGTCGTCGCTGTCCAGCTTGAGCACGGCGGTAAAGGCCTCGCTGGGCAGGGAAACGCTGCCCAGCTGACGCATCTTCTTTTTGCCTTCCTTCTGCTTTTCCAGCAGCTTCTTTTTACGGGAGATATCGCCGCCGTAGCACTTGGCCAGCACATCCTTGCGCATGGCCTTGACCGTCTCGCGGGCAATGATCTTGCCGCCGATGGCTGCCTGCACCGGGATCTCGAACAGGTTGCGTGGGATGTTGTCCCGCAGCTTTTCGCAGATGCGGCGTCCCTTGGCGTAGGCGTTGTCCCGGAACACGATCATGGACAAGGCGTCCACGGGGTCGCCGTTGAGCAAAAAGTCCAGCTTGACCAGATCACTCTCGCGGTACTCCTTGAACTCGTAGTCGTAGCTGGCGTAGCCCCGGCTGCGGCTCTTGATGGCGTCAAAGAAGTCGTACACGATCTCGCCCAGCGGCAAAGCATAGTGCAGGTCCACCCGCACATCGTCCAGATACTTCATGTCGATCAGCACGCCGCGCTTGCTCTGGCACAGATCCATCAGGCCGCCCACATAGTCGTTGGGAGTGTACAGGTGCACATCCACAAAGGGCTCCTCCTGCTTGACGATGTTGCTGGGGTCCGGGTAGCTGGAAGGGTTGTCGATCATCTCTACAGTGCCGTCGGTCAAGGTCAGGCGGTAGCGCACGCTGGGGGTGGTGGTGATGATGTCCAGATCGAACTCCCGCTCCAGGCGCTCGGTGATGATCTCCATGTGCAGCAGACCCAAGAAACCGCAGCGGAAGCCGAAGCCCAGCGCGGCGCTGGTCTCCAGCTCAAAGGTCAGGGAGGCATCGTTCAGCTGCAATTTTTCCAGCGCGTCCTTCAGGTCGGGGTACTTGGCACCATCGGCAGGGTAGATGCCGCAGAACACCATGGGCTTGACCTGACGGTAGCCGGGCAGCGCTTCTGCGGTGGGGCGCTCTGCCAGCGTGACAGTATCGCCTACGCGGGTGTCCTGCACCGTCTTGATGCTGGCGGTCAGGTAGCCTACCTCACCGGCCTGCAGCTGGGCGCAGGGGGTCAGGGAGGTGGCACCCATGTGACCCACCTCCACCAGCGTGAACTCTGCGCCGGTGGCCATCATACGGATGGTGTCGCCGGGCTTCACCGAGCCCTCGAACACGCGGATGTAGACGATGACGCCCTTGTAGCTGTCGTAGATGCTGTCGAAGATCAGCGCCTTTAAGGGGGCATCCGGGTCGCCGGTGGGGGCGGGGATATCACTGACCACACGCTCCAGCACCTGATCGACGTTCAGGCCGGTCTTGGCGGAGACGCGGGGCGCGTCCATGCAGGGCAGGCCGATCACGTCCTCCACCTCCTGCGCCACCTCGTCCGGGTGGGCGCTGGGCAGGTCGATCTTGTTCAGGATGGGCACCAGTTCCAGATCGTGCTCCAGTGCCATATAGGTGTTTGCCAGCGTCTGCGCCTCCACGCCCTGCGTGGCGTCCACCACCAGAATGGCGCCCTCGCAGGCGGCCAGACTGCGGCTGACCTCGTAGGCAAAGTCCACGTGACCCGGGGTGTCGATCAGGTTGAACTCGTAGGTCTTGCCGTCCTTTGCAGTATAGTTCATGGTCACGGCACGCGCCTTGATGGTAATGCCGCGCTCGCGCTCGATATCCATGTTGTCCAGGATCTGGTCTTCCATAGTGCGCTCGTCCACGCTCTTGGTCAGCTCCAGAATGCGGTCGGACAGGGTGGATTTGCCGTGGTCGATATGTGCAATGATGCAGAAGTTGCGGATGTTGTCTCTTGCCATGTAGTTCCTCCGGGCAGCTTTATGCTTCTAAGATCCAGTCCTCCACGGCCACGATCTGTCCGTGGTCGCGGTAGACGCGGGGCACGCGGCGGGAAACGCCGCACAGCACTTCGTAGGGGATGGTGTCGGTCTTGCGGGCAATGGTCTCTGCGGTGTCGCTTACGGTTCCGCCCCACAGGATGGCTTCATCGTCCTCGCGCACTTCCGGTACATCGGTCACGTCCACCATCATCTGATCCATGCACACCCGGCCCAGTACCGGGCAGGCCTTGCCGTGGATCTCCACCATGCCTTTGCCGCAGCTCAAAAGCCGGGGGTAGCCGTCGGCATAGCCGGTGCAAAGGGTGGCCACCTTGGTGGGCTTTTCGGCGGTAAAGCGGCGGCCGTAGCTGGCGCACTGGCCGGGCTGCATCTCCTTGATCATGCTCACCACGGTCTTAAGGGTCATTACCGGCTTAAAGCGGCCAAAGCGCACCTCGTCGCTGGGGTCGTAGCCGTACAGGATGATGCCGGGGCGCGCCATGCAGCGCTCCCGGGGCAGTCCCTCCGGCCAGTTCGGGTGCAGCATGACCCCGGCAGAGTTATCACAGTGCACAAGGGCAGGCTCCCGCCCGGCGGCCTTCAGTGCGTGGAAGGCTTTCACGAACAGTGCGTGCTGCTCGGCAGTATAGGCCACATTCTCCGGGGCAGTATCATCGGCCACGGAAAAATGCTGGAACAGGCCGGTCATTTCCAGCCCGGGCAGCGCACAGGCCTCCAGCATCTCCCGGATGGCGGCGTCAAAATCGGTGCGCAGGGCAAAGCCGATGCGTCCCATGCCAGTGTCGGCCTTGAGGTGGATGTGTACTTTGCCCCCTGCCGCCACGGCGGCTTCGCTCAGGGCGCGTGCCTGCGCAAGGGAGTAGCAGGCCACAGTGATGTCGTTCTGGATCAGGGCGGCGGCGTAGGCGGGCTGCACATGCCCCAGAATGAGGATGGGCAAAGTCTGCCCCGCCTTGCGCAGCTGCACAGCCTCGGTCAGACAGCTGACCGCCAGCCATGCGGCGCCCTCCTCGGCGAACACCCGGGCGCACTGTACCGCGCCGTGGCCGTAGCTGTCGGCCTTGACCACTGCGCACAGGGGCAGCGCCCCTGCCCGGGCCTTTACCTCCCGGAAATTATACCGAAGGGCCTCGAGGTCGATCTCGGCCCAGACGTGTTTTTCAAACGGTTGTTTCTGCATGATCTGTTTCCTTTTTTGGTACGATAAAGCTGCCCCGGCCCGTGTGGACGGGACGCCAGCCGTCAATGCCGCTCTCCTGCAAGGCATGGAGAGTCTTTTGGCGGAAGGCGTGGTCGGTGCGGCAGCGCTCCTGCACAAATTCTTTGGTCTGTTCCCGCACGGTAACGCCGTCGGCGGGGCAGCGGCTCTTCACGATGGGCAAGCCCGCTTCCCGCACGGCGCACTGCACCTCGTACTCGGTAGCCAGCAGCATGGGGCGGATGAGGGTGAGATCCCGCTGGGAAAGGTAGGTCACCGGCGAGAAGCAGCCGATGCGTCCCTCCCGCCAGAGGTTCATATAAAAGGTCTCCACGGCATCGTCCAGATGATGCCCCAGCGCCACCTTGTTGCAGCCCAGCTCCTGCGCGGCGGTGTGCAGCGCACCCCGCCGCAGCTTGGCACACAGGGCGCAGGGGTTCTTTTCCTTGCGGTACTCGAACACCACAGGGCCGATCTCGGTGCGGCGCACCTCGTAGGGGATGCCGTGCTGCCGGAACAGCTCTGCCAGCGCCGAGTAGTCCATGGGCTGATGGTCGAACTGCGGGTCCAGCGTGACCGCCACCACCTCGTAATCAAAGCCGATGTACTTGCGCAGCATGGAAAGACCGATGGTCAGCGCCACGCTGTCCTTGCCGCCGGAAACGCCCACCATCACCCGGTCGCCGGGAGCAATCATTTCATAGTCCTGTACGGCCTTGCGCATCAGGCCGCAAAGCCGCTGCATTGCACGAAGATCACTCATGACAGGCTCACGCTTTCTACCAGATTGACCACATCGCTGATGGACGCCAGCTTGGTCAGCGCCGAGACATAGACCACATCGCCGCTGTCGTAGGTGATGGTGGCCAGCACGGCGTAGTAGGTGCGGATATCGCAGCGCACCGCCTCTACCGCTGCGCCCTCCACGGTCAGGTTGACCTTGCGGGGCTTGATGACGCCGTAGGCCTGCTTGAGGTCGGCTTCCGAGTCCTCAATAAAGCTTTCGTAGCTGTCGGCGGTGCCGCGCTGCAACAACACGGCCTGATAGTCCTCACTGTCTGCCGTGTCGGCGGTGGCAAGCTCCAGCACGGTGCCGAGGGTTGCGTCCTCGGTCATGCGGCACACGCTCCACACGCTGCTGTCGTAGTAGACAGAGATGCCATTCGTGCCGGTATAGTGGGTGTCAGGTGTCGCGGGGGTCTGCCGGTTCACCAGCAGGGTGAGCACCATGTAGGCTGCGATGCCCAGACAGATGAAAATGGCCATCGCCGTCAGCAGCTTGGAGCTGCGACGCTGCGCCGAAGAAGTGCGGTCGATCTCATTTGGCATGGATGTATTCTCCTTGTGTTGGCAAGGGCAGCGGTGCACCGCCCATATCCTTTATAGTATACCACAACCGCAGCGGGATTTGTAGCGGGCAAATGGCAAAAATATGCCGGGGCGAGCAAAAAACTTTTGCAAAAATCGAAATTAAGAAATCAAGAGGATTTGAGAGAAAACAAGCGATTTTGAGAGTTTAAAAAAATTCCGCCGAAAAAATCCAAAAATCATGTTGACAGGCGCGTTTTTGTGTTGTATACTGACACTCGCGCCCCAAAAGGGCGCCTGAAACGTACAAAAAGCTTATCAGGAGGAAATAGATATGAGCACTACTCTCGTAAAGCCCGCTGAAGTCGAGCGTAAGTGGTACCTGCTCGACGCTACCGGCAAGAGCCTGGGCCACGTCGCTGCTGAGGCCGCTGTTCTGCTGCGCGGCAAGCAGAAGGTCGATTACACCCCCAACGTGGACTGCGGCGATTTCGTGGTTGTCATCAACTGCGACAAGGCTGTTCTGACCGGCAAGAAGGCCGAGCAGAAGTTCCACATCACCCACAGCAAGTACATCGGCGGCCTGAAGAAGGTCCAGTACAGCAAGCTGATGGCTGAGAACAGCGATCTGGCTATGACCTACGCTATCAAGGGCATGATCCCTTCCAACACCATCGGTGATAAGGCTCTGACCCGCCTGCACTGCTACCAGGGTGCCGAGCACGCTCACGCTGCTCAGAAGCCCGAGAAGATCGAGTTCTAAGAAGGAGGCAATCGAATATGTACGAAACCAAACCTTATTTCTACGGCACTGGTCGTCGTAAGGATTCCGTTGCCCGCGTTCGCGTTTACACCGGCACCGGTAAGATCACCATCAACGATCGTGATATCGACAACTACTTCGGTCTGGAGACCCTGAAGCTGATCGTCCGTTCTCCGCTGGTCCTGCTGGGCCTGGAGGGCAAGTATGACGTCGTCGTCCGCGTTTCCGGCGGCGGTGTTTCCGGTCAGGCTGGCGCTATCCGTCACGGCCTGAGCCGCGCCCTGCTGCAGCAGAGCGACGAGAACCGTCCTGTGCTGAAGAAGGCTGGCTTCCTGACCCGCGATCCTCGTATGAAGGAGCGTAAGAAGTACGGTCTGAAGGCTGCACGTCGTGCACCCCAGTTCTCCAAGCGCTGATTATATTTCAGTATGCACTTTTACGGCTCTGCTTCGGCAGAGCCGTTTTTTGCTGCCCACTTTTCCGGAGAACAGGGGAGCACGACTGCGCATCTCCGGCGGTTGGCGTTACCCGCTTCTAATTATAGCAAAAGGAGGTTCTTTTTCTACCCGTATCAACGCTACAGCTCTATTCTTCCACAAGCATAGCTTGTGGTTTTCTATATGAAGAAAAGCAGGAAACCATTCTGATTTCCTGCTTTATAATTCTGGATGTAATTGGTTCGATGATTGATTTTACTCAGGGAGTCTTCTTTCCATCAATACGGTGTTTTGCCATTTTCCAAATCGATCCTTTGCGATTCGTTCCCTATATCCAATTTCTCGAAATCCACATTTTTTATGAAGTTCGATACTGGGTCTGTTAATGGAAAAAATTGCCACATACAAACACCAATATCCTCGTTTTTCGCTTTCATTGCATAACTTTTTTAGTAGCTTTGTTCCAATTCCGCTGCCTTGATATTTGTTATCAATATAGATACTGACCTCAACAACTCCTTTATACGCCTTGCGCGATGAAGTTGGGCTAATAGCAATCCACCCAACCACCATATCATCTATTTCAGCAACATATCGACAATCTTTTATGTGATTGTTATCCCATTCGTCGTAATCTGGGCAAACGGTATTAAATGTTGATTTTCCCGCTAATAAAGCTTGTTGATAGATTTCGCTCACACGATTCCAGTCTGCTTTTTGCATTTCTCGTATCATGTTTTTCTACCTTTCAGAATATAAATTTATTTTTTATTATACTCCGCTTATTAGGATAAGTACAGCTGATTTTATAGCTGGCGCAGCCAGCGCAGGGGAAGCGCAGCGTACCCTGTAATGATTGGAAGCAGCCGCAGGTGTGCTGGAAATCATCCGCTTTCCGCAGGAAGCCCCCGGCAGGGCGCAGCCCTGCCAGCGATGCTCCCCAGTTCTCCAAGCGCTGATTATATTTCAGATGCAACTTTACGGCTCTGCTTCGGCAGAGCCGTTTTTTGCTGCCCACTTTTCCGGAGAACTGGGGAGCACGACTACGCATCTCCGGCGGTTGCCCCGCAAGGGGCGAGCCGGAGGCGCTTATTGATCTTTGCTCAAGAATCGCGTGCTAAAACAAAAAGCATAGGTTTGCGTCTATTCTGCAAACTTTTTGTGAACCCTATTGACAAAGTAGGTGGACAGGAGTATATTTTTAGCAGTCGAGCAGATAGAGTGCTAAAAATCAAAACAAACTGCTCCGTAGGAGGTGCGCAAAACCATGAAGAAGAACATCGATACAATTCAATCACGGCTCTGCCGCCGCCGGGCGCGGAGCTGTTAGCAAAGAACTTGTCCGTCCGCTAAAATAAACCTTCCGGTATGAATGGAGGCTTGACTTTATGAATACCAATCAATATACCCAAAAGACCCTTGAGGCTTTGCAGGCAGCCCAGCAGCTGGCTGTGGAGTACCAGCACAACGCGCTGGAGCCCGCCCACCTGCTGCACGCACTGGCTGCGCAGGAAAACGGCCTGATTCCCCAGCTGCTGCAAAAGCTGAATGTTGACCCCGGCAGCTTTGCCGCTGCCGTGGCGGAAAAGCTGTCCGCGCTGCCCCGGGTGTCCGGTTCCGGCCGTGACCCCGATAAGGTCTATATCTCGCAGGCAACCGATAAGGTGCTCAGCGCCGCCGCCCGCGAAGCCAAGGCCATGAAGGACGACTTCATCAGCGTGGAGCACCTGTTCCTTGGCCTGCTGGACGAGCAGGACCAGACCACCAGCGAGCTGTTCCGCGCCTTCAACCTGAAAAAGGACGCCTTTTTGCAGCAGCTTACCGCCGTGCGCGGCAACCAGCGGGTGACCACCGATAACCCGGAGGACACCTACAACGCACTGCAGAAGTACGGTCAGGATCTGGTGGAACTTGCCCGCAAGCAGAAGCTGGACCCCGTCATTGGTCGAGATCAGGAGATCCGCAATGTGATCCGTATCCTGTCCCGTAAGACTAAAAACAACCCCTGCCTCATCGGCGAGCCCGGTGTTGGTAAAACTGCCATCGCCGAGGGTCTGGCGCAGCGCATCGTGCGTGGCGATGTGCCCGAAAACCTGAAGAATCGCACCGTGTTCAGCTTGGACATGGGTGCTCTGGTGGCCGGTGCAAAGTACCGCGGCGAGTTCGAGGAACGCTTGAAGAGCGTGCTGAACGAGGTGAAGAAGAGCGAGGGCAAGATCATCCTCTTCATCGATGAGCTGCACACCATCGTGGGTGCCGGTAAGACCGACGGCGCCATGGACGCAGGCAATCTGCTCAAGCCCATGCTGGCACGCGGCGAGCTGCACTGCATCGGCGCGACCACGCTGGACGAGTACCGTCAGTATATCGAAAAAGACCCCGCACTGGAGCGCCGGTTCCAGCCGGTGCAGGTGGATGAGCCTACTGTGGAGGATACCATCTCCATCCTGCGCGGCCTGAAGGAACGGTACGAGGTGTTCCACGGCGTAAAGATCAACGATAGCGCTCTGATTGCCGCTGCCACCCTTTCCGACCGCTATATCACCGACCGCTTCCTGCCGGATAAGGCCATCGACCTTGTGGATGAAGCCTGCGCCATGATCAAGACTGAGATGGACAGTATGCCCAGCGAGATGGACGATCTGGCACACCGCATCACCCAGCTGCAGATCGAGCAGGTGAGCCTGAAAAAGGAGACCGATGCTCTGAGCCAAAGCCGTTTGAAGGATCTGGAAAAGGAACTTGCCGAATTGCAGGATAAGTTCCGCAGCATGAAGGCAAAGTGGGAAAACGAGAAGAACGCCATTGGCAAGGTGCAGACTCTGCGCGAGCAGATCGAGCAGACCAATGCCGCCATCGAGAAAGCCCAGCGCGAGTACGACCTGAACAAGGCCGCCGAACTGAAATACGGCAAGCTGCCCCAGCTGCAAAAGCAGCTGGCCGAAGAGGAAAAGGTGGCTGCCGCCAAGAAGGAGGACAGCCTGCTGCGTGACCGCGTGACCGACGAGGAGATCGCCCGCATCGTGGCACGCTGGACTGGCATCCCGGTAGAGAAGCTGGTGGAGGGCGAGCGCGAGAAGCTGCTGCATCTGGATGATGTGCTGCACCAGCGGGTCATCGGTCAGGACGAGGCTGTGACCAAGGTAAGCGAAGCTATCCTGCGCAGCCGCGCCGGTATCGCCAATCCCAACCGCCCCATCGGCAGCTTCCTCTTCCTCGGCCCTACCGGCGTGGGCAAGACCGAGCTGGCTAAGGCGCTGGCACAGGCTCTGTTTGACGACGAGCGCAACATGGTGCGTATCGATATGACCGAATATATGGAGAAGTTCAGCGTCAGCCGCCTGATCGGCGCGCCTCCGGGATATGTCGGTTATGAAGAGGGCGGCCAGCTGACCGAGGCTGTGCGCCGCAAGCCCTACAGCGTGGTGCTGTTCGATGAGGTGGAAAAAGCCCACCCCGATGTGTTCAACATCCTGCTGCAGGTGCTGGACGATGGCCGCATCACGGACAGTCAGGGCCGCACCGTGGACTTCAAGAACACGGTCATCATCCTGACCTCCAACCTTGGCAGCGATATCATCCTGAACGATCTGGAGCAGCGCCGTGCGCAGGGCTCCAACGAGCTGAGCGAGGATGCAAAGCACCAGATCGATGCGCTGCTCAAGAGCAAGTTCCGCCCCGAATTCCTGAACCGTCTGGACGAGATCGTCTACTACAAGAGCCTGACCAAGGACGAGATGCGCAAGATTGTGGATCTGCAGCTGCAGGATCTGCGCAACCGCATGGAGGAGGGCAAGCACCTCAAGCTGGAGGTCACCACCGCCGCCAAGGACTTCATCATCGATTCTGCCTACGACAGCGTCTATGGTGCACGTCCCATCAAGCGCTTCATCCAGAGCCGCGTAGAGACCCTGATCGCCAAGGCCATCATCAAGGGCAGCTATGCCGAGGGCAACACCCTGACGGTGGATTATGACGGCAGCGCATTGGTTCTGCGTTAAAATTTACCGGTTTTGTACATGGAGTACAGACCAAACGCTTGCACCCGTGTGCAGAATATGTTATTATAGAAAATAACATTGATGTGCTTTTCATCGCGGAACAGCCACGGTGGAAAGCACATTTTTGTATGTAGGAAAAATATAGGCAAAACCCTCTCGGTCATCGCATAGCGATGACCGAGAGGGTACAAATCAAAACAGAAAGTTGAGTGTGATTTTCCTTTTTATGGACGATGGCAGTATGACGCTCTGGGTAGCGCTGGTAGTATTGGTGGCATTCTCCGCCTTTTTCTCCGCATCCGAGACCGCATTTTCTTCCCTGAATCAGATCCGCCTGAAAAGCCGCGCCGAGGACGGCGACACCTCTGCCGCCCGGGTGCTGGCAATGGCTGAAAAATATGATAAGCTGCTTTCCACCATCCTCATCGGCAACAATATCGTGAACATTGCCGCAGCTTCTATCGGCACCATCATTTTCACCAAGATGCTGGGTGCAGAGCGGGGCGCTACGGTGTCCACCATGGTGCTGACCGTGGTGGTGCTGATCTTTGGCGAGGTGACCCCCAAGAGCCTTGCCAAGGAGATGCCGGAAACGGTAGCCACCGCAGTTGCGCCGGCGCTCAGCCTGCTGATGCTGGTGTTTACCCCGCTGACATGGCTGTTCAGCCAGTGGAAGCGCCTTCTGGGGCACTTTGTCCACAGCACCGAGGAGGACACCATCACCGAGGGTGAGCTGATGACCATGGTCAGCGAAGCCGAGAATGACGGCGAACTGACCGACCGGGAGAGCGAACTGATCCGCAGCGCCATCGAGTTTGATGACGTGGAGGTGGAAGAGATCCTGACCCCCCGCGTGGATGTGATCGCGGTGGAGGACGATATGCCGCTGGAGGAGGTGGCACAGACCTTTGCGGAGTCCGGCTACTCCCGTCTGCCGGTGTACCACGACACCATTGATAACATCATCGGCGTGGTACATGAAAAGGACTTCTACATGGCACGCCTGAAAAAGGAGGTCAAGCTGGAGGAACTGGTCAAGCCCACCCTCTACACCACCGGCTCCACCCAGATCTCCCAGCTGCTGCGCACCCTGCGCGAGCAGCACCATCACATGGCTGTGGTGGTGGACGAGTACGGCGGCACCGAGGGTATCATCACGCTGGAGGACATTCTGGAGGAGCTGGTAGGCGAGATCTGGGATGAACACGACGAGGTGACCGAGGACTTCCGCAAGCAGTCGGACGGCAGCTGGATCGTGCTGGGCAGCGCCGGCGTGGACGACCTGTACGAGCGGCTGGGGCTGCCGGAGGACGAGGACATCGACTCCAACACGGTGAACGGTCTGGTGCAGGAAAAGACCTGCCGCCTGCCCAAGGTAGGTGACCGCTTTACGTTGGGCGGCTACGACGGCGTAGTCACCCGCACCGCCAAGCGCCGCGTGACCGAGGTGCGTCTGACCCCCGCAGAAAAGCCTGACACCAAAAAGGACGAAGAGGAAAAAGGCCACTTTGGCAGAATGACCTCTAAATAAAACGGTATAAAGCACAACACCCCCGGCACTGCAAAAGCAGCGCCGGGGGTGTATTTTGCGCTTTTTACTTAGGCTGACGGCCGATATAAGCCAGAATGCCGCCGTCGGCGTAGAGGATCTGGCCGTTCACGAAGTCGGATGCGTGGCTGGCAAGGAACACGCAGGGACCAACCATGTCCTCCGGGTCGCCCCAGCGGCCTGCGGGGGTCTTGGCAACGATGAAGCTGTCAAAGGGATGACGGCTGCCATCGGGCTGAATCTCGCGCAGGGGCGCGGTCTGGGCGGTGGCAATGTAGCCGGGACCCATGCCGTTGCACTGGATGTTGTACTCGCCGTACTCAGAGGCGATGTTCTTGGTCAGCATCTTCAGCGCACCCTTGGCGGCAGCGTAGGCAGAGACGGTCTCGCGGCCCAGCTCGCTCATCATGGAGCAGATGTTGATGATCTTGCCCGCGCGCTTTTCCATCATGTCGGGCAGCACGGCCTTGGAGCAGTTGAAGGCACCGCCCACATGGACGTCGATCACACGCATAAAGTCGGCGTGGCTCATCTCGATCATGGGCACGCGCTTCATCAGACCGGCGTTGTTTACCAGAATGTCCACCGGGCCGACCTCGGCCTTGATCTTTGCCACCATGGTGTTTACGGCGTCCTCGTCGGAAACGTCTGCCACATAGCCGTGGGCGTCGATGCCGGCAGCCTTGTAGGCGGCCATGCCCTTTTCTAAGCTGGCCTCAGAGGAGCAGTTGAAGCAGATGACGGCGCCGCACTTGGCCATGCCCTCTGCGATGGAAAAACCGATGCCGTGGGCACCGCCGGTGATCAGGGCTACCTTGCCCTGCAGGTTGAATGCAGACAGATCCATGAGGTTCTCCTTTTTTACAGTATCCAAGTTAATTTTTTAGCAAAACGCCCCGTACCGGGTTGCCGGTACGGGGCGTTTGATTGGTGCTTTTTAGCGCAGGTCAGTGGTAGCGATGTTGTCCATGTCGTCAAACTCCATGTTCTCGCCGCCCATTGCCCAGATAAACGTATAGTTCGAGGTGCCTACGCCGCTGTGAATGCTCCAGGAGGGGCTGATAACAGCATCCTCGTTGTGCATCACGATGTGGCGGGTCTGGGTAGGCTCGCCGCACATATGGAACACCACCTGCCCCTCGGGCAGTTCAAAGTAGGTATAGATCTCCATGCGCCGCTCGTGGGTGTGGCTGGGCATCGTGTTCCAGTTGGAACCCGGTGCCAGCTCGGTCATACCCATGCTCAGCTGGCAGGTCTTCAGCACATCCGGGTGGATGAACTGGTTGATGGTGCGCTTGTTGCAGGTCTCCACGCTGCCCAGCGGGCGGTGGTTTGCATCAGCCATCTTGATCAGACGGGTCTGGTAAGCGCAGTGTGCCGGAGCAGAGACCATGTAGAACTTGGCGGGATGCTCCGGATCGGCGGAAGCAAAGGTAACTTCCTTGGTGCCCTGCGTAATGTACAGGCAGTCCTTATAGCCCAGCTCGTACTTTACGCCGTCGGCCACCACGATACCGGTGGAATCCTTGCCGATGTTGAACATGCCGATCTCGCGGCGCTCTAGGAAGTAGTGGGTGCCGAAGTTGGCCCAGATGTCGATGCCCTTGTCGATGGACACGGTCTCGTGTACCGGCATACAGCCCAGCGTGACCATACGGTCCACATGGCTGTAAACGGCCACCACTTCATCCGCCTTATACAGGCCGGTGATCAGCATCTCGTCCCGCATTTCCTCGGTAGTATAGCGCTTAAAATCCTTCTGGTTGCAGGAATAACGGATATCCATGGCGGACTCCCTCCTGCTCTTAGCGCTGGATACGGCCGGAACCGTCGCCGCCGGCCAGCTTCTCGACCTCGGACACGGTCATCATGTTGTAGTCGCCCTCGATGGAGTGCTTCAGAGCGGAAGCTGCAACTGCGAACTCGACAGCCTCCTGGGTGCTCTTGCCGGTCAGCAGGCTGTAGATCAGGCCGCCGCCGAAGGAGTCGCCGCCGCCAACGCGGTCGATGATGTGCAGGTCGTACTTCTTGGAGAAGCAGTACTCATTGGAAGCAACATCGTACAGCATAGCGCTCCAGCCGTTGTCGAATGCGCTGTGGCTCTCACGCAGGGTGATAGCCACCTTCTCGAAGTGGAACTTGTCAGCCAGCTGCTTGGCAACGCTCTTGTAGCCCTCAGCGTTCAGCTTGCCGCCGTAGATATCGGTAGCCTCGGCCTCGATGCCGAACACGTCCTTTGCGTCCTCCTCGTTGGAGATGCAAACGTCAACGTACTGGCACAGATCGGTCATGGCAGCGCGGGCCTGCTCACGGGTCCACAGCTTGCCGCGGTAGTTCAGGTCGCAGCTGATCTTCACGCCGTGAGCCTTAGCAGCCTTGCAGGCCTCGCGGCAGATCTCGACAACGTTCTCGCCCAGAGCCGGGGTGATGCCGGTGAAGTGGAACCAATCCACGCCCTCGAAGATCTTGTCCCAATCAAAGTCGGAGGGCTGAGCCAGCTGGATGGCGCTGTTGGCACGGTCGTAGATGCAGACGGAACCACGCTGAGAAGCGCCCTTCTCGTTGTAGTAGATGCCCACACGGTCACCGCCGCGGGTGATCATGCTGGTATCAACGCCGTAGCGGCGCAGGCTGTTGACAGCGGCCTGACCGATAGCGTGTGCGGGGAGCTTGGTGACGAAGGCTGCGTCCAGACCGTAGTTGGCCAGAGAAACAGCAACGTTGGCCTCGCCGCCGCCGAAGCTGAACTCCAGGCTGTTAGCCTGAACGAAACGCTCGTAGTTGAAGGGCTGCAGACGAACCATCAGTTCGCCAAAAGTAACGACTTTCATTGGTTATTCTCCTTTATATCAGGTGTTTCATTCATCCTGCCGCAGGGCATACCCGCTGCGGCGGGGCTTTTACGGTAAAAGGGGGACAGGCGCTTATGCCTGCACCAGATGGAAGGCAAAGCCGGCGATCTCGTCTGCCATGTAGCAGGCAACGGTCTTGCCGTTCTTCACGTTCTTGCTGTCCAGATCGAACTTCACGCCGCGCTGAGACAGGTGATAGATGGCGCGGTCCACGTTGTTGCAGCCGATGGCGATGTGGCCATTGGTGCCGCGGCCGGGCTTCTTCATGATCTCGAACTCCTTGTTGCCGACAAAGATGCTGGAGTTGCCGGGAGCGACCTTCATGTTCAGCATAGCGCCGATCAGGTTAGCCACCTTCATGGCCTCCTCCTCGTTGCCGGTGTTGATACCGACGTGCAGCAGCTTCAGGCCCAGCATGGTGTCAACAGCTTCCTTGCTCTGTGCGGTGATCTTTGCCCAGTCGCCGGCCTTGATCACATCGCTCTTGCACATCCAGGTGCCGCCCACGGCAAAGATCTGGTCATAGCCCAGATAATCGTTGACGTTCTTGGCATTGACACCGCCGGTGCACATCCAGCGAGCGCCCTTCAGGGCAGCGCCGATGTTCTTCAGCATGCCCACGCCGCCGTTTGCCTCAGCGGGGAAGAACTTCAGAGCCTCGCAGCCCATGTTCATGGCCTGCTGCATCTCGCCTGCGGAGCAGGTGCCGGGCATCATGATGCCGCCCTTGTCGATGACGTGCTTGCAGACTTCGGGATCGAAGCCGGGAGCAACGATGAAGGAAGCACCGGCAGCCATAGCACGGTCGGCCTGCTCGCAGGTCAGAACGGTGCCGGCACCCAGCAGCATCTCGGGCATCTCCTCGTGGATCTTGCGGATGCACTCTTCAGCACAGGCAGTGCGGAAGGTGACCTCAGCTGCGGGCAGACCGCCCTCAGCCAGAGCCTTGCACAGGGGCAGGGCCTCATCAACGCTGTTGAAAGCGATAACAGGGATAATGCCGATCTGATAGACCTTTTCTACGATGGGATTCATAACGCATTTCTCCTTTTATATTTGAACTCTCTCGGTGCGTCGGGTTTGCTCCTGCGGGCGCAATACCCCCATACGCGCTTATAGTACTAGTATAAACGAACAGCCCGTCTTTGGTAATACTCAACAAGCACAATGTTTTGCATAAGAGCTTGTATACATTGCACAAAAATGACGAATGACCCGAAAAATCGGGGCAAATGCCGGTAAAAATGCTGGGAAATTGCTGCAAAAACTGGCTCAGATGCCAAGGGTTTCCAGTATCTCCGCCACGCCGTCGTGGTCGCAATCGGCCTTGCTGACAAGGTGCGCCAGCGCCCGGATCTCCGGCATGCCGTTGGCCATCACAGCGGCCACCCCGGCCTTTTGCAGCATGGCACGGTCGTTCTCGCTGTCGCCCACCGCAAGAGTGCATTCGTGCGGGACGCCCAGCCGGTCGGCCAGTGCGCGCAGCGCTTCGCCCTTGTCCACACCGGCGGCGGTCACCTCCACGTTTCTCGGCGACCCCTGCACGATCTCTACGCCCGGGATGGCGTAAAAGCGGGGCAGTGCAGCCGCAGCCTGCTGCGGGTTTTCAAAAAACACGCAGAGCTTTTCAATGGCAAAGGCGTTGCGGCTCATCCACTCGGCTGCGTCCCGCAGAATGGTAAAGCGGCCATCGTTGGGCTGGCGCGCTTCGGTGCTGTCCTTCTTTGCTGCCCGGGCAGCGGCCAGCGCAATGCTGCGGGCATCGGTGCAGGCGTATCCGTCCGAGAAAATGCGCAGGTCGGCGTGGCAGCTCTCGCAGACGGCAAAGGCTTCGCGGGCAGTCTCCACCGGCATCAGGCTGTGCAGCAGGCAGACCGGGGTGCTGGTGCGGTGCTCTTTTGCGTTGGAATAGCAGCTGTACACTGCGCCCACGGGGTCGGTACCCAAGTCCCACACGGCGGCACCGTTGCAGGTGATGACGTAGCGGATGCCGGGCAGCTGCGCCACCTCCGGCGGCAGACTGGCCAGCGGACGGCCGGTGGCGGGCACGATGTACACGCCTTTATCCACAGCAGCTTGCAGAGCGGCGCGGGTGCGGGGGGTGACGTGCCCCTCGCGGTTCAGCAGGGTGCCGTCCAGATCCAGCGCGACCAGACGGATGGCAGGAAATTCTTGTGGCATGACGTACTCCTTTTATAATAAGATACAGTTTATTTTTATTGTAGCGCAGGGGCGGCAATTGCGCAAGTGGACGGAATGTGCTATAATAACACGTCAATTCACATAAAAAATAGGAGAAACGACATGAAACTTAGCCAACTGCGCAGCCGGTGCCGCCCGCATTTGTGGTACCAGCTGTACTGGGTGGTGTACCTGATCTGGTTCTTCTGGCTGGATCTCACCGTTACCGCCCCCAAATATATCCTGCACAGCCCGCTGGACGATCTGATCCCCTTCAACGAGTGGTTTGTGCTCCCTTACAGCAGCTGGTTTCTGCTGCTGGCGGGGGTGACGGCGGTACTGTGGTGGTGCGATACCGCCACCTATGATAAGCTTTGCCTGACCATGTTTTCCGGCATGACCTTCTGCCTGATCGTGTACATGATCCTGCCCAACGGGCTGGAACTGCGCCCCGCTGTGGAGACCCTTGGCCGGGATAACCCGGCGCTGCGGATCATGCAGCTGCTGTGGAAGGCGGACGCCGCCGTGAACGTCTGCCCCTCCATCCACTGCCAGAGCTCCGCCTGCATGGCAATGGCCTTCAGCCACAGCAAGCTGGCAGAGGGCAAGCCTCTGCGCAAGGTGCTGGCGTGGGCGTGGGCGGCGCTGATCTGCCTTTCCACCGTGTTCACCAAGCAGCACTCGGTCATTGATGTGGCCTGCGGCTTGGCGGTGGCTTTTGTGTGGCTGCCGGTGGTGTACCGCCCAGCGCGGGCACTTCATTGAACAAAATAGCAAAAAATTGCCCTTGATTTTCGGTTGCTCCTGCTATTGACAGTTGCCCGGCAGTTGGGTAATATGGTCATATACTAGTATATCACCAACTGACCCCGAAGGGAGAACACTGCAATGGCATCTTTGAGTGCGAGGGAACAGGCGTATCAGACCATCCGAAGCCGGATCATCACCATGGAGCTGAAGCCCGGCGACCCCCTGAACGACAGGGAACTTGCGGAGCAGATGGGCATCAGCCGCACCCCCATGCGGGAAGCGCTGATCATGCTCAATATTGCCCACATGGTGGACATCAAGCCGCAAAGCGGTACCCATGTGGCGCCCATTGACCTGAAACGGATGGAGCTGGAGCAGTTTGCCCGCTTCACCCTTGAAAAAGAGATTTTGAACCGCGTGCGCGGCCGCCTGACCGACCAGCAGGAGCAGGAATACCGGCAGATCATTGAGAATTACCGCTTACTGGAAGCTGACCTGACCCAGCCGAACCGGGAGACCCGCCTGCTGGAACTGGACAACCAGTTCCACCGCAAGGCCTTTGAGATCACCGGCATGGAGGCGCATTTTGACCACATGCTGGGTGAGCTGCAGCATGTGGAACGTATCCGCAAGTTCAGCTTGCAGACCAACGAGAACAAATCCGTCTGCGCCGCCCACACTCGCATTCTGGAAATGGTGCTGCACGGCACCGCCGATGAACTGGGCGAAGCGCTGGAAAGCCACCTGAACCGCTATAAGCTTTCGGTGGAACAGGCCCGCAGTGTCCACCCGGAGTATTTCACCGAGGGGTGAAAAGAAATTGTTTAAATGTGGCTCCAAAACACCTGCAGGTGTTTTGGAGCCACATTTATTTATACAATATAAAAAACCCGCCGGCAGAGCAGTGCATCGCTGTCTGTCGGCGGGTTTTCTGTTAAGCAGCGGGGAAAACGCGGGGGTTAGCTCTGCTTGCCGGTCTCGGCTTTCATGGCGTTGTAGCCGATGAGCACGGTCCAGACGTAGGCGCAGGTCTTGGGGATCATCAGCATACCGATCATGGGGTTCACGTCTGCCCACAGCACCACGGGGATATAGAAGCCGAAGCTCAGCACGATGGTCAGCCACATCCAGCGGAAAGCCTTGTCGTTGTTCTGCTTGGCGCTGCGGTAGAACAGCACGATGATCAGCAGACCCAGCAGGGCAAAGGGCACATTGCGCAGGATGCCCCATGCCAGCGGGGTGTGGTTGGTGAGCCACTGGTTCTGCGGCATCATGCACAGCACGATGCGCACAGCGGACAGGGCGTACACGGCGGCGGTCACGTTCTTCTGACCCTCGATCTGGTAGCGCTTGCGCCAGACGTAGTACAGCAGTACATAGAACACGGTCATAGTCACAGAGGTGATCCACTTGCCCAGACCCAGCGGCACAGCGTAGTTTTCCAGACCGGTGGTACACAGCGCCAGTGCGCGGGGCATCAGATGGAAGGAGTCGCCAGCGCCCAGCACAACGGCCATCAGGCCGAACAGGCGGAACTGGGTGACGGCCTTGCTGCCGCGGATCATGCGGATGCCCACCGTGAGTACGGTGACCAGATAGAAGATGTCGAAAACAGTCTCAATGATTGCTCTCATGCGTTTTTCTCCTTTATTTGTTTTGATTGCAGTTTTTTGATTTTATAGCGAACCGGCGCGGCAGAGCCGTACCGGAGGCATCGTAGGGAAAAGGGCTGGTGATAGTATGTTTCGAGGGGCGCAAAACCAAATTGAACAACGTTCATATTCAGACTTAAAAAACTCCCACAAGGCTTGTGGGATGTTTTTTTGCTTAATAAATGGCTCTGCGCACGATCTCCAGCACCGCAGAGGGGTCGAAGTTCTGCTGCACCACCGCGGACAGCATCAGGGAGAACAGGATGCCCGCAAACTGTTCCGGGGTGAACTGCTCGGTAAAAGCACCCGGACGGATCTTGGCATCGTGGCACAGCACGTTGCACAAAGCGTCCAGAATGTGCTGCCATGTCTGCCGCATCTGCTGCTTGCCGTCGGCAGTGCCCTGCTGCACAAAGCCCAGCGCGTGGTGGGTGAAAAAGCCGGGATACTGCTGGCAGCCGTATTCCATCTGTCGGTACATCCACCGGATGCAGGACAGGGTGTCCTGAAACACGGCTTCGTCCTCCGGGTGGTGGAAGATGTCGTTCCAGATGCTTTCCACGGCCGCGCTTACCAGCTCGGTCTTGGAGCCGAAGTAGTTGTAGATGCAGCCCACAGAGACCCCGCAGGCGGCGGCGACCGCACGGATGTTGACCGCCGCCCAGCCGTTTTGCTGGATCAGCTCCCGGCTGGTTTTCAGGATGTCCGCCTTGGATGTTGCCATTGGATTCATACACTCACCCTCCAACATGAACAACGTTCACGATGCACAGTATACAACGGCGGTGGGCTGTTGTCAAGGGGAAAATAAAATTTTTTGCAGCTCTATTTCGCCGTCTGCACAGCGGCAGGAAACGAAAGCTGCATATATGCAACCTGTTTCATGTTTCTACCACCTAAAATGTGCCAAATTCATTTCAAAATGGTAACAGTTCTTGTTTCATCGTTGATTTTTCACGAAAAAAGCTTGCTTTTTTTGTCAATGTGCGTATAATAAGAGAACATCAGCCCAACCAAGGCGGTTGGTATGCTGCCGGGGGCTGACACCAACAAAAGACGAAAAAGGAGATAATCCCTATGAAGCTCAAGACTGTTGCAATTGCCGCTGCCGCTCTGGCACTGGCTGTCGGCATGACCGCCTGTGGCGGTGCTGCCTCTACCGCTGCATCCTCCACCGCATCCTCCACCGCATCCTCTGCTGCTGCCTCTTCCGAGGCTGCTTCCTCCGAGGTCGTTTCCTCTGAGGCTGAGGCCACTTCTGCCGAGTACACCGTGTACAACACCACCGGCAGCAAGGTGACCGAGCTGTACCTGTACGATGCAGGCTCTGAGGACAAGGGCGAGAACCTGGCAGGCGAGGGTCTGTCTGACGGCGAGAGCATCGTCATCACCCGCGATGTCGAAGCTGACAAGCAGGCTGACGTTGTCTATGTTCTGGAGTTCACCACCGAGGACGGCAGCACCCAGAGCTTTGACACCCTGCACTACGAGGTGGCTCCCATCTCTCTGAAGAGCGTGGACGCCGCTGCCGGTGCTACCGCTATTGCTTTCGAGGCTCCCCAGAAGTAAGAGCAAACCCTTCTTACATCCGCAAACAGAAAAAGGCTGCTGCACCGTGCGTGCAGCAGCCTTTTTTGTTAAAGCAGACGATTTGGAATGCGCTCCGCGTTCGCTTTGCGCATAAATAGCGGAAAGAAGAATTTTATTTGTAGTTCCGAAACGCCTGCGGAGTTTGGCGGGGCAAAGCCCCTCCATCTGCTAACGCAGACCACTCCGCTACTCGAAAGCCCCACTGGGGCTTTCATTGCTGCGCAACCGCAGCCTTTTCGGAACTACTTTTTCACAGGGAGGAACGTAGCGGTTGACAGGTGGTTTTCCTTTATGACCTCTACTGTGAAAATGGGATAGCGGAACGCCCGCAGGCGTTCCGCTATCCCGAAATTTAAAATAATTTTTCCGCTGAAAATGGCTAGAGTGCAACGACGACGACCGCCGCCAGTGGCGGAAACAGGGAGGAGCTGTTGGGGCAGCGGCCAGCAAGACGCAAGTGCCGCCCAAGGCACGAAGCGGATGCTGGGAGCCGCAACCCGATAGCGGAAGCCATTTCAAATCGTTCTCTTCCTGTTACATTCTGAACCCACGGAAGCCCCAGCCGCCGCAGCAGCAGTTGCACAGCAGGTTCAGCAAAATCATGCTCCAGCACCAGCGCAAAAGCCCGCCGGGCTGGGCGTAGGTGGTCTGGGTGCGGTAGGTCTGGCCGGGGTTCTGCATCCGGCGCAGGTGCATCTGGTACTCGGTGTTGTTCGGGTCCAGCTGCACGGCGCGGCGGGCGTCCTGCAGGGCGTCCACGCTTTTGCCAAGGCCCTGATTGGCCAGCGAAGAGAGGTAATACCACCGCGCATTGCGGCCGGTCATGCCGTCCAGCACCCGGCGCGCCTCGGCGTAGCGGCCATTGGCCACAAAGTTGCGGGCGGCCTGCATCTCCGGGGTGTCGGTGCCGGAGGCACTGGGCCCGGCCTGCTGGTAGCCGCCAAAGCCAAAACCGAAGCCAAAGGGGTCGAAGCCTTCAAACCCGTCAAAGCCATCAAAGCCGGTGTAGCCGTAGTTCTGCTGGCCGTAACCTTGCTGACCATAGCCTTGCCGGTTGTAGCCCTGCTGCTGGTAACCGCCGTAGGGGTTGCCGCCCATCTGGGGGCCGGTATCGCCCTTGGTAATGGCATCGTAGGCGGCCTGCACCTCCTTGAAGTGCTCCTCGGCCGTGGGGTCGTTGGGGTTCAAATCCGGATGCCAGCGCTTGCACTTGGCGCGGTATGCTTTTTTGATCTCGTCGTCGCTTGCGCCGCGCTGAACGCCCAGCACCTCATAGGGATCTCTCATGCTCGGTATACTTCCTCACTCATTATACTGACGGTACAGCACCGCTGCACCGCATCCGTTTTATTTTACCGGAACATCGGCACAAAATCAAGACGCATCGGGCTTTCCGGTGCGTTTTGCGTTTTTGCAGTTGTATTTCAGCCACACGCCGGAGTACAGGATGTTGCGCAGCAGGTCCGCGTCCTCCACGCAGGGCAGACGCTCAAAGTTCTGCGCGCAGCGTGCCAGCAGCAGCTCGAAGATGTCCAGCATCTCTTCCTCATAGTCCGGGTGGGTGCTCAGCTCCCGCAGGGGATTGTATGCGCCCTGGCGCTTGTCGCGGGGCAGGTCGTCGTAGGCGTCCAGCAGGTAGATGAACTTGCCCAGATGGAAGCCGATGCTGCGCAGCTCCGGTGCCCAGCGATCCTGCCGGTAGTCGAACAGCTCTGCCATCAGAGCACCGAAGCAGCCGGACACCGCGTCAAGGTCAGTGCTGCCGGCGGCCTCGTACTCGGCAAGCTTTGCGAGACACGCACGGATGGCATTGCACTGCCGCGGCCAGCGCTGGGCAGCCTCGGCGGTGCTGTTGTCCAGCAGGGTGCTGTACCCCAGTGCCAGCAGATTATGGTCATCCTGCCATTTGTCCTGCGCGTTGTAGTAATGCAGCGCTACGCTCAGGTCGGCGCAGTAGTCGGTGGGGTCGGCACTGCGCCAAAGTACACCGTGTACCGGGTGGACGGGACAGCGGTCGATGCCGCTGTCTGCAGGCGTTTCGCCCTCGTACAGGCTGCACAGCAGGATATTTAAAAAGGTCAGGTCATAGCTCAGGCTGAACCGTCCCCGCAGCCCATGCAGAGCATCGATGCGGCGGCACAGCCCGCAGTAGGCCGAGCGGTAGCGGCTCTGCGCCTCGGGGCTGAGGCTGGCCCGATCCGGGATCACATATCCGAACATGGCGGCTCAGCTCTTTTTGATGAACTGGGTGCCGCAGCGCGGGCAGGAGATCTGGATGCGGCCGCGTCCCCGGGGCACCCGCAGCTTCTGACGGCACTGGGGGCAGCGGTAGTAGTGGTACAGCTTGCGGTTGGCCCACTGCTCCTTCAGGCTGCGGAACTTGTTATTGAACCGGTCCTTCAGGCTGTAAAAGCGGTAGTTCTCCTCGGTGCGCTTGGAAATGTTGCGGCTCAGGCTGCGGTAGTAGCACAAAATCAGCAGCGCTGCGCCCAGCCATGTGAACAGGGAAACGCGGGTGAGCAGCGATACCAGCAGCATCACGATGGAGCTCATGCTCAAAAACTGGTTCAGGCCATCGGTGCCGTAGCGCCCGATCATGAATTGACGGAACTTTTCTCTCATAGGTTTTCGCATCCTCTTCTCTGGGGCTTTACACACGGAAACGCAGGGCAGCAGCGCCGCCCTGCGGAATACTTTGTGCTTCTAGGATATCAGCCAACCATGATAAAATTTTGAACAGACTGCAAATCTATCATGAAAGGACGAAAATTAAACGTTTTGCTCCTCCCGGCTGCGCACGGTAAGCACGGCTTCCGTGTCCAGTGCGCCCTCCATGCGGCAGTGCAGCACGGCGCGTCCGGCCTCGCCGGTGGTGGCAAGGTAGGTGCCCGCCATGCCGCCCCGCAGAGGCACCACGCTGGGACCCAGAATTTTCAGCGGCCCTTCCACGGACAGGCAGACGGCCTCGCCGCAGTAGGGCAGCAGGTTGCCGTTCTGGTCGATGGCGCGCAGGCTGACCGCGGCGCAGTCCCATGTGGGGCCATCGGTCAGCAGGGGGTTGTGCACGGTGCATTCCAGTCGGACGCTCTGCACCGGCTCCCGCACCACGGTGCGCACGGCGCGGCCATGCCACACCGCCTCGAACCGGTACACCGGCGCGGAACTGCCCAGCACACCGATGTATTTGTAGTACATCCGCAGCAGCTCGTTCCAGCTCAGCCGCAGCGAGAGCATCCGCGCCTTGGAAAGGGGCGAAAGCGCCATGGCGTCTCGCCGCAGCTCGTTGAGGATGGCGGCGACCTGTGCGCCGGTGGCGTGATCCATGCCCTCATACTTTTCCAGCAGCGAGCCCACAAAATCGTTGATCTCGATGGGCGGGTGGGGCAGGGCGGCAAAGCGTCCCCGGCGGTCGGGGCCAAACTCTGCCACAAAATCGTTGCCGCGGTACAGCCGCACGCTCTCGGCGTTGGTGAACACCCAGCAGGCGGCTGCTGCGCCGCCGGGCAGGTCGCCCAGCGTCATGGCGGAGGAGACCTCCAGCACGATGTCGGAGGGTGCGCGGGGCGTTTTCTGGCTGGCGTAGACGGCGGCAGAAAGTTTCGGGTTGCGGAACAGATCCATCACGCCGTGGTAGCAGATGCGGTCGCCGCTGCCAAACTCCCGGTGGGTGTTGTAGTCGGCCATGCACCAGCCAAAGCTGCCCGCCACGCCCGGCTGGGCGATGCTGTCGTTCAGCACAGCGGCGTGGTGCAGCGCCTGCACCAGACGGTGAGGTTCATCGTCAAAGGGCTTGGCAGGGAAGTTCTGGCCGCCGAATTCGCTGATGAGGTAGCCCTTGCGGGTGTCAGGGGTCACGGCGGCGCGGTTCTCGCAGCCCGCGCCGCGCCCGGCGTAGGAATAATCGTTGTAGGCGTAAACGTCCTCCAGCAGCTGGCTCTTGCGGGTGCTGCGGGTGCCCGCCGTGGGGCGGGTGGGGTCCAGCCGGTGGATGGCTTCGTTGGTGCGCTTATAAAAGGCCTCGTTGTCGGGGCTGCCGCTGATGCGTGCACCCCACAAAAAGATGCTGGGATGGTTGCGGTACTGGCACACCATCTCCCGGCAGTTTTGCAGCGCCTGCGCCTGCCATACTTCATCGCCGATGTGCTGCCAGCCGGGCATTTCGGGGAATACCAGCAGACCCAGCTCGTCGCAGGCGTCCAGAAACGCCGGGCTGGGGGGCGCATAGCAGGTGCGCACGGCGTTGCAGCCCAGTTCCTTTTTCAGCAGCTGGGCGTCCAGCCGCTGGATGCTGTCCGGCATGGCGTAGCCCTGATAGGGGTAGCTCTGGTGCCGGTCAAGGCCGCGCAGCTCCAACCGCTGGCCGTTCAGGTACAGCCCGCCTGCCACGAACTGCACGGTGCGGAAACCGAACCGCACCGTTTTTTCGTCCAGCACCCGGTCGGGCAGACCGCCGGTGCCGGGGCGGATGAGCCGCATGGTCAGGGTGTACAGGGTGGGGTGCTCCAGGCTCCACGGGTGCACGTTGTTCAGTGTGCCGGTGATGGGCAGGGAAAGCTCGCCGCTGTACACTGCCCGGCTCCCGGCGGGGCTGCGGATCTCGGCCTGCAGCGTGCAGCCGACCGTCTCGCCCACGGTGGCGGTGTAGATGCGGAAATCGCCCTCGGCCTTTGCCTCGATGAACACGTCCCGCAGGTAGGCGGGCTCCTTGATATCCAGACTGACGGCGCGGTAGATGCCGCCGTAGGTCAGCGCATCCAGCTGCCCGCCGAAGGGCGGGACGTTCAGATCCTCCCGGCAGTCGCAGCGCACAGCCACCACGTTTTTCTGTCCCAGACGCAGCGCGCCGGTCAGGTCTACCGTAAAGGCGGTGTAGCCGCAGCCATGGTGGAACACCCGCCGCCCGTTGCAGAACACGGTGGCGTCGTGCGCCACCGCCCCGAAGGTAAGCAGCACGGTGCGGCCCAGCCACTCCTTGGGCGCAAAAAACTCCCGCCGGTAGCCGCACAGGCGCTGGTAGTCGTTTTCATTGCAATAATTATAGGGCAGAGGCTTGACCGTGTGCGGCAACCGCACCGGGGTAAGGGAAAGCTCCGGGCACTCCGGGCGCACTAGCGCCGGGTCAAAGGTGGGGGCAAACAGCCAGCCCTCGTTCCAATCGTAGTGTTCCATAGCAGGATCTCCGTCTGAGTGATATGCTTATAGAGGTATGGTATCACAAAGTTATGAACGAAAAAAGCATTCACGCCCCTTTTGTGCCGGAACAGCAGAAATTTTGTAGTGCGCGGAAGCTGCCGGTGGCAGGTTGACCAATAAACGCGGGGCAAAAATTGTGCAAAATCGCCCATAGAAATGGAGCCCCGGAACGCCAGCGGCGTTCCGGGGCTCTGAAATCATTTTCACGAGAGGGGCTGTATGTGAAAAAATGGATTGGGAAACTCTGTGGAGTTTCCCAATCCATAAATTTAAAATAATTCTTCCGCTGAAGATGCGCAGAGCAACGCGGAGCGCATAACAAATCTTTTATCTCAGCGGATAAAGTTGGTCATGGGGCGGGGCGGGTTCTGCGGGTGGTCGATGCCTGCGGCCTTACCGGCCTCGATGCAGCGCAGCAGCCATGCCATGTTGCGGCCCAGTTCCTGCATCACGGCGCAGCCCTCGGCGTCCTGCAGTACCTGCTCGGGGTTGGAGCCGTGCACCATGGCCCAGTAGGAGCCGTTGACCAGCGGCATGTGGAAGAACTGGGGGTATTTGACCAGCTGGTCAAGGGTGGAGGTGGTACCGGCGCGGCGGGCAGAGCAGCAGACGGCGGCGGGCTTGTAGGCCAGATACTTGCCGCCCGCGTAGGCCAGACGATCCATAAAGCTGGCCATGTTGCCCGCAGCGGAGGCGTAGTGCACCGGGCTGCCGAACACAAAGGCGTCGGCGGTTTTGGCCTTCTCAATGGCCTCGTTGACCACGCCGCCGAACACGCATCCATTGCCGCTGCGGCAGCCGCCGCAGCCGATGCAGCCGCCTACGGGCTGACCGCCGACGTGCAGGATCTCGGTCTCGATGCCCTGTGCCTTCAGCTCCCCGGCAATAAGGGAAAGGGCGGTGTAGGTGCAGCCCTTCTCGTGGGGGCTGCCGTTGATGAGCAGAACTTTCATGCTGTATACTCTCCTTTGCTGAAATGCGCCGTAAAATGCGCAATATTGCTGCTATGATTGTAGCACAAAGCCGCCCGCAGCGCAATGCGGGCTCTTGACAATCCTATGCGGTTGGGAGATAATAAAGGATACGAAAGAGTTCAAACCGGCTGCCGCGGGGGCGGCAGCTACGGCAAGGAGGTAACATCATGCGCGTGATCGCAGGAGAAGCCCGGGGCCGCAGGCTGGAAGCACTGCCCGGCACCGATGTCACCCGCCCCACCCTCTCGCAGGTGAAGGAGGCGATGTTCAGCATCGTACAGTTCGACCTGCCCGGGGCCCGGGTGTTGGATCTGTATGCCGGCAGCGGCCAGCTGGGCATCGAAGCGCTCAGCCGGGGTGCGGCCCGGTGCGTCTTTCTGGACGAGAGCCGGGAGGCCGTAAGCATCGTGATGCGCAACTGCAAGGCCTGCGGCGTGTTCGACCGCAGCCGGGTGAATATCGGCGAGGCTGCGCGGTTCTTATCGGCCTGCCGGGAGCAGTTCGATCTGGTGCTGCTGGACCCGCCCTTCCGTGGCGGTACGCTGGAAAAGATCCTGCCCGCCGTGGAAAAGTGCGTTGCTCCGGGCGGCATCGTGCTGTGCGAGAGCGAAACAGGCATCGTGCTGCCCGCGCAGACGGGCAGTCTGACCCTGCAGAAACAGTATAAATACGGCAAGGTGCTGCTGTGGAAGTATACAAAGCCCATGCAGTCCGCCGCTGAGCAGGAGGGAGAAGCCTTATGAACGTGAACGAGCTTTTGGATACCATTGAGGATGCACTGGAAGAGAGCGCAAACGTGCCCCTTTCCGGCGGCAAGCGCATCGTGGATGTGGAGCAGATCCGGGATTATCTGGACGAGGTGCGGGCGGCATTGCCCGGCGAGCTGCGGCAGGCGCAGCAGATCGTGAACGACCGGGCGCAGATCGTGGACAGCGCCAACGCACAGGCACAGGCCATCGTGAAAAAGGCCGAGGAGCGCGCCCGCATTCTGGTCAGTGACGCCGAGATCGTCAAGGCCGCCCAGCAGCGCGCTTCTGAGATCACCTCCGCAGCCCAGACCGAGGCGCGCACCCTGCGCCAGACCGTGACCGACTACTGCGAGAATATGCTGCGCACCACCGAGGACACCATGGTGGAAAACGCCGCACAGGTCAAAAATATCCGTGCCAGCCTGCGCCAGAACGCCAAGAAAAACGGCTGATAACGGTCAACTTTCCACACAAATTCCACAGATTGCGGAAAACGAAGTCCCTGCGAGCAAAAATGACGGCTCACAGGGACTTTTTTTGTGGATTTTTGCGGCAAAAAGCCGCCCGAAAACCCTTGCATTCACGAACTTGATTTGCTACAATAAAGATGTGTCAGTGGGGCAAAGTGGGTAAAAGTAGGGCGCATGCCCTGAAAACGCCCCTGAAAGGGGGAACAGCGCGTGTTTTTTGGCCGTTATGATTACACCATCGACGCCAAGGGGCGGCTGAACTTCCCCGCAAAATTCCGCGACGCCATGGGCGAGAGTTTCGTGGTGCTGGAATGGGTGGACAGCTGCCTGTTCGCACTGCCCATGGAGGAAGTCCAGCGGCTGGCGGACAAGCTGGAAAGCGATGAACTGATGGACAGCTGGGCTATCTCCGGCGACCTGTTCAGCACCGCCTGCGAGGTGGCGCCGGACAAGCAGGGACGCATCCTGCTGCCCGCAGAACTGCGCGCCTACGCCGGGCTGGAAAAGGACGTGACCATCATCGGCAACCGCAACCATGCTGAGATCTGGGCCACCGAAGTCTGGAACGCCCGCCGCGCTGCCGTGACCAACGACCAGCGCGCCGAGCGGCTGCGCAAACTGCACCTCTGATGCAAAAAACTAAACCGAGAAAGGAGGCCGTGCCAATGGCCTTTGAAGAACAGCAGCCCTTTGACCCGGCCTCGTTTGAGCATATCCCCGTTTTGCTGAACGAGTGCCTGACGGGGCTTGCCATTGATCCGGCGGGCATCTATCTGGACGGCACCGCCGGCGGCGCGGGACATTCCCGCCAGATCGCCCTGCGGCTGGATGCCGCCAAGGGCGGCAGGCTCATCTCGCTGGATCAGGACCCGGACGCGGTGCAGACCGCGCGCTCCCGCCTTGCCGGGCTGCCTGCTACCGTGGTACAGATCAATTTCCGTTATGCGGGACAGGCGCTGGAACAGCTGGGCATTGAAAAAATCAACGGCGCACTGCTGGATCTTGGCGTTTCCAGCCACCAGCTGGACGATGCCGCCCGGGGCTTTTCCTACCGGGCGGACGCACCGCTGGATATGCGCATGAGCCAGCAGGGCGAGACCGCCGCAGACCTTGTGAACACCGAAAGCCGCGAGGAACTGGCCCGCATCCTGCGGGATTACGGCGAGGAACCCTATGCGTGGCAGATCGCGGGAAAGATCGTGGAGGCGCGGGAAACTGCTCCCATCCTGACCACCCTGCAGCTGGCAGATATCGTAGCAAGCGCCATGCCCCCGGCAGAGCGCCGCAAGAACAAGAACCCCTCCCGCCGCACCTTTCAGGCACTGCGCATTGCAGTGAACCACGAGTTGGATGCGCTGGAGGAGGGCTTGGATACCATTTTCGATCACCTTGCACCGGGCGGCCGGTTGTGCGTGATCACCTTCCACTCTCTGGAGGACCGGCTGGTCAAGAACAAGTTCCGCCGCTGGTCCACAGCCTGTACCTGCCCGCCGGAGTTTCCGGTGTGTGTATGCGGCGGCAAGGCAAAGGCAAAGCTTATCACCCGCAAACCCATTGAAGCTGATACGCAGGAGCTGGAGGAGAACCGGCGCAGCCGTTCCGCCCACCTGCGTGTGCTGGAAAAATGCTGAGATGCCGGAAGCACCGGCATTGTGAGGAGGAGAGAAACCATGGGTCAGCCAGCATATGATCGTAATGCGGTGCGCCGCCGCAGGGCACCGCAGCCGCAGCGCAAAGCAAACCTGCGGGTAGCAAAGGGCGGCAAGCGGCGGTTGAACCCGCTGCAGGCCGCCGTACATAACGCCATGAATCTGGTGGCGGCAGCACTGCTGGTGGGCTTTGCCATCAGTCTGCTGTGGAGCGAGGCACAGCTGGTGGAGCTGAACGACCAGATCCAAGCCACTAAGGCGCAGCTGGTCAGCGAGCAGAGCCAGTATACCTACTACAACAGCACCCTGAACAGCAAGACCAACATTGCCAGCGTGGAGGAGACCGCAGGGCGGCTGGGTCTGATGAAAGTAGACCCCAGCCAGATCACCTACATCCGCCTAGGCGAAAGCGGCGCACTGGTGCGCCGGGAGTCCACCGTGCGGCAATGGACCGACTTTTTGTACACCGGCGCGGTGAACATTCTGGGCACCGTGAGATAAACGAAGAAAGCGTGCGGCAGCGCACGCTTTTTTCGGTTTATGGACACCGCAGTCTGAATAAATAACAGCGCAGGGCGCGCGGAATGCAGTGCACGCCCCGCAGGAGAGAACCAATGCAAGAACCTTTCCGTAACAAAAAAAGCAGGGGCTACCGCCTGCGTCCGGCCTCCGGCCGGGATCGGCTGGACAGCCGGGTGCGGCGGCTTTGCAGCCGTCTGGGCATCCTTGCGGTGGTGGTGGCGGCCGCCATCGTCATCCGCAGCCTGTATAATATCCAGATCATCCACGGGGCAGAGTATCGCCAGTACGCCGCCCAGCAGCAGCTGCTGGATACCACCATTAAGGCCACCCGCGGCGAGATCTACGATGCCTCCGGCATCACCCTTGCCTCCACCAGCGTGGTGTGGACTATCTGGGCAGACCCCAGTTACAGCAGCATCCTTTATACCAGCAAGACCAACGATGACGACACTGTGACCAAAACGTTGGACCCCGCCATGTGCGCCGAGGTGAGCCGGGAGCTGACGTTGCGTCTGCTCTCCGGGGACGGCGAGAGCTTGGACAGCGTGGACACCTCCTCGGCAGAGTACCAGCAGCAGTACCAGACCGTTTACGATGCACTTTCCCGGCTGGATTCTGCCTACGTCACCCTTGCCACCAAGGTGAACAACGCGGTGAAGCTTTCCATTGAAAAGTACGTCACCAGCTTCAACAAGACGCACAAAAAGGCTACCGACACCTCCCGCAAGGGGCGCATTTCGGTGTCCTCGGAAAAGAGCTTCCAGCGCAACTACCCCTACGGTGCCTTTGCCGCAGCGGTGCTGGGCTTTACGGATGCGGACGGCGTCGGCACCTACGGACTGGAAAAATCCTACCAGTCCACCTTGGCCGGTGTGGATGGCCGCACCATCACCCAGCGCAACGCGGTGGGCAACGCCATTGCAGACGCCAACGCCACCACCTTTGCCGCCAAGGACGGCTCCAATCTGGTGCTGTCGCTGGATGTGAACGTGCAGGAGATCGCGGAGCGGTACCTGAACGAAGCCATTGCAGCCAATACGGTGGAAAACCGCGGCTGCGCCATTGTGATGGACGTCAAGACCGGTGCCATCCTTGCCATGGCCTCCAAACCGGACTTTGACCCCAACGACCCGCTGAACTTCACTGCCAACGAGGCTTACCTCAACGAGCTGGTGCACGCAGAGCCGGAACTTTACGGCATCTATAAAAAGGATGCCGACGGCAACTACATCACCGATGAGCTGGGCAACAAGATTCTGGACGAGGAAGCGGACTATTCCGGTTACTACCGGGATATCCTGTGGAAGAACAAGACCATCACGGAGCTGTACTACCCGGGCTCTGTGTTCAAGGTCATCACCTCCGCCATGGGCATCGACTCCGGTGTGGCCACCATGAACACCACCTTTACCTGCTCCGGCGCTTACGGCGTAGCGAAGGAGACCTACCACTGCGCCGGACGCAAGGCGCACGGCCTGCTCAATATGGCCGAGGCACTGCGCAAGAGCTGCAACATCTACTACATCCAGCTGGGGCAGCGCGTTGGCTCGCAGCAGTTCTATAACTACTTCGATGCCTTCGGCTTTACCGCCCGAACCGGGGTGGACCTGCCCAGCGAGACCAACTTTATGCAGTACTACCGCGCCGACCAGCTGGGCGAGGTGCAGCTGGCCTCCTCCTCCTTCGGTCAGGCCATGGCCATCACCCCGCTGCAGATGTGCACCGCCATTGCGGCCACCGTCAACGGCGGGTATCTGGTCACCCCCCATGTGGTGGATAAGATCACCGATGCCAACGGCAACGTCATTCAGGAGATCGGTGCAAACGTGCGCCGTCAGGTCATCAGCCAGAGCGCCAGCGAGGTCATCCGGGAGATGATGGAGTACGAGGTGGGCAACGGCACCGGCGGCGGCAAAAACGCCTATGTGTCCGGTTACCGCATCGGCGGCAAGTCCGGCACTTCCGAGCAGCTGAATATGCACCGCCGCGCCGACGGCGACTATAAAAAGGTGGCCTCCTTCGTGGCGGTGCTGCCCGCCAACGACCCGGAAATTCTGGTCTACGTCATGCTGGACGACCCCAACAACGCCCGGACGGACTATTCCTCCATCCTTGCAGCCCCTGTGGCGGGCAATATCATCAGCGAGGTAGCCCCTTATCTTGGCATCGCCACCGACGGCGAGGACCGCAGCGGTACCATCGTTACCGTGCCGAACCTTGTGGGTACCGAGTGGAGCAATGCGCAGGTGCAGCTGAACATTCAGGGCCTGAAGCATCAGCTGCAGGAGAGCCAGAGCAGCCAGTCCGCTGCCCCGGTCACCTACCAGTACCCCCACGCGGGGAGCAAGGTGCCCTACGGCACCACCATCTACCTGTATACCGATACCTACGAGGGCAGCCACACCGAGGTGCCGGATGTGACCGGCAAGAGCCCGGACTTCGCCCGCCAGATGCTGAGCGCCGCCGGGCTGAACTGCGTGGTGGAGGGCAGCGGCACGGTGCAGGCGCAAAGCGCCGAGCCCGGCTCCAGCGTACAGCGCGGCACCATCATCACCCTGACCTGTGGGTAAAAACAATTTTATAGCGCGTTTTCCGATGATGCTCCATTCGTGAAAATGCGATTCCGGGCAGACCGCAGTCTGCCCGGAATCGCCCAACTTATAAGCTTATTTCCGCTGGGAATGGCCAGAGCAGCGCGGAGGCCATTTCCAATCGTCATACGCCGAAAAGGCCGCTGTACAAAATACGGTGCGGCGGTTTCCTGCAATAGATAGAATGAGAGGGGATAGAACAATGGAAAAGATCCATGCAAGCAAGCTTCTGGCAGGGCTGGTGCCTGCCGGAAAACTGACCAGTGACCCGGAGGTGGAACTGGTCACCACCGACAGCCGTGAGGTAAAGCCCGGCTGCATTTTTGTGGCCTTCCCCGGCGAGCGGTTCGACGGCCATGATTTCGCCGCCCGTGCGCTGGAGCAGGGCGCGGAGTATGTGGTGGTCAACCACCCGGTGCCCGGTGTGCCGGAAGAAAAGGCCATCCTTTGCCCGGACAGCTACCACGCCATGATGGTGATGGGCGCAAACTACCGCAGCCAGTACCACCCCAAGATGGTGGGCGTGACCGGCAGCGTGGGCAAGACCACCACCAAGCAGATGACCTACGCCGCCCTGAGCGGCTTTGGCGAGACCATCAAGACCGAGGGCAACCAGAACAATGAGCTGGGCATGCCCCGCACCCTGATGCGGCTGGAAAGCAGCACCGAGTACGCGGTCATCGAGATGGGCATGAGCCACGCCGGTGAAATTGACCGTCTGGTGCGGGCAGCACGGCCGGATGTGGGCATCATTACCTGCATCGGCGTGTCCCATATCGGCAATCTGGGCAGTCAGGAGAACATCTGCAAGGCAAAGCTGGAGATCTGCAACGGTCTGCCGGAGGGCGCACCGCTGGTGCTGAACTACGACGACCCCTTCCTGCGCAAGGCAGTGCTCCCTGCCCATGTGCGCCCGGTGTGGTTCAGCCTGAGCGATGAAAACGCAGACGTCTGCGCCCTGTCCATCCGGCAGGAGACTGACGGCATGAGTTTTGTGCTGGAGGATCAGGAGCACGGCACCTTTGTGGTGAATATCCCCGCCATGGGACGCCACAATGTGGCGAACGCCTTGGCTGCCTACTGCGCCGCTACCCGTCTGGGCTGCGACGCCAAGAGGGTCATCCGGGGTCTTTCCAACTTTGAGCAGACCGGCCGCCGCCAGAAGGTGGTGGACAGCGAGGGCGTGACCGTCATCGAGGACTGCTACAACGCAAACCCGGACAGCATGAAGGCCGCGCTGGCGATGTTTAAGGACTTCCCTTGCAAGCGCCGCTTTGCCCTGCTGGGCGATATGCTGGAGCTGGGCGAGCTGAGCCGCGAAGCACATGAGGAGCTGGGACGTCTTGCCGCCGAGAGCGGGCTGTATTGCCTGATCACCTACGGCGAGCAGGCCAAGCGCACCGCCGTGGTGGCTGCCGCCAAGGGGGTAGAGACCCTGCACGCAGAAAATTACCGCGAGGCCGCCGATGCCCTGCTGGACCGGGTGCAGCCCGGCGATGCTGTTCTGGTAAAGGCCAGCCACGGCATGGCACTGGAAAAAGTGCTGGATATCTTCTACGAAGAGCATAAAGAAGCAGAAGTATAACTATTTGGCGAAATGGAGTGTCTGAGTTATGGAGCGTTTCGCCTTGGCAGCGGCGGTGGTGCTGGGCTTTGCCCTTACGGCAGCCCTGTGCAGCCTGTTTGTGCCGCTGCGGCGGGTGCTGGAACGCCGCGAACAAAACCAGCAGCCGGCACAGTCTGAGCAGCCCCGGCCTGCACCCCTGCGCGCCCCGCTGTGGGGTGGGCTGTGTGCGGCGGCGGGCACGGTGGCTGCGGTGGGCGTGGGCTGGCTTGCCGCCTGCGTAGGCCAGCCGGAGCTGCTGGGCAGCGAGGGCCGGTTGATGACACGGCTGCTCACGGCACTGGCCGGAAGCCTTGCCTTTGGGGCAGTGGGTCTTGCAGAGGACCTTGCCCGGATGCGCAGCCCGGCGGCGCTGGGGCTGCGGCGGGACGTGCGGCTTTTGCTGGAAGCACTGGCCGCGGCATTCGTTCTTTTGCTGCTGCAGGCAGCGGGCTGTCTGCCCCGGGGACTGGACGTGCCTGGGGCGGGGTATGTGCTGCTGGGCAGCGCCGTGCCCTTTTTGTGGGCGGTGCTCATGGTGGCGCTGGCTGAGTGTGCCCGCATCGCCGAGCGGGACGAGGGTACGGTGTGCGGCGCGGCCTTTGTGGCCATGCTGGCGTTGATGATGGCAGAGGCCGGCTTGGGCGTGCCCGGGCTGGCGGTGCTGCCCGCCGCGCTTGCCGGGGCACTGGTGGCACTGCTGCTGTGGGCGTTCCCCCCGGCAAGGCTGGGGGTGGGCTGCTGCGGCAGCCTGCTGGCGGCGGGTGCCATCGGCTGCATCCCGCTCAGTCTGGATATGACCAGCCTGACCGTGCCGCTGGCGCTGCCCTTCTGGGCGGCAGGCGGTCTTTTGGCAGCGCAGCTGCTGGGTGCAAAACGCACCGGCAAGCCCTTGCGCTGCTGGGTAAAAAAGCATAAAATGAGCCCGGAGACGGTGTTCCTGTGCAGCTTTGCGCTGAGCGCTGTCGGCTATGTACTGGCGCTGGCGCTGCTGCGCTGGTGCTGACCGGGCACAGAGAGGGAAGGGAGCGCAGATGGCGACTAACCGCAAAAAACACAGAGCGCCGGTGCCGGTGTTCCAGCGAGACCCGGGCCCGTGGTCCCGGCTGCTGATCGACTGGCTGGCCACGCTGGCCGTTATTATGATCTTTGGGCTGGTGATGCTGTTCAGCGCCAGCTACACCACCGGTTACCTGCGCATGGGCGACAGCTTCCACTACATCAAGCAGCAGGCGCTGTGCATGATACTGGGGCTGGGCTGTATGTTCCTGATAAGCTATGTGGATCACCGTTTTCTGCGCAAGATGGTGGTGCCGGGGTACATCATCGTGCTGGCCATGCTGGCCGTCACCCTGACTATGGCACCCCTGAACGGCTGCCGCCGCTGGATCCGTTTTGCAGGCCTTACGCTGCAATCCTCGGAGGTGGCAAAGTTTGAGATGATCCTGTTCAGTTCCCATCTTGCAGCCAAGGCACCGCAGGTGGAGCGGCTGGACCCGGAGCGCCGCATCCTGCTTACCCCCCGGGAGTGGCTGCGGGTGCGGGTATGGAAGCAGCTGGTGGTGCCGGTGCTGCCCCTTATACCGGTGGTTATCCTGCTGGCGATGGAGCCGCACATGTCCGGCATCGTGCTGACGGTGGCGGTGGTGGGCACCATCCTGCTGCTGTCCGGCAGCGGCGGTGTGCTGACATGGGCGGGTGCCATCACGGCGGGCACCCTGCTGGAGACCCTGCTCTCCCATGTGGACTCTATCCCCTACCTGCAAAAGCGTCTGGACGGCTGGACGCAGGATCTGAGCCAGATGACCGACCAGACCGTGCAGAGCCTTTATGCTATCGGCTCCGGCGGACTGAAGGGGCTGGGGCTGGGCAACAGCGTGGAAAAGCAGCTCTGGCTGCCGGAAAGCACCAACGACTTCATTTTCAGCGTGGTGTGCGAGGAACTGGGCTTCATTGGTGCGGTGCTCATCATCGTGCTGTTCGTGCTGTTCATCGTGCAGGGGCTGCTCATCGCCTATAAGGCGGAAAATCTGTACTGCACCATGGTAGGCATCGGCATTATGGCGCAGATCGCGTGGCAGGTGTTCTGCAACATCGCCGTGGTCACCAATACCCTGCCCAACACCGGCATCAGCCTGCCTTTCTTCTCCTCCGGCGGTACCAGCCTGATCCTGCTGCTGGCAGAGATGGGCGTAATGGTGAACATTGGACGCAACGGCGAGCGGGCAGCGCAGCAGCGGGAGCAGATGCGTGCCCAGCGGGAGGCCGCCCGCGCCGAGCGGGAAGCAGAGCTTGCACGCAAGACCATTGATTTGGCTTCTGCCCGCGCAGCCCGTACAGAACAGTAAAACAAACCGCAAGCCCGCCCGGCCGCAGGCCGGGCGTTTATAAGGAGGAATCACCATGCGTGTTCTCATCGCAGCCGGCGGCACTGCCGGACATATCAACCCCGCACTGGCTATTGCCGGTGCTTTGAAAAAAGCCGACCCTACCGCCGAGATCCACTTTGCAGGCCGTAAGGAGGGCATGGAGTACCGTTTGGTCACACAGGCGGGCTACCCCTTCCACCACATCGAGATCACCGGCTTCCAGCGCAAGCTCAGCCTGCACAACATCAAGCGCAACATCATCACCCTGTGGAATTTGGCCCTCTCCGGCCCCAAGGCCAAGGCCATGATGAAGGAAGTAAAGCCGGATCTTGTCATCGGCTGCGGCGGCTATGTGTCCGGCCCGGTGGTGCGCTGCGCCGCCAAAATGGGCATCCACACCGCCCTGCACGAGCAGAACGCCTTCCCCGGTGTGACCAACAAGCTGCTGGCCCCGGATGTGGATATCGTGTTTGCCGCCGTGCCCGCCGCCGTGGAAAAGCTGGGTGCACCGGACAAGACCCTTGTGGTAGGCAACCCCGTGCGGCCGGAGGTGTTTGTACAGGCCGCCAACCGCGAGGCCATCCGCGCACAGCTGGGTGCGGGCGACCGCACGGTCATCCTGTCCTTCGGCGGCAGCCTGGGCGCACGCCGGGTCAACGAGGTGGTGGCAGACCTGTGCGCCTGGGAACAGCACGAGCACAAGCCGGTGCTGCACCTGCACGCCACCGGCCAGTACGGCGTGCAGCTGTTTGAGCAGCTGCAAAAGCAGAAGGATTTTGCCCCCGGCGACAGCCTTATGGTAAAGGAATACATCAACAATATGCCGGAGCTGCTGGCTGCGGCAGACCTCGTTATCAGCCGCGCCGGTGCGCTGACGCTGGCCGAACTGGAGGCTGTGGGACGCGCCGCTGTGCTGATCCCCAGCCCCAACGTGGCGGAGAACCACCAGTACTACAACGCCATGGAACTGCAGAAGGCCGGGGCGGCTGTGGTCATTGAAGAAAAAGACCTGACCGGTGAAAAGCTGGTGCAGACTGTTTCTGCCATGCTGGCACAGCCCGGCAAGCTGGCCGAGATGGGCAAAAACGCCCGCAGCCTGTCTGTGGACGACAGTCTGGACCGCATCACTGCGGCGCTGCTCAAGCTGGTAAAGACCCCGTGATGCAGCCCCGGAATAAACAGGAAAGAAGGTGCGAACGATGCAGCAGAACCGTGACCGCAACGGCAGACCCCGGAACCCGAGACCCTATGACCTGAACCGGGATGTGGCGCGCACCTCTGCGCCTTCGCAGAATCATAATACGCCCCGGAGCACCGGCAGCAGCCGCTACGGCTACAACGGCGAGCCGCTCAGCCGCCCGCCCTCCCGCAGTGCCAACGGCAGTGTGCGCTCCTCCCGGGCAGATAACAGCATCCAGTTCCCCACCCAAACCCAATCTCAGCCCCGCCGCCCGGCGCAGGGGCAGGGGAACAATACCACCCAGTACCCCGCCGGTAACCGCCCGGCGGGCAGCAGACCAAAAAACGCGAAGTCTGGCGGCAAGCAGCGCCGCCCGGCAAACAATGCCCGCAGCGGGCAGAACAGCCGAAAAAACCAGAACGCGCAAAACCGCCCGAACCGGCAGCACCCGGCAGGCAGCCAGAGCGCCCCGCAGCAAAGCCCTGCCCGGCGGGAAATGCGCAAAAAGCGCAAGGTGACCCGCGCCACATTGCGGCGCCGCCGGATACTGCGCCGCCTGACCGCCTTTGCCATGCTGCTGTGCGTCATTGGCGCGGGCATCTACCTGACCATGACCATGCTGTTCCGCATCAACTCCATTCAGGTGCAGACCCCGGACGGCAAGCAGGTGACCGAAATCGCTGGCTACTCCGCAGACAGCATTTTGCAGCGGATGGGCGTGCAGCTGGAGGAAAACATCTTCAGCTTTGAGCCCGGCGAAAAGGCCGCGGTGCTGGAGCAGAACTTCCCGCTGCTGGGCTCCATCAAGGTGATCCGGGACTACCCCAACACCGTGGTGGTGCAGGTGACCGAGGCTGTGCCCGCCTACGCGGTGCAAAACGGCAGCAAGTGGCTTGTGATCTCGGACAAATGGAAGATTTTGTCCGAGGAAAGCACCCAGCCTGAGGGACTTTGCACCCTGTACGGCGGCAAGCTGCAGGATACCACCCCGGGACAGGGCTTCTGGTTCGTGGACGATGCGGACGCGGCAAGCGCCTCCGGGTCGGAAACCGCCGAGAGTGAAAGCACGGTGAGCACAGAGAACGACCGTATGGAAGCGCTGCGCACACTGCGCAGCAAGCTGGAGGAATACGGCCTGTCGCAGGACGTGACACGGCTGGAAGTGGCAGACACCGAGCAGCTCGCATTTTTGTATCAGGACCGCATCAGCGTGCTGCTGGGCACGCTGAACGATCTGGATTATAAGCTGGACCGCGCCCGCTATGTACTGACCAACGCCGACGGCAAGGGCTGCGGCCCCACCGACACCGGGCGGCTGGATTTCAGCCATACCAGCGCCAGCAGCACACGCAAGATCTATTTTGCACAGGGCGAGCCCACCCTGCCCTCCGGCTATGTGGTGCCGCCCAAGGCTGAGGAACCCGCCCCGGCAGAGGACACCGCCGACAGCACCGACAGTGCAGAAAGCACGGATACTGCCGACACCACCGAACCGGCGGCTGACGCGGACACCGAGCAGCTGCCCCTGACCCACCCTGACCGCATGACGGCCAACGAAGAAGAAAACCCCATGTAAAGAAGCTCTTTGGAGGAGACTGTATGAAGCTGGAACAACTGATGGAAGGCGTGCCCTTTACCCTTGTGCAGGGCAGTCTGGATACTGAGATCGCAGATATCATCTACGACAGCCGCAAGGCTGCCCCGGGGCTTTTGTTCGTGTGTATCGTGGGCACCCAACGGGACAGCCACACGTTTGCCGCTGACTGCGCCGCCAAGGGGGTCAGCGCGCTGGTCATCCAGCACGACATCGACCTTTCTACCCTGCCCGGGGTGACCGTGGTCAAGGTGGAGAGCAGCCGCTATGCCATGGCGCTGATGAGCGCCAACCTCTTCGGCAACCCTGCCCGCCAGATGACCATGATCGGCGTCACCGGCACCAAGGGCAAGACCACCACCACCCACATGATCAAAAGCGTGCTGGAGGCCGCAGGCCGCAAGGTGGGCATGATCGGCACCAACGGCATCTACTATATGGGACGCCACAAGGACACCGCCAACACCACCCCGGAAAGCTACGAGCTGCAAAAGACCTTCCGGGAGTTTCTGGATGCCGGCTGCGATACCGCGCTGATGGAGGTATCCAGTCAGGGCCTGATGATGGACCGCGTGGCGGGCGTGCACTACGATGTGGGCGTGTTCACCAACCTTTCGCCGGATCACATCGGCCCCGGCGAGCACAAGACCTTTGAGGAGTACCGCAGCTGGAAGGGACAGCTGTTCAAGCGCTGCGATGTGGGCGTGGTGAATATCGACGACGAGAACACCGCAGCCCTGCTGGAAGGCCATACCTGCAAGCTGGTCACCTATGGCCGCGATGAAAAGGCCGACTACCGCGAGACCGGCTACGAGCTGCTGCGCACCCACGATTTTCTGGGCGTTGCCTTCCACGTTACCGGCAAGGACGAGATGGACGTCAAGGTGAATATGCCCGGCGAGTTCAGCGTGTACAACGCGCTGGCAGCGCTGGCCGTGGGCAAGGTGCTGGGTCTGCCGGATGCCGCCATCCACGATGGTCTGGGCAAGTGCGTGGTGAAGGGCCGTGTGGAGCTGGTGCCCATCAGCAAAAAGTTCACCATCCTGCTGGACTACGCCCATAACGAGGTATCCACCGAGAGCCTGCTTACCACCCTGCGCGCCTACAAGCCCCACCGTCTGGTGGTGGTGTTTGGCTGCGGCGGCAACCGCTCCAAGCTGCGCCGCTACGGCATGGGCGAGATCTGCGCCAAGATGGCCGATTTCTCCATCCTCACCGAGGACAACAACCGCTTTGAAAAGGTAGAGGACATTATTGCGGATATCCGCGAGGGCATGAACAAGGGCAACCCGGACGCAAAGTTCGTGGAGATCCCCGACCGTCTGGACGCGCTGCACTACGCAGTGGATCACGCACAGGAGGGCGATCTGATCGCCGTCATCGGCAAGGGGCACGAGACCTATCGCGACCGCGAGGGCGTCAAGACCCCCTTCCTTGAGCGGGAACTGCTGGAAGAATACGCCCAGCAGATCGGACTGGAATAAGAAATATTATTATTGCGGGAAAGGCCGCTGCACAAAGTACTGTGCAGCGGCTTTTTTGCGTCTGTGGGAGCCCCTATATAAAGAGGAAGCAAACTGTGACAGAAATGTAAAAGATAAAAATATTTAACTAAAACCATTGACTTACCCAACGGTTTGATTATAATGGTCGTGTTCGATACCTCATAAATTTTAGGTAAATAATTAAAAACAAACAGTGAACATAAAGGAGAATACTACCATGACTTTCGAGGAAATGAAGAAGATCGTTGTCGATACCCTGAGCTGCGATGAGGACAAGGTGACCATGGAGGCCAGCCTGACCGAGGATCTGGAGGCCGACAGCCTGGACGCTGTGGAGCTGAACATGGCACTGGAAGAGGCCTGCGGCGTGTCCATCCCCGATGAGGAGCTGGCAAACCTCAAGACCGTGGGCGATATCTTCAACTACATCAATGCCCATGTCTGAGGCTGACCGAGGCGAAACGAGATGAACAGTATCAAAGACCTGCTGCCGGGCAGCATGCGGGAGCGCACCTTCCAGCTGAAGGCCCGGCGGGATGCGGGTGCCGTGTGGAACGACCCGCAGTTCGTGGAATGCAAAAAGTGCGGACGCCGCGCCACCCGCCAGATCTGGAACAAGGCGCAGTACGTCTGCCCCAACTGCGGGGTGCACCTGCCCATTGGCGGGTACTACCGCCTGAGCCTCATCCTTGATAAGGGCAGCTTCCGGGAACTGGATGCCGACCTTGCCCCGCAGGATGTGCTGCAGTTTCCCGGCTACCCGGAAAAGCTGGAAGCACAGACTGGTAAGACCGGCCTGAAGGAAGCTGTGATTACCGCCACGGGGCGCATCGAGGGCACCCCGGTGGTAGTTGCAGTGCTGGACAGCCGGTTCTTTATGGGCAGCATGAGCACCACCGTGGGCGAAAAGATCACCCGCGCCGTGGAGCACGCCGCTGCAAAGCACCTGCCGCTGATCATCTTTTCGGCCAGCGGCGGCGCCCGGATGCAGGAGGGCATTTTCAGCCTGATGCAGATGGCCAAGACCTCTGCCGCCATCGAGCGGTTCTCCGCCCGGGGCGGGCTGTACATCAGCGTGCTGACCCACCCCACCACCGGCGGCGTGACTGCCAGCTTTGCCAGCCTTGGCGATATTATGCTGGCAGAGCCCGGGGCGCTGATCGGCTTTGCGGGCCCCCGGGTCATTGAACAGACCATCGGCGAAAAGCTGCCCGCAGGCTTCCAGCGCAGCGAGTTCCAATACGAGCACGGCTTTGTGGACAAGGTAGTGCCCCGTACCGAAATGCGCGAAACACTGGCGCAGCTGCTGCGTCTGCACGCCTGAGGAGGAAGCGCCTTATGATCAAGGACATCTTACAACAGCTCGCACCGCTGGATGAAAAAATCGCCGCCCTGCGCGGCGACCCGGCGGACGAGAACATGACCGATATCACCAACCACGCTGCCGAACTGGCAGAGCTTTCCGCGCAGGAGGACGCTTTGCTGTCCGGCTGCGGGGCACTGACCGCAGAGGACAGGGTCTTTCTGGCACGCCACCCGGAGCGCCCCCACATCGATGAGATCGTGGATGCACTGTTCACCGACTTCTTTGAGCAGTGCGGCGACCGTCAGTGCAAGGAAGATGCCGCCATTCTGGGCGGTGTGGCGCTGTTCCACGGCCAACCGGTCACGGTCATCGGCCACCGCAAGGGCAGCACGCTGGAAGAAAACCTGCGCTGCAACTTCGGTATGCCCGGGCCGGAGGGCTACCGCAAGGCCCTGCGCCTGATGAAGCAGGCGGAAAAATTTGACCGTCCCATCATCACCTTCATCGACACGCCGGGCGCATACCCCGGCAAGGACGCCGAGGAGCGCGGACAGGGCGAAGCCATCGCCCGCAACCTGATGGAGATGAGCGGCCTGACTGTGCCGGTGATCGCAGTGGTCACCGGCGAAGGCTCTTCCGGCGGCGCACTGGCGCTGGGTGTGGCAAACCGCATCCTCATGCTGGAAAACGCCGTCTACTCGGTGCTGAGCCCCGAAGGCTTTGCCAGCATCCTGTGGAAGGATTCCTCCCGCAGCGGCGAAGCCTGCGAGATCATGAAGCTGACCGCACAGGATCTGTACAAGGACGGCATCGTGGAGGAGATCATCCCGGAGCCGGTGGGCGGCGCACAGCGCGCCCACGGGGTACTGTTCGGCAATCTGGACGAGGCACTGCAGCGTCAGCTGCGCAGCCTTGCCCGCATGAACGGCCGTCAGCTGGCCGAGCAGCGCTACCAGAAATTCCGTCAGATCGGAGAAATGAGGAAAGCATGAAGGGTTTGCGTCTGATCGCCACCGGCGGGGCTTTGCCCGGCCGCACGGTCACCAACGAAGAGCTGAGCCGCACCGTGGATACCAGCGACGAGTGGATCACCACCCGCACCGGCATCCGTACCCGGCACTACTGCACCGAGGGCGAAAATGCCGCCACACTGGCCATTGCTGCCGCAAAGCAGGCGCTGCAGCGCAGCGGCCTTGCCCCGGCAGACATTGCCTGCTGCGTTTGCGCCACCCTTTCCGCACCGGACGCCACCCCAAGCGTGGCCTGTCAGGTGCAGGCGGCGCTGGCACTGCCGGAAAACCGCCCTGCACTGGACGTGAACGCCGCCTGTTCCGGCTTTTTGTACGGCACGGCGGTGGCGCGCGGCCTGCTGGCTACGCTGGGCGGGCGGTACGCGCTGGTTATCGGCACGGAAGCACTTTCCCGTCTGATGGACCCCGCCGACCGCTCCACCTGCGTGCTGTTCGGCGATGGTGCCGGTGCGGCAGTGTTTGAACTGACCGACACCTCAGTGCCCTTTGCCATCACGCTGGGTGCCCGGGGCGATGCCGCCATCCATGCCGGCGGCCCCAGCCGCGCAGGCTCGGCACCCATCAGCATGGACGGCAGGGCAGTGTTCCGCTTTGCAGTGGATGCCCTGCCCAAATGCCTGCACACCGTGCTGGACGAGACCGGCCTTACGCTGGACAATCTGGACTGGGTGGTCTGTCATCAGGCCAACAGCCGCATCATCGACCACTGCGTCAAGGCGCTGCACGCCGATGGTGCAAAGTTCTACAAAAACATGGACCGCCACGGCAACACCAGTGCTGCCAGCATCCCGGTGGCGCTGAACGAGCTGGCTGAAAGCGGCCAGCTGCTCCCCGGTCAGACCCTTGCCTGCATCGGCTTCGGCGGCGGCCTGACATGGGGCGGCATGATCGTGGAATATAAAGGATAAAGACCATGAAACTTTTAAACGAGATCCTGGGGACGAAATACCCCATCATTCAGGGCGGCATGGCAAACATTGCCACCGGCGAGTTTGCCGCAGCCTGCTCCAACGCCGGTGCACTGGGCATCATCGGTGCGGGCGGCATGAATGCCGATACCCTGCGCCAGAACATCCGCCGCTGCCGAGAGCTGACCGACAAGCCCTTTGGTGTAAACATCATGCTCATGCACCCGCAGGCAGATGAGTTTGCCCAGATCGTGGTGGAGGAAAAAGTCGCCGTGGTCACCACCGGCGCAGGCAACCCGGGAAAATACGTTTCCATGTGGAAAGCTGCCGGTATCAAGGTGATTCCGGTGGTGGCTGCTGCCGTGCTGGCACGGCATTTGGAGCCGCTGGGCATTGACGCCGTCATCGCCGAGGGCACCGAGAGCGGCGGCCATGTGGGCGAGATGACCACCATGGCGCTGGTGCCGCAGGTAGTGGATGCGGTCAGCGTGCCGGTCATCGCCGCAGGCGGCATTGCCGATGGCCGTCAGCTGGCGGCTGCGCTGGCGCTGGGCGCCTGCGGGGTGCAGGTGGGCACCTGCCTGCTGGCAAGCGAGGAGTGCCCCATTCACCCCAACTACAAGGCCGCGCTGCTCAAAGCCGGGGACAGTGACACCATCGTCACCGGACGCACCGTGGGTGCACCGGTGCGTGTGCTGAAAAACCGCATGAGCCGGGAGTATGTCCGTCAGGAAAAGGCGGGCGCCGATAAGATGGAACTGGAAAAATACACGCTGGGCAGCCTGCGCCGTGCCGTCTTTGAGGGCGACACGGTAAGCGGCAGCCTGATGGCCGGTCAGGTAGCCGGAATGCTGCACGAGGTGCGCCCCGTGGCGGACATCCTTGCCGACCTGTGGCAGGGCGGGAGGCAGCGCATCGCCGCGCTGAACACCGAATGCTGACCCTTGGCGGCAAGCCCCTGCAAGTACCCATTTTGCAGGGCGGCATGGGCGTAGGCGTCTCGCTGGGCGGGCTGGCCGGTGCGGTAGCAGCCTGCGGCGGCATGGGGTGCATCTCCACCGCCGATGCAGGCTACCGCGAGCCGGATTTTGCCCGTGACCCGGCGGCAGCAAACCACCGTGCCCTGACCGCAGAAATTCAAAAAGCCAAGGCCATTGCCGGGGGCGTGGGTCTGGTAGCTATCAACGCCATGGTAGCCACCCGGGACTATGTCGAGGCTATCCGCACCGCCGTGGCGGCGGGGGTGGATGCCGTGGTCTCCGGTGCGGGTCTGCCGCTGGAGCTGCCGGGCATTGTGGGCACCAAAGAGGTAGCCATTGCGCCCATCGTATCCAGCGCCCGGGCGGCAAAGCTCATCCTGCGCCGCTGGGCAAAGGGCTTTGACCGCACCGCCGATTTTGTGGTCATCGAGGGCTGCAAGGCGGGCGGGCATCTCGGCTTTGCCGAGGAGGACCTGCTGGCCGACCGCTGCCAGACTTTGGACGAGATTCTGCCCGGGGTGCTGGCCGAGGTAAAACCCTACGAGGAACAATACGGCCACGCCATCCCGGTATTTGTGGCGGGCGGTGTATACACTGGTGCCGACATGGCACATTTTACAAAGCTTGGCGCTGCGGGTGTGCAGCTTGCTACCCGCTTTATCCCCACCTACGAGTGCGACGCCTCCCAGACCTACAAGGACGTGCTGCTGGCGGCAAAGCCGGAGGATGTGCGCATCATCCACAGCCCGGTGGGAATGCCCGGTCGTGCGCTGAACACCCCGCTGGTGCAGGCGCTGGCTGAGGGCAAACGCTTCCCGCCCAAGCACTGCGCCCGGTGTCTCAAGACCTGCGATCCCGCCGCTGTGCCCTACTGCATCACCCACGCCCTCATCGAGGCGGTGAAGGGCAACGTGGAGGAAGGGCTCTTCTTCTGCGGCGAAAACGTGGGCAGGCTGGATCGGATGCGCACCGTGCGCGAGCTGATGGACGAACTTGTGACCGAATGGAGGCAGAATTTATGAAGCTTGCCGTACTTTACGCCGGTCAGGGTGCACAGCACCCCGGCATGGGCAAGGAATTTTACGAAGCATCTCCCGCCTTCCGGGCAGCCTTTGACAGCGCAGCGCTGGATTTTGACCTGCACCGCGTCTGCTTTGAGGACCCGGACGGCGTTTTGAACCAGACCGAATACACCCAGCCCTGCATGGTGGCCTTTGCCTGCGGCGTGACCGCCGTGCTGGCCGAAAAGGGTGTGAAGCCCGCCTATCTGGCAGGGCTTTCGCTGGGCGAATACTCCGCGCTGCAGGCAGCCGGGGTGTTCACCGCAAAGCAGGCCATCGAGCTGACCGCCTTCCGGGGCAAGGCCATGGCCGAGGCTGCAAAGGGCCTTGCCTGCGGTATGACCGCCGTGCTGGGGCTGGACAGAGAAAAACTGTCTGCCTGCTGCGAACAGGCGGCAGAGACGGGCTGTGTGCAGATCTGCAACTACAACTGCCCGGGGCAGCTGGTCATCGGCGGCGAAAAGGCCGCTGTGGAGCAGGCTGCTGCGCTGGCAAAGGAAGCCGGTGCCCGCCGCTGCATCCCACTGAAGGTCAGCGGCCCCTTCCACACAAAGCTGATGGCTCCCGCAGGAGATGCGCTGGCACAGCGCTTTGCGGGCGAAAACTTCGGCACCATGGAGACACCGGTGCTGTTCAACTGTCTGGGGCATGAAAAGGCCGAGACCGACAGCATCCCGCAGCTGCTGGTAAAGCAGGTGCAGAGCAGCGTCTACATGGAAGATACCCTGCGCCGTCTGGGCGAGCTGGGCGTGGACCACATTCTGGAGGTCGGCCCCGGCAACGCCCTGAGCGGTTTTGTGAAAAAGACCCTGCCCGGGGTGGTCTGCACCGCAGTGGAGACCCCGGAACAGCTGGATGCGGTGCTGACCGCATGGAAGGAAGCAGAATGAGCGAAGAAAAGCTGACCCGCGCCGCCATTGTTACCGGCGGCAGCCGGGGCATTGGCCGCGCAGTGTGCGTGGCACTGGCAAAGCAGGGCTGCAATGTGGTGGTGAACTACTGCCACGGCGCAGAGCCTGCGGAGCAGACGGCAGCGCTCTGCCGCGCCGAGGGCGTGCAGGCGGTGACCGTGCAGGCGGATGTATCCACCGCCGAGGGCTGCAAGGCGCTGTTCGATGCCGCTGCCGAGGCCTTTGGCCGGGTGGATGTGCTGGTGAACAACGCGGGCATCACCCGGGACAACCTGATTTTGCGCCTGACCGAGCAGGATTTTGATGCGGTGCTGGACACCAACCTGAAAAGCGCCTTTCTCTGCTGCAAGGAGGCCGCCCGCCGCATGGTGCGCCAGCGCTATGGCCGCATCGTGAACCTTTCCAGCGTGGTGGCGCTGCGGGGCAACGCCGGGCAGACCAACTACGCCGCCAGCAAGGCGGGGCTCATCGGCCTGACCAAGAGCCTTGCCCGGGAATTGGCCGCGCGGAACGTGACCGTGAACGCGGTAGCGCCCGGCTTTATCGACACCGACATGACTGCCGTGCTGCCGGAGGCGGTGCGCACCGGCATGACGCAGGGCATCCCCGCGGGCCGCGCAGGCCAGCCGGAGGATGTGGCACAGGCAGTGGCGTTTTTTGCCGCAGAACAAAGCAGCTATCTCACCGGGCAGGTGCTCTGTGTGGACGGCGGCATGGCAATGTAAAGGAGAACCCTTATGGAAAAACGCAGAGTTGTGATCACCGGCCTTGGCACGGTGAACCCGCTGGGCAACAATGTGGCGGACAGCTGGGCAGCAGCCCGTGCCGGTAAATGCGGCATCGGCCCCATCACCCAGTTCGACACCACCGACTTCAAGTGCAAGCTGGCTGGTGAGGTAAAGGATTTTGACCCCGAGAGCGTGGTGGACAAAAAGGAAGTCCGCAAAATGGCGCGCTTCACCCTGCTGGCACTGGGCGCTGCCGCCGAAGCCATTGCAGACAGCGGCCTTGATACCGAGGCCGAGGGCAAGGACATCGGCGTCATCCTGTCCAGCGGCATCGGCGGTCTGCCCACGATCGAGGAGCAGCACGCCCGCGGCGAGGAAAAGGGCATGGAGAAGGTAAGCCCCTACTTTGTGCCCATGGCCATTGCCAACATGGCAGCGGCGCAGGTGGCCATCCGCTTCGGTCTGAAGGGTATGTGCACCTGCCCGGTCACGGCCTGCGCCGGCGGCACCAACGCCGTAGGCGACGCCTTCCACCGCATCCGGGACGGCTACGAGCCGGTGATGGTCTGCGGCGGCGCGGAAAGCTGCATCAGCCCCTTGGGCATCGGCGGCTTTACCAGCATGAAGGCACTTTCCACCGCCACCGACCCGGACGCTGCCAGCCTGCCCTTTGACGCCCGCCGCGGCGGCTTTGTCATGGGTGAGGGCAGCGGTGTGCTGGTGCTGGAAGAACTGGAGCACGCAAGAGCGCGCGGCGCACACATCTACGCCGAGGTGGTGGGCTACGGTGCCAACTGCGATGCCTATCACTTTACCGCGCCCGCACCCGGCGGCGCAGGTGCCATCGACTGCATGAAGCTGACCCTGGCCGATGCCGACATCGCACCGGAGCAGGTGGACCACATCAACGCTCACGGCACCGGCACCCACATGAACGATGCCTGCGAGACTGCCGCCATTCACGCCGTGTTCGGCGCACACGCAAAGGAGATGACCGTGGTCAGCACCAAGAGCATGACCGGCCATCTGCTGGGCGGCGCGGGCGGCATCGAAGCCGTGTTCACCGCGCTGGCGCTGCGGGACCAGTTCGCCCCGCCCACCATCCACTACGCCCAGCCCGACCCGGAGTGCGATCTGGACTATGTGCCCAACACCGGGCGGCAGCAGGAGATGCAGTACGCGCTGAGCAACAGCTTGGGCTTTGGCGGCCACAACGCCTGCATCGCCCTGCGCAGATGGGAGGGCTGACCCATGGCAGAGCCCCGTACAGTGCGTGAAAACGCCAACACCCTGAGCAGCGTGCAGATCGCGGAGATCCTGCCCCACCGCTACCCCTTTGCCCTCGTGGACCGAATTCTGGACTACGAACCGGGGCAGTGGGCCATCGGCCGCAAGTGCGTCACCCGCAACGAGGAATTCTTCAACGGCCACTTCCCGGCGCAGCCGGTCATGCCCGGCGTGCTGCTGCTGGAAGCGCTGGCACAGACCGGCGCTGTGGCAGCGCTGAGCCTGCCGGAAAACAAGGGCAAGCTGGCGCTGTTCGGCGGCATCAAGAGTGCCCGCTTCCGCAAGCAGGTCACCCCCGGGGACGTGCTCACCCTCCACTGCGAGCTGGTACAGCAGCACGGCGCTGTGGGCGTAGGCAAGGCCTCGGCATGGGTGGACGGCAAGTGCGCCGTCACCGCAGAGCTGACCTTTGTGCTGACCGACGCAGCAGAATAAAATGAATGCAAAAAGAGATAGGCGATCCCTTTCGGGAAAGCCTATCTCTTTTTTTGTGTCTGTTCCGGTCGGTTTACTCTGCGGCAGCTGTCCCGGTGTCTGCTTCAGCAGTGGGGGCAGACTCTGTCGGGGCGGTCGCCGCCTGTTCCTTTTCCATCCACTCCCGCACGCGGTCGGGGCGGTTGGTGATGTAGGCATCGGCGCTGGTGCGCAGCAGGCTGCGGACGGAATCTTCCGTGTCCACCGTCCACAAAGACACCTTGATGCCCATCTCGTGCAGTTTGTCAATGAAACCGGCGTTTTTGTAGGCGGTGTGGTACTCACAGCTGACCCACTCCGGCGCAAAGTCCAGACTGCGGATGTAGGCGGGCAGATCCCGCTGCGACAACAGGTTTTTGTAGATCTCGTTCAGGCTCTCGCCGGGAAAGCTTGCCCGCAGCATACTTACCTTATCGCTCATCCATCGGGTCATCCAGCTGCAATTTTCCTCGTCTGCTGCGCTCTCCGGCAGGGCGGCATCCATGGCTTCTATGTCCTCTATGCCGTTGGTCAGTCCAAGATCCTTCCAGATGATGGGCGGCGGCAGCAGCATGCTTTCCAGCTCGCCGTATACCAGTGCACCCACCCGCAATTCGGGCATCAACTGCTTTGCCTGCCGCAGCAGCGCGTGGTTGAAGGAAACAAGGATCACCTGTTCTACCATCTCGGTCTGCTGCAGCACTTCCAGCACCCGGGGTACAAAGTCCGGGTCGTTGTCCATGGTGGATTTCAGTTCCAGATGCACGGTGCATTCCGGCATCTGCCTGCACAGTTCCATGGCCTCCTGCAGGGTGGCGATCTTCTCGTCCTGAAAGATGGCGTCCTTCCAGCTGCCGAAATCCAGTTCCTTTAAATCGCCCATGGTCATATCGTAGATCTTGCCGGAAATATCCGTGTGCAGATCGATCATATAGTCGTGGTGGATCACAAGCCCGGCGTCAATGGTCTGCTGTACGTCCATCTCTACGCCGTCCGCGCCAATCTCCATGGCTTTTTTAAAGGCAGTCAGGGTATTTTCCGGTGCAAGATAGGAAGCACCGCGGTGTGCAATGATTTGTGGTGTCATAAATTTTCTCCGTTATCGGTTCTTCCTCACACTTTTACGCCCCGGCGCTGCCATACCGCAAACAGTGCCGGGGCGCTTGCTCAGGTCAGGTCCTCGCCGTCTGAAGCGATGACCTTTTTATACCAGTAAAAACTGTCCTTCCGGCTGCGGGCAAGGGTGCCGTTGCCGTCGTTGTCCTTGTCCACATAGATAAAGCCGTACCGCTTTTTCATCTCGCCGGTGGAGGCGCTCACAAGGTCGATGGGCCCCCATGTGGTGTAGCCCATCAGCGGCAGACCGTCCTCGTTGATGGCCTTTTCCATCTCTTCGATGTGCGCCCGCAGGTAGTCGATGCGGTAGCTGTCGTGGATGGAGCCGTCCGGCTCTACGGTATCCACCGCACCCAGACCGTTCTCCACGATGAACATGGGCTTTTCGTACCGGTCGTAGATGGTGTTCAGGGTCACCCGTAGACCCACCGGGTCGATGGCCCAGCCCCACTCGCTGACTTTCAGGTAGGGGTTCTTCACCGATGCAGACACGGCGTTGCCTTCCGCATTCTCTGCCGCCATCAGCTCCTTATCCACCGTGATGCAGCGGCTGGAATAGTAGCTGAAGGACACAAAATCCACCGTGCCCTCCCGCAGCGTGCGGTCGTCCTCGGGCTGTGTGTGCAGCTGCACCCCGGCGCGCTCCATCCGCTTTTTAGCCCACACGGGGTAAGCGCCGCGCACCTGTACGTCGGTAAAGAAGTAGTTGTCCCGGTCGGCCTCCTGCGCCGCCCGCACATCCTCCGGGGCGCAGGTGCGGGGGTAGAACTGACCCGCCGCCAGCATACAGCCCACCATAGCGTCCGGCATTTTTTCGTGCGCCAGCTTTACCGCCTTTGCGCTGGCCACCAGCTCGTGATGGGCGGCCTGATACTTGACCTGCTCCACATTTTCGCCGGGGTAGAACACCAGCCCTGCGCCGGTAAAGGACAGGTGCAGCAGCATATTGATCTCGTTGAAGGTGAGCCAGTACTTCACCTTGCCTTTGAAGCGGTCGAACAGCACCTCGCAGTAGTGGACGTAGGCGTCCACCATGCGGCGGTCTTTCCAGCCGCCGTATTTTTTGATGAGGGCAATGGGAGTGTCAAAGTGGCAGATGGTGACCAGCGGCTCAATGCCGTACTTATGGCACTCGTCAAAAATGCTGTCGTAGAAGGCCAGTCCTGCCTCGTTGGGCTGAGCGTCATCGCCGTTGGGCAGGATGCGGGTCCATGCAATGGACAGCCGGAAGCACTTGAAGCCCATCTCTGCAAACAGGGCGATGTCCTCTTTATAATGGTGATACAGGTCAATGGCCTCGTGGCTGGGGTAGAAATGTGCGTCATCGCAGCCCAGCATTTCCATATAGCCCGTTGCCACCGGAAAACGGTCCGGGCCGAAGGGGGTTACATCCACCGTAGCCAGACCCTTGCCGTCTGCCTGCCATGCACCCTCGCACTGGTTGGCAGCGGTAGCGCCGCCCCACAAAAAGCCCTTGGGAAATTTGCCCATACTCTTTACCTCCTTGTTTACTTTTGCGCCCCTGCGGAGCGCAGATATACGCATACTACTATGATACCGCAACTGGCGGCGCTTGTCCATGACTGCATTTTGCAAAGGTGCGTGCATTTGGGGATAAAGTACGACTTTTATCGTCAAAACGCCGAAATTTCCTACTGTTTTTTGCGCACTTTTCACGATAAAAACACAAAACTTGCCTGTTTTTCTTTTATTCTGTTCCTTTTAAACCGCGCGGCAGTATGGTAGAATAATAGGGTAAGAACTGCGCTGCGCTGCTGCGCTGCTGAGAACATGGAAAAATGGAGTGTTTGATTATGACAGAGTTCAAACCCATCAAAGAAGGCAAAGTCCGCGAGATCTACGACAATGGCGACAGCCTGATCATGGTTGCCACCGACCGCATTTCTGCGTTTGACGTCATCCTGAAAAATAAGGTCACCAAAAAGGGCACCGTGCTCACCCAGATGAGCAAGTTCTGGTTCGATTACACCCGCGATCTGCTGCCCAACCACATGCTGAGCGTGGATGTGCAGGATATGCCGGAGTTCTTCCGCCAGCCCCAGTTCACCGGCAACAGCATGATGTGCCGCAAGTTGACCATGCTGCCCATCGAGTGCATTGTGCGCGGCTACATTACCGGCAGCGGCTGGGCAAGCTACCAAAAGACCGGCAAGGTGTGCGGCATCCAGCTGCCCGAGGGCCTGCAGGAGTCCGATAAGCTGCCCGAGCCCATCTACACCCCCTCCACCAAGGCAGAGATCGGCGACCACGACGAGAACATCTCCTACGAGCAGAGCATCGACGTGCTGGAGAAGCAATTCCCCGGCCACGGTTTGGAGTACGCCACTAAGCTGCGCGACTACACCATTGCCCTGTACAAGAAGTGCGCCGAGTATGCACTGTCCCGCGGCATCATCATTGCCGATACCAAGTTCGAGTTTGGTCTGGACGAGGACGGAAACGTGGTGCTGGGTGACGAGATGCTGACCCCGGACTCCTCCCGCTTCTGGCCGCTGGAGGGCTACGAGCCGGGTCACAGCCAGCCCTCCTTCGACAAGCAGTTCGTCCGCGACTGGCTGAAGGCCAACCCCGACAGCAACTACGACCTGCCGCAGGATGTTATTGACAAGACCATTGCCAAGTATCTGGAGGCCTATGAGCTGCTGACCGGCAAAAAGCTGTAAGCGTATCCCGTATCCATAAAAATCAAGGCTGCTGCGGAAAATTTTCCGCAGCGGCCTTTTTTGCGCCCCGCCCTCTTGACATTGAGCGGGGATATGAGTAATATATGTATCGTATCAAACAGTTTTACATCGAACAACTTGAATAGAGGAAACCATTATGTGTACACAGCACACTATTGAAGAGCACTGCAAGCTGGACCCGCCGTGGGATGGGCCGCAGGTCATCCCCGCTCAGCTGCGCCGGGTGGACAACCTGATCTTCCGCAGGCTGAACCAGTTTTCCCGCGCCAACGGGGTAGAGCAGACCACCCCCATGCACGGGTGGATCATCGAGTATCTCTACCGCCACCGGGACGAGCCGGTGTTCCAGCGGGACATCGAGCGGGAGTTTTCCATCACCCGCTCCACGGTGACGAACATTTTGCAGCTGATGGAGCGCAAGGGCTACATCCAGCGGCTGAGCGTGCCGCAGGATGCCCGGCTTAAGCAGCTGGTTTTGACCAAGGAGGGCATCCAACGGCACGAAAAGACCCTGCTTTCCTTCCACCAGACCGACGATTATGTGGCCGGACTGCTGACCGAGGAGGAGAACGCAGAACTGCTGCGGCTGCTGAACAAGCTGCGGGAAGCACTGAAATAACGATCTTTTCCGTCAAAGCGCCGAAAAAGGACTTGTTAAATTAGCAATTATGAACATTTTACGAAACGTCTTGACATTTAAATTGTTATGTATAAAATTGTTTTGTACCAAACAAATAAATTCAACAGGAGGGAACTCAGATGATCAAAAAGCTTGTGTCGCATCTGGGCGAGTATAAAGCCGCCTCGATCAAGACACCGCTCTTTGCTGCGCTGGAAGCCATTATGGATGTGCTGCTGCCCACCATCATGGCCTTTATCATCGACCAGGGCATTGAAAAGGGCGATATGAACGCCATCATCCGCTACGGCCTGCTTACCTTTCTGGTGGCAGCCATTGCGCTGGTGCTGGGCGTACTGGCGGGCAAGTATGCCGCCGAGGCATCCACCGGCTTTGCCGGAAATCTGCGCGATGCCATGTATGAAAACATCCAGCATTACTCTTTTTCCAACATCGACAAATTCTCTACAGCGGGTCTTGTTACCCGCATGACCACCGACGTGACCAACGTGCAGAACGCCTTCCAGATGATCCTGCGCATGTGCGTGCGCGCTCCGGTGCATCTGGTGTTTGCCATGTTCATGGCTGTGGTCATCGGCGGCCCGCTGTCGCTGGTATTCGTGGTGGCGGTGGTCTTTCTGGTGGTGGTGCTGGCTGCCATCATGATCCCCACCTTCCGCATCTTTGACCGGGTGTTCAAGAACTATGATAACCTCAACGCCTCGGTGCAGGAGAATGTCTCTGCCATCCGCGTGGTCAAAAGCTTTGTGCGCGAGGGCTTTGAAAACGAAAAATACACCGCCGCCTGCGAGAGCCTGTACAAGCAGTTTGTCAACGCGGAAAGCCGCCTGAGCTTCAATAACCCCGCCATGCTGGTGGCAGTGTACGGCTGCAACATCGCGCTGAGCTGGTTCGGCGCAAAATATGTGCTGCACGGTGCCATTACCACCGGCCAGCTGAACGCCCTGTTCGGCTATGTCATGAACATCCTCATGGCACTGATGATGCTGAGCATGGCCTTTGTCATGATCGCCATGTCCGCCGCCTCTGCCAAGCGTATCGTGGAGGTGCTGGACGAGCACACCGACCTGCCCCCGGCAAAGCAGCCGGTGCAGCAGGTGGCAGACGGCAGCATCCAGTTTGACCACGTTACCTTCAAGTATAAGCACGGCAGCGGTCAGCCGGTGCTGAACGATATCAGCTTTACCATCCGGCCCGGCGAGACGCTGGGCATCATCGGCGGCACCGGCAGCGCAAAGTCCAGTCTGGTGCAGCTGATCCCCCGCCTGTACGATGCCGAGAGCGGCACCGTGCGTGTGGGCGGTGTGGACGTGCGGGACTATAATCTTGACGTGCTGCGCCGCGAGGTCTCCATGGTGCTGCAGAAGAACGTGCTGTTCAGCGGCACCATTCTGGATAATCTCCGCTGGGGCGATGCCAACGCCACCGAGGAAGAGTGCATCCGCATGGCAAAACTGGCCTGCGCGGATGAGTTCATCCAGCGCTTCCCGGATAAGTACAATACATGGATCGAGCAGGGCGGCTCCAACGTGTCCGGCGGCCAGAAGCAGCGCCTGACCATCGCCCGCGCCCTGCTGCGTAAGCCCAAGGTGCTGATTTTGGACGACTCCACCAGCGCCGTGGATACCGCGACCGATGCCAAGATCCGCAAGGCCTTCCGGGAGGAGATCCCCGGCACGACCAAGATCATCATTGCACAGCGCATTTCCTCGGTGCAGGATGCAGACCGCATTCTGGTGCTGGAGAACGGCCAGATCAACGGTCTGGGCACCCACGCAGAGCTGCTGGCGACCAACGCCATCTATCAGGAGGTCTACAACAGCCAGACGCAGGGCGGCGGCGATTTTGACAAGCAGGGAGGTGCGCAGTAATGGCAGTAAAAGAAGTACATGGCCCCGGCCCGCGGGGCGCACGGGGGCCGCGCCCCAAGGTGGAAAACCCGGGCAAGCTGCTGAAGCGCATCATGGATGAGGTGTTCCGTAACTATCTGCCCCACTGCATCCTTGTGCTTGTCTGCATCGTGGTCAGCGCGCTGGCCAATGTGCAGGCCAGCCTGTTCTTGCAGACCTTGATGGACGATTACATCGTCCCCATGACCCGCCAGCAGAACCCCAGCTTTGCACCACTGGCCGGTGCATTGGTGCGGATGTGCTGCATCTACCTTGTGGGCATTCTGGCTGCATGGGCCAACGCCCGCATCATGGTCAACGTAACGCAGGGCACGCTGCGCAATCTGCGCACCAAGCTGTTCACCCACATGGAAAGCCTGCCCATCCGGTATTTTGACACCCATCCTCACGGCGATATCATGTCCGTGTACACCAACGATGTGGATACCCTGCGCCAGATGCTCAGCCAGAGCATCCCGCAGCTGGTGTCCAGCGTCATCACGATTGTGTCGGTGTTCTTCAGCATGTGCATGCTCAGCTGGCAGCTGACCATCGTTACCATGCTCATGGTGGCGCTGATGCTGTTCTGCTCCAAGCAGATCGCAAAAAGCTCCTCCAAGTACTTCATCCAGCAGCAGCGGGATCTGGGCAAGGTGAACGGCTACATCGAGGAGATGATGGAGGGCCAGAAGGTGGTCAAGGTGTTCACCCACGAGCAGCAGACCCTTGCCGGCTTCCGTGAGTTAAACGACCAGCTGAAGGAAAGCGCCAAGCAGGCCAACGCCTTCTCCAACATCATGATGCCGGTCAACGCCCAGCTGGGCAACATCAGCTACGCCATCTGCGCACTGACTGGTGCAGCCATGGCCGTTGGCGGCGTTGGCGGCATGACCCTTGGCACCGTGGTGGCCTTCCTCAGCCTGAACAAGGGCTTCAATATGCCCATCAGTCAGGTGTCTATGCAGGCCAACAGCGTCATCATGGCACTGGCCGGTGCCGAGCGCATCTTCAAGATGATGGACGAGCCCAGCGAGACCGACGAGGGCTATGTGACGCTGGTAAACGCCAAGTATGACCGGAACGACCAGCTGGTAGAAACGAACGAGCGCACCGGTCTGTGGGCGTGGAAACACCCCCACCACGACGGCACTACCACCTACCACAAGCTGGCGGGCGACATCACCTTTACGGACGTGGACTTTGGCTATGTGCCGGAAAAGACGGTGCTGCATGACATCAACCTGTACGGCCGTCCGGGGCAGAAGATCGCCTTTGTCGGCTCCACTGGTGCAGGTAAGACCACCATCACCAACCTGATCAACCGCTTCTACGATATTCAGGACGGCAAGATCCGCTATGACGGCATCAACATCCATAAGATCAAAAAGGCTGACCTGCGCCGCTCGCTGGGCATCGTGCTGCAGGACACCCACCTGTTCACCGGCACGGTGATGGAGAACATCCGCTACGGACGGCTGGAGGCCACCGATGAAGAGTGCATCGCCGCCGCCCGTCTGGCCAACGCCGATGGCTTTATCAAGCGCCTGCCGGAGGGCTACAACACCATGCTGACCGGCGATGGCGCCAACCTCTCGCAGGGACAGCGCCAGCTGCTGGCCATTGCCCGTGCAGCCGTGGCAGACCCGCCGGTGCTGATTCTGGACGAGGCGACCTCCTCCATCGATACCCGCACCGAGGCGCTGGTGCAGCGCGGCATGGACGGCCTGATGTACGGCCGCACCAGCTTTGTCATCGCCCACCGCCTGTCCACCGTCCGCAATGCAGACTGCATCGTGGTGCTGGAGCAGGGCCGCATCATCGAGCGCGGCAGCCACGACGAGCTGATCGCCAAAAAGGGCAAGTATTACCAGCTTTATACCGGTAATCTGGCCGAGAACTAAACAATTTCCCACCTTCTCACAAAGCCGCCGCACAGCCATGCCGCCGTGCGGCGGCTCTTTTTTACTCCCATGAAGAAGCAATTCTGGAAAATCCGCAGATTTTCCAGAATTGCAAATATAAAAATAATTTTCCGCTGAAGATGGCCAAAGCGCACGCGGCGGCCATTTAAAATCGTCCGCTTCACGGTATACAAATGCCCCGGGCTGTGCTAGAATGGAGCAAACGAGAAAAAGGCTGGTGAGTGTATGCACCCTCTGACGGAATATCCCCGCCCGGCTATGCGCCGGGACAGCTACGAGAACCTGAACGGCCTGTGGCAGTACGCCATCACTGCCTCGGCGCAGCGTCCGGCGGGCTGGGACGGCGAGATCTTAGTGCCCTACGCGCCGGAGTGCCGCGCCTCCGGGGTGGGGCGCACATTGCAGCCCGGGCAGTGGCTGCACTATCATCGGTACTTTGCGCCGCCCGCCGGGACGGGCGGCAGGGTGCTGCTGCATTTCGGCGCAGTGGACTATGCCTGCGCTGTGCAGGTGAACGGCCATCTGGTGGGCGGCCACCGGGGCGGCTACTGGCCCTTTACGCTGGATATCACCGCGCAGCTCAACGGTACAGGCCGCAACAGCCTGTGGGTGGCGGTGCAGGACCCCACCGGCCACGGCACACAGGCGCGGGGCAAGCAGACTTTGCAGCCCGGGGGGATGTTCTATCCCGCCCAGAGCGGCATCTGGCAGACGGTCTGGCTGGAGCGCGTGCCGGAAAATTACATCCAGTCTCTCACCGTTACGCCGGACTATGATGCCCGCACCGTGACCGTGAAAGTGCATACCTCTGCGCCCGGCGGTGCGGCGAACCTGTGGGCGGTAGTGCGCGCCGGGGGTGTGACCATTGCCGAGGACTGGGGCAGCGATGAGGCCGACCAGGACGGTGAGGTGACGCTGCATATTGCGAAGGAGTATTTCTTCCCGTGGAGCCCGGACACGCCCTTTTTGTACGACCTGACCGTGGGCACCACGCAGGGAGAAGAAGAGCAGTTCGACACCGTGCACAGCTACTTTGCCCTGCGCAAGTGGAGCTGCGCACCGGACGAAAAGGGCGTGCTGCGCTTCTGCCTGAACGACAAGCCTATCCTGCTCAACGGTCTGCTGGATCAGGGCTATTGGCCGGAGGGACTGTACACCCCGCCCTCGGATGCGGCGGTGGAGCAGGAACTGAGCGAGGTAAAGGCGCTGGCCTACAACCTGCTGCGCAAGCACGCAAAGATCGAGCCGCAGCGCTGGTACTACCACTGCGACAAGCTGGGACTTGTGGTCTGGCAGGATATGGTCAACGGCGGCAGTAAGTATAACCTGTGGTTCGTCACCTACCTGACCAATGTTTTGCAGCCGCTTATGCGCCGTCTGCCGGACAAGGCGGCGCTGTGGGGACTGCTGAGCCGGGGCAGCGAAAGCAGCCGGGAAGAATACCGCCGGGAGCTGGAAGATACGGTGCAGGCGCTGCGCTGTCACCCCTGCGTGGGCTGCTGGGTGCCCTTTAACGAGGGGTGGGGACAGTACGATGCCGCCGGGGCAGTGCAGGCCATCCGCGCGCTGGACGACACCCGCCTTGTGGACGAGGCCAGCGGCTGGTACGATCAGGGCGGCGGGGATGTATACTCCCTGCACAACTACTTTTACCCCCTGCGGGTGCGCCCGCAGACCCGCACCGTAGCCCTGAGCGAGTACGGCGGTATTGCATGGCCTATGCCCGGGCACGAGCCGCCCCGCAAGACCTACGGCTACGGCACGGCCAAAAGCCGGGAGGAGCTGACCGCCCGCTACAAAAAATTGCAGCTGGGCGCAGTGCTGCCGCAGCTGCAAAAGGGGCTTTCGGCGCTGGTATACACCCAGCTGACCGACGTGGAGGACGAGGTGAACGGCCTGTTTACCTACGACCGCACCGCCATCAAGCCGGACGCCAACGCCGTCCGTTCGGTGAACGCTGCCCTTGCCGCAGAGTTTGCAAGGGTAGTAAAATAGAACGCCTTTGGCGCGGGACGATTGGAAATGGCCTCAGCTATCGGGTTGCGGCACCCAGCATCCGCATCGTGCCTTGGGTGGCACTTGCGTCTTGCTGGCCGCTGCCCCAACAACTCCTCCCTGTTTCCGCCACTGGCGGCGGTCGTTGTCGTTGCACTCTGGCAATCTTCAGCGGAAAATATATTCTTATGTTTGGGGCTGTTGCAAAATAAAAATGCGATAGCAACTAGCACAAAGAAATAGTGCAAAAACAGAGACCCGGAACCCTTTTTGAGCCATTTTGGCCCTGAAAAGGTTCCGGGTTTTGTGCATATTTTTTCAGAGAGCTATTTTGCAACGGCCCCTTTTTGGCAGGATGGACTTCGTCATTTTTGACAAACCCCGACAGCCCGGCTTAGAGCCTTCTCCAAAGTTTTCGGCGCATTCTTGACAGTACTTTTCTGATATATTAATATATTAACGACAACTCTCATCTGATATGGTGAGGGATTTCCGTACGGCATTCACAAACTGTATTCATTTTTTCGACTAAGAAAAGGAGAAAAGACCATGGAACTGAGCAGACGTGACTTTATGCGTAGCACCGCCGCCTTTACAGCTGTTGCCAGTGTGCTGGGCACCAGTGGCATCGCCTTTGCCCAGGACGCCGACCAGAACTGTCTGGTCAAGGTGGACAGCCCCGACCGCAATGCGCTGGCCAAGCGTTTCAAGGCCGGCAGTGCTGCCGGAGTGGAGTACTATGCCTACAACCCTCGCCGTTACGCCCCTGCCCTGAAGGGGAAGCTGCCCCTGATCGTTTTCCTCCACGGTGAGGACGGTGTGGGCCCCAACGGCACCCAGCTTACCGCCAACGACGGTGCCACCTTCTACATTTCTGACGAAATGATCCAGAAGAACCCCACCTACCTGTTTGCACCCCAGTGCCCCGGCAAGAACTGGACCGACCCGGACACCGTTACGGCCTTGAAGTCTGCTATCGACAGCTATGTGGCTGCCCACCGCATCGACCCGGACCGTATCTACATCGAGGGTATGTCCATGGGCGGTACCGGTGTCTGGAACATGATCCTGGCCTACCCCTACTACTTTGCCGCTGCCATCCCCATGTGCGGCATGGTGCCTGCCCAGTGGTACAACGTCCCCGGCGCATTTGAGGCCATCAAGAACACCCCTGTCTGGGCCTACCACTGCAAGGATGACCCCGAGATGCCCGAGGCTGAGACCGCCAAGGCTGTGCAGGCCCTGAAGGATGCCGGCTGCTCCTGCGTGAAGTACGAGGGCTTTACCGCCGGTTCCATGCCGGAGCCCCACAAGGTCTGGGAGCGGGTGTACAGCATCGGCACCCCCTATAACTGGATGTTCACCCAGTCCCTCACCCGGACCCAGCACGGCAAGCTAAACCCCAACATGATGTTCAGTCACTACCCGGTAAAGTACAACATCACCCGTGTTATGGACTTTGGCATGGACACCCTGTGGGTGCTGGATCTGGGCAAGGAAGCCCTGGTCATTGACACCGCCATGGGCGGCTCCGGCGCAGCAGACCTTTATGCCTACCTGCGGGAAAACGTGCTGACCAACCCTGACGCAGAGCTGGATATCCTGCTGACCCACAAGCACGGCGACCACATTCTGGGCATCCCCTCCCTGCTGAAGTCCGGCAAGGTCCGCCGCACCTATATCCACCCCGATGACCGGGAGGACCTGATCTCCAGCATGCAGAAATTCTTCGGTCTCACCGCCGAGGACCTGAAGCTGGTGAACATCGTAGATGGTGACACGGTCCGCATCGGCTCTGAGGAGCTGGAAGTGGTGGACGTGCCGGGCCACACCAAGGGCTCTGTGGTGTTCTTCTACAAGGACTACATCTTTACCGGTGACGCCGTTGGTTCTGGCGACCTGTTCATGATGGAAGCTGCCACCGACACCTATCTGCCGAGTCTGGAGCACTTCATGGCAGAGGTGCTGCTGCGGAACGAGGATGTGGACTACGAGCTGCTGACGGGCCACTGGGAGAACCTGAACCCCTTCAGCGTGGAGTACCTCCGCCATATGCTCATTCTGGTCAAGGGCGTCATCCGGGGCGATATTCCCATCGGCTACTACACCCGCAAGCCCGGCCGCTGGGCAGGCTACTTGGATGCCAACATCTTCTACCCCTACGCTGTCCTCAGCTACGAGAACGAGAAGTGATGTACGCTAAGACTCTGTTTCCTTGGCGGCATTCCCTGACTTTCTAACATATAAAGCAGACCCGGCACCGGCTCCGAAAGAGCCTGCTGGGTCTGCTTTGTAGTTCTATAATAAAAAATGGGGTCGGGATTTTCCCCGACCCCATTTTGCGATTTTTATACTGTTATCAGCTGTTGGCGCTGGTGGCGTTCACGATCTTGGAAGCGGGCAGCTTGCTCATGGCAGAGCTGCTCAGGGTGCTGTCCAGCTGGGCACCGTAGGCGGCAAGGGCATCGTCCAGCTCCTCGCCCTTCATGTCGCTCAGGATCTGGCTGCGCAGAGCATCCAGCGTGGAAACGCTCAGCGGATCCAGACGGACGGCCAACATCAGGGCGTAGCCGGTGTACTGGATGGCGGCTGCCTGTCCGTAGGCAAGGCCGCGCAGGGTATCGGCTGCACCCTCCTGCGTAAAGGCGTCGGTCAGGTCGCTTTCGCTCAGCAGGTCGGTCTGCAGGGTGCTGGTGGAGGGAACCTCTGCATCCAGCACGGCGCAGATCCCGGTCAGTGCGCTGCTTGCGATGCTGTTAAAGGCGGTCAGCTGGCTGGAGGCGTCCTCCGGGGCGGCGGCGTTGTAGCTGTCCACAGCCTTCTGGGCAAGGGAGAGCATCTCGGCCTTCTGGTCATCGCTGGCAAAGGCGAAGGTGCTGGTGTTGTACAGGGGCACGGTGATAAAGCCGATCTCGTACATGGTACTGTCCAGATGCTCGGTCAGCTCGCCGTCCTCCACAGGGGTCTCGCCGTCCTTGCCGTAGACAAGATCCAGCAGCAGGGTGTGCTTGTACTGCAGCTGCTGGAACAGCTTCAAAGTCTCCAGCCCGATGCCGTTGGCAGTGTAGGCATCGCCGTAGTTATCCATCAACTGCTGGGCGTAGCTGTCGGCGGCAGACTTCTGCTCCTCGGTCAGCTGGCCGCCCAGCTCGGTAAAGCGGGCATCCACAGCGGCAAGGGTCTGCAAGGTCTCAAGGGTCTTTTGCGCCACATAGTCCTTTACCACGGCGGTCTCGCCGGTGTCGGCATCGGTGGTGATGGTGGCCTTGAGGAAGGAATTCACCTTGCTGGTGTCCTGCTCAGAGTCCGCCAGCTGTGCAGCCTGCTGGTAGGCATCGTACTGCGCCAGCAGGTACAGGCCGCTGGTCACCTCAAAATCGCCGATCTTGCCCACGGTGTCCGGGGTGGAGAGTGCGCAGCCCACAAGGCTGACGGTCAGTGCAAGTGCGCATACCAGCGCAAGCAGTTTCTTTTTCATGCGTTTTGCTCCTTATTTGTTTTTATAAAACCCTCTCAGTCACGTTTGCGCGTGCCAGCTCCCCCTGTTTGGGGAGCTTTTTCGCGTTCTGTGCCAGTCAGGATATCTGCCATGGCTTTCAGGATGTTTTGCAGCAGTTCCAGCGGCTTTTCGTCCGGCTGCAATACCACCGAGAGATAGGGCTTTGTGCCCGCCCCGGCGGTGACACGGCCATTGAAAGCTTGCAGCAGGCCGCGGATCATGGCAAGGTCCAGCGTTTCCAGATTCAGCACAAGGGTATCCTTCTTCTGGGTCACCTCGTACACGCCCACGGCAGCGGCCTGTACGCGGACAAGGGAAACGTTGACCAGATCGCTCACCGAGGGCGGCGGGTCGCCGTAGCGGTCGATGAGCTCGTCCAGCACATCGGCGGCGTCCTCCGGAGTCTGGATGGCGGCAATGCGCTTGTAGGCCTCGATGCGGCCCGCGCCGTCCGGGATATATTTTTCCGGGATAAAGGCGTCCACCCGCAGGTCCACAAGACAATCGCTCTTGTCCCGCTGGACGGGCTCGCCCCGCGCCCGGGCAATGGCCTGTCCCAGCATTTTAACGTAGAGGTCGTAGCCCACGGCCTCCATGTGGCCGTGCTGGCTGTGCCCCAGCAGACTGCCTGCGCCGCGGATCTGCAGATCCCGCATGGCGATGCGGAAGCCGGAGCCGAAAGCGGTGAACTCCCGGATGGCAGAAAGCCGCTTCTGGGCGATATCGGTCAGGGTCTTGTCCCGGCGGAAGGTGAAGTAGGCGTAGGCCTTGCGGCCGGAGCGTCCCACTCGCCCGCGGATCTGGTATAGCTGCGCCAGACCCATGCGGTCGGCGTCTTCAATGATGAGGGTGTTGCAGTTGCGCACATCAATGCCGGTCTCAATGAGGGTGGTGCAGACCAGAATGTCGATCTCGCCGTTCAGCAGGTGCTGCCACACAGGGTTCAGTTCTTCCTCGGTCATCTTGCCGTGGGCGATGCCCACCCGCGCGCCCGGCACCATCTGGCTGACATGGGCGGCGCAGGCTTCGATGTTGTCCACCCGGTTGTGCAGGTAGTACACCTGCCCGCCCCGGGCAAGTTCCTTCTTCATGGCTTCGGCAAGGATGACATCGTTGTATTCCAGCACAAAGGTCTCCACCGGCTGCCGCTCGATGGGCGGCTGCTCGATGGTGGAAAGATCCCGGATGCCGCTCATGGCCATGTTCAATGTGCGGGGGATGGGGGTGGCCGACAGGGTGAGCATATCCACCCCGATGAAGTTTTCCTTCAGCTTTTCCTTGTGCTTCACGCCAAAGCGCTGTTCCTCATCAATGATGACAAGGCCGAGGTCGTGGAACTTCACATCTTTAGAGAGCAGCCGGTGGGTGCCCACCACGATATCCACGCTGCCGGCCTGTAAGCCGCGTAACGTCTCCTTCTGCTGCTTGGCGGTGCGGAAGCGGGACAACATTCCGATCTTCACCGGAAAAGCCTCCATGCGGGAGAGCAGGGTGTTGTAGTGCTGCCACGCCAGCAGGGTGGTGGGTGCCAGCAGGGCGCATTGCTTGCCGCCCATGATGCACTTGAAGGCGGCGCGCAGCGCCACCTCGGTCTTGCCCACGCCCACATCGCCGCAGAGCAGACGATCCATGGGGTAACCCTTTTCCATGTCCTGCTTGATCTCGGCGGTGGCGTGCAGCTGGTCGTCGGTCTCGTCGTAGTCAAAGCGGGTCTCAAAGTCCCGCTGCCAGTCGCCGTCCGGCGGGAAGGCATAGCCCGTGGCCTGACGGCGGCGGGCGTAAAGCTCGATCAGCTCCTGCGCCATCTCCTCGGTGGCTTTTTTCACCTTGGCGCGGGTGCGCTGCCACTCGGTGCCGCCCAGCTTTGCCAGCTTTACCTTTTCCTCATCGCCGGGGGCGGTGTAGCGGCTGAGCAGATCCAGCTGGGTCACCGGCACATACAGCACGTCCGAGCCGGAATACTGCACCTTGAGGTAGTCCTTGGTAGCGCCCTGCACCTCCAGCCGCTGGATACCGGCGTACATCCCGATGCCGTGGCTCTGGTGCACCACATAGTCCCCGGGCTTGATGTCTGAAAGGCTGGACAGGGCGTTTTTGTTCTTTTTGCGCTTTTTGGCCTCGGCGGCGGCTTCCTCGTCCAGCCCGTGACGGCGGCTGGAAAGCACCGCTGCGTGGGCAAAGGGAAAGGTGCACCCAGCGGTCAGATGCCCGGGCAGCACCTGTAAAATGCCCTTGGCGGGGCGCACATCCCGGCTCATGCTCACGGCATAGCCCTTGTCGGCAAGGTCGCGGGTCAAAGCGGCTGCGCCCTTGGGCGTACCGGCAAACAGGGTGACGGCATAGCCTTGGGCGATGAGCGGGTCTAAGCCCTCCCGCAGGGAGGCAAGGTCGCCGTTCCAGTTGGGGGCGGCAAAGGCCTCGGCGTTGATGAGGTCTTTCAGTTTGAACTCGTTCATCCCGCGCAGGAAATTCTCGCACAGCAGGGTGCTGTGGTTCTGGGCGGCAATGACAAGATCGTCCATGGTCTGGTACAGCACATCCAACCCGGGGCAGAGCACGCCCTCTTCCAGCAGTCCGGTCAGCTCCTCGCTGCGGCGGAACTCAGTGGCCTTTTGGGCATCCCGGATGCCGCCCACCTCGTCCAGAATGAACAGCGGCGCGTCCAGATGGTCCAGCAGCGTGGCGGGGGCGGGGTAGCGGATGCCGTAATATTTATCCATGGCCTCCGGCATCAGGCCGGAATCCAGCTGGGAAAGATCGGCTTCGGTGGCCTTTTCCAGCGCGGTGCGGTGCTTGCCGCGCGCCTTTTTGATGGCGCTGCGCAGCGCCTCGGCAGTCTCGGCGGTGCTGCCGAACAGCACCTCGCGGGCAGGGGAGAGGTATATTTTTTCCAGTGCGCTGTCCCGCCGCTGGGTCAGCAGGTCAAAGGAGGACATGGAGTCGATCTCGTCGTCCCAGTACTCCACGCGGGCGGGCTGACGCATATCCGGCGCGTAGATATCCACGATATCGCCGCGCACGCTGAACTGTCCCGGGCCGTCCACCTGACTGCGGCGCACATACCCGGCGGCAAACAGCCGCGCCACCAGCGCCTCGCGGTTATACACCATGCCGGGCTTCAGGGTGAGGGTGTTCTGGATGAATTCTGCCCGGGGCACGGTGTACTGCAAAAGTGCCTCGGCGGGCACGCAGACGGCCTGCAGCCGTCCGCCCGCCAGTGCACCCAGCACCGAAAGGCGGCGGTACTCGTACTCGCGGCCTGCACCCTCCACCGGGCGCAGCATAAAGTCGCGCGGGGGGAACACCGCTGCGGTAAGCCCCAGCGCCTTGAGGTCGTCCGCAAAATGGGTGGCCTCGGCCTCGCCGGGGGTCACGATGCAGAGCACCCGGCCAAGGTCTTTTTGCAGTGCGGCATACAGCAGCGCCCTGCCTGCGGGCGGCAGACCGAACAGCGCCGCCGGCCCTGCCGAGCCAAAGCTTGCGGCGACCTTCTGATATTCCGGGGTAGCCTTGAGTAAGGCTTCGTACATGGAAAAACCTCCTTTCCTGTCAGGATGCGGGAGAATAACGATTTTGAATATCCTCCGCTTGCGCTCTGGATATTTTCAGCGGAAGAATTATTTATAATTTCGCGTTTGTCGCGCTCTGCGGAGCGCTCCAAACGCATTTTCACGAGTGGGGGCGTGACCGGGAACGGCAGATGCTGAGGTGAGCGGATTGGCGTCCCTTCGGGGGAGCTGTCGCCGTCAGGCGACTGAGAGGGTTCGTCCCGCTTACCCGTTATACTTGCTCTGTGCCAGACTGAGCTTACCGTCCATGATGAGCTTTGCGGCGGCTTCAAGGTCGGCGTAACGGTCGGTGATGGCCTTGGCGTCCTCCGGCGGGAACTTGCCCAGAACCCATGCGGCAAGGTCGTAGTCCGGGTGGGGCTTTGCGCCGATGCCGATGCGGATGCGGGGGAAGTTCTCCCCACCCAGACGGGCAATGATGCTCTTCAGGCCGTTGTGCCCGCCCGCAGAGCCGGAGGGACGGATGCGCAGCTTGCCGGGGGCTTGGGTGATGTCATCGCACAGCACCAGCACATGGCCGGCAGGGATCTTGAAAAAGCCCGCCATAGGGGCGATGGAATCGCCGGAAAGGTTCATGTAGGTCAGGGGCTTCAGCAGCACCACCTTGTGGCCGTCCACCTCGCCCTGTCCCCACAGGCCTTGAAACTTGGTTTTGCCCACAGAGATGTTCCACTTGTCGGCCAGTGCGTCCAGCGCGGCAAAACCGGCGTTGTGGCGGGTGCCATCGTACTTTGCTTCGGGGTTGCCCAGCCCTGCAATGAGCCAGATATCGTTTTCATTCATGATATGATAATACCTTTTCCTGATAATAGTGTGATACAACATCTAAGTATAACATACGCGCGCGCAAAAAGATATACATTATAAGCAAAAAATGCCCCCATGCCGCAGAGCACAGGGGCAGAGGAACGTTTTGTTACAGGTTCAGCGTGATGGCCGAGGCCTTCCAGCGGCCGTCCTCCTTCACCATGGTGATGGTGCCGGACACCTGCGCGGCGGCGGTGCTGTCCGTGACGGTCAGCAGGGCGGCGGAAAAGTCGTAGCAGTTTTCTGCCCCGGCGCGCTTTTTCAGGGTAAGGTCAGCGGGAGTCAGCTTGCCGCCGGACTGCCCTGCCAGCGCGGTGATGCGGGTGGGCAGGCGGTTTGCCATGACCTTGTTCAGGCAGTCGGCGGTCATGGCATCGCCCAGCTGCGCCTGAAGAAAGGCGTACAGCCCATCGGTGTCCGCTGCGGCAAGCCCCGGTTCACTGCCGGAGGATGCGGCGGCGTCCACAGCCTGCTCTACGGCAGAAGAGCAGGAGAGCAGCTGCTGCACCACGAACTCCGCCTGTTTTTTGGCGGGGTCGCTGCGCAGGCGGGTCAGGGCGAACACGGCGGCAACCGCCGCGAAGAAAAGGACAAGGCTCAGCGCCTGCTTGCGAAAGCTTTCAGACTTCATACGCAGCTCCCTTCTGGCAGAGGTTTATTTGCTCTGCTCGTTTTCCAGCTTCTGCTTTTTGGCGATGTAGGCTTCCATCTTGGGCTCTGCCCAGCCGTCCAGATTGGTCTGGCGCTCCCGGGCGATGCCCAGTGCCTGTGCGGGCACATCCTTGGTGATGGTGCTGCCGGCGGCGGTGTAGGCACCATCGCCCACCTTGACCGGGGCCACAAGGTTGGTGTTGCAGCCGATGAAGCAGTAATCGCCGATCTGGGTGCGGAACTTATCCTTGCCATCGTAGTTGCAGGTGACGGTGCCGCAGCCGAAGTTGCAGTACTTGCCCACATCGCTGTCGCCGATGTAGGTCAGGTGGCTCACGGTGTTGCCGCGGGCAAAGTTGGAGTTCTTGGTCTCCACATAGGCACCCAGATGCACGCCGTAGTCGGTAACGGTGTTCACCCGCACATGGGTGAAGGGGCCGATGTTGTTGTGCGGGCCGATGTGGCTGCCGTAGATCTGGCTGGCGTTTACGGTGGTGCCTTCATCCACGGTGCTGTCCTCGATCAGGGTGTTGGGGCCGATGACGCAGCCCGCGCCGATGACCGTCTTGCCCCGCAGGATGGTGCCCGCAAGGATCACAGCGCCCGGGGCAATGACCACCTCCGGGTCGATCTGCACGGTGCGGCTGTTGATGGCCACGCCGTTTGCAATGTGCTGTACAAGGATGTCCTCGCGGGCAGCCTCGGCGGCGTCCAGCTGTGCCAGAGCTGCGGCGCGGGCCTGTTCAGAAATGGAATTCTGCATGAAAAAAATCTCCCTTCCCACCAAAGCGCGCGGCGGAAGAGAGACAGGAAAGGCGACCGGAAAATTGTTGCCTGTCCGCCCCAGCACCCCGCTGCGGAAAGCTTTGTTCCGACAAAATAGAATTTGAAAAGTTACAGGGATAGAAAGTTGTATCCAACAGGACGAGAAATCGCGTGTACAAACAAAAAACCTCTCGAACTTTCTCCCATTTTATACTACCTTAAAACTTAGCAAATTTCAAGGGATTTGCATAAAAAATAACAGACAAATTCGGGATTTTGCATGGTGGAAAGGAATGGATTTTCTGGTATAATAGTTTAGCATTCACAAAACAATGTTCATCGTACGTTCAAGACAAGGCAAACGATGAGACCGCGGCTGCCATGCCGCCGGTCACGAATGGGAGGTAAACAACGCATGAGCAAAAAGTATCTGTACTACTTCAGCGAAGGCAATGACGCTTTCGGCGGTGACAAGGTCACCATGAAGAACACGCTGGGCGGCAAGGGTGCCGGTCTGGCCGAGATGACCGCAGCCGGTATGCCGGTGCCGCAGGGCTTCACCATCACCACCGACGCCTGCACCCAGTACTACGCAGACGGCCGTCAGATCAATGACGAAATCACTGCTGACATCTTTGAGCACCTCAAGGGTCTGGAAGAGATCACCGGCAAGAAGTTTGGCGACAACACCAACCCCCTGCTGGTCTCCGTCCGTTCCGGCGCACGTCAGTCCATGCCCGGCATGATGGACACCATCCTGAACCTGGGCCTGAACGACGAGGCTGTTGAGGGTCTGGCAAAGAAGACCGGCAACGCCCGCTTTGCATACGACTGCTACCGCCGCTTCGTGCAGATGTTCGCCGACGTCGTTATGATGGTCCCGAAGAGCCTGTTCGAGGTCGAGATCGATAAGATGAAGGAAGCTAAGGGCGTCAAGAACGACGTGGACCTGACTGCTGACGACCTGAAGGAACTGGTCGGCACCTTCAAGAAGATCTACGAGGAGAACGAAGGCCGTCCCTTCCCGCAGGATCCCCGCGATCAGCTGATCGAGGCTGTCAAGGCCGTGTTCCGCAGCTGGGATAACCCCCGTGCAAATGTCTACCGTAAGATGAACGAGATCCCCTACGAGTGGGGCACCGCTGTCAACGTGCAGCAGATGGCCTTTGGTAACTCCGGCGACCGTTCCGGCACCGGCGTTGCATTCACCCGTGACCCCGCCACCGGCGCTAAGAAGCTGATGGGCGAGTACCTGATCAATGCACAGGGCGAGGATGTTGTTGCCGGCGTGCGCACTCCTTCTCCCATCAGCCACCTGAAGGATCAGATGCCTGAGGTGTACGATCAGTTTGTCGAGATCGCTACCCGTCTGGAGAACTACTTCCGCGATATGCAGGATATGGAGTTCACCATTGAGGACGGCCACCTGTATATGCTGCAGACCCGTAACGGCAAGCGTACCGCTCAGGCTGCTCTGCAGATCGCCTGCGATCTGGTGGACGAGGGCATGATCACCGAGCAGGAGGCTGTCCTGCGCGTGGAGCCCAAGCAGCTGGATACCCTGCTGCATCCCCAGTTCGACGCTGCTGCCCTGAAGGCTGCAGAGGTCGTCGGCAAGGGTCTGGCAGCTTCTCCCGGTTCTGCCTGCGGCCAGATCGTCTTTACTGCTGAAGAGGCAGAGGAGATGGTCAAGTCCGGCAAGATGAAGAAGGTCGTTCTGGTGCGTCTGGAGACCAGCCCCGAGGATATCGTGGGCATGCAGGTCTCTCAGGGCATCCTGACCGTCCGCGGCGGCATGACCAGCCACGCAGCCGTTGTTGCCCGTGGTATGGGCACCTGCTGTGTTTCCGGCTGCGGCAACGACAACGAGGTCAAGATCGATGAGGAGGCAAAGACCTTCGAGATCAACGGCCACAAGTTCGTCGAGGGCGACTGGATCTCCATCGACGGCTCCACCGGCAACATCTACGGCGAGCAGGTCGCAACCGTGGCCGCTACCGGCAACAAGAACTTCAACCGCTTCATGGGCTGGGCAGACGCAGCACGTCAGCTGCTGGTCATGACCAACGCTGATAACCCGCGTGACGCACAGCAGGCAGTGGATCTGGGTGCTGAGGGCATCGGCCTGTGCCGTACCGAGCACATGTTCTTCGCTGAGGACCGCATCAAGGCTGTCCGCGAGATGATCTGCGCACGCACCGTGGAAGAGCGCGAGGCTGCTCTGGCCAAGGTTGAGCCGTTCCAGCAGGGCGACTTCGAGGCTATGTACCGCATCATGGGTGAGCGCCCGATGACCATCCGTTATCTGGACCCGCCCCTGCACGAGTTCCTGCCCACCAAGGACGAGGACATCAAGGAACTGGCTGCCGACATGGGCATGACCTACGACGACCTGAAGAACGTGGTTACTTCTCTGCACGAGTTCAACCCCATGATGGGTCACCGTGGCTGCCGTCTGGCTGTTACCTACCCCGAGATCGCTGCTATGCAGACCCGTGCTGTGATCAAGGCTGCTCTGAACGTCTCTGCTGAGACCGGTCATGTGATCACCCCGCACATCATGATCCCGCTGGTCGGCGAGGTCAAGGAGCTGAAGTTCGTCAAGGACGTTGTCGTCAAGGTTGCTGACGAGCTGATCGCTGCTGCCGGCGTTGACATGAAGTATCAGGTCGGTACCATGATCGAGATCCCCCGCGCAGCCCTGACTGCCGGCGAGATCGCCAAGGAGGCTGAGTTCTTCAGCTTCGGCACCAACGACCTGACCCAGATGACCTTCGGCTTCAGCCGTGATGACGCTGCCAAGTTCCTGGGCGCATACTACGAGAACAAGATCTACGAGAGCGATCCGTTCCAGCATTTGGATCAGGTCGGCGTCGGCAAGCTGGTCAAGATGGCTGCCCATGATGGCCGCGAGACCCGCCCCGATCTGGGTCTGGGCATCTGCGGCGAGCACGGCGGCGACCCCACGAGCGTGGAGTTCTGCCACAACGTCGGTCTGGACTACGTCAGCTGCTCTCCCTTCCGTGTGCCTATCGCCCGTCTGGCTGCTGCTCAGGCTGCAATCAAAAATCCCAGAAAGTAAGATTGTTGCATGAAGATGCACTAATCGTGCAAAACATGGGAAGATAAACGTGTGATAAACCCTCCCCGGTGAAACTGAATGGTTTCACCGGGGAGGGTTTTGGTTTTAAGAGGAGAAAAAGTATGAAGAAAAGAGAAATTGATCCGCTTGAAGAAATTATGAGTAATCCGTATTATCAACTACGTGATGATTATAACTATGCAGAAAAGGTGAAGGGGACTATTAGTTTTGGGCAATATAGCATGAAATATTGGGCATTAGAACGGGATATAGTCCTTGATGAAACAAAAAGTGAAGTTACAGAAGAGATGTTCGTAAAGGCTATAATGGGTGCACGAAAAGAAGGGGAAATCTTAAATGATGAAGATGAGGTGAATGGAGCAAGAAAAATAAGAAGAAAAGTAATAAGTCATCTAAATATAATTTTTTGCGGAAAAGCAAAATGCAAAAGCCAAATTAAAATCGGAATGAATACGCAACTTACATTAAAAAATATAGTTTTCTTTAATTGGCTTTTGCATACAAACGCCAAAACGCTTGCAAAAGCCATTGAAAAGATAGAAGGCAAAAAGAATGAGCTGGTAATAAAAATTAGTGAATCCAGAGATAAGACAAAAACGGCAGAAGATTATTATAGGGAGCTTCTAGTTCGGGGATTAAACTCGTTAAAGGAGAATAAAATTAGTCCAAAGCTTGTGGAAAATAGAATAAGGGAACTTTATCCAGACATAAAGGAAGAACCTAAAAGTGAGATAGAAGATAGTCAAAAATTTGAGGGCTGGCCGATAATTTGGTGGCTTGGAGATGAACTTTATTACTTTGAGAAAAATTATCCGCATTCGGAATGGGTGTATCAAACGCTTTATCAGGACGTACTGGAAAGTTTATCAAAGTGCCATGAAGAGCTTGAAAATTGTGCTAATAAATTTTATGAGGCAAAGTGCAGAAAAGAAGGAAAGAAAGTAGAAGACTAAAGATACTCTAAAATACGTTGAGGCCGAGAAAGATGGAAACTCCTGACTTTCTCGGCCTCAACGTATTTTTATATAATTTGACTCTTGAAATATGAATAAACTGTGAATGAAATGCGCCCGAAATTTACGAAAAAGAGCTTTGAACGGCCTGGGAGACAGAATAGGGTCATGGTAAACTACTATTGCAAACGAAGTGGTTACTTCGAAGCACAAAAAATAATTGATTTACGAGGTATTTTGCTATGACACAGAAGAATTGCGAAAACGAGATTCGAGAGCTGAGCCGGGACCAACAGGAAATGCTGGATGAACACATCGACAGGCTGAATAAAGTTTTTAAAGGCAAGGACAACTATGCCGGCATTGCCGTAATGTCGGAAAAATATGCACCTGTTGTCCGCGAAAACAAGGAAGCTTATCCGCTCAATGAAATTCAGGTGATTATCAAAAAGAACGGAGAACCGTTTGTAAGATGCAGCTGGAAAAGTGATGAAGGAACAAGCAGTTTTCCGCTTCAGTTCAGCGCAAAAACTTCAAAATCTGGCCAAATCTCTGGGAGCGTTTTTGTTCGAGGACAAATGGAATCGCCTATTGTGATTGACAGCTCAGACGAGTTTGAACTGGATGGCTTTTACGAGCTGATGGTACACGCTTGCGATGAAGAGATGGGGTATCTCTGGGTCGGAGATGGAAAGAATGAGGGCTTGACCAGAATGGATTATCTCCTCTCTGGAAACCTTAATCGGAATCCTATTGAAAAGCTGATTGACCAGATGTATTTCCAGAATGCTACTTCGGAGGGTACGAACCATGAATAATCTGAACGGTAACAGAAAGAATGAATTTCGTCGGAAGCAAGAGGAGAAGCAGCGGAAGCTTGCTCTAAAAATCAAGGACGAAGCTGGCGAATTACGAGAGGGGAGCTTGAAGAGCGAGGAAGCCATTCCATCGCTTGACGAGCTTTGTGCAATGGGAGAGCGAGTTGAACAACAGACCACTTTTTCTGCAAAGGAGGCGATACGCAACAAAATCAAGGCAAGACGAGATGCTGAACGATACAAGACAACAAGCACGGACAGCGAAAAGTGGACTCCTAATCCGTTTGAAGATTCTAATGCAGCCGCTATAGAGTCTCCGAAAAATGAGGACACATTAAACACAACGAGAAAACACGCCGATGCCCAATCGACAAAATCAGCTGGGCTGAAAACCTCAAAACGGCGATCGATTGTGGAGATGGTTCAAAAGCTCAAAAAATATGTTCCCATCGTTGTCTGTGGAGATGTGTTGTACTATTACAACGGTTACTACTATGAAGCAATCGGCCTTGAGAAGCTGATAAAACTCTACCGAAAATACGTGGACTATGACCTTAACAACGAGCCGAGTCTATATGCGTACAAAGACTTGTATCAGTGTTGCACCACTGATCCGGAATTGGAACGTAGTGAGCCAGAGAACCAATCTATCCATGCACCTTTAGAAAATGGCGTCTATGATCTGATGAAGAAAGAGCTGAAGCCGCATGACCCAAGACGGTTGATTTTTACCTATATCAAGGCGAGCTACGATGAATCGGCAGAATGTCCGGTATTCAATAGCTTCTTAAAGCAGATTACGCATGGAAATCCTCAACTGGAGGAGCGTTTTTGGATGGCGATTGGATACCTGATGATTTATCCGGCACGAGGCAAGTTCTTCATTGTTATGGGTTATGCCAGAGACAGCGGCAAGAGCGTACTGGGTAACTTTATCCAACGGTTATATCCGAAGGAAAGTGTCGGTAATCTGCGACTTCAAGAAATGAAAGGAACGTTTTCATCAATGTCTTTCCTTAATGCGGTAATCAATCTTGAGTTGGATATGCCAAATGCGAAGCTCAATGCAGAAGTAGCTTCACGGCTTAAACAGATTACAGGCGGAGACTCTATTACGGTGCAACGCAAATATCTCAGCCCAGTAACATTAACAAGGCGAATTAAGTTTGTCTTTGCCGGAAATTATCCACTTTGTATTGACGGTGAGGACGATGCTCTTCAAAAACGGATTGTGTTTCTTCCTTTCAATGAATCCATCCCGGATGACCAGCAGGACCCTTACTTGGAGGATAAAATCTGGGATGAGCGAGATGCCATTGTTACCAAGTCCCTGCATTATGCACGAAAACTGGTGAAGCTTAACTACAAGTTCCCAGAAATTCCGCAGGTGGACGACGCAAAGTGCATTGTCAGAGACTCTATTGCGAAGACCGTAGGAAAATTTGTACAGGAAAGCTGTGATATGAGCGAGCCGAAAGCGGTGACTGCTACAGAAGACCTGTATAATGCCTACTTTGACTACTGCAAGGAGAAGGATATATGGGCGTGTAGCCAAACGGTGTTCACAAAAGGACTTACCCAAATGGGGCTGAAGCATACTCGTTCCCGGTGTACAGGAGAGGATATGATTGTCCGAAAGAATCCGGTATCTGCTTTCCAAGGAATCAAGCTCCGTCCGTAACTTCTGATTCTTCGATGATACGTTATACCTCTGACTCCAAGCACCATTAACGATAACCAAGGGAGGTATCACAATGCTGGAAATTGACGAAAAGGCGATGGCCTATTGTCTGGTGGAAGCTCTCTTTGCAGCAGGGGTAATCAACCTGCCCACCTATCAGAACTTCCTTCGGATGAAGCGTGAGCAGGAGGAGGAACCGCCTGCTAAGGCTTCGTAAACAACAGAGAAAGGCTCTGGTGGAGGGGATTCTGCCAGAGCCTTTCTTTTTGCCGCAGAAAAGAGTCAGAGACAGTGGAGGTTAAATTTTATGAGAGTAGCCGTGTACGCTCGTGTTTCAACCGAACATGAAGCGCAAATCAACGCACTAGAAAATCAGTTGGAGTGGTATAAAATCGAATGTTCCCGGCATTCGGACTGGGAAATCGTGGAGGTCTACGTAGACCAAGGCATCACCGGAACACAAGCACAGAAGCGGCCAGAGTTTTTGCGCATGATGGAAGATGCTCAGAAGGGCAAATTTGACATAATCATTACTCGCGAAGTGAGTCGCTTTGCACGAAATACAGTTGATACGCTGTCCTACACACGGGAGTTGAAAGCACGTGGGGTGGACGTATTTTTCATCAACGATGGTATCAACACGGCGACCAACGATGGCGAACTTCGGCTGACGATCATGTCTTCTATGGCACAAGATGAGAGTCGCAAAATTTCAGAGCGCGTGAAGGCTGGGCAGAAAATCAGCCGGGAGAAGCACGTTTTATATGGCAGCGGAAACATCTTAGGATACCGCAGGGAGAACGGAACCTATGTTCCTGACCCTGACCAAGCTGAAACGGTAAGACTGATTTTCCAAATGTATTCTACCGGGGAAAATGGGTTGGTTAAAATCGTAAACGAATTATACCGCCTTGGCCGATTGGATGCAGGCGGCCATGTTTCGTGGGACGCTTCCAAAGTGAGCAGAGTCCTACATAATGCAACCTATAAGGGGTGTATTTGCTACAATAAATCCCATAGCGACGGATATTTGACGCAGAAACGTGTTAAAAATCTGGACGAGAGCAGCTACATCTATGTGAAAGGCGACTTTGAACCTTTAGTATCAGAAGAAATGTGGGATAGATGTCAGCAAATTTTGGCATCGAAATCAGCACGGGTAATAGATGAAAATGGAAAAAAGCACAAGTACATGAGAAATACGCCAAAGTCAGTCTGGACAGCAAAACTGCGGTGCAGCTGTGGCGCAGGATTTATCCAGTTCAAGTGGCGTGTAAATCGGGATGGTGCAGTGGTTCATGGATTTCAGTGTTACCGCCGTACCCGTAGGCCAAGCATCAGCTACTTGCAGGAACATGGCTTGGACTTGGGAATTAGTTGCCAAATCAAGGCAATCTGTGAGTGGAAGTTGGACTTGATGGCAGCAAAGGTGTTTGAACATCTCACCTTTGACAAAGGCAAAACGGTCAAAGAGGTCTATAAAATTTTGAACCGCTGCATGGCAGAAGAAAAGACTGTTCGCATTTCCAGAAAGGCGATGCTGTTTTCCAGCATCGCCAGACAGAGGGAGCGTCTGGATAAGTACATAGACCTGTGTGCAGACGGAATCATCACAAAACAGGAATTGGCAGAACGGCGAAAGGGGCTGGATGCGCAGATTGCAGAATTGCAGTCTCAATATGAGAATGTGGAACAGGAGGATGAGCGCAGTGGAACTCTTGACATGAATTTGATTGCGCAGAAGTTGGATGAGTGGCAGAAAGCATCGAGGAATGATGTTGACCGGGAGCTTGTCAATAGCTGTGTGGCGCAGATCACGCCGCTGACGAACGAGGAGTATCGCTGGGTGCTTGATTTCCAACTGACAGAAGTGCAGAGTCGAAATAGTGCTACTTGTACGTTGGATGGCTTTATTGAGATGGCTCGTTTTAGGATTTCTTTTGAAGAAGCTAAGGCTTTTAAGGCTTCCCGGAATCAGGGAATTCGTAAAAATGAGTGGCATGACCTCACGGTAGCCGTGGGTATCCGCACAAAAACTTGACTGTAAAGTACTGTGCCAGCTGTGCCGGATGTGTCAGAATTTTTGAGAAACCTTTATTATATATTATATATTATCTATTATCCCTATCGCTTTATCTAAGAGAGAAAATAGAGTAGAAGGGATAAAAATAAAGAAATATATAGAGAGTTTCATAAAAACCTGACACATTTGACACACCTGACACAAGACAAAGCGTATCTGAAAAAATTACAGTTATATATTATCTTTGTAGAAAGACCTGTGAGCAGTTTGATTCTGTCCACAGGTCTTTACTTTTTGCTTGAAAAATGGAGGAAAAACAATGGCTGATATTATGGTAAAGATTCTGATGAAGGGTGCAAAAGCAATCGGGAAAACTGCTGTAATACTCATTATTTGGATCGCCCATAAACTCGAAAACAAGTAATCACATTAAAATTTCAGGAGGTAGTAGTTATGTCTGCAAATGTTGAAACCATGTTCTCTGTCCGTGAAACCCCTTGGCACGGTCTTGGCCGCATCGTGATGGAGGCCCCTGCAAGCCGTGAAGCCTTGGAGTTGGCTGGTCTGGATTGGCAGGTGGAAAGCCGCAACATCTATTCCGGCACGGGTGCTATGATCCCCGGCTATCGTGCCAATGTCCGCAGCACGGATGATGCTGTTCTGGGCGTGGTGTCTGACCGTTACCGCATTGTGCAGAACGAAGAAGCATTCCAGTTCACCGATGACCTGCTGGGTGAGGGCGTTACTTATGAGACTGCCGGTTCTTTGCAGGGCGGCAAAAAAGTCTGGATGCTGGCAAAGCTGCCGGAGAAGTATATCATCGCCGGAGATGAAGTGACCCCATATCTTGTGTTCTTCAACAGTCACGATGGCAGCTCTGGTGTAAAAGTTGCCATGACCCCGGTTCGTGTGGTCTGCCAGAACACCTTGAATCTGGCTTTGGGTACTGCAAAGCGCATCTGGACTGCTCGCCATACCGAAAATGTTCTGCTCCGGGTGCAGGACGCTCGTGAAACCTTGCAGCTTGCCAACAGCTATATGGGGGAACTGGGCAAAGGCATCCATGAGCTGACCACCATCAAGCTGTCTGACCGCAAGGTGCAGGAGTTTATCAACGAGTTCTTCCCTGTCGCCGAAGATCTGACCGATGGCCAACGGAAGAACAACCTGCGCTTGCAGGAAGATTTGAAGGCTCGCTATTATAACGCACCTGATTTGGAGTGGGTCGGAAAGAACGGCTGGCGGTTTGTGAACGCTGTTTCAGATTTTGCTACCCATGCAGACCCCATCCGCAAGACCCGGAACTACAATGAAAATCTGTTTTTGCGCACCGCAGAGGGCAATCCGATGATTGATAAAGCTTATAAGATGGTGCTGGCCGCAGCATAAAGGAGCGAATCATGAACGATGTGAGCAATCGGGCTGTCCGGGAATTTTCTGAGTTCCTGAACAGCATCGAAGCCGATTTTCCAAAGCCTACTTGCACCACGGCATACGAGATCACGATGAAAAGCACCATTGTCAGTGCCTTGATTACGCTGGACACCGAAAAGCAAATGGACGAGCGTTTCTGGAACCATCTCCGGGTGCAGCGGAACATTCTGGATTTCCTGTATGCCCTGTGGCTGGATGATGACCGCACTTTGGTGGACGAGTTTTCCACTATTATGAAGGACTTGGTGGAATACAATTTTGAAATCACCGATAAAAATATGAAGCAGGAGTTGAATATTGCATGAAACGATTGATTTCCACAATAAATCTGTCCAAAGAAGAGTGGCTGCGCTATCGAAAGTGTGGTATCACTGGCACGGATGCTGGGGCCATTTTGGGCCTGAATCCGTACCGCTCTGCATTTCAGGTGTATCACGATAAAATCAGCGATACCATTGAAAATATCGACAGCGAAGCTATGCGGCAGGGCCGGGACTTGGAAGAGTATGTGGCACAGCGATTCACCGAAGCCACTGGGCTAAAAGTTCGCAGAGCCAATGCTATCTACCAGAACGAGGAACATCCGCTTCTTCTGGCGGATTTTGACCGCCTGATCGTTGGACAGAAAGCAGGATTGGAATGCAAGACGGTTTCACCGTTCTCTGCGGATAAGTGGGCAGATGGTAAAATTCCTGCACACTACATGGCGCAGGTCAATCATTATCTGGCCGTCAGTGGTTTCGACTGCTGGTATATTGCTGCTCTGATTTTCGGAAAAGAGCTGGTAATTCATAAAATTATCAGTGATAAGGCTGTTTTGGATAATCTCATTGCCGAAGAAGAGCATTTTTGGAAGTACAATGTGATGCCTGAGATTGCGCCTACACCTACCGGAAGCGAGGGAGATACACAGCAAATCAACCAGATGTATTTTGACGATGATAAAAGCAAAACGGCTGATTTGAATGCAGTTCGTGACCTGCTGGACAAACGACAGTCTCTTTCTGACCAAATCGAACAGCTGGAGCAGGAAAAGACTGCGATTGAACAGCAAGTGAAGCTGGAAATGCAGGATGCCGCCTACGGTACAGCTCCCGGCTATAAGGTGTCGTGGGTGTCCTCTGAAAGTAAGCGTGTGGATTCCCAGCGGTTGAAGAAAGAACAGCCGGACATTTTTAATCGGTACAGTAAAAATGTGAGCAGTCGCAGATTTACTATCATTCATGCGGCATAAGTTTTGGATATGGCGGCAGGAAATTACTTTCCTGCCGTCTTTTTTATGGGAGGTTTATTATGGCTACTGAAAATCCGTTCGTAAAATTATTTAGCATCGACTTCAAAGACCATGTGGAAGTCAAAAAGTCTGGAAATACTGAACTGAAATATGTGAGCTGGGCGTATGCTTGGGCAGAGGTGAAGAAGCTGTATCCTTCTGCCAGCTATGAGGTCAAAAAGTTCAACGGTTTGCCCTATGTCTATGATCCTATCACCGGATTCATGGTCTATACATCCGTTACCATTGAGGGCGTTTCGCATGAGATGTGGCTGCCTGTACTGGATGGCGCAAACAAGGCCATGAAAGCTGTGCCTTACACCTACACCACCCCGAAATGGGAATATAACCAGCAGACGCGCCGCCGTGAGAAAGTCGGCATGGAAGAACGCACCGTAGAAGCCGCTTCCATGTTTGATGTAAACAAGGCCATCATGCGCTGTCTGGTAAAAAATTTGGCGATGTTTGGCCTTGGCCTGTATGTCTATGCCGGGGAGGATTTGCCGGAAGATGCTGCACAGCAGTCAGATGCAGAATCCCAAAAGCAAACGAAGCCGCAATCCACCAGTCAGAAGCAGGAACAGCCGCCCATGCCCTGCATCTGTGTCCGCTGTAACCAGCCCATCAAACGAGTAAAGCTGAAAGATGGCTCTATCATGCAGGCGGCAGAGTTTGCGAATACCCATGAGGGAATGTGCGTTGACTGCTATAAAGCTACCCGACTTAATGTGGCATAAAGGAGAAATTTATATGTCTTGCAATGCGATGACCGAACACTATGAAGAAATCACTGTCTGCGGAAAGCCTGCATTATTCACTAACTTCCGCATCAAAAGAGATACCGTCCCGGATAGTCTGTATGTCTACGATGTGCGGCATGATGATGACTGCCGAGGAATTCCCTGTGAGATTGCACCATTTATCATGGTCAATCACTGGGGAACGATTATTCTTGCAGAGCCGTTGGAGCTACCCGATGACGGACGGCGGTATATCGACGAAGAGACGGACTGGAACTATGACCCATTTGGAGGAGCAGAGAAAAATCAAAAGCCTTGTGTGACGGTGGGAGAGTTTATGAATCAGTATCTGAACCGTTGATAAGAGCGAGCCGTGTCGTTCCTTATAAAGTTCAAAAGTTATCGCAGGTGACGGACGGCGCGAACCGTTGTCAACGGAGACAATCTTTTGAAGTTTATGAGGGATGACTAAGGCTCGCAGGAAAAAGTATTAAAAATGCCGTGGGTATAGAAAAGTATCAATCACAGCATGATGAAACCGATTTGCTAAGGCAAATCGGTGGAGCTAAAATGACGAACGGCATTTTTGATACAGAAAGAAAAGAGTTATGAGCATTTATGGCTATTGCAGAATTTCTACTGCAAAACAGAGCATTGACCGTCAGATCCGCAACATCAAGGCAGAATACCCGACTGCCCATATCGTGCAGGAAGCCTATACTGGCACATCCATTTTTCGCCCGGAATGGCTGAAGCTCTATCGGATTCTGAGAGCCGGAGATGTGGTAGTGTTCGATTCGGTGTCCCGGATGTCCAGAAATGCAGAAGAGGGTTTTGCTCTGTACGAAGACCTCTACCACAAGGGCATCCGGCTGGTGTTCTTGAAAGAGCACCACATCGACACCGAGACCTACAAAAAAGCCCTGTCCGGCAGCATTGCCATGACAGGGACAAATGTGGACTTCATCTTGAAGGGCATCAACGAATATTTGATGGCCTTGGCAAAAGAGCAGATCAAACTGGCCTTTGAGCAGTCCGAAAAAGAAGTTGCCGATCTGCACCAGCGTACCCGTGAGGGCCTTTTGACTGCCCGGCTGAACGGCAAGCAGGTTGGCCGTAAGAAAGGCATTGGCTTTGAAACCAAAAAGTCTAAAGCGGCCAAAGAGAAAATCCGCATCCATTGTAAGGCTTTTGGTGGTACATTGGACGATGTGGAGTGCATGAAGCTGACAGGGCTTGCCCGGAATACCTATTATAAGTATAAGCGGCAGATTCGGGCTGGATTGGCTGACGAGGGAAAAACTTAAGAAGGAAAAGTTGTTATGAAGAACGAAAAATGTGTAAAAGATGAATCCCGTAGCGAATTTACAAAAGAGGAACAAGAGGAATTTTTGAATTTGCTGGGTCGCATAACCCCAGAGCAGCGTGAAGCACTGAAAAAAGTTCTGAAGTCCTTTACTTAATGAAGAAGGATGCCGGGTGACACAATGACCGCTCGGCATCCTTCTTTTTTGTAAATGTGCATATCATTCGGGTAAAAATGCTTGGATCAAATCCAAGATAGCAGTTCTTTGTGAAGGAGAAAGCCTATCCCAAGTGGTTAAGAGGGATTTCTGCTCCTCTGTCAAATGGTGAACAGCAGCATCCTCTTCAAAAAACTGTGAGAGAGTGATACCAAGGCCATGACAAATTTTTTCAATCGAGGTTACGTTGGGCTGAAGGTTTCTTCTGCGCCATGTTGATAAGGTCGATTGCGTCAGACCAGAGTTCTCGGCAAGGGTGTATTCAGACCATCCACGAGCTAACCGCTCCCGGTCAATTCTTCCCAGAATGTCAAAGTTCGGCTTCTCGCGTTCCATGTCATTGCCCTCCTTGGATAAATCGTAGTGCTACTTACGATTTTAAGTGTGGATGCCTTGACAGGTAATTCTATAAATCGTATAATTTTAACAAGATAAATCGTAATACGAGGCGGTTCATTTGTCTTGATTGATAATTGAAACCAATGAAAAGCTTCATGCGATTTAAGGTCGTAAAGAAAAGATGAAAGGAAAAGTCAAATGAAAAAGAGAATTGCGTCAATGCTGGCAGCAACGGTGCTGCTGCTTAGCGTAATAGCTTTGCCTGCTTCAGCTCAAACAGATTGGTTTGGAAACTCTGATTTGACGACCGCAAAGGTACGTGAGATTGCAGACGCTGACACATTGACAGAAAGTCAAATTGCAGAAATCAATAATCACTACTCTGAGTATGAAATTATGCAGGGGATTTCCAAGACCTTAATAGAAGATTATGCTGCAAGGATAAATCCTGATAATCCGCCTCACTGTGCAGTTTGTGCGGGTTTTGATGATTTGTGGTTGCACTATATTAACGATGTTTACCGTCGACTTGGGTATGATGGGTCGAATTATGACATCCAAAGAGGATATGACTATGTTATCTTCCAAGGAGTTGCTGGGGGAAATAAGACATTTTTAAATGAAAGAAAGCACTTCCAAGCGGTGCGTAGGTTTGGAGCACAGCACGCGTACAAGTCTGATTACTACAATACTGGGGCTATGACGATTCGCCTTGGGAATGTCATAGAGAATAATGGCGTTAATAGCGTGTATGATGGGTATATTTTAGCAAGTGATGGTACAGCGTACAATGTCCGTGTGAATGCTCCGAATGGTTATTATCAGCCAGGTAATACATACGATGATCTCAATCCGGTTTTAATTAAACTTGGCTACACAAATAGCCTTGGAGTATATGTAGAAGAAAACTTTGCTTACCTTTTGGCACCGGACTGTTCTTATGCTGATTTGGAAGAACTCTCCAATCTTGCGAATGAGGCGATTGGTGCACAGATGAAATACCCCAATGATGTAAACAATATGTATCGCAATACATATAATGCATATCCACTGTCAAAAGTGTGGAACTTCTATACGCGTAGTTGGTCATAAAGTATTGAAGAATATGTAAGCGTCTGCGAAATCACTTTCATAGACTTTCTACGGGAAATCGTCTTTATAGGTAAAAGCAGACGCAGGTCGGGTTGATGCATAGCACTTCCAGCGGTAATGGTAAGCGATAGGTATGAACGGAAAAGGTGGGTTGTGCTTTGACTTGGCGCACATATAAAACACTCGAAATGTAAAAGAGGCGGCAATATGTTGAATAAAGTTAAAAGAATACTTCAGTGGTTTATTGGCGGATGCTATATATTAAGTGGACTAGCATATATTGGAGAGTATACGATGCCCGCCATTATCCTTATTATATTGGGCGGCGTGATAATTCTTCCGCCAATTACGAAGAGGATTCCGGCATTTAAGTTTAAGAAAATTGCACTGATACTATTATCTTCTATTGTAATGATAGCGGGTATTCAGCTTGGAGAAACTAATCTTTCACCAGAAGTATTAGCGAAAAGAAAAGCAGAATCAGAGGCTGCGGCGGCCTCTCAAGCTGCCTTAGAAGCTCAGGAAGCCGCTGAGAGCGCATCTCGTGCAGCGGAAGAAGAAGCGGCATCCAAAGCAGCTCAAGAAAAAGCGGAATCTGAAGCAGCGGTTGCTACTGAAAATGAAATTGCTTCGATGAAAGCTATGATTCTTAAAGACTGCAATTTGAGCGATATTCCTCGTGATGATAAGAACCAAATGGCAAATGCAGATGAGAAAAATTTCTATGCTGCATGGAAAGAAGCTGCAGCAGAAAAAATTGCCGAAAAAAATCAAGGAAATAATGCGGAGGACCTTGTTCGCATAACATTCGAGCAGATGGTCGACTTTTATAAGAAAATTTATCCAGATAGTACACTGATTAACACTGAAAAAGGGATTCTTGAGAGTATTGACAGTGCAAGTAGCGAAATGGAAGAAGCAAAGACGAGTGACCTCGGTTACTCCGTTGAAGATGCTGAGCTGTATGAGGGTAAATTCTACATCTATAAGAGAATGGAAACCCATTATGATGATACGTTGCTTGGAAGCCTTCAGAAAGAGTTGGACTCCTTTAATACGAGCAAGGCGATTGAATGGCTTGCCTATGATGTGGATTATTTGATGGGCGAAGCTTATCCGGGTGAAACGGCCTATGTTTTGATTACGGAAGATGAATATACTTTCTCGAAGCAGGGAGCGTATAAATTAACTTATGTTGATACTGGAAAGACAACAGAGCTTGTTGACGACCAGGGATTCCGCTGGGAGGCATCGGTCTATTTTGTTGTAGATGAGGATACATACAATGAAAACCTTCAGAAGATGTTCAGGGCAGAGCAAGCTTTGTACGACACTTACGAGCGTATTCTAAACAATTTTGGACTTGCAGAGTGAAAATTATAAAATAAGAGGAAAATGGTATGCTTATAGTTATTATTGCGATTCTTTTCATCGTTTGGGTAGTTCATGATTTTAAGAAAGCAGGGGCTGAAATCACGAATGAGCACAGCATTAGACAGTATCTTGACTATCTTGTAAGAAACAAGGGGTGGACTAAGAGCAGCGGACTTATTCCGATTTACACATCTCCCTGTGGCAAGAAAGGCTGCTATGCGGATTGGGAAATGCAGATTTATGACTGCCATCATAAGAAAAAACTGACAACCGCAGAAATCGCTGCATTTTTTGAGCAATTCCAATAATTTACATTGGAAGAGGCTTGGAGATACAAAGAAGAGCAGGATAATTCGGGTAGCACAGTAAGCTGTAAAAAGACCTCCGCTTTCGTTTGCGATAGAGAGCGGAGGTCTTTTACTTTCAGAAAAATGCCTATAAATTAATTATAAGAATGAAATTCTCTTAAATGCTGGAATAAAAACAGAAAATGAGCTATAATAATAACAGAAAGGAGTTGAAAGAATGCTTTGCCAATTTTCTTTTCAGAATTTTAAGTCTTATAAGGATGAAACGACATTTGATTTCCGTGCAATGGCAATTCCGGAGTTTCAAGATGCATTGATCCGGCAGGAGAAAGCGGAAGATTTGCTTCCGGTCAGCGCGGTCTATGGCCCTAATGGTGGCGGTAAGACAAATCTGCTTCAGGCATTCTTTTGCCTGATTAACCTTGTCGTGAAGCCAATCCATGCGCTGGAGAAGAATCGGCAGCCAATGATTTTCCAGCAGGGCAGCAGTGTGGCTCCCTTTATGCTGGATGAAAGTTCTGCGAATGAACCTACGATTTTTCAGGTGTTCTTCCGTGTAGACGAGAAGGAATACCAGTATTACATTGCGCTCAAGGAAGAAATTGTTTTTGAGTCTCTGCTGTGGCGCACTCTTGGCGGCAAGAAGACGGGCCTGATTTTTGAACGAGACGGCCAGAAGATTGAATTGGGTGCAAGTATCAATAAGGCAAGCATCAACTTGGACGTCAACCCGAAGATGCCGTATCTTTCTTTTTTGGCAATCAACTACAATATCCCTGTGATTGCAGAAGTGCAGAATTGGTTTGAATCCTGTATTACACAGAGCTACGCAAACCCCAGAGCAGAAAACATTGTGCTGGTGTCCAAGAGTGAGACGACTAAGGAAAGCCTGATTCATGCACTGAATGATGTAGGTATTGATTTGTCCGGTTATCGCTATGATGAGGATAGCAAGCACCTGTTTACGCAGAGAACGATCAATGGCAAAGTCTATGAGCTTCCCTTTGAAGCGGAATCGGATGGAACCAAGAAGATGATTGCAGCCTTGCCGGTTCTGATGGTAGCATTGCAGGAAGGCCGCACAGTGGTTGTGGACGAATTGGATGCCAAGCTGCATCCGAAGCTGCTCCGGTATGTGATTCAGATGTTCAAGAATCCGGAGCTGAATAAGAAGGGCGCACAGTTGCTATTTAGCTCTCACGACCTGACCACGATGAAGAATACAGTTTTCCGCCGCGATGAAATTTGGTTTGCCGCAATGAATGACAACCATGAAAGTGAGATTTACTCACTTTATGAGTTCCGGCAGGAGGACAATACTCGCGTCAAGAGCACAGCGGCCTTTGATAAGCAATATCTGGAAGGCCGATATGGTGCAGACCCCTACCTTTCTAATATGCTGACAGGGAGGGATTGGGCATGAGTCTGAAACCTCCGAAAAAGAGTGACCTTGGAAAAAGCTGGATGAAGAATCGCCGTGATAAGGCGAGGATGATTCAGCCGGAATACCACTTGATTGCATCTGAAGGTACAGAAACCGAGCCGCAGTATTTTGGCGCAATTCAACGGATTATCAATTCTAAATACCGTGATAGAATCCAGCTAAAGGTAGAGGGCATTGGCGACAATACGGTGAATTTGTTGATGAAAGCTCGTCAATACGTTCAGAATAACGGCATTGTGTTTAAGCACGTCTGGATTGTCTATGACACAGATGATTTTCCGGCAGAAAATATCGACATGGTAGCACAGCTGTGCGAAGAATACAGTGCACAAGGTGAGACGATTTACCATGCTGTATGGTCGAACCAGTGCGTAGAACTGTGGTATTTGCTGCATTTTATGTATATGGATACTGATATTGACAGATCTCGTTACTGGCCGAAGCTGAGCGATTGGCTGAAAAACATTGGTGCAGGTGGCTACGAGAAGAACCGCCCGGATATGTATGAAGTGCTGCGGCCTTACATGGACATTGCAATTGCTAATGCAAAGCGATTGGACAAGCAGAATGAGGGACGGAAACCCTCTGAGTCAGCACCCGGAACGAAAGTCTATGAGTTGGTTGAGATGTTGAAGCCTTATCTTTCGGACACGCAGTAACTTTAACGCTGGAAATGTGTGATGTGCTTGATAAAGTGGAAAACAGAGGCATTGAAAAAGGAATCGTGAAAGGTGAGAGCTGTGGTGAAAACAAAATGGCTCTACTGGTAAAGAAGCTTCTTTGAACAAAATCGCATTGACGATGTAAAGAGGGCTTCTGAAGATGAAAAGAGTCGTTCTGAACTGATGAAAGCGCTTGGAATCAACTGAAAAATTGAAAATAGCGATGTGCCGTTGTTCCGAACGCTCTGTAATTTTGGCACCCGCCCAGGCTGCTATTAAAAACCCGAGAGCATAAGAATTTTATAGCAAATTATCGTTAAAAATCAAGCATAAAATAAGGCCCACCGTCAATTTTGGCGGTGGGCCTTATTTGTTTGTTCATGTATGAGGTGAATTGCGTTTAACACAGGGGCGCTTTACAGAAGCATCACAGATACACCTCCACGGTCAGGTCGGTCCACGCTGCACGGCGGAACTGGTGGGGCATTTTGTTGGCTTCCCGGTAACGCTTGGCGGTTTCAAAGTCGATGGTGAAGGTGAGAATGCGTTCGAACTTGGAACGTCTTACGGAATCTGGCATGGTTGAAGCGGTAGGAAATGGTCGAGGACGAGCCTATATTTAAGTGCAAAAGTATATAAGGACCCTGCAAAATATGTTCGTCAGACTGATATAGACAAGTTGCCAGAACTGATTAGGAAAATGGCTAAAAGTCGGGGGAGTTATCACGAGAAAAGATGTAGTCGAACTTTTGCGAGTATCACCACCACAGGCGTACCGTATTCTACAGAAAATGCTGGAAGAAGGGGGAATTGTACGAGAAGGCAACACTCGTGCAGCAGTATATCGTATCGCTCAAAAAGATAGGGAAGTAAAATGATAGGCCACTGCTATTTCGAATAATCTGTGATTCCTCGCCTGGATTACTCTCGTGCGTAATTGTGTAAGAGTCTGAAAAAGCAGAAAAACGCATAAAACGCAACAAGCCGCCCTGGTTTCCGTAGCAGGAAGCTGGGACGGTTTTGCATCTTGTTTTGTAAGAGGAAAGAGGGTACAATAATAGAAAAGAAAGCGTATATCAGTCGAATAAGGTGGTAGGCCTATGAAGTTTTTCGAAGTGGTTCCCAGTGAACTTTTCTCGCCGCTGGCTTCGCCCAACCGTATTTTATATGCGGATGCACTGGACGTACTGTACGCAGCATACCAAGAAAACTTGAAAATACGGGAAGATGTCTTGTATTCCATGCTGCGCGGCAGGCTGGAGCAGGAACTGGCGGATGCTACGTTTGAAGATGAAGACATTGACGAAGAGGAACTGAGGGATATCTCTGGCCGCGCTCGTTTTTTGATCCGCAAGCTGTGTAGTAGGGGGTGGTTTGAGAAAGAACGCGGGGACGACTTTGAAGAGTATATCACGATTCCTAATTACAGCAGCCGTTTGCTGGAACTATTCCACCAACTCTGCGATGATAGCCCGGCTCGTGGATATTCCTATGTGTTCGGAACTTTCTCAGTCTTAAAGACCGCCGACGACAGCAACAATGCTTACGATAAAATGACGGCTCTCTATAGTGCCTACGATAACACAACGGCGCTGATTAGCTTGTTGCAAATGGTCTATCATAATGTGAAGCATTATTTTCAGACGCAGATCGATATGCAGGATGTCAACCAGGTGCTGGCTGCACACTTTAACGACTTCGGACAAAAGGTTGTGGAGGCATATATCCGTCCGCTGAAAATCAAAGATTCAGTGCCGAAGTATCGTGTGCCCATTCAGTCTGTGCTTAGGCGCTGGGAAGAGGATGATACCTTGCTGATGGCGATGGCAAATGAAGCATTGCGTGATAAGCGGGGCAAGACATTGGAAGACTGCCGTGCCGATCTGCTGAGGAAAATTTTCTGGATCGAAGAACGCTATGACAATTTAGAGAAGGACTATCTTGAGGAAATTGATACGCAGGTCCGGCGCTATACCAGGGCAGCAACACAGAAAATCGAGAACCTGACGAACCGAGATCAAAGCGTGCGCGGCAATTTGAATGTTTTGCTGACGGCACTGTCCAGAAACCGCAGGGCGTCTGAGCTGGTGGACCAGATACAACCGGCATTTCAATTGTATGAGCAGACTTTTTTGTCAGAAAAAAGTCTGTGGTACCGTAAGCGCCCCGAAAAACGGACAAAAACCGCGTCGGTGCTGATACAAGATAATCAGGCACCGAATACGGAAGAACAGGTCAGAGCGGCACAGTTGCTGCAATCGAAATATGGCCGGGCAGCAGTAAATGCTTACGTGCAGGGATGGCTGGGAGACGCTGACATTCGTTGCTCGGAGGAGCTCTCGCTTGAAGAGGACAAGGATTATATCATGAGTTTGCTGACAATCCTTGGAAGCAAGGATGCATCTGCCGGTTATGCGGTTCAGGAACTCGATGGCATTTTTTGCAAAAATGGCTATTCAATCCCGCAAATGCAGATCCGGAGGAAGGAGAAGAAGCCGTGAATTTTGATTTTGTTACCAATGCAACGGCAAAAGAACTGGAACAATTCAAATCTGTCTGCAATCAGCTGCTCAGCCGCACATACATTGTGCGAACCATCTACCAGCCGGGAAAAGGCAGGGTGGATAACCCAGACTATCTTTTTCTATCACGGCACTATGAGGCTGTACAGGAGTACCTGAGCCTGCTGGACTGGGATTTGCGCAGGGATGAACTGAACGGATATTTTTATGTGTTGAACACAGACGAGGCTAATCGTTGCAACCTCAATAAAAAAGAAACGGCGATTTTGCTGGCATTACGGCTGATCTACGAAGAAAATATGGAGCGTTTGGGTTTGGAGCAGGATGCCGTGTGTACTGTGCGGGATGTGCTGGAAAAAGTGGTGACCGACTATCCCGTTTTTCCGGCTAAGCCGAATATGGAAGAGGTCAAACGCGCGTTTACGGTACTGGAAAACCATTCTGTGATTCAAAGACTGGAAGGAAAATTCAACCAGGGCAGCTGCAGGATCGCAATACTGCCCACCATTCTCTCTGCGGTCTCCAGCGAAAAGCTGAACTTGGTGGTGTCTGTTTTAAAAAAGGAGGAAACAGATGAAGAAGCTGAAGAAGATCCTGCTGATCAACTGGCTCTATTTCAGTAAGGAACTGATTGAAGTGGGCGACATCAATTTCCTGACCGGCAAGAACGGCGCCGGAAAGTCAACGGTTATCGATGCACTGCAGATCGTACTGCTGGGCGAGACAAATTCCCGCAATTTTAATCAGGCAGCCAACGAAAAATCGCAGCGCACATTGGAAGGCTATCTGCGCGCCGACATGGATGATAACAGCCCGTATTCCCGCCGTGGTAAGGACTTTTCTACCTATATTGTCTGCGAATTTCAGGATGAGATGGAGGGCAGCAGCTTTGTGACGGGCGTTACCTTTGACTGCCGCAGCGATGGAAGTTACCGTGATACATTCTTTATTTACACGGGGACACTGCCGGAAAATTGCTTTATTGAACAGGGCGAGGCAATGGAGACTTCTGCACTTCGCCGTTTTTTGAAGCAGAACTATGCACGGGCAGAATTTTACGATACCCAAAAAGAGTATCGCCGCAACATGCTTGCAAAGTGGAACGTCCACAACGAGCAGGTCTTACGGATGATGAAGAAGGCTGTTTCGTTCCGGCCAATTGTGGATATCCAAAAATTTATTACGGAGAACATCTGCGATATTCCGGATAAACCCAATATTGAGCTGATGCAGCAAAACATCCGGGATTATAAACGGCACGAATTGCTGGCGCAGCGTCAGCAGGAAAAGCTGGATGAGCTGCAGCAAATCAGCAGGCTGTATCAGGAGATGAACCAAGCCATAGACCGCTGCCAGATCCAGAAGTTTCTGGTACGGTGGGCCGAAAAAGAAGCTGCGCAGACAGAGATCGACCAGAGGGAATTGGAACGAACTGAATGCAAGGAGAACCTTGCAAATGTGAATGAGCAACGGGAGGAGCTTGAGCGGCAGATCGAACAGAAAGAAACGCGCCGCAGTGAGCTGGAGCTGGCCTGCAGGCAGAGCAACATTTTTCAGGAGGAAGAGCGTCTGCTCAATACGGAAAAGGCTCTGAGAGATGAGCAGAAAAAGCTGGAACAGGGTCTGCAAAATCTTGAAGCGGAGATTAAGCGGGAAGCACGGCATTTGCAGAGATTCTGTGGGAAGATACAAGAACTGGAACCGGAAGAACTTCTCATACCGGTGCAGGAAGCGGCGAACACTGCGCAGAAAGCATATGCTGTATTTACTGGTGACGAGAAGGGATTGTTTGCCCGGCCTGTGGAGTTGTTTGAAACGGGGCAGCAGGCAGCGGCCGAATTGTCGGATGCTGTCCGCAGTGCGGCTCATAAAACAGAGGATCGTATTGCAGAGCTGAAGAAGCAAGCCGATCAGAAAAGTGCGGTGCTTGCAAATCTGCGCAGGAACATAAAAGATTATCCCCATGGGCTTCTGCTGTTCAAAGACCGGCTGGAAAAGGATCTGGCGGATAAAACGGGGCATGCGGTTCCCGTTTATATTCTGGCTGATGTGCTGGAAATGGCAGATGAGCGCTGGCGTGGAGCGGTAGAAGGCTACCTAAATAACCAGAAATATTATCTGCTGGTGGAGCCGGGACGTTATCAGGATGCACTTAACATTTACGACCGGCTGAAGCAGGAAGCAGAGTACCGTGCGTTTGGTCTGGTAGACATCGGAAAACTGCGGGAAAAAGAAACACTTCGACCGCTGCCCGGCAGTCTGGCAGAAAAGGTGGAGACAGAAAACAAGCTGGCACGCAGCTATGTGGACTATCTTCTGGGTCGGGTGATATGCTGCGACACGGCAGAACAGTTGCGCTGCTATAAGACGGCAATTACGGCAGAGGGAATGCTGTATCAGGGCTATGTGGCCCGCGCACTTCGGAAGGGCTGGATGGAAGACGCCTTCATCGGGCGGCGTGCGGTGCAGCTCCGCATCGACCATCTGGAAAAGGAACTGGCCTGTCTGCAGGAAGAGCTGCGGCATTGGCAGCCGCTCCAGAAGCAGCTGACCGGCCTGCAAGAGCCGCTTTTTACCCAAAGATTCGTCCGAATCGATGTGGCGCAAAAGCAGGAGGACTACCAGCGCGTTCAGACGATCATCAAGGAAATCGCAGAAGTCAAAAATCAGCTTTCCCAGCTGAATCTGTTCTGGTTGGATGAGCAGCGGCGCATCATTGAACAGTTGAAAGAAGAGATCCTTGCATTCAATAAGGAAAAAGATGCGAAAAATGTGCAAAAAGGAAAGTTGGAAGGCCGCATCCATCAGCTGGAATATGAGATCTTGCCGGAAAAATACCAACGGTATGAGGCCATCGAAGATGTTTTGAACGAGGAGTTCACGAAGGAATACCGAGAAACCATCGGCGTTCCCCGCTATCGGCAGGAGCTTGTCCGCTTGAAAAAGGCAGATGTCATCCGCAAGAACTTCGGCGACAGTTTGGCGCAGAGCACAAAGGCGATGGACGGGGCTCAGAAGAAACTGCTTGCAGCACGCAGAGAATATGCAGAACGGTTCAAACCCTGTGCATTCCAGATCGAGGTGATGGATAACACCGAATACGAGGAAGAACGGCGTACTCTGCAGGAAAGCGAGCTGCCCCGATACAAAGAAAAGATCCGGGCGGCACGGGAAAGCGCAATGGAGCAATTCCAGAACGATTTCCTTGCCAAACTAAAATCCAGCATCGACCAGGTGCAAGAACAGGTGCACAATCTGAACAAGGCCCTGCGCCAGGCACAATTTGGCACAGACAAGTACCAATTCCGCGTAGGGCCAAACCCGGATTATCTGGATTACTATAACATGATCACGGCAGATGAACTGATGGAAGGCGAATCCGGTCTATTCGCACTGCCCTTTCAGCAAAAATACGGCCCATTGATCGAAAAACTGTTCAGCCAGATCACAATGGCAGACGATACGCAGCTCAATGCCCGCAAACAGAGCGAACTGCAGGAGAATATCGTCCGCTATACAGACTTCCGGACGTATCTGAAGTTTGATTTGGAAACGACCGATCAGAACGGTTCCAAGCAGCTGCTTTCTCAAACACTGAATATGAAGTCCGGTGGCGAAACACAAACGCCATTCTATATTGCGGTGCTGGCCTCGTTTGCCCAGCTGTACCGCGTCAACGACGCTACCCGTTTTGGTAATACGGTGCGTCTGGTGGTGTTCGACGAAGCTTTCAATAAAATGGATAGTGACCGGATTACGGAGAGTGTACTCCTTCTCCGAAAGATGGGGCTGCAGGCGATCATCTGTACGCCGCCGGATAAGATCTCGGACATTATGCCCATTGCAGACCGTACATTATTAGTGGACAAATCCGGATACCGGATGCATATCATTCCATTTGGAAAGGAGATGCAGAATGAAGGAAGCACAGGTGATCCTGAATCGTCTGCTGGATAAGTTTGAAAACAGTAAGCATCTTTCTGAACCCAACACATCCAGACGTCGGGTAATGCTGCGCATTGATAAAAGGGAGTTGCCGGAGTATCAATACGAAGATGCGGTGGTTCGGGATGCTTACAATATTGCAGCGCGGGAGCTGGAGCAGCAGGCTTTGGTGCGTCTGGAATGGGCGAGAAAGCAGAGCGTTCTCTCCTGCATTGTGCTGGATCTGGAACGGGTCGCACAGTGCTATGAATGCGCCGACAGAGTGCATCCGCGAAAAAAGGCAGAAGAGGTTACAAACATCATCATGCAGAAGCTGGCAGACAATCCTGTTCCATGGATCACGGCATGGAGGGATGCTGTATGTGCTCAGGTGCGGAACAGCATGAAAGTGCCGACGTATTGCAGGGGAAACGACGGTCTGCTGCAGGAGCTTTTGCTCACGTTTCAACGGTATGCGGAGCTGTCCGGCAGTGTGACGATGCGTGCATTCAGCAGCCAGTGTTTTCACGATACCAAGTATTTTGAGCGAAATGTACGGGAGCTGTTTCTTACCATTGCACGAAAGTACAATACCCAACTGGCGGCGGCTTGTACAGAAGCGGAACTTGGTGAGCGGGATCAGCTTGCATTTCTGGGAATCTATGCCCGCCCGGAGCTTTACGAACTCTCGGGCGATTGCGCAATCTGCTTGAAGAAGGGAGAACTACGGCTCAGCGCAGCAGAACCTTATGGATTGGCTTTGCCCAGTACACTTGTGTCAGAGATTGTGGACATTGGACTGAAAAACATCTGCTGCATTACCTTTATCGAAAATAAAACGAACTATGATGAATATTTGCTGGCGGAAAAACAGCCGGAAGAACTTGTTGTTTATCACGGCGGCTTTCTGAGCCCGCAGAAGAAAAAAATTTTTGAAAAACTGGCTGTTGCGGCAGGGGAAACCATGCAAATTCGATTCTGGGCGGATATTGATCTGGGCGGTTTTTGTATGTTTGAAAACCTGCAAACGGTGTTCCCACAGCTTGAACCCATGCGTATGGAAGGGCGCTTTGTGGAACAGTACCACAAAAATGGCCTGAAGCGGCCGGAGCAGTATCTGAAGAAGCTGAAGGAAGAGCGGAATGCGGGAAAACATACGCTGTTTGTTGATGCAATTGATAAGATTTTGCAATATGGGGTCACAATCGAACAAGAAACATTTCTGGAGTAGAATTCGTGCGAAGATAAAAACGCTTGTTGCCCCATAAAAACGTACTATTATTCTTTCCAACGCTCTGCAATTTTGACATCCGCTCAGGCTGCAATTAAGTCTCCCCGGAAATAAAATCTGGTAGGACAAAGAAGATAAAAGCTCTTGGCTTCTGTAATGGAGGCCAAGAGCTTTTTGCATCTTGTTTTGTAAGCTGAAAGAGGGTACAATGATAGCAGAAGTACGCACATCGATGAGGTGATAAGATGCTGAACATTTTTTACGGTGATATGAAGGAAGCGGTGTACAATACGGCTTCTTATTTCAAATACGATTACGAGGAAGACTGGATCGTTGACCCGATGGTCAAGGAAATGATTCAGGATGTGGATAAGTCTACCGTTATCGACAGTGGTGTAATTGACAGCCCGGTCTTGGGTAAAATTCCACCGATTGGTTTGTCTGGTGGCGTAAAGACACTGATTTTGGTAAAGTTTGAGCCGGAGAAAGTGTTCAATGTATCGACTTGTGGCGACAACTGTGCAAAGTGGCTGCTCAAAATTGCAGAGCAGGAGGATCGCACGGTGAATTTGCGTCACCTGATGGATTTTGGCAAAAAGCCGTTTACAATAAAAGTGCTGAATACGAATCAAATCGTTCACAGTATGGAAGAGCTGATTTTGGCCGCAGGTGAGTTTGTGTAAAGGGGCTGACAGAAATGAAAGGCATTCATAAAGTGGTCGTTGGCACAAAGTACCTGAAATATGAATTTGAACTGCGGCGCAACTTAACTATCATTCGCGGGGATAGCGCAACGGGTAAAACGACCCTCGTGGATATGATCCGTACCCATATGAACGATGGAGAAAGTGGGCCGGTCACTCTAAATTGTGATAAGCGCTGCTATGTGGTAGAAGGAAATCTTTGGAAGGGACAGCTCGACAACATTCAGGATAGCATTGTTTTTATCGATGAAGGCAACGAGTTTGTCAAGACCAAAGATTTTGCACGTGCGATTCAGCAGACGGATAACTATTATGTTATCGTAACGCGGGAGGGCTTGCCAGCTCTGCCATACAGTGTGGAAGAAGTGTATGGTATCCGAACCTCTGGAAAGTATGGCTCACTGAAACAGAGTTACCACTCGTTCTATCGAATTTACCCAGATAGCACGACTAAAAATATTAAACCGGAGAAGATTCTGACGGAGGACAGCAATTCAGGACATCAGTTTTTTGAGGCAGTTTGTGCAGAACATCAAATGCATTGTGATAGCGCAAATGGAAAATCTAATGTGTTTTCTTATTTGAAGGCCCATAAGGATGAGAAGATTTTAGTGATTGCAGATGGCGCTGCCTTTGGCCCGGAAATGGATAGGGTGTTGCAGTTGGTGCTGACAAGAGAGAATCTGGAACTCTATTTGCCAGAATCTTTTGAATGGTTAGTACTTTCTTCTGGAATCCTGAAAGATACGGAGGTTGCACAGATTTTGCAGACACCGTCTGACTACATCGACAGCAAGGAATATTTTAGCTGGGAGCGTTACTTTACGGCGCTTCTGACGGAGAAAACGGCTGGAACATATCTGAATTATACCAAGAAAACGCTGAATGAGGCCTATCTGAGGGATGGTGTGAAAAACGCGATTTTGGGACAGATGCAGAAAGTCGAATTGAAATAAAATCAAAAGAAAGTGGAATCGTAATGAGGATACAGTATACATTAAAGGTTTATCCGGCAGGGCTTGGGCGCAGCGTATACAGAACGATAACCATCTGTGGTACGGATACACTGGATCAGCTCTGCATGGCGATTTTGAATGCATTTGATTTTACGGCAGAGCATCTGTATGAATTTTGCATGGACAACAAGATGTACAGCGAAGACTGCTATCGATTCAATCCGATGGAAGATGGCCTATTTGACGAAGATGATGCAGAAGGAACCGATATTGCATTGGATGAACTGGGGCTGATCGAAGGACAAAAATTCTCGCTCCATTATGACTTTGGCGATGATTGGATGTTTGCCATCCGTGTGATGAAAATAGAAGAAGTAAAAAACATCGCAAGCCGATGCTGCTCAACTCAAAAGGAAGCGTTGAGCAGTACCCGGAGGGAGAAGAATGATGCCCAACGCTCTGTAATTTTGGCACCCGCCCAGGCTGCTATCAAGAACCCCCGCAAGTAATTGCGTGAGCGCTTGAAAAAGCACAAATAAAACAAACGAACCGCCCCGGTTTCCGTAACAGGAAGCCGGGGCGGTTTTTGTGTTGCAACGTACAGGAAAAGCAGAAAATATCTTTTACAGAAAGGACAAGCAAACTGTCCAACAGGATCGTTATAATAGACAGACAAAAGGGCATAAACGCCATCAAAGGAGAGTGCACAATGAAAAAAATATGGATGTTTCTGCTGGGCGCGGCATTTGCCGCCGAACTGTTTCTGCTTGTCTGCATGGCAAGCAGAAGTGCATCACCGCGTCAGGTAATGTACACTTTTAAGGATGATGTATGGGATGTGATCTATCGGCTGAACCGCAGATGGAATTTGTGAGAAAAGCACTTGGCTTTTTGGAGGATGGACAGACAAGCTGTCCATCTTTTTTTGTATACTGGGGTTGTGCAAAAGAGACAAAAATTTTGCAGCTGTTTCACAAAACAACAAAATTTCACACAAAGAATTGCGACTGTTGTTGCACTGTGTTACAATGAGCAGAGAAGGAGAATGAGCCGTGCGTAATAGTAGATTAGACCGTATACTCTATATCCAGCAGGTGCTGGTACAGGGCGGGGTGCTGAATAAACAGCAGACGGCTGACCGCTTCGGTGTCAGCGAGAAAACCATCCAGCGCGATCTTGATACCCTGCGCAGCTATTTTGCAGACAGCGAGCCGCGCCGGGAGATCTTATACAACTCCGCAAAGGGCGGCTATCTGCTGGATGACACGCTTTCCCGCTTCCTCACCAGCAGCGAGATTCTGGCGGTATGCAAGATTTTGTTGGAAAGCCGTTCCATGGTCAAGGAGGAAATGTTCCCCATTCTGGACAAGCTGGTGCAGGTGTGCACCCCGCTGGACCGGTTGAATCAGGTGAAAGACCTCATCAGCAACGAACGCTTCCATTACGTTGAGCCGCAGCACGGCCGGAAGTTCATTGAGAGCCTGTGGGAGATCGGCACGGCAGTAGAAAATCACAATGTTATGGAAATTACCTACTGCCGCACCCATGACGGCGAGAGCCGTGTGCGCACCATTGAGCCGGTGGGCATCCTGTTCAGTGAGTATTATTTCTATCTGGCAGCGTTCATCGAGGGCATCGACAAGGATAAGCATTTCCAGAACCCGCAGGATAACTCCCCGACGATTTACCGCATCGACCGTATCCAGAACTATAAGACCCTCGATCGGCACTTTGCCCAGCGCTATACCGATCGCTTTCAGGAGGGCGAGATGCGCAAGCGCATCCAGTTTATGTACGGCGGCGAGTTGCAGACCATCCGGTTCGAGTATACCGGGCCAAGTCTGGAATCCGTTCTCGACCGACTGCCCACTGCAAAGGTTTTGCAGGTGACGGAAAAGGGCTGGATCGTGGAAGCGGAGGTGTTTGGTACGGGCATTGAGATGTGGGTAAGAAGTCAGGGAGACTATGTGCGAATCATAAAACCATAAGGAGCAATCAGAAATGAGTAAAGTCCAGGTAGAAGTATATTTTACGGATAAACTGGAATCCATCCGTGTGAATCAGTGGCAAATGGAAATTCCCAATGCTATCCGGAAAAAACCAATGGTTGAATGGTTTAAACCGGCGTCCGGCCGGGTGAAATGGGCTGGACTGGAAGCAGAAATCAAGGAGATGGCTTTCAGCAATGAGAAAAATGCTGTGTACAGCTTCCTGTTCAATGGGCCGGAAGATAAAAAGCGAGAATTCATGGGCTTCGTGGAGAGCTTTTGTCTGGGGGAGGAAGCGCAGCAGGAAACGCAGGAGGAAACCGAGCAGGACTATCTGCAGGATGCCAGTGATTTTCAGCAGGTTGGCAATGCCGAGATGGCGTTTCAACGCTACATGGTTGCGGCCAGTGATTACGGACACCCAGAGGCACAACTGGAAGTGGCACGGTGTTACCAGAACGGTATTGGTGTAGCAAAGAATGCGGAAAATGCCGTTGTGTGGTATAAAAAATCTGCCGAGCAGGGTAATGCGGAGGCGCAGTGCGCACTGGGCGAGTGCTATTATCAGGCTCGGGGCGTTGAAAAGGACGACAAAGAGGCCCGCAGATGGTACGAAGCGGCGGCAACTCAGGAAAATGCAACAGCGCAGTATATGACCGGGCGGCTGTATGCGGAACTCTCGTACAATGAGGCGGCTGTAAAGTGGTACACCAAAGCGGCAGAACAGGAATGTCCAGAAGCGCAATATGAATTGGGCGATTGCTATAGTTATGGTATAGGCGTCGCAAAAGACTTGGAACAGGCATTTGAATGGTATAAAAAAGCGGCTGAACAAGGAAATGCAACAGCTCAATGTAGTCTTGGATACTGCTATGAAAACGGCATTGGCGTAGAAAAAGACGTCATTAAGGCGACAGAATGGTATCAAAAATCTGCGGAGCAAGGCGATTGTACGGCTCAATGTAATCTTGGATACTGCTATGAAAACGGCATTGGCGTAGAAAAAGACGACATTAAGGCGACAGAATGGTATCAAAAATCTGCGGAGCAAGGCAATTGTAGGGCACAATGTAATCTTGGCTATTGCTATGCCAATGGAAAAGGCGTGGAAAAGAACAGCGCGAAAGCAGTTGAATGGTACCGCAAATCTGCAGAACAAGGCTATGCAATGGCACAATGTAATCTTGGCTATTGCTATGACATTGGAGAAGGCGTGGAAAAGAACAGCGCGAAAGCAGTTGAATGGTACCGTAAGGCGGCAGAAAATGGAAATGCAGCTGCGCAAAAGAATCTTGGGGGGTGTTACGAATATGGTAGAGGTGTTGCGTTATCAAAAGCAGCCGCAGCGGAGTGGTACCGGAAAGCTGCAGACCAGGGCGATGTAGATGCACAGTATAAACTTGGTTTGTTCTATGAAAATGGATATGGCGTGGCACAAAACAAAGAAGAGGCAGTAAAATGGTACCGGAAATCAGCAGAGCAAGGATACGCAGACGCTCAATATAATCTAGCAGAACTTTTGTATAATGTAGCAGGATTTTTGTCGTGGAAAGATGGAGAAGAGGCATTCAAATGGTATCAGAAAGCTGCGAAACAAGGCCACGCAGGTGCACAGGATAGTCTGGGCCTTTGTTATGAGGAGACGGATATGGAGATGGAGATATATTGGGGTATGGGTATGGGTGTTGAGAAAGACTCAGCCAAGGCAGTGGAGTGGTACCGGAAAGCTGCAGAGCAAGGTCTTGATTCAGCGCAGTACCATCTAGGCCGTTGTTATGAGGGGGGTAAGGGTGTGACGAAAGACCTTACGAAGGCGGCGGAGTGGTACCAGAAAGCTGCAGAGCAAGGTCTTGGTTCAGCGCAGTACCAGCTAGGCCGTTGTTATGAGGGGGGGTATGGCGTGACGAAAGACCTTACGAAGGCGGCGGAGTGGTACCGGAAAGCTGCAGAGCAAGGTCTTGGTTTAGCGCAGTACCATCTAGGCCGTTGTTATGAGGGGGGTCATGGCGTGACGAAAGACCTTACGAAGGCGGCGGAGTGGTACCAGAAAGCCGCTGATAAAGGCTATGATAAAAAGCTACAGGGCTGCGACGTGGGCTCTGCCGTCGCAGCAGGTGCGGCACTGGCTGTGACGGGCCTGATATGGAAAATTTTGAGGGGTTAACAGCAGAAAGGAAAATAAATCATGGCAGACGAGCTTGAGGTGCTTGAAAAACAACAGCTTTCCGCGCAGCGGTCGCTGCATGACCTGACGGACCAGCTGACCCTTGCAGACCATCTGGTGTATAAAAAATATCTGACGGAACTGCAGAACTATGGCATGGTGGAGCTTTCGCAGAAGATGCTGGAGGTGCAGGATCCCGCTCAGTGTATCCGAATGTTCCAGCTGAAGAAACTGACCCTGAAAAAGGGCGAGGATATGTTCCAGAAGCTTTCTACGGTGTACTATTCCAGCATGGCACAAGGCTGTAGTCTGGCGGTGATGATCGATGTGCCGGAAGGAAATGCCGGTGCCAATATCTATCTGGGCGTTCGCGAGGATCCCCTGAAACAGAGCATGAAGAGCCGCAAGCTGGAAATTTCCAGCAAGGCGTTGCAGAAAGTGCTGCTCTCCAACTTCCCCGGTTCCGATATAAAAGGCATTTCTCCGGAGGCGGGAAAAAAACTGTTGGAAGAAGCCTTTGGCGAAGAGCAGGAGGCGGTGGCCTCAGTGTCCTGTGTGGCAGCGCTGCGCGATAAGTCTAAAACGGAAGATAAAGCCTTTGTGCAGGGCATCGAGCGCTTTATGGACGCGATGGAAGGAGAAAAGTATACTGCGCTGTTTTTGGCAGAACCTGTTTCCAATGAAACGCAGGCGGCTATCCGCAGCGGGTATGAAAATCTGTACAGCACTCTTTCGCCCTTCCGCAAGAATACATGGTCTTATACCGAGAACCAGAGTACTGCTGTGATGGAGAGCCTGTGCAGTGGAACTTCCCATACCATCAGCGATACTGTCAGCACGACTACAACGGACGGTACGAACCAGTCCTCTTCGGTGACGGACGGCACACAGAAAACGAAAGGGGTCAGCGGCGGTATCAACGGCGGTGTCGGCAGCAGCTTCGGCACCTCGGTCACAAAAATCTCGCCGGTGGCTGGCGGCATTGCAGGCATTCTGGGTCTGGGCGGCTTGGCAGCTTCGGCCCTGATTCCGGGCGCGGGGGCCGTCATCGGCCCGCTGCTTGGAACGGCGGGCAGGGCCATAGGAGGCATGACGCCAGCCAGAACGGCTTTCAACAGCATCGCCCGGAACATCGGCGGCTCCATGGGCGTCAATGCTTCGTGGGGCACCAGTCACTCTACCACCGAACAGACCGGTACTTCGCACAGCACCTCCGATGGAACATCGCATGGAACATCGGACACCACCAGCCAGCAGGAGAGCCACGGCACAACGGACACCCGCGGCACGGGCCGTACTCAGCAGGTGGAACTGTGCAATAAATCGGTGGAGGAACTGCTGGAACGCATTGAAAACCAGCTCAAGCGTGTAAAGGAAAGTGAAGATTATGGCTGCTATAACTGTGCAGCGTATTTCCTTTCGTCTACTCAATCCACAGCACTTTTGGCGGCCAACACTTACCGCGCATTGATGGTAGGCGAGGGCTCCTCGGTGGAGAGCGGTGCCGTCAATGTGTGGAAGAACAATGAGGCAGAAGTGGCACAGCTGCGGGAATATCTCAAGCGGTTCATGCAACCGGTCTTTGCTCGCCCGCTATGGGAGAATGCGCCGGATAGTCTGCTTTATACACCTGCAACGCTGGTCAGCGGGCGGGAACTGCCGATGCACCTTGGCTTGCCCACCCGCTCAGTGCACGGCTTGCCGATTATTGAGCACGCGGAGTTTGGCCGCAATGTGCCGGATGAGGCGATGCCGGATGAGGACAAGATGAATCTGGGCAAGATTTACCACATGGGCAAAGAGGAAGCGGCAGGACTGATCCTGAATCGGCAGGCAATGGCTTCCCACACGTTCATCACTGGCTCGACCGGCACAGGCAAATCCAATGCGGTCTACCATCTGCTGGATGAGATCACAAAGAACGGACAAACGACGTTTCTTGTGGTGGAACCGGCCAAGGGCGAATACAAGAATGTGTTCGGCAATTGTACAGATGTGCAGGTGTTTGGTACAAACCCCAGAGAAACGCCGCTGCTGCGCATGAACCCCTTTGCATTCCCTGAGAATATCCATATTCTGGAACATATTGACCGTCTGGTGGAGATATTCAACGCCTGCTGGCCGATGTATGCAGCCATGCCAGCGGTGCTGAAGGATGCTATTGAGCGCAGCTATCAGAAAGTAGGCTGGGATCTGCGCAATTCTGAGAGCGAGAAGGGAATTTTCCCAACCTTCTTTGACCTGCTGGATATTCTGCCGGGCGTCATTGAAGAGTCGCATTATTCCAAGGATACCCAAAGCGATTATGTGGGCGCATTGTGCACCCGCGTAAAGTCTCTGACAAACGGTATTTATGGAAGTGTGCTTTGCGCAGAAGATGCGCTGAGCGATGCTGAAATGTTCGATCAGAATGTGATCGTAGATTTGAGCCGAGTGGGCTCTATGGAAACGAAATCGCTGCTGATGGGCATCTTGGTGATGAAGTTACAGGAATACCGGATGTGCAGCAGCGGGATGAACAGCAGGCTTCGCCATGTCACAGTGCTGGAAGAAGCGCACAACCTGCTGCGCAAGACCTCGGCAGAGCAATCACAGGAAGGTGCAAATTTGCAGGGCAAGTCGGTGGAAATGCTGGCAAATGCCATTGCGGAAATGCGTACTTATGGTGAGGGTTTTATCATTGAAGACCAGGCACCCGGACTGCTGGATATGTCGGTCATCCGCAACACGAACACAAAAATTATTCTGCGCCTGCCGGACGAAGAAGATCGCAAGCTGGTAGGCAAGTCTGCCGCCCTGAAGGAGGCACAGATCGACGAATTGTCCAAGCTGCCGCTGGGTGTGGCTGCCGTTTACCAGAACGAGTGGCCGGAGGCGGTGCTCTGCAAGATTGAGGCGTATCCCATGCCGGAAAATGCTGTTTACCACAAGCCTTCAAAAATGCCGCATGAAATCAACGCAGAGTTTGTATTCGGACAACTGGCAGTGGGCAAAGAGCTGGAACCGCTGAGCATTTCGGAGATGGAGCAGCTGAAGCTCTGGCTGAAACGCCATGAGACTGTGCTGAAGCCGGAGGACGACCGCTACTTGGAACGGGTCTTTGCAGGCGGAGAACTGGATGTGGCTAAGACTCGGAAAGCTGTGTTCGATTTCTTTGGTGGGATCGGTACAGTCGTTGATTACTGTGCCGCAGCTAAAAAATCGCTCACACCCCGTAAAGAATTTCTGGAACAGCTGCAGGGACAGTACGGCCTGAAAGCTGCTGCTGCAGACTGGGTGCTAAATAGCGTGATAAGCATGGGCATGAGCCTGAACCCGGATGCAAAGGCTGTAGATAATCTAAGGACGAATTTTGAACAGCAGGGAGGTCGTGTGCTGTGAGGCGAGAAATCTCAGAAGCGAAACCGATGGAAGCAAAAACGCACATTGGGTTGGATGATGTCGTCAAACGGTCATTTGAGTGTCTACAGAAAGGCGTGACAGAAAAGGCAGAAGAAAAACTGGATGCTGCTACGGAAAAGTCATTTGCAGAGCTAGAAAAAGAGCTGGAATACAAAAATAACGATGATGGAATGCCGTACCGTATGGAGCAGGATCTTTTGTCGGATGCAGAGTATAAAAGAAACGGATATGAGTACACTACCGATCACCTTGGAAGGCTGTTTACAGCCGAAGGAGACCTGCATCTGAAAGAGCATGATGGTCGTCTGCAAATTAAAGACAGCATCCATGACATTGGAAAAGGATATGAAAAAAGTACCGATGATCGAGGTCATGCAATTGCAGATCGCTTTGATGGGGCAAACGATTTGGAAAATCTCATTCCGCAGGATTCTGGACTAAATCGGAACGAATTCAAAAATTTTGAGAATAAACTGGCACAGGAAGTGGAAGCTGGGAAAAAAGTCAATCTGAAATTGGAGATGCATTATCCGGGAGACTCCTTCCGCCCGGATGCCATTACTGCTGTGACAACGATTGACGGAAAGCAGGAAGTTAAAGTATTTCTGAACGATTAGTATTTATAAGTCCACTGCACTTTCAAGTTATTACAATCTCGGTCGATTGCACATACAATACAAGTATCACTTCACAAAACGGAGGGTACTTGTACTATGGTGGACTACGCCGACATCGGAAAACGTATTCGTGCCTGCCGCCTTGCAAAGGGCATGACGCAGGAGCAGCTGGCCAATGAGGTCGGCGTGGTAGTTACGCACATCAGCCATATCGAGACGGGCAACTCGGTGCCCAGCCTGAAAACGCTGATCGACATCATCAACGCACTGGACTGCTCCGCAGACGAGCTGCTGTGCATCGAGATCAAAAAAGCAAAGCCGGTGTTCGACAGCTGGATGACCGAACAGCTTGCAGATTGCTCTGCCGATGAGGCAAAGATCATCAAAGAAACGGTGGTCAGTCTGAAAAAATCGCTCCGAAAAGTGTACGGAAAGTCCTCTAAATACAGATATGACTAAAATTTCAAAAACTAAATGTCAGTTGATAGGTATTGAGTGTCTGAAAGAACACCAATAAACAGAATGAACCGCCTCGGTTTCCATAGTAGGAAGCCGGGGCGGTTTTTTATACAAAAAAGAGATCGTTTTTTATAGCTTTGATGAATTGGCGCAGAGTCATTGACAGCAGAAGGGCAGAAGCGTATCTTTGGAACAGAAGGCAGAACAGGGCCATAAATAGCAGTTTTCTTTACCTTGCAAGGACACTTTCGTTTTGATGAGGCACGACCCGGTGTGCCGCTTTTTTCATTTGCGGAGATAAAATGCAAAAAGTACGGATTATAGTACACATTATCTGCTATGCTCGGTACACGGAAAGCACACACCGGAAAAGGAGCAAAAATGCGCTGGACGTTGAATAAAACAAGGCTTTTGGCCGGTAAAACGGACCCGGAGAATACCAGCCTGTGGCTGCCGCTCTGGATGCACCTGTGGGATACGGCGGGCATCATGGAGCGGCTGGTCCGGCAGTGGCTCCCGGAAAGTGCAAAACGGGCCATGGGCTTTGAGCGCGAGGAAGCGTTGCTCGCGCATGCCCGGTTTCTGGGCGGGATCCATGATATAGGCAAGGCTACGGTAGCCTTTCAGGCAAATATCCTGCGCACTCTGCCGGAGGCGCGGCAGCGGCTGGAAATGTTGACGCCGCTGGACTGTCCTGAACAGAACCGCCGGGAGTCGCCGCATGCCCGGGCGGGAGAGGCAATTCTGCTGTGGGATGATTGTCCCGGCGGGCTAGCCTCCATTGTGGGAGCGCATCACGGCAGGCCACAGAGCTGCGCGGCGGTCGATGATCAGTTAGAGGGTTGGGAGAGCAACTACTACCCCAAGGGACAAAAAAAGGTCTGGCAGGGCTTTTGGACAGAACTGCTCATGACTGTTTTGCAGGACTGCGGCTTTGATGATACGACGGAACTGTACGACCTGGACCCGCAGGAGGAAGTGCTTCTGACCGGACTTCTGATCATGGCAGACTGGATCGCCAGCAATACGGAATACTTCCCCCTGATCCCGGTAGAGGAGCTGGGCAGCATGCAGGATTACCCGGCGCGGGTGGACAGGGCTTGGGAAAAGCTGGCCCTGCCCTTCCCGTGGGAGGCACAGCCGGGCATCGCAGACCCGCAGGAGTTTGCGGTGCGGTTCGGCTTTGCGCCCAATGCGGTGCAGAGGGCTGTTCTGGAAGCTGCAGATACCGCAGCGGAACCGGGCATTCTGATTTTGGAAGCACAGATGGGCGTGGGCAAAACCGAGGCGGCGCTGGCCGCTGCGGAGATCATGGCCAGCCGGTTCGGGCTGGGCGGTGTCTTTTTCGGGCTGCCCACACAGGCCACGGCAAACGGCATCTTTCCCCGGCTGCTTGGCTGGGCAGACACGCAGTCTGAGGAGACGCTGCCGCAGGCTATAAAGCTGGCGCACGGCATGGCAGAACTGAACGAGAACTATTTGCGGTTACAGGGGCGCGGGGTGCAGCTGGAGGAAGATGCGCAGGAAGAGCATCGGGTACAGGTACACCAGTGGTTTCGAGGAAACAAACAGGTACTGCTGGCAAACTTCGTGATTGGCACAGTGGATCAGCTGCTGCTGGCGGCACTTGCCCAGAAGCACGTTATGCTGCGGCATCTGGGACTTGCGGGCAAGGTGGTCATTATTGATGAGTGCCACGCCTACGATACCTACATGAACTGCTATCTGGACCGGACACTGGAATGGCTGGGCTGGTATAAGGTGCCGGTCATTCTGCTTTCGGCCACCCTGCCCGCCCGGCGGCGCACAGAGCTGGTCGAGGCCTACCAGCAGAAAAAGGCTGCCCCGGACGCCCCATGGGAAACCAGCTGCGGCTATCCGCTGCTGACATGGACGGATGGCGCAGAGGTAAAGCAAACGGCCATCCCATCGGACGCACCCGGTCAAACGGTGCAGCTGACCACGCTCACAGAGCCGGAGCTGCCCGCGCTGCTGCGCCGGAAACTGGTCGAGGGCGGCTGCGCGGGGGTGATCGTAAACACGGTCAAAAAAGCGCAGAAGATCGCACAGCTGCTGCGGGAAAGCCTGCCGGACAAAGAGGTGCAGCTGTTCCATGCGCAGTTCCTGATGCCGGACCGTGCGGCGCGGGAAAACCAGCTGATGGCACGCATTGGCAAGGGCTCTGCACCGGAGTGCCGGAACGACCTGATCGTGGTGGGCACGCAGGTGATGGAGCAGTCGCTGGACATTGATCTGGACGTTCTTGTCACAGAGCTTTGCCCCATGGATCTGCTGCTGCAGCGTATCGGGCGGCTGCACCGCCACCACCGCAGCCGCCCCGCTCCGTTGCAGCAGGCCTGCTGCGCGGTGCTGGACACCGGGGAAGATGCCTTTGACGCGAGCAGCGAGGCGGTATATGGACAGTGGATGCTCTGGCGCACCCGGAACTTTCTGCCCCGGAGCATTCGGCTGCCGGAGGAGATCTCTCCGCTGGTGCAGCGGGTCTACGGCTGGGAGCGGGAAGTTCCCGGCGGGGCGCAGGGTGAGGAAATGCGCTGCGTATATGAGCAGACACAGGAGAAAAAGAAAGCACGCGCCGAGGCGTACCTTGTGCCGCAGCCGGAAACGCACCGGCTGGCGCAGCTGAACACGCTGGACGACTGGATGCAGAACGAGGGCGCCCGCTCCGACCCGGCAGCCCGGGCGGCAGTGCGGGACGGCGACCCCTCGGTAGAGGTGCTGGTAATGCAGTGCCGGGCAGACGGCAGCATCCACTTTCTGCCGTGGCAGGAGGGCGGCAGTGCCGTAGCTGCCGACAGCCCGCCCCCACCGGAAACGGCACTGAAGATCGCCCGGCAGAAGCTGCGGCTCCCGGCGGTGTTCGGCAAGGCGTGGAAGGTGGACGGGGTCATCCGGGAGTTGGAAGCGGACAACCGCAGCCGCCTTGCGGCGTGGCAGCTGTCGCCGCTGCTGCACGGAGAACTGATCCTGCTGCTGGATGAAAACCTGACTGCCCGGCTTGCGGGCATGGAACTTTGTTATGACCGTGAAAACGGCCTGTATTACCAAAAGGAGGAGACGGATGAAGGAAATTGAATTCAACTTGCTGACCGAACCGTGGATACGGGTGCGGCTGCGGGACAACACGGTGCGGGAGGTGTCCCTGACCGAGGCGCTGGTGTCGGCGCAGGATTATGCGGACCTTGCGGGCGAGATGCCCACCCAGAACGCCGCCGTGCTGCGGCTGCTGCTGGCGGTGCTGTTCACCGTGTTCTCCCGGGTGGATGCAAAGGGAGAGTCCCGCCCACTGATGCAGAGCGATGATGCACTGGAGCGCTGGAGCGCACTGTGGCAGCTTGGGCATTTCCCGGCAGAGCCTGTCCGGGATTATCTGGAGCAGTGGAAGGACCGCTTCTGGCTGTTCCACCCGACACACCCCTTCTGGCAGGTGCCGCAGGCAAAGATCGGCACGGAATACGGTGCGGCCAAACTCAACGGTGAAATGTCGGAAAGCAGCAATAAACTCCGGCTCTTTCCGCTGTATGCGGGGCAGAGCAAGGATCAGCTGAGCTATCCGCAGGCGGCGCGGTGGCTGCTGTGTGTGAACGGCTATGATGACACCTCCGCAAAGCCAAAAGGAAAGGGACTTCCGTCCGTAGGAGCCGGGTGGCTGGGCAAGATCGGTTTTATTCAGGCACAGGGCGATAATCTGTACGAGACCCTGATGCTGAACCTGACACTGCTGCGCGACGGTCGGGAATGCTGGGGCGAAAGCAAGCCCTGTTGGGAATTGGAAGTACCAAAGAGCACGGAACGGACAGAAATTTGCTGCCCGGATAACCCGGCACAGCTGCTCACCCTGCAATCCAGAAGGCTGTTGCTGCACAGGACAGGGGAGAATGTGGATGGGTTCTGTCTGCTGGGAGGAGATTTCTTCCCCAGAGAAAACGTCTTTGCCGAACAGATGACCATCTGGCGCACGATGCCAATCAAGAAAAATGAACCGGTGGTGTTTGTGCCCTGCCGTCATGACCCGGCCAAACAATTCTGGCGGGAGTTCCCGGCGGTCTTTTGTCAGGACAGCGGGCATCGCCCGGGCATTGTATGCTGGATCGAAAAGTTGCAGGAAAAGAGATTGAAACTTCTGGATCCCCGCAGAAAGGTACATTTCCGCATCTCCGGTGTCCAATATGGCGATAAGGACTTTTTGGTAAATGATTCTTTCAGCGACAGCCTGACCTTTCAGGCAGGGATTCTGGATGAGATAGGGCGCCCATGGCAGAGCCGGATCGTCAGAGAAATCGAGCGCTGTGAACAGACAGCGGCGCTGATCGGGCGTTTTGCGCAGGAACTGGCAATTGCCGCCGGTGACCGGAATGAAAATGCAGGCGGCGCGGTTCGTGCACAATTCTACTTTGCGGTGGATCAGCCTTTCCGGCAGTGGCTGCAGGCAGTGGACCCGGAACAGGACGACCCGGATGAGGCAGCACTGCGCTGGCAGACACGGGCGCGCAGCATCGCGGAAAAGCTGGGAAAGCAGATGGTGATGGAGGCCGGAAATGCCGCCCTAAAGGGACGCCGCATTGTGGTGGATAAGGATAAAAAGACCGAGCGCACCATTCTGTATACCGCGCCAAAGGCCTATAATCATTTCCGCACAAGGCTTTGGGAAATCTATCCCAAAACAGAACCATAAAGGGGGAATTGTATGAAAACACAGGACGTCAAACTGTATGCGGCGCAGCAGCTGCACAGGCTTCAGGCTCTGCCGGACAACCAGCGGCGGGCAGAACTGGCAAAGCTGCGGCGGGGTATCGGCCACGCACCCGGCGAGCTGCCGGAGCTGTGGGGATGCTTTTTGCTGGGAATGCCGGAAAGCTTTCAGGGGCGCAGTGCTCCCTCGGCGGCAGAGTGGGCGGTCTACCTTGCCCTGACCCTGTATGCTGTGCATCAGCAGGGGAACGACCGCCCCATGAACTGCCCCGGCAACACGCTGGGGCGTGCGGTGCGGCAGCTGGCAGAGCGGAACAGTGCCGGACAGGACTGGACCGAGGCCAGTGTGCTCCGGCGGTTCAATGCGCTGGCCACCGCAGAAGAAATTACCGAGATCAGCCACCATCTGCGGGGCATGATCCAGTTGTTGAGTGCGGCAAAGGATGGCGGCATCCCGCTGGACTATCCGCAGCTTGCGGCAGACTTGTATGAATTGCAATGCACCGACCCGCGGTATGCGCAGACCCCCGCCAATGTCCGTCTGCGGTGGGGACAGGACCTGTACCGCGACCCGAAGCCTGCACCGGATGAGAAAGAAAAGGAGAATTGACCATGAATAAGCGCCTGTATGTTGATTTCCACATTTTGCAGACCGTTCCGCCCAGCTGCATCAACCGGGACGATACCGGCAGCCCCAAAACAGCCGTGTACGGCGGTGTGCGCCGTGCCCGGGTATCCTCGCAGGCATGGAAGCACGCCATGCGCGCAGCCTTTGCGGAGAATGCTCAGCTGGACGTGGGCAAGCGCACCAAAAAGGCCGCAGAACTGGTGAAGGCGCAGATCCTTGCACTGGCCCCGGAACTGGATGCGGACAAGCTGGCAAAGAAAGCGCTGGAGAATGCGGGCATCAAGAGCGACGATAAGGGCACCAAGGCACTGTTCTTCATGAGCACTGCGCAGGCAAAGGCATTGGCAGAGCTGGCTGTGGAGGGCTCTGCGGATAAAAAGCAGTATCGGGATGCCCTGAAAGCGGCGCCCTCGATGGACATGGCGCTGTTTGGCCGCATGGTGGCAGATGACCCTTCTCTGAACTATGACGCCGCTGCACAGGTGGCGCACAGCATCTCCACTCATGCTGTGCAGAACGAGTACGATTACTTTACTGCCGTGGATGACTGTCAGGCAGAGGACAACGCCGGTGCAAGCCATCTGGGCACGGTGGAGTACAACTCCTCCACCCTGTACCGCTATGCCACAGTGAACGTGATGGAGCTGGCCGGGCAGCTGGGTGCAGCGCAGGCAGCGGAGACGGTGCGGGCCTTTGGTGAGGCATTCCTCTTCTCCATGCCCACCGGCAAACAGAACACCTTTGCAAACCGCACTCTGCCGGACGCGGTATATGTGACTCTGCGGGAGGATCAGCCGGTGAACCTGTGCGGCGCATTCGAGCGTGCCGTGCTCCGCAGTGCGCAGGGTTACGCCGCGCCTTCCAAGGCGGCACTGGCGCAGTATGCGCAGCAGATGTACAGCAGCTTTGCCGAGGCTCCGGCGCAAAGCTTTACCGTGGGCAGCGGGCTGGAGGTGCTGGCTCCGGCGCAGACGGCAAAGGCAATGCTGGACGCACTGGAAAAGGCTGTCCGGAATGCGCTTGCCGGAAATGAGGTGGGGTAATGGCAACGCTGTTGCTTCGGCTGGCAGCGCCTTTGCAGGCGTGGGGCGCGGACTCTAAATTTGAGACCCGCAAGACGGGCCGGGAACCCACCAAGAGCGGCGTGGTCGGCCTGCTGGCGGCAGCTCTGGGGCTGCGGCGGGACGAGAGCGAAGCGCTGACCCGGCTGACCGGGCTGCGGTTCGGTGTCCGTGTGGAGCGGGAAGGGCAGCTGCTGGTGGACTACCACACGGCAAAGACGCAGGACGAAAAGACCTCTTATGTGACCTACCGCCATTATTTGCAGGATGCCGTGTTTCTGGCCGGCATTGAAAGCGAGGATACCGCCCTTTTGCAGCAGTTGCAGCAGGCACTGCTGCACCCGGCGTTTCCGCTGTATCTCGGCCGCCGCTGCTGCCCGCCTACCCTGCCGCTCTGTCTGGGCGTACGCCCGGGCAGCTTGCAGGAGGTGCTGCAAGCGGAACCGCCCCTGTGCCCGGGACGGCAGAGCCGGATCCTATTGGACGCCGACCCGCTGGAGCCGGGCACAGCTCCGCAGCGGGATGTGCCGGTGAGCTTTGACCCGCATCATCGGCAGTACGGCTACCGCTCGGTACGGGAACTTTGGCAGAAAGTGCCGGACAGCCCGGAGACTACGGAGCACGATCCGTTCCGGGAATTGTAAAAAGGGGGCGAGAGAATGTATTTATCACGGGTAGAACTCGATCCCACCCGCCGCAGCACCATGGCTGCGCTGGCGGCACCGCAAAAACTGCATGGCGCAGTGGAAAGCGCTTTTGCAGGGGAGCGCCGCCGCAGACTGTGGCGGTTGGATCGTCTGGGAGAGCGGCTGTATCTGCTGCTGCTCAGCGAGGACGCGCCGGAGCTGTCCGGCGTGGTGGAGCAGTTTGGCACCGGAGCGGCTGCGGAGACCCGCAGCTACGACCCGCTTTTGCAGCGGGTGGAGCCGGGCAGCTGCTGGCAGTTTCGGCTGACCGCAAACCCCACCAAAAGCTGCAAAGACCCCCAAAACCCCGCAGCGCGGGGAACCGTGGCCGCACATTGCACGACACAGTACCAGAAGCAGTGGCTGTTGGAGCGCGCTGCAAAGCACGGCTTTGCCCTGCGGGAGGAGGGATTTACCGTGACCCGGGTGCAGTGGCTGCATTTTGCCAAGCACGGCACCCGGCCGGTGACCCTGCTGGCAGTGACCTACGAGGGAGTTTTGCAGGTGACTGACCCAGAGCAGTTCCGGGCACTGCTGTGTCAGGGCATGGGGCGCGGCAAGGCCTATGGCCTTGGGCTGATGACCATTATGCGCGGAGAAAACTGAGAGGAACGAGATGCCGGGCATGATCCGGCCGGACCTGCAGGCGCTGGCGCAGCATTTTCAGCTGGCAGAAAAAGTGGAGCATCGCGCCCTGCCGGACTGCCATTTGATACAACAGGTTTATTGCAAACTGAAGGAAACAGCGGTACAATAGCAACGGGAGACACGGTGCTACGGGATCTTTTTAGTATTTTCCCCGCATACGCGGGGGTGATCCTGAAAAGTGCACCCCTACGGCTTGAGTGCTGGACTTTTCCCCGCATACGCGGGGGTGATCCCGGCTTGCATCCGGTTGGCTACGGCGACAACCGCTTTTCCCCGCATACGCGGGGCTTACCAAAAGACCCCTCGCAAGGTTTTGCGCGAGCGCCTGAAAAAGCGCCCCTAAAGCAAACGAACCGCCCCGGTTTCCGTGATAGAAGCCGGGGCGGTTTTGTATGCAGGAGGCGGGGGCAAGGGATGTCCTTCCGCCCCGGCGCTTTCTTGCATTTCACGGAAAAATGCGCAAACAAAAAGCAGGCAGTGTCGTGGAAAGGAGGAGGAAAGCGACACTGCCTGCTGTATAGGAACCCCTGAACATTGCGGCTTGATCAGGAGGGATTTGGTAGTCTGTCCGCCGTTCTGGCTATTGCCTCGCATAGAAACGGGAGACAGTTTTTTATGGGCCTGCTGTGCGCCGCTGCTGCGGCCGCACCCGCAGGGAAATGTGCCTGCATGGGCTTTTGCGGGGAGAACCTTTCGGAGGTTATGGGGGATGTCCGTTCCGTTCTCCCTGAATGCACCCTTATTATGCCAGACAATCGTGGCAATTCTTTGTGGTAAATTTGAACAGTTTGCAAATATTGCAGTTTGCGTTTGTAATGTCCGAGCAACATCCGCAAACTGCATATCGCAAATATGCCGTTTTGACAGGCACTGTTTTTGAAAATTGCGATAAACGCCCTGCTCATAAAAAAGACTGCTGAAAAGTCCGCGCTTCTCAGCAGTCTGAATCTGTAATTTTTTCGTGTTACACCCCAAAGAACTCCTTGGCGATGTCGGCGCTGCGCTTGGCGTCCTTGGCGTACCAGTCCGCGCCGATCTTTTCGGCGTATTCCGGGGTCAGCACGGCACCGCCCACCATGATCTTGCAGTCGAGCTTAGCGGCGTGCAGGGCGGCGATGGTCTCTTCCATGCTTTTCAGGGTGGTGGTCATCAGGGCCGAAAGACCTACCAGATGCACGTCCTTTTCCCGCACGGTGTCCACCACCGTCTCCACCGGCACGTCCCGGCCAAGGTCCAGTACCTCAAAGCCGTAGTTTTCCAGAATGACCCGGACGATGTTCTTGCCAATGTCGTGCACATCGCCCTTGACGGTGGCAAGGACGATACGCCCCTTGCTGGCGCTGCCCTCGCCCTTTTGGGCAATGGCAGTTTTGATCTCCTCAAAGGCGCTCTGGGCGGCGCTGGCAGCCTGCAGCAGCTGCGGCAGGAACAGGGTGCCTTTTTCGTACTTGGCACCCACGATGTCCAAAGCGGGGATCAAGGCTTCGTCCACCACTTCCAGCGACTGCTTTTCTGCCAGCAGGGCGCGGGTATGGGCGGCGGCGTCACCCTTCAAGCCCTTTTCCACCGCTTTCATCAGGGCGGCGTAGGGGCCGGTAAGTTCTGCTTCGGCGGCACTGGCGGCAGGCACGGTCTTTGCAGCCTGTGCCAGCGCAGTGCTGGCGGGCACGCGGTCGGCAAAGCGCTCTATGTACTTTGTGCTCTGCTTGTCCCGGTTGGTCAGCACGTTGTAGGCGTACACCGCCGCCATCATCTCTTCGCTGGAGGGGTTCATGATGGCAAGGTCCAGCCCGGCGTACATGGCCATGGTCAGGAAGGTGGTGTTCAGGTAGGTGCGGCAGGGCAGACCAAAGCTGATGTTGGACACGCCCAGCACGGTGCGCACGCCCAGCTCCTTTTTGCAGGCTTCCAGTGCCTGCACCGTGGCCAGCACATCCTCCTGCTGGGCGCTGGCAGTCAGGGTAAGGCAGTCGATGTAGATATCCTCCCGGGGAATGCCTGCTGCCAGCGCCGCTTCGGTGATGCGGCGGGCAATGGCCACACGGTCTGCGGCTTTGGGCTGGATGCCTTTTTCGTCGATGGCCAGACCCACGATGGCGGCACCGTACTTCTTGCACAGCGGCAGGATGGCGGCAAGCTTTTCCGGCTCGCCGTTGGTGGAGTTGACGATGGGCTTGCCGTTGTACACCCGCAGACCCCGCGCCAGCGCTTCCACGTTGGAGGAGTCCAGCTGCAAAGGCAGACTGGTCACGCTTTGCAGCGCCTTGACCACCTGCTCCATCAGCACCGGCTCGTCCACGCCGGGCGCGCCCACGTTCACGTCCAGGATCTGCGCCCCGGCTTCTGCCTGACTGACGGCCTGTTCCAGCACATAGTTCATGTCGCCTTCCCGCAATGCCTGCTGGAAGCGCTTTTTGCCGGTGGGGTTGATGCGCTCGCCCACCACCGTGATGTCGTCCACCGTAACTGTGTCCACCGGGGTGCACAGCACCGAGGGCATCCGGTGCGCGGGACGCCCCGGGGTGCAGCCTGCAAAGGTGCCGTTGAGCAGCTTGATGAACTCCGGGGTGGTGCCGCAGCAGCCGCCGGCAGCAAACAGGTGCAGCTCCCGGTAGGGCTTCATCTGCAAGGCGAACAGCTGCGGGGTGATGTCGTAGCCGCTGCCGTCCGCCCGGGGCAGACCGGCGTTGGGCTTGACGAACACCGGGAAGTTGCCGGGCACGGCCTCGGCCAGTCGCTTTGCCATGGGGAAGATCTCTTTGGGTCCCAGCGAGCAGTTGATGCCCACGGCGTCTGCCCCCAAGCCCCGGGCGGTGGCGGCAAAGCTTTCCACTGTGCAGCCGGTAAAGGTGCGCCCGCCCGCTTCAAAGCTCATGCTTGCCAGAATGGGCAGGCGGGTGTTTTCCTTGGCAGCCAGCAGGGCGGCCTTCAACTCGTACAGGTCGGTGTAGGTCTCAAAAAAGATCAGGTCTGCCCCGGCGGCTTCGCCTGCCTTGACGATGCGGGCATACTCGGCCACGGCGTCCTCAAAGGCCAGCGTTCCGCTGGGCTCCAGCAGCTCGCCCAGCGGGCCCACGTCCAGCGCGGTCAGCGCACCGTAGGGCGCGCAGGCGCGCTTGCAGTTTTCAATGCCTGCGGTGATGACCTGCTCCAGCGTGTAGGCGCTGCCCGCCAGCTTGTGGGCAGAAGCGCCGAAGGTGTTGGCGTTGACGATGCGGCTGCCCGCCGCAGCGTACTGCCCGTGGATGCCCTCAATGAGCGCCGGGTCGGTGATATTCAGTTCCTCCGGGCGTGCGCCCAGCTTGAGCCCGGCAGCTTGCAGCATGGTGCCCATGCCGCCGTCCAGCAGGATGGTATTGCTCTGTCTGAAAAGTTCATTCACTTGCACAGGTCTTTCCCCTCTTTCTGTATTCGCAGCGGGTGCGCAGCACACAATGGCCGCACCCGGCCAGTTGTCCTTTTACCGGGTGGTCGCTGACCCCCAGCAGGGCAGTCACGCTCTTGCGCGGGGTCATCAGGTTGGTGTCGGTGACACACAGCCCGGCCTTGCGCACGGTGTCCAGTGCCGCTGCCACCATCGGCTGCACCGCGATGTCCCAATCGCCGTAGCCGGGCGAAAAGCGCCCGGTCAGATACTTTCCCTCGGTCGCCGCCCACTGGCGCAGCTGCGCCTCGGCGGCATCGGCGGCCTGCTCGGCCAGTGCACTGCCCAAGGCATCGGAGGCTACCCCGGCGGCAATATCGCCCACGCCCGCCCGACGGATCTGAGCATCCACCCCGGGACCCAGCGTCACTGCCAGCAGAATGGCCTGTCCGCAGCCGGTCAGGTGCTTGTGCACATCCTCGCCGGGCAGAAGTCCGGCTTCGGTCAGGGCGGGGGTGTCTGCCAGCAGCCACACCGCCCGGGGCATCGCCGCCGCCAGCAGCGGCACGGCGCATTTTTGCAGCAGTGCCAGCGTGGCGGCGTCCGGCTCGCCGTGCGCGCCGAAATACCGCGCCGCCTGTACAAGATCTACGGCCTGCGGTTTTTCTATCGCCAGCGGGCGGGGCACACCGATCGCCATGGGCCGCACCTCCTTACTTCGCTCGAATAAAGTACTATTCAGTATACCGCACTTGTGGGCTTTTATCAATCCCGCAAAAGGGGAGGAAATAGAAAAAGGCTGCTCTGTTTTTGGAAAACGGTCTTGCAGTGTGCGCAGTTTTTGCACACATTCGGATTTTTACCGGCAGTTTCACAAGCAAAACAAAAACGCACGCTGATCATTACCGAATCAACGTGCGTTTGCAGTATCGGAGTGGCGAGACTCGAACTCGCGGCCTCCTGCTCCCAAAGCAGGCGCGCTACCAACTGCGCAACACCCCGGCATCTGGCGGCACGGCTGCACCGCCAGAATATAGTATATCTTTTTTTGCGCGGTTCGTCAATACAGAATCCGCAGTTAGGGGCATCGGTACTTTTCGACTTTTTCAGCCAATAAAAGCAGCAGTGAGGAAGCGGGCGATGACAGGCATCTTTTGCAAAAGGCGAGGTTTTGGTGCAACTGCCGAAAAGCGGATGCAAAAACTGGACAGAACACAAAACTTGTTGCGCTCTAGTTGCAAGCAAGCCGGAAAGGTGCTATCATAACACTATATCGCCGGGAAGTGCGGCGGTGGGAAATTAGACAGAGGCTGAAAAGAAAGGCACGGCGTAAGCGATGACGATACAGGAATGCTATAAAAAGATGGGCGCGGACTATCAGGAGGTGTTGGGACGGCTGCACAACGAAGCCATGATTGGCAGATTTGTGCGGATGTTTTTGCAGGACGACAGCTTTCAGATCCTGGAGGAAGCGCTGCGCAGGGGAGACGTAAAAGAGGCATTCCGTGGGGCGCATACCCTCAAGGGCGTCTGCCAGAATCTTGGCTTTTCCAACCTGTACGCGCCCACCTATACCCTGACCGAGACCCTGCGCGCCGGGCAGCTGGAGGGCACACAGGAGCAGTTTGCAAAGGTGGCAGAGCAGTATCAATGCACGATGGACGCCATCCGTGCGCTGGACTAAAATAGAATGCGGTGTCGGGCGGCTTTCGGGCTGCCCGGCATTGTTCTTTTACGGGATGCGTCTGAAAGCACAGAACCGCCCCCTTGTACCGCCGCACAGTTTGCGGTATGATAGACAAAAAAGAGGGAAGGAGATCCCATTATGTCCAAACATATCCTTGTCTGCCTGCCCATCAGTGCAGAGCAGAGGGCCCGCATTGAGGCGGTGCAGGGCTTTGCATATCGCTTTACCACCCCGGATACTGCCACAGCGGAGGATGCTCTGTGGGCAGATGCCGTGCTGGGTAATCTGCCGGTGCCGCTGATCCGGCAGAACGACCATCTGGAGTGGTTCCAGTCCAACGCAGCGGGCCCTAATAACTATCTGGAGCCGGGGGTGCTGCCGGAGGGCTGCATCGTGACCAACGCCACCGGTGCTTATGGGCTTGCCATCAGTGAGTGTATGCTGGCAATGTGGCTCAGCCTGCTCAAGGAGCTGCCCACCTATCGGGACAACCAGCGGGAGCACCGCTGGGCACCCACCGGCCGCTTTGTGGGCAGCATTGCGGGCAGCCGGGTGCTTTGCGTGGGCATGGGCGATATCGGCTCGAACTTTGCCCGGCGGGCGCATGCGCTGGGTGCTGAGGTGGTAGGCGTGCGCCGCACCGTGCACCCGGATACTCCCTGCCCGGACTACTGCACCCGGGTGGTGGCGCAGAGCGCATTGGACGCAGAACTGCCGCAGGCCGACCTTGTGGCGCTGAGCCTGCCCGGCACGCCGGAGACGCTGCACTTGTTCAATGCCGAGCGGCTGGCGCTCTGCAAGCCCGGTGCTATCCTGCTCAATGTGGGGCGCGGCACTGCCGTGGACGGCGAGGCGCTGGCAGCGGCTGTGCACAGCGGGCGGCTTTCCGGCGCAGGGCTGGACGTGACCGACCCCGAGCCGCTGCCGCCGGAGCATCCTCTGTGGGCGGAGCCGAACGTGATCATCACGCCCCATGTCACCGGCGGCTTCAGCCTGCCCAAGACGCTGGACAACATTGTGGATATCTTTGCACATAACCTCAAACGCTATGCCGCCGGCCAGCCGCTGGATAACCAGATGGACCGCCGCACCCAGTACGCCAGCGGCGCACGGCTGCAAAGCACGCTGTAAAAAGCAAAAACTGCCGCACAACTGTGCGGCAGTTTTTGTTTTTGTAGTTTACAGCATCACTGCGCCTGTGCAAGGCAGGCGTCCATGGCGGTAAAGATGGCCTCGCTGGTCATGGTGGAACCGGTGATGGCGTCCACACCGGCGGTGGAGCCGGTCTGTGTCAGCTGGGCAGCCAGCGTCTCGGCAGCTTTGCCGCCCAAGTCCGGGGTCTCGGCAGAGGCGTCCACCTGTACGGCGGTCACCTTGCCGCCGGTCACGGTGACCGTGACGGTCACTTCACTCAGGCAACCCTGCGCAGAGGAGGTGTAGCTGCCATCGGTCAGAGGTGCGGCGTTGTCGGCGGCGGGTACGGTGCCGGTGTTGTGGATATACAGGTTCAGCACAATGCCCATCAGCACGGTGGCCACCAGCATGAGCAGGATATTACGGGTCATTTTTGCGGTCATGGTATGGTATCTTCTCCTTGAGGATGATTATTTTGCGGGCTTGAAGCTGTCGCGCAGGGTGACTACCCGGTTGTACACGCCGGGGTTCTTGCTGTCCGGGGTAAAGAAGCCGGTGCGCACGAACTGGAACTTTTCGCCGGGCTTTGCGTCCTTCAGGCTCTCTTCCAGCTTGCAGCCGGTGCGCACGGTGACGCTTTCCGGGTTCAGGTAGTCCTTGTAGTCACTGCCCTCGGGAATGCCGTTCATGTTGGCTTCGGTGAACAGCTTGTCGTACAGACGCACCTCGGCGTCCACGCAGTGTGCGGCACTTACCCAGTGGATGGTGCCCTTGACCTTGCGGCCGTCGGCGGGGTTGCCGTTGCCGGTCTCGAGGTCGGCAGTGCAGTGGATGGCGGCGATGCTGCCGTCGGCGTTCTTGTCCACGCCGGTGCACTTGACGATATAAGCACCCATCAGGCGCACCTCGCCGTCCACGGTCAGGCGCTTGAACTTGGGAGGCGGCACCTCAGCAAAGTCCTCGGCGTCGATCCACAGCTCGCGGGTAAAGGCTACCTTGCGGGTGGTGGTATCGTTGGCTTCGCGGTTGGGGTTGTTGGCCACGTCAAAGTATTCGGTCTTGTCGGCAGGGTAGTTGTCCACCACCAGCTTGACCGGCTCCAGCACGGCAATGCGGCGCTGTGCGGTCAGGTCCAGCTCGCTGCGGATGCAGGCTTCCAGCTGGCGCATATCGATCAGGTTGTCAGACTTGGAGATACCGGCTTCCCGCACGAAGGTGAAGATGGAGGTGGGGGTGTAGCCGCGGCGGCGCAGACCGCACAGAGTAGGCATACGGGGATCGTCCCAGCCGTCCACGATGCCCATCTCCACCAGCTCGCGCAGGTAGCGCTTGCTCATGACCGTGTTGGTCATGTTCAGGCGGGCGAACTCGCGCTGCTTGGGGAACTCGGCACCGAAAATGTTCTCGATGACCCAGTTGTACAGCGGGCGGTGGTTCTCGAACTCCAGACTGCACATGCTGTGGGTGATGCCCTCGATGGCGTCCTGAATGGGGTGGGCGAAGTCGTACATGGGGTAGATGCACCACTTGTTGCCCTGACGGTGATGCTCGGCGTATTTGATGCGGTAGATGGCCGGGTCACGCATATTCATGTTGGGACTTGCCAGATCGATCTTGGCACGCAGGGTCTTTTCGCCCTCCTTGAACTCACCGGCACGCATCCGGCGGAACAGGTCGAGGTTTTCTTCCGGGCTGCGGTCGCGCCACGGAGAGGGGCGGGAGGGCTTGCCGGCATCGGAGCCGCGGTACTCGCGCATCTCCTCGCGGGTCAGGTCATCCACATAAGCCTTGCCCTCGGTGATGAGCTTCTCGGCGTACTCGTAGCACTTGTCAAAGTAATCGCTGCCGTAGAAGATGCCGCCGTTGGGGTCGGCACCCAGCCAGTGCAGATCCTCGATGATACTGTTGACATACTCCTCGCCTTCGCGGGCGGGGTTGGTGTCGTCCAGACGCAGGTTGAATTTGCCGCCGTACTGGTTGGCAATGGACCAGTTGATATAAATGGCCTTGGCGCTGCCGATGTGCAGATAGCCATTGGGCTCCGGCGGGAAGCGGGTGTGGATCTGCTGCACCTTGCCCTCGGCAAGGTCGGCATCGATGATATCTGTCAGAAAGTTTTTATCAGCCATATAGGTTCCCCCTGTCAGGGCACAGCGTGCCCCCTTTTACTCATAATACTATATAATACACTATTTTGCGTTTTTCTTCAAGTACGGAGTTGCACGGAACACGGGGGTAATCCTCTGAATAAAGGCTTCCCCCGGCCGGGGGAAGCCTTTAGCGGAAAATGGATGAAAAAGGATACGAAGCAGTCTTAGTTGAAGGAGCGGAAGCCCTTGCCGATGATCTCGCTGGAGTTAACGATGGTGATAAAGCTGTGGGGGTCGTTCTCCCGCAGAAAGTTGCGCAGCTGCAAAGCCTGACGGCGGGTGAGCACGGTCACCAGTACGCTGAGCTCGTGGTGGGTGTAGGCACCGTAGGCCTTTTCCACCGTGGCGGAGCGGTTCATGTCGTGGATGATGAAGTCCAAAATGGGCTGCGGGTTCGCGGTCATAATGGTGCACACCTTGCGCAGACGGATGTTTTCAATGGCACCGTCCACCACAAAGGACTTGCCGATGAGGCCAAGGATACAGTACAGGCCGGTGCCCATACCGAACCGCACGGCGGCCGCCAGCACGATGAGGATATCGCTGACCATCAGCGCCTTGCCAATCTCCATGGAGGTGTACTTGGCAAGGATCAGCGCCACGATGTCGGTGCCGCCGGTGGAAGCACCGATATCAAACACGATGGCAGCGCCCAGTGCGGGCAGGAACACCGCGAACACCAGATCCAGCATGGCATCGCCGCTCAGGGACACGCCGGAGGGGTACAGCCACTCGCAGCAGGACACGAAAAAGGAGAGTGCAAAGGAGGAGTAGATCGTCCAGCCCATGCACTTGATGCCCAAAAAGATAAAGCCCAGTACCACCAGCACCAAGTTGATGATCCACATAAAGCCGCCCACATTGATCCGGGGGAACAGGTCTGCCAGCAGAATAGATAGACCCGAGGTGCCGCCGAAAGCAAAGTGGTTGGGATTTTTAAAATATACGATGCCCACTGCCGTAAGCACAAGACCGAGGTTCAACAGGGCAAAGAAATTTAGATCCTTCAGCAGATTCTCGCGGCTGAAGGCTTCTTTTAAACCATTCATGGGTTTCCTCCATCAAAAAATACAGTAATTTGGCCTGAATGCCATGCAAAAATATACTCTCCTTATACGGGGAAGTCAAGGGATAACGGAGAAGTTATAGAAAAAGACGGAAAACAACCGATAAAAGGTGAAAAAACAGGAATATCCGGTGCATTTTGGACGTAAAAGGGCAAAACAAAGCGCCGCCCGCAGACGGCATTGTCTGCGGGCGGCGCGGAGATTCAGTTCAGGAAAAGGGAAAAGCGCTTACAGGTTGAAGTAACGCTTTGCATTGTCGAAGCAGATGCCCTTGACGATCTTCTCCAGAGCCTTCTCATCGTTGGGATACTCGCCATCCTCGACCCACTGGCCGATGATGTTGCACAGGATGCGGCGGAAGTAATCGTGACGGGTGTAGCTCAGGAAGCTGCGGCTGTCGGTCAGCATACCCACAAAGTTGCCCAGCAGGCCAAGGCTTGCCAGACGGATCATCTGATCCTCCATGCCGATCTTGTGGTCATTGAACCACCATGCAGAACCGTGCTGGATCTTGCCCGGCACCTCGCTGTTCTGGAAGCAGCCCAGAATGGTGCCGATCTGTGCATCGTCGGCGGGGTTCAGGCTGTAAATGATGGTCTTGGGGCACTCGTCGGTGTCGTTCAGGGCGCTGAGCAGCTGTGCGATCTCGCCGCCGCAGGTGGCGGTGTTGATCATGTCAAAGCCGGTGTCGGGGCCCAGCAGGCTGTTCATCTTGCGGTTCACGCCGCGCAGGCAGTTGTAGTGGATCTGCATGGCAATGCCCAGACGATGGTACTGCTTGCCCAGATGGATCAGGATGTAGGTCTGGTACTTCTCAGCCTCTTCCACGGTGCAGCTCTCGCCCTTCATCACCTTCTGGTAGATGGCGTTCACCTCGTCCTTGGTGGCCTCACGGTAGGGAACATAATCCAGACCATGGTCGGAAGCGCGGCAGCCCATCTCGGCAAAGAACTCGATGCGCTTGGTCAGGGCATCGGTCACGCAGTCGATGCAGGCCAGCTTTTCCTTGCCCACAACGGCAGCCAGCTTAGCCATGTACTCAGCAAAGCCGGGCTTGTTGATGTTGATAGCCTTATCCGGGCGGAAGGAGGGAGCCACGGTGAACTTGATGGTGGGATCTTCCTTGATCTTCTTGTGCCAGTACAGGTCGTCGATGGGGTCATCGGTGGTGCCGATGAAGGCCACGTTGCTCTGCTCGATCAGGCCGCGGACGGTCAGTTTGGGATCGTGCTGCAGCTTGTCGTTGCACAGGTTCCACACTTCCTCAGCGGTGTCGCCGTTCAGCACGCCGTCGTAGCCAAAGAAAACGTGCAGCTCCAGATTGGTCCAGTGGTACATGGGGTTGCCGATGGCCATGGGCAGAGCCTCGGCAAACTTCTGGAAGCGCTCGCGGTCGGGCTTGTCACCAGTGATGTACTCCTCGGGCACGCCGTTGGAACGCATCACGCGCCACTTATAATGATCGCCGAAGTAGCTGCCGTCCGGGTTACGGCCGCCCAGCCACACCTGAGTGATGTTCTCGAAGCGGCGGTTCTCGTAGATCTCGCGGGGAGGAATATGGCAGTGATAGTCGCAGATGGGCATAGCAGCTGCATAGTCGTGATACAGATGCTGTGCGGTAGCAGACTGGAGCATGAAGTCCTTATCCATAAATGCTTTCATGGGATTTTAACTCCTTTTCTCTGATGAATTTGTTAAAATTTAGACAAAAACGGGCATGAAATTGCACCTGCTTGGAACGGGCAGGCTGCCTTATCCTTAGTATACCGGAAAACGCCGATGTATACAACTGAAAAACTGCCAAAATTTCACCCTTGGAATTGTACAAACCGCTGGAAATGCGCTGAATAGCCATTTTTGGACTAAAAACATTGCACAAAACACTTGACTTCTTTGTATACAACAGCATAAAATAGGAGCAGAAGATGGCAGGGAAAACGAGAGCCTGCCATGCAAAGCAAGTTTATAAAGGAGATCAATAAGATGGAAACTTTGAACTACAAGGTTCTGGAAGGCACTGGCTACAACGGCTACATCCTGAAGGATGCTCCCGTTAAGGTAATGCAGTTTGGCGAGGGCAACTTCCTGCGCGCTTTCGTGGATTATTTCTACGATATTGCAAACGAGAAGGCCGGCTATAACGGCAAGGTCAAGCTGGTGCAGCCCATCGGCAACTTCCCCCAGATGGCAGACTGGATCAACGAGCAGGAGGGTCTGTACACCCTGTACCTGCGCGGCAGCGAAAAGGGCCAGAAGGTGGACGCAAAGCGGGTGATCTCCTGCGTGTCTGACTGCGTGTGCCCCTACATTGATGGCAAGTGGGACGAGGTTCTGGCTCTGGCTCGCTCTGAGGATCTGGAGACTGTTGTATCCAACACCACCGAGGCCGGCATTGCCTACACCAAGGGCGACAGCCAGTTCGATCAGGTTCCCCCCAACAGCTTCCCCGCAAAGCTGACCCGCGTGCTGTTCGAGCGCTACAAGGCTTTCAACGGCGCTGCCGATAAGGGTCTGGTCATCCTGAGCTGCGAGCTGATCGACAACAACGGCAAGGAGCTGCAGAAGTGCTGCAACAACTACGCCAAGGATTGGGATCTGGAGCCCGCCTTCATCGAATGGATGAACACTGCCAACACCTTCTGCTCCACTCTGGTGGACCGTATTGTTCCGGGCCGCATCCGTGACCCGCAGGAGCTGGCCGCTCTGGAAGAGGCCAACGGCTACCACGATACCGCTCTGGACGTGGGCGAAGTGTTCGGCGTCTGGGTCATCGAGGGCCCCGCAGGTCTGGAGGACAAGCTGCCGTTCAAGAAGGCCGGCGTCAACGTCATGGTCGTGCCCGACGTTACCCCCTACAAGAAGCGCAAGGTCCGCATCCTGAACGGCGCACACACCGGTTTTGTGCTGGGCGCTTATCTGGCAGGCTTTGATATCGTCCGCGACTGCATGCACAACGATACCGTGCGCGGTTTTATGAACAAGATGCTGCACGAGGAGATCATCCCCACCCTGCCGCTGGACAAGAAGGATCTGGAGGACTTTGCCTCTGCTGTTGAGGATCGCTTCAACAACCCCTTCGTCAACCACGAGCTGATGAGCATCTCCCTGAACTCCACCTCCAAGTGGAAGGCCCGCAACATGCCCTCCTTCCTCGCTTACATCGAGGAGCAGAAGCAGCTGCCCAAGTGCCTGACCATGTCTCTGGCAGCCTACATCGCCTTCTACTCCAACGATATTCAGGAGCGCACTGCTGACGGCCTGATCTGCAAGCGCCCCGCAGGCAACACCTACAAGATCCAAGACGACGCATGGGCTCTGGACTTCTACTACGCACACAAGGACGACACCGCTGCGCAGCTGGTGCACGCTGTGCTGACCAACACCCAGATGTGGGATCAGGATCTGACCAAGATCGAGGGTCTGGAGGCCGCTGTGCTGGCAGATCTGGAAATGATCCGCACCCAGGGTGCCGAGGCTGCTTACAAGAGCTGCCTGTAAGCTGAAAAATCAACCTACCCGCACAACAAAGGGCTGCTGCTTTGGGCAGCAGCCCTTTTGTGCGATACGATAAGGAGAACAACTATGCCGCAGGCAATTCATATCAGCCCCATCGACAATGTGGTCGTTGCCCTGCACCCCATTGCCAAGGGCACGCTGGTGGAGGTGGACGGCCTTGCCGTCACCGCACTGGAGGATATCCCGCAGGGTCACAAGATGGCAGTCGAGCCCATTAAGAACGGCGAGAACGTCATCAAGTACGGCTTCCCCATCGGTCACGCCACTGCAGACGCCGCCCCCGGCACCTGGATGCACACCCATAACGTGCACACCAACCTGTCCGGCGAGGTGGAGTACAGCTATAACCCCGCCCCGGATCTGGCTCCGCTGCCTAAGGTCGAGCCGGAGACCTTTATGGGCTTCCGCCGTAAGGACGGCCGTGCCGCCATCCGCAACGAGATCTGGATCATCCCCACCGTGGGCTGCGTGAACGATATCGCCAAGAAGATGGTTGCCGACAATCAGGATCTGGTCACCGGCTCCATCGAGGGTCTGTACACCTTCACCCATCCCTTCGGCTGCAGCCAGACCGGCCACGACCACGCACAGACCCGCAAGCTGCTGGCTGCGCTGGTGCGCCACCCCAATGCCGCCGCCGTTCTGGTGCTGCATCTGGGCTGCGAGAACCTGCAGCACGATCAGTTCGTGGAGGAGCTGGGCGAGTACGACCACGACCGCGTCAAGTTCCTGACCTGTCAGGACGTGGAGGACGAGTTTGCCGCCGCCCGCGATATCCTGAAGGAGCTGGCTGCCTATGCCGGGCAGTTTGAGCGCCAGCCCATCCCCGTGTCTGAGCTGGTGGTGGGCATGAAGTGCGGCGGCTCGGACGGCTTGTCCGGCATCACCGCCAACCCCACCATCGGCCGCTTCTCCGACATGATGGGTCAGCGTGGCGGCTCTACCGTGCTGACCGAGGTGCCCGAGATGTTCGGTGCAGAGGGCTTCCTGATGGACCGCTGCATCAATAAGGAAGTGTTCGTCAAGGCCGAGCACATGATCAACGGCTTTAAGGATTACTTCATCAGCCACAACGAGGTGGTGTACGATAACCCCTCTCCGGGCAACAAGGCCGGCGGCATCACCACGTTGGAAGATAAGAGCTGCGGCTGCGTGCAGAAGGGCGGCACTGCCCCCATTATGGACGTCATCGGCTACGGCGACCCCGTGGTGACCAAGGGCCTGAATATGCTCTACGGCCCCGGCAACGATCTGGTCTCCGCTACCGCTATGACGGCAGCAGGCGCACACCTGATCCTGTTCTCCACCGGCCGCGGCACCCCGTTCTCCGCTCCGGCTCCCACCCTGAAGATCTCCACCAACACCCCGCTGGCAGAGAAGAAGGGCGGCTGGATCGATTTCAACACCGGTGTCATCGCAGACGGTGAAAAGACCATCGACGAGGCTGCAAAGGATCTGCTGGATCTGGTCATCCGCGTGGCCAGCGGCGAGCAGACCAAGGCGGAAAAGCACGGCTTCCGCGAGATCTCCATCTTCAAGGACGGCGTGGTTCTGTAACTGAAAAAGGGCTGCTGTACGGCAAAAAGCGGTACGGCGGCCTTTTTGTGCATAAAAAGAAGGGAAGTGTATAGAATGTTGGGCGCAAATGGAGTGCTGCTGTTGACACTGCTGCTTTATGCGGCTATCATTTATGGTGCAGTACGATTGATCAAATATCTGATCCGCTACGGCATTGATTACTACTTCAAAAAGCTGGATGCACGGCAGACCGAGCACAAGGAATGACCCGCCGGGGCGACCCGGCGGTAATAATAGGAGGCTTTTACTTATGAATCAGATCACCACCCGGTACATCACCGAGAACGGCGCCTGCTACGAGCAGTACGTCATCACCGACCCCGAGGCAAAGACCGCCCTCACCATCACTCCCGAGCGCGGCGGCATGATCACCAGCTTTACGCTGGACGGCGAGGAGTTCGTCTGGACCCGCCGCCCCAATTTCTCCGAGTGCAACCGTCCCCGCTTTGGCGTGCCGGTGCTGTTCCCCAGCTGCGGCAACCCGGATAACGGCGTGCACATCTTTGACGGCAAGGCCTACCCCATGGAGACCCACGGCTTTGCCGACCTGTGCGCATGGGAAGTGGACAGCGTTGGCCCGGACGGCGTGACGCTGGCACTGGAGTCCACCCCGCTGACCAAGTTCCTGTACCCGTTCGATTTCACCCTGCTGCTCAACTATAATCTGGAGGGCAACAAGGCACTGGTCAGTCTGACCGTCATCAACGAGGGCAACACCGATATGCCCTTCAGCTTTGGCTACCACCCCTACTTTACCGCCTCCAAGCTGGAGAACGTGGAGTTCGACATCAAGTGCGCCACCTGCTCCGACAACGCCAAGGGCGAGCAGCCCGCTGCCCCGGAAAAGATCACCCTCACCCGCAAGGAGGGCGCAGACAACTCTGTCCGTCTGCTGACCGGCGTGCAGTTCCCCATGACCCTGACCGACAAGGGCAACGGCCACAAGGTGACCGTAGACGCCGACGAGACCTTTGAAAACGGCGTGCTGTGGCAGCAGGATGCCGAGAGCTTCGTCTGCATGGAGCCTTGGAACGGCTGGGCCAACAGCGTGAACGAGGACGGAAAGCACGAGGTGCTGGAGCCGGACGAGGCCATGACCAGCGAGTGGAGCATCACCATCGAGAAGGTCTGAGACTGATTTGAAATGCGCGCCGCGCTGCTTTGCGCATAGTCAGCGGAAAAATTATTCTTAATTTGGGGCTCAGGAAAGTCTGCGGACTTTCCTGAGCCCCTTTTTCACGGGAAAGGAGCACTCTTCTCAGGATGGTGCAAAGCTTTTGATTTCAGTAAAGAAAATTTAGCACGCTGACCCGCAGTGCCGCGCTTTCGCAGAAAGCGGCGCTGCGAATGCCGTTTTCAGCCACGACCCACCTGTGAAAATGGAATACCGGAGCGTCCGCAGACGCTCCGGTATTCCGAAATTATAAATATTTTTTCCTTAGCTTATGCCCAGAGCGCAAGCGGAGGGCATTCAAAATCGTCCCGCCGGAAAGCGGAACGGCTCTTAATGGCAATTGCCGGCGCAGCCGCCCTTGTCGGCGTGGCAGGCATGAGAGCCGCAGCTGTGGCTCTCCTCGTGGTCGTGGTGGGTGCAGCGGGCGTTGGGGTCAAAGACCAGCGTGCCGGCAAGGTAAGCCGCCGCAGCGCTGTCGGCCTCGCCGGTGATGCCGCCGCACAGACGGATACCGGCCTGCGCCAGCGCCATCTGTGCCCCGCCGCCAATGCCGCCGCACAGCAGCACATTTACGCCGTTGCGCACCAGAAAGCCCACCAGTGCGCCGTGCCCCTGCCCGTCGGTGGAGACCACCTCGGCACCGGTGATGCGGCCCTCCTCAGCGGTGTACAGCTTGAACTGCGCAGAGTGGCCGAAGTGCTGGAACACCTGACCGTTTTCATAAGGAATTGCGATCTTCATACTAAAAACTCCTCCCTGTGTACGAGATTTTCTATCCCTATTCTAACAGATTGCGCTGAAATAGGGAAGGGCACCCGCGGTTTTTGTGCCTTTTGGGGCGGAAAACATAGCCGGTATGTAAAAATGATATCAGAAACTGCTGCAAAATGTATTATAATAGAGCCCGAAAAGAGGGTACAAGTATGAAAACAAAGCATCACGGACAAATGTCCGAGTCCTTTCTTACGGCGGTGTTCCTTTCGCTGTCCGGCGGCTTGCAGGATGCCTACACCTATCTGTTCCGGGGCAAGGTGTTTGCCAATGCCCAGACCGGTAATATCGTGCTGCTGAGCGCCAATATCATGGATGGCCGGTGGGACAAGGTGCTGCACTATCTGGTGCCTTTGTGCGCCTTTGCGCTGGGGGTGCTGGCTGCGGAAAAAATGCGGGAGCACTTTCAGGCAATGCAGCGGCTGCACTGGCGGCAGCTGGTGGTGCTGGGCGAGGTGCTGCTGCTGTTCGCGGTGGGCTTTCTGCCGCAATCGCAGAACCTGCTGGCCAACGCCATCGTTTCTTTTTCCTGCGCCATGCAGGTGCAGGCTTTCCGCAAGGTGAACGGCTACGCCTTTGCCAGTACCATGTGTATCGGCGACCTGCGCAGCGGCGTGGAGGCCTTTTGCATCTGGCGCAAGACCCACGAGCCCCGCGCAAAGGACAGAATGGTGCGCTACTTCGGCATCATATTCCTGTTCGCGCTGGGGGCAGGACTGGGCAGCAAGAGCGCGGCGCAGCTTGGTGGCAGAGCCATCTGGATCTCCTGCTGCTTTTTGCTGGTCAGCTTTGCGCTGATGTTCATCCGGGAGGAACTGGAAGAGAACCCGATCATCGAAAAAGATCTGACCGCCATCCGGCAGGAGACCCGGGAGATCGACCGCACCCTGAAGCAGGAACTGCAGGAGGAGCAACGGGAGCTGACGCAGAGCACCCGGAAATAAGAAAAAAGGGGCTGCTGCACCAATGACGTGCAGCAGCCCCTTTTGGCTGAAAGCTGTCGGAACAAAAGGCTTCCCCCGACCGGGGGAAGCCTTTTGCAGAAACCGTTAGGATTGCAGTCGTGTAATAACGCCCGGAGGGGCGGCTTTATTTGTGTTCTGCGCTCCGTGCCCCGGCCTTGGTCAGCAGCTGCTGGAACTTGCGGGCGGCGGTGTTCAGCGGGCGGTGATGGTCGTAGACAAGGCAGATGGAGCGGGAGGGGATGATCTCCTGCAAGTGCAGCTGCACCAGCTCTCCGCTGGCCAGCAGGGGTGCTGCCATGGGCTCCGGCATAAAGGCCAGGCCCAACTCGCTTTTGACCAGCGTGAGCATCTGGTCGGTGGTGGCGGCCTCGGTGTCCGGTTTCAGCACCGCGTCGTGTTCCAGAAAGAACTGCCGGTAAAAGCTGCGGGTCATGCTCTCCTCGTTCAGGCAGATCAGGGGATAACCGGCCAGTTCCTTCAGGTTCAGGGTCTGGCTGGCCAGTGCCGTAAAGGTCCTGCCGCCCACAAGGACTTCGTAAAAGGACATCAGCTCTACCATTTTCAGCCCGTTTTCCACCTCTGCGGGGGTGGTCACGATGGCAAAATCCACCTCGCCGTTGCGTACCGCCTGCACCGCCTGCGGAGTGGAGTGGTTGGAGATGCGCAGCCGGATGCCCGGGTACTCGGTGTGGAAAGCGCGCAGCTTTTCGGACAGGTAGATGTTCAAAGCGGTCTCGGTGGTGCTGATGCTGATGGCACCGTGCTCCAGCGTAGCGGTGGCGCTCAGTTCCTCCTCGGCATCCTGTATCTGCACCGCTGCCGAGGCAATGCGGGAATACAGCAGCTCTCCCTCCGGCGTTAAGGTGACGCCCCGGTTGGAGCGGATGAACAGCACGCAGTTCAGCTGGCTTTCCAGCCGGTTCATGGCGTGGGTGATGTTGGGTTGGTTATTGCCCAGCACCCGCGCCGCGCGGGTAAAGTTCTGATACTTTGCCACATAGTAAAAGATTTTGTAGTATTCCCAGTCCACATACATGGGTGCAGCCTCTCTTTCCTGTCGGGCTTCCGGCGCGGCCAGCGGCAGAAGCGGCTTTATGCTCTTCTTGTATCATAGCACGGCGCGCTGGAATTGCAAGCGCTTTTTACGGTGCGGCTGTGCCGGATGCGGGCAGCAGCCTCTGCAATGTAAAAAACATATTGCTGCTATACACAGGATACTTTTTACATATTCTCTGCACGCTCGTATAATAGACACCGCGAACAGGAAACAAGAATGAAAAGAAGGTAAATGAAGTTTATGCTGACCGCTGTTACTGGAATCAACTGGGGCGATGAGGGCAAGGGCCGCGTCATCGACCTGCTGGCCGAAAATGCCGATATCGTTGCGCGCTATCAGGGCGGCAACAATGCCGGTCATACCGTTGTGACCGAGAAGGGCAAGTTCATCCTGAACCTGCTGCCCTCCGGCATCCTGCACCCGGAGGTGACCTGCGTGCTGGGCACCGGCATGGTGATCGACCTCGAGCATCTGGCCGGGGAGATGGAGGCCATCGAGGCGCGCGGCGTGAAGGTGGAGCCGGAGAACCTGAAACTCTCCGATAAAGCTACCATCTCCATGCCGTGGCACAAGGTACAGGACGGGCTGGAAGAGGACCGCCTTGCCAAAAAGGGCAGCGCGTTCGGCTCTACCCGGCGCGGCATTGCTTACGCTTACAGCGACAAGTACCGCAAAAAGACCCTGCGTCTGGGCGACCTTTTGCATCTGGACGAGGAGCGCACCCAGAACCGTCTGCACATGATCCTGGACGCCAAAAACATGGAGCTGGCGGGCTGCTATCATCAGGAGCCCATGAGCTACGATGCCCTGCTGAACTGGTGCAGGCAGCAGGCGGCGTACTTTGCGCCCTTCATCTGTGATGTGGGCGCTTTCTTGCAGCAGGCGCACGACAGCGGCAAGCGCATCGTACTGGAAGCGCAGCTGGGCGCAATGCGGGATATCGACTACGGCATCTTCCCGTTCACTTCCAGCTCCAACACGCTGGCGGCCTACGCGCCGCTGGGTGCGGGCATCCCCAACTGCAAGCTGGACCATGTGGTGGGTGTGCTGAAGGCCTACTCCACCTGTGTGGGCGCTGGCCCCTTTGCAGCAGAGAATGCAATGGGCGAAGCGTGGAACGAAAAGCTGCGCAAGGCCGGCGGCGAGTACGGCGCAGCCACCGGCCGTCCCCGCCGGGTGGGCCCCTTTGACTGCGTTGCCAGCCGCTACGGCCTGCAATGTCAGGGCGCGGATAAGATCGCGCTGACCAAGCTGGACGTGCTGAGCAGCATGAAGCAGATCCCGGTCATCACCGGTTACAAGCTGGACGGCGTGGAAGTCCCCCGCTTCGACACCCTGTCCGACCTTGACCGTGTGCAGCCGGTGGTCACGCTGCTGCCCGGCTGGAACAAGGATATCTCCGGCTGCCGCAGCTGGGCAGAGCTGCCCAAGGAAGCCAAGGCCTATGTGGAGTTCCTTGAAAAGCAGCTGGGGCACGAGATCCAGTTCGTTTCCACCGGTGCCGAGCGCGAAAAGTTTGTGCTGAAGGGAGAATGGCTGTGAGACATTTTATTGAGCCCGGCAGCTTTTCTCTGGCCGAGCAGCTGGCACTGCTCGACCTTGCCGACCGGATGGAGGCTGACCCCGCGCCCTACGCCCACCTGTGCGACGGCCGCATTCTTGCCACTTTGTTTTACGAGCCCAGCACCCGCACCCGGCTTTCCTTTGAGTCGGCCATGCTGCGGCTGGGCGGCAAGACGCTGGGCTTTGCAGGGGCCCAGCTTTCCAGCGCCAGCAAGGGCGAAACGGTGGCCGATACTGCCCGTGTGGTGAGCAACTATGCAGACGTCATTGCCATGCGCCACCCCAAGGAGGGCGCACCGCTGCGTGCGTCCATGTATGCGCGGGTGCCCGTCATCAATGCAGGCGATGGCGGCCACGCCCACCCCTCCCAGACCATGATCGACCTGATGACCATCCGCCAGCGCAAGGGACGGCTGGATCATCTGACCATCGGCTTCTGCGGCGACCTCAAGTTTGGCCGGACGGTGCACTCCCTCACCGCCGCGCTGAGCCAGTTCGAGGGCAACCGGTTCGTGTTCATCTCGCCCGAGGAACTGCGCATCCCGCAGTACGTCAAGGACGAGACCCTGACCCCGCTGCACCAGAACTATAAAGAGACCGCCGACCTTGAAGCTGAATTGCCCGGTCTGGACGTGCTGTACATGACCCGCATCCAGAAAGAGCGCTTTTTCAACGAAGAGGACTACCTGCGGTTGAAAGGCTGCTATGAGCTGGACGAAAAGCTGCTGCAGCAGGCACCGCCCACCATGCCGGTGCTGCATCCGCTCCCCCGCATCGACGAGATCAAGCCGGACGTGGACAACGACCCCCGCGCCGCTTATTTCGATCAGGTGCATAACGGTGTGTATATCCGCATGGCCATTATACTGGCGCTGCTGGGCATCCCCGACCCGCTGACCGGGAAAAAAGTGCTAGAAAGTATATAAGTTGTGAACAGGGCTGCTGCACAAAACCTCGTGCAGCAGCCCTGTTTTTGCGTCTGGTGTTTTTGCAGGCTCGCCTTTACGCCCCTCCCGTGAAAAGGCAATTCTGGAAAATCCGCAGATTTTCCAGAATTGCGAATTATAAATAATTCTTCCGCTGAATATGCGCAAAGCAAACGTGGAGCGCATTCCAAATCGTCCCGCTACCCCCGCAGCGGCGGGTCTGGCATAAAGATCATGGTGCCCCGGGCAGAAAAAAGCAGCTGCGGCATCATGCAGCTGTACCCCAGCCACAGCACCGCCAGAATGCACAGCACCAAAAGCACCCTGCGCAAAAGCACCGGATGCCGGGCGGGGGAATAGCGTTTTCTGCGGTCACGCTGCATAGGCTGTGCCCTCCTTTTTCAAGGCTCTGCCCAGCTTATGCCGCGGCAGAAAGAATTGTGCACCGGCGGGGTTTGTGGTAAGATAACAGGGAAGAACCACGGAGGAACTGCTTATGCTGACCATTACACTGCTGGGCACGGCTGCCACCATGCCGCTGCCGGAGCGCGCCCTGACCGCCGCTGTGGCGGAGTGCGGCGGGCACAGCCTGCTGCTGGACTGCGGCGAGGGCACCCAAACCGCTGCCCGCCGCGCCGGGGTGAACCTGATGCGTGCGGATGCCATCTGTCTGACCCACTATCACGGGGATCATATCTTTGGTCTGCCCGGGCTTTTGCAGACCCTTGGGGCGCAGGGGCGCACTCGTCCGCTGGTGCTGCTGGGGCCGGAGGGGCTTTTGGAGGTCTGGCGGGCAGTGTATGCCCTGACCGGGCCGCTGCCCTACGCAGTAAAGCCGCTGGTCTGCCGCGCCGGGCAGCCTGTGGCGCTGGATGCTCTTTCGGATGGATGGCCCGCCGGGGCAACGCTGCTGCCGGTGGCAACAAAGCACCGAGTGCGCTGTCTGGGCTACCGGCTGGAGTTGCCCCGGGCGGGTAGGTTCGACCCGGAAAAGGCGCGGGCGCTGGGCGTACCGGTGACCCAGTGGCGGCTTTTGCAGCGGGGACAGGCTGTCCCGCTGGCAGAGCGTATGGTGCAGCCCGCCGAGGTGCTGGGCGCACCCCGCAAGGGGCTGCGGTTCGTCTTTTCCGGCGACAGTGCGCCCTGCCCGGCGCTGGAACAGGCAGCGCAGGGGGCAGACCTTCTGCTCTGCGATGCCACCTATGCCCTGCCGGAGCAGCAGGAGCAGGCCGCGCAGTGGGGGCACAGCACCTTTGGTCAAAGCGCGGCGCTGGCAGCAAAGGCTGGTGTAAAGCGGCTGTGGCTGGTGCACTATTCCCCCATGATCACCGACCCGGAGGAGCATCTTGCACAGGCGCAAAGCATCTTCCCGGCGGCAGAATGCGGCTTTGACGGCAAACGCATCACCCTGCATTACGAGGAGAACGAGGAATGAAGCTGACACTTGACCCCGGGGCAGCTGCCCTGCTGGACGCCCTGCACACAGCGGGCTACGCAGCCTATGCCGTAGGCGGCTGCGTGCGGGACAGTCTTTTGGGACGCACCGCCCACGACTGGGACCTGTGCACCAGCGCCCTGCCGCAGCAGGTAATGGAGTTGTTCGGGGCAAAGCAGTGCATCCCCACCGGTTTGCAGCACGGCACGGTCACCATCAAATACGGCGGGCAGCTGTACGAAACTACCACCTTCCGCACCGAGGGCAGCTATACCGATGGACGTCACCCGGACGAAGTGCAGTTCGTACCGGATGTGCGGGAGGATCTTGCCCGGCGGGATTTTACCATCAACGCGATGGCATATAATGAAGCCGAGGGGCTGGTAGACCCCTTTGGCGGGCAGGCAGATTTGCAAAACGGTCTGCTGCGGGCGGTGGGTGAGCCGCAGCAGCGGTTTACCGAGGATGCGCTGCGCATTCTGCGGCTGTACCGCTTTGCCGCAAGGTTCGGCTTTGCACTGGACGCAGCCACCGCCCGGGCGGCGCGGCAGCTGGCACCGCACTTGGACTGCATCTCTGCCGAGCGCATTCAGGAGGAACTGGCAAAGCTGCTGGCTGCCCCGCAGCCGGGGGCGTATCTGGAACCCGCCGTGCTGGCGGTGGTGTTGCCGGAGTTGACCCCGGAAAGCCTGACCGCCGCAAAGCCGGTGGTGGATGCCTGCCCGGCGGGGGAAGAAAACCTGCCGGTGCGCTGGGCGGCGCTGCTGGGCGCTCTGGGCGAGGCCGACACCCGCCGGGTGCTCAAACGGCTGCGCTGCTCCAACGCCTGCATCGAGGAGACCGCGGTATTGGTGCGGGAAACGGCAGAGCAGGGCGTGTGCGGGAGCTTTCTCCTCGGACACGAATCGGGCCATTCCATCGCCCGCCCTACTGCCTGCGGCAGCAGGGTCCCACCCCAGCGGACGGTCCTCGGAGAAACTCCCGCACACGCGGGAGAGGTTGCCATCCGGCAGCTTTTAGGGCGGTACGGGCTGTGCACCGTGGAGCGGCTGTGTGCGCTGTGTGCGGCGCTGCACCCGCAAGCTGCCCCGGCTTGCGCCCTTGCGGCGCAGCGGGCACGGCAACTGGAAGCGGACGGCGTATGCTGCCGGGTGAGCCAGCTGGCGGTGAACGGACGCGACCTGATGGCAGCGGGCATCCCGGCAGGGCCTGCGCTGCGCCGGGTGCTGGAAGCATTGCTGGACGGCGTCATCCGCGCAGAATATCCCAACGAAAAACCGGTGCTACTGGCTGCGGCGCAGAAAATTATAGCGTCTTGACAAGCGGTTTATGCTGCGGTAGTATTATACTACTGCTTTAGTATGTTGAACCCATAAAAGGAGAACCTATGACCACTCAGAACCCTGCAAACCGTCCCCGCGCCCTCATTGCCATGAGCGGCGGCGTGGACAGCTCGGTGGCGGCCTGCCTGATGCAGCAGGCAGGCTACGACTGCACCGGCATCACCATGCGGCTCACCCACAACGAAACGCTGGGACAGCCCGGCTACCAGACCTGCTGCTCGGAAAAGGATATCGAGGACGCCGCCGAGGTGGCCTTTGCACTGGATATGCCGTATCAGGTGCTGGATTTTACCGCCGATTTCCGGGCGCAGATCATTGAAAAGTTTATCCGCGTCTACGAGGCGGGCGGCACCCCCAACCCCTGTATCGACTGCAATAAATATATGAAGTTCCGCCACCTGCTGGACTGGGCGGAAGAACACGGCATGGAGTATGTGGTCACTGGCCACTACGCCCGGGTGGAGCAGGATGCAGCCACCGGCCGCTGGCTGCTGAAAAAAGGCTTGGACGAGGGTAAGGATCAGAGCTATGTGCTATATAACCTCACGCAGGAGCAGCTGGCGCATATCCGTCTGCCGCTGGGTGCGCTGCACAAGACTGAGGTACGAGAGATCGCGCAGGAGCACAGCTTTATCAACGCCCAAAAGCACGACAGTCAGGATATCTGCTTTGTGCCGGACGGCGACTATGCCCGCTTTATGGAGCAGTTTACCGGCAAGCACTACCCTGCCGGGGATTTTCTGGATCGGAGCGGCAAGGTGGTGGGCACCCACAGCGGCGCAGTGCGCTACACGCTGGGACAGCGCAAGGGGCTTGGCCTCGCACTGGGTGCACCGGTGTACGTCTGCGGCAAGGATATGCAGGCCAATACCGTCACCGTCGGGCCGGAGAGCGAGCTGTTCGACCGCATCGTCTACGCAGAGGATGTGAACTGGATCGCCATTCCGGCGCTGACCGGGCCGCTGCGGGTCACTGCCCGTACCCGGTATCATCAGGCTGAGCAGCAGGCCATCGTTTACCCCGCAGAGAACGGTTTCCGGCTGGAATTCAACCAGCCTCAGCGTGCCCCCACCCCGGGGCAGGCTGCCGTGCTGTATCAGGGCGATGTGGTGCTGGGCGGTGGCACCATCACCCACGTAGAAAAGTAAGGAGAACGAAATGCAGGATCAATATTCCCGTACCCAGCTGCTGCTGGGTGCAGAGGCTATGGAAAAGCTGCACCACGCCCGGGTGGCAGTGTTTGGCATCGGCGGCGTGGGCGGCTATACGGTGGAGGCGCTGGCACGCAGCGGCGTGGGTGCACTGGATCTGATCGATGACGATAAGGTCTGCCTGACCAACCTCAACCGTCAGATCATCGCCACCCGCAGCACGGTAGGGCAGTATAAGGTGGATGTAGCGGAACAGCGCATCCACGATATCGACCCCAACATCAAGGTGACCACCCACCGGTGCTTCTTTGGCCCGGAGACGCAGAACGATTTCGATTTTACCCAGTACGACTATGTGGTGGACGCCATCGACACCGTTACCGGCAAGCTGGCGCTGGTGATGAAGTGCAAGGAGGCGGGCACCCCCATCATCTGCTCCATGGGCGCAGGTAACAAGATGGACCCCACCCGCTTTGAGGTGACCGACATCTACAAGACCTCGGTCTGCCCGCTGGCCAAGGTGATGCGTACCGAGTGCCGCAAGCGCAAGATCAAGCACCTGAAGGTGGTCTACTCCAAGGAGCCTGCCATGACCCCCATCGAGGATGACTCCATCAGCTGCAAGGATCACTGCATCTGTCCCCCGGGCACCCAGCGCAAGTGCACTGCACGGCGCACCGTGCCGGGCTCCAACGCCTTTGTACCCTCGGTGGCCGGTCTGATCATCGGCGGCGAGGTGGTCAAGGACCTTGTGGGCTTTGTACCGCTGAAAGGGTAAAACAGGCCACAGCTTCCTTGCTGCGTGGGACAATTTGGAATGCGTTCCGCGTTGCTCTGCGCATCATCAGCGGAAGAACGATTTGAAATTTTGAGGTTCTGAAAAACCCGCGGGCTTTTCAGAACCTCTTTTTCACGTTTTTTTACGCGCTGCAACGTTCCATAACATAAAATTGCAACCAATTTGCAATTTGGTATTGCAATTGGGAAGGATATCGTGTATAATCTTCCCTGCACGAAAATGCAAACTGATTGCAAATTGTTGAGAAAGACGACCCCCTGCGGGTCTTTGGAGCGATTATTTATGGAACTGTTTCTGGATGTTTTGGGCGAAACCTTGGTGGATACCGCCAAGATGCTGCCTTTTCTGTTTCTGGCCTACCTGCTAATCGAGTATATCGAGCACCGCCACGGCGAGCGTATCGAAGCGCTGCTTGCGGGCGGCGGGCGCTGGGGCGCTGTGCCGGGCGCGGTACTGGGCTGTGTGCCGCAGTGCGGCTTCTCCGCCATTGCGTCCAACTTCTACGCCTCCCGGGTCATCACGCTGGGTACGCTGATGGCGGTGTACCTTGCCACCAGCGATGAGGCTATCCCGCTGCTGGTCTCCATGCCCGCCTACTGGGATAAGCTGGCCGTCCTGATGGTCATTAAGGTGGTGTACGCCATCGTGGTGGGCTTTGTGCTGGATTTTGTGCTGCGGGGCGTGCTGCCCAAAGGGCTGCGGGGCGGCTACACCGGCCATGCGGACGAGGTGGACTGCCACGAGGAGCACAGCGATGCCGAGGGCAACGAAAAGCCCATCTGGCAGGCAGCGCTGCGCCACACGCTGGAGATCTTTGTGTTCATCTTCGCTTTCAGTCTGGTGTTCGGCATGATCGTAGAGGGTGTGGGCGAGGATGTATTCGCTGAGGTGCTGGGCGGCATGGGCTTTTTCCAGCCGGTGGTGGCGGCTCTGGTGGGCTTGATCCCCAACTGCGCCGCCAGCGTGCTGTTGACCCAGCTGTATGTGGAGGGTGCGCTGCGCTTTTCCAGCCTTGTGGCGGGTCTGTGCACCGGTGCGGGTGTGGGCTTGGCAGTGCTGTGGCGCGCCAACCCCTCGTGGAAGCAGAACCTCTTCATCACCGGCCTGACATGGGCCGCCGGTGCCTTTGTGGGCGTGGCCATGCAGGTGGTCGTGGCGGTGTTTGCCTGATTTCCCGTGAGGAAAACGATTTGAAATGCGCGCCGCGTTTGCTTTGCGCATAAGCTAAGGAAATATTATTTTTAATTTTGGGGTTCAGAAACGCCTGCGGGCGTTTCTGAACCCCATTTTCACGGGTAGGGTCGTAACGGCAAACAGCAGTTGCAGCGCCGCTTTCTGCGAAAGCGCGGCGCTGCGGGAAAGGCTGCATCTTGTCTTTACGACCCTTTCTGTGAAAAATGCGTTTGGAGCGCTCCGCAGAGCGCGACAAACGCCCTATATCAAAAGAAGTTTCCGCTATATTTGCCCAGAGCGCAAGCGGAGGGCATTTTTGATATTCCCCCTCTCCCGCTGGACTTTGAAATGTGTTATACTGGGGGAAAACGATGCACACAGGAGAGAGAACCATGCAATATAAGATTCTGGCAAGTGATTACGACAACACGCTGATGCCCTTTGGCGAAGCAAAGCCCCGCCCGGCGGTGGTAAAGGCGGTAAAAAAGCTGCAAGCCGCCGGGGGTAAGTTTGTGCTCAGCACCGGCCGCTCCTACCCGGGCATCCGGGATAAAAACCAGCTGGGCGGCATCCGGTACGACTACGCCATTACCTGCAACGGCGCCTGCGTGGTGGACAGGCAGGGCAACGTAATAGCCGAGCATCCGCTTACCAGCGAGGAGATGTATGTGCTGGTGGATTTTTGTGAGGATTATAACTACCCGCTGCAATTCAACTTCCGGGATGCCTATTACGCCTACTGCGAGTACGAGTATCTGCACACCGGCTATCAGATGATGAACAGCCCCGGGCTGGACTGCGTGGACGGCGAGGATCAGGACCGGCATCTGGTGGATATGCCCCACGCCGCCTTTGCCGCCATGCCGCCGCAGGAAGTGGAGCGCTTCCACGAAAAATACGGCTACCTTGGCCTGCACTGGATGCAGACGGGCGCGCAGAACGCGGACGGCTACTGCTACTACGATATCGTACGCGGCGGCATGGATAAGGGCGTAGGGCTTGCCGACCTGTGTGCACAGATGGGGCTTACGCTGGCGGATGCCGTGGCTGTGGGCGATTCTGCCAACGATGTGGGGATGCTGAAAGTCGCGGGCCTGAGTGCCTGCATGGCAAACGGCACCCCGGACGCCAAGGCCGCTGCCGACCGGATCATCGGGGACGTGCGGGAGGACGGCGTGGCGGCGCTGATCGAGGAGCTGTGGTTCGACGGCCCCCGCGCGGAGCCCTCCGGCAAAGATTTTGGCTCCGCATGGGGCAATATTGAAAGCGCAGGCGGCAGCTTATGAGCTTTGCACCGGTGTACGATGACCGCAGCCGGGCGCTGATCTTGGGCACATGGCCCAGCCCCAAAAGCCGGGAGATGGCCTTTTACTACGGCCACCCGCAAAACCGGTTCTGGCCGCTGCTGGCGGCGCTGACCGGGGAGCCGCTGCCCGCGCGGGAGGATATCGCCGCCAAAAAGCAGCTGCTTTTGCGCCACGGGCTGGCGCTGTGGGACACGCTGGAAAGCTGCACCATCACCGGCGCATCGGATGCCTCCATCCGGGATGTGGTGCCCAACGATATCGCCGGGCTGCTGCGCAAAGCACCCATCCGGGCGGTGTTCTGCAACGGTGCCACAGCGTACCGTATCTACACAAAATATCAGCAGCCGCTTACCGGCATCCCGGCTGTCCGTCTGCCCAGTACAAGCCCCGCCAACGCCGCCTGCAGCCCCGCCCGGCTGGAGGAACTTTGGGGCGCTGCGCTGGCGGACTGGATCGTAAAATGATGACAAGGCTGTAAATTCTTTTGCGGGATACTTGCGTTTTTTTGCGGACGTTGTATTATGGATATCATAAGGGGCGCACTGCCCCGGACAAGGAGAAATGACCATGAGCAAGATCATCCGCACCCAAAAGCCCAGCGTGCTGCCTTTTTACGCCATGGCGCTGGTGTTCGTGGTGCTGTGCGCGGTGTTGCCGGTGTATAAATTATGGGCGCTGCTGGTGGCGCTGGGCGGTGCCGCCGTGGCCTTTGGCGTGGCAAAAAAGACCTGCCCGCCCCGGGTGGTGGAGCACGAGGTACCCTTCCACACCGGTGTGGAGGATGTGGACCAGATGCTGACCGATATCCAGCAGAAGCTGGACACCCTGCACGCACTGAACGAGGCTTTACCCGACCCGCAGCTGTCCGCCGCCATGACCCGTATGGAAAAGGCGGGACGCTCCATCGTGGAAGCCGTGGAAGCAAACCCCGCCAAGGCAAAGCAGGTGCGCCGGTTTGCCAACTACTATCTGCCGGACGCCGTAAACGTTTTGCAACAGTACGCAAAGCTTGCAAAGCAGGGTGTGCGGGGCGAGAACGCCGCCGCCATCCGCGCCGAGGTGGAGCACAACGCCGCCTCCATTGCCACGGCTTTTGAAAACCAGCTGGATGCCCTGTACGCGGCAGAGAGCATGGACCTGTCCGCAGACCTGACCGTTTTGCAGAATATGCTGAAAGGGCAGGGTCTGAGCAAGTAAAAACGGAACATTCCCTCGGGATTTTGAAAGGAAGGAATCACTTATGGCTGACAATACTCTGAACTTTGATCTGGATGCCCCCGCAGTGCCCACCCTGACGCTGGACCCCACCCCCGCTGCTGTGCCGCAGGAGGAAAAGCCCGCCGCTGCCCCTGCCCCGGAAGCACAGGTGAACCTGACCCCCGAGGAGCAGGCCATGGTGGATCAGTTTGCCCAGAAGATCGATATCACCAACAGCCAGCAGGTGCTGCAGTACGGCTCTGCCTGCCAGAAGAAGATCGGCGATTTCTCCGAGGCTGCCCTCTCCAAGGTGTCCACCAAGGATCTGGGCGAGGTGGGCGATATGATCACCGACCTCATTGGCGAGCTGAAGAGCTTTGACGCCAATGAGGAGCAGCAGAAGGGCATTATGGGCTTCTTCAAAAAGAAAACCAGCCAGCTGGATGCCCTCAAGACCAAGTACGACAAGACCGAGACTAATGTGGAAAAGATCCAGTCCATGCTGGAAGCCCATCAGGTGCAGCTGCTCAAGGATATCGCCATGCTGGACAAAATGTACGAGCTGAACATGGCCTACTTCAAGGAGCTGAGCATGTATATCCTTGCCGGCAAGAAAAAGCTGGCCGATGTGCGTGCCAACGAACTGCAGCAGGCTATGGATAAGGCCAAGGTCTCCGGTCTGCCGGAGGATGCACAGGCCGCCCGTGACCTTGCCGACCAGTGCGAGCGCTTTGAGAAAAAGCTGTATGATCTGGAACTGACCCGCAACATCAGCTTGCAGATGGGCCCCCAGATCCGTCTGTTGCAAAACAACAATACCATGATGGCAGAAAAGATCCAGTCCACCATCGTGAACACCATCCCGCTGTGGAAGAACCAGATGGTGCTGGCACTGGGTCTGGCACACAGCCAGCAGGCCATGCAGGCAGAGCGCGCCGTGACCAACATGACCAACGACCTGCTGAAGAAGAACGCCGAGGCACTGAAGCTGGGCACCATCGAGACCGCCAAGGAGAGCCAGCGCGGCATCGTGGATATCGAGACTTTGCAGCAGACCAACAAGAGCCTGATCGAGACGCTGGACGAGCTGAACAAGATCCAGAGCGAGGGCCGCGCAAAGCGCGCCGCCGCCGAGCAGGAGCTGACCCGCATCGAGGACGAACTGAAAACCAAAATGATGGAGATCCGGAGCTGAAATGGCAAACGCTGATTTTTCTCAGAACAAACAAACCGCTCCCGGCGGCTTTGACGCGGGCAGCTACCGCGAAAAGGCAAAGCCGGAGCAGGCCGTAAGGCTGACGCCCCGCCAGCAGAAGCTGGCCGCACTGGAAGCAAAGCTGCCCGCAGCGCTTTCCACCCGGGCGGCGGCGCTGGCTTTGAGCGTAGTGGTGATGCTGGCAGCCTTTTTCGGCTTTGGCAGCGCCAAGCTGCGCGGCAAATACAACACCGCCCGCCAGTGGTTCACCGCAGGGGTCGCCGCCGACAACGGCTATAACCTGAGCGAGGAGCTGACCACCCGGGAGAATACGGCGGCGAATATTCTGACCACTGCCTCCAACACCCTTGGCGCAGACAGCGCCGAGGTGCTGGCTGCACAGACGGCGCTGAACGATTTCTCCGCTTGTCTGCAGGCGGTGCAGAACGGCGGCAAAAGCCAGTCGCTGACCTCGCTGCCCTATTATCAGGGCAGCGCGATGCACGCGCTGTATCAGGCCGATCAGGCGCTGGGCGCTGCCATCGACCAGCTGTATGCAAAATTGCAGGAGCAGGCCGCAGACCCCATGAAGATGGGTGCGGTGCAGGGGCAGTACGGCCAATTCAACAGTGCAGCCACCATCATTGGTACCTTGCAGTACAATACGGCGGTGTATGAGTATCAGAAAGAAGTCGGCGGCTTCCCGGCCGGTGTGCTGGGCGCAGTTGCCGGCGTGAAGGAGGTTGAGCCCTTCGCATGAAAAATTTTGCAAAACGCATCAGCGCACTGGTGCTGGCCGTGGTGGTCAGCGCGGCAGTGCTGTGCCCGGCGGCCTTTGCCGCCCAGCTGCCCAGCCTGCCCAAGGATCAGTGCGTGGTGGACGATGCCGGTGTGCTGAGCAGCAGCACCGTGCAGACCATCACCGAACTGAACGCCCAGCTGGAATCCAGCTGCAGCGGCGCGCAGATCGGTGTACTGACAGTAGAATACACAGGCAATGATTCCACAGAGGATTACGCCACACAGGCTTTCAATGCGTGGGGCATCGGTTCGTCCTCCAACAATAATGGCGTGCTGATTTTGCTGGTGATGGAGTCGGCGCAGTACGCGGACGGCGACTACTACCTGACCTATGGCGATGGCTTCCGCAACACCACGCTGGCAAAGCAGTCCAGCGCCATCGCCCAGACGATGGAGGATCAGTTCGCCGCAAAGGATTATGACGGCGCAGTGACCACCTGTGCCCGCAACGTGGCAAACACCATCGCGGATATTTACGGGGTCAGCCTTTCCGGCGGCACCGGTAACGGCAGCACCGTGCAGCCTAGCTATCAGGGCGGGCAGAGCAGCGGCGGCAGCACTCTGACCGACATCCTGACTCTTGTGGTCAGTGTTGTGCTGCTTATCGTCATCATCCGGTCGATGGCCTATGTTTTTGCCAGCCCCTGCGGCTGGCTGTGGTGCTTCGGCGGCCCGCGGCCTCCTCGCAGACGTCGCGGCCCGCCGCCCCCCCCCCC
>OGIA01000030.1_pt1 | contig 186813 bp, 172 predicted proteins | sample 1571671 | NCBI WGS metagenome assembly OGIA01 (sample SAMEA2582027, study PRJEB24529) | metagenome | biome: Human gut stool | place: China | collected 2011
CCACGCTGTGGAAAGTTTGAGGGTATGAGAAGCTTGTTTGGTTGCTGATACCCACACTATGAAAAGTTTGAGGGTATGGGAAGCTTGTTTTGCTGCTGATACCCACGCTATGAAAAGCTTGAGGGTATGAGAAGCTTGTTTGGTTGCTGATACCCACGCTGTGGAAAGTTTGAGGGTATGAGAAGCTTGTTTGGTTGCTGATACCCACACTATGAAAAGTTTGAGGGTATGGGAAGCTTGTTTTGCTGCTGATACCCACGCTGAGAAAAGTTTGTGGGTATGAGAAGCTTGTTTTATTGCTGATACCCACACTGAGAAAAAAAGTTTGTGGGTATGAGAAGCTTGTTTTGTTGTTGATACCCAAATTGTGAAAACCGGAAGGTATAACAAGGGAATTATATATTCCAGAAGGCCTGCGGCAGGCGTTCGCCGCATCACGGCAAAAGTAAAAACCGTGATTTGTGAGCAAGCTCCCAATCACGGTTCTTATTTTGCCTATGCGTGGCTATGCTTTCGTAACTCTCAATTATTCGCAATACTTCAGCAGATCCAGCGGCTGCGCGATAATAGCGTCCGCGTGGCCTTCTTCCAGTTCCTTGCGGTCACGGAAGCCCCAGAGGACACCTACGGTGAAGGCACCTGCCGCCTTGCCGGTCTTCATATCTGTGGCGGTATCTCCCATGTAGAGTACTTCGTCTGCGGTGAGACCGAACCGGTCTAAAATCCGGAAGACTCCGGCGGGATCGGGTTTGATGGGCACGCCGTCCAACTGTCCCTGCACCACATCAAAATAGTCCTTGCCAAACAGGCTCTCGATGACATCCAAGGTGGCATGGTGAGGCTTGTTGGAAAGTACCGCGATCTTCATACCACGTTTCTTCAACTCTTCCAGCAGCTTGGGGATTCCTTCATAGGGCTTCACCTGATACATACAGTTCGCCTGGAAGATCTCCCTGTATCTGGCATAGGCTGCCTCAAAATGGGTAAGTTCCGTATCGCCACCCTTGATCAGTGCCCGCTTTACCAGATTGGCGGCACCGTCTCCCACAAAATATTTATAATCCTGTACAGAGAAGGGTCCATAGCCAAACTCCGCCATGGTCTTGTCCCCGCTGTATTTCATGCTCATGATAGAATCGGATAAGGTTCCATCCAGGTCAAAAATTACTGCTTTCTTCATTCTGTTCTCCTACACTAATCTCAATCCATGCAGTTCCTGATAGACTCTTCCCACGGGAAGCCCTACCACATTATTGTAATCGCCTTCGATACCGCGGATATATCTGGCGCAGAATCCTTGAATGCCATAGGCCCCCGCCTTGTCCATCGGATCCCCGGTAGCCACATATTCCCGGATCTGTGCATCGGTCATAGGATAAAAATGCACTGTGGTCTTCTCATGGAAAGTCAGCGTCTTCCTCTCACCGTTTTCCTCATAGAGGATCGTCACGCCTGTGTATACCTCATGTCCTCTGCCCTGCAGCATAGTAAGCATGGCTGCCGCAGCCTCCGTATCCGCAGGCTTACCCAGAATCTTACCGTCGCAGGCGACCACGGTATCGGCTCCCAGCACAAGGGTGTCTGTCATAGTAGTTTCTCCACTTTTCTGTTCCGGTTCACAGACACCACTTACCGCAAGCTTCTCCCACACCGCTTCCGCCTTCTGCGCTGACAGTTCTTCCACCACTTTCGCAGGCTCTGTGGATGTGATCTTTTCCTCGGTCTCGCTGACCACTACATCGAAATCCAGTCCGATCTGTGTCAGAAGCTCCCGCCTCCTGGGGGAGGCAGATGCCAGTATGATCTTCTTATTCATGATGTGTCTCCGGGATAAAAGTTCTGCTTTCGATGGCAGACTCTCCCGCAGCCTCCTTTGCTTTTTGAATGGCCTCCAGGCAGAAAGCATCCTGGGAGTTGAACAGCTGCTTTCCTCTCTTGTCCTGCTTCTCATAGCTGCCATCCGGCTGTAAGATCGAAGCCTTCACATTATCCTTCAGCTGACTGTTCAGGATATGTAGCAATTCCTCCTTCAGCTCCGGGCGATCTACCGGGAAGAGGATCTCCACACGACGCTCCAGATTACGGGGCATCCAGTCGGCACTTCCACAGTAGATCTCATAATGATCATCATTTGCAAAATAGAAAATGCGGCTGTGCTCCAGGAAATTACCGACGATGGAGCGGACACTGATATTCTCGCTGACACCCGGGATACCCACCTTCAGGCAGCAGATGCCTCGAACGATCAGTTCGATCTTCACGCCTGCCGCACTTGCCTCATACAGAGCACGGATAATATCCTTGTCGCAGAGAGAGTTCATTTTCGCAATGATATGGGCATTCTTGCCCTCCAGCGCATAATTTTTCTCCCGTTCGATCAGATGCAGGAACTTATCCTTCAGCCATAACGGTGCCAATGCCAGTTTGTTCCAGAACAACGGCTCGGAATAACCGGACAGCATGTTGAACACTGCCGTGGCATCCTCTCCGATGCGTTCCGCACAGGTCAGCATTCCCACATCCGTATACAGCTTTGCCGTAGCATCATTATAGTTACCGGTACCCAGATGCACGTATCTGCGGATGCCGTCCTCTTCTCTGCGAACTACAAGTGTGATCTTGGAATGGGTCTTTAATCCCACCAGTCCGTAAATAACGTGGCAGCCTGCCTTTTCCAGCATTCTCGCCCAGACAATATTGTTCTCTTCATCGAAACGGGCTTTCAGTTCCACCAGAACCGTAACCTGCTTACCGTTCTCCGCCGCCTGTGCCAGTGCCGCTATGATCGGAGAATTGCCGCTGACACGATACAACGTCTGCTTGATGGCCAGTACTTCCGGGTCTCTCGCCGCCTGACGGATGAAATCCACCACCGGCGTAAAGCTCTGGAACGGATGATGTAACAGAATATCACCCTTGCGGATCTCCTCGAAAATATTACAGCCTGCGGGAAGTGCCGGCGACTGCTGAGGTTCATACTTCGGCGTCTTTAAATGGTCAAAACCATCCAGTCCGTAGATTTTCATCAGTACCGTCAGATCTAAGGGGCCGTCGATCTCATAAATATTCTGTGTCTCAATGTTGAGTTCCTTTTTAATGATCTTCAGCAGCCGTTTATCCATACCGCTTTCCACTTCCAGGCGGATGGCTTCGCCCCACTGACGCTTCTTTAACTGCTTCTCGATCTCTTTTAACAGATCTGCTGCCTCATCCTCGTCAATGCTTAAGTCCGCATTACGCATGATCCGGAACGGATGGGCACATACAATATCATAATTCAGGAACAGTTTATCCATGTTCCGTTCGATGATCTCTTCTAACAGAATGATCTTGCAGGTCTTGCCCTTGGACGGGATCCGCACTACACGGCTTAAGACGCTGGGTACCTGTACGGTGGCGAATTCCAGTTCCTCGTCGCTGTTTTTCTTCCGCACCATGGCTCCGATGTTCAGAGACTTGTTGCGGATCAGCGGAAACGGTCTGGAAGAATCCACTGCCATGGGGGTCAGTACGGGATACACATTTTCCTGAAAATACTGATCCACATACACAGCTTCCTCCGCTGTCAGCTGTTCATGCTCTCTGATGATATGCAGACCGTTTTTCTCCAAAAGAGGGAGTAAGGAACGGTTATAAGTGGAATATTGCAGATCCACCAGTTCATGGATTGCCACATGCAGCGCTTTTAGCTGCTCTGTGGGAGTCATGCCGGCGATATCCTTTTTGGTATAGCCCGCATTTTCCATATCCTTTAAGGATGCCACCCGGATCATGAAAAATTCATCCAGGTTAGATGCTGTAATGCTTAAAAATTTCAACCGTTCAAACAGAGGGATGTTTTTATCCCTGGCTTCATTCAACACTCTGTGGTTAAAAAGCACCCAGCTGAGTTCCCGGTTGGTATAATACTTGGGATCACTGAAATTGATTTCCATATTGTCCTGCTGCCTCCCTTAAAATTTCTTCTTCTGCCGGATCACCGGTGTGATGCTGTATACTTCTTTGAAAAATTCTGTATTCGTCTGGAAGAATCCTCTTTCCAAAGTAATATCTTCCTGGCTATCTATTTTCAGGATCAGTTCGTTATCCTGCAGTACGGCCTTCACACCCTTCATTTTCTGTTTGTGGCTGCGGTCCAGACTGTTTGCCAGTCGCAATATAGCTGTCAGTTTCGCTACCGTTAAATAGCTCTCCTTATCCAGTCCCTGGGGACGATCCTGTGCCTGCCCATAATACACGAAATTACTGTGATTAAAACGCACCACATTAGCTACGATCTCACGCTCCATATGGGAAAGTCCGATCATCTCCGTCGCCATGATAATATCATAGGACGCTTCTCCGATATTGATCATGCTGATATATTTTCCACAGTCATGCAAGATCGCAGCCAGACGCAGATACAAACGCTCTCTCTGACCCATGCCGTGGACTTTTTTCATACTGTCAAAAATCGTGGTGGTGATATGTTCCAGGGTATCCGCTCTTCTGGTACTACCATTGTAGCGTTTGCTGATATTCATTGCGCAGGCGATAATATCCTCCGCAAAATCATGCTCTCCCCGGAGTAATTTATTCTGCTCCGCATATTCATAAGCGATACCATCGCACAATGTGACACCCGGTGCCCAGATCAGCGCCGCTCCCATCAGCTCGGCAATGCGTTTGGTCAGGACCGTACTGATATACACAAGAGGGACTTTTTCCTCCGCAATATCCATCCGCTTTGCAAGCTCCGTGGTTCCTCTGGTCCGAAGTGCCTCCATCAGCTGGTAAAACGCCTTACTGTCCACCATGGCATTTCCGTCTCCCCGCTCATGTGCCTTCCGCACTGCCCAGGGTGACAGATAATCATCCACGATAATGATATTTTTGATCTCACGATCCTTAAGATACAGCTTTTTATAATCATCCAGCTGTGCTGTAGCCAGTTCGTCCACCAGCTGCTCCATCTGGGTACTGCCCGCATTCAGATGATTCAACAGCTCCTGTAAACGTAATACACCAAGGCGTAAGTTCTGGGTCGATACCAGAGTATCCTTGTCAAACAGGGAGATCTGAATACTTCCGCCTCCAATGTCCAAAATCGCCGTCTTCTCCTCGATGATCCTGCGGAACGTCTCCCCTTTAGAGGCAATCGACTTGTAATCCAGGAATCTCTGCTCGGAGTTGCTTAAGATCTCTACCCGGATGCCGGTACGCTGCTCGATCTGATCCTGCAGGATCAGGGTATTCTCCGTCTCACGGATGGCACTGGTGCCGTATGCCTTATAAGCGATCACTTTATAAGATTCCATGATCTGTGCGAATTCTTTCAGGGTATGGCACAGATCATCCATTTTTTCATTGCTGATCTTCCCATTGGCATAGGTATCCGATCCCAGATCGATTCTCTGACGGATACAGTCGATCTCCCGCATGGTATTTTTCCCCGAAAAATCAAATATTTTCATGGTGAGTTCGAAACTGCCCACATCGATGGCAGCGAAAGTTTTTACACTCATAGGGTTCCTCACTTTCCTAACAGGTAATCAATGAACTGCTGGGCACTTCTTCCGGACAATCCGCCGTGAGACAGTTCCCATTTATTAGCCTCCAGTAAAAGTTCCTCTTCCGGCATCTCCACATGATAACGCTCCGCCAGTGTCTTTACGATATTCTGGAATTCCTTTTTATTGGGAGCGCCGAAGTAAATAGTCACGCCGAAACGATATACCAGCGACAGCTTCTCCTGTACGGTATCACTGGTGTGCATATCCTCGCGGGTCTCTTCCTTGTCACTGTAATTTTCGCGGATGAGATGACGGCGGTTGGATGTCGCATAGATCAGAACATTCTCCGGCTTTTTCTCCAGTCCGCCCTCGATGACTGCCTTGAGGTATTTGTACTCGATCTCAAATTCCTCAAAGCTTAGGTCATCCATGTAAATAATGAATTTATAATTGCGGTTCTTGATCTGACTGATGACCGCATTCAAATCCTGGAACTGATGCTTGTAGACTTCGATGATCCGCAGTCCCCTGTCATAATATTCATTGGCAATCGCTTTGATGCTTGAGGATTTACCGGTGCCCGCATCGCCAAACAGCAGACAGTTGTTGGCCTTTTTTCCATTCACAAATGCCTCTGTGTTGTCCACCAGCTTTTTCTTGGGAAGCTCGTAGCCTACCAGATCATCCAGCTTCACGTGGGCAATATTTAAAATCGGAACGATATGTACTCCTTCCTCATCATGGGTGATACGGAAAGACTTGTGCAGGCCAAATTTACCGACACCGTATTCTTTATAGAACTGGGTCAGTGTGGATTTCATATCTTCTGCGGTTCCGTCTGCGCAGAACTTCTCCGCCAGTTCACAGATTCTGGTGCAGATCCGTTTATTATAAACCTTGCTCTCCTGCATGCTGCTGGCATAATTTTCTATTAAGGAAAATTCCGGTACCTTAAGTATCTCCATCATGGGAGCAAAATCAAAATCATAGAATTCCTTGAAAATGCAGATATCATGCAGCGCCGCATCGTTGATGGAGCCGGCAATCTCTCCGCGGATCTCACATCCGCAGCTGTAGCTGTTCTCGTTGTTCACCAAAAGATTTGCCAGATAACAGTGCCACAGATTCCCATGAAATCCGTAATTACCCGCCAGGTCGATCAGGTCATGGATACACTCGTAAAACAGTGCCGCCATGTCCTCTGTATTGTAATATTCATCATCGTAATGGGACATGAGAAATGCCATGTCATACAGCAGTTCCCCATCCTCAAAATCACGATATACGATCAGTTCTTTTTCTCTCATATGTCTAACCTTCTTGTCTTATGTTTTAACTGTTCAGAGCCATGTAACGATTATCGAATGGTAGTCGGATGCTTGTATTCGTAATACTTAGTAATTGCCCAGGATCTTCATGCTGCGGGCTTCTTCCCGAAGTCCCCGCAGTGCGTTTTTCACTGCGCTGTCCGCAAGGTTCCCCTCAAAATCAATGAAGAAACGATACTCCCAGTTCCGGTCGGGAATGGGGCGGCTCTCGATCTTGGTCATGTTCAGATTGTTGTAAATAAAATGGGACAGAATGTGATACAGGGATCCGCTCTCGTGGGGAATCTCCAGGCACAGACTGATCTTGTTGGCATTTTTACGGAAGATCTTCTGGTTCGTCACAATGATGAAACGGGTGGAATTGCTGTCGGAATCATTGATCCCTTTTTTCAGAATTTCCAGTCCGTAGGTCTCTCCCGCATATTCGCTGGCGATGGCTGCCTGGGTTTTATCCTTTTCCTTCGCTACTTTTAAGGCTGCGAAAGCGTTGTTCTGCATACTGATCTGCTGCCAGTCATGCTCCGCCAGATATCTGGCACTCTGCATCAGGGACTGGGGATGGGAATAGACTCTTTTGATCTCTTCCATCTTCGTCCCGGGCAGTGCCAGCAGACAATGCTCAATGGGAATGACCTGCTCTCCTACGATATAATTCTCGAATTCTACCAGCAGATCATAGATCTCATTCACGATTCCGGCGGTGGAATTTTCAATGGGAAGTACCGCGAAATCCGCGCTGCCTTCATCAATGGCACTCATGGCATCCCGGAAAGTTTCCACATGGAAGGCATTGACATTTTCCCCGAAAAATCTGCGCATGGCAGCCTGGGAATAAGATCCCTCCGCTCCCTGGTAGACCACTCTGGCACAGTCGGTTTCCAGTTCTTCCACGCCGATAAAAGGAAGCCTTCCTTCACTTCCGTGGGCGGCTAACAGCTGGTACTGAAGTTTCCGGCTCATGGACATGATCTGTTCAAACAGTTCTTCCACGCCGTGGCTGTTGAAATCGTTGTGGGTCAGTGCCTTGACACCGGCGATCTTCTCCTGCTCACGCTGCTTGTCGAATACTTTTTTCCCCGTCTCTATTTTATATTCCGCCACCTGTCTGCTGACATCCATGCGCTTCTCATAGAGATTTACGATCTGTCTGTCAATGGTGTCGATCTGTTGTCTTAACTGTGATAAATCCATGCTGTTCTCCTTAACTTAACTGATATCTGCGAATTGCTCCGCTGCAATGCAGCTCCCGCAATTCTCAAACATTCGGAATCCGCTGATTCCAAATGTAACTATTCAGAATAGTTACATTCTATCTCACTTTTTCCTTGTTCGCAAGCAAGAAGCACGGTATAATATTAGATATTACACAAACTTTACATTCCATCTTGTTGGAAAGAAGGTTAACACATGAAAGATAAAAAAACATTGTTGATTTTAATTCCTTTTCTTCTGTTCGTACTCATCGTCGGCGCACTTGCCATCCTGGGCGACCGGATCCCCGACAATCCCCCGGAGACGATAGGCAATACCGCCGGGAATCTGAACAATTCCGGTTACTTCTGTGAGTACGACGGGAAAGTTTATTTTGCCAATGCTTATGACAGCAACACCCTATACTCCATGGATCCTTCGGAACAGAATATCAAAAAACTGGGCAATGCTTCCGTGAAAAATATTCTGGCCGGGGGAAAATATCTTTACTACTACCAGACCGGAGCTTCCGGGGATGCCGGTATCGGTGCCCTGCGCACCGTTCGTTCCTTTAACCGCTGTAAATTAAACGGTACGGATGTGACCGGACTTACCAGAGATCCCATCGTTTCCGCCCAGCTGGTGGGAAGTAACCTCTACATCATGACCTCAGGCGACAACGGACCTTTATTTTACCGCATGGGAATCGACAAATCCAACAAAACGGATCTGGCAGATTACGAGATCAATCCCGCCTGTGCCGTGAACGGTACCATCTATTACAACGGTACTCAGGAAAATCATTATCTCTATGCGCTGAATACCTCGACGGACAGCATCTCCACTCTATGGGACGGCAATCTGTGGTACCCTATCGCACAGGGTGACTATATCTACTATATGGATGTGGAAAATAATTACAGACTCTGCCGTTATTCTTTGTCCCGGAATGAGGTGGAAGTCCTGACCGAAGAGCGGATCGACTGCTTCAATGTAGGATACGGCTATGTATACTATCAGGTGAACGGCGGAGAGGCATGCCTGAAATGCATGCGGGATGATGGCAGTGATTCCCGGGTCATTGCAGAGGGCAATTATACTGCCATCCATATGACTTCCCTGTATGTTTATTTCCAGATGTTCGGAGAGACTTCCACCTGGTATCACTCCCCTTTGGGCAGTCAGAGCTACAGCGGATTTGATGCAGCCAGACAGGCAGCACTGGATGCATTGAAAAAATAATGACAGGCAGCAAGAGCCGCAGACATTCCGCCTGCGGCTCTTATTTTTCGTTCCTGTTGCAAATTATTTTCAGCCTTCTTCGATATGATTCAGACCCTGATTCAGGATCGTGATGATATGGTCATCTGCCAACGCATAAAAAATCGTCTTGCCATCTCTGCGGTTTTTCACCAGATCCATCTGCTTCAATACCCGCAGCTGATGAGAAATAGCAGACTGAGACATGCCCAGCAGCATGGCAATATCATACACACACATCTCAGAGCACAACAGTACCGACAAAATTTTTAATCTCGTTGCATCTCCAAACACTTTGAAAAACTCTGCCAGATCCTGAAGTTCCTCTTCCGGCGGCATCTTCTCATCGATCTGTCTTATGGTCTCCGGATCAGCGGAGAGATAACTATTCTTCTCTTCCATCGTAATCTCCATTATCATTGCTGTATCAGCGGATGCCTGCCGCACCTGCTGTTATCTACGGTTGACTATATTTACTATACACTATTTCTGAGAATTCGACAAATGGAAATATTGCTGCATCCCCTCTGTCATGGTAATCGTCCCCGCATGGTCGATGAACAGTCCTTCCGCATCGTATTTTTCCAGGAGCTTCTGTCCTTCCTCCGATCCTAATACAAAGCAGGCAGTAGACAGCGCATCACTTAAAAATCCGTCCTTTGTCACGATGGTAACTCCCGCCACATCGCTGCGCGCCGGGGAGCCGGTCCGGGGATCCAATATATGATGATATCTGACACCATCCACTTCCACGTACCGCTCATAATCTCCAGAAGTGGATACACAGTACCCGCCATCCAGCGTCAGCACTCCTACACTTTGCGAAGGCTCCAGCGGATCTGTCACCGCAATCTGCCAGGTGCCGCCCTCCGGCTTATTTCCGTAGGTTAAAATGCTGCCTCCCACAGAGATCACGGCTCCGCTTACCTCCGGATATTCCTCCAGGATCTTCCGGATCTCATCCAGTGCCACCCCTTTTCCCACTGCTCCGAGGTCCAACTGCATTCCCGCCGGAATACTCACCACTGTACTGTTCGTCCGCTGTTCCAATATCATCTGCTTCCAGCCTGCCAAAGCGCATGCCTGTTCTATTTCCTCCCGCTCCGGAAGTTCATAGTCCTGCGGGTCATCTGCTGCCGCCCAGGTATCAATGTCCCACAGTCGGCTGAGCTTACCGATGCTCACATCAAAAGCCCCACCTGTCTGTTCCGAGATCTGCAGGCATCGTTTCAGCCAGCCTGCCATCGCGGCGGAGACCTGTATCGGTCCCTTCCCGGCAGTTGCATTGATCTTCGCCACTTCCGCACTATCCAACCGCCAGGAAAGTTCCTGTTGTTCCAGGTCGTTTAGTTTCTGCAATACAACCTCCGTTACCTTTTCATCTGTTTTTCCGTTCGTTGCAGTCGGGGAATTTCCGGTGACATAAACAGTCTGGGAGATCACAGTTCCCATGGCGGTATCTATGCTATTTTCGCATTCGGTCTGCTGTCCGCAGCCTCCCAGAAAAAGTGCCGGGATCATTGCAAAAAGCGTTGCCAGGCGCACCGCCCACGGCATTTTCAAATACTTCTTCATTTTTTACATTCCTTTTGCTATACTGTTCTCATCGAAAGGAGTTCCTTATTCCTATGAATGCTTCCATGAATGATCGAAAAAAAGCAGTTCTCCTTGCAGCAGTTCTGCTTGTAATAGCCATCCTTTGCGGAATCCGGATCTATGCGGTCTCCCACAGTTCCACCGGAAACGGTCAGGCGCTCTATGCTGACATTTATCAAAGCGGTGAATTACTTGAGACCATCCGTCTGGACACAGTGACTGACGAATATACCTTTGAAGTTCCGGGAGAGGGTGGCGCCTCGAACACCGTCTGCGTCCGTCCGGGCAGCATCGCCATTATCTCTGCCAATTGTCCGGATCAGATCTGTGTGCATCAGGGATTTATCAGCACCTCACTGCTTCCCATCACCTGTCTGCCTAACCGGCTGGTGATCCGGGTCAGGGAAGAGGCTGTCTGTTTGGATGACACGACGCTCGTCCCGGACGGTGTGACCTATTGATAGAAGATCCTTTTGTCTGCACCGCGTTTATGAATTGCAAAAACACGGAGATGATACGGAGATGATTATGAAACCACCCTTAGCTACCAAAAAACTAACGACACTTTCCCTGCTCTCTGCCATTGCGCTGGCGCTGTATGCCGTGGAAAGCGCTCTGCCCCCCATTGTTCCGATCCCCGGCATTAAGCTGGGGCTTGCCAATATAATAACACTTGTTGTTCTATGGAAATATTCCGCAAAAGATGCTTTTTTCGTGCTTCTGGTGCGGATTCTTTTAGCGACCCTGTTCTTCGGTCAGGCCATCAGTCTCCTGTACAGCCTCTCCGGCGGTCTCCTGTGCCTTCTGGCAATGGTATTTGTGCAACGGCTGTTGCATGGACATTATCTGTTCCTTGCAAGTATGACCGGCGCTGTTTTTCATAATCTGGGGCAGATCGGTGTTGCGTTTTTACTGACTTCTGTTCCTGCTGTGCTGGTCTATCTGCCGTTTTTACTGTTAAGCGGTCTGGTGACCGGTCTGTTCATCGGTCTCTGTGCCCGTTTTACGCTTCGTTTCCTTCCGTAAGATCCACAGGGAGCTCCGACAACATCTGTGTTACAGTCTTGTGCGTAATGGGATGACGGAAATTCGGTGCCAGCTCACTCAAAGGCTTCAGTACAAAATAACGATTCTCCATATCTATATGCGGAATCACCAGATCCTCGGAAGCATACACCAGATCATCATAGAAGATAATATCCAGATCCAGTGTCCGTGGACCCCAGTGAAGCTTACGTTCTCTTCCCTCCATCTGCTCAATACGGTGCAGCTCCTGTAATAATTCTTCCGGTGCAAGCAGCGTCCGGATCTCAAACATTCCATTTACGAAATTATCCTGCTCTACGACGCCATAAGGTAGTGTCTCCAACAGCTCCGACACCTTTTCCACTCTGATGTCTTTGTTCTTCTGAAGCTGTCCCAAAGCCTGCGCGATATGCTCTCTGCTGTCTCCCATATTGGAACCCACGGCAATATAGGCTTCATGCCATTCCCTGTGAATCGCCACAGATACACTGCCAAAGGGTAATGGGATCGGAGCCTCGGGCTTGCGGATCTCCAGATCCAGTCCCTGTACCAGCGGAAAATGCTGTAATACTTCGTAAGCAGTCCGCTCCGCCACCGTTTCGATCAATTGAAAAGTATGCTGCTGCATGAACTCCGTGATAAACTGACAGACCTCTCCGTAATTGGTGGAGAGACTTAAGTCATCCGCCAGTCCTGCCGGACGGGTATTCGTATATAACGTGGCATTCACATAAAAATGCTGTCCTTTTTCATTTTCTTCCGGATATACGCCGTGATGCGCGTATACTTCCAATTCTTCGATACGGATCTGGTCCTCATAAGTGCCTTTTTTCATTTGCCGACTCCGCCTTTCCCAACGCTTCTTCGCAAAATATCATTTGCTGCTATTTAAAATGGCTTCACACATTTTAATGGTGCGGACATTTTCCTTCACATCATGCACACGGACGAACATGCATCCCTTCTGCACACCGAACATGGTGGTCACAAGCGTCCCCTCTACTCTCTCTGTCACCGGCAGATCCAGTGTCAGTCCGATCACGGATTTGCGGCTGCATCCTAAAAGCAACGGATAACCGAACATATTCAGTTCTTCCAGACAGTTGATGATCTCCAGATTGTTCTCATAGGTCTTGCCGAAGCCCACCCCGGGGTCTAAGATGATCTTCTCATCCGCGATGCCTGCCGCTTCCGCCAAATGGATCGTGTCCGCCAGATCCGCTGCCACATCCTGCATGAAATCCCGATAATCCGCTTCTTTACGGTTATGCATCAGACAACAGGGCAGACCGCTCTTCGCAATGACCTCTGCCATACGATTATCATATTTCAAGCCCCAGATATCATTGATGAGATTCGCCCCCGCACGGATTCCCGCCTCTGCCACACCGCTTTTGTAGGTGTCCAGGGAAATGGGAATGTCAAAATTTGCCTTCACCGACTCGATCATGGGTACGACTCTGGCAATCTCCTCCTCATCAGATAACAGGGTATAACCCCCCGGTCTGGTGGATTCTCCGCCGATATCCACAATATCCATCCCCTCAGCGATCATTTCTTCCACATGCTTCAATGCCCGGTCTCTGTCATTCCACTTTCCTCCGTCGGAAAAAGAATCCGGGGTCACATTCAGGATTCCCATTACATAAGTATGTCCTTTAGTCTGAAACTCTCTGTTGCCAATCTTCATTTGTCTTCTCCCCACGTTTTTTAAATATTATTTATGATATTCCCGACACCAATTAATACTTAATGGTCAGGTTCTTCTTGCCGTCTTTCCAGTTGCAGTCCTTCTCCGCATCGCACGCAAAGCAGGCACGGCTTGCCTTATCCGCCCGATACAGGATGCCATTTAGATTCTTCTCCTTCGCTACCTCAGGATCCCGGTGTCTGGAGATTGCCGTTACAATAACACCCGTTTCTTCATCATCGAATCCACAAGTCTTCAGAATCTCCGGTGCGATCCGGGCACTGGCCTGCTCATGCGGAATGCCATTCTCGTACTGTTCATGTTTCCCACAATCGTGGAGCAGTGCCGCCGCATAGATCCATTCCCGGTCGATCTTAAACCCTTCCTCCAGTGCTATGATCGTACCGATCCTGGCTACATCCAGAAAATGTACCATACTATGACGGCAGAAGCGTCTGTCTGCTTCTGCCGCATTGTTTCGTCCTAAATGATATAAAAACAAATCATGATTTAATATTTTATCAATTCTATCCATCGGAGTCTCCATCATTTCATCCCGGTCGCTTAACAGCTTCCTTACACATCCGTAATGTCTACCGGTTCACGAGCTGTAAAAATCTGTCCTGCAATTCCTTATTCTCCGCAAAGACTCCCCTTGTCACCATGGTAACGGTCTGACTGCCGGGCTTTTTGATCCCGCGCATGGTCATGCACATATGCTCCGCTTCCAACATTATCATAACTCCCTGAGGCGCCAGATATTTCATGATATCATCGGCGATCTGTGCCGTCATGCGCTCCTGGATCTGTAATCTTCTGGCATATACCTCCACAGTCCTGGCAAGCTTACTCAGACCCACAACCTTGCCATCGGGGATATACGCAACATGAGCTTTGCCGTAAAAAGGCATCAGATGATGCTCACACATAGAATAGAAGGTAATATCCTTCTCCAGTACCATCTCGTTATTGTCTACGCAGAAGACCTTCGACAGATGTTCTCCCGCATCCTGATCCATACCGCCGCAGATTTCTTCATACATCCTGCCGATCCGCTCCGGTGTCTCCTTCAGTCCCTCTCTATCGGTATCCTCCCCGATTCCTTCCAGTAAAAGCTTTATTGCTTCCTGTACTTTCTTCTGATCTACCATTTTCACCGCTTCCCTTTCCGTTTATTCCCTGCTGTCTGTCTCTTCTCCATGAGCTTCAGGATTCTTCCCAGATAAGAGAGAGAACCGAAGCACAATATCACATCATCCCGTCCTGCCAGCAGGTGACTAAGCTCCACTGCCTCTTCCAGGCTGTCCACCGCCGTCACATTGGGGTGTACCTTTGCCACCTCTGTTGCCAGATCATAGGCATGCATGGCTCTGGGATTGTCCGGAGGTGTCACCGTGAGAATCTGATCCGCATACTTCTCCGTCAGCGCGATCACGCGGTCCACTTCCTTATCCTTTAACATTCCCATTATATAGATAATTCTTTTATTTGTAAAATAGAATTCTATGGAATCCGCAAGTTTTGCGGCTGCATCCTCGTTATGTGCGCCGTCTACTATAAATAACGGGTGTTCTTCCAGTATTTGCAGCCGTCCGTTCCAGACAGTCTCCTTCAGGCCTTTCCGAATGGCAGTCTCTTTGATCTCATAACCGCATTTTTCCAGAGCCTGCACCGCTTCCAGCGCCAGCACAGCATTTGCCACCTGGAATTTCCCCGCAAGGGTGATCTCCAGCTTTTTATAATTTCCATAATCGAAGGTCTGCTTTTTCAGTCCGTATTTCACATGTTTTGCATTTGCCGCATCTGCCATGGTCAGTATACAGCCAAGCTCTGCCGCCGTCTGCTCCACAACCTTTTGTGCCGCTTCTTTTTGCCGCATGGAGACCACCTGACATCCCGGCTTACAGATTCCGGTCTTGTGTGCTGCGATCTCCTCCAGACTGTTACCTAAGAATTTCATATGATCCATACCGATGGAAGCCAGTACCGCCACCTGCGTGGTCGTGATCAGATTTGTAGCATCCTCCCTGCCGCCCATACCGGTCTCCAGTACGACGATATCACACTGTTTTTCCCGGAAATACCAAAAAGCCAGTGCCGTCTCAATCTCAAAGGGCGTCGGATGATGGAAGCCGTCACTTACCATAGCATCACAATGCTTTTTTATGATCTCCAGTCCTTCACACAGATCCTTATGCGTGATCTTCTGCTTTCCGATCTGGATTTTTTCACAATATTCAATAATAACAGGTGATATATATTTTCCCACACGGTATCCGGCAGCCTGTAAGATACTAGAAATATAGGCAAGTGTGGATCCTTTTCCGTTGGTTCCCGCAATATGCACAAATTTTAATTCCTCCTGCGGATTTCCCAGTCTCCTGCACAGTTCCCGGATGCTGTCCAGCCCCGGAACAATGCCGTAAGTTCCCACTTTTTCCATATATTCCATTGCTTCCTGATAGTTCATAGCAATCTCTCCCGTATCATACGCCCAAAATTTCATATACTATGTCCATGAAAATGACAAAATCCATCGCAAACTCTTTGAAAACCTTCGGCAGGAGCTTTCTCCTGTGCGGACTGTGTGGCTGGTGCATGGAGATCCTGTTCACAGCACTGCACTCCCTTCGGCGCAGGGATCTGCGTCTTACCGGTAATACTTCCCTGTGGATGTTCCCTATCTACGGCTCCGCCTGCCTGCTTGCACCCTTCAAACGGCTTTTTGAGCACCTGCACATCAGTCGTCCCAGGCGTGGGCTGTTCTATATGGCAATGATCTTCACCGTGGAATATCTCAGTGGGCGCCTACTGTGGAAGCATGGTCTCTGCCCCTGGGATTACGGCAAAAGCCGTTTCCACATCCACCGGATCATCCGGCTGGACTATGCTCCCTGGTGGTTCCTGGCAGGACTGTTTTTTGAAAAGATCCTGCCCTGAGCCGTTTTACAGCATTACTATTACTGCATTGCTTCCGCCAGCATCCGTTCTTCATGAGCCTTTTTGTCCCGCACCATCTTCTTCATAAGGAAATGATAAGCGATCCAGAGGAAAATACCTGCGGTCAGCCAGGCTGAGGCATTGGCAAAGCACACACCCACATAACTCATCAGATGCGCTGCCGCAAAAGCCACGATACCACGGCTCAACAATTCCACCACACCGCCCATCATGGGCATGAAGCCAAAGCCACAGCCCTGCAGCGCATTTCGGAAGATAAATATCATTCCCAGCGGAATGAAGAACATGCCACAGATCGTAATATACGTTCTGGCATAGCCGCATACCATCTCAACCTGTTCGGAGATGAACAGCGGTACAATATAAGGAAGCGCTATATATACCAGTCCGTAGACAAGCACCGCATAGACACCGGACATGATATTGGCAGCTTTCACGCCCTTACGGATCCGGTCCAGATCATTGATGCCGCGGTTCTGCGCACAGTAAGTTGCCATAGTCACACCCATTGCGGCAAAGGGCTGTGTCACCAGCTGTTCCACCTTGCAGGAGACAGAATAAGATGCCACCACGGTAGAACCCAGCAAATTCAGTGCTGCCTGTACCAGGATAGTACCGATAGCTGTAATGGAAAACTGTAGTGCCATGGGAATTCCCACGGTCAGCTGATTTTTCACACACTGACTTTCCAGTCTGCAATGCTCCGGACGGATATGCAGTGTAGGTACGCTCTTAATAATATAAATCAGACACAGTACACCGGATAATCCCTGAGAAATGATAGTCGCATAAGCTGCACCGCCCACTCCCATATGACCGTAAACGATCAGTACATAGTCCAGGACAATATTCGTCACCGAAGCGATCACCAGCAATACTAACGGCACCACACTGTTGCCGATGGCACGCAGGATACTGGACAACAGGTTATACAATACATTGCAGGCAATTCCCGCACAGATGATCATAATGTATTCCTTCGTCATATCGAAAATATCTTCCGGAGTATTCATCACCCGAAGCAGACTGTCCATGCCGGTCATACTGACTGCCGTCATCACGATTGTCACGATCACCGACAGGATGGCTGCGCTTCCGATACTTTTGCGCATACCCTCCCGGTCCCCGGCTCCGAAGCGTTGTGCCGTCAGCACAGTAAATCCGGTGGTCAGTCCCTGGGTAAATCCCAAGATCAGGAAGCTTACTGACCCGGTGGCTCCTACTGCCGCCAATGCATCTACACCTACGAACCGACCCACGATAATGGTATCCACCATGCTGTATAGCTGTTGAAAAATATTACCTATGATAATTGGAATGATAAATTTTGTAATCAGCTTAGCAGGGCTGCCCTTCGTCATATCAAGTTCCATAAATCTCTTCTCCCGAAAAAACAGGACCCCGGAAGGTCCCGTCTCTTATACTAATGTATACTTGTTTCTTCTATTACTGTAAGTCGTCAATATCCCCCATCTCTCCGGAACCGATATCCAGCATATTCACAGTTCTGCGCTTCAATCTGGCTTCCTCCGACTCCTTCAAAATAAACTCCTTGATCGCTTTGGAATTGCGGATATGCTCGATCAACAGTTTTGGATGAGTGGTATCACCGGTATAACAGACAATGGTGCCAAGTCCTACCATTCTCTCCCAGATACTTGCCGTATGCTCCACATCCTGTACCTTGTACATATAGCAGTCATTCTCTACCTTGGTGAACACACCCGTATCCACAGTGATCATATCCTCTTTGATCACATACCTGGTAAAAGTAAAAGGTAATCCCAAAAATAACCAGCGCTTCTTTTCCACAAATTCTACAGACATAATGCCCTCCTTTTATTGCCTGGTCCGATATTCCACAGCCGCTGTAACGTACAGTAGAACCGTCTTTTACACAACCGGCTTCATCGATATAGTTCTCTTTGCCTCATTATATGATATCCTATCCGGGAATGCAAAACCTTTCTATCATATCCACACAAATTTTATATATTTTTTCACTTTTTCCTGCTTGATTCTACCCTTCAGAAATGCTATTATATTACAAATGCAAAAATACAGGAGGATAAACAATGACCGCAAAAGAATGTATCACAGGCCGCAGAAGTATCCGTCAGTATACGGAGCAGCCGGTATCTCATGAGCTTCTGGCTCAGATCGTAGAGACAGCTTCTTATGCTCCCAGCTGGAAGCATACGCAAATCGTTCGTTATATCGCTGTGGAAGGCGAAAAGAAAGCGAAACTGGCCGCATGTACTTCCTCCTTCCCGGGTAATGGCAAGATCATGGAGAACGCTCCCATGGTCGTTGCAGTAACCGTGATAAAGGGCAGAAGCGGTTTCGAGAGAGACGGCTCCTTCACTACCGCCAGAGGCGATGCATGGCAGATGTTCGATGCCGGTGTTGCCAGCGAAGCCTTTTGCCTGGCTGCTTACGAGCAGGGCCTTGGCACTGTGATCATGGGTATTTTCGATCAGCAGGAAGCTGCTGATCTCCTTGAGATTCCTGAAAATCAGGATCTGATCGCACTGATCCCCATCGGTTATCCCGCAGAAGCACCCGTTGCTCCCAAACGGAAATCCGTAACGGATCTGTTATCTTATCAACAGTAATTTTAAAGTCGAAGAGTTTTTCCTCTTCGACTTTTTTCTGGTCAGGGTATGAACTGTCCGCTTCCTGCGGGTCCCGTTACTACCCGCATCATAAGAAAAGCGCTGTATTCTTATGATGTCGCATACACAAGTGAGCACGGATTCTCCTATTCCGTACAGTCACTGTGTCAAAAACAGCAGCGCAGAAATGAGGAAATGAAAAAATGAGACACTTGATGAACCCACTTGACTTCTCTGTTGAGGAACTGGAAAAGCTGTTCGCTCTGGCAGACGACATTGAGAAGGATCCCGCCAAATACGCCCACAAATGTGACGGCAAGATCCTCGCCACCTGCTTCTACGAGCCCAGCACACGTACGCGTCTGAGCTTTGAATCCGCCATGACCCGTTTAGGCGGCAGAGTGATCGGCTTCTCCGATGCTTCCTGCTCTTCCGCATCCAAGGGAGAAAGTGTAGCCGATACGATCCGCATCATCTCCTGCTACGCCGACATTTGCGCGATGCGCCATCCCAAGGAAGGTGCTCCCATGGTAGCCGCAGAGAAATCCCTGATCCCCGTGATCAATGCCGGTGACGGCGGTCATCAGCATCCCACCCAAACCCTGACCGACCTGCAGACCATCCGCAGCCTCCACGGCGATCTGAATCATTTTACCATCGGTCTGTGTGGTGACCTGAAATTCGGCCGTACCGTACACTCCTTGATCAACGCACTGGTTCGTTACGAAGGCATCAAGTTCATCTTCATCTCTCCTGAAGAGCTGAAAGTACCGGATTATATCACCGATATGCTTCGTGAAAAAGGTATTCCCTATCAGGAAGTCATCCGTCTGGAAGATGTCATGCCGGAACTTGACCTGTTATACATGACCCGTGTGCAGAAGGAACGTTTCTTCAACGAAGAGGATTATGTCCGTCTGAAGGATTTCTATGTACTGACCAAGGAAAAAATGGAACTGGCGAAGCCTGATATGCTGGTGCTGCATCCCCTTCCCAGAGTCAATGAGATCTCCGTGGAGATTGATGACGATCCCAGAGCCGCCTATTTCAAACAGGCACAGTTCGGTGTCTATGTCCGTATGGCTCTGATCCTGACTTTACTGGGTCTGGCATAATTTTCCGGCATCTGACCGCAAAATTATCTTATGAATTCGTATATTAAAGTTAACATACGCAGCACTCTGTGCCTGCAGAATGGAGATTACTATGTTAAATGTAGGAAAAATCGAAGAGGGCTTCGTCCTCGATCATATCAAAGCCGGAAAAAGTCTCTCAATCTATGAGCACCTTCAGCTGGATAAATTAGACTGCACCGTTGCTATCATCAAAAACGCCCGCAGCGGAAAAATGGGCAAAAAGGATATTCTGAAAGTAGAATGTGACATCGATATGCTGGATCTGGATGTACTGGCATTCATCGACCACAACATCACCGTCAACGTCATCAAAAACGGTGAGATTGTAGAGAAGAAGGAACTGGTACTTCCCAAACAAATCAAAAACGTCATCAAATGCCGCAACCCCAGATGCATCACTTCCATCGAGCAGGGACTGCCCCACGTATTTGTCCTCTCCGATGAGAAAAAAGAGATCTACCGCTGCAAATACTGCGAAGAGAAATACAGCGAAAGCTAAGAACCTTATACAACAAATGCCCTATCAGCAGCCGCTGGTGGGGCATTTTTACAATACTTATTCCGCATCATCCTCTGTTTTCTTTTCACTATCTTCCTGCTTCTGCATATACATTATTTCTAACCTTACCTGAATTGGCAGTAATAGCAGAAAACCAATTAATCCATATAAAATTCCATTTAATGCAATTGAAATGGAAATACTTAATCCTGTAAAAAGAAGTGTTCCTTCCCCCATAGGTTGAATTGCCATAAAGCTGATACAGCTTTCGAGGAATCCCATTCCCAAAAATGTGATTTTCGCAAGCTTTATCGCTGATTTTGCCTGAAACAATTGTTTTATTGATACTGATTTCTTTTTTCCAAAAATAATCCGAAAGGAATCAAAAAAGGGTAGTCCCAAATTTGTCCCCAGCAAAAATAGAGCAGTAACTAAAAACATACTCAATAATGTAGGCATATCCACAAAAAGCATATTCATACTGATTCCCATATTGGTAATAACAGAATATAAAACAACGAATAAAAAAATTATCACAGTTATCCCAAAAGCCAATAATGAACTTCGGCTTTTCTTTTTGCTATTTTCTGTTTCCTGTAAAAGATTCATCATATTGACTTCAGCTTTTTCAGTGTAACCGTTTTCCAACAAATGTTCACCTGACAGAAACTCATTAATACTAATTTGCAGAATGTGGCATAACGGAACAATCAATGCCAGCTCCGGCATTCCTTTGCCACATTCCCATTTGGATATTGTTTTGTTACTGACACCAATCGCATCCGCCAATTGTTGTTGCGTCATCCCCTGCTCTTTTCTTAATGTAGAAATGAATACCCCAATCTTTTCCTGATCCATTGCTGTTCCTCCCGTAAAACTATAAAAATACGATTTTCATGACTGTATTTTACAATTTTATCGCTATGAGGACAACTTTTCCTTCGTAGACCCCAGTCTATCTATCGTAGATTTTCATTGTATATAACTTCTTTCTGCGTATTTCAACAATCTTATCTACACATTATCTGCGACATAAAATGTGGGAGCCGGCATATTTTCCCACTCTGTTAACGTAATATTTCCTTTTGCAATTTCCGCTGCTTCCAATAATCCTTGCATGGTTTCATCAAAAAAGTTACTCATAATTTTTCCTCCATAGTCTATTGCGTTCCTCTTTATTTTACTTAGTCTCATTCAGTATCAAATCTCGTTCAATTCCTTTTCCATAATTGTTTTAATTGCTCTAATATCTGTAAAAGTCAACCTTACGCCGCGATTATACATAGCCAATACTTCATTCAAATTTTCTACTAGCAATTTATTAAGCTTTTTATGTATTGTCACCGGCTGATCCTGCACTGTATGAATATGATCAAAATATTTTTCAATAACAGAAATATATTCTGTATTAAAAAAGCATTTTCCTTTCCTGCAAATTCAAGGTCAAAAAAGAGGCGAGAAAAATATTCCACACCCCTTTTTCAATATGCAAACAACATAAAGCAAACGGTAAATCATAATTAATAACTTTGTTCTTTAATACAAACAATTGCTCCTGTCACATTATTCTCTTCTACCCACTTCTTAATCATATCAGTGGAAAACCTGATATCCCCAAAAATCCGACTATCTGGTTTCAATATTATCTCTGTACCTGACGAATGTTCCATTTTACAAAAATTCACGTCATGTTGGGCAATCCCCCTTACATAGTCCTGACTATAGCAGTTACTATCTCTATACACATTAATCCGCAAATTTTCGCATAATGAATTTATCGCCTGCATGCCACCTTGGGCGAAATCACCCATCTGTGCATATTCTATACTCGATATAGGATGGCCTGAAAGTATTTTATCCAATACCTGCTGATTTTTCTTTTCATTTTGTGAAAGAGGAATTCCTCTTCCATTATCAGTTATCTTTATTCTTCCATCCTCATACAGTGTAATATTAATTTCCGTGCAAAATCCTCCTGCATCGGCCTCTTCAAACGACGTTTTAAGTACTTCATAAACAATCTGATGCATATTATCTATTAAGTTTTCCTTGTCTGCTCCCATACGCATTCTCCTTCCTTCTATGTTTGGCACACAATATTCTGGCACCATATACGAAGTAAGATACTTTTTCACCTTACTTGGCGTGGAACCAAACAATTGTGTGAATGAACGTGTAAATCCTTCGTGAGAATCAAATGCATACATAAGTGATACATCAAGAACTTTCCTACCCTCCAGCAAAGAACCAAGCGCATATTGTAGCTTTCTGATCCTAATGTATCCGGTTATTGGTATACCCATAATTTCTGAAAATAATTTACTGAAATAGAATGGACTATAACCAGCCATTTCTGCCATTTCCAACAAACTGATTTTTTCATAAATATGTTCATCTATATAAGCCAAAATCTCCTTTAAAACTTCTGTACTCATTCCCTTTCTCCTCACATACAGTATCATGGATAAAGCCCACCATACATTCTACAAGCAGGATGCTTCATATCCAACCTGTATATATAGTGTACACGCTGGGAGTAGATATTTCTTGATTCCATATATGAAGTAATATATTTTCTATCTCAAACTTTTCATAACCCTTTTTGCACAAGCATCAGAATCATTACACTCTCTTTTCATGATCTTTATCCAAAGGCTTCTTATCTTCTTCCTTGTTCCTGCACTTCCATAATGCCATTGGATGCTTTGCTACATTTCTAAACTCATCACTATCCCCGAATACCCAGTCAGGATAATAATTTCCTTCTGAGAAAGCCTTCCAGAACAGCTTTTCCTCCTTTGTGGGCACCAGAACAGATGTAAGATAGTCTTTTACTTCCTTTTGTACAAATTCCAGGTCAAATCGTTCTCCTTTACGAAGCACTGAATTCAAATCACGCTTAATCTGCCGGAATGACACGTTTCCGATATTATCAAGCTCAAATTTTTCCGGTGGCTGCGCTGACCCGATTGCACTATAGAAGACGGCACATTTACGAAGCATCGCTTCCTCACTTTCATCAAACAGCCCAAATTTTACCATGTTATGCATATCATATAAATCTCGTGGAGCTGTTCTTGTAAGTAATGCTACTGTTTTAGAAGCAAATATCTCCAATGGTGCTACGGAAAAAACGGTAAGCTTTTCCTCATTCCATGGCAGTCTTACTTCTCTCCGTGCCACAGGAAGCACATGACAGCGCAGCATATAGTTAATCTCAATCTTAAGATTATCCTTTGTCCCTCCGCAATTTACATATTCATACACAAAGGAATCCAGTGCATGATGACTCTTTGATTTCGGACTCAGGACATATCCGTTTGCCATCATATACTTGCTGATTTTGTCTGTGATAATCCCCCTGTCTGCAAGCATTTCTTCCCTTTCAATACTTCTGCAATAATCCAAATCAATATCCACCGAAAGTCTTGGCAAATCAAAAATAGTAAGATTAATGGCAGTGCCGCCTTTTAAAGCAATTCCTTCGGACAATAGCTCATCCGATTCCATGAATTTCAACACATCCGCCAGACGGCATACCTTTTCCAGCGTGTCTCTCGGAAAACCCAGTTCTTTTGCCATTCTGCCCAGAGTTAATCTATCCCATTGCATCATAAGCATCCACCCCCTTATCTATCAGTCCTTTCAACGAAACCGGTGCATAAAGCTTCCATCTTTTATGAAATACATTATCCTGCGATTCCTTCATCAGGTAGCGCTTTGCATCAGAGGAACCATTCTCACACCTCTCAAAAAACTTGGCTGAAAAATGGAATTCTTCCTGCATTTCTTCAAAAAAATATCCGCACTTCTGATACAGAAAACCATTGTTGTTTCTTGCCAGACATTCCAACACTTTCTGTTCATTCAGTCCCGGCACCAGCATCATACACCGTATTACTTCCTCAATTCCTGCTATCTTTTCAAAATCACGAATACTGTCTACAACAGTCTGTTCCATGGATGTCACTCGTATTTTTCCCTGTTGTACTACTTCCATATTTGGTTTACGCTCTATGTGTCGGTACAACACTCCGTCATACTCAAAATCGTGAAATCGTTTATCCGTTGCAACATAACACTCATAAAACACCTGACTTCCATACCCAAATACTTCAAATGCACTGTGATGGGTGATACAAGCATCTGGGAACAGATTGGAACCTATCTGATAACGGGATAACACAGGCTGTTTCGTTTCCATGCTGATTACCACATAAAAATCTCTTTTCACTTTTTCTATCAGCCCTTTTTTCTGGTACTCATAAATTACCTGATTCGCTGCGGTTGCTGTTCCTACAATTTCTATCAGCTGTTCTCTCGAAAAAGAACCCTTTGCAAGTAGCTTTTCATAATGCTTCATCATGTATCATCTCCTAATGTTTTAAATTCAACGCAATGTATTATTTATTCTTAATACTCTATACTTTTTTAATAATCCATTTTAATTTTATTACATAGTATTAGAAATATCAAATACATTGTGCACTTTTTGAAATTACATTTTCCTCATCATCTCAAAACACAGCAGACAAAAGACAAACATTACTTAAAATGTTACTTCTTTCAACGTTTTTGCAGACCATATATACACGTAACTTTGATTATTTGGTATTTCTGCACGAATCTCTGCAAAATCGATAGACGACACCAGCCTACGCTGACAATAGATTTTTATAAGAAATGTTTATGGAAGAAGTATATCCTATATCTTCTGTTTTGGCAAGAAAAAAACTCACCTGTATGTTACCACACAGGTGAGTTCGATTTATTTTTACACTATTCTGTTCACAGAAGCTTATCTCTGTACACGTCCGGAAGCATCGCCGCCAGCCAGGGTCTCAACTTCTTTTCTGGATACCAGGTTGAAGTCGCCGGGGATGGTGTGCTTCAGAGCAGATGCAGCTACGCCATACTCAAGAGCATCCTTGAAGTTCTTGCCATCCAGCATACCGCAGATCACGCCGCCTGCGAAGGAATCGCCGCCGCCTACACGGTCAACGATGGGATGGATGCTGTACTCTTTGGAGTGATAGAACTCCTTGGTATCTCTGGAGTAGATGCAAGCAGACCAACCGTTATCGGAAGCGGAATGGCTTACACGCAGAGAGGATACGCAGTACTCGAAGTTGAACTTGTCAACCATCTGCTCGAAGATGGACTTGTAACCGGCTAACTCCAGCTCACCGCTGGTAACATCGGTATCACCGGGCTTGAAGCCAAGTACCAGCTCAGCATCTTCTTCGTTACCGATACATACATCAACATACTTCATCAGGTTGGTCATAACCTTCTGAGCCTTCTCGGAGCTCCACAGCTTCTTACGGAAGTTCAGGTCTACGGATACCTTTACACCGTGCTTCTTAGCAGCGATCAGAGCCTTCTCGGTCAGCTCTGCTGCAGCGTCGGATACAGCGGGGGTAATACCGGTGAAGTGGAACCAGTCAGCGCCTTCGAAGATCTCATCGAAGTTGAAGTCTGCCTCGGTTGCGGTAGAGATAGAGGAATGTGCTCTATCGTATACAACCTTGGAAGGTCTCATGGAAGAACCGCTCTCCAGGTAGTAGATACCCAGTCTCTCACCGCATCTTGCGATGTGCTTGGTCTCTACGTTGTACTTTCTCAGAGCTGCTACTGCGCACTCACCGATCTCGTTGTCAGGAACTGCAGTAACGAACTCAGCGTCATGACCGTAGTTAGCCAGAGATACTGCTACGTTAGCTTCACCGCCGCCGTAGTTTACATCGAACTCGTCTGCCTGGATAAATTTCTCGTTGTTGGGGGTGGACAGTCTCAGCATGATCTCACCCATGGTAATTACTTTTGCCATTTTGGTATATTCCTTTCTCAAATTAAAATTGTCTATTATCCTCGGTTGTTCCGATTGCATATTCCGTCACGGACCCGTCCGGTTTTCGGAATCCTATTCTTATTTCTGTACCAGATGAACTGCAAATCCGCCGATCTCTTCCTTCAGGTAGATAGCCTTCAGGTTGCCCTTGGCATCTCTCTTAGCGGACTCTTCGTTGAACTCAACACCCAGAACAGTGCTCAGGTAGTTGACAGCTCTCTCGATGTAGTTGGTCTTAACAGCGATGTGGCCGTTCTTGCCCAGGTAAGGAGTCTTCATAACTTCCAGAGCAGAGCCTGCGAATACGGAGCTGTTGCCAACCTTAGCGGGCATACCGAAGATGAATGCGAAACGGTTCGCAGCCTTAACAGCCTCTTCCTCGTTCTCTGCATTGACACCAACGTGAGCCAGTTCGAAGCCCAGCATGGTCTGTACTGCTTCTCTGGTCAGCTGCTCGATCTTGTCCCACTCACCGGCATTGATCAGGTCACCGGGAACCATCCAGGAACCACCGCAAGCGATGATCTTGGGGAAGTCAAGGTAAGATGTCAGGTTCTTAGCGTTTACACCGCCGGTAGGCATGAACTTCATATTTACATAAGGAGCTGCCATAGCCTTGATCTTAGCCAGACCGCCGGACTGCTCTGCGGGGAAGAACTTAACTACATCCAGACCAAGCTCGATAGCCTGCTCGATGTCGCTGGGGCTGGAAGTACCGGGAGTGATAGGGATATTCTTCTCTACACAATACTTAACGGTTCTGGGATTTAAGCCGGGGCTTACGATGAACTTAGCGCCTGCTGCTACTGCTGCGTCAACCTGCTCTGCGTTCAGAACGGTACCTGCACCAACACACATGCTGGGGAAGTTGTCGGTCATGATCTTGATAGCTTCTGCTGCAGCAGCAGTACGGAAAGTAACCTCTGCACAGGGAAGTCCACCTGCACAAAGTGCCTTTGCCAGAGGAAGTGCATCTGCTGCGTTGTCAATTTTTACAACCGGTACGATACCGATTTTGCTGATTTGCTCTAATACTGCGTTCATAAATAACACCTTTCTGTCTTATAGACTAATAGTTATGTGAAAAATCTTCGCAGGAGATCCTGCCGAAAATATTTCTGCAAAATTAAGCCAGTAATTTTATGCCAATACTTCCTTCACTGCCTCAGCGATCTTGTCGCACTTGCAGTTTGCGAAGAAATACTCTTTAAATTTGGCACCGGATAAAGCACCCTTTACCAGTTCACGATCCAGATTCTTCAGGATGGTCACCATATCGGTATGCGTTACTTCTTTTACCTGATCCAGGATCTTCTTGTTGCGCTGCTCGGGAACAACTCTCTCAGGGGGATATCCACCGCCGCCGGGAGCACAGAACAGCTTTTCAAAGGTATACTGTAAATTCAGTTCACCGCCCCAGCCAAAGTTCTCAGCAAAAGGAAGTGCTACACAGTTACCGTCGTTTACCTGCGAGAACAGGTAAGCATCCAGAGGGGACTCAATATGTCCGCATAAAACCTTAGGGAAGGAATTGCATGCAAGCATGGCACCTTCGCCGGTTCCGCATCCGGTGATCACGAAATCCGCTGCACCAGAGTTCAAAAGAACTGCTGCCAGAATACCATTCTGTACGTAGGTCAGGGAATTGGGATCCTCTGCGCCACACATACCGTAGTTGAATACTTCATGACCCATGGGCTCTACTACTTTTTTAAGAGTAGCACAGATCATTTCATTCTTGGCAGCCTGACTGTTTTCATTGATCAAAGCTATCTTCATGAGATACTCCTTTTCTAATCTAAACGCCACAACAGTCAGCCGCCGAAATTCTTCTGCGACTGACCTGGTGTGGGTAATTTATTTTGTTTTCCTTTTGCACAAGCTCTACTGGGGCTGTTTGCCGATGTAAGCAAGGATACCGCCATCTACATAGAGGATGTGTCCATTGACTGCATTGGATGCCTCAGAAGCAAGGAATACAGCGGGACCGGTCAGCTCTTCGGGCTTTAACCATCTGTTAGCAGGGGTCTTAGCGCAGATGAACTGGTCGAAAGGATGTCTGCTGCCATCGGGCTGAGTCTCACGAAGAGGAGCCGTCTGAGGAGTCTCGATGTAACCGGGCCCAAGGCCGTTACACTGAATGTTGTACTGGCCGTACTCGGAGCAGATGTTCTTGGTCAGCATCTTTAAGCCGCCCTTAGCTGCTGCATATGCAGATACAGTCTCACGACCCAGCTCGGACATCATGGAACAGATGTTGATGATCTTACCATGACCCTTCTTGATCATTGCAGGGATAACTGCTTTCGATACGATGAAAGGTGCATTCAGGTCTACGTCGATCACCTGACGGAACTGATCTGCGGTCATCTCGGTCATAGGAATTCTCTTGATGATGCCTGCGTTGTTAACCAGGATATCGATGGTGCCTACTTCCTTCTCGATCTGAGCTACCATAGCATTAACTGCTTCTTCGTTGGTAACGTCACATACATAGCCGTGAGCCTTGATGCCTTTCTCAGCGTATGCAGCGATTCCCTTGTCTACCAGCTCCTGCTTGATATCGTTGAAGCAGATGGTAGCGCCGCACTCAGCATATGCGGAAGCGATAGCGAAGCCAATACCGTAAGATGCGCCGGTAACCAGTGCAACCTTACCTTCCAGTGAGAAATTAGTGAATTCAGACATTGTTTTTTCTCCTTTTCTTTATAAAAACTGTTATTTTAGTTACATTTCCACAAGGATCTTATTTCAGATCTCTGTTGTCGACACCGTCCATGTCATCAAAGTCCTGATTCTCGCCGACCATACCCCAGATAAAGGTGTATGCTCTGGAACCGCATCCGGAATGGATGGACCAGCTGGGGGAGATGACTGCCTCTTCGTTACGCATTACGATGTGGCGGGTCTCATCGGGTTCTCCCATAAAGTGCATTACAAATGCATCCTCGGGAATATCAAAATACAGATATACTTCCATACGTCTGTCATGTGTATGACAAGGCATGGTATTCCATACACTGCCGGGCTCTAACTTCGTCATACCCATCTCCAGCTGACAGCTTTCTACCTGTCCTGGAAGGATATATTTGCAGATAACTCTGTGGTTGGCATCCTCCAGAGTACCCAGCTCTACTTTATTCTCATCCTTTACAATGACTACACCCTCTTCGGGAGTACCCTCCGGCTTGATCAGCACGGTCGGATAAGTCTTATGTGCGGGAGCGGAATTCAGATAAAATTTAGCGGGCTGCTTCTCATCCTCACTTGCGAAAATGATCTCCTTGGAGCCCATTCCTATGTACATAGCTTCCTTGTAGCCTACCTTGTACACTTTGCCATCAACGGTAATCATACCTGCTCCACCGATATTGATCACACCCAGTTCTCTTCTCTGGCAGAAATATTCTGCACGGAGTTCATCTCCGGCGGTCAGAGTGATAGGGCTTACAGGAACTGCTGCTCCTGTAATGATTCTGTCGATGTGGCTGTACACCAGCTTGATCTCGCCGGGTACAAACAGATTCTGGATCAGAAACTCTTCTCTCAGACGCTCTGTGGTGTAATGCTTCACATCTCTTGGTGATACTGCTGTTCTAAGTTCCACCTTACGCCTCTCTTTCCTCAACGGGCGGCCTGCGTGCCGCTATTGAATGTTACCTTTTTATGAAAGCACTTACATTATAACATATCATTGTAACTATTTCCAACACCTTTTTACACATTTTTATAAAATTTATAAAAATGCGGAAGGGCTGTAAATGCTTTTCTCTTTTGTATGACTTAAGTATACTCGAAAAAATTCTCAATGTCTTTTCATTTTTTAGTCTAAACATTGCAAATTTTGAACTTTTGATGTTTAATAGAAATATCCAGAGAAAGGAACACATGAAAATGGAAGAACTTACTTCTTGTAAAACAGCCATAGAAAATTGTAAAGTCTCAGGGACCTTTGCCATTGCCCACTTATATAAAGAAGAAAAAGCCATGGACATGCACATCCATGACTGCTATGAGATCTATTATTCCATCTGCGGCGGCAAACAGTTCCTGATCGACAATTGTTTCTATACGATTGCCCCGGGGGATCTCTTTATCATCAATCAGTATGAAAGTCACAAGCTGACCCAGATCGACAATTCCATCCATGAGCGGATCGTCCTGTCGGTAGCGCCGGACTTCATGAAACAGATTTCCACAGAGCAGACAGATCTGAGCTTCTGTTTCACCCACCGCAGTACCCCTTTTTCCCATAAGCTGTCATTAAATAAGGAACAACAGAAGCGATTTCTCTATTATATCAACAAAATCACCTCTGCGGAGGGCTTCGCCCATGACATTACGGAATATGCCGCTTTCATGGAACTGATGGTCATGCTCAACACTCTGTTCGTCAGGAACACGGAACAGACCTCCACCGGAGAAAACACCGCAGATGCCGCGGAATACAAGGACAGCTCCTACCGCTACAACCATCAGGTGGACGATATTTTAACCTTCATCAACCAGAATATTTCCCAGCCCATTACCATAGAACAGTTAGCCGGACAGTTTTACTTAAGTGAATCCTATATCTGCAGGATCTTCAAATCCGCCACCGGCACCACGATCAACAAATACATCACCGCCCGCCGCATCAGTATCGCCAAAGCCGTATTGAACGAAAACGGTAATGTCATGGAAGCCTTCGAACGCAGTGGTTTCACAGACTACAGCAATTTTTTCAAAGCTTTCACCAAAGCCGTGGGCATCTCCCCGAAAAAATACGCAAGCCTGAGTGTCAGTTAAACTGCTGACTCTCAGGCTCTTTTTTACAACTCTTAATCATTCGGTCTCTGATAAAATCTTCCCGCCAGGTTCTCCGTGCGGATCATATTGACGAAAGCCTGGGGATCGGTCTTACGCACCGTATTCACGACTTTATTCACTTCATCGCGTCCTACCACGGAGTACAGCACATCACATTCCTGTTTGGAATAACAGCCCTCTCCCTTGATCAGTGTGGCATCATGGTGCGTGATCTCCGCAATGGCTTCGTAGACATCCTCCGGTCGTTTGGTCACTATGATCAGTGTCTGCTTCTGATACCGCTTGTACAATATATGCAGTACCTGAGTGGAGGTGTACTGGAAAATAATGGAATACAGCGCCTTGTCCCATCCGAACAGTGCTCCGGCGATCCCAAGGATCACCACATTTCCGGCGAAAATATAATTCCAGGAGTCAATGCCGTATTTCTCCGACAGGAAAATTGCGATAAAATCCGTACCTCCGCTGGTGGCATTGGCAAACAGGCACAGACTGATGGCAAGTGCATTGATCAATCCTCCGAAGATAGAGATCAGCAGAATATCCTCCGTCATGGGAAATGACGGCACAATATCTGTCAGGATACCACTCACCACGATCATCAGACAGGAATAACCGGTAAATTTTTTTCCGATAAATTTGAAACTGATGATAGCCGGAATCGCATTCAGGATAAAATTGATCACCGAGAAGGGCGGCTCCCAGTGCCACAGCAGTGCACTGATCTCCTGTATCAGACGAGTCAGACCGTTGAATCCACCGGGGATCAGTCCTCCGGTGCGGACAAAGCTTTTTAAATTCACAGCCATAATAAGGGATCCCGCCAGGATCAGGCAGGTACGCCGCAAGGTATCACAAATACTCTTCTTCGTCATAATTCGCTCCTTCTTACATCCTTCCTGCCTCTTCCTTCACAGGACCTTCCTCTGTGTGCGTTTTCTCCGCATTCCCGTTTTCCATTGTTTCGTCTGCTGCCTTTTGCGAAGGCTCATTCTCCGCACAGTCTTTCCTTTTCCTGTCACACCTCTGGCACAGCACGTATCCCAACAAGATCAGTACACTTCCCGCGCTTACTAAAATACCGATATTCCGTCCTTCCGGTACATAGTGCATCTGTATCGTATGCTCTCCCGCTTCCAGATCAAATGCCATGAGGGCATCGCCGAACTGCTCAGGCTCCGCATTTTCTCCATCGATCTGCACCGTCCAGCCCTCCTCATAAGGCACGGACAGGATCAGTCTGCCGGCTTCTTCCAGACTTAAGGTTCCGGAAATATGAGTGCTGTCCATCGCTACATTTTCCAGATGTTCCTTTGACAATATCTCCACTGCCTGTGCCAGCACTTCTTCATTCAGTACATAGGCTTCCGCCGATACCTTCTGCGTCTCATCCGCATCATCTCCATTGGTCAGCGTCACACGCTCTCCCTCCAACAGATATCCCAGATACAGAATGGATCCGTCCTTCAGATCACTGTAATCCTGCGTCTCCAGCGTTCCCCCAAGCACCTGAACCTTTTTCGTCCCTGTGGCATTGATCCTCGCGTAATAGTAGCCTGCCCGGTCCGCCGTAATACATACATTATCTCCGCTAGTCTCACTGGTCGCCCGGTCCAGTAAGGGCTCTGCGATTCCCAGATCCTCGGTCAGCTGATTCTGCACTCTCACACCGGTGCTGATCTCGTCCGTAACATTCCAGCCCGTCGGTGCCACATAGCCAAAGGGCAGCGTATATTTACAATGATATAAATAAACATCTCCACTGTTATTCACGATCTCATACAGACCGTTTTCGTATTTATCCGATCCGCCGAACATGTAATCCACATTCAGGAGTGCCGAAACGAAAGCTGTCGCTCCGTCGAAGCCGTAATAAACCTTACTGTGGCGCATGCCAAGCTTCTTATACAGATCCATGACCTGGGAATTCATGGTGGAGGAAAATACCGAAGCCGTAGGGTACCCGGTCAGGGTTCCGTCATTTTTCGTCTTGCGGGTAAACTTCTCGATACGGAAGAAGTCATCCCCCTCCTGTTCCCGCGTCAGGGTGTACAACGCTTTATAATCCTCCTGGTCTCCCAGATAAGCGCTTCGTCCGGTAGTGCCCAGACTCGTATTAAATGTATTGATGCTCAGCTCCGCCACTATGCACGCCAACACCAGAATCCCCAGCACCTGCCTCATCAGTTCGCTCTTCCTCGTCCGGTACAGATACAGGATCACCCCGTAGATCGTAACGAACACCAGCGTCAGCACTTCAATACCCGTGTCGAAATCCTCGCTCTCCACGAATTTTTCACAGGCAAGTAAAAATATCACCGCCGCCAGATACCCATAGATGATCTGCCTGGGAGAAGTGCCTTCCACATTCCGAAAAGCATCGTAGCACATGACAAGGATCAGAAAAATATATAGAAAAGACTGTCTCGCCGGCAGGGAATCCGGATAATTCAGACCGTGCCATAAAAAATCCAGGACATTGGTTCCGAAGCTGAGCAGCAAAAATCCCGCCAGTGCCAGATTGCAGAACCGTTTTCTCACCGATATTTTTTCATTCAGTGCATACATGGGCACCAGTAAAAATACTGCCACACCACAGTAAATGTTCGGCCAGTGTTCCAGTCCCCTCTCCGTGGTCACGCACAGGCAGTGTCTTGCCAGCATATCAAACACGGAAAAATAGGACTCCAGCGTAGCGGGGAAATCCGAATTGCCAAAATCCGTCCGTAAGATAGCGCAGACCTCCGGAATCAGCAGTGCCGCAGCCAGCCCTCCTGCCAGCAGCGATGCAAATGCAAATCTTCCGATCCTGCAAAATACCGTTTTTACTTTTTGGCTCTGTCCTTCCGTCATGGTATAATATTCCGTGATCAGCAGCATTCCGAAATACAGCACCATGAAGATACAGATCATAATGGAAATATAGTAATTGGTCAGGATGCAAAGCCCCAGGGTCACAGTGTACATGACCCATCTGCCCTCTCTGGCCAGCCGCTCCGCTCCCAAAAGGATCAGAGGTAACAGGATCAGGCAGTCCAGCCACATCACATTCCAGTTATAGGCTGCCAGATAGCCGGACAGGGCATAGCAGGTGGAAAAAAGAATCACCGCCGGATCCGCCTTGCCAAACGTCTTCCGCAGATAAATACTGAACGTAAGTCCCATAAGACCGATCCGCAGGATCACGAGATAACTCATGAATTCCATGATCAGACTCTCCGGAAGCAAAAATACCAGCCAGTTAAAAGGACTTGCCACATAATAGACATATAATGCCAGGAAATTCGATCCGATCCCCACGTTGTAAGAATAAGACAGTCCCTCTCCCGCTTTGATCTTGTGTACGAATTCACTTAAAAAAGGCATATACTGATGGTACATGTCGGAGAACAGAAAACTCCGGTCACCAAAAGGATATATGCCCCGTATGATAAAAAGGATCAGCATAATAAATGCAGGCACAAAGAACGCAAGCACAGAGATTCCTCTCTGCGTCCTGCGTTCTGCACTTATTGCTGTCGTCTTGTTGCCATTCATCTTAGTCTTCTCCGTGATCTCTAATGTTTTACCTTTCGTAATCAAACAGCAGATAATACTCCAGGCTCCGGTAATCGTTCAATGCTTCCCCACATTGCTTCACCGTCGTAAGAGTGCCGTCCGCCTCTCTCACACCTGCTGCACTGATCACCGGGTATTCCTTCCGAAGCCCGGTCAGACTGCTCTGCAGGGCAGGCAGTGGCAGATTACAGTTCTCCAGCACATCCATGGCCAGATAATTAGCACTGGTCTCTCCGTCCGTCTGCTCCTCGATGTCAAAGTTGCTCCAGATCACATAAGGTACTTTATATTTTAACAGATTTTCCTCGTCTGTTAAAGTCTCCGGATTCACTTTATTATTTCTTAAGATCGGATTGCTCACATAAGTCGTAGGCTGATGATCCCCGAAGAATACGATCATGGTATCCTCATCCGCCTGAGAGAAATAATCGATCAGACCCTGCAGAGCGGAATCCGTCTGTTTTACCAGAGACAGATACATGGACAATGCTTTGGAGTCAATTCCATCCACGGTAATATCCGGGGTAAAGTTATGGAATTCCTCTTCGTAACCGCTGTGGTTCTGCATGGTTACGTTAAAGACAAACAGAGGCTCTCCCTCTTTTTTATTCTCATACAGTTCGATGATCTTGGCAAAACTACTCTCATCGGAGATATAATTGCGGATCCGTTTCGGATTCGTGAAATCATCCTGGGATAAAAACTCATCAAAACCAAGTAACGGATAGACTCTGTCTCTGTCCCAGCCGCTGGCATAATACGGATGGATCGCCACGGTATGATAGTCCAGCTCCTTCAGGTAGGATGCCAGAGACGGCGTCTCTTTCTGCACATACTGTTGGTAAGCCACACTGCCCTGGGGCAGGAATCCGATGGTATTGCCTGTGAGGAATTCGAACTCCGTATTGGCAGTATTTCCACCCAGCACGGAAACATTCAGATAACCGGTTCTGGTATTCTCCGCGCCCTGCTGTAATCTGTGAATAAAGGGCATATAGTCCTCGTTGGTGGTGAAATCGCCTCTCACCGCCAGATCGGAAAAGGCCTCATCCATGATGACAATGATATTCGGGCGCTTCACGCTCTCCGGATCTTCCACGGCTGCCGTAAGACCTGCGGAATCCTGTCCTGCCTGTGTATACTTACTGCCGGTCTCCTCCGGAGAATATGCTGACGGCTTCTCCACATCCATATACTCCAGTTCCATCAGGAACGCCACGATATTGCCATCTCTTTTGTTCATGACGGTAGGGGTAAACAGCTTATCATACAGACCAAAGCTTCTCACAAAGCTCTCACTCTGTATCATACCGGTATAACCGTAGATCAATACAATGCTAAGCAGTATGAGTGCCGCTCTTTTCGCCACTCTCGCCGGAGCATTCATATGAAAACGGCTCTCGATCAACAGCAATATCAGGAATCCTATAATGACCAGCACCGTGCTGCCCTTCAGTGTATAGTTAAAATTCCCTGCCACACTGGCAGCCGTACCAATGGAATAAATATCCCAGGGCATAATAGGTGCTGACCGGAAATTCAACACATAATAATTCGCCAGACCCGCCGCCATGAAAAATGCTGTCTGCAGCATCAGAGCTGCCCGGACATATTTAACGATTCCGAATAACAGAAGCGCGGTCAGTACATAAAACGCCATGTTCAATATCTGTGTCTTGAAATGCATTGTTGTGAAAGGATTGTGGGTATACAGTTCAAACAGATAAAATGTCACCAGCGGACATACCGCAAGTGCTATGCAGGAAGGAAGCTTCTCTCTGGTGATTCCTATTTTCCGAACGCAGTGACGCAAAAAGCCTGCAATGGCAGCTGCGACACTTCGTATTGATTTTTTCTGTAAATAATCCATCGCTTAACTCTCCTTACGATTCTGAAGAGATTTTATCGCAATGACAGAAAAATAACAATTTCCGAATTGCACACATTTGCTAACATTACAGGCTTAATTTTGTTACTTTTTACTTATATTTTACGTATTACTACTTCACTTCGTACTTTCCGGCTTCTTTCAGGCGCAGCATTGCTCTCGCCATGGATGCTTGGGATACATGATACTCCTGGATACTCTGCTTCTGACGCAGCTGTTCCTTCGCACGCTCCAGGGCAGCCTCCGCACGGACTCTGTCGATATCCTCCGGGCGTTCTGCCGTATCCACCAGCATGATCACACGGTTATGAGAAATGTAGACACAGCCCACACCGACTACGGCCTTGGTCCAGTCATCCTCCTCTTTTTCCTTGAAGCGTACCTCGCCCTCTCTCGTGGCAATGACCATATCCTCGTGGTGAGACATAATGGCCTGCTCACCGTCCAGAGCCGGTACGATAATAATGCCGCATTTTCCATCGAAAAATACTTTATCACTGGCAATGACCTTCAAACTAAAGGTGTTCATATGCACACCGCCTTTCCTTACTGTGCCATGAGCTTCTTAGCCTTTTCCACTGCCTCATCAATGGTACCTACATTGAAGAATGCAGCTTCCGGATACTCATCCATCTCACCGTCAATGATCGCACGGAATCCGCGGATAGTCTCCTTCACAGGCACATACTTACCGGGTACACCGGTGAAGTTCTCTGCCACATGGAAGGGCTGGGACAGGAAACGCTGGATCTTACGGGCACGATATACAGTTACCTTATCCTCATCGGACAGTTCCTCCATACCCAGGATGGCGATGATATCCTGCAGTTCCTTGTACTTCTGCAGCATTGCCTGCACCTGGCGTGCAGTCTCATAATGCTCCTTACCTACCACATCCTCTTCCAGGATACGGGAAGTGGATTCCAGCGGATCCACTGCGGGGTAAATACCCTGTTCCACAATCTTACGGGACAGAACGGTGGTGGCATCCAAATGTGCAAACGTAGTCGCGGGTGCGGGGTCAGTCAGGTCATCCGCAGGCACGTAAACAGCCTGGACGGAAGTGACACTACCCTTGTTCGTGGAAGCGATACGTTCCTGTAACTCACCGACCTCGGTAGCCAGTGTGGGCTGATATCCTACTGCGGAAGGCATACGGCCTAACAGTGCGGATACCTCACTACCTGCCTGCACAAAACGGAAGATGTTATCAATGAACAGCAGCACATTCTGGTGCTCTTCATCACGGAAATACTCTGCCATGGTCAGTCCTGTCTCGGCGACACGCATACGTGCTCCGGGGGGCTCATTCATCTGACCGAAGACTAGCGCGGTCTTCTCTAATACTCCAGACTCCTTCATCTCACTCCACAGATCATTACCCTCACGGGAACGCTCGCCGACACCGGTGAAAATAGAATAGCCACCGTGCTCCGTAGCAATATTTCGGATCAGCTCCTGGATCAGCACAGTCTTGCCGACACCGGCACCACCGAACAGACCGATCTTACCACCCTTTGCATAGGGTGCCAGCAGATCGATGACTTTAATACCGGTCTCCAGCATCTCTACGACCGGGCTCTGCTCTTCGAAGGAAGGCGGATCTCTGTGGATGACCCAATGCTCCTCTCCCTCCAGGGATTCTCCACCATCGATGGTCTCTCCCAATACGTTGAACAATCTTCCCAGTGTCTTTTTACCTACCGGAACCTGAATTCCTTTACCGGTAGCAATAACATCCATATCCTTGCAGAGTCCTTCACTGGCACCTAACATAATACAGCGGACGGTATTGTTGCCGATATGCTGTGCCACTTCCATGACCAGACGTTTACCTTCGCTGTATACTTCCAGAGCATCCTTGATAAAAGGAAGGTCATTGTTCTCGAACTCTACGTCTACAACAGGTCCCATGACCTGAACGATCTTACCATGATTTTTTTCACTTACGTTACTCAATTGCTCAGGACCTCCTTTCTTGCCTTTTTCTTCTTTTTCTGAGCCTTGGCACCGGCAATGACCTCAGTAATCTCCTGTGTGATCATAGCCTGCCGTACCCGGTTGTACTGAATGGACAGATCATGGATCATGGCGGATGCATTTTTATTTGCAGCCTCCATGGCCATCATTCTGGCGTTCTGTTCACTGCAGAACGATTCTACCAATGCGCCGTATACATATCCCATGACAAAATCGGGAACAATGTTATCAAGCACCGCCTTCGGGGACGGTGTCATGACAAGCGGCTCCTGATACATACTCAGATCCTGTCCGTCTTTGGTAATAAACCGTTCTTTTATGATAGGTAACAGACGCATCATCTGCGGTTCGGTTGTCACGCTGTTTACCATATTGGTATAAATAATATATACCTCATCCAGCTGCTCTGCCTGAAACTGCTCCAGGATCGTCTCCGTAATGATCCGGGCACGATGCAGGGTCGGGTTCTGTGCAGTATAATGAAACTGCTCTGCCACCTCGATGCCTCTGTGTCCGAAATACTGACGTCCCAGCTCACCCACGACAAACAGCTTATATTTTCCTGTCTGTCCGGCTTTCTGCATCTGCTCTTCCGCCATCTTCAGTACATTATGGTTATAGGCTCCGGCCAGTCCCTTATCTGCGGTGACTACTACCAGTCCCGTAGTCTTCTCCCCGGCCGGTTTGTCCTTACGCTCATCGAAGTACTTATTGTCGATCTCCGGTAAGTGACGGACGATTCTGCTGACCATAGTCTGCAGAGTATAGAAGTAAGGCTCCGTCTCTTCCAGATTCTTCTTGGCTTTCCGAAGCTTTGTGGAAGAGATCATATACATGGCATTGGTGATCTTCATAGTATCCTGAATGCTTTTCATACGACTTTGTATTTCTCGCGTATTTGCCATGTTAACCTCCTATATTACTATCACTGTTTGCAAATATTATTTTTGCAAAAATTCCTTTTTAAATTCCTCAGCTGCATCGCAGATCTGCTTATTCAGCTCGTCATCCAGTGCCTTGGTGGTCTCTAACTGACGAACGATGTCACTGTGCTGCTCCTTCATGTAACTTAAGAACTGCATCTGGAAATCCTTCACATGATCTACAGGCACGTCCAGCATTACTCTGCCGTTGGCTGCACACAGGGTCATAACCTGTTCTGCCATGCTTAAAGGTCTGCACAGAGGCTGCTTTAACAGCTCCATCAATACATGACCGTGCTGTAACTGCTCCTTGGTGGCATTGTCCAGATCCGATGCAAACTGTGTGAACACTTCCATCTCACGGAACTGTGCCAGGTCGATACGGATACTTCCGGCTGCCTTCTTCATTGCCTTGGTCTGTGCGGCACCGCCGACACGGGATACAGACAGACCGACATTGACTGCGGGTCTCATACCGGAGAAGAACAGATCACTCTCCAGGAAAATCTGACCGTCCGTGATGGAGATAACGTTGGTCGGAATGTATGCGGATACATCGCCTGCCTGAGTCTCGATGATCGGCAGTGCGGTAATGGAACCGCCGCCCTTGTCTGCGCTCAGTCTTGCGGAACGCTCCAGCAGTCTGGAATGTAAATAGAATACGTCTCCGGGATATGCCTCACGTCCGGGAGAACGCTCCAGTAACAGGGACAGTGCACGGTAAGCTACCGCATGCTTGGACAGATCATCATATACGATGAGGACATCCTTGCCCTGATACATGAAATACTCAGCCAGTGCCGTACCGGAATAAGGTGCGATGTACTGCAGGGGTGCAGGATCGCTGGCGGTTGCGGATACGATAATCGTGTAATCCATGGCATCGTTCTTCTTCAGGGTTCCTACCAGCTTTGCAATGGTGGATGCCTTCTGACCGATGGCTACATAGATACATACCACATCCTTACCCTTCTGGTTCAGGATGGCGTCGATGGCGATGGAGGTCTTACCGGTCTGACGGTCACCGATGATCAGCTCACGCTGTCCACGACCGATGGGGAACATGGAATCGATTGCCAGAATACCGGTCTCCATAGGTACACCTACGGACTGTCTGTCCACGATGGAAGGAGCAGGCTGCTCGATGGGACGATACCCCTCTTCCTTAATGGGACCTGCGCCATCGATGGGTGCTCCCAGAGCATCCACGATCCTGCCCTTGAATCCGTCACCTACGGGGATACCGGCTCTCTTGCCGGTACGAACGACTCTGGTACCCTCACGGATCTCGGTATCATGACCGAACAGGATACATCCGATCTCATCCCTGCGGACATCCTGTACCATTCCCTTGACACCGGAATCAAAGATAACGATCTCACCGTACTCAGCATGGTCGATACCATTGACATTGGCGATACCGTCACCTACCCAGCTGACGGAACCGATCTCATGCTCCTGTGCCTGCAGGTGGAAATCTTCGATCTCACCCTTCAGGATAGAGATGATCCCCTGCTCGCTGGCAGTCTTACCTACCTGGGAAAGCTTGTCCGCGAACTGCTTCATACGGCCATTGGTACTCCAGTCATAGACTTCGTTACCGGCACGGATGATGAAACCGCCGCCCAAAGCCGGATCTTCCTTCGTCTCGAAGACCATATCGTCTCTGTGATATTTCTTCTGTACAAAATCACGGATATTCTGTAACTGCTCCTCTGTCGGTGCTGTCACATAGGACAGGGTCACAACAAACTCACCCTTTTTCTCGGGAGAGAGTTCTCTGTAGGCAGTACAGATATCATCCCACAGATAGATATCTCCGTTATCACACAGGACCTTCAGGAAATCTCTGATCTGTAAGGGAAATACTTTTTCTATTACATTGTGCTTGGCAGACAGTGCCACGGCAGGAGATTCGAAATCCAGTTTCACCTGCGGTACGGCTTTAAAGATATCGCCTGTCTGACCTACAATGTCTCCGGGGATATTCAGTTCACGCAATCTTTTTGCGTATTCTAAAGCTGTACTAATCAATCTCTTCACCTGTCTTTGCTATAAATTGGTTGTAAAGTTCTCTGTCTGAATCTGCATTCTGTTTGGCTGCCACCAGCTTTGCAGTAGCTTCCACTACCAGACTGGCGATCTGCTCCTGTGCCTGTTCAATACGCTTCTGCTCTTCCAGTGCGGCATTTTTATCGGCATTGTCCAGGATCTTTTTTGCTTCGGTCTGGGCATCTGCCACGATACGGTCATACTCGTTGCTGGCCTTGCCTCTTGCCTCGTTCAGGATGCCTTCCTTTTCTGCCTGGACACCGCTTAAGGATGCCTCATACTTAGTCTTGAGTTCTTCGGCACTGTCCTGTGCGGCTTTTGCATCTGCATACTGCTTATCGATCTCTGCCTGTCTTGCATCCAGGATCTTGTGGATGGGCTTGATCAGGAAGATCTTCACAATGGCAAATATGATCAACAGATTCAGGATGGTCCATACAATATTAATATCTAATCTCAGCATGTGCTTTCATCCTTTCTTACGTCGTTATACCGTTCCTTATGCCATGAATAAGATGATCAGGATACCGATAACGAATCCGTAAATAGCGGTTGCCTCTGCCAGCGCACCACCTAACAGTAAGATCTTGGTGATCTTGCTCTCTGCTTCCGGCTGTCTTGCCACAGCCTCTGCTGCCTTACTTGTTGCGATACCGATACCGATACCTGCTCCGATACATGCCAGTGCTGCAATACCTGCTCCAATAGCTATCATAATGAATCCTCCTAGTTTTAAAAAAATGTTGTTAGTGAATAGTTACTTATTCAATGGCTTCCTTAATGTACATAGATGTCAGGAATACGAATACATACGCCTGGATCAGTCCATCAAAAATATCAAAGTAAAAGCTGAAGGGTACCGGCAATGCTACCGGAACCAGAAGCTTCAGCAGCTCCATGATAACGAATGCTCCCAAAACGTTACCAAACAATCGCATACACAAAGACAGGGGCTTGATGAACACCTCCAGGATATTGATGGGTGTTACGATCGCGATAGGCTCGGTGAAGCTCTTGATCCATCCGCCCACGCCTTTTTTGCGGATGCCTGCTGCTTCCACCAGGATGATACTCATCAGTGCCAGTGCTGCCGTTACGTTCAGATCCTTGGTAGGGGGCTTCATACCGAACAATCCGATGATATTGGATATGCCCAGGTATAACAGTACACTTACCAGATACGGTACATACCGTTTTCCTTCCTCTCCGATCATTCCTGTAACAATGCCTTCCAGCTTCGTCACGATCGTCTCTGCCACCAGCTGTCGTCTGCTGACATTGTGTACTTTGAGGTTGCTTGTAAGGATAATCGACAAGATCAGAATGACTGCCATGACTACCCATGTGATCACTACCGATTCCGCAATATCCAGCTGTACTCCGCCGATCAGTGGAAGACCTGCCGGAAGCTTGATCGAAAACGCCGTATCACAGTTCAGTTCTTTGAGCAGTTCTGATGCCAATTCCTCCATAATACCACTTCCTTTCCGTAAACATCCCTGAAGGAGTTTTCGCTCCCTCATGGTCGTTGCTATTTTACTCCTATTTATAAAAAAGCGTAAGATACATTTTTGCTAATTTGTCCTATGCAAAAATCAAAAGTTATGGCATATATTAACTATAAAAAAATGAGGTATCAGAAAATCATATGACAAAATTAGTCATTTTGGGACGTAAGAATCAGACGGGCAATTACGAGACCTTTTTTCGGAAGCTTCCCGCCAAAACCGTGACAACCTTAGTCCCCGGGGAAGTCATCTCCTGCGACGCTCTGATCCTGCCGGGCGGCGGAGATATCACTCCTGCTTTTTTCGGTGAAAAAAACAAAGGTTCCCGCACTGTTGACACCGAACTGGACATCCTGCAATTCCAGGCTCTCGACATAGCGATTGCCGCCGGAATCCCTGTCATCGGGATCTGCAAGGGCATGCAGGTCATCAACGTTGCCTTCGGCGGTACGATCACACAGGATATGCCCGAAGACTGCCTGCACAGTTCCCCTTCCGGCGATGTGTTTCATGATACTATTATGGTAGATGATTCCCGTCTTTTCAAGTATTTTCCTGCCAAAATGCGCGTCAACAGTGCTCATCACCAACGGATCGGCCGCTTAGGTCAGCACCTTAAGATCATCCAGGTCTGTCCTGACGATGGTTGCCCCGAAGCTTTGGAGCATGACGAGCTGCCGATCCTTGGGTTACAGTGGCATCCGGAGAGGCTGCCGGAGTGTGTCGGGGAACCTCTCCTTTCTCTTCTTTCTTCTTATTTTTAAATCGGTGTCGCGGTCTTTTCACCGGAACCAATTCCTCCCTGACTTTAACCTTCGCAATCTCGAACAGGGAACGGATGATCCCCCGCAGCATCTCTGCGGTCTGATCGTCCACTTCCTTCAATGCGGTAACTACCGCATTCATACTCTTTTTCCAATCTGCGGTAAAGGTGATCAGATCGTCCGCCTGTGATGCGGAGATCACCTGATAAAGTGTGTCTACAAAGGTACGGACCTGCTCCTCGTTCAGGGACAGGATCCATTCATTCAGAGCCTCGTTCATGATCTTCTGGCTCTCATAGATATCGCCTACATCCACGAAATGATCATCCTTCACCAGCCAGGAGAAAGGATCATGCTGCAGCAGACCGTGGTTTTTACTCTCCACTACGCGATAATGAATATCCCGCTCGAAGATCATCCCGATCATAGAAGAATGCGGAAGCAGCTTTACCACCTTGTCTTCTATCGCATTGTAATGACATTCCTTCAGCACCTCCGGCCGGAATCCCGGTCCGTCCAGACTGTATATCTTTTGGATCCGCTTCCGTACAAAGGGCGCACATTTCATGGCACTGTACACCGCCAGGTTGCCGCCCTTGGAATGTCCTCCGATGTAAAAGGGCTGATGCAGCCATCCGGTGACCATATTTACATATTTGACACTGTATTCCTGCCCCGGTACCGGATTCAGGAATGCCATATTAAAGTCTTCCTTCCACCCCACAATAGTCTCATCCGTGCCGCGGAATGCCAAAAACAGCGTTCCGTCATCCAGGATAAAGGTAATCGCAGAGAACTGGGTCTCCCACTCCTTTTCCACCAGGTTAATATAACAATTCAGCTTCATATTCCGGAAGCGTCTGCCGCTAAGCAGCCCTTCAAACAGTGCCCGGTTCTCCTTTTCAAAACGCACATCTCCGAACAGCTGCTCCACATCCGGCCGTTTGGCGATCTCCTGCAGCGTCACAGAAGGACCGTTGTGACGTACGTCACTGACCATTCCGTCGAACTTCAGATAAGAAAGCTGGCATAAGGCCAGACTGTCCACATCATTCAGAGGTTTTTCGCAAAATGGAATATCTCCGTATTTTTTTAAATATTCTATGACTGTTCCCGCCATATACCGCTCCTTTCCGCGAGGAACTTTCCTTGCGTATTTTTCCGGATTGTGTTACGTTTTATACTGTCAGTAGAAAACATTAAGAAGGTGATCTGCCATGTCCACGAACCATTCCAAACAATTTTCCAGAGATTGCATGGTGCAGGCTTTGATACAGCTGCTTCAGACAAAATCTCTGTCCACTATTACCATCTCAGAGCTGACCGAGCGGGCCGGAGTCTCCCGTATGACTTATTACCGCAATTACAACTCCATGGACGAGATCTTCATCAGTTATCTGAAGGATCTGGTAGATGCCTACCGTCAGGATGTCGCTGCCTGGCCTGATAAAGGCAATTATAACGACTACCGCAATATGCTGCACTGCTATGAATACTTTGATCATTACAGAGAATTCATTGCCTGCCTGGTGAACACAGGACTGGGGCATCTGCTGCTGCAGGCCCTGGACAGTTATATCCTTGATACCTATTATACGGAAGATAAAGGCCGGGATTTCTATTACACGCTTCGTGCGTTCTCCGGTTCCCTCTACAATATCTACGTCACCTGGATCATGGAAAATTCCATGGAATCCGCTGAAGAGATCGTATCCATTATCTGTAAGATCTATTCCTGATCATTAAACAATCATCAAAGGACTGCGCAAAAATACGCAGTCCTTTTTTATTTTTATCTCTGATCCAACGGAACATATTCCATTTCCTGCATCACGCTCTTATAAGCGGGACGGATGATCTTGTCCATATTGATCAATTCTTCAATACGATGCGCGCTCCATCCCACGATTCTTGCGATGGCAAAAATCGGTGTATATAATTCCAGTGGGATCTCCAGCATGCTGTATACGAATCCGCTGTAGAAATCCACATTGGCGCTGACGCCCTTATAGATCCTGGACTTCTGGGAGATGACCTCCGGTGCCATCCGTTCGATCATGGAATACAACGCGAAATCTTTATCTCTGCCCTTGGCTACTGCCAGCTTCTCCACGAAGCTCTTAAATACCTGGGCTCTGGGATCAGACAGGGAATAGACGGCATGACCCATACCATAGATCAGTCCCTTGCCGTCAAAGGCTTCCTTATTCAAAATCTTGTTCAGATAAGCTCTTACCGCATCCTCATCAGTCCAGTCGGACACATGGGCCTCGATATCCCGCATCATCTCTACGACCTTGATATTGGCACCACCGTGTTTGGGTCCCTTCAGAGAAGAAAGCGCTGCTGCCACTACGGAATAAGTGTCGGATCCGGAAGAGGTTACGACTCTGGTAGTGAAAGTGGAGTTGTTACCGCCGCCGTGCTCCATATGCAGCACCAGTGCGGTATCCAGTACTTTGGCCTCCAGTTCGGTATATTGTTTGTCGGGACGAAGCATCATCAGCAGATTCTCTGCTGTGGAAAGCTTCTTCTGCGGACGATGTATGTACATACTCTCATCATTGGAATAGTGATTATATGCATGGTAGCCGTAGACTGCCAGCATAGGGAACACAGCGATCAGTCCCAGACATTGTCTTAATACATTTTCAATGGAAGTATCGCTGCAATTTTTATCATAGGAAGCCAGTGTCAGAACACTCCTGGTCAGGGAATTCATGATGTCACTGCTGGGAGCTTTCATGATGACATCTCTGGTGAAGTTGGTAGGCAAAGTTCTGCTGGATGCCAGAATATCGTTAAAATGCTTCAGTTCGTCACGATTCGGCAGCTTACCGAACAAAAGTAAATAAGCCACTTCTTCGAATCCGAAATGATCCCCGCGGAATCCGTTGACCAGTTCGATACAGTCATAACCGCGATACCACAGCTTACCTTCACAGGGTATCTTTTTGCCATCTTCCATTTTGAAGGATTCGATCCGTGAAATATTGGTAAGACCTGCGACTACGCCATTACCGTTCTTATCACGCAATCCTCTCTGCACACCGTATTCGTCGAACATCTGCGGTTCTAATCTATCTGCCGCTCTGCACAGGCTGGCATGTTCCAACATATACTCTTCGTTTTTCTTCATCCAAATACCTTCCTTTCCCTCACATTTCTATATACCTACTTATCATAACTTTTCAGAAACTACCCTGTCAATTAAGAAAATATAAAATATTCTTTGTATTCTCTTTGATCTTCTCAGACAGCTCAGCATATTTAATGAGTTCTTCCTCTGTGAAGCCGGCGAATCTGGCAGCATCATAATCCCTCTGTGCCATCTCCAGTTCTTTCATAACGGCATCTGCTGCCGGAAGAATCGTCACGGCGATCCTGCCTCCCCGTCCCTTCCGCTTAGTTTCTGCCATCTCCGCTGCTTTCATTTTATTTTTTCCGGTCGTCTTATCTTTTTTGGATGGCTTGGGTTCCTTCACCTCTTCTACTTTCAGGAATCCCTTCATGGTCAGTCGCTGCAATCCGCTGGTCAGATTCGTCCGGTTGATTCCGGCGAAATCCGCCAGTTCCCGTCTGCTGTCCCATTCGTGCTTTTCACACAGACACAAAAGCAGACGCACATCCATGACCTTCAGATCTCCTTTTAACGCCACCGGCTCCAGATAATGTTCTAATAACTTTCTCTTACGGTAATCCTCTCCTGCAGGTCCTTCCGCCTGTAAGATCTCTGTATTGACAAAGACTCTCTCGTCTCCCAGCTTCTTGGAACCGGGCAGGATTGAAGGCGGAACGGTGCCGTCCCCCGCAGCATCGATAAAAAAACGGTATACCTGCAGACGGTTCTTCTCATAATCTTCCTCTTCCAGAACATGTTTGTAGAAGTTATTGTAGTACTCAAATACATTCAGCTTCATCTTCACAGTCTTCGAGATATTAATGCCCTGACTGGCAAGAGAGCCTTTCCTCTTCACATAATAATAAATGGGCGCATGCAGGGCATAGAATACTTTCGCATAGCGGATATATTCCAGATTGAACATAAAATCCTCACACCAGCTGATATCCGTATCCATGCGTAGCTTATGCTCTTCCACAATATCCCTGCGGTACAGCTTGTTCCACAACACACCGTAATAAAAATCCGCCGGATTCTCCATCATATGTGCTGCGAACTCTTCTCTGGTGAGCACGCCCTCCTCTTCGATGTCTCCCTTGGGGGACAGACGCTCTCCCACCACGCGGTAAAAGTCAGAAATGACCATGTCACAGCCGTACTCCTCCGCTGCCCGCACGAACAGTCTGGTGGCATCCGGTGTGATCCAGTCGTCACTGTCGAGGAACTGGAGATATTTCCCCCGGGCACGGTCAAGCGCCCGGTTTCTGCTGTCGGAGACTCCGGTGTTCTCCTTTTGGATCACAATGACTCTGGGATCTCGGTCTCCGTACTCTTCACATATGTCGCCGGAAGCATCCGTACTGCCATCATTGACCAACAGCAGTTCATAATCCGTATATTCCTGGTTCAAAATGCTATCGACACAACGTCGTAAATATTGTTCCGCATTGTATATCGGAACAATGATGCTTACCATGGGCCGCATAAGTTCATCCTTTCCAAAATCACTTCATAAACGATTTCTTCGTCTTTCAAATTCACGAAATCGTGATCAGTTCATAGTCTCTGCTGCCGATGCCGATTTTCTCCGCATGCTCCAGGCAGGTCTTGTACTCCGCATTTGGAGTGGTATTTTCAAAATGATCATGATGATCGCAAAATCCCTCTTTTGCCATGGCATCCGTCAGCTGGCTGTTCGGCAGCGGTGTCTGCTTCAGGCAGGCATCCACACAGGCCTGATCCAGCGCCAGGGGATCAAAGGATGCAAACATACCGATATCAGGCAGAATAGGAGCATCGTTCTCGCAGTGGCAGTCACAGTTCGGAGAGATATCCACTACCAGAGAGATATGGAAATTCGGTCTGCCGTCCACGACAGCCTTCGCATATTCTGCCATGCGGCAGTTGAAATCCTTCGTTGCCGCATCATAGCCGCTGTGGATCGCATCAAAATTGCAGGCGCCGATGCAGCGTCCGCAGCCCAGACATTTTTCATGATCAATGTGCATCTTATGTGTGGTCTCATCATATACCAGTCCATCATTGGCACATTCCTTCATGCAGCGCTTACAGCCCCGGCACAGACTCTCGTCGATCTCCGGCTTGCCCTGCGCATGCTGCTCCATTTTGCCCGCTCTGGAGCCGCAGCCCATACCGATGTTTTTAATAGCACCGCCAAACCCCGCCGTCTCATGTCCTTTGAAATGATTCAGGGAAATAAACACATCCGCATCCATGATGGCACGACCGATCTTCGCATTCTTCACATATTCGCCGCCTTCTACCGGTACCTCGATGTCATCCGTTCCCTTCAGTCCATCGCCGATGATCACAGGACACCCTACCGTCAGGGGCGTGAAACCATTCTCCCAGGCACAGTACATATGCTCGATGGCATTCTTACGGCTGCCGGGGTACAGGGTGTTGCAGTCGGTCAGAAAAGGCACACCGCCCAGCTCCTTTACCACATCCGCTACTGCTTTCGCATAATTCGGACGTAAGAAGCCCAGGTTGCCCAGCTCTCCAAAGTGCAGCTTGATGGCAACAAATTTGTGATCCATATCAATATTCTGAATCCCCGCCGCCTTCATCAGACGCTTTAACTTACTGGGAAGTCCCTCTCCCAGACGGGTCCTGAAATCTGTAAAATATACCTTTGATTTTTCCATTGATCTATCCTCCGCGCAAAAAAGATACTACGATTATAACATATCTTTTCCGCTTTTTGAGAATTTTTTTGCATTCTCCACGAAGCGCTCCGCGAACTCCGGGCAGGATGGATAATAGAGGTGGGGAAAACCGTACCAGTGATTCTCTCCCACGTGGATACAGGGATAATTTCGTCCGGTGGAGGGTTTGGTAGCGATGCAGTCTGCGCCGTTGTCTTCACTGTCATAATAGTGGAATTCGTGGGCACGGATGCGGCTGCCACGAGGCATAAAATATCCGCTGTTCTCTTCCAGTTCAATGTATCCGAAGCGCACCAGGTGTCCGGTGTCGAAGCATTTACCGGGCAGGACTCCCGCCATGGGATAGGAATGTCCTTCCCGGTCCGTCAGGGTCGTATGCAGGTATAGAAAACCGCCGCACTCTGCCACCGTGGGCAGGCCGTCTGTGACTGCCTTCCGGATCGCTGTGCGCATGGCATCATTCTCGCTTAACTGTCCGGCATACAGTTCCGGATATCCACCGCCCAGTAACAATCCGTGAATGTTTTCCGGTAAGTTTCTGTCATGCAGCGGGGAAAAATACACTGGTTCCGCGCCCGCCTGTTCCAGCAGACGCAGGTTCTCTTCGTAATAAAAGCAAAAAGCTTCATCCCGGGCTACGGCGATCCGTGGGTGTATTGCTTCGCTGGTTTCTACGGAATCTTCCACTACCGTCTCTTCCTCCAACGGCTCCGCTTCCTCTGCAATCTGCAACAGTTTTGAAATGTCTGCGGTCTCCCGCAATCTCTCTGCCACCATACGGATCTGTCCCTGCAGGCCTTCCAGTTCTCCCGGCATGCACAAGCCTAAGTGTCTGCTGGCGATCTGCAGGTCCTTATTTTCCGGAAAATACCCCAGTACCGCAATGCCCAGTTCCTCTTCTGCCAAGGGCTTCAGTATCTCATAATAGGCTGCGGACATCCGGTTGAAGATCACGCCACGGATCAGATGTGCCTTATCGTAAGCCAGGAATCCGGCAATCAGAGGGATCACCGATCTCCCCATGCCTTTTGCATCCACCACCAGCAGGATGGGGGTCTGCGTCACCTTTGCCAGATGATAGGAGGAGCCTTCCTCACGGATGCCGCCCAGCCCGTCATACAATCCCATAACACCTTCCATGACCACAAGCTCGTCTTCTCTGCGATCCTTCAAAAACAGCTTACGGGTGCCCTCTTCTCCGGTAAAAAAGGTATCCAGATTCCGAGAGGGCACCCCCAGCACCTGTCTGTGGAACATTGGATCAATATAATCCGGGCCGCATTTACAGGAAGAAATATCCTCACCGTTTTCTTTAAAAATCTGCAATAATCCACAGGTGATCGTAGTCTTGCCGCTGCCGCTCTTCGGTGCAGCGATCATGATACGGCGTATCTTCTTTTTCTGTGCTCCGGTCATCTCTGTACTTCTCCATTCCTACCGTTTCCGGTCTCCCCTGCGTTTTGTTTTGTTTTCTTCGCGTTATCCATAGGATCCGTTCCTGTCTCCCGGAACGTAAACGAGCAGATCCACACCGGATTTTCCGCCTGGGGCAGATGATAGCTTAAAAGCTTCTTCACCCGGCTTACCTGCATCTGCAGGATCTCCTCTTCCTCCACCGGAAAAGTATCCAGCACTTCCTTAAGTTCTGCAATGGTCTCCATGCTGATGGCATTGATCACAATACGCATATGGGGATTCTTCCGGTACAGGGTCTGTAAAATATCCAGCAATCTGCCGCCGCTGCCGCCGATAAAGGCATGGGTCGGCACTGGTAATTCTTCCAGTCCTTCCGGTGCCGGGGCTTCAATGATCTGTATATTATCCATGTGAAACTGTGCTCTGTTCTTCCGAAGCAGTTCCACCGCCTCCGGCTTTCTCTCAATGGCATAGACCTGCACTCCTCCGGGCACCCCGGCGATCTCTATGGCAACGGATCCGGTGCCGCTGCCGATGTCATAGGCCACGGCGTTTTGTGTCAGGTGTAGCTTGCAGATGCTGACCTCGCGGACTTCTTCTTTTGTCATTGGCGTTCTGCGGAGTTTTTCCTCGGTTTCCGAAGCATCCCGCAGAAAACAGGTATCGGCTCTTCCATGGGTCAGGCGTTCCGGTTGCCAGTGAGGATTGCGGATCAGGCAGGTATATAACCCTTCCTCCGTAATCTCCTCACACTGCCCCGGGGTCAGGATCCGGATGCTTTCCTCCGGATAGGACAGCTGATATCCTACGATCACTTCACAGTCTGTCAGTCCCGCTTCTGCAAGCAAATGTCCGATCTTGCGGATGTCCTCACTTCCTGAGGTCAGTAAAAATACCTTTTCATGGCTCTCCACCGTTGCCGAAAGCCGGTTCAGCTTCTTGCCGTGCATGCTCAAAATGGCCGCATCTTCATAACTTTCTCCCACTCGGGCCGCCAGTGTGGCCACGGAAGAAATTCCCGGCAGGATCCGTACTCCTGCGTTCAACGCTCCTGCGGCAACGGCTTCCTGCAATGCCACATATAGCTTCCTGCATCCGCTGTAGAATCCGGTATCCCCGGAAAAAAGGACAGTTACCCGAAGGGGATCTTTCTGTTCTGTAAGACCGTTTTTCTGTAATTGCTCCAGATACGGCAGAATCTGCTCCGTCATGTAGTAGGGTCTTTTTTCGATTTTAGCAGAATATCTTTCGATCATGCGCTCCGCACCCAGCAGGATATCTGCAGTTTCGATCGCATGCTGCACTTCTTGTGTCTGACCGTCTTTGCTGCCCATGCCGATTCCGGCGAGGCAGATCTCCATGCTGCCCTGCCCGGAGAGCTTACAGTCACAGAGCTGTTCCAGTTTTCCACAGATTTCCGCAAAAGAATACGTATCTACAGCCTTCTTGACAGGCTGTATCACATACACCGGGATCCCCAGAATTTTCGCAGCTTCCAGTTTCTCCTGATACCCTCCGGTGCGTCCGCTGTTTTTCGTGACCATGTGATGGATATCGTATTGCTTCAGGATAGCAGCGTTCATCTCTGTGGAAAAAGGTCCCTGCAATGCCAGGATCTGTCTGCCTTTGATTCCCTGCTCCATGCACAGTTCCAGGCTCTCTCTGCCCGGAAGGATGCGCACATACAGGCGGTCATGGAGTCTTCCGGAGGCACAATACGTCGGCAGTTCCTTGCTCCCTGTGGTCAGCAGAATATTGCCCTCTGTATTCTCCAGCGCTTTGGCACAGTCAGCATTGCCTTCAAAATACCGGATACTTACGGCAGGATTCTCTGCTTCCGGAGTCTCCGAAATTTCCCGTTCCAGACGCAGGTAAATGGAAGACTGTGTTTCCACAGAGTCCCGTATGTTCTCTGTAACGACCTGGGCATAAGGGTGGGTGGCATCCACTACGATCTCATAACCCTCGTTACGCAGAAATTCTTCCATCTGCTGCCGGTCCATTCTGCCACGGTGAAGAGATACGAGTGGCTGCCCCTTTGTCCCTGCCGCCTCCGCATCCGTCTGTTCCCGCATCACGATCTCACCATATTCCGTTGCCACGCATACGGTATGCGCGATTCCGGCATCTGCCAGGATTTCCGACAGCCGCCGTCCTTCTGTGGTTCCCGCAAAAATTACTATTTTTTTCATCCTGCTCTCCTCCCAAAGAGAACTTAATGTATGTTATTCTCCACATGATATCCGCGCTTTGTGATCAACTTGTCCCCCAGGATCTCCGTCTCGGAATTGCCGATAAATACCGTGGTGAACATATTGACTTCCCGGTCCCTTAATTCCCGCAGCGTACAGGTCACCGCCCGGGTGCCTTCTCTGCCGATGTTTTCCACATAGCCGCAGGGGCGCTCCCCTTCTATGGTTTCCAGTAAAATATCACAGGCTCTTTGCAGATAATCCTTTCGCCTGTGGCTGGAAGGGTTGTAAATTGCCATGGCAAAATCTCCCATTGCTGCCGCCCGCAGTCTCTTTTCGATCTTCTCCCAGGGAGTCAGCAGGTCGCTTAAGCTGATCACACAGAAATCATGGTTTAAGGGTGCTCCCAGTACCGCCGCCCCACTGCTTGCCGCTGTAATACCGGGGATCACGATCAGTTCCGTCTTGGGATGTTCTTCTCCAAGCTCATACATCAGCGATGCCAGGCCGTAGATACCGGCGTCGCCGCTGCAGATCAATGCCACCCGCTTCCCGGCTTCCGCCTCCCTAAAACACAATTCGCAGCGTTCTGTCTCCTGCCGCATAGGGGTGGTCAGCAGTTTTTTCCCTGCGAAACGTTCTCCCAATAATTTGACATATACGGTATAACCCACGATCACATCTGCCTGCTCCAGCGCAGCGATGGCTTCTCCTGTCATCATTTCTTCCCTGCCGGGACCTATTCCCACGATATAGATTCTGTTACTCATCCGTTTTGCCTCTTTCTATCCTTTTAAAGCCACATCCGAATCCGCTCTTTCCATGTTTTCTCTGCAACTGCCACGGTCATGCCATCCTGTGCCTGCTTGCCTAAGAGGATCCATCCGCCTGTCCCGGCTGCTTTCAGGGCGGCGCGCTCGCATACATTGTCCACGCCCACCTGTGTCTTTACGAACTCGGAACCGTGAAATTCTCCCGGCACTGCCTGTAATTCCTGTGCTGTATAAGTCCTAAATGGTATCCTGTATTTTTCACTGAATTCCAGCAGGCATCGTTCCTCTTTTTTCACGTCAATAGAAGCCAATGCTGCGATCTGCTCTATGACAATGCCCTGTTCTTCCAGTATTTTTTTCAAAAATAGATTCAGCTTTGCGCTGTCCGTATCCTTCTTGCAGCCCACGCCCAGAATATATTTTTTCGGCTGCAGCAGTAGTTCTGCTGACTCTTTTCGAAATGTTTCTTCCGTGTCGTCCGCAATCAGGACATCCACTTTTTCCGCAGGCGGATACGCACACAGCCGGATCCCTGACGGAATGGTCTCATCCACTGCCAGATGCCCTGTCTGTACGGACATGGTAATTTCCTCGCCTGCCAGTACTTTTGCCGACACTTTGGCGATCCCCTCCCGATTGCAGATCCGCAGATCATTCCTTTTGGCAAAGATATCCACCGCAAAACTGTCATGTAAGTCTGTGGCTGTGGTGATCACCGGTATGGCACCCAATGCTCCCGCCAGACGGACCGCCAGTTCGTTGGCTCCACCCACATGTCCGGACAACAAGGGAATCACATACTTCCCCATCTCATCTGCCACCAGTACCGGACTGTCGTGCAGTTTATCCATGATCCAGGGGGCAATGGCACGGACCGCGATCCCACAGGCACCGATGAATATAAGTGCATGGCGGGCCGCCATCTGCTCTCCCGCCCACGCTGACAGGCTGTTCCTGACACAGATTGTGTCTGCATCGCTGTCATCCACAGCCGATACCGTCTTTTTTTCCAGTCGGGAGCATTTGGTATAGAGCGTGACCGCAGTTTCCCCATCCATGCTCTCCCGTATCCGCTCCGCCAGCTGTTGTCCTGTTTCCGTAAAGCTGATCACACTAATCTTCACGCCGCCCCTCCTGCGTTTCCTCTGCCTGTATGTCACAGCATTTTGCCTGACGGAATTCTGTGGTAAAATCCGCCGCATACAGCCTCGACTTCTGATAATTTCCATGGGTGATAACATCCCCCACCAGTACCAGTGCTGTCTTTTTGATGCCATGTTCTTCCGCTACCTGTGCCAGTGTCTCCACCGTACAGATATAAGCCTCTTCCTCCGGCCAGGTTGCCTTGTAGACAAGGGCTGCGGGGGTGTCCTTCGCATAACCGCCTGAGATCAGTCTGTGGCTCAGTTCCCGCAGCATTCCCGTGCTTAAATAGATCGCCATGGAAGCATGATGGGCTGCCAGACTTTCGATGCTCTCCTTCTGCGGCACTCCGGTCCGCCCTTCCATACGGGTGATGATCAGGGTCTGGGAAACACCGGGCAGGGTATATTCCAGATTTAACGATGCCGCCGCACCAAAGCAGGCACTGACTCCCGGACAGCTCTCATAAGGGATTCCCAGCTCGTCCAGTGCATCCATCTGCTCCCGCACCGCACCATAGATGCTGGGTTCTCCGGTGTGCAGACGCACCAGCATTTTCCCCTGCGCCTGTGCCTCCTGCATGAGCTTAAGCACTTCTTCTAAGGTCAGGTGCGCACTGTTATGGATCTCACAGTCTGCTCTGGCATATTCTAACAGCTCCGGGTTCACCAGCGATCCCGCATAGATGATGACATCCGCCTGTTGCAGCATGTGCATGCCCCGCACCGTGATCAGATCTGCTGCTCCGCTTCCTGCGCCAACAAAGTAAACCATTCCTCCGCCTCCTTACTTTTCGCCAATGCACCGAAATCATTGGCATACATGATACATTCGATCGCAAGCTTTCCCTGCGCCCGCTTCTCCAAATAAAATAAAATACGCTCCATGGCATAATCCATGACTTCCTGTCTCCTGCCGCACTCATCCAGGATCCGCACGGCTTCCTCTGTGGTGACACAGGACAGGAGCTTTGCAGCATCCACTGCCGCCACACCACATTTTACGGCAAAGGCGGTCAACAGCTCCATCCGGCAGTCACCCTCTCTGGAATGGGTATTCATAATACCGCCCGCCACTTTAATGAGTTTTCCGATATGTCCTGCAAGAAGCAGACGTTTGAAGCCCTCTTCCACCGCCATATCGATCGTCAGACCGATAAAGTTACTGCATTTTACACTTTTATCCAGATCATAGTGATAGGTATTTTTCAAAAAATCCAGTCCATAATTGCCCGGAGAGATCACCACGTCTTCTCTTCCCAGTGCCCGCTGCTGCCTAAGTTCCACGCGGATCGTATCTAAAATGGCCTGGGTACTCATGGGTTCCACGACACCGCTGGTACCAAGGATCGAAATGCCGCCCACGATGCCAAGTCTCGGATTAAATGTCCGCTCTGCCAGATGTTCGCCCTCCGGCACAGAGATCTCCACTGACAGGCTTCCACAATAATCCAGTACCTGACACACCTGTAATACTTCCCGTTCGATCATCTCTCTTGGGACGTGATTAATAGCTGCATTTCCCACGGGCTGATCCAGTCCCGGTTTCGTCACACGACCAACGCCGAAGCCGCCATCGATCACGACCCGGGCCAGGGCTTCCTCGCCTGTTTCTTCCGGAAACGAAACTTTCGCGCAAATCAATGCCCCGGTGGTAATATCGGGATCATCCCCACCGTCTTTTTCCACGGCGCAGCTGACCTCCCGCTCCTTACGACAGATTCTAAGGATCTGTGCCGTATAGGGGATGCCTTTGGGTGTCTCTATGGTGATCTTAGTTTTCTCCCTGCCGGTCAACAGCATATAAGCAGCCGCCTTCGCCGCTGCTGCCGCACAGCTTCCTGTGGTAAATCCATACCGCATGCCTCTACCTTTCCTTCCTCAGCTCATACAACAATGCATTACAGATGGCGGCTGCCACATTGCTGCCGCCCTTTCTTCCGCGGTTGATAATATAGGGCACCTCCGTCTGAAGGATCAGTTCCTTGGCGGCTTCCACATTCACGAAGCCCACGGGAACCCCGATGACGAATGCCGGACGCCAGTTGCTCTCCTGCATCATCTCGTAAATCTGTATCAGTGCCGTAGGTGCATTTCCCACAGCGAAGATCACCGGCTTTTCCCGTTTTGCTGCCAGTTCCATGCTGATCGCTGCCCGGGTGGTCCTGCGTTCCTTCGCCATTGCTGCCACCTCTGCGTCTGCCATGTAGCAATGGGCTTCGCCGCCAAAAGAAGCCAGCACCTTTTTGTTGATCCCCGCCAGTGCCATATTCGTATCCGTCACAATGTCCGCACCGTTTTTTATCAGGTTTTTGGCGATCTCCACTGCATTTTCCGAATAGGTCATCGTCTCCGCATAATCGAAATCCGCACTGGTATGGATCACCCGTCTGGTGATCATATCCTGCTCCGCAGGCAACGTGATTCCCCTCTCTGCCAGTTCCGCCGCAATGATCTCAAAGCTTCGCATCTCGATCTCTTCCGGCAATACATATTCGATGTTCGTTTTATCCATAAATCAGTCTCCCATAGCAAGTTCTCGTAACAGCACTTCATTCTCTTCCTGCTTCTTCACCGCGATCCGGTAATAGTCCTCTCCCAGTCCCCGGAAATTCTCACAGTTACGGATCAGGATGCCTTTTGCAAGCAATCTGTCATAGATGGGCTGTGTGGTGTAGAGCAGCAGAAAATCCGCTTCTCCGGACACTACCCGGATACCCAGTGCCTCCAGCCCTTCCCTAAGATACGCCCGCTTTGTTTTCACATATTCCACGGTATCCTGCAGATATTGCTCCGCCTGCTCCGCGCAGACGATGCCTGCTCTCTGGGCGAACACCGACAGATTCCATTCCGGCAGCTGTCTGCGGATTTTCTCCCGAAGCCCCTCATTACTGCACACCAGATATCCCAGACGCACCCCCGGCATGGCAAAGCTTTTCGTAAACGCCCGTACCAGCAACAGATTCTCATACTGGTCTATCTTCCCGAGCAGGGACCTGGGCTGCTCTCTATCCGTCTCACAGAACTCTATAAAACATTCATCCAGTACTACAATGATTCCCTGCTGTCTGCAGTGCTCCAAAAGTTCCGGCAGATATTCCCTGCCCAGCAGCTGCCCTGTGGGATTGTTGGGATTTGCAAGAAACAGCAGATCTGTGTCTGCCGTCAGCGCCTGTAACAATTCCTTCCCCGGGCAAAATGCGGTCTCCTCCGACAGATATGCATATTTTATATGGCTGTCTGCCGCCTTCGCCGCATACTCATATCCGTAAAAGGACGGCACCGGGATCACAATATTTTTCGGCTTAAGTGCATGTACGATCGCCAGAAAAAGTTCTGATGCCCCGTTGCCAAACAACAGATACTCCTTTGGAATTTCCCTGCCGCTTTGCACCGACAGCATATGACTTACTGTCTCTGTCAGTTCGCCGGCTGCGGCATCGGGATATTCCCCCACATGATCGATAGCCGCTAAAAGTGAAAGCCTTGCCTCCGCCGGCATTCCCAAGGGATTACCGTTTACCGAAAAATCCAGCCGTATCTGTCTGCTGTATATGTCACCACCATGTATGTTCTGCTGCATCTGTTGTTTCCTCATTTCTTTTCTTGAACCTGTTTTCTTTTTAGAGCTTTCCTTCACAGATTACCAGCCGCCGTGTTATAACCATCCACAGCCCGCTGCCACCCAGGTCAGGATCCCCAGGCACAACAGCTCACAGATCCATGCCGTCCGGTTCATCAGACGATTGGCTCTCCGGATATCCTCATATTCCACCTGCCGTTTCGGATCCCCGATATAGGGTTTCTTCACGACTTTGCCAAAATAACTGGCATCTCCTGCCAACTGTATTCCCAATGCGCCGGCACATACAGATTCCGTCTGGGCGGAATTGGGACTGGCGTGCTTTCTGCTGTCTCTGCGCCAGATACACCATGCCTGCCTGCCGTTATAGCTTTTTCCGCCAAGAAATGCCGCCCCGATCATCAAAAGTGCGCTGATCCTCGCCGGGAAAAAATTCACCACATCATCCAGCTTCGCCGCCGCCCTTCCAAAGTGCAGATATCTGTCATTTTTATAACCGACCATAGAGTCCATGGTATTGACTGCCTTATATAAGAATCCAAGCACCGGCCCTCCCAGTGCCGTATACAGCATCGGCGCGATCACACCGTCGGAAGTGTTCTCCGCCACAGTCTCGATGGCAGCCTTCGCCACTCCTTCTTCCGTAAGATTCTGGGTATCTCTTCCCACGATCATGGATACCGCCTCTCTGGCAGCCTCCGGATTCCCCGCCTTTAATTGTTTCCATACTTTTCCGCTCTCCACCTGCAGACACCTTGCCGCCAGGATCTGATAGGTCATGACCGCCTCCACCACCATGCCGATCCTCGGATAAAGTGCATATGCTCCCACCAGGATCAATGCCGTAAACATCCCCGTAAGCAGCAAAACGCTTACAACTAAAAGCTTCCCCTGTCTGCGCTCCGCTGCCTCTCTCTCCGGGGAATCTTCCTGTGGGTTGCCACTGCGCAGTGCTTTTTCTGTCTTCGCGATCAACCAGCCGATTCCCCGGATGGGATGTGGCAGAAAATAGGGATCGCCAAAGATCTGATCCAGTAAAAATCCCGCTCCAAATGCCAGGATATGATATTTCATCCGTTCGTTTCTCCTTTTGTAAGTTCCGATACTGCAGCTTCCGACAGCGGGCGAAATTCCTTCCACTGCGGGGCTCCTCCGCCTGCCTTAAATGCCAGCCTGCCACTGTAACCCTGTCCGCATTTTACCTGATAGTCAAAATATTCTCCACCGAGGAAATGACCAAGCAGCGCCATGATCGTTCCGCCGTGAACCACCGCGGATGCATTTTGTATCTTGCGATCCCTCTGCCCCGATGCAGCACTTCTCTCCCATATCCTTTTCATGTGATATACCATTTTTTCGTATCCGGCAACACTTCGGCGGATAAACTCTTCCCTGCTCTCTCCTTCCGGAAACGGCAGGGTACCTCCGCTGTCGATCCATCTCTGATAGTTCGGATCTCCTGAAAGTTCCTGATAATTATGTCCCTCAAACGCACCGAAATCCATCTCTGTCCACTCCGGGATACAGATAGGAGTCTGCCCCGGATACAGGATCTGTGCGGTCTCAAGACACCGCTTCATGGGACCGGAAAACAGGACGTCGGCAATTGGGTAGATCCTGTCTGTCACGGATTTTTCCAGTGTCCTGATACCGTCCGGACTTAAAGCTTCGTCCGTTTTCCCAAGATACCGGCCCTCTTTATTAGAAAGCGTCGCTCCATGCCGGATGAGGGTAAGATGAATCTCTATTTGATCTTCTGTCCGATTCCGCATACGACTCTCACCACCTCATCTGCCTGCGCTGCCAGCTGTTCGAGTATTCTTCCGGTGCGCTCTCTGTAAATTCTCTCCTCCGCTTCCATGGGGACGATGCCGTTGCCGATCTCATCACAGATCAGAATGCAGTCCGGATGTTCCTTGCAGAAATGCTCTATCATTGCCTCCGGAGCGGTTCCCTGTCGCAGCTGCTCCCGGATAGAGTGGTGCAGATGATTGACGATCACCTGCAAAGCGCCTGTCTCTGCGGGCAGTTCCAGTGTTCCATCCAAAACAGCCGCTTTCCGTCCATCCTCACAGCGTACATAACTCTGCTTCACATAATGCAGTTTTCCCTGGGCAAATCCACCAATGATCAATATCATTACATCAGCCTTTCCGCGATTGCTACCGCGACCACCACGCATCCTTCACAAAGCGTCACAAAGTATCCCGCTGTGTCTCCGGTGATGCCGCCAAACTCTTTTTTGCTGCGCCGGTAATAATACGCAAAACTAAACAGGGCTGCTGCCACGGCGATTCCTCCCGCCACGACAGATATCCACAGCATAAATAAAATGCAAAGGATTCCCTGTCCGTACAAAGTACTTTTTACCACCCTTTTGTGGGCTTTATCCGCAAACAGATACAGTGTCCCCTCCTGCTTTGCCGAAGGGAAACTCACCACTGCGATACCGCTTAATACTCTGGACAGGAAGCATCCGGCGCCCGTCACAGTAAGCATGCGCAGTGTCGTGATCTCCGAGAATCCTCCCAGGAAAATCAGTCCGTACAGTGCAAGCATGATCACTGCAAATGCCCCGATATGAGAGTCCATCAAGATCTCCAGCTTCCGGTCTCTTGGCTGATAGGAATGCAGGGCATCACAGGTATCTAAAAAACCGTCCACATGAAAGCCCCCGGTGACCAAAAGCGGTATTGCCGTCCCCACCGCAGCATAGCACAGGGTTCCCACCGCGAACCGGTCACAGAACCATTTCCACAGATACCACAAAGCACCGATCACCGCACCCACCCATGGAAAAAAGCAGAGGGCGTACCGCATGTCCTCGTCCTTCCACTGAAACTGTGGCATGGGGATCTTGGAATACATGGAAAACGCTATGAAAAACGATTTGATAATTCGCATGTCTGTTTCCTTTCTATCCCCGGCTGTCCTGCCGGTTCTGTGCTTTTGCTCCTGGTGAGCCGGGTTTGATCCGCTGTGGGATCCCCGCTACGACTTCCACGACCTCGTCCGCCTCCGCGGCAAGTCGTTCGTTGATCCGCCCCAGTGCCTCGATGTATTCCATCGTAGAATCATCGTAGATCATTCCATCCTCAAATACATTATTGGTTACAATGACTAACGGATCCGCCTGTTTTCTTAATCCTTCCATACCTTGCAGAATCTTTGTGATCACCGTCTGACGATCCACAGGCTGTTCCCCGGAAAACATTTCGTTGGCGGTGAGATTTGACATACATTCCAACAATACCGCTCCTGCCGGTTCCATTTGCAAGACCGCCTGCTCCAACTCCATAGGCTGTTCGATGGTAGTGAAGCCTTTCCCCTGTCGCAGCCTGTGATGCCTGTCCACCTTTGCCTGCATCTCCGCATCCCGGATCTGCATGGTGGCGATATAATATTTGTTCTTATCACCGGCAGCCCGCAGCAGATAATCTTCCGCATAAGCGGATTTTCCGCTGCCACTACCGCCCAGGATCAGTGTCATCATGTTGCTTCTCCATCTGTTTGACGTTCAGCCACGCCATGCCCTCAAAAAATCATGCAAGCATGATTTTTGCGCCCGGATATGTTCATGGCTGAACTGTTAACGTCTATATTGTTCTACTTTGATTTCTGAGAAGGTAGCGCTCTGTCCATAAATGCTCATTGCCATATCCAGCAGTGTGAACATCATAACGGCTCCGGTTCCTTCTCCCAGTGCCATTCCCGCATGAATCACCGGAGACAGCTGCAAAGCATCTGCCAGCTTTACTGCCGCAGGTTCTTTCCCCAGATGGGAAGGGATCAGATATTCCCGCACGCCGGAAAACAGCCGCTCCGCCACCAGGGCCGCTGCCATGCTGATCACGCCATCCAGCACGATGGGCACATGCCACAAGGCTCCGCCGATGCACATACCGGTCAGTCCGGCAATATCCAGCCCTCCGACTGTCTGCAATACCGTGAAGGCATCCGCATGCCACAGATCATAGTTTTCCAAGGCGGTGTGCACCACCTGTTGCTTCCGAGCCAGTCCCTGATCTGTCAGTCCCGCGCCTCTGCCGGTGACTTCCTCTGCCTCACACTGTAATAGGGCGGCTGTCACTGCACTGCTGGTGGTGGTGTTGCCGATTCCCATTTCCCCGGTGGCAAGGATACCGTATCCTTTTTCCTTACACTCCCGTACCAGTCTGGTTCCTGTGGCAATGGCACGGACGGTCTCTTCTTCCGTCATAGCCGGTTCTTTTAAGAAATTTCTTGTTCCGGAGCACACTTTGCGGTTCCATACTCCGGGGATGGATTCCTCACTATTTATCCCGATGTCCACGGGAATGGTCTCGGCACCGATGCTCTGTGCCATCCTGCAGACGGAGGATCCTTTCCGTGCCATGGACTTTGCCACCGCCAGCGTGACCTCCTGCCCCGTCTGGCTCACGCCTTCCTCCACGATTCCGTTGTCTGCGCAGAAGATCAGCACACCCTTTTTACGAATATCGATCACATCCGTCCCTAAGATGGCTCCAATCTGTGCTGTGATGGTTTCAAAGCTGCCCATGCCGTCCAGCGGCTTTGCCAGAGTGTCCCAATGCTTTTTCACAAGCTTTCTCACCGCTTCGTCCGGCGGCGTGATCCGGATCTGCGCCAATTCCCGTCCGGTGTAGTTATGAAATATTGGCTTCTCTGAGCATTCCATAGATTTCCTCCATACGCAGATATTCCCGCAGGGTATCTGCCAGCTTATCGTATTGTCTTTCCTTAATGATGCGGTAATCCTCCCAGACGCCGTCCTCCAGAGAGATGCCTTTTTCCCCGGCCAGAGTCTGTATCATACGCCCGGCGATCTCCCCCTTGTCGAACAGACCGTGAATATAGGAACCGTAGATTCTGCCGGTGGAGTCACTGACTACATTTTCTGTAATTTTTGTATTCCTCATGGCATCGTCTGCACAGAAAGCGCTCCGATTGCTTTCTGCACTATTTGCCGGTCTGGCTACCTTGTCCATTGTCCCCTTCGCACTGCTGCCGTCCCCGTTACAATACACTGTCTGTCCCATATGGATCTCATACCCCGTGAACTCGCATCCCGTAAGTCCGGAGAAAATACCCTCCACTGCATCCAGAGTTCCATCTGTCTGGCAGCGATGTTTCTCCTTCTGCAGCACTGTCCGTACCGGAAGCAGTTCCATGCCGCGGATCTGTCCGCCTTCCTCTACACTGTCCGGATCCGCGATCTCACAGCCTAACATCTGATAGCCTCCGCAGATTCCGAAAATGGGAACTTTTCCCGCAGCCCGTTTTACCGCTGCCTCCAGTCCGTTCTGCCGCATCCATTTCAGATCTCCCATGGTATTTTTACTGCCGGGGAGAAATATCAGATCCGGCGTTCCCAGCTCTCTTACATTCGTCACATACCGGACACTGACCTCCGGCATCTGCTCAAACACATCAAAATCCGTAAAATTTGAAATTCTGGGATAGTGGATCACAGCCAGATCGATCTTCCCCACATGTTTTGCATCGAAACGGTCCGTCAGACTGTCCTCATCTTCCAGCGTAAGTTCCATATAAGGTACCGTTCCCAGCACCGGCACCTGCCCCCGTTCGGTTAACATCTGAATGCCGGGGTCTAAAATCGTGCTGTCTCCACGGAATTTGTTGATGATCAATCCCTTTACCCGTTCCCGTTCCTCTTCGGTCAGCAGCATCAGGGTTCCCAAAAGCTGTGCGAACACGCCGCCTCTGTCAATGTCTCCCACTAAAAGTACCGGTGCATCCACCATTGCCGCCATTCCCATATTTACGATGTCATTCTGTTTCAGATTGATCTCCGCCGGACTTCCGGCGCCCTCGATGACAATGATATCCGCATAAGTCTCCAGCTTGCGGAAGGCTGCCTTGATATCCGGGATCAGTTCTGTCTTATGGGCAAAATAGTCTCTGGCGGACAGATTTCCCCGTACCTCCCCGTTCACGATGACCTGGGAGCCGGTATGACTGGTAGGCTTTAATAAAATAGGATTCATGCATACCAGCGGTTCGATCCCTGCCGCTTCCGCCTGCATCACCTGTGCCCTGCCCATTTCCAGTCCTTCTTTCGTAATATAGGAATTGAGTGCCATATTCTGTGATTTAAAAGGGGCGACCCGATAACCGTCCTGCCGGAAGATCCGGCATAGGCCCGCCACCAGGAGACTTTTCCCGGCACCGGACATGGTGCCCTGTATCATAATAACTTTTGCCATCGTTTTCTCCATCCCACAGATGCCACCGACATCCCGGGAATTTCGTTTCTCTGTTTTCTAACACCCACGCTGTTGCTCCGGGCTTTCTGACTTTTCTATCTGCTTCCCCAGCTGTTCTGCGTACTCTAAAAGCTCTCTCTGATAAGTCTCCAGACTGCCGAAATTCTCCCGACAGCAGATAACGCGGTTACACTTTTCCAACTGTTTCTTCGCTGCCTGTATTTTTTCCTGTGCCACCGGCTCAAAAGGATGCTCTGCGATCACCTCGGCCGCCAGTGCCTTCGCCACGGGATAATCCAGATCATTTTCATGCAGGATCCCGGTGACAAAGGGGATCCCCGCTCTCTGCAGACGCCGGTAAATTTTCCGTCCGCTTCCGGCTCCGGCGATCACGAAGACCTGCGGTGTTCCTTCCGGCGCCGCCAGCTCCATATCACTGCTGCCCTCATCATAGCTTCCCATCCGGATGCCATAGAGTTCGGTGATATAGCCGGCTGTCATGACTTCCTCCGGCGTTCCGATCCGGTCCACCGCCCTGCCGTTCACACACAGGATTCTATCGGAGATCTTCTCCGCCAGTTCCAACTCATGCAAGGACAGGATCACCGTAAGTTCTCTCTCCCTGCACAGCTTTTGCAGGATTGATAAAAATTCCAGTTTATGCCGCACATCCAGGTAAGAAGTCGGCTCGTCCAGGATCAATATCTCCGGCTCCTGACAAATGGCTCTTGCCAACATCACCCGCTGTCTCTGCCCGTCACTGATCCGGTCAAACAAAGAATCCCCAATCTCTGCCACCTGCACCAGTTCCATGGCGTTTTGCACCGCTGCATGATCTTCTGCCCGCAGCACGCCGAAACGCCCTGTGTAGGGGTATCTTCCGGTGGCCACCACATCCTCGCAGGTCATCAGTTCCCCCCGCAGGCGTTTTGTCATTACCACTGCCATTTTTTTTGACAGTTCTGCCCCGGTGAGCGACTTCATATCTTCTCCGTCCAACCGCACCGTTCCCGCGATCAGGGACAGCTGTCTCGCAATACTTTTTAAGATCGTCGATTTTCCGGCACCGTTAGGTCCCAGTAACGTCAGGATCTCTCCCTTCCTGAGTGCGATCTCCACTTCTTCGATCAGAGGCTTTCCATCGTAACCCACGCTTATTTTTTCCGTTGTAATATAATAAGGCTTCTGCGTCTTCATAGATAAGTTATCCACGCTCCCGTCTGCTTTTGGATACCATGATCCACAATACCACCGGTGCTCCGAAGATTGCCGTCACTGTGCTGATACCAAGCTCTGTGGGTGCCATCCAGGTTCTTGCCAACAGATCACAGAACAGGCAGAACACACTGCCTCCTAAGAAACATGCCGGTATCATGAGTAACGGTTTTGTGGTGCCGAATAATTTCCGGATCAGCTGCGGCACGGCGATCCCCACAAAAGAGATGGGTCCGGCAAATGCCACGATGCATGCCGAAAGTACGCTGGACAACACCACCAGCAGAATCCGCAATGTCCGGATGTTCACTCCCAGATTCTGTGCATACGTCTCACCCAACTGGTAGGCTTCCAGCGGCTTTGCTAACAGGATCACCATAAGGAAAGTCACTGCCACCACGATACTCATCACTTTCACATTGTCCCAGGTCATTCCGGAAAAGCTTCCTCGCGACCAGTTGTGGAGATTCACGATATCCGCGTCCTCCGCAAAAGTCACCACCAGTTCCGTAATGGCAGAACAGATGTAACCGATCATCACGCCGCTGACCACCAGCATGGACATGCTGTCTACCTTTCTCGCCATGAGAAGTACGAATCCCATGGACAACATAGCTCCTAAAAATGCCGCCAGGATCAATAGTCCGGAGCTGACACGGACCGTATTCCCCAGCAAAAATACCATCACCAGTGCCACTACCATCTTCGCCCCGGAAGAAATTCCCAGCACGAAGGGTCCGGCTATGGGATTGTGGAAAAAGGTCTGCAACAGATACCCGGCAAGTGCCAACGCTCCGCCCAGGATCCCCGCCGCCAGTGTCCGGGGAAGACGGATCTCCCACAGAATCCTCGCATTCATGCCTTCTTTGGTTCTTCCCGTAGTCAGTATTTCTGTCAATGGGATCTTCACCGTTCCGATCCCTATATTGCAAAGCAACAGCACGAGAATGCCTGCCGTCAATAGAACAAACGCTATGAGATATCTGATTTTCCTGCGCTGCTGCATGTTTTTCTCCTTCTTTTCCTATTCGTATACCAATCGTATTCTAATCTCATTCTAAGACTCTTATACTTACGCTGTGTTTCTAGGTCCTTCATCTTACTGTAAGAGAAACAGATAACGCAACTTAGCGGTATCATCGTCCGTCAACACCGTATGCATATCCTGCAATAAATACCCGATCGCCATGGACTGCTGGTACATATCGTTGGTGGTGCAATAGACCTGCCCCTCCTGTACCGCCTTGAAGTCTTTTAGAATATTGCATTTGCCGATCAGTTCGTCCAACGTGGTCACGCCACCGTCGATCGAGCTGTTGTAGATCAGAATGTCTGCATCCTTCCCCCCGGCATAGAAATCTTCGACCTGCATGTTCAGTGTGGAGCGTCCGCTTCCGCTGTCCTCAAGATCCTCAAAAATGTATCTTCCTCCTGCCAGTTCGATCAGCTTCGGAATATAATCCGTACTCTGCCGTACCTGGATCAGTCCATTGGAAGTCACATAGAAAAATGCTATGGTCTTCCCTGTTTTTTCCCCGCTTTCTACTTTTTCCAGAATCTCTGTCTGCTCCGCAAAGGCTTCTTCTGCCTCCGCTTCCTTTCCGGTCAGGGCTCCGAAAAATTTGACCCATTCCACTTTTCCCAAAGGATGCTGTTCATAGCTGGAATATTCGATCATCACCGGAATATCAAAGCTTTGAAGCATTTCCACCACCTCCGGCGAGTGCGTGATCATCCGGTTCTCGATCGCCAGATCACAGCCTTCAGACACCAGTAATTCATAATCCGGTTTACTGTATTTTCCGGCATAGATCATATCCCCTGCCGCCATGGCATCCTTTGCTGTCTGAATGTACCAGTTCTCCTGCTTCTGTCCGGAGAACCGGATCTGATCCACAGCATCCACGGATGCGAACATATCCATCACCCCGGATGCCACCAGATATATATTTTGAAGTGGTTCCTGCAAGATACTGACGTCCTCATCCAGTCCCCTTGGCACCGGCTGTCCCTCCGGCACTAACAGATACTGTTTACTGTCGGGAAGCGTTGTCAGCATCTTATAACCATCTTCGTAATAGTCCACAGCGAAATTTTCCGCATATTGCAGCTCCATGCTGCCTGTTTTTACTAATTCTGTCTGTTCTTCCTGCGTGGCCTCTGCTGCCTGGGTAACCTCCGATGGTGCTTCCGACGATGTCTCCGTAGAAGCAGAAGAAGGACTGCCGCAGCCACTAAGCCCCAGCAGTCCCATAAGAAGCAGAACATAGATCCATTTTCTTCTATTTCTTCCTGACCTCAAAGTTTTCATGCCTTTCATAGCCTGCAATATTTGAGCCGCAGGCACCAATGTGTATTACTTGCCGCTCTCTGCACTCTCAAGTGTCTCAGAGTGGAAAGTTACGGTGTATTCCACCTCATGAGGTGTACTCATTGCCACGGTATCACCGATCATGGTAAGGGGTACATCCAGTGCTTCCACCGGCACTTCAAATACGGAATTGCCCTCCGTATTTACCGGCAGATATTTTTCACTGTTTACCAACATATAATCATAGTTCGGGCTGCTCCATTCCAGAATCGCCGTTGCCGCTCCGTCAGCTATCGCAAGCTGTGCGGGGGACTGGATGCTTGCTCTGCCGCTTCCGCCCTCCATGGTCAGTTCGATGGTGTAGCTGCCGTCTTCTACAGTGCTCAGATCAAAAGTGTCTGCGGTGCCCTCCGCTACCGGATCAGATACCTTTACTTTATGATCGTACCATTTTCCCTTGGTACCGATCAGTGCCAGATCGAATTCCTCTCCGATCACGGGTACAGGAACATCGAAGCCGTAGACTTCTTCCGTCATGCCGTCACTGTAAGTTACGGTATCCGTGGTGGGTTCAAGCAGCACTGCACCATCTTTGGCTGCATCTTCCGCCAGACCCGGATAGAGATTCAGAATCTTCTTGGAACCTAAGGAAATGTGAATGGTCATAACACCATCCTTTACCATCAGGGTTCCCTTGCCGTCACAGGCTTCACTGACATGGAACATGGAGCTGTCCGTGGAAAATTCAGCGGTGTAGACACCATCAGGAAGCTGTGCCTTGTCCTGCGCAGTCTCTGTGCTGACAGTTTCCGCCGTTTCCGTGCTCTCTGTCGGTGTTACGGTACTTTCCTGTGCGGCAAATGTGCTTTCTGCAGATGTTGCATCCGCTGCCTGACCTGCTCCACAGCCGCCAAGCAGCAGACAGGCACTCAGTCCGCCCACGATTATGATTTTATTCATTAATGTCTTTGCTTTCATTACTGATTTTAATCCTTATTTTATTTGTAATCTTGATTCTTATTTATTTCTCAGCCATTGCTGCTGCGGTATGTGCCACATACAGATCCTGGATAGCCTTGATCCCGCCAAGACCTGCGATCTGGGTATCCACGCTGTCGAACTTACCGGAAGCATTGAACTGGCTTAACCAGGAATCCTCATCCTCGCCTGCCATATCGTTGTTGGCATGGTCACCTGCTACTACCATCAGGGGACGAAGAACCACTTTGGTGTAACCTGCTTCCGCAACAGCCTTGATGACTTCTTCGCAGGCGGTCTCTTCCGGCTCACCTTCTACAGTTCCGATGAATACGTTAGCATAACCGAGGTCGTTCATCTGGGTCTGCATCTGGCTGTAAGACACCTTTGCGGTGTGGGAAGTTCCGTGACCCATGAATACGAATGCCACGCCATCTTCCTTTGCAGCATCCAGGCTGTCATACCCAGCGGTCTTCACTGCTTCTGCAGTCAGATCTTCCGCTACTGCTTTCTTATCTGCATTGACAACGGTTGCATCGTCTCCCACTTCACCTAACAGGGGCTCAGCGACTTTTACAGATGCAAACTGATCCTTATACGCTTCTACAGCTTCCATCAGCTCGTCATACTCTGCGCCATGCATCAGATGCGTGGGCTGTACTACCAGGTTCTTAACACCGTTTGCCACAGCGCGGTCCAGTGCCTGATCCATGTTGTCGATATGCTCATCATCTCTTGCCTGTATATGGTTGATGATAATCTGTGCGGTAAATGCTCTTCTTACAGACCAGTCGGGATTGGCTGCTGCGATCGCATCCTCGATACCCTTGATATCAGCCACACGGCTGTCGTTAAAGGAAGTGCCGAAGCTTACTACCAGAATCTCGTTCTCACCGATCTCATCCTGATTACGGGGATCATCCTTGGAAGCATCTCCGGTATCTCTGCCGAAATAATCGGGATCTGCATTTTCTCCCTCTACCAGTTCCTTCTGTGCGTCGGTCAGTGCATCCCATGCTGCCTTGGCATCTGCACACTGTTTATCGGTATTCTCAGTTCTCTCCTGCACATAGATGGCATCGATCATTGCTGCTACTTCATCGGCTGCTGCCTGATCTGCATCTTCGGTGCTTTCGGTAGCTGCTGTTTCCGCTGCCTGGGTGGTCTGAGCCTCAGTGCTTACCTGTGCAGTGCTCTCTACGGTCTCCTGGGTATTTCCGCATCCGGTGATGCATACAGCGCCCAGTACGGTTGCCAGTACTACTGCTACGATTCTTCTTTTCATGTTTCCTCCTCTGACAGGTTTTCTGTCTCTTTTGATTTTGGGGCTTGCCCCGGTATTCTTAAATATGTAAGTCAGAAACATGTTTTTCGCAACAAAAACAAAAACCCTTTCCTGTATCAGGTAAAGGGTTTGTACACATAAGAAACGAATGCAAAAAGCTTCTGTCGCTTCTGCATTCCACACGTACAACCAGTTACTCGTGGCTTTGAAACAAATGTTTCTGTACAGCATTCAGGCAGGTCTCCCGGCTTGAAGATCATTGCATCCGCCATCTTCCCGGTCTCCCAGTGATCTATCGGCTTCAGCTCCCTAATTACGGTGACGAGTTCGTGCAGGACTTACACCTGCTTCCCTTTTCACCGGAGCCAGCTACTTACGTGGCTGCTCCGGCACCTGAATACTCCATATTCAATTGTGGCTACTATATCACAGATTTTCTGAAATTGCAATGTCAATCAGTCATCTGTTCCACCGGCTGTCGGGATCAGTATACCTGAAAATTAGAGATTGGCGTCATTCCGGGCATAATTCAGGATCATTTCCTTTAAAAGCAGCAGATCACCTGTATAATCCTTGTTGTCCGTTGCTCCCCAGATAAAACCACCTGCGTAATGGGTACACGCTGCCATCATGGTATGCACCGTCACACGCATGAACTGTTCCTCCGGAATATCCGTGCGGAAGGTCTTGTCCTCTTTTGCCTTCGCATACATCATATGAAGTCTTGTGTTGACGGAATTCAGGGATGCGTGGAAATTCGCCAGTTCCTCCTGCCGCACCGTCTGGTGTGTTATATAATTGTTGAAGTTGTCATTATACTGCAGCAGATCCTTATGGTTCTGATACATGCCGATATAACTGTCCAGCGTAAAAATAAATCTTCCGATGGCCGGAATATCGTGTATCGAAGAGATTGGCCTCGTCTCATCCAGCTTGTCCAGATAAGCCTTCCATTTCGATGCGCAGACCGCAATAGCCAGCTCCGTCTTATTGTTGTAACAGCGGAACAATGTGGCACGTCCCACACCGGCTTCCTTTGCGACTTCATCCATACTGACCGCTTCGATTTTCTTTTCCACAAAAAGCCGGAATGCCGTATCAATGATCCGCTGGTTGCGCTCCTGCTCTTTCTCCATCTGTTTCTCAGATTTTCCCATTTTTCTCTTCCTTTTTCATACATTCTTACTGTTCATTTTATACCACGCCATACAGACTTACTACTGGCAATATCAATCACTCCCATAAAGTGCCTCCGTAAATTATTCTTTCTGTATCGGTCACTCTATCAGTCACCCCAACGGTCACCTTCTTTGTTTTATGAACAACTCTCACGATTTATACTAATTATCATCAGCTAAGCGATATCTTCTATTATTTGTTGTGCCTTCATATTCAAGCCCTGACATTTCTTTCAGTATAGCTCTTGTACGGGCAGGGCTTAATCCAATAGCTTGTGCGATATCCGTTGTCTTAGACAATCCATTTTCCTTCAAATACTTTCTAATCAACTGATAATTCTCTTCTGTTTTTCTATGTTTATTTTGTTCGCTTGTTTTGTTCGCTTGTTTTGTTCGCTTGTTTTGTTCGCTTGTTTCTTAAATTCAAGCGATAAACGAGTCCTGTCAGGATTATAACTTTCTTCCACCACAGGCATTGGCCAGCCTTCATTCTCCCAAACCTGATAAATATCTGGAATACCACTACCGGCTCTTTCACCAATACCAATCATATTAAACATCTTCATTAGTGTTTTATTTCTAGGATCTGAAATACCACCACGAAGCATCTGCTTTTTACCAGTGCGAATGCTACCAGGATTCTCGATAACCAACTTGTCATCTTCCTTCTTAATCACTACACCGCAAGGCAAGAAATAATCTGTATTAACCAAACAATTAACTAAAGCCTCCCGAACTGCCTTATGAACTGGAGTATCATCCACCCTCGTAATACCTTCAAGCTTAAAAGGCTTCTTAATATCCTTTGCAATTTTGCTATTTACTCTAAAGAAGAAATCAAATACATTACCGCTCCAATCACCGGAGCTAGACTGCAAGCGATCTGTCCAACGTATTGTTGGGTCCAGCATCTCTCTATAATCTAGGAAATACTCTGGAAATTCTCTTACGATATGATATTCTTCACCGAACATAAGCAACCCAGCTGTAGTAGGATGTAATTTACCATCCTCACCAAATCCTGCTGCACCTATTCTCTCTAAATACTCATCATCTGGTAAATTATTAAATACGTGCTCTGGACGATAGCTCTTATGATGATTTCTGAATCCCTTCAAGGACTCTGTATCAATTGCAGAAATATCAAACTGTTCTACAATCTTCATATCCTCTGTCTCATCCGCAGCATCACGGAGCATACCTTTAATTTCTGCCTTTGAGCAATGATAGTCGCCTTCCCAATCTCTACGATAGCAGCCACCAAATAAATCGTTATTAATATAAACAGGCTTCTGATCACGTTTAGCTCTTGGTACATAAATAACCAGAATGGTATCGCCATTAACCTCGTAGGACTCCACATTTTTATCCGATAGCAAATTAATGCTTACCTTCTTAGTATCATGAATTGTATTCCAAAAGTTTCTCTTAAGTTTATCCGCATTCTTAAGTCCAGTAGTATACCAAGTTCCATCCTGCCGCTCTCCAACGCCAAGAATAATAACACCACCATTAGAATTGGCAAATGAGGAATACGACTCCCATAATGCTATAGGCAATCCACCTTCTGCCTTTTTCACTTCTCGGCAGTTATCTTCTTTATATTTATCAAAGTTCGATAAATCAAACAAATCTGACATATGAGATTCTCAGCTCCTTTCCTCCATATACATAAACGAATTCTCAAAAATTATCAATTCAATTTTTCAGCCCATTCTGCTTCCTTGAAGCCAACAAGCACAGTATCTCCATTTACAACAAGTGGACGCTTTACCAACATTCCATTTGTAGCAAGTAACTGAATCTGTTCCTCTTCACTCATTGTAGGCAGCTTGTCCTTAAGCTGCATTTCTTTATAAAGAAGCCCGCTAGTATTAAAGAACTTCTTAAGGGTCAGTCCACTCTTCCCATACCATTCCTTTAATTCGTCATAAGTAGGATTCACCTCTACAATATGGCGCTCAGTATATTTTATATTATGCTCATCCAGCCATTTTTTAGCCTTTTGACAGGTTGAACATTTGGGGTAACATATAAATAACATTTGTGATTGCTCCTTATCTTCATTTTCCATTGGCATAACTTGGCTAATATCTATATCTAGTGTATTAACAGTATACACTTTTGAACCTGTAATATCATAAACTCTTGTTTTCGCATCAACATCAAAAAGCAACACATTTGTACCAGTTGCTGATACTGCACTTTTAAACTTAATTCCATCAAAACCAAGTCTTTTAATATATTCACAGAGAAATTGTGTCGGTGCATACTCTATTTGATCTCCAAAATTAGGCTTAGAAAACTCTTCAGAAATTCTATGTAAGTCCGCAACTATAGAATACTCATCCTCCTTTATTTTTTCGGGCGAATATGTAAAATCAAATATCTTAGCATCTCTGATGATTTCTATAGTGGCTATGTTATACATTTTCTGCATCTGTGGCCGCATTTCCAATATTGCCGTTTTAATATCTTTTGCAGTATATAAATAGCTTATTCCTTTTGGATTAGCTCTCCCCTCTTTTGCATAAGCATTCGGCGGAGCATCAGAATTACTTTTATCAAAACCATAGAAGTCCTTTTTATTATTCAACAGATTATCTATTTTTTCTGTAATTCTTCTCCTCTTTTCCTCATCACCACATAGGTAAATGGACGCAATATTCATTGCTGATTCATTAAAAATGTCAGTAGCATCAAATTCTAAATTAGAAAACTCATCCTTCATTATCTCAGAAAGAGCTATTACCATATCATTTTTAAAGAAATCTTGTTCGGTATAATCTCGTGCACGATACAAAATATCACCTTTTGATATAGTACACGTTGCTTTTTCTGCGATATCAGATATCTTTTTTAGCAATTCACTTTCTGGAAAAAATCTGTTTTTTGTCTTTACTTCTTCTGCAAAACTTTCCCATAACTTTTGCGTATTGTAATCAATATACATCAATAGGATAAACAGCATAATAAACCAATACGTTGTTTCATCATCAAAATCCTTAAACGCTTCGATATTTTTATATTTGGATGCAAATTCTATCATTTCTTCTTTCGTAACAGATGCTTGTTCACTTATTGAATCATTTTTTGTTTTATTAATACTTTTCATTTTAAGCTAGTCTCCTACAATCCGAATTAGACTATCAATTACTATCGTGATGAAAAAATTTTTAATATTGTTTCATCATCATTTTCCATTGTTTCATCGGAATAATAACAAAAACTGATACTCTCATCGTTACTAAAATTGGTATATAAGGATGGTCTTAACAGTTTGGTTTTATCAGCATTAAATTCGCTTCTATGCCCATTATTAGGATTTCTTCGAACTTTAATTACAATATATTTTACTTGGATCCTTCGAATCACTCTTACTCAAATCAAAGTGTGTTTCTGCAATGGTATTCAGTTGCTTAGCAATATCCGAAAAAGGCTTATTCAAATCTAATGTCCTGACCGAAATCTGGTTACCATGCATTTGATACACATTATCCGGTTGAATTTCCTCATCCGTTTTCGCATACAGCAGCATTCCGGAAACCTTGTGATCTTCATCTCCAAATTCATAATCGCGATTCTTCACATACGTGAATATTTGGTACATATTGTTCGAATGGAGCGTGTGTTTTTCATACTGCGTTTGAGTTGTGTGACTATAATATTTCGCATCAATAATCAGTACGGTATTATCTTTTTGCAGATGAATATCACTCTGCATTACCGGCAGCATCGTTCTGATTCCATCGTCCACAGACCAAGGTATCTGAGATGCACTGACTGACAGCTCAGGAAAATGCTTACTGTAATATTCAAGAATAAATTTCTCGTACAGCCTACACATACGTTGCTCATCCACAAAGGATGCAAGCCTATACTCTCCAGCATCTGTTGTAATAAGCATACCCTCAATTATCAGCTGACAAATGCTTATAAGCATCCGGTAGGTCTGATTGTTTCTCTGAAATCTGATGGATGACCATCGTATGGAGGTTGGTTCAATTAGATCAACGTTAGAAAAGAATAACATCTTCTTTTTCAGATCATCCCTGTACTCCGCCTTAACCTTTGCATTTCGCAGTAACAACATAACCGCCGTCTTGATTATTTGATTAAGAAGATTATTCTCAGACAACTCATCATAATCACATGTCAGTAGCTGCTTACGTGCCAGTCGATTCTTAATTGTTCCCGGCAGGTTAATCTTCCCGCGCATTACCGGAAGCTCCTCCTGACGGTTTATGTACTCCCGGTAGAGACCTTGTTTCAGCTGAATTCCAATTCCCTTCGCGAGAATCGCAGCCAATAGATCATACATCTCATCAAACGATTCAGCTGCTACATCACCATAGTTTTCCTGATTCAATGTTTGAAAAGCATAGGACAGCATATAATATATATTTTTGATGAATATGCTCTTATCTTTCGTCATTGAAATACACCGTGCAAGATATTCTCCCACCGCTGTAACTTTGAACTTTCGTCAAACCAGTATTCACTGAGCATCGGTAAAATATCAAAATCAACAACGTCCTTCATCCATTCTTCTGCGCAGTCATTCGCATTACAGAAATAGCTATGCCCTATGCAGAAGCCTTTACCCAGAGCCTTATCCTGAGCTATTTCCTTGTTGAGTTCCTTAATACGCTCAATGAGAGTGTTGAATGTTTCATTTGCAAAGCTATTCTGATAATTGATAAATCCTTCCGAATCAAAGCCTGGTTCCATATCGAAAAAGCTGAATCTACGTCTTAATGCATAATCAATCATTGCCAGACTTCGGTCTGCGGTATTCATCATTCCGATAATATGTAATCTCTTAGGTACTGAAAAGCTCAGGCCATTATAAGCCAGCGTTGCTTTTTTATCTCGATAGTCTGCCTCTATCAGCATCAGCAGTTCTCCGAAAATCTTGCTCATGTTTCCACGGTTGATCTCATCTATGATGAAGAAATAGTCTTTATCTGGATGGTTTGCAGCCTTCTGACAAAAGCGATAGAAAATACCATATTTTAGCTCAAATCCATTTTCCACAGGCTTATAGCCCATCATGAAATCTTCGTAAGAGTAATTCTGATGAAACTGAACAAATTCGATACGATCGTCATCTACTTCGCCCATCACCGAATAGGCTAATCTTTTTGCTGCAAATGTCTTTCCAACTCCTGGCGCTCCTTGCAGAATAATGTTCTTTTTCTTTTTCAGAACCGCTGCAAGCCTATCGTATTTGGCTTCTGTCATATAGACTTCTCTTAAAAAATCTGTTTTCGTATATTCGGTATTGCCTTTCCCTGAAGGAGCCGGATTTTCCTCTCGGATCATGTCGATGATAAAATCATATTCTCCGCGTGTAAGCTTAAACAAGCTGCCCTGTGTCATAGAGAAATATTCCATTTTCTCAAGCTCTGAGCATTCTTTCAACGTCGAAAAATCAATAGGAGAGGAAAGGCCTTCTACTTTCTCAAAATAGATTTTCTGCCCATCTTGCTCCGCACTAACGCGCAGAATTGCAACGATCTGCTTTACTGGTGTCGATTCATAACCAATTACCATATCGCCAGCCTTAGCATCTAAAAAGTTCTGAAAAATCCTTCGTTTATTTCCATTATCGTTATAAAGGGTATAGTCCTGAACCTCACCAATTGGCATACTGGACATACTCCATATTTTAGGATTTGCATTTAGAAACCAGTAGTGCAACCCTGATGCATCGTTCTTCAGAAGTTCTTCTTTTGTAATGTTGAAATATGGTTTTAAGATGTAGTCTTCAAAGAGCTGCGTTTCACTTTTGGGAACAACAATGCAAGTCGAGTTTTCGTTTGGCGTCCACCACTTTTTATTTCCAGAATAGGCACTTGTATCACGAGACTCCGTAATAACCGTATAGCTTCTCTCATACCAGCCATCCTGCTTTTCTGGATTTTCATTTACTTCATCCGAATCAATACGTCCTAAAAGCCGTATGCTGTTTCCGCGGCACAAATAGAAGAAATCGCCTTTCTTCATTGTAGCCATAAAATCTTCGCCCTGAGATACTTTTGATTTACCCTTTGCAGCTGTATCCTTATGTACCACAATTACTTGTCTTTTTTCAAATGCTGCTGCCTCTACATCAGAAATACAGTCATTACCATGGCTTATCTTCCAGAAATTAGGCTCTAAATTTGCATACAAATTCACCTTAGACAAATCAACTCGTCCAAGAGCTTCTGCAAGCTCATCTCTAAGCTTCCAAACATAAGATCCTTCTTCATCCTTCTTGGCAGCCTTGCCAACATAAAGAACTGACCACCATTTACTTTCATCGTTGTCCCGCGACATTATTGGGCAGTTTGTTTTATTTACAATCCTTCTGGCCAACGCTGATGATCCTGAATTATAGAAATTCTTACTTTCCCCATATTTTATCGCAAGTTGAGTACAGGTAGCCTTCCCTCCATAATCAAGAATGCGCTTCATTATTTCAAGGCTACTGTCTGTAAATATATCCGCATCATTAAGCAATACTTCCCAATCATCGACTGATAATGCAGGAGTATAATCTGTCGGCCACCATTCATCTGATGTCGGTGCAGATTCATCTTTATTCAGGTATCGACTTATAAAGAATCCAACATCAATTGTCAGTGTTTTTAATTCTGGATCTGGATAGCATGTTCCCGTTATTTGTGATGCAAGCATATTTTTGAGTTCTTCATCTTGATTCAACTCGTCACAGATTTCATTATAAAAAGCAAAGAAATTACGAATGTTATCTGCATACGCGCCCTTTTTGAACGTATAATCACTTTCCAGCTCATTGGAAACTGCCTTGATCTCTGTAAGTTTATAAATGTAATACTTATCCGGATAACGCAACCATAAATAGGTGCATATCGCATTCTCATACTGATAATGCTGTGCCGCGCCATTGCCATATCTTTCAAGAAGGCTATTCGATTTCTGCTTGAAGGAGTCGATACGTTCATACACATCTTTGCCTTCATCAAAGAGCTCGATGAACATTGCTCTGACTTCTTCCTGTGCTATCTCCGCAAACTTGATAATCATTTTGGCCGGAAAGTTATTTACTGAAGCCAGCAGATTGCCTGTCTGCGACAATGCCTTTGTAAGCATTGCCGCAAAATCATCCGCATTAACATCCCAGTTCACCTGAAAGCATTTCACAGCTTCCCACTTATATTTTTCGTCCGGCCACTGTGTCTGTATAAATCGTTTCTTGTATTCAACAAGCGCTGACTTTAGTCGCATTTTATTGAACATTACAAATCACCACCTTATCATTTTGCATTACGAAGACTCTTGTATATCTCATCTGAGAAAATACCAAGAACCTGCCGCTTCATCTCATCATTGGAGAGAAGCATGGAGAAAAAGTCCTGATTCTGTGACAATCCCTCAATCAAAGCGTCATCAATATCATCAAAATAGGAAAACTCAAAATCCTGCTGCGTATTATTACGTGCGCTGGTCTTCAGTTTGTCTGACTTCATCAGAATATCTCGAATCTGCAGCATGGCTTTGACCACCACATCGTTGTCATAATTCTTACCGGTACGGCTGTTAATTTCATCGATGATCTCAGATAGTCTCTTTTCCTTGTCTTCTGTCAACCCAAAATGCTCTGCTGTTGGAAGCTTCATAACCGGATCGGCAACGAGATCAGCCGACTTATGCTCTTCGCCCTTCTTCTGTACGAAATTAGTAGCCTTAATCTTTCCATCCAGATTAAAACCGCCGCCTGGATGTTTGATGTTAATATAAGCCAGCAGATAAGACACAAAGTTATATTTCTTATGTAAATCAGTATCTTCAAAGCTGGACACCTGCAGCAGAAATTCATAGAAGCGGACAAAACTTCTCATATCAGCTACGCACTGGCGCTGCGTATTGTATTCATAATGTTCAATCAGCTTCTTGCTCTTCTGAAGGAAAAAGGTTAATCGCTGTTTCTGCTTACCATTCACTTTGTCGGCATACAGGATATCGTTAGCTGCTTCGATATCCGCAGGATCTAATATGCCATAAGCATCAATCTTAGCTTCCAGATCATATACCGCACTCGGTGTTACAGAATTGGCCAGTAATGTCGTCGTATAATATGGTGCGAAAGCAGACTTGATATCTTCATAGCTATTTACAAAATCCAGCACGAACGTCTTTTTATCATAAGGTGCACAGATACGGTTTAACCGGGATAATGTCTGTACCGCATTAACACCTTTCAGTTTTTTCAGAACATACATGGCACAGAGTTTCGGCTGGTCAAATCCGGTCTGATATTTATTTGCTACCAGGAGAACCTGATATTTATCCGTATCAAATTCCTTTGTAAGACGATCCTCCGGAAATCCATTCAAAGAGCTTTCCGTATACTCCTGCTCATCATCCGGAAGCTTTACTTTTCCAGAGAAAGCCACCAATGCATGAATGCCCTCGTATCCTTTCTTCGCAATGTAATCTTCAAATGCCTGACGATACTTCACTGCACTCTGGCGAGAAGCGGTAATCACCATTGCCTTAGCCTGACCGCCTAATTCCTGCATGACCGTGGTGCGGAAATGTTCTACAATCACTTCCACACGCTGCGCAATATTGGTATCATGCAATTCTATGAAACGTGCGATCTGGCGTTTCGCATCATTGGTTTTACAGCGCGGATCATCCTCAATTTCTTTGTTAATCTGATAGAAAGTTGAATACTCCGTATAATTCTGCAGTACATCCAGGATAAATCCCTCTTCAATGGCCTGCTTCATGGAATATACATGAAATGCTTCCTTCTGGCCCTTTGTGTTCTGATGTCCAAAAAGCTGAATAGTGGTAGGCTTCGGTGTTGCTGTAAAAGCAAACATTGATACATTGGCCTGCTTACCATTCCGCTTGATTTCGCTGGAAATCATATCTTCCACATCCGCTTCCGTATCTTCTCCGGATCCAAGCGTCATCGTGATGGCAGCCATATCTTTACCGGCTGTCGAAGAATGCGCCTCGTCAATGATGACGGCAAACCGCTTGTTCTTCAAATTAGCTACACTATCAACGATATATGGGAATTTCTGAATCGTTGTTGCAATAATCTTTGTATTGCCATTCAACGCAATCGCCAGGTCCGCGGACACACACTTATCATCCATCACACGGATGAGTCCTGCCTTGTGTTCCATACCCATGATGGCTTTCTGCAGCTGCCTATCTACAACAACTCGGTCTGTAACAATCACAACATTGTCAAAGATAATCTTGTTGTTAGCATCATGCAGTGAAGTTAACCGGTGCGCCAGCCACGCAATAGAGTTGGTCTTTCCGGATCCTGCACTATGCTGAATCAGATAATTCTGTGCGGTACCATTCTCACGCACATCTGCCAGTATCTTACGTATAACATCCAGCTGGTGATAACGTGGAAAAATCAGATTTTCCGAGCGCTTCACTTTTCCGGTTTCTTCATCGACCTTTTCTTTTACTTCCACAAAGATAAACTTGCTGATCAGATCGAGAATCGTATCCTTGGTAAGGATATCCTCCCACATATAGGACACACTGTATTTATCTTTAAATGCCGGATTTCCAGCTCCTGCAGTGACGCCGTGACCATTACCCATATTAAAAGGCAAGAAGAATGTAGCCTGACCATCAAGCTTTGTGGTCATATATACTTCTTCTAAATCCATAGCAAAATTCACAAGAGTTCCCGCTTTGAACCGGAAAAGTCTTGTCTTTGGATTTCGGTCAGTACGGAACTGATAGATGGCATCCTGATAAGACTGACCTGCCGCATTACATTTCAGCTCAAAAGCCATAATCGCCAGACCATTCAGGAAAATAACCACATCGATTCTTTCCTTGTCGCTGGCCCAGACCTCCTCCATCACAGAGAAAATATTCTGGCTGTATTTCTTCGTCAATTCCGGATTAAAGGTAGTCGCAGGCTTCGTATACATGAGCTCAATCTTCTGATTTGAAAGCTCAATGCCATGTTTCAGCACTTCAATCAGGCTGCCTCGTGTTTTCGTAGTCTCCGCATTGATGAAGCTGACAATCGTCTCTTCCAGATCGTCTTTGTAAATTTTACGCAGATAATCCATTGTATCAGGCTGTGTATCGTTCAAGAATTTTAAGAGCATCTCACGATCCACGGCATAATAGCGGTCAAAATTTGCAGCCTTACGAACCACAAAACCATTGTCCTTCTCCAAACGCTCTAACAAGAACTTCTGGTATTCCTTTTCTGAAACAATAGATGTCTGATGAATCAGGCGCTTGCGATATTCTGTGGCTCTTTTTGCAGTACCGTCAGTATCCTGCTGTTCCACATGAAGCTCAAGTATATTTTTATCATCCATTCGCTTTAAGCCTCCTCTCTGATCCATCTGCCGGTTTTCAAATCGATAAACTCATTCAACTTGATTTTTCCTTCAAAATCCGCCCCATATTCACCGGCACGAGTCTGGTCATCAAACTTGAAGCTGTTGTTATAGTATCTACCGGTCTTAGTTTTCCTAATCAGCTCATTGTCCATCATAAACTGAATCACACGCTTATGATTCTCAATATCATCACCATTCAGGTAAAAGCAAATCACTCCCGTCGGAGCAAGCTGCACTTCCATGTCGGTACACTTGCACTCATAGCATACGTGCTCCGTAATGGCCTTCTCGCATATCCGCTGTGCAAATGACTGATCTTCAAAAAAGTACATCCACTTGCCGCATTTGTGCTTTTCGAGCTTGGTCTCTTCACCGGAAAGATACCAGTACCATCCACCTTGTCTGATCATATAGATGGCACCTCCTTCTTTCCTGTTACGTATTCATAGATCAGGGATTTTTTGTATTCTGCAAGTATTTCTAACTGGTTATTCTTACTTTTCAATATTTCATCAATTTTTCTAACCTTTTCATCAAGGTATTCCGATATCTGTTTTTGCTCATCTAGTGGAATAATAAAAAGCGGAACCTGGGCAAAATTAGCATATCGCATTGCTTGTCCATCTCGAACAAGATTAGAAGTACTTTGAATGGCATTTATATATTTGCTTGACTTAAAAAACCAGCGATAAAATGGTGGATATACGTATTCGTTATTTGGAATCAGCATTACATAGGCGGAACTAATACTTCCTCTTCTTTCACTATACTCAAGTCCTCCCTGAAAGCTCCTCATACTAATCACAAAATCGTTAGGTTCTACATGCTTTAATATGCTGAAATCCTTCATGACTGTCACAATTTTTGTACCAGTAAGCTCCATATACTCATCTTGATAAATAACCCCATATTCTTGGCTTGCTGTTAGCTGCTTATCTCCTGGGTAAGCTCTATCTAAGCGTTGAGTGAATAGTGCTTTAGGATTTGCATATTTCCAATGTATCGGAATTAGTGGGCACCACGGTGTTCCGCTATCCTTCATCTCCACATCTGGATTCAGCCCCCTGGTTACTGCTTCAGTAATTACGGAACGCTTATATTGCTCTAGTATGTCAATCTGTGTTTGAATATCCGCTGAGAGAGCGTCAATCTCAGAACACTTGGCATCAAGAAAATCAGCAATCTTCTTTTGCTCTTGAACAGGTGGAACAATCACTGAAATTGCTCCAAGTTGATCTTCTGTCAGTGAATGCCTAAGATTTTTAGCTAAATGCAACAACGTTTTATCGTTATCAAGCATCGTATAGTAATAGCAATAATATTCTGCATTCCCCATATCATTGAGCTCAAACTGACTATACGCTGGGCTTGATAATCCCACCTGCTTTATCAAGCCTATACAGCGCGGTGTGACATCGATATCAAACAAACACATCAACAAATTTCCTGGTTCTAATCGCTGATAGCCATCAAACGACGTTGGCATCTTTCCGCCTGCATCTAAATCTCGGACTATAACTCCCTTCATTGTTAAAGAGAGAATATCTTCTCCCTTATATACCGGGCAAATAACTTTCTTCTTTTTCATGAGATACTTGTTAGGCATCACATTCCATGAGGAAGGTATTTTACCAATCCACTTCAATCCGCTGTCCTTCATCTCTCGCATATCATCACCGCCTTACTCGAACAACTTTGACACACGTTCAGAAACTGAAAGCTCCAGATCCATGAACTTCGCTTCCAGTTCTTCGCTTGGTGTCGGCTGCTGATACTTATAGAAGTAGCGTGTAAACGGAATCTCTGCGCCAGTCTTTATGACTGGTTTCTTTTTGCCCAGATCCTCTTCAAAGAATGCCTTAGCATCCGGGACATGCGGCAGTACTTCTCTCGCCATATAATCGTCGATGCTTTCTTCCCATTTCACCAGTTCTGTATCTTTGGTTTCCTTATCAAAGAGAATATTGCCTTTTTTATCTTTCTGAATTTCAGCATCCTTATCCATGACAGACAAACCATCCGCAATCTTATCAAGCAGCTTCTTATCTGCTGTTGCATTTGCAAGGACCTTTGTCAGCACCGGCATAAATGCTTTTGGTGAATCATAAACCTGCTCTGATATTGCCGCCTGCAGCGCCGCAATAATTGCTTCGTAGAGTGGCTGGTTATTCTGATAAGCTTCCAACTTCTTTAAATCCTTACCGGACAGCTCTTCCATATTCTCCAGCTCATCCACCTTCGCCTGGTCGTAAAGGGAAGAAAGAGAGCCTTTTGACAGCATTGCTTCAATTCTATCTTCTGTAATGGCATAACTTCTCTGAAGAGGCTGCATCACCGTGTACTCGCGGTAGATAAATTCCTCATTTCTATAGATCTTGCAATACTCATTTTCAGCGAAATCTGCATATAGCTTCGTGATCTGCGTACGATTTTCCGATGAAATCTCGTTTTTCTTATTGCCCAGTGCCTTTCTCAATTTTCCATAAAAACCAGACGCATCGATCAGCTGAATCTTACCTTTTCTTTCACGTCTCTTATTCTTAGAAAGTACCCAGATGTATGTAGCGATACCTGTGTTGTAGAAAAGATCCGTAGGTAGTGCAATAATTGCCTCAATCAGATCGTTTTCCAACATCCAACGACGGACCTGGCTTTCACCGGAAGCAGTTCCACCAGAGAACAGTGGACTACCATTTTCAATAATCGCAGCACGGCCAAAATTGTCGTCCATCTTATCTATAGCAGACTGCAAGAACAACATCTGCATATCGCCAGAGCCAGGAAGACCCGCACCCCAGCGACCGTCGAAGCCTTTTGTATATTCATCATTAACTGCCTGTTCCACACCTTCCGCTGCATCTTTACCACCCCATGGTGTACCGAATGGTGGGTTTTCAATGACGAAACGCATCTTGGTTCCCTTGAATCGGTCAGCTTTCATCGTGTCCTGATAGCAAATGTTTTCTGCGTTCTGACCTTTAATCATCATCTCAGCCAAGCAGATCGCATATGATTCCGGATTGATTTCCTGTCCAAACAGGCGCACATCCGCAGACGGATTGTAGCGCTTGATGAAGTTGTAGCTGGTGGAAAGCATACCGCCGGTTCCACACGCCTGATCCAATACTGTGATGACCTTTCCATCATCAAAGATATCATCACAGCCTTCTGCCAGCAGAATATTGACCATCAGCTTGATGATGTCTCTACCGGTATAGTGATCACCCGCCTCCGCATTTTCTGAAAATCTTCTGATCAAATCTTCAAAGATGTATCCCATCTTTACATTATCGATTGTCACCGGATTCAAATCCAATTCCGAGAAAGCCTTCACCACACTGAGCAGACGATTGTTCTTGTCCATTTTGTCAATCTGCTTATCAAAATCCAGGCTCTTAATAATATCCTGAATATTTGCAGAAAAACCCTGAATATAGGATTTGAAGTTCGCTGCAAGATGGTCCGCATCATTTACCAGCTCTGCAAGATCAAACTCACTGGTGTTGTAGAACTGATATCCAGATACACGATACATCGCCTTTGCCGGATATGCCGGATTCGCCTTGAACTGATCTACTACTTTCTGTTTTGTTGGTGCCAATGCACACTCAAATCTACGGATGATAACCATCGGAATGATGACATCCTTGTATTTGTCACTCTGGTAAGTGCCGCGCAGCTTGTTTGCGGTAGACCAGATAAAATTCACCTCTGTAGAAACGTCAACAGGGGAGTCGTCCCACATTGCGTCAATTGTCTGCTTTTCAGCCATTGCTGTATCCTCCGTTCATCGGGATCAGATATCCCTGTCTAAATCTATTTTAATTCTTACCGTGCCCATAATCAGGACTCCACATTCATCATCATTTTGTAATGCTGTTCCTGCTGCATTGCCTCAAAAATCATCTTGAACACTTCTTTTATCTGCTCTGCATCAAATCCCGTCTGCATCAAATGTTGGTCTAAGTGTTTTGCTTTGATTCAGCTGCTACGGACTTCTTTTTATACTCTTCCGCAACCGCACTCTTATCAGCTTGAAGGGCCTCTATCTTTTTTGGCACTTCTATATTTGTTTCGCAAACGGTAAATACACCGGCCAGATTTCCATAGTTGGCGAAATTGGCATCAATAAATTCTGTATTGTATGTAAGCACATCATAGTCTGATGCTGACTTGCCATTTTTCCATTCTATTCCTGTATTATCACGAAGAGATCTGGCTATTGTGGATTTTCCCGCACCTCTTTTCCTTTATTCCGTAATTTTCCCTGTTCTAACCCACTCATCAACTTCGGAAATTTTAAACTTATATCTCTTACCTGCTTTGTAAAAAGGCAGCTTTCCTTCTTTTATCCATGTCCTGACGGTATCCTGGCTGAGACTCAAATGTACTGCTACATCCTCAAGGTTTACCCATTTTTCTACGTTCATTTCTTCGTATTCCTTGCTCATTTTCTACCTCCATTCATTGCTGCCTGCGAGCTGTATTACATAGAGAAAACTTGAATTCCCCCGCAGGCCTAATTCAAATAAAAGCTCATTTAGTTTCTGCTGTGGAATCGAATTCAAAAACTGATAGTATATCTTTATTCCTTTATCTTGAACTTTTATATCGGTGATAATTCCATAGTGAGCATAATGCGCTTCATCGGTTTTCCCATAACTATGGTTTTCAGTGGCTATTGCCAAAAGGGAAATAAGTGCCTCCTTTGTTTTTGCAGCTCTTGTATTCCGACGTATTCCCTTTAATGGTTGTCATCATACTTTCTAGCGGCTCCTGAAAATCAGGAACCAAGACCTTAGATAATCCTATCAATACTTCTGGTTCAGACAGCCCATCCTTTTCTCCCGCGTAATGTTCTCTTACTCCGGCCCGTGGCTTTCTATCCTCAAGCAGTAAGGTGAAAAACGTGCCGCCACAGAGTCTTATATTCTCACTATTTGTCATTGATTGTGCCTCTTTTTCAAAATCACAACTCTACTAACTATGCCAACTATGACACGTTAACTCAAGCAACTATTGGATGTCCTTGTGAGCAAATCACAGGGACTTTTTTATTTTGATGCAGGATTTTCTCTGGTATACAAATCAGACCAAACCCCAATAAACCTTAATAAAGTATATCACAATCCACACTTCTTTTCAATTGCACGCAACGTTTTGTGATGATAGGAAGATAAGAATTTCGTGATAGCCAAATGCCCCTGCGATTGCTCAACAAAACCAATCACAGGAGGAAAATTTATGGCAAATCACAAAAATCTTAGTACACCATTCATCTATCTTCGCTCTACAGGAGAGAATATCTCTGTCACAAAGGAACAGCGTGATGCTTTCTATAAGGAGGCCGACCGCATCCGTCATAAAGAGCAGCACCATCATCGTTGTATGTGTAGCAAAAAACATCTCTGGGAATGCGATGGAGACTGCATCGGATGCAAATATCATGCAGCCGGAGATACGCTTTCACTCGACATTCCTACCCTTGTAGATGCCTGGCGTCAGTCAAACCCACACATCGTACAATTCTGGTGGGCTGTAGATCATGCTGTCACAGAAGCCGTGAAATATAAGCACACGACAACCGGATACGTTCTTACATTTTACTGCCGCAGGGGCATGCTTTTTATCACACTACCTTCCGGCAGAAACCTGGTCTATGTGAAGCCAAAGGCTATGCACAGATCGCTACGCATAAGGATTTCGATGCATTTTAGCAGAGTTTATGTTTCTTTTATGATGACATTGTGTTGACATCATGTGCATATTTGAGCATACTATACTTGAATGGGAGGTGTTCTGTATGGCAACAACTAATTTAAATATTCGTACAGACAAGGCAATCAAGGACCAGGCAGAGGAAATCTTCAATAAACTTGGTCTGAATATGACAACTGCTGTAAATATATTCCTGAGAACCGCTATCCGTGAGCATGGTATTCCTTTTGAATTAAAACTGGAAGTACCGAATGATACGACAGCAGTTGCCATTGAGGAAGGCAGAAAAATGATGAAGGATCCTTCTGCTCCGCGTTATTCCAGTATGGATGCGCTTAAGGCAGCTCTCGACGTATGAAATACGATATTCAGTTTACCAATCAGTTTAAAACGGATTTGAAGCTGCTTCTGATAAATTCCATCAGCACAATCATAGTATTGGATTGATGTTTCAAACTGGCTTGCCTCGAAATTAACTGACTGCAATTTCTTCAATATTATCTACTATTGTTTCCAATACTTCTCCCCACGAAAGATCATCAACAAAATAGTTTACACGATTAAAACGATTCCACATTTCTTCGAGTCCAGAATCATCTTTAATCTTGTCTAAGGTTTCTCTCACTTCCTCCTCGCCAAAAGAAGTTTCACGCTTCATGCAAGTAGCCGCAAATGCCTTTTTCAAAACATCAAAGCTTATCTGATCAGCCTTTGAATTCATAATCTCATATACATCATAAAAATCCCTCATTCTGGTATTCGCAAGTCCTCTTGCCAAAATCGTTTGCATCTTTTCTGCAAGAAGAGTTTCAAGATTATACGACAAAACTGAAATTGATCTGTTTTCAAACATCAGCTTGTATTTATACTCCACTGCACCTGGCGTGATTGCATCATCCGTAGAAATATCGATCTTAAAAGGTTGTCTCATTCGTTCCAGATTAGCTTCTATCATCATCCTAATGCCAGGATAATTAAATTCTTCCATGATTTCTTTTACTAATGTAATCTTAAATTTTACCCCATCTTCAAGCTGAAGCTCACCGATTCTCTCAATGATTGCTCTAGCATTCTTCTCATTAAGAGGTAATGCTTTCACAGTGGTATCGATATCCATTGTAGCTCTCATGTCTACACCAACAATAGAAGCGACAAGCATTCCGCCTTTCAGAATAAAATTATTCCTGTATTCAGAAACAGAAACTCTTTCTAAGAACCTTTCCATAAAATATGTTCTAATTAACGCTTGCGCAACTTCACTATTTCCGCCGGACATGTTTTTTACTTTGTCTTTAAGTTGTTTCGCTGTATGAATCATACCATTACCTCCACATACATCATCACTTCATCCCTTACTCCAAGTTTAACCGCATATTCAATCAATCTTGAAAGATTCTTTTCCTTCGAGGACATATATTCCTTGATTGCTGTCTGATATAACTGAATTTCATATTTCTTTCGATCTTTAATCAAATCACAAATACATCTCTCCTTGTCATATACTTTAACCAAATTACCGCTGCTTGACGGGATTTCACAAGTTCCCATATCAAGAATCTCTGGGTTTGCATAACGAACTTCTTTGTTTTTCTTTTTGATATGTGTTGCATTATACCCGGTAGGAACAGTGAAACAAATATGATTGTATTCTCTGTCGCTAAGACCATGCAAATAAAGGGCGGTCTCGCCCGAATAAATAATATTCTTATTTCGTTGCTGCAGTACAAACAACTCATCTGGCCACACATTATCTAAGATATAAATGCCATGTGCTACTTTTTCCATATCATGCTCTCTGACGTATTTTGAGACAGATGGCTTTGATACACCTGATTCAACAGCCTTCGATGTAATCAAATATCCATTGTCTTTTTCAATTAGCGATTCCAAAATATCTGATGTTGCCATAGCTATCCTCCTTATCCTTGATATTTGCTTTTGTGCTTAAATTATATTGTATTTAAGCGTAAAAGTAAATACAATCCTTAGCTTGCAGAAGTAAAAGATATTTCTTCTTTATTCTGTTTTTGTTCCTCCTGAAAATGTGCATGGTCAACAATTTCCATATAATTTTCTATGAAATTACTTTGTTCATCAGAAAGCTCAGAGCGAAATTTCTCATATATCATTTCAATCCCTACGAATTTTCTTGTATTTAAAACACCAATATTAGCGAAAAAAAATACAAAAGCAGGTGATTTTGTCTTATAGAAATGCTTTATTTTCGCCAAGTACGCAAATAAAAGAAATTCCGTACAAAAATTCCTGATTTCGGAACTTTTTTGTACGGAATTCAATGTTTTTATACTATTTACACCAAACTGACTTTTCAGTTACTTCTTCTGCCGGACCAGCAGGGTGACTGCCTCCAACGAATCGGTGAACGGGAACATGTCCACGCCCACGCCCTTCGACACGCGGTATCCCTTCTTCTTAAAATACTTCAGGTCCCTGACCAGTGTCTCAGGATTGCAGGAGACGTAGACGATTCGCTCGGGACCAATTTGGACTACGGAGCTCATGAATTCTTCGGTGCTGCCGCTTCTGGGAGGATCCATCAGGACGACATCTACTTTCGCACCCTGTCCGGCCATCTCCACCAGGAATTTCCCGGCATCGTTCTGGTAGAACTGGATATTGCGGATCTGATTCGCTTTGGCATTGTTGCGGGCATCCCTTACAGCATCGGCATTTAACTCCACACCGATGACCTTGCCGGCCTTGTCGCTAGCGATCATGCCGATCGTTCCAGTTCCGCAGTAGGCATCCACCACAGTCTCTTTGCCAGTGAGTCCGGCATACTCCAAAGCTTTCCCATAGAGTATCTCGGTCTGTACCGGATTCACCTGATAGAAGGATTTGGGAGAAATACGGAACCTCTTTCCGCACAGTTCATCCTCAATATATCCCTTGCCGTAGATCACATGCTCCTTGTCGCCAAGTACCATGCTGGTATTTCGATTGTTAACATTGATGACCACGGTAGTGATCTCCGGGTGAAGCTTCAGCAGTGCCTTCACAAAATTATTCTTGGAGGGCAGGATCGGGGAAGTCAGCACCAGTACCACCATGATCTGGCCGGTGACATGTCCGGTGCGGATCAGGACATGGCGCAACAGTCCGTATCCGGTATCCTCATTGTAGGGACGGATATGAAAAGATTTCAACAGTCCCCGGATAGATACAATGATCTCATCCGCTTTGGCGTTCTCAATCAGACAGCTGTCCACGGGAACGATCCGGTGACTCTTCTGCTCATAGATGCCGGAGATGGCATCGTGATACCGGTTCTCGCCGAATACCGCATGTACCTTGTTCCGATAATGCTCCGGATGCTCCATGGGAATCACGCCCTCTATTTTGCAAAAGGGAGCCAGTAGCTCCCCTAATTGCTTTTCTTTCTTTTTTAATTGTTCTGCATACGGCTGATTGATCCAGCTACAGCCACCGCACTTGTCGGCTACCGGGCAGATGCCGCTCTTATTTTTCACGGTCGTCTTTTCCCGTCCCTGTCCTACGGGTGTCTGTTTTTCCTTGTCTGCCATCACTTTAGGGGTTCCCGCCGCATTGATTTTTCCCGTCACTTTGGTCTTCCCCGTCCCATTCGCAGTCCTGGACGCTCTTCTATCATTTCTATTATCGTTCTTCATCATTCCGCCTGACTTCATTTAGTCATCCAGTCTTCTCATTTCTGTGTAAGCCAAAAGCAGCGGTCCCACACCCTTGGCATCGTCTTCCACGATGGGCTCTGACATATAGTATTCGAAGCTGCCGTCACGGCGGCGGTTATCCTCTGGTCCCAGTCCTGCTACGAGGCAGATACCGCCGAGGCTTAAATGTCCGTCCTTCTCCTTCAGATAGCGGTCACAGATACCCTGGAATGCCTTTAATCCATAGGCTCTGTAAGACTCCGGTAAAAATCCGAGTCTCACGCCCTTCAGCAGGGAGTAAGCCATGATCGCACTTCCGCTGGTCTCTAAGTAGTTCGGCTCCTTGCCGCCCAGTGCAGGAAGCTGGTACCACATACCGCTCTCATCCTGGAATTTTAACATGGAATCGATCAGATCCACGAATACCTTCTTCAGATTGTCATACTCTGCCTTGTACTCTTCTCCGGGCTCACATTTGCTCAGGGTATCCAAAAGTGCCATGGAATACCAGCCCAGTGCCCTCAGCCAGAAATTCTGTGACAGTCCGGTCTCCTTGTCACACCAGAAGGCTTTTTTCGAGGCATCGTATCCGTGATAGTATAACCCGGTCTTTGGATCCCTCATATATTTTACGACATTGGCAAACTGATGGAAAATGTCATCGTAGTGCTTCTTGTCATCGAATTTGGTCTCATATTCCATGTAAAAGGGCTGTCCCATATACATGCCGTCCAGCCATACCTGATTGGGATAGATCTTCTTGTGCCAGAAGTTGCCCTCCTCGGTACGGGGCTGCGTCTCCACCTGACTGTAGATCAGGTCGATCGCCTTGCGATATTTTTCCTTGCCGTTTAAGGCATACAATGCGAACAGGGTCTTGCCTGCATTGACATTGTCAATATTATATTCTTCCACGGAATACTTCGTAATCGTACCGTCTTCCTGTACTCTGTGGTCAATAAATGCATCTGCGAATTCGTAATACTTCTTCTCTCCGGTAGCGTTGTAGATCTCTAAAAGTGCCAGGATCATGCAGCCATCAATATAATTCCAGCCGGCAGCTTTCCCTTCTCTTGCCTTCTCAATGTTCCATGCGGGAACATCCAAAGTGCTCTTCTCGATCAGTTCATCAATGTATTTCTCAAAAATAGGCAGTTGCATGTATTATTTTCCTCCATTTTCTGTATTCAGAGCATCATTCGCAAAATTGCCCCTGCGGTGCTTTCTTTTTGCTCGAATTTACGTTGCTCCGAATAGTTATCATTGTACACATTTCTCAATTTATAGTCAATAATTATAAAATACTATGCTCTTACCCAAACATCACTTTCTCGCTCTGGAATGCCCTCGTCAGTCCGAATACCAGCACTCCCGCCACACACAGATTCATGATCACGGTCAAAAAAATTTCCACCGGCTGATAGCTAAAAGAAAAAATACCGTTCATGCACTGTACGCTGTTATATACCGGAATCAGATACCGATACAGCGGAATCTCTTTTCCCTGACTGAGCATAGGGCTCAGTCCGATAAAGGTCACCACGATGGTAAAAGGGGAGACTGTCGTAGCCGCTTCTTTCACGCTTTTTGCGAAAGCGGAGGCCAGTGCGATCATGGATACCAGCACCATTACCGTAGACAGAATGATCAGAAGCAGCATCGCAAAATCCATAGGCGTATACACCGAGGAATCCACCCCGGTCAGTTCCCCGCCCATCATTTTCGGCAGTGCCGCAAAGGTTCCGATAAAGCTGGAACAACCTGCCAGGAGTGCAATAATGCTTAAGGAAAATACTTTGCCAAGTGCCAGAGAGCTCCTCTTCATGGGAGTTACAAGCAAGGTCGCTATGGTACCACGCTCCTTCTCCCCGGCGATGGATTCCGGTGCCACGGACATACATCCACTGTATAAAAACATCATAAGCAGCAGGGGCATCATCATGGAAAACATCTGTCCCGTAGTATCTTTGCTGGTGGCACAATCGTAATACACGGAATCCCCGGCATTGATGTCTAACTTATTAGATATAGATGTCTCATATGCCTCCAAAATGTCCGACACTTCATTGTAAAAATGAGTGGATTCCGTCTCCGCGGAATTGTAATAGATCTCCACGTTGGGCGCCGGTTTTCCACTCTGCACCTGATAGTTTTCCACAGCCTGATCAAAATCCACCGGGAATACTACCAGTCCGTCTGCCTGTTTGTCCTGTATCTCCTGTCGCATCTGTGTCAGCTGCTCTCTATCCGCAGGCTGCCAGTCTACCTTAAGCTCCCGCAGTTCTTCTCTTAACGACTCCGGCATATCCACCACATAAGCTTTCGCCACGTAAGCTTCTTCCGGAAGTATGGACTTCATCATGGCGCTTCCCAAAAAACTGTACACCACATAGATCATGATTCCAGGGAGCAAAAGTGTCGTGATTACCAGCCTTCTGTCTCCGAAAAATCTTGCCAGTTCTTTTTTCATTACCGTAATCGTATTATTTGTCATGGTTCTCGTCCTCCCCGTTCACCGCTTCATAGATTTCAAAAAAGCGATCCTCCAGGCTCTTATCACCGCAAAGCGTCCGCAGGTCCTCACAGGCTGCCATACGACCGTTAATAATAATTCCCACCCGGTCGCAGATCTTCTCCACCAGACTGAAAATGTGCGTTGATATGATAATGGTCTTCCCCTGCTCCTTCAGGTCCAAAAGAAAATCCGTCACCACCTTCGCCGTCAGAATATCCAGTCCATTGGTGGGTTCATCAAAAATTATGATCTCCGGATCCTGCACCAGTGAGATCACCAGGGATACCTTCTGCTTCATTCCCGTAGACAGATCCCTGACGCGCACCTGTGCAAACTCCTGAATGCCGAACCGTGCAAACAGCATGCGTTTTCTGGCGTCCCGTCTGTCTGTCGGAATACCGTACAATTCAGAGAAAAAGTCATACAGATAATCCGGGGTAAAAAAATCCTCCAGCTTCAATTCACTGGTCAGAAAGCCGATCTTACGCCGTACCTCCTCCGGCTGTGTCACAATGCTGCTGCCGGATAACACCGCATCCCCGCTGTCCGGTCGGATCAACGTTGCCAACATCCGAAGCGTTGTGGTCTTACCGGCACCGTTGGGTCCCAAAAGTCCAAACACTTCCCCTCTGTTTACGCAAAAGCTCACTTGATTCACGGCAGTCTTCGTCTTCGCCGTGCTATGCTCCAGTTTCTGCTGTTTTGCCGACAGATGAAATGTCTTGCTGATCTCCTGTACCCGGATCAATTCTTCGCTGTCCCCTATCTTCCATTTTTTCTCTTCCATATACGCCATATCCTCCATGTCACTGTCTTCCCCGTCTTCCACTTTACTATCCACAGAGCATCCTGCTGTTCGTCAGATTGCAGGAATTCCCGCAATTCCCATTGCCACACATACCAGCCATAAGAGCAGAAGATGCGCAGGATAGAAAAAGTAAAAGAAATATTTATTCTGCCGCCCTCTCGTTCCGTTGTAGAACCAGATCAGAATAAAGGAAAGTGCTGCAAACATCTCCAGGCTGTCCATCAATAAAAAAATGATGACACCGGCCCACATCTGTGCTTTCTTCCGGTTACGGAACAGATAAAGTACAGTGATTGCCAAAATCCCCTTAAAATCATAATCCGTCTTAAGAACCAATGCCAGTACACATCCTGTCAGAATAATAACGGCATTCAGTCCCACGCGCAGAATCGTTTTTCCAACCGTTGTACCCGCAAAATGCTGTTCCACCAGATGAAGTCCCGCGATCACCAGCAGCCCCAATAACAATGTAAAAAATACATTCTGATATGCCGGATACCATGCCTTGCCGCTGAATGCCAGATCAAAGAGTACCTCCGAAATCAGTGCAAATAAAAACATCCTGCCCAGATACTTTTTCACATTGTGAGTCTTTTGGAATCCCTCTACCAGTAAAAAACAGTAAATCGGAAATGCAAGTCTGCCGATGATACGCATTGCCATGTAGATGCCGTACATTCCACCGTTCTGCCCCATCCAGGCAGTATAGGCCTCCTGATTCACCATAGCTTCATACAGCCCGTTTCGGATCAGCAGCCTTGTCATGATCACCGCCCCGATGTGATCGATCAACATAGTCACTACCGCGATATTTTTCAGCACTGCACTACTGATTCCTCGTTTCCCCTGTATTTTCCCTTCCTGCATTACTTCTGTCTGCATCCTTATGCTCCATCCTTGTTTTGCCTGTATTATTTAATTAGTACAATAATGCATTTGTATTGCTTTGTCAAGCATCTCGCCGATCAAGCTTTGACAAAAATGTCCCCTGCTGACGCAGAGGACACACTTATTAACAATCTTTTTCATCCTACCTTATATCCGGTTCCCCATACCACTTTCAGGTATCTGGGTTCCTTGGGATTGCTCTCGATCTTCTCACGGATGTGGCGGATATGCACCGCAATGGTGTTGTCCGCACCAATAGCCTGCATATGCCAGATAGACTCATAGATCTGGCTGATGGATAATACCTTTCCCCGCTCTTGCACCAGCAGGCGTAAGATCTTATATTCAATGGGTGTCATCTTCACTTCACGACCGTCTACCGTTACCGTACGGTTCCGGTCATTGATCTCCAGCCCATCCACGCGATAAATACTATCAATACTTTCACACAGATTGACCAGCTGTGTATACCGGCGAAGCTGTGATTTCACTCTGGCTAACAACTCCAGCGGATTATACCCCACCGTCACATAATCATCTGCACCGGCATTCAGCGCCATGATCTTGGCAGTCTCCGCATCCTGTGCGGAAATGATAATAACGGGGATCGTAGTCATATTACGGATGTCATGGATCATCTCAATGCCTTCTCCCCAGCCTCTGCCATCCAGTTCTACATCCAGCAGCAGAAGCTGGATCTCCTGTGCCCGCAGTAATTCTTGTAACTGTGCTCTCCCCGTCACTGCCACCATTTTTAATCCTTCTCCTGCGAGAAGGGAACTCATTATCTCTATTACGCCTGTATTATTATTGTATACTGCCACCCTTTTTTCCATGACCTGTACCTTACACCTTTCGTATGGGATAAAGCCCCTCTGCCTTATCCACGTTTATCGTATCCTGTCAATGCATACTTTCTGCAACATAATTATTAAAATTCTATAAACATTTCGTTTTGCTCTTATCCATTCATAAAAGCGTCTGCTTCGCAGCCGACGCCGCTACCGCGGCTCATCTTTTATTTCATGAATAAGACGCTTCGCTCATGGAATCGTAAATACACTGCTTTGCGTGCAAGCACTCACGCAGCTTATTTACGATTTCATGGCAAAACGAAACCCTACAACTACATAGACGCAATTGTAGGGCAAAAAGTTGCAATATTTTTATTTTTCAGGTGTAAAAAACTTCTTCCAGTACCAGTCCTTTGGCAGGTACTAATGCTCCCGCCTTTGCTCTGTTTCCGGACTCCAGTACATCCGTCACACTCTCCGGTGTCCGGATTCCCTTTCCGACCTCGAGGAGGGTTCCCATGAGAATACGGATCATGTGATGCAAAAATCCATTTCCGGTAAATACAAACTCCACACGGTTCTCTATCCGCTCGATCCGGATCTCGTCGATCCGGCGGACGGTGGATTTCTTACTTTTCTTCGCAGAGGTAAATGCCTTGAAATCGTGCTCTCCAAGCAATCGCTCCGCCGCCTTTCGCATAGCATCCAAATCTAATGCTTCCGGTTCCTCTGTCGCATAGCGTCTCCAGAATACATCCGGGATCTGACTGTTGATGATGCGGTAACGGTAACGCTTCCCGGTGGCATTTAATCTGCTGTGGAATCTGGGTGCCGCCTCCGACACCTCCACCACGGCAATATCCTCCGGCAGATATCGGTTACAATATTCCAGGATCTCCTCCACACTCATGGCAGATTCCGTGTGGAAATTCGCCACCTGCCCCAGGGCATGCACCCCGGCATCGGTCCTGCCGCTGGCAGAGATCTCTATGGGTTCACCACACATTTTGGTCAGCAGCGTCTCCATTTTCCCCTGGATCGTATTATCCGTGGAAGTCTGTTTCTGCCATCCCTGATATCTGGTTCCTTCATATTGCAGTCGTAGTCTGATATTTCTCATGATTTCTTTTCTTTCTGTTTTTTCGCAGAAGCTTCTTTTCGAGCTTCCTTTTGGGCTTCTTTTTGAGCCTCTTCCTCTGCTGCCTGTCTGGCCAGTTCCTCGCTCAGCCTCCGGTCTCTCTCCTGCATCTGCCGCACTTCGTCCATATCCTCCGGTTTCAGTCTGCGGAAATGATTGATCCCGGCTGTCAGAATCTTCACACTATCCTTGGTCGTCTGTAAAGCTCCCTCCTGATACATGGTAAGTGCGATCAGTCCGACCGGTACTGCCACGATCATTCCTACGACACCGCCCAGCTTATATCCTATGTACAGAAGGAACAGAGTCGGCAGAGGAGGCATTCCCACGGAATCTCCCACGATCTTCGGCTGGATCAGCTGACGCGCCAGCTGTCCGATGCCCCAGATGATCAGAAGCCCTATGGCCATTTTATAATCAGAGCTTAAGATCTTGATAATTGCCCAGGGGACCATGACGGTTCCGGTTCCAAAGAAAGGCAGGAAATCCAGAAATGCGATCCCCAGTGCGATCAACAACGCATAGTCTACCTGCAGAATGGCAAATCCGATGACTAATAGCAGATACATCCACACTTCGATCTTAAGCTGTGCCTTAAGATACCCGCCTACTGCTTTGACCAGTCCGCGCTTCAGCATATAATACCAGGACAGTACTTCCGCCGGTGTGTGCTTACGGAACCATGTTGCCAGCTGATCCCTCTCCGCTACGAAGAAATAGGAAGAAAGCAGTGCCATAATCAATCCGATCAGGATCGAAGGAACCTGCTTGGCAAAATTGCCCACAGCATTGATCGTAGGGGTGCCGATCTTACCCAGCAGATCTCCCACATAGCTTCCGATCTGATTGATGACATCCATGATGCTTTGCTGTACATCCGCCGGAAAACGGTTATAGATAACGCTCAGGTTCTGTCCGATATCGGCAAAATCATTCTCCGCACTGTCCCAGATATCCGGCAGTGCACCGATCAGTCCCATGATCTCATCGACTAACTTCGCCCCTACCAGATAGAGGATCAATATCACCAGTGCGATGACCGCCACGATGACAAATGCACTTCCCGCTTTTCGCTTGATCTTTACCTTTTCCTCAAAAAACCGCACCAGCGGACTGGCGATCAACGCGATGATCCAGCCTGCCACAAACGGTGCGAAAAATACTAACAGCTTCGGTACCAGGAAAACGATCAACGTTAATATAATAAATGCCACACCCAGATTTACCAGTGCTTTACAATATTTCCTCATATACTCCCACTCTTTCACGCATTCTGCTTTTACGCTTATTCATCCTTCCTGCTGTCTATTCCTGTGCAGGATTCTCTGCCGCCAGCACTCCGTCCAGAATCTCATAGATTTCTTCTCTTCCCTGCTTGGTCTGTGCAGAGTAAGGGATGATCTGTGTGTCCGCCCCCGCCTGTAAGGTGGTGCGGATCAGTTTTATCTGCTTTTGAATCTGGCTACGGTTGATCTTGTCCAGTTTGGTGGCAATGATGATAGGATTGTAGCCGTTACGACGGATCCAGTCATACATGATCCGGTCATTCTCCGACGGTGCATGTCTGATATCGATCAGCAAAAACACCAGCTTTAACTGTTTGGATTTATGTAGATAATCTTCGATCATCTTGCCCCACTGGGCTTTCACATTCTCATTTGCCTGGGCGTAACCGTAACCGGGGAGATCCACGAAGTAGATTTCATCGTTCACATTATAGTAATTGATGGTCTGGGTCTTACCGGGCTGGGCACTGGTTCTTGCCAGGGATTTCCGGTTCATCAGACCGTTGATCAGAGAGGATTTCCCCACATTACTTTTCCCAGCAAATGCCACCTCGGGATGGATATTTTCCGGAAGCTTACTGGTAATACCGCAGACCGTTTCCAGACTCACATTCTTTATGATCATAACAATACCTTTTTCTTTCTGCTTTTTTGCACAAAACGCTGCCCTGTGTCACCACAAGGCAGCGCCCAGATTATTTTGCCTTTTTCAGAGAATCTTCGTGTATGGTGAGAGGCTCGCTCTCTCCATCCACAGCAGCCTTAGTGACTACGCATTCCTCGATGGTATCATCGGAAGGAATCTCATACATGGTATCCATCATTACGGATTCCATAATAGAACGCAATCCTCTGGCACCGGTCTTACGTTCCAGTGCTTTGTCTGCAATCGCCTCGATGGCATCCTGCTCAAAGTCTAACTTTACATGATCCATCTGGAACAGCTTCTGGTACTGCTTTACCAGGGCATTCTTCGGCTCCTGAAGGATACGGATCAATGCTTCTCTGTCCAGTCCCCGTAAGGATACACAGATAGGCACACGTCCTACGAACTCAGGGATCAGACCGAACTTCACCAGATCATGAGGAGTTACCTCCTGTAACAGTTCACTGATGTCCTTGTCCTCTCTCTTCCCAAGCTCTGTGTTAAAACCGATGGACTTACGGTCCAGTCTGGACTCTACGATCTTCTCCAGTCCGTCGAAAGCACCGCCGCAGATAAACAGAATGTTGGTGGTATCGATCTGGATCAGTTCCTGATGAGGATGCTTTCTGCCACCCTGGGGAGGTACGCTTGCCACGGTACCCTCGATAATTTTCAGCAGTGCCTGCTGTACGCCCTCACCGGATACATCACGGGTAATGGAGACGTTTTCACTCTTCTTCGTGATCTTATCGATCTCGTCGATATAAACAATACCGTACTGGGCACGTTCCACATCGTAGTCCGCCGCCTGGATCAGCTTCAACAGAATATTCTCTACATCTTCGCCTACATAACCGGCCTCAGTCAATGTAGTGGCATCTGCGATAGCAAACGGTACATTGATGATCTTCGCCAGTGTCTGTGCCAGGTAAGTCTTACCGGAACCGGTAGGTCCTACCATGATGATATTACTCTTCTGCAGCTCCACATCATTCAGATCCTTGGGAGCCGTTACTCTCTTGTAATGATTGTACACCGCAACGGAGAGGACCTTTTTCGCCTCCTCCTGTCCGATGACATATTCATCCAGGAAGTTCTTGATCTCCTTCGGTTTCAGAAGGTTGATATCCGGAGTCGCGGTCTCTTCCACTTCTTCGTCTTCCAGTTCCTCCTCCAGGATGTCAGCGCAGATATCTACGCACTCATCACAGATATATACCCCGGCAGGTCCTGCGATCAGCTTGCGGACCTGGCTCTGGGTCTTGTTACAAAATGAACATCTGATGTCATTTCCGGAATTTTTTCCTGCCATTACTACTATACTCCTGTTATTTTATCTCCTTCCGAAGACGCCGCTTTTGCGTCGTAGGAAACGCGAGCCAGATTTCAAATTTGGCTCTGCGATAAAAGCTACTCGTGGAAGGTGATCACCTTATCGATCAGCCCGTATTCACAAGCTTCCTCGGCGCTCTTCCAGTTATCTCTCTCGGTGTCTGCGCAGATGGTCTCATAATCCTTGCCGGTGTTCTCAGCCAACATACGGTTCAACTTCTCCTTGGTGCGGAGGATATGCTTTGCTGCGATCTCGATCTCGGTGGCCTGGCCCTGGGTACCGCCCAGAGGCTGATGGATCATGATCTCTGCATTAGGCAGTGCAAAACGCTTGCCCTTGGCACCACCTGCTAAAAGGAATGCTCCCATGCTGGCTGCCATACCGATACATACGGTGGATACATCACACTTGATGTATTTCATAGTATCGTAGATTGCCATGCCTGCGGTAACACTGCCGCCCGGGCTGTTGATATACAGATGGATATCCTTATCGGGATCCTCCGCTTCCAGGAACAGTAACTGTGCCACAATGATGCTGGCGGAAGTCTCATTCACTTCCTCACCCAGGAAAATGATCCTGTCCTTCAACAATCTGGAATAAATATCGTAAGACCGCTCACCTTTGCTGGTCTGTTCAATGACATAAGGTACTAAACTCATATTCTAAAACCTCCATTGCTTCTGATTAATACTACTATCGTATCCTACTTAGTAAGCTTTTTCAACGAGATTCCGAAGATTTAATAAAAATTTAGGAACTTTTAAATCTGAAAAAGAAAGCGGACCTGGCAGTCCGCTTTCTCTTCGTATCGTATCTTAAAGCACAGATTATGCTTCTTCCGGCTTCTCTTCTGCTGCCTTTTCCTTCTTGGTGGTCTTCTTGGCTGCAGCCTTTGCTTCCTTAGCGTTGTCTACGATGAAGTCAGCTGCCTTTCTTACGCAGAGATCTTCCTTCACCTGCTTAGCACCCTGCTCACCCAGGAGTTCTCTTACCTTATCAGCTTCCATCTGGTAAGATTCTGCGATGCTCTTGATCTCAGCTTCGAAATCTTCCTCAGTAGCTTCCATCTTCTCAGCTGCTGCTACAGCTTCCAGAACCAGACGGGACTGGATTCTCTTCAGCGCTTCGGGCTTCAGCTGCTCCATCATGGTCTGAGCGGTCAGACCGGTGAACTGCATATACTGATCCAAAGAAAGACCCTGTGCCTGAATTCTCTGTGCAAAGTTCTCTAACAGCTGTCTCTGCTGGGTCTCGAGCATTGCATCGGGAATCTCCATCTTGGCATCTGCGATCACTGCATCCAGAACTGCCTCTTCCTTGGCAATCTTAGCTTCTTCTTCCTTCTTGGAAGTCAGCTTCTTCTGTACATCCTCTCTATACTCAGCCATAGTATCGAAATCAGATACTTCACTTGCGAACTCGTCATCCAGATCAGGAAGCTGCTTCTCCTTGATCTCCTTAACGGTGCACTTGAATACTGCGGGTTTGCCAGCCAGCTCAGCTGCATGATAGTCCTCAGGGAAGGTTACATTTACTTCGGTCTCTTTATTTAATTCAGCACCGATCAGTCCCTCTTCAAATCCGGGGATGAAAGAGCCGGAACCGATGGTCAGGGAATGATTTTCACCCTTGCCGCCCTCAAATGCAACACCGTCTACAAAACCTTCGAAATCGATAACGGTCATATCGCCGTCCTTAACAGCACGGTCTTCTACATTGATGGTTCTCGCATTGCTCTCGCGCTCTCTGTTGATCTCAGCGTCAACCTCTTCATCGGTCACCTTAACTTCGATCTTGTCAACCTTCACACCCTTGTACTTGCCAAGAGTCACTTCGGGCTTCAGAGCAACCTCTGCGGTGAAGATGAAAGGCTTGCCGGCCTCTAACTGGGTCACATCGATCTTCGGAGAAGATACGATCTGCTCCTCACACTCTTCCAGAGCCTTATCGTAAGCATCGGGGATCAAAGCATTTGCTGCATCCTCATAGAATACTGACTTGCCGTACATCTGCTCGATCATCTTACGGGGAGCCTTGCCCTTACGGAAACCGGGAATGCTGATCTTGTTCTTATTCTTCTGGTAAGCACCTTCGATTGCCTTCTCCAGTTCTTCAGCAGATACTTCGATGGTCAGCTTCGCCATGTTTTTCTCTAACTTTTCAACCTGTAAACTCATTATAACATTTCCTCCTTTATACCCTTGCGGGTCTGTATCCAGTCGCAGTCATTTTGCAATTATAGCATAAGTTGGAGGAATTGACAACCCTTTTATTTGGGGGCTTTCTGCGTATCCGGGGCATAGAGGCACTTGGAACTGACTCCCGGGATCATTCCCAGCTTCCCGGACAGAGCACTGACCTTTTCCTGTGGGGCGTCCATGACCACACTGATGATATTCATCTGCTTCTCATGATAAGGTATCCCCATTCTTCCGATAATATATTCTCCGTATTCATGCAAAAGTCCGTTGATCCGGCCTGCTGCCTCCTGATCCTCCACGATAATGCCTACCAGCGTCACTCTTGTGTTTTCCGTGTCCTTTCCCATAATCCTTCTCCCTTCTGAACGTCCTCCGGCATATTCTCCCACGGTCTGATATGCGTGGCGATCATGATGATGCGTCCATTTGCATGTGTGCGGATGTATTCATATGCTTTCTCCCGGTTCTCTTCATCCAGCCCTGTGAAAGGCTCGTCCAGCAGAACACACTGTGCTCCTGCTTCCATTGCCCGCACCAGTGACACTCTCCGCTTCATGCCGCCGGACAATTCATGACAGGGCTGACCCAGTGCTTCCTCCGGCAGTAACCACGTAAGTGCCTTCCGCGCTTCCTTCGCATCTCCCATGACCATTTCCAGATTCTTCACCGCACTGTATTCTTCGCAGAGTCTGTCCTCCTGAAACTGCACGGAAAAAGCATCGATTCCCGACACTTCTCCCTCTTCCGGCCGTTCCAGCCCGCACAAGCACCTAAAAAAAGTCGTCTTGCCGCTGCCCGATGGTGTATCCAGAAAGTAAGGTTCTCCTCCGTGGAATTCCTGTTCCACATGCCGGAAGATCCAACGGTCATGATAACATTTTCCAAAATCTGTCACACATAAAGTGCGACGTTCTCTGCTGACATTTTTCTGCGGCATTGCCGGTCTCTTGCAGGCAGGCTCCCACCGAAAAAAATATTCCACACAACCGAAGACTATTTTCTCAAACAATACACTAAGCACAATGATCACTGCCGTCCAGGCAAACAGATCCGCCGTATCGAGGTAAATCTTCGCCAGATACAGTGCTCCGCCGATGGAATGCAACGGCGTACCGATCACTTCCGCTGCCACTCCGGATTTCCAGCTCATTCCCAGGGATAATTGAAATGCGCTGAGCAGGAATGGCTTTAATGCCGGACGGTAAATATAGAAAAAGCGGGTGGCAAACGGCAGACGAAACACTTCTGCCATCTCTATCAGTTCTGCGTCCGCACTTTTTAAGCCTTCCAGTGTGTTCAGATAAATATTCGGAAACACCACGAAAAAGCAGACCGCCACCGCCAGCGGGGAAGCTCCCCACCAGATCAGTAAAAGCACCGCAAATACTGCAACCGGCACTGCCTTGCAGAATACCATGAACGGGCGCAGGATTTCCTCTGCCAGACGGTATCTGTAGCTTACCGCCGCTAACAACAGTCCCAAAACCGCTCCCAGCAAAAAGCCTGCGGCAATCCGCCACAGCGAGCCAAGGGCGCTACGCCAGAATTCCACCTGCCCCGCGAGAACGATAATCGCCCGCAATGCTTGCAGGGGTGTCACCACCAGCAGGAAATTATCCACACACACTGCCGTGATCTGCCATACCCCCAGCCAGAAGAGCAGGATCATAAATTTTTTAATGTATTTTTTATCCTTATTCTGCATCATAATAGAAATCAGATTCCGGAAGTCCGCCGCCGATAGACAGAGAATCCTGGTGGAACAGTACGTCAAGGTATCCAGACAGTGCCTGCTTCATGTCTGCCTTATCCATATAAGTAATGTTGCATCCTGGGATTGCTTTCTGTGCAATGGGCTCCTTTGCCACGATCTGTGCTTCCACTGCCAGCGCAGCACCGGTGGTGGGATCTGCATTGATGGCTTCGGCACTTGCCTTATGTTCTTCCATAAAAGATTTCACTGCATCCTCATGCTCTTCCAGGAATTCCTTGCTTACCACCGTGACACCTGTGACCATGCTGCTGCCGCTTACACCCTGTATCTTATTCCACTCTTCATTTAAGTCAAAGATCACTTTCAGTGCATCATTCTGCATGCAGGCTGCAGTGACGAAGGGCTGGGGCAACAGTCCGATGGCTGTGGGATCCTCTGCCAGCACAGATGCCACCTCTGTTGCTTCGGATTTATATTCCAGTGTCACATCGTCCACAGACATGCCATTGGCAGTCAGCAGATATTGCAATACATAGTCCGGTGTTGTTCCCTTTCCGGTTAAATAAATGGTCTTACCCTTCAGATCCGTAAAATCCGTAAGGTCATTCTCTCCGGATACCATGTACAATACCCCCAGTGTATTGATGTCGATCACTTCCACACCGCCCTGTGTCTTATGATAGAGGATACTTGCCACATTGGCAGGTATCAGTGCGATATCCAGGTCACCTTTTACCATTAGCGGCAGGATCTCGTCCGCACCGGTAGCCATCTGAAACTCATAGGCATTAGAAGTCTCTCCTTTTTCTGCCTTGTCCATTAAAAATAAAAGTCCCAAAGATGTCGGGCCTTTTAAGGATGCCACACGCACTACTGTGTCATCCGCATCAGTATTTTCTGCTGTAGCTTCTGTACTTTCCATTACGGCTTCCGTACTCTCTGCAGGCTGTGTACTCTCTGTCATCAGACTTTCTGCTGCGCTCCCGCTGTTTCTTGTCTGTCCACATCCGGTAAGACCGCTGCATAACAGTCCAAGTGTCAGTACCAGCGCCAGCGTTTTTGTGATTCCTGTTTTCTTTTTCATTGTTTTGTCGCCTTTCTCTTCTCAGCCCCGTGCTTCGGAGTCAGTCATTTCTGTGGGATTCCGGTCAGTGGATCCGATGCCGCGCTTTCCAGTCTCCGTTTGTTCTGTTGCTTTTTGATTATAACATAAAATGAAAAACTTACCAGCATGAAAAAACAGCCGGTGCTCATACTAATACCAAGATAAGTGATCACAAGTAACGCTTATCTGAAACACAAAAACAATTCCAAACGGAGGTGAACGAAATGGCAAGTAAAACCAATAGAGTAGAAGTTCCCGCGGCTAAGGCAGCAATGGACCGTTTCAAGACTGAGGTTGCATCTGAGCTGGGTGTTAATCTGAAAGAGGGTTACAACGGCGACCTTACTTCTAAGGAAGCAGGAAGCATCGGCGGCGAAATGGTTCGTCGTATGATCAAGAAGCAGGAAGAGCAGATGAAATAAGCTCTGCCGGAATCCTCGGAATCGACAGGAACAAAAAAGAAGCTGTACAGAGAATCCCTCTGTACAGCTTCTTAACTGTGTTCATCTTATTTATTATTCACCGAAGACTGCTCTGTAATCTGCCTGGAACTTGGCAATACCGGCATCAGTCAGAGGATGTTTTACCATCTGCTCTATAACCGCGTAGGGAACGGTTGCAATGTCAGCACCGGCCAGAGCGCAGTCGGTCACATGAATGGGATTACGCACGCTTGCTGCGATGATCTGGGTATCCAGGTCGGTTACCGCGAAAATATCAGCGATATCACGGATCAGGTCTACCCCTCTCGTGCTGATGTCATCCAGTCTTCCCAGGAAAGGAGATACATAAGTTGCGCCGGCGCGTGCAGCCAACAACGCCTGGTTTGCTGAAAAGATCAGTGTTACATTGGTCTTTATCCCTTCGGAGCTTAATACTTTACATGCCTTCAGACCTTCTACCGTCATAGGGATCTTGACTACCATATTGGGATGGATGGCTGCGATCTCTCTGCCTTCCTTGATCATGCCTTCCGCATCTACGGTGGTTGCTTTCACCTCACCACTGATGGGTCCATCCACGATGGATGCAATCTCTTTGATCACTTCTACAAAATCTCTGCCCTCTTTGGCGATCAGAGAGGGATTGGTCGTTACTCCGCAAATAACCCCCATGTCATTTGCTTTCTTAATGTCTTCTACTTTTGCAGTGTCAATAAAAAAACGCATAACTCTTCTCCTTTTTGCTATGTAAATTTAATTGGTCCGGTCCCGAAAGTGATCTGTGACCTCTAGTTACAGTATACTCATTCCGTCTGGAAACAGCAAGTAGTTTTTTATAAATTTTATTGATTGTGTTCGAGCACGGTGCGTACAACTACGGGCAGTACAACTTACGGATATAATAAAAATCAGACTCTTTGAATACCTGTCTGCGCACCCTCCCGGATGCATTCATCACGGAGAGCAGACGACGGAAGGTTTTCATATCCGGAATACGTCTCTGTCGCTCTGTATGAGTCGCCATCCGGCTTATTCTGCGAAGCCATTTTTCCTGCCTGTTGCGTTTCCCGTTTTTCTCTCCCAGCATGACCTCCAACAATTTTCCCATGGCATACACATCGCTTTCCTCCCCGGGTATCTCCCCCTGTCGGAACTGTTCCGGCGCACTGTAGGAATAATTGCCTGCTCCAGACCATTTTTCTTCTCTGTTCCACAGGCATCCAAGATCCAGGATCCCCACTCTGCCGTTGACACGGATCCGGATATTTTCCGGCTTCAGATCCCGGTAGAGAAATGGATGCTGCCGCTCATGAAGATATTGTATGCCTTCCGCGATCTGATCCGCGATCCACGCAGCATGTCCGGGAGTAAGTCTGCCTCTTCTCTCCAGCATTTTCCGCAGATCCATGCCATCCCAAAATTCCATGATAAGATAGCCCTTTCCTCCTTCCGTCCAATGTTCCACATACCCGGGGAATAACGGATGTCTGATCTCCTGCCAGTTCTCACATTCCCTCTGCCATTGTTCTGTGACATCGGACACTCTGCAGGCCCGGAATCCTCCGCTACTGTCTGTCACACGATAGACCTGGGAAAAGCTACCTTCTCCCACCGACACAGGACTGTGATATCCATGCCAGACCAATATCCTCTCCATTTCTATTCCGTTTGTACCGTTTCTTTGCTCTGTTTCCCTTTGCTCCATATAGCTTCTCCCTTTACCGGCAGAATCCATACCGCTCCCATATGTCTTCCGCCCCGCTGCTCTGCCTTCCGGCCCAGCTCTGCCAGCCGTCTCTCTGCCCGCTCCGCTCTGTCCGACAGTAGATCGGTCCCCACGCTTTCCGGTCTCAGGCAGCCTGCCAGTTCCTCTTCACAGTAATTCAGGAATCCATGATCCGTCAGCAAAATTGCTGTTCCTGCTTCGACTTCCCCCACCATGCACTGATCCTTCCAGACTTTCCATCCGGTTCTCCCAAACCTCTTGAAAAATCCGCAGAGATTCATCCTGCCGTGGTCAAACAGAAGCACTCTGCTGTCCACACACAGTACTCCCGCATAATTGCTGTTTTTGTCCACTGCCGCAAGCTGTTTCGACCATTTTTCTCTTATCCTTTCTTCCGTGTACGATTTCCAGATATCCCTCCCCTGCAATTCCTCTTCTATTTTGTTCTGCAGATTCATCAGCAGTTCCCTGTTGTCGGAAATACAGGCATATACCACAGAGGCTTTCCTGCGACGGTATTTTCGTTGTTGCAATGACAGAAATATATTTGGGACCGTCTCCTTTTGCCAATAGCAGGCCGTAACATGCTCCATACGCACTTCTCCCTTCTATCCAATCTATCCTATCTATGTCTAAACACAGATACCTATATTCTTTTCATTCTTCAGGGTTTATTTGCCGACCGGCATGAAAATGATATCAGAATCGCGTCTTCCGCGAACGTAAAAAGAGCATACCATGCGGTATGCTCTTTGTCAACGGATAATAAGATATCCCGGATACTCTATCCGAAAATATTTACCAGATCGTTAAATAGCAGGAACACCATCAGCACCATAAAAAACACGAGTCCGATGAAGTGTACCATGCCCTCTTTTTCCGGGGGCACCGGTTTGTGCGTAATGGCTTCCCAGATCAGGAATACCAGTCTGCCGCCGTCCAATGCAGGAATCGGCAGGAGATTCAGGATCCCCAGATTCACCGTAAGCATCAGGGTGATATTCAACATATTCACCAGTACATTCTGCCAGCCGTAGTCTTTTGTACTTTCGTAGGTTTTTCCCACGACGTTCACGGCAATCCCGACCGGTCCTGCCACATCCTGTCTGGATACCTGCCCCTGCACCAGCATCGCCAGGCTCTTCCAGGTCATCGTCACACAATAACGCATCTCATACCAGGAGTAACGGAAGCAGTCCAGTCCGGACAGCTGTACAAAATCCGCATTACTGATACCGATCATATAACGCCCTGTACTCTCATCATACTGCGGAGTCAGGGTTGTAGTTCCTTTTACTCCGTCACGCTCATACTGTACCGTGACATTCCCGCCCCGGTAGGTCAGCGTAAACAGCTGTATTTCTTCATACAGATGAATCTTACTGCCATTCAGAGAGAGAATTCTGTCTCCGGGTTGCAGTCCGGCTTCCTGCGCCGCACCGCCATCCACGATCTCCGTCGCCACGGGATCACGGATCACGATCAGATTCACCATAATAAAAGCAATGATAAAACCAAGGATGAAATTAAATACCGGTCCCGCCAGGACAGTGGAGATCCGCGCCCATACATTGGCATTTAAAAACGATCCGCTGTGGTCTTCCCCGTCTTCTTTTTCATTCAGTCCATCTTCGCCTTCAAACATACAGGCTCCACCGATGGGAAGCAGCTTCAGAGAATATTTGGTGTCTCCTTTTTGAAAAGAAAACAGATTCGGACCCATGCCCACGGAAAATTCTATCACATGAATCCCATTGGCTTTCGCCAGCAGAAAATGTCCGAATTCATGTGAGATGACCACCACCCCGAAGATCAATACAAACAAGATCAATGTAACCATTTATTGCCTCTCATATCATGCTTCTATTTTAGGATCAGAATCCCTTGCCGTCGATATAACTGTAAACAGATGCTTCTGTCTCCAGGATTTCCTCCACATTCGGGTTCTCGATCACCTTATGCTGCTCCATGGCTTCCTGAATCAACTCCGGGATCTGAAGATAAGCGATCTTGCGATCTAAGAACAATCCTACTGCTTTCTCGTTGGCTGCGTTGTACACCGTAGGCATACTGCCACCGATGCGTTGTGCATCATAAGCAAGCTTCAATCCGTAGAACGTCTCCATATCCGGCTTCTCGAATGTCACCTGTGCCAGTTCATAGAAATCCAGCCGTCTGCCCGACATCGGACGACGATCCGGATAGAACAGCGCATACTGGATCGGGAGTTTCATATCCGGAGTTCCCAGCTGTGCAATTACCGCACCGTCCACATATTGTACAGCGGAATGAATAATACTCTGGGGATGCACAATGACCTGGATCTGATCCAGATCCACACCAAACAGCCATTTTGCTTCCATGACTTCCAGTCCTTTATTTACCAGCGTGGAGGAATCTATCGTAATCTTCCGTCCCATGGACCAGTTAGGATGCTTTAATGCATCCTCCACCTGAATATTCTGCAGCTGTTCTCTTGTCTTTCCTCGGAAGGGTCCACCGGATGCAGTCAGCAGAATTTTCTCGATCCTGCCCTTCGGTTCTCCGTTCAGTGACTGGAAAATGGCGCTGTGTTCACTGTCCACCGGCAGGATCTTCACACCCATCTTCGCCGCCAACGGCATAATGATGTGTCCGGCAGTCACCAGAGTCTCTTTATTTGCAAGAGCAATATCCTTTCCTGCCTCAATGGCCGCGATCGTAGGTCTGATACCAATCATGCCCACAATCGCCGTCACTAATACCTGTGCTTCGGGCATCACTGCGATCTCCAGCAGTCCGTCCATTCCGGTCACGACCTTCACAGGAAGATCCGCAACACGGCTGCGCAGATCCTCTGCCGCCTCCTCGCTCCACATACCTGCGATCAACGGATGGAATTCTCGGATCTGCTGCTCCATCTGTTCTACACTTTTTCCTGCTGCCAGTGCTACCACCTGCAGCTCCGGATTATTCCTCACGACTTCCAGAGTCTGGGTTCCGATCGAACCGGTAGACCCCAGAATTGCTATCTTTTTCATGTATTTTCGCTCCTCTATCTGAGTCCCATCAGCAAAAGGGTAAGGAAATAGGTCATCGGTGCTGTCACCGTCATACTGTCAAAACGATCCATAATCCCACCATGTCCGGGAATCAGTTTCCCATAATCTTTAATATTATGGTTCCTCTTGATGGCAGAGGCCGCCAGATCTCCCACCATGCTCATCACTGCACCTGCAGCGCAGATAAAGGCAATGATCCATGTAATTGTCCGGTCCGGGAATGCCGTCTCCACAAAAAAATGTGCATACAGTCCACCGATCAGTGCTGCCCCGACGACACCGCCGATACAGCCTTCCAAGGACTTATGAGGACTTAATTCCGGGAAAATATGCTTCTTCCCGATCAGCTTTCCGACGACATAGGCACAAGTATCGCATCCCCAGGAACTGATCAGGATCAGCCATACCAGATAGATTCCGGTCTCACACTCGCGGGTGAGATAGACAAAGGACAACAGCACCGGTGCATACAGGAAGGAAAATACGGCTGCCATGACCTGACTTGCCTCGTATTTCGGAAACAATGCCACATAACAGAACATTTCTGCCATGAACAGGCCCACGATACACATGAGCAGTAATGTATGATCCCTGGTAAAAAACAGTGTTGCGTAATATGCCGTCACGCCCACAAAGCCGATCCACTCCAGTGCATTAAATTTTTTCTCATCCGTTGCACATCTTAATGCCTTGGTAAGCTCTCTGTATGCAATCAGAGAAATAAGCCACAGCGGCACTGCTAAAAATATATTGCCGAAGCTGAACGTAGCCAGTGCAATGACAAGCAATACAATGCCACTGAGCAAACGGGTCCAAAACATAAGCTATTCCTCCTTCAGGCCGCCATATCTTCTGTCTCTATGATTATATGCTTCCACAGCCTTCATCAATTCTTCTTTTGTAAAATCCGGCCAGGGAACCGGAGTAAAGTAAAATTCCGTATAAGCCAGCTGCCACAGCAGGAAATTAGAGATTCTCTGCTCATTGCAGGTACGGATCAACAGATCCGGATCCGGTATCCCAGCGGTATCCAGATAATCTTCTAGCATATCCGCCGTGATGGTTTCCGGTGATACTTCCCCGCTTTGTACCTTTGCGGACAGTTTTTTCACCGCACGGATGATCTCATCCCTGCCACCGTAGTTGATGGCAATCTGGAAATGCAGACCGTCATTGTTCTTCGTAGCTTCTTCCAATTCCGCGATGCGGGTCTGAATGTCCTGATCCAGTCTGGTCTTATCTCCCAGAACTCTGACGCACATACGATTTTTTTCGGCAGTCTTCAGACAGGTTTTCATATAATTGCGCAACAATTTCATCAGCGCATCCACTTCGTCCTGCGGCCGGTTCCAGTTCTCTGTGGAAAAAGCATATACCGTGAGATACTGAATCCCCATACGGTACGCCTCCTCACAGATCACTTCTACCGTTTTGGCCCCCTGCACATGACCGTAGTTGCGGGGCATTCCTTTTGCCTTGGCCCAACGGCCGTTACCGTCCAGAATAATCGCTACATGGTTCGGAATTTTCAAATTTTCTTCCATAATTTCAAACCTTCTTAAATCCTTAAACTGTCATGATTTCCTTGGACTTGCTGTCGATCAGGGCATCAATATCTTTTACATATTTGTCGGTAAGCTTCTGAAGCTCCTCCTCCAGACCTTTGATCTCGTCCTCAGACACTTCTGTCTTTGCCAGCTTCTTGAAAGCATCGTTACCGTCTCTTCTGATGTTACGGATGGCTACTTTGCCTTCTTCCCCCTTCTTCTTTACTTCCTTGACCAAGTCTTTTCTGCGCTCCTCGGTAAGCTCAGGGAATACGAGACGGATCACGCTACCATCATTGGAAGGATTGATACCGATATCGGAGGTCATGATCGCTTTTTCAATCTCCTTGATCAGAGACTTCTCCCAGGGAGCGATCTGGATGATACGTGCCTCGGGAACAGTTACGTTACCTACCTGCTGAATAGGGGTGGGAGTTCCGTAGTAGTCTACTCTCAGCTTATCCAGTACGTGAGGGTTCGCACGTCCCGCACGAATGGCAGCGAAATCTGCCTCTAAAAATTCAAATGCCTTCTGCATTTTATCACTATATACCTGTACTCTTGCGTCCATAATTTCCTCTCTTCTGCGCTCTGCGCCTTTCTATTATTTTGATTTTATACAGTTACTTTCGTTCCGTTGAACTTACCCTTCAGGGTATTCACAATGCTGTTTTCCTCATTCAGGCCGAATACCCACATGGGCATCTTGTTATCTCTGGCCAGAATGGATGCGGTCATATCCACTACCTGAAGGTTCTTTGCAATGACTTCATCAATGGATACTTCATCGTATTTTTTCGCCGTAGGATCCTTGGCGGGATCTGCATTGTATACACCGTCGATTGCCTTTGCCAGCAGAATTACATCTGCCTCTACCTCAATGGCACGCAGGACAACTCCGGTATCGGTGGAAAAATAGGGATGTCCCGTACCACCTGCGAAGAACACTACCATGCCCTTTGCAAAATATTTGTTGGCTCTGTCCTTAGAGAACAGCTTGGTAAAGGAGCCGCACTCGAACGGAGTCAGGATATTGGTCATCATGCCTACCGAGCGGAAAATCTCCGAGACATAAATACAGTTCATGACCGTGGCCAGCATCCCGATCTGGTCAGCCTTTGTGCGATCGATATTCTCACTGGAACGTCCTCTCCAGAAATTACCGCCGCCGATGACAATACCGACCTGGATGCCGTCATCTACCAGTTCCTTTACCTGCAGTGCCACCTTTCTGACGGTCTCCTCGTCGAATCCGGTCTTTTTCTCTCCTGCCAGTGCTTCACCACTGAGTTTCAGTAATATTCTCTTCATGATCGTATGCTCCTTATTTTGTTTTCTTTTTCTCAGGCTTATAATCGTCGAAGAAAGAAGTCGGGCTGACTTCCGCATAACACTGTGAGCACATACCTTCGATCACCGCACCATTGTTGATCTGTACGGACTTAGACTTAATATTTCCCATTACGATAGCGGAAGAATCCAAAATGACAGGTCCCTGTACATCGATGTCACCTTTTACTGCACCTGCGATGGCTGCGCTGGTAGCGGTAATGTTGCCGATGACAACAGTGCTTGCTCCGATCTTCACGGAGCCCTCGCTCATGATCTCGCCGTTGATCTTCGCGCCTTCTGCAAAAATCTCAGCTGCCTTGGAATTACCATTGATATATCCGGTAATGTTCAGTTTGCCCAGAATATCAATGTTTCCATCAATTGTGCCTACCAGATCCATAGATCCTTCGGAACTTACATCTCCGGTGATCACCATGCCGGCAGTAATAATTGCGTTTTCATCTGATGCGGTCTTTACGTCCATTCTCTTCTCTGCTCCTTTGTTTTCCTCTCTATGTTCCTGTTCCAGAACACTTCCTACGGTCATATCGTTCTGAAGCACATGATCCAGATCCAGCGCTGCTTCTTCCGCAGACTGTTCCGGTGTCTCTTCTGCTTCCTCCACAGGCTTTTCTTCTGCATTTGCCTGCGGGATCTCAATAGAATCCAGATTCTTCAGCATCTCTTCCAACGCTGCATTATCCTTTGTTGCATCTGTGGGCTGCTCTGTCTGCACTTTTTCTGTCGTTTCCGGCATATTCTTAACCGGTTGCTCTTTAGTCTCTGCGACGTCTCCCTGATTCAGATCTTCTTCCGGCATCAGTTCATTCACCGCCTGTGACAGATCTTCCTTCAAATCTGAGAAAAATCCCATGATTATGTACCTCCGTTTATCTCTTGTTCTATTATAAATATTTTCTATAAATATAATGCAATTCTCCGGTTCCCTGAACTTTCAAAATTGCAATTATTCCACATGATGTACCGGCCTGGTATTCTCCGTGACCGGCAAGATCACCGTATCCGGTCTGGCCAGAATATTTTCTATGATATCCGGTAATGCTTCCACCGTAGTCGGTTTCTCCGCAGAGTCATGCAGCAATATGATCGATGTATCTCTGGTATCGATATCCTCTGTACAATTCTCCAACAGGGTATCGATAGACAGATTCCTGCTTCCGCCATCTCCGGAGGACACATTCCAGTCAAAATATTCCACGCCCTGACTGTCCAGATAATCAATAAATTCATGCATATCAATATTGCTGACCGTATTGGAGCTGCCCCCCGGAAAACGATAATAGATGCTTTCCACACCGGTCGCCTGGTAGATATCGTCTCTGATCCGTGCGAAATCTTCTGTGAAACTATCCAGCGATTCATAGAGTTCTTTATACTTGTGGCTGTAAGAATGCATTCCCAGGGTATGACCATCCTCCACGATCCGCTGCAAAGCCGCCTCCGCTTCAGAGCCATCCTTTCCCACCACAAAAAAAGTAGCTTTCACATGATACCGGTCCAAAATATCCAGTATCTCATTGGTATAAATACTGGGACCGTCATCAAATGTCAGATAAACCTTGTGAATCGTCTCCTGTCCTGGATCACTCTCCGGCGTATGCTCCGACACTTCACCGGAAGTTACTTCTTCCTGTGTTTGGACACCTTGCTGTATTGCAGTCTCTGACTGTAGCTGCTCCAACAGGGTCTGCCGTTCCCGGTCCCTGGCATCCAGTTCCTCCAGGCGCTGTTCCAGATCCCGCAAAGTCCCATTGATCGCATGCAGTCTGCAGATCAGATAGACACAGCACAGGATAGGAATCAACAGTCCTACGATCACAATGCCTATGATCATCTTCTTCAACCGCTGTACTCTTCTCCGCCGATCGTCCGGCGCTGTCTGTTGAAGTTCTCTTGCCATGAATATTTCTACGTCTCTCTTCCTATTTTGAAATCTTTCCTTCCATCAGACAAGACTTCTGTAACAGTATAGCATATTCCACTTTTTTGGGAAAGAGATTTATGTAAAACTTTAAAAGCCGCGGCGGATATTCCTATCCCCGCAGCTTTTCCCTCTATATTTCGATATTCCGTAATGATATTCCCCTCTGTGAATGAGTATTTCCTGTATGCCCGGGTTTGCTACCCTATTTCCTGCATTTTTCGCTCCGGATAATGCCCCATAATGAAATGTTGGAAAAAGAGCGCCGGAAGGTGATGGCTCCGAAACCGATACCATATCTCCTCCGGTACATTATCGAACTGGCAGATCTGACCGTCACTTGCGAACTCCATCTCCAGCACCTGTCGTTGTGCATCGTACCCTGCGGATCTGATCATCGGATTAGCCAATATGTACCTTCTCATTGTCTTTTGTTCTCGCTTTCTGTTTCTGCTTTTGTCATCCCTGACAGAAATGTCCTTTACTATAATGCGTTCAGCTATATCTTTTCCCTGAAAGAGTTCCCCCTTTATACTTTCACGTGAAGATTTTGTCCCACCCACTATGACAATTGCAGATTATTTTATTTTTCCCTTCGTTTTACCCTTATGCAGGTCTTAGCATACTTTCTGAATACGTGTGCTGTATCCCACACCCTCTGTGGTGGTCTGCGGATAACGTTTTGTCTGCTGTCCGCGGCCAATATAATATTTAGTTTTGATCGAGTGTAGCAAATGAACAGGTCTGTTACTTAATAGTTCATAGAACGTTAATAGGTAAACTTAAAAGCTCCCGTGTCGTTCACGACTTCTTCGTAGCCGTCTAAATCCGCATAATGTGTGCAGATCACACGGTAGGTTTTGTCCTTGATGGCTTCTGGATATTTTAAATCCGCAGCAAAAATTGCAGCATCAGAATCTTCTGCACCATCTGAAATCAGTACCGTCTTCCAGCCATACCACATCTTCTGCTGTACCTTGATATCCTTGACACCAATAACCTTTGCATCACCTGCGCAGGATGTTGTAAAGGTCATGCACAGCCCCTCGTCCATTTTAAATGCCATAATAATTTCGCAATCAAACAGCGTTGTTATAGGCTTCACATCCGAAATACTATATTCCGGACTCATGTTTGTTACTGTTACTTTCATAGTGGTATCCCCATTGAGATACGCTTCCTCTGCATGGGCTTCCTGTACCGGCACGCTGAAAGCAAAAATCAGTGCCAATGCCAAAGCAACTATTTTTCCACTCTTTTGTTTTCTTTTTCTCACTCGTGTTTTCCTTTCCTTCATAAGATTTTTGCTACACTTTTAGAGGTTCAAATTGTCCCTCTATATAGTACATGTGATTTATTCTTCAAATCTTACAAAGAACTTTAACTTTTTTGAAAAAAGTTTGAAAAAGTTTGAAAAAAAGTTGAAAAAAGTTTTGAAAAAAAGTTTTGAAAAAAAGTTTTGAAAAAAAGTTTGAAAAAGTCTTTAGAAAATTCTTAGAAAAAGTGAAAAAAAGAGATTGAGCTTTTTCACCCAACCTCTTATCAGTGATTTCAATAATTATCTACTATTGTCTCTTGGTATTTGACCGCAATTTCCTTCAACAATTCCTTATCATTTATTCCAACAACAGCGTATTTTTCATTGCCATAATAAAAATATATAACATATTTCTGCTTTCCATTTTCTTCTTCCTTTCTAAAAACTTCTAAATTGATACCATCATTTTGAAATTCCTCACAAAATATATAGCCTGGATATGTCTCTCTGACTCGTAAGATCTCCTTTGGATATATTTTAATTTCAAAATACAATAATTCATCTTTGTCCTTACTAAAGAACTCGTATACTGTGTCTGATTCATCTGCTTTAACAGTTTCTATCCGATCTAGATAGTATTCTTTTTCATATAGATGTATTATTTCATAAGGTATACTAACATATGTTTTATATTTTTCAGGAACATCTTCAATACTATAGTAGTTTTTTCGTATACGCCTTTCTGAATCTTCATTAGCCACTTCCGGTGAAGTTATCATCGTTGTTCCCTCTTCATTCTTATCCATCCACCAGAAGAACCCGCCATGCTTCTCGGCATTTACCGCCATCTGCCAGGAGCCTCCCAGCATGATCACAATCAATACAGCCGCTGCCACCGCAACAGCTCTGTGCTTCTGAAAATAATGCAATACCTTATGCTCTTTCTTTTTCTCCGGCTCATCGGCCTCTGCCAGAATTCTTTCCTCTTCTTCACGTTCTGCACAATATTTCCAAAAATTATCCACCACTTCATCCGATGACAGTCTGTCTTTCTCCTCCTCAGGAGTCAGACCGTCCAGCAGTTTTAATAAATTCTGAACTTCATCTGCATCAAATTCTTCATCGGAAGCTTCCATTGTATACCAATCTAATCGTTTCTGAATCTCCTGAATCAGACTTTCATTGTCCTGTTTCTTCATTTCTGCTCTGTTCCCTTCTGTATCTCATCGTCCGGCTTCGATGCCTGATCTTTATCCCTCTCTATTATATGTGTCTCTTTTTTGTCATTTCTTACAGACATTTTTTGTTTTTTGTCGAATACCTTACCGTCATATATGATTTTTGCCACTTTTCCACGAAGCCTGTTGATTCGTACGCTCATGTTGTTCTCGGACGTATTCTCCAGCTTTGCCATTTCCGGTATTTTATACCCTCGTACGAAATACCGTGAAAAACGTTTCTTATCTTCTTTGTCCAGATCATTCTCCAATACGATATCCAATTCTACTTTACCATATTGGTCCTTCGCCTCAATATGCTCATGCCCTTCTATAGGGATTTCACGTTGTAACTTTCTGGTCTTTTTATTAAAGTCCTGGATTTTGTATCTCGCCGTTTCAATCAGAAAACCTGTCTGATTGGGATGTTCCTTCAGCTGATCCCACTTTTTATAAGCAATATAAAGCGTCTCCTGTAATACATCCTGTGCCAGAGACTTATCCAGTATCCGGCATTTGATGAAGTCATATAAGATCGCCTGATTCTCACGAATCAATCTGGTAAACTCCTGATGGTCTGCTTCCATCTCTTCTGTCTTTTTCTTATGCATTTGTCATCGCTCCATTATGAGGTTTTATCTTCTCAAAATTTCTCTTATATAATTTACCATTCATTCCTATACTAAATATAGACGTTTTTACGATTCGTTTAAAATTTCTATTTTGTATCTATATATTTAGCTTTTTATAAAATCACTGTCAATTATTTGTCGCCGACAAAATCCGCTAATATTTGTGCCGATTAAGTGTTGACAAACAAGGTCGCTTTTGTTAGAATAGACCACGGTGATTGCATAACAATCACGTGATGCTGCTGTGGCTCAGTCGGTAGAGCGTCGCATTGGTAGTGCGGAGGTCACGGGTCCGATTCCCGTCAGCAGCTCTTCTTTAAAAAGTATGATCTTAAAAGTTATAGGCTTTTAAGATCATTTTTTTATTTCTCTATTTAACATCTTCCAATAACTGATGAACGGAAATATCCAGCACTTCCGATATATCCAAAATCACTTCCAGTGAAAAAGGCTGGTCACAATTAGGTGCTTCGATTTTGGTAAGGTAACTAATGCTGATACAAACCATATCCGCCAATTGTTCCTGCGTAAGTCCTCTGAGCTTACGGTATTTTTTAATTGTCTGTCCTATGCTCTTATACTCTTTTGAATGTTTCTGATTCATTTTCACATCTCCTGTATCTACCCTTACAATTCTAATAGATAATGTGAAAACGGAATTTCAGTTATAATGAAAGTTTCAATGCATAAAAATATCGACTCCTTTCTCCGGATCACCGGATGAAAAGAGTCGATATGAATACTGTTTTATATTAATTGCGACGTAATATGAATTTTCCCACCAGATCATTCAATGAGAATGCCTGTGCGGATAATTCTTCACTGGTAGCCGAAGATTCTTCCGCCGATGCCGAATTCGACTGTACTACCTCGGATATCTGATTCACTCCAACTTCTGCCTGTTCCATAGCCTGCGCCTGTGCCTTGGATTCCTCGCTGAGACGTTTCGCATCTGCAGCAATCTCCTTAACTCCTGTAACGATCTGTTCCAATGAGTCGGCTGCCGCTTCCGCTGCCATATTGCCGTTCTCAATCTCCTGCAACGATCCCTCGATCAGGCTTCTGGTATCTACCGCCGACTGCGCACTCTGCTCGGCCAGTTTACGAATCTGTTCTGCCACTACTGCAAATCCTCTGCCTGCATCTCCGGCTCTGGCAGCCTCAATCGCCGCATTCAAAGACAACAGGTTCGTCTGACTCGCAATATCTTCAATGTCAGCAATAATATTCTGTATCTTTTTAGATGTTTCATTGATCCGATCCATTTCTTCCATCAATGACTTCATCTGTGCATGACCTTCGTCTGCCTGCTTTGCGTAGTTCTCAGCCTTTTGCGTAGTCTTCTGAAGCTCTCCGGCAGTACGTGTGACCGAATCTGTAATATTGGTGATCGTTGCAGTCAGTTCTTCCACAGAACCCGCTTGATCCGTAGCCCCCTCTGCAAGCGACTGTGCGGACTGTGCCAGATTCTCAGCTCCGGCAGATACCTGCTTGGCCGCCTCCTCTACCTGTTCCAGGGTACTGTTCATCTGTCGGTTCATCTTACGCATTGCATTTATCAACGCGCCAAACTGACCAACATATTTTTCCTCAATCTTAGTTCCTATTGCATAATTGCCATCTGCCATCTGGCCCAGCAGTTCTCCTGCATCCGTAATGATCAGATTCAGATTGTCTGCCATTTCTTTCGCCACCCGGATCATGTATGCAATTTCATCCTCTGTATTGCATTCCGGGAATTCACTTACCAGGTCTCCCTGCGCGAACGACTGAAGCCGGTCTGCCAGTGCCACCATCGGTTTCTCAATACCAACCGCCATTTTTTTGCCCAGTATGACAGAACTCCAAAAAGAGGATATCACAATCACAAGGATCACGATCAACATGATAAATTCCATATGACGCAGATTCTTTTCTGCACGATCCCCTTTTTCAACACACACATTCATCAGATTCACAAATTGTGCGTAGACATTCTCGTACTGTGTTGTCAAGTCTCCGGTATCCAGTTCCTGTGCTTCCAGATAACCATCTGCATCATCTGATATAGCCAGCTGCAGAACCTGCTCATCCAGTTCCCAATAACCATCCAGTGCTCGGAGCACTTCGTCATATGCCGTTCTGCCTTCATCAAACCGGAGCGTTCTGTCAAGCTCCTCCATGTATGTATTGAACGCTTCCTTTTTCTCAGTGTGTAGCTCTGTCTGCTTTTTAATTACCGCTTCCTCATCATAGCCGACTACCGCGCGCAATGCACTTCTGCTTTCAGAGAAAGCCGTCATAGCTTTTCCGATGTCTCCCTGTGTAAAGCCATATCTGTTCAATGCCTTTTCATACTGTGACGCTGCTATCAATAATGCCACAACACCAATCATTGCCGCAATCGCCCCGATTACAGCTACCTTAACAAATCCCTTCGTCAGGCGTTTTTTAATTCCCTGTTGCTTTTGTTTTTTCATTCAATCCTCCCCTTGTGCTGTAAAAACAAATAATGCCACAAGCCACTTTTATATGCGTATTATAACACTTTATAATCAGCTCTTCAATGGTACGATGGTAACCAAATCCAACTCTCTCCTAAGGGAAAAAAGGATTCCGAAAAATCCCCTTACTATGCTTTACATATATGCTGATTTTACAATACTGAAACTTGTCTTTGCAGTTTTTCTGTTTTATTATACTCGTAAGTTAGTAACTTGTGAGTATAATCTTGTTCAGGAGGGTAAGTAAATGAGTCAGTTTTATTGCCGCGAGAATGATCTTATTCTATTCCATACTTCTTCATCATTGCTTCCAATACTTCCGGATCAGTCAACTGCGTTACTTTATCTGCATCTTCTCCGGCACTCATTTGTGATATTAAAGTCAGCAGATGTGTTCTTCCTGAACGTTCTCCTTCAATTCTACCTTCTTCTCTTCCCTGTTCTCTACCGTACTCATATTCTGCCTTGCGGAGCTTCTTCTCTTCTTTTTCTTTATCATATTCAAAAATGCTCACTTTTACTACCTCCGCGTGATTCTTTTTCAAAAATTCTGCCAGGATCCCTTCCCTGATGCATTCCGTAACTGCACGTTCTACCGCTTCATCCAACGGCATTTCCGCGACATACTTCCGGACTCTTGCGACATACCGGGCATACTCCTGCAGCACATGGCAGCTGTTCATCAGTTCTTCATTATGTCCGGCATTGATATTCAGCATCGTAACTTTTAATTCCAGATCAGGCTCGTCCACCGGGTTCTCATAGGCATCCGACAGCCTCAGTTCCATCCGGTCCGGTACCTTGTGATCCAGTCCGTTATAAAATACCAGGAACTTCGGTGTGGGAATCTTCTGGATTCCGGACGAATACAATGACTTTCCATCCGCCAAGGCCTGATATTCGCTGGCTATGTAGAACAGATCCCGGTAATCCTTCCCCGTCACTGCATTGTACAGGGAAAGCAGATGTTCCGGTTCCGAGAATAGCATTCGGAAAATCGTATCCTTATACTTCACATTCGCCTTTGGCTGTTCTATCGCCGTTTGTTCCACCAATGTCCGTTCCGTCTGTACAGCTTCTTGTCTCTTCTTCGTCATCGTATCCTCCTGTTCTCATAGTACCTGAAAAAAGGATAGACTTCTGCCTCCCCACCTGTCTCTCAACGCACTATGCTCTAAATGGTTAATTGGGTATAAAAGCATAGAATTCATTGAAATGATATAGATGTGTGGATCAGCTCTCGCTGCCGAAATCGTCAGAATGTATGCTTTGTGATTATATTACATAGATTCCCGGTTCCTGTCAATTAACAAAGTAGCCAAATCCGCACTACCTGAATTTGGCTACTTTAAATAGGAACATCGCAAGCACCAAATAATCCGGCGATGCTGCATATATCGCAGTTATTATTTTACACGTGTGTTTGTCTCAAAAATATCTATCAGAGCTGAAAGCATTGCCAACTTAATTTATCCCATATTTCTTTTTCATTGTCTTTAAGATTTCCGGTTCTCCAAATAAGGCAATCTTATCTCCGTCACCGCCAGCAATCATACTATTTATCAGCTTTACCAGCTGGCTTTCACCCTCTTCTCTTCCTTATCCCCTTGATTACTACTCTAAACCATACTTCTTCCGCATTGCCAGCAACACTTCCGGCTCATCCAACCGTGCTACCTTATCTGTATCTCCACCGGCATTCATCCGGGAGATTAGCATTACGAACCGATTAGTTCCTCTTGCTTCACCTTCTGCCCTTCCCTCTTCTCTAACGTCGTCATCATGCAACAGTTCTTTCATGTACTCCGACCTCCATTCCTCATTCTTGCGTGCTCTGCACACCGCTTCATCAATTCTCCTGCTCAGGTCTCCTCCGACCTTCTCGGTTCTGATATAATCATATAACTCCCGCAGATTCTCCGGTACTTTCTCTGGATCCGCAGCACAGTTATAAAAAATCTTCTCTGTTCCATCCTTCAGGTATAGTTCTCTGTCTTCCTTGCACAAATTCTGAAAAGAATACTTCGCATATCCCCTGCCAAATGGGTCAAATGTACATAAGAACAGCACTCTTCCCTCCGGCAGTTCCCGATAGGATTTTCCCTTACTCAGATGATCCGTGTCCATCGTAGACTGATAAAATCTGCTCCGTTTCGGCAGTTCCAGCTTCTCCACAGGCTGATGGTTCAGATTCTGCATCTCTGCATCGTACATACGCTTTTTATCCCGCGTATACATATCCAGCCGGACCGGCTTGCCATCGGATGTATACCGGAACTCCCGCTGCGGCTGGACATCCTCCAGTTCTCCTACCTTTTCCTCCAGCAGCCGTTCCAACACATCCCGGCAAAGCACTTTATCTCCCATCGCCTTACCAAACATAAAATCATCCGAAATCGTTAATTCTTCATATCGTTTTACCATTCGTATTCTCCTCTCACACATCTACAGGAGAATAAACAACAGCAATACGCAGGACAAACACTCTGTCCTTCATCATCTCCTGCTCTATTGTATTTAATGGGGTAAATAAGCAGGAATTCCTCTGAAGTCACAGATATCAACTTACGTAGATTTAGAAATTTAAAATAGAAAAAATCTGCTTACAAACAGAGAATAACAAAGAAATATGTAATTGTCAATGCAGCAAAATAGCCAAATCTGTGCTTTGTTAATTTTTACGGAAAAGAAATCGAAGAAAACGGATACCCCGGGCAAACCGCCGAAGTATCCGCTATTTTAACTATGCTAAATAATTCCGAACAAAGAGATCGTGATTATGCGCTCAGACTTTTGAAGCTTTTTCTGGCTTATCAAAAATAAAACCCTGACTAGTTAAAACCAAACAGCTTCTGACAGATCTTGTACCCCTCTACGGAAATCTTGCGTCCGCCTCTTCCGGGCAGGTTCATCGTTCCGCCCATGATGCCATTGCGCATCCACAGGTACAGTCTCTTATCCTTGCTCTTAAGATACTCCCACAATTCTTTCTTCTTATCCAGGTGTTCCTGAGTACCGGAGCGGATCAGCAGAACGGATGACACTGTCATAATAATTTCCAGATAGTTACGCATGTACTGATACAGGCGTCTGTTCTTGACCAACTCCTGTTTTTTTGCCACAAGATAATCGATCATCAGCTTAGTCACGCGGATCTGCTGATCGATACGGGAGATCATGACCGTCTCGTTCACGGACTGATCCTGTCTTCCTATATAATATCTGTAGAAATTCACATCCAGATAATACATATTTTTCACATAAGGTAACGGTTCAAACACATACAGATTGTCCACATAGAAAGTATGCTCCGGAAGCTTCAGTCCGCATTCCTGAAGCAGCTTCGTACGGAAGATCACGGAGTGCATCAGTATGTAATGTCCCTTGATAAAATGATGGCAGTCCGCCCAGGTGAACATCTTCTCTACCGGCAGAATATGACGGTACTGAATGACTTTCTTGCGACGCTCGCCTTCCTTCTCATAGACATAGTTGCTGATCAGCATGTCCAGTGCCTGACCACCTCCTGCAAGCTCCCGCAGAGTGTCCAGGATCTTAAAATAGGCATCCTGCTTCACCCAGTCATCACTGTCCACCACCTTAAAATATAATCCGGTAGCATTGGCAATTCCGGTATTCACTGCGGAACCGTGTCCACCGTTCTCCTTGTGGATCGCGCGGACGATCGTAGGAAACTGCGCTTCATATTCATCTGCAATCTCCGCAGTGCGATCCCTGGTAGATCCGTCATCAACAATCAGGATCTCCACATCCTCCCCTCCGACTAACAGGGAGTCAATACATTTTCTCATATACTTTTCAGAATTATAACAGGGAATTGCTATGGAAAGTAATTTCATGATTGCTGTCCTTTCTTCATATTAAAACATAGTTCGAGGTATTCCAAGCTGCATGCTCAGTCCCTTCGCATAAGCTGCAAATGCAGAAGGAATGGGATATCTGTCTTGCGTCTCCCGGGGTTCAATATAGATCCAGTCCGCAGAATCCGGTCCCACCTTCTTCGGTGCGAGTTCATCGACCCGGATGAGGTATCCCTTCATATGCCATTCTCTGTGGGAGAAAATATGCTTTGCATCCTCCAACGGCTGGATCCTGAGTACCTGCAGTCCGTTCTCTGTCAGATATTCCTTCACCTCTTCCGCCGTACAGAATCCCTTCATTGACGGGAATTCATACATTCCGGCGAGCAGTCCCTTAGCCGGTCGCTTGTGCAGCACCGCAAGCTCCGCATCCCGGATAATGAGGATCGTCTTCTCCTCTATGGTCCGTTCCTTTGCCTTTGCCTTATTCGGGTACTGTTGCTGTGTTCGATCTTCGTATGCCAGACAGATCTGTCTAAGTGGACATTCCTCACAATGAGGGGCACCGTTCGGAATGCACACACAGGCTCCGATCTCCATCATTGCCTGGTTAAAATCCCCGGGTCTGTCCTTCGGTATCACCTCCCGCAGATCCTTCTCCACGGCCTTTTTCACTTTATCCTCGGAGATACATCGATCATCCTTACGGATGCGGGCGATCACACGGAGCACATTTCCATCTACCGCCGGGTTCGGTTTTCCATAAGCTATGGAAGATACTGCTCCCGCCGTATAGCTTCCGATTCCTTTCAGTTTCAGCAATTCTTCATAAGAATCCGGCATAATTCCGGCATAATCTTCCATGATCTGAATTGCTGCTTTCTGCAGATTACGCACCCGGTTGTAATAACCAAGTCCCTCCCACAGTTTTAATAGAGTCTCCTCCGGTGCTTCCGCTAATGCCGCGATATCCGGCAGGGTATCCATAAATCTCTGAAAATAAGGCTTCACCGCTTCCACCCTGGTCTGCTGTAGCATGATCTCAGAGACCCATACGCGATAGGGTGTGGGCTGTTCTCTCCAGGGAAGAATCCTACGATTATTATCATACCATTTTAAAAGTGGTTTGGGAATCGCCCGAAGGTCACCTTTCCTAAAGATTTCCTTAACATCCGTTAAATTTTCATTGTATTTATCCATAGTGTCTACCGCAGGCGATTGCATTCAAACTTCTCCATGGTGAGCAGGCAGTTTTTCAGTTCTTCATAACGTTCCTCCGTCTCACCGTCATTTACTTCGATATCGCAGGCGATTGCCATGGTCGTGATCATCTCATTGGTAATACGATGATGGAGACCTGCCAGAATATTCAAACGCTGTTCATAGGAATCCGCATCCAGGAACTCTAATACCAAAGGATCCAGTGCGGGCTCCTCCTCTGCAGCTTCTATATGCACTGCCGGTGTCTCCGGCTGTGCTGTCGCGCCCTGCGCTGTTGCTGTCGGCACTGCCTGAGTTGTCGTCTGCCCACCGTTCACTTCAACGGTCCCACGTATCTGTCTGTCCGCATCCGCACCCTGTAATTCAAAGCGGAATCTCTGCTGTACCTCAGGGTATTTGACCTTATCCACTTCACTCGTAAACATTGCAAGCGGTCTCGCATAGGTCTTGAAATCTCCGTACATTGCCTGATAGATCACCAGCTGCTCTCCAGTCTCCGAATGCTGTGCTATCGTAACGATCTGGTACAGATTCCCTTTAAAATGCTTATATATCTCATGTGGTTTGGGAATAAATGTCATCTGTCCTTCTCCTTTCCCATTGCCTCTGCTGCGGCATATGGTAACAGTATAACCCCTATTCTGAAAAATGTCATGTCTCCCTTAAAAATCTGTCAGAAGATATTCATAAGAGATGCTGTAGCTGCCGGAAGCATTGCACGCCTGCATAAGCTCTGCGCTGAAAGCTTCACGTTCCTCTTCACTCATGTCATTGATCCTCTTATGATGGATCGTAAAGGTATAATCACATGCTCCGCTTTCATCCATCACATAAGTCAGTGTCACACCACTGTTGCAGCAGCCATTCTCATTGAGATATTGCTTCACCTTTGTAAGCAGCTGCTGTTCCTTCACCTGATTCTCAATACGCTGTGTTTCATTGCTGCTTTCGCTTTTCACCGTGCTTCCGATGCAGAATACAATGGTCAGGATCAATAATACTGTAGTAACATAAAACATAATATTGGAAATGGCTTTTCTTCTCATAATCTATACCTCTCTGTTCTTTTATCCGGATTTTTACCGAAGCTTTCATCATCCGCTCCATCCGACAGATATAGATTACCTTTTTTCAAGTACTATAAAACCACCTCAATCCAAATATCACTGCGAAGCGGTTATAATTCAGCTGTTAAAATATTCTGCTCCGGCGGATTCCACAGCTGCTTTTAACCCCAGAGCAGACATTCTGACTGCACCGTTGCCCCAGATGATCATCTGCTCCAGGGCATCTGAGGTAGCTACCGTCACGCGGTATTTCTGCGGTTTTGCTCCCAGCTCATGTGTGGTGCGCTCAATATACTGATCTGCAGTCTCCGCTTCCTTCGTATAGACCACTTCTATGTTATGATATTTCATCACAGATCCCGGATTTCCTTTCACCTTATAAGCATCATAGACCAAAATCAGCCGGCATCCCTGATATCCCTGATAGTTGCACAATATATCCATCAGTTTGTCCCTGGCGCTGTCTAAATTGATCTGTGCCAGCTCCCGCAGCTCCGGCCATGCGAAAATAATATTATAACCGTCCACCAGCAGATATTCTTCCGGTTTTTCCTGAGGGCCTGCTTTGGTCTTCGGTGTCCGCATACTGTCTGCCGGACTTTCCGTGTAGTTGCTGCGACTGCCGGAGGATGTATGATATCTGCGGAATCTATGCGGATCTTCTGCCCCTTTTCCATAGGTCCTGCGGAAGATCTCTTCGATCTCTTCCTGGGATATGATACGCTCTGTGCCGCCACCCGTCTGACGTACAGCTCCCTGCCGTCTGTTCACTGCCGGCATTCCCTGTAAGGCGTCATCCCCCGACTCTGCATTTTCCTCCGAATCCGGTACCCAGCCGCTCTCCACATGGGCGTATTCCGACACCTGATCCCAGGGCACCTGGAAACCGGCCCCGTGGGCACAGAATACGGAACCGGTAGGGTTGGCGGTATCCGCCTCCGGATCGTAATCCGTCTGTGCCATCACCTCTTCCGGATTATGGCAGGGCTCGTACCCCTGCAGGCTGCAGGACAGTCTGCCGTGTCCTTTGGTATAGGAAGCCACTTCTCTGGCGTAATCCCGCATGGTTGCCACCGGTACACTGCCCATCAGTACACTGTTGTTTCCTTCGGTCACAGGCGGATCGAATCGTCCGTTCATTCTGGTGATATCTGACATTGCCCTGCCGAGATTTTCTGTCGGCACTTCCAGTCGATAGGAAAACCACGGCTCAAGCAGAATACTTTTTCCACTGCGCAGTCCCTGCCGGATGGCGCGATAAGTCGCCTGCCGGAAATCCCCGCCTTCCGTATGCTTAGTATGTGCTTTCCCGGCGATCAACAGTATCCGAAGATCTGTGATCTCCGATCCGGTGAGCACTCCCACATGCCTTTTTTCCTCCAAATGAGTCAGGATCAGTCTCTGCCAGTTCCGATCCAGCATATCCTCACTGCACAGAGAGGCAAATTGCAAGCCGCTGCCCCGCTCACCCGGTTCCAGTAGCAGGTGTACTTCTGCATAATGTCGCAGGGGTTCAAAATGCCCGATGCCTTCCACCGGTTCCGCCAGCGTCTCCTTATAGACAATGCTTCCCGCATCGAATTCCGCTTCCAGTCCGAAACGCTCCCACAGGATATTTTTCAGGATCTCCATCTGCACCTGCCCCATGACCTGCATATGGATCTCCCGCTTTTCCTCCTGCCATAATACATGTAACTGCGGCTCCTCTTCTTCCAGCTGTCTGAGCTTTCCGAGCGCTGTCACCGGATCCACATCCGGGGGAAAACTCAGCCTGTAGGTCAATACCGGTTCCAACACCGGTGCCAGATTCTCGCACTCATAGCCCAGTCCCTGTCCTGCAAATGTCTTCGTAAGTCCTGTGACCGCACAGACTTCTCCCGCCGGCACGCTGTCTGCGGTCTCATAGCTTCCTCCATTGTACAGGCGCAGCTGATCTGCCTTCTCCTCCCAGATCTCTTCTCCGGCACCGCTTTTCTCATTACCGATCATCATTTTGACCCGAAGCGTCCCTCCGGTGACTTTCAGATACGTCAGACGGTTCCCCGACGTATCTCTGCCGATTTTATAGACTCTGGCTCCAAACTCCTGTGAATATTCCGGTTCCGGCAGATAGAAAGACAGCCCGTCCAACAGCTTTTCTATGCCTTCCTGTCTTAATGCGGATCCAAAAAAGCAGGGAAACAGCTTCCGCTGCGCCACAGTGAATGCTATGCTCTCCGGCTGCAAGTCTCCGGTCTCCAGGTATTCCTCCATCAGTACTTCACTGCACATGGCGGCATGTTCCAGTTCCTGCTCACGGTCCTCTCCGGATTCATCCTGCGCCATGATATTTTCAACGGTTACAATATTGCCATCCAGCTTACTTTGCAGTTCGGCCAGTATTTTGCCCCGCTCGGTGCCCGGCTGATCCATTTTATTTACGAATAAAAATACCGGAACCTCATATCTTTTCAATAATCTCCACAATGTGTAAACATCCCCCTGCACGCCGTCACTGCCATCGATCACAAGGATTGCTGCATCCAGTACCTGCAGTGTCCTCTCCATTTCAGCGGAAAAATCCACATGCCCAGGGGTATCTAACAGAGTGATATCCACATCTTTCCACCGGATTCTCGCCTGCTTGGAGAAGATGGTAATGCCTCTCTTCCTCTCCATGTCCCCATTGTCCAGAAAAGCATCTCCGTGATCCACTCTTCCTGCCTTGCGGATCGTTCCGCAGGTATATAAAAGGCCTTCCGCCAGTGTTGTCTTGCCGGCATCCACATGTGCCAGAATTCCTATGATTAATTTCTTCATTCCTATTGCTAACCCTTCTATCTCCGGTTCCTGCTACTTCTCCAGGATTCTTACTGTTTCCTTAGGTTTCTACCGCTTTCTGATCTTTACCATCTACGATACTATATTTTCGCTGATTTTCCAACTGTTTTATCTTGAGGATGTCATTGCAAATCCGCTTAAAGATAGGCTATAATCATAGCATACTTTCCATCTTTCCATTAACAGGAGGAGCTATGATTAAATTAATTGCAACCGACATCGACGGTACGCTTCTAAAAGACGGTACTCTGATGATCGATCCGGAATATATGACCGTAATTGAAAAACTGACTTCAAAAGGAATCATCTTCGTCGCCTGCTCCGGCCGGCAATTCATCAGTGAACGAAAGCTTTTCGCTCCCGTTTGCGATAAGCTTCTCTATATCACGGACGGCGGCACGGTAGTCCGTACCCCTCACAAAATTTTAAAAGTCCACACTCTGCCCGAAGACGTCTGGCATGGAATGTGTGAAACGGTTCGCAATGAATTACCGGACTGTGATTATTTTATTGCCACTCCGGATTATTGTCTGGCAGAAGATGCCGGAAGCCGCATGTTCCGTTGGCTTACCGATTCTTACGGATATGATATCCGTGAGGTACCGGACCTGTTAAAAGCACCTGTGGACAACGTGATCAAATTCACAGTGTATCATCCTTCGGCATGTGAAGAAATGTGTGCCCCGCTTTTCACTCCCACCTGGCATACCAAGGCTAAAATCGCTTCCTCCGGCAAAGAATGGATGGACTGTAACCCATTAGGTGTGAACAAAGGAACCGCTATTCGGTTTTTACAGGAATATCTTGGCATTGCCCCGGATGAAACCTGCACTTTCGGAGACAATCTGAATGATATAGAAATGCTTGAGAGCGCCGGAACCAGCTATGCCGTATCCAACGCAAGAGAGGAAGTAATCGCTGCCGCAAAGAGAACCTGTGCGCCTTATTGGGAAAACGGCGTGCTGCAGGTATTAAAAACTTTTCTGTAAGCTTGACACTGTCACAATAAAGCACTATAGTAAACAGGTAAATATTATATTCCGCTAGGGGAGCACATCGCTGAGACTGAAGTGTTGCAAGACTATGCCATCACTTCTAACCCTCACTACTTGAACCGGATAATACCGGCGTAAGGAAGCATAGATTTCATGCAATTATTGTCTACATATACATTGCTGATAACAGTGTATGAGAACCGTACATTATATGAGTGCCGTTCAAGACTGTAATTTTTGCATGGATACGATGTTGTCCCTCCTCGCGCATACGAAGGAGGATTTTTTATGTTGTACAATGTTGTTGTGAATGACTGGGGCGAGACTACTTATGTCCCCACTGCTCTGGGCAATGTCCTGTTAGTGGTTGTCCTTATCGCTCTGCTGGCCGTGGCTGTTGTATTTGCCCGTAAGCAGAGAACTAAGACCGGGGCGTCTGACGACGGTGACCGGAAAATGGCTCACGGTAAGCTGACCGTAAAGCAGCTGGCTTTTTGCGCTATGGCAATCGCTCTTGGAACCGTGCTGTCTAACATCAAGCTGTTCCATTTTCCTACCGGCGGCTCCATTACGCTTCTGTCCATGCTGGTGATCTGCCTGCCCGGTTACTGGTTCGGTCTGGGTGCAGGTATCGCCACCGGAGTAGCTTACGGTGTGTTACAGCTTCTCATTGATCCCTATGTATTGTATCCCATGCAGTTGATCGTTGATTACATTTTGGCTTTCGGTGCTTTGGGATTGTCCGGACTCTTCTCCAATGCGAAATTCGGACTGCTGAAGGGATATATCACCGCTGTGCTGGGTAGATATGTGTTCGCCGTGATCTCCGGATGGATCTTCTTCGGCGCGTATGCCTGGGAAGGCTGGGATCCCCTGCCCTATTCCCTCGCCTACAATGCAATCTATATCTTCGCTGAAGCGGCAGTAACATTACTGATCCTGTCCGTGAAACCGGTACAGAATCTGTTCTCAAAATTAAAACAGATGGCTTTAAATGATTAGGTAGATTGATAGTTTACGAAAGCATAGCCGCGCATATGCAAAATAAGAACCGTGATTGGGAGCTTGCTCACAAATCACGGTTTCTATTTTTGCTGCCAATCTTATTTCGTGTTCTTCATGACATCCTTATTCTTCACAAGGTAATCGATCAAAGATACCACGGTGAGGATCAATGCGATCCACATAATGATATTGGTAAGGATCTGCAGCTGCGGGAAATTGGCGATCATCAGGCAGATCATGACCATCTGGAAGGTGGTCTTGAACTTGCCCCAGTAACTTGCGGCAATGACTACGCCATTGTCGGAAGCGATCAGACGGAAGCCGCTGATGATAAACTCTCTGGCGATGATGATGATGACCACCCAGGAAGGGATACGGTTCATCTCGATCAGTGCGATCATGGCGGAACATACTAACAGCTTATCCGCCAGGGGATCCATGAACTTACCAAAGTCGGTGATCAGGTTATATTTTCTTGCAATCTTACCGTCGATCAGATCGGTGAGGCTGGCAATGATAAAGATAGCCAGTGCGATCATATCCGTCACGAAGGTGTTCTCGCCAAACCATCCGGCCTGACCTCCCAGTAACAGGATAATAAACGGTACGATCAGGATCACACGAAAAATAGTCAGCTTGTTGGGCAGATTCATTTTACTCATGATATATTTCTCCTATCAGATCATATTCATTGGAACCGGTGACCAGAACCTTGACAAAATCTCCGGTCATCAGATTCGCTGAAGTATTCACGAACAGATAGCCGTCCACATTAGGGGCATCTCTGTAGGTTCTTGCAACATAAGTCTCTTCGTCCGCAACCTTGCCCTCGATCATTACGGTCAGGATGTGTCCTACCATATCCTCCGCCTTGTCAAAGGCGATTGCCTGCTGTAATTCCATCAGTTCATCTCTCCGGAATTCCTTGACTTCCTGCGGCACCTGGTCTTCCATGGTGGCAGCGGGAGTATCTTCCTCCTGAGAATAAGGAAATACACCCAGACGGTCGAATTCCATCTCGTTGACAAAACGATACAGCTCCTCGAAATCCTCCTGGGTCTCTCCGGGAAATCCGCTGATCAGTGTGGTACGCAAGCAGATATCAGGGATTTTCTCCCGAAGTTTCCCAATGATGGCACGAAGCTCTGCCTGGTCGGTATGTCTGCCCATTCGTTTCAACACATTGTCGGAAGCATGCTGGATGGGAATATCCAGATAGTTACATACCTTGGGTTCTGCTGCAATAGCATCGATCAGTTCATCCGTGATCTCCTCCGGATAACAGTATAAAATACGGATCCAGTAGATACCGGGGATCTGCGCCAGCTCATGTAAAAGTCCGGGCAACTCCTTTTTCCCATACAGATCCACACCGTACAGCGTGGTCTCCTGTGCTACCAGGATCAGCTCCCGGACACCTTTATCCGCAAGTTCTCTGGCTTCTTTTAACAGACTCTCCTTGGGAACACTGCGGTAATTGCCCCTGACCTTCGGAATAATACAGTAGGTGCAGTGTTTGTCACAGCCTTCTGCAATTTTCAGATACGCAAAATGTCCGCCTGTAGTGACAACACGGTTGGTCTCTGTCACAGGGGCGGCATTAATATCTTCATAATGGTTCTGTTTCTGTCCTGCCAGGATCTCCTCCAGGGCAGCTACGATCTCATCAATAGCAGTGGTTCCGATAATGGCGTCCACCTGCGGGATCTCCTTCTGGATCTCCTCGCGGTAGCGCTGGGCGAGACACCCGGCAGCGATCAGTGCCTTGACCTGTCCGCTGTCCTTCAGTTCTCCCATCTGCAATAATGTATTGATACTTTCTTCCTTGGCATCGCCGATAAAGCAGCAGGTGTTTACCACTACAATATCTGCCTCTGCTTCATCATCCGTGAAGGTATAACCTTTTTCCTGGAGCATGCCAAGCATCTTCTCGGAATCGACAAGATTCTTGTCACAGCCCAGGGATACAAACAATATCTTCATGCGTCTTATGCTTCCTCATCATCACCAAGGATCTTGATCTTACCCTGATTCAGCTCTTCTACTGCGATAGACAGGGGCTTATCCACCTTGGCTGTTACCAGAGGCTCGTCACCTGCGATGATCTGTCTTGCTCTCTTGGCAGTTGCCATAACGATAGAATAACGGCTGTTGACTACGGGTGCTTCGCCGGGCTCTACCTCGCTGTTTACTACTTTCATTAAGTCGGTATAAGAGGGATGTAACATTTTATTTTGCTCCTTTCGCGAAACCTTTCAGTTCCTCTCTGATCTCTGTGATAAATTCTACACGACGGGACGGTACATTTTTCGCTGCTTCCACATACTTCTGTACCGCTGCAGCACACTCATCCAGATCGTCGTTCACTACTATATAATCATAGGCATCCATGCCTTCTGATTCTTCATAAGCCCGTGCCAGTCTCTGTGCGATCACATCGGCTGTCTCGGTTCCTCTGCCCACCAGTCTCTTCTGCAGCTCTTCTGCACTGGGAGGGGTAACAAAGAGTAACAGGCTCTCCGGGAACTGTTCCTTGATCTTCATGGCTCCCTGAATCTCGATCTCTAAGATCACATCCTTACCTGCCTGCATCTGCTCTTCCACATATGCTTTCGGCGTTCCGTAATAATTGCCGCAATACTGAGCATACTCGATAAATCCGTTTTTTGCAATATTTTCTTCAAATTGTTCTTTGGAGCGGAAGAAATATTCTCTTCCGTCCTGTTCTCCTTCACGCGGTCCTCTGGTAGTCATGGAGATAGACAATGCATAATTGTCATATTCCGATAACAGCTTTTTCACCAGTGTTCCTTTGCCGGCTCCGGAGAATCCGGAGATCACCATCAATATTCCCTTATTCTGCATCTTCTTCACTGTCCTCTTTTTCATCTTCCGGCCACAACGCCTGTGCTCTTCCCGCAATCGTCTCGGGTAAAAGTGCAGACAGCACGATCTGACTGTTCTCCATGACCAGGACGGATTTCGTCCTGCGTCCCTGTGTGGCATCGATTGCCAGTCCCGTCTCTTTTGCCTTCTGCACCAGGCGTTTGATAGGTGCGGATTCCGGACTTACTATAGCAATGATCTTATCTGTATTCACAATATTTCCAAATCCCACATGGATCAGTCGGTTCATTGTATCGCCTTTCGTGGCTATTCAATATTCTGTATCTGCTCTCTGACTTTTTCGATCTCAGTCTTTAATTCAATGGCACAGTTGGAGATCTCCAGGTCATTAGACTTAGACAGAATCGTATTGGCTTCGCGGTTCATCTCCTGCGCCAGGAAGTCTAATTTCCTTCCGATGCTGCCACCGGCTGTCAGTGTATTCTTCGTGGTCTCAATGTGGCTGCGCAGTCTCACCAGTTCTTCATCCACGCACACCTTATCCGCGAAGATCGTCACTTCCGTGAGAAGTCTTCCTTCATCCACTGTGGTATCACCCAGCAGTTCCTTCACCCGCTCTTCCAGTCTCTGACGGTACTCCGCGATGATCTGGGGAGAACGCTCTGTAATGAAATCTACCAGCTTCAGCATGCCGTCCAGTTTCGCGATCAGATCATCCCTAAGATGTTCCCCTTCGGTGATCCGGGTCTGTACGAACATCTCGCAGGCACCCTTTAAGGCTCTCTGCAGTTCCTTCCACAGCTCTTCCTCGTCGATATCCTGCTCTTCCATCACGAAGACATCCGGATACTTCGACAGGGTGGACACCCTGATATCACAATCCAGATCAAAATCGCTGGCCATCTGCTTCAGGTATCCCAGATACTCCGCTGCCAGTTCCTTGTTGTAACGGACGCTGGACGTGTTCTCGGAAAAATCTTCATAAGTAATGAACAGATCCACTTTACCTCTGGAAATGTAGTTCTTCAGTTCACTGCGGATCGCAGACTCGAAGAAATTCAGCTTCTTCGGCATTTTGATGTTCACATCAAGGTAGCGATGATTCACAGACTTCATCTCTACGGTAAACTTTCTGTTATTCTCGGCAGTCTCACATCTGCCAAATCCCGTCATACTCTTGATCATAGCTTCTCCTGTTGTAAGGGCGCATAAAGCCTTCCACAATTTACGGTTTACGTTCTATTATAGAATAAAAAAGCTCCTTCCGTCAAGTGCAGGTGCCCTATTTCCACTCGTCATAATGCTCCAGAAAATGATGTTTCACACCGTCCTCTTTATAGGCGATGATCGTGCGCAGATTGACATTCTCCACGCTCTTGAAAATGTTCCCTTCGATAAAGGGATTGGTCTGCTTCAGGGAAGCGATCAGGTTCTTGATCTCCATACGTTTGGAGGGACTGCTGCCATCGGTACGGCAGGTGGTACAGGTATCGGTAAAGCGGCATGCACACTGGATAAAATGCAGATCGTTGTAATCTCTCCAGTGCTTGATGTCGTCCTCGCGGATCAGATACATGGGGCGGATCAGCTCCATGCCCTCGAAATTCGTGCTGTGCAGCTTCGGCATCATGGTCTGCACCTGTCCGCCGTACAGCATCCCCATGAGGATTGTCTCAATGACATCATCATAATGGTGTCCCAGGGCGATCTTATTGCACCCCAGCTCCTTTGCATGGCTATACAGATAACCCCTGCGCATTCGCGCACACAGATAGCAGGGGGAATCCTCGATATCATACACCGCATCAAATATCTGGGATTCAAAGATCGTGATGGGAATATCCATCAGCTTCGCATTGTTCTCGATGATCTTGCGGTTCGCCTCACTGTAACCGGGATCCATCACCAAAAATACCAGTTCAAAGGGGAACTTGTTGTGACGCTTCAGCTCCTGGAACAGCTTTGCCATCAGCATAGAATCCTTACCACCGGAGATACATACGGCGATCTTGTCGTTCTCCTGGATCATGTCGTACTCATTGATAGCTTTGGCAAATCGGGAAAACAGGACTTTATGGAATTTTTTGCGGATGCTTTTTTCAATCTCCCGTGCCCGCTCGTTTTCTTTTTCTCCGGGCTGTTCCTTCTGCATCAGGTTCAGAAGCCACCCGGTATAGCCGCCCTGTAAACTGTAGACGTCCATTCCCTGTTCCCGGAAATATTCTGCGGACGCTTTACTGTTCTGCCCGCGGCTGCAATACAGGATCACTTTTTTATCCCCTGCTGCCGCAGCCAGCTTGTCCACCAGTTCACATTCGGGGATTGCAATGGCTCCGGGAATCATTCCATAATTTACTGCTTCATCCCCTCTGGTATCCACCAGGATGTATCGGTCAAGGTCCCGGGACTGTAGTTCTTCCCATGTGATCTCAATGGGCTGTATTGTCTCTTTTTCTTCCATTTTTATATTCCTTTACTCTGCCCGAACAGGCAGTCTATTGTTTTTCCTCTCTCACTCTGCTACACTGTTATTAAAAATATGGTAACTGAATCGTTACATTACATTCATAGAAAGGCACACAAATGATTCCTTATACTACTTTAGATTCCATTATAGCGCAAATGCCCGAGCGCACCGGGCACACTCTGTTAGATGAAGATCAGGGGTGTGTAAACGGTTGTCGTATGGGCGTATCCCTCTATCGCAGCACAGAATATCACATGCCGCAAAAGCATGACGATCAGGAAGGCTTCTTCGTATTGGACGGAAAAGGATATGCTCTCATCGGTGACGAAGAAATCCCTCTGCTGCCCGGTACCGCCTTTATGGTACCTGCTCACACGGATCATGTGATCAGACGGGATCCCTCCTGTGACTGCTGTAAGGTGCTGTGGTTCCATGCCGCAGTAGAATGATCCTCAGTCCCCGCACACCGCCAGAAGCTCCGGCAGCTGTGCCTGAAGCTCGGTCAGGCTGTCACACTTTTTGTCTACCAGCGCAAGAATCTCTTCTGTGGGCGGCAGCTGATCCGGCACCATCACCGTATATAAACCTGCCGCATAGGCAGACCGGATACCGTTGAAGGAATCCTCCACCGCCAGTGCCTGTCCGGGTGCAACGCCCAGCTCCTCGCAAGCCTTCAGATAAATATCCGGTGCAGGCTTGCCATGCTCCACCATGTCGCCGCAGATAATTTTCTGAAAATAAGATGTGATACCCGCTCTGTCCAGATGCTCCATCACTGCCGCTTTTCGCGTGGAAGAAGCAAGTGCTACGGGAATACCCTGCTTTTTTAAATACTTCAGGATCTCATGCACGCCCGGCTTCTCGGGAAGGCCTTCCCGTTCTTCCTTTTCCTTAAATCTCCGGCTGCAATCCTCATGCAATTCTTCAAAAGACACATCGATGCCCTGCTCTGCTTTCGCTGCCTCGAACACTTCCTTCGTGCCCTGCAGTGTCCTTCCGATACAGGCTTTGGAAATCTCGTCCACATTTTTAAGGCCCCTGGGCTCCGCCGCTTCTCTCCAGCACTCCATATACATCCTCTCGGTATCAAAGAGGACACCGTCCATATCAAATATCACTGCGGTTATTGTTGTCTTCATAATTCTCCTCACATCCAGAGCACCATCGGATTGTTGCCCATACCGATGATCCCCATCATTTTGCGCGTAAATAGTAATCGATGATATCTGTCTCTTCCATGGAAATATAAGTTCCGTACATGGCTATGTTGCAGCACAATACCCTGCTTCCCGCAGGGAAGATCATCTCATATCCTTTGGACGAAGCCAGCCCCGGATATCTGTCATCCGCTCTTCCGTAGGAAAAATAAGCAGCGGAATTACCTATCTTCAAAGGTTTCGGTGCCCCAATCCCTCCGGCGATCAGAGCCTCGTCCTTTTTCCATTCAAAAAAGCTCCAGTTCTTTTTCTCTCCGAGTTGCCTTGGTTCTCTGCTTCGTTCCGTCAGCAGAATCTTACCCTGTGTATTTAAAAATGTCAATGCTCCCGTCTTTTTATCCACACGGATCTGGGCATATCCCGCTGTAATTTCCACCAGGGAAGGATTCTCCCGCACCGTGCATCTGAGGTCTCCTGCTGCCGTCACCGCCGCTTTCGGGAATTCACGACACTGCCCTTTGGCAAAACAAATCCGGAACAGATCCACCGCAAGGGGTGTGATCCGCAAGGTTCCGTAACTACTCAAAAGATCCACATAGCCCTTGCCCTTCATGACCATGCGCACAGCGCAGTCGATCCTGGAATGTCCGGCGGGCATCAGTGTTTTGGCATCCGGCATATCGCCGTACTCGCCGTTATTTTCTGCCATCCGCGGCTCCTGTCTGCCGGTTGCTCTGCCAGCATTGCCGTTTCCTGCCCCGTATACTTTCGCAGGTGACGGCTGTCCCGTCCGCCTCGATTCAGGTCCCCCTGACTTTCCTGCTTTCTTCGGTGTAGCGCCGTCTGTTGTCCCCTGACTGTTTCTTGTCACGATGATCTTCTTTGGGCCGTAACGCTCTCTGGCCACACGTTCCTTTTCCGCTTCCTGTGCCCTCTGTCTGTAGATCTCTTCTTTTGTCTTCTCCGACTCTGCCTGTTTTACCACCGTTTTCACCGGCTTCTTCTGGGCATCTGCGGCAAGGCGCATTCTCTGCTTCTGCTCTGGGGATACCGGATCTACGATCAGTCCGGTGAGTTTCCCCCGGTACAGCACCGTCAGTTCATGCAGGGCTCGGGTGGCTGCCACGTACAGCTGCTTCACATACCCGTCTTCCACCGGGTAATCTTCCTCCGAAGCGTTGAAGATCAGTACTGCATCGAATTCCAGACCTTTGGTGTATTTTAACGGAAGTACCATGACGCCCTCGCCGATCTCCCATTTTCCCGCATCTCCGGTATTCAGGTCCACGCTGCCCTGTAAGGCTGCTGTTACTTTTTCCGCCTCCGCTTCGTCAATGCAGACTACGGCAATGGTATCCAGCCCCTTGCTCTGCCATGCTTTGATGATCTGCTCCGCCTGTGTCACCTGCTCTGTAAAATCCACACATTTTTTCACCGTGACTGGTTCCCCATGACGTATGATGGGCTCCACCGGATAGACCGGAAAGCTTCCGTGATACAGAATGTCCGTGGCAAACTCCGAGATTTCCACCGTGTTACGGTAGCTTTTCTGCAAAATGCCGAAATAATCAAACTCTCCAGGCAGCATCAATTTCCGCAGTTCCGTCCAGTCGTTGAGACCGTAGCGGTCGGAAATATTCTGGGCCACATCTCCCATGATCGTATAGGTACATTTGCTCAGACAATATTTTAAAGACGCATAGGCCATCATGCCGAAATCCTGGGCTTCATCAATCACCACATGCCCCGCCTCCCGGATCACCGTGTCCTCCTTGAGGCGCTTGTAGAGGTAGGCCATGGCCGCCAGATCATAGACATCGTAGCCACCTTCCGGCACCTCGACCGTGAAATCTTTCTCCTGCTCTTCCTTCAGGAACTGTTCGTAGAGTTCCGCCACAGAGCCCTTCCATTCCCTTTTTCCGAAATAGGTCTCATAATAATGCTTGAGCTTCTGCTTTTCCGACTGGGTATAGGAATAATATTTTCCGCTCAGCTCATTTTCCAGCCGTGCCATCAGATAATCCGTCAGTCTGCTGATTTTGTCCGCCCGGGACAGATCCTTTGTCTCTTTCAATAAGCGTGCAATGGTGGCCCGGTCCAACAGCACTTTGCCAGTCTTTTCGATCACCACGTCCTCTCTGGGTATCGCGCGGTATTCATAACGCAGGCAGAAATTCTCCAGCTCCTTAAACCAGACAAGAGTTCCCTTCACCGCCGGGGTCACACCTTTTACCACCGGCTTGATCTGCCAGGACTTGTCCCAGTCCTCGTACAAAAGCCTTACGAACAACTGCTCCATGGTCATCTGGGAGACACCGTAAACATTCAGTTCCGGCAGCACTCCCGTTATATAGTTTAAGAGCACCTGATTGCTTCCCACAATATAAAAATCTTCCGGTGCAAACTCCTGCTCGTAGTTGTACAGGATGTAGGAAATACGGTGCATGGCCACTGTGGTCTTGCCGGAGCCCGCCGCTCCCTGTACAATCATGTTGTGCTGGGGCTTTTTGCGGATGACTTCGTTCTGCTCCTGCTGGATTGTGGCAATGATCTCGCCCAGCACCGCCTTTTTGTTCCGCGCCAGATATTTTGTCAGCAGTTCATCGTTGGCCACCACATCCGAATCGTAGAAGTCCTTCAGCTCATCATTTTCGATCTCATAGGTGCGCTTCCGCGACAGGGTGATGTCGTATTTTCCCTCCCCCTTTACGGAATAAGAGACATCCCCCAGAGCGGCATCGTAATATACGCTGGCAATGGGTGCTCTCCAGTCGATGACCTCCGGTTCTGCCGGGTTATCCGCAATGACACTTCTGCCGATATAGTAGACCTCGTCTTTTTTCAGTTTTTTGTCCCGGAAATCGATTCTGCCAAAGTAGGGCTTTTTCCTCGCCTGTTCCGCCCGGCGCAGATCCTGATTCACGAACTTGAAGCGGGCATCCGCATTGTGCCATAGGGTCTGGGCTTCCTTGTCGTTCTCGTCGAATTCCTCCTGCATGGCATGCAGTTCTTCCGCCAGAGCCTGTACACTCTGCCTGTTGGCATCCACCTTGCGCTGTGCGATCTCTAACGTATGCTGTAATCTTTTTTCCTCATCCTGCCTCGTAATGCCGGGTAGACTGCTCATATTCTCTCCTGTTCAAAACCATAAAAAAGAAAAAGCAAAGGAAGCCTGTCGAAGACTTCCTTTGTATGTATTCTAAATCACATTTTACCAGTCAGAGCCCCAGTCATCGTATCCTGAGTCCCAACTGTCATTGGAATCCCATCCGGAATCCCAGCTGTCATCATCCCAGCTATCGTTATTATCATTGCTGTACTCATAAGGAGTGTAATAGGACGAATCCTCAAAATCCTCATATTCCGCATCGCTGTCATAGCTGTAGGAATCATAGTAACTCTCGTAATTGCTTTCCATCCAGGATTCATCCGGTGCATAGCGCCAGGAATCATTCTCCCATTCGTACCAGTTCCCATGATAATAGTAATAGTTCTGATCCTCATAGGTGTAATAGCCGTTATCCGGTCTGTTGTCAATCTGCCAGATAGAATAGGCGCCTGTAAAAATCGCCACCAGAGACAATGCTGCCATGATCAGGCAGAAAATTGTCAGAACCGTTTTTTCTATCTTTTTGCTCCGGGCTCTTTTCTTATTATAGGCGGTGTAATCTTTGGTTGGGCGGCTGGCAGGTGCCGCAGCTTTCGGCTGCTGGTGTGCTTTCTGCACTACCACTCTTTCCTTCATCTTCTGGTAAAGTTCGTTGACCGCATAGGCTTCATCGGTTCCCTTGTAACGTACTGCCCGGGTACCGTCCTCTTTATTCTTATAGACTACGAAGGTGCCATCGGTCTCATCCTTGTAAATACCGAAGGCTTTCGCGCCCTTGTAATCCTCTCCGATAAAGGTCCGCATGTCCTCCAGCGGAAGGTTCATCTCCTTTGCCCAGGCTTTCAGTTCCTCGATTGTCTGTGGTACACCGTTGGCATGGCGGTTGTAATTGTTGTTGACACCGCCACAGTTCGGGCAGACCTGATTAAAATCGTTGATCCAGCTACCGCACCAGTCGCATTTTATCTTCACGTTCCCCTCCTGAAAATACACGTTGCAATAGTTTCTGTTTTATTGTACCACGTTCTGCACCTGCTGCCAACCTAGGAAATTGCCAAAAGAATGCGGCTCTCCCTGAGGGTCTTGCTCTGGTCGTAATCATACTCTATGGTCTGGATACTGACATCCGGAAAACGGGCATGCAGCCGCTGCAAAATTCCCCGCTCGCAGACATGGCTGACCAGACATCCGAAGGGATGCAGGATCAGCACACTGCCACAGCCTTTTTCCACATATTGTATCACCTCTGCGGCAATCAGCCAGCCGTCTCCGGTATTGCAGCCCTCCGCCAGAATCCCCTGCACTTTCTCCTTCAGTTCCGGGAACGGCAGATCCGTCTGGAACCGGTCTGTCTCCCCGATCACCGTAAGCAGATGTTTTTGTGCCTCACACAACCGGTGGAGCACAAAGGCACAGGCTTTCGCCATGATGGGATTGTGCTGGTACTTTTCTGCCTTATACCGCTCTGTATCCACCAAATACAGACAGTAGTTGACGAAACCACCACTGTAAGGCTCCATTCCCTGCCGGAGCAGAAAACTTTCGATATCGTCATTTCCCAGTTTCGAATATTTCATATAGATCTCACCGGTGATGCCAACTCTCTTTTTCTTCCCGGGTTTCACCGGTACCTTCGAAAATACTTCGCAGGCATACCGGTAATTCTTCTCTCTGGTGTGCCGTCCGTTCCTGTGTCTCCGAATGCTCTCGCACAGTTTCTTTTCCACCTGACTGCGGATGCGGTCCGTCTCTCCCGGATTCTGTTCGTAGGGCTTCACCTGCTGGTACAGGCACATGATCAGATCGCCATAGCATCCGGCAGCAATCCCACCGGACAACAGTGACGGAGTAATGCGAAAGCCGGTATGTTTTTCTTCTCCCATGAGGTTCAGGGAGATTACGGGAATCTGGGCATACTCCAGCTGTCCCTGCTCTGCCATGCGGTACAGCACTCTCTGGAGCAGATTGTAGATATTTCCGGCCCTGCAGGCACCGCCCGCCTGGGGCTCCATGAAGGTGATCTCCTCCGGATCCCGTTCCCCGCTTTCCAGATATTCCAGGAACTGTGCAAGGATCAATACCGTCGGATAGCAATAGTCGTTACTGATATAGCGAAGTGCCAGAGTGCGATCCTTCACCGGGTTCTTTAAAGTCTCGAAGGAATACCCCTCCGCCCGGAATGCCGCCTCCAAAAATACATTCGTGTACTCCAGCATCTCGCACAGCAGGATCGTACGGGTCTTCTTGTCATGACGTGTGAAATTTTTACATACTCTGTGCAGTTCCTCCATACGTTTTCCTCATCTGACCGGGTTGGTTTGTGTCCGAACATAAATTTACTATTTTATATTGTAAGCTGAATCGTTGGCCCGTGCAAGTGTACATCTGGTTTATTCTGGTTGTCTACCATCGTCTGTAAACTTTCAGGCACACAAAAAAAGTGGAAACCTTGTATTTTCAAGGTTTCCACACTTTTCAAAAGAGCTGCTGACGGGAATCGGACCCGTGACCTCCGCACTACCAATGCGACGCTCTACCGACTGAGCCACAGCAGCATCACGTGACTGCTAACGCAATTACCGTGATTCATTGTAACAAAGCAATCTATATTTGTCAACACAAATTTTTTCTTTTTTTGCTTTTTTTGCTACACTTATAACTATTTAGGCTTTTTCTCGTCTTTCTGTGTCGCTTCCTGCTGCTCCAGTTCCTTCTGCTCCTTCCGCTTCAGGTAATCCGCCGCATCATCCGGTACGTCATCCAGATTCTCACTGCCGATATCCACCTGGAGAGGCTTTCTCTTGAAGAGGATATCATACATGACAGGGATGATGAACAGTGTCATCAGCGTGGCATAAGCAAGTCCTCCCGCCACTACGATCGCCATGCCCTTGGACATCTGGCTGGAAAGGTCATCTCCGAACAGGAGGCTTACCATTGCCAGGATCGTGGTAAGTGCTGTCATCAGGATCGGGCGCATTCTGGTCTTACCGGTAGCGATCAGTGCCTCTCTGCGTTCCAGTCCTCCCATACGGAGCTGGTTCGCATAATCCACGAACACAATACCGTTGTTGACAACTGTACCCAGCAGCACCACGAAGCCCATCATACCCATAACAGACAGTGGCTCGTTCATAAGCAGTAATCCTATCAGACCACCCGTGAACGCAAGAGGTACCGTGAACAATACAATAAATGGACTGAGCAGGCTTTGGAACTGTGCCACCATGACCAGATAGATCAGGGCAAGACCTAAGAGCAATACCTTACTCATCTGGATCACCATCTGATTGACCATATCGGATTCTCCGGCAGTGTCAATGGTATAACCGTCCGGCAATTCATACGCATCGATCAATGGCTGCAATTCTCTGGACAGAAGGGTGGCATTGCTTCCCTCTGCCACAGTGGCTGTCACCGTCATGTAGCGGCTCTGATTCTCACGGTTGATGCTCTGCACACCCTCCTCCAGCTTTAGTGTGGCGAACTCAGACAGCGGATGATCCTCTGTGACAGTGTTGCCATTATCATCCGTAGTCTGAATCTCAAAATTATAGTCCAGGAGATTCTCACGGGTCAGCGGTTCTCTTCCATCCTTTACGACGATCTTCATATCCTCGCCGTCTATGGTCACAGTAGCGGCATCGGTACTCTCCGTCAGCTTTCCGTTCAGCTCGGAAAAAATCTGGGCAACCGTCAGCCCTTTGCGCATGGCGGCATCTTTATCCAGCACCAGACGGATGACCTGATCCGGCTCTTCCTGCCCGTTGGAAATATTTTCATAGCCCGGGATCGTAGCAGCCAGATCACAGATGTCCTGCGTAATCTTCGTCAGGGTATCCAGATCATCGCCATATACCTTAACAGATAATCCTGAGCCCATCATCGTGCTCATCTCAGACATTCCCGTTGATATCGTCAGTTCACAGTCAATATCCGCTGTGCGTTCTTCTATCTCCCTGCAGATTCTGTTTACTTCTTCTTTTCCGGCATTCTCATTCTCTGTCAGCACCAAAAATGTAAACTGATCGTAGGTGCTGTCTGACATACCGGAAGAAGAAGCCACCAGGGTGGTATCTCCACCTGCCATGGCACCTACATCTCCGATGCCATCTATGGTCGTCATGGCATCCAGCACCTGGTCAGCCCTCTTGTAGCATTCTTCCTTATCCGTATCCTCCGGCATCTGCACAGATATCTCAATCTGGTTAGATGTCATATCCGGGATCATGACGATACCCATCCGCATGACCGCCCAGATACTGTATACCAGCAGGCCGATGGCAATGGCAAGGGGCACGACCTTCACTTTCAGGCAGAATGCCAGCATTTTTCCATAGATATCCTGCACCTTGTCAAAGAACGGATGCTTCTTCTCTTTGGAATTACGAAGCAGGGTCGAACCTGCTGCCGGCACTACGGTCATAGCGATCAGCAGCGATGCCGCCAGGGTAAATATGATCGTCAGACTGATGGGCATCATCAGTTCACGGACAGTTCCTGCGGTAAATACCATCGGCAGGAATACGCAGACTGTTGTCAGGGTGGAAGCAATAATCGCACCTGCCACCTGTTTTGTACCCTGTACCGCTGCTCTCGCCGCACCGACTCCCTTAGACCGCAGACGATAGATATTCTCGATCACGACGATGGAGTTATCCACCAGCATACCGATTCCGAGTGCCAGACCCGATAACGACATCATGTTCAGTGAAATACCTGTAAAATACATTAATATCAATGCCGTCAGAACAGACAGGGGAATGCTGACAGCTACAACGATGGTAGGTTTTACATCCTTTAAGAACAGCGCCAGGATCAGGATTGCCAGTGCCGCACCTACGATCATGCTCTGCAATACGCCATTTATGATCATAGTTATGTAATCGCCCTGATCCATCAGTGTCAGTACCGACAGTCCGGGATACTGCTCTTCCAGCTCTGAAATTGCAGCAGCGATATTTTTACTCACCTCATTTGTTCCCGCTGTGGAACTCTTGAACACAGACAGCACCACTGCACTCTGACCATTCAGTCTGGCATAGCTGTCATCGGCGTTATCGATCACCGTGATGTCAGCCACATCGCACAGCCGTACATCCCCGATATCTTCAATATTGGTAAGTACGATATTGGACAGTTCGTCCACACTTTCATAATTGCTTCCGACCTTAAGCAGCCAGGAATTGTCCTCCGCATCATCCAGATACCCCGCCGGCATGGCAAAATTCTGTGCATAGATGAGCTGTGACAGTGTCTGCATATTCACCAGCTGGTCTGCATTGGCATTACGAAGTGCCTCTGCCTTCTGTGCCTCAAAATTCTCCAGAGAGGTATTATACTGATCCCAGCCGTCTGCCAGCTGCTTTTTCGCATCCGCAATGGAATCCCAGCCCTCTGTGATCTGGTCCTGGGCAGAATCCAGGCTCTCCTTGTTGCTGTCAAGGGTTGTCTGGGCGGAATTCAGTGCACTCTGTCCGGAAGAGATCTGTGCAGAAGCCGCACCGAAGCCTGCTGCCGCCTCGATTTTTGCCTTTTCAATATCCGTATAGGAAACACCGCTCTTCTTCAGCTCCGCTTCTGCTGTGGATACTGCTGCCTGCACGCCGGCTTTCTCGACCTGAAGGCTGTTCAGGGAAGATACGTAGTCCTTATACCCGGATAACAGAGCCTTCTGGGTCTGATATCCGTCTGCTGTTTTCTGCAAAAGCTCTTTTCGCCCTTCGGGCGTCAGGGTATCCCATGTTGCTTCATCTATCCCGAGACTATGAAGGCTCATAGCGGGATTGGCGGCAGCAAGCGCTGAATTTACGTATGTGCTGTTCTGGTCCGTCAGATTCATTAATGAAGATGTCAGAACTGTACTCATCTGATCTAATCCGGCTACTACATTCGGAATATCATTTGTAGTCTTGCCCTGTTCTTCCAGGGATTTTTCTATCTGTGTGATCGTCGCTTTCAGCGATGCCTCCTGCGCCTGTAACGTCAGCAGGTCTGTCTGCAATGCGTTCAACTGATCCAGTGCCTGGCTGGCGGTCGCCAGCTTATTCTCGGTATCCTTCTTCTGATCCTCCAGGGAGTCCTTGGCATCTTCCAGTTTTTCTTTCTGCTCGTCCAGTTCCTTCTGCGCATCGTCTAACTTCGTCCTGCCGTCATCGATATCCTTCTGTCCGTCGACCAGCTCCTGCGTGCTGTCTGCCAGCTTCTGCTCCGATTCCAGCAGCTGCTTCTTCGCATCATTCAGCTGATCCACCGCATCCGCAAAAGCATCATTGGTCTTTGCCAGGATTTTCTCGTTCAACACATCAATCTTATCCTGATTCAGATCCACAGAGATGGAATTCTCCACAATTCCGATGTCAGAGATACTGGTCACACCCTCCTGCCGTTCCAGATAGGGGATCAGCGTGTCCTCGACAAACCGCGAAGTCTCCTGAATATCCTTACCCTCATAGGATGTCGCCAGATATACGGAAGCCATCATATCCATGCTGATCTCCATGATATTCGGAGAACCGCATTCCTCCGGCAATGTCGATTTTACACTGTCCAGAGCGCTCGATACCTTTACCATGGCGGAATCCATATCCGTTCCGTCTGCGAATTCCAGTTCTACGATCCCGTAGTTTTCATAGGACATACTGTATACATTCTTTACACCGGAAATGGAGCCCAATGCGCTTTCCACAGGTTCGCTCACACTGGACTCCACTTTCTCCGGACTCGCTCCCGGATAAGTCGTGATCACCAGTAAATACGGCAGACTCATCTTAGGCAGAAGATCCGTTGTCATTCCCGATAAGCTTACAAATCCCAGAATAATGATGGCAACTACCATCACCAGAATTGTAAACGGTTTTTTTACACTAAATTTTTCCATATATTCCCGCGCCTTTCCCACGTAAACATCTGTATAGTAGTATGTTACCACTACTGGATCGCGAAAATCCATTAAATAAATCTAAAATTTAGATTCTTTGCTTAAAAAGCCGCGGATTTTCTGCTTTGCCCGGGTCAACGCATTTTCTGTTGCTTTTTCACTCCTCCTGAGCACCTTCGCAATCTGTGTGTAGCTCATTCCCGTAATATAGAGATCCAGCACCTGACGCTCGAGCTCGCTCAGCTCCGTGGCGATCCTTTTCTCCAGATAGGCCACTCTTTCCTTATCCAGAAAAAGTTCCTCGGGATTCCTGCCGGTCTTATCCGCCAGAAGCTCCGCCAGTGTCTGTGTCTCCGGATCTCTGTCCTCTTCCATTCTTCCATGGCTGTCCAGGGAGACATAGGTATTCAACGGTGTGTGCTTCAGCCGCTGCGATGCCTGCACCGCCGTATACATCTGTCTGCTGATACACAGATCCGCAAACGTGTAAAAGCTGGCGTCTCTGCCGCAGTCGTAATCCCGCACTGCCTTGAACAGACCGATCATCCCCTCCTGGATCAGATCCTCGCTGTCTCCGCCCAGGATATACATGGATTTTGCTTTGCTGCGCACCAGATTTTTATACTTATCACAGATGTAGTCCATCACCTGCCTGTCGCCTTCCCGCAGTTGGTCGATGAGCTCCTCATCTGTCATATCTTCATACTTGAAATGCTCTGTCATTCTTTCCCCTTTGCTATCCTGTTCCCGGATGCAGCGTCCTGTTATGCCTGCAGTCTCTGACGTACGATCTCGTAAGCCAGTACACCTGCTGCTACGGAAGCATTGAGGGAATCGATATCCCCCTTCATGGGAATCGATGCCACCATGTCGCATTTTTCCTTCACCAGACGGCCTACGCCCTCGCCCTCGTTGCCGATGACCAGACCGATGGGGCCCTTCAGATTCAGATCGTACATGGTAGTACCGCCCATATCCGCGCACACGAACCACAGACCTTCCTTTTTCAGGTCTTCGATGGTCTTCGCCAGATTCGTCACCTTTGCCACCGGCGTATAATTCAGTGCTCCGGCGGAGGTTCTTGCTACCGTAGCGGTCAGTCCCGCTGCACGATTCTTCGGAATGATGACGCCATGGGCACCTGCCAGATTGGCAGTACGGATGATAGCTCCCAGATTATGGGGATCTTCAATATTATCCAACAGGAAAATAAAGGGCGGTTCACCCTTTTTCTTCGCTGTTTCCAGAATGTCATCCACCTCCGCGTACTCATAAGCCGCCGCATAAGCGATGACGCCCTGATGTTTTCCGGTCTCGGATAACTGATCCAGACGCTCCTTGGTCACATACTTTACTAACGTGTCATGTTTTTTTGCTTCTCTTTTAATGGTCATCATCGGGCCGTCCTGACAGCCATCCAAAATGAACAGCTTGTCAATGGGTTTGCCCGAACGATACGCCTCGATCACGGCATTTCTGCCCTCTATGGTAAATTCCTGATATCCCATGCTTGTCCTTTCTTATTACGTATTACTTTCTCATTATGCATTACTTTCTCATTACGTATTACTTCTCTGTCACATGCGTTACATTACACTCAGATCTCCAGACCTGCCAGGCGGATACCGTCTTTGATCAGCTCAAGCATCCGGTCTGTCTGTCCTGTCAGGTACAGATACCCCATCAGTGCTTCAAATCCGGTAGCTCTGCGGTAGTCTGCCACAGAAGCATTTTTCGCCGTGGTGTAGGATTTGGCGTTGCGTCCTCTGCGGTACACCGCTTCCTCGTCCTCTGTCATCTCCGGAAGCAGTGCCTCGATCATGGCGGACTGCGCCGGTGCTTTTACATAGCGTGTTGTCTTTTTATGCAGGTCATTGGCGGAGCGGTTGGCACGTTCCACCACAATGCTTCGGATCACCAGTTCATAGATCCCGTCTCCGATGTAGGCTAATGTCAGCGGAGAATATGCCCGGACATCCTGCCCTTCACAGTCGAAAACCTGCTTGATCTTAGTAAGAAGGGTTATGCTCTCTTCCATTTTACACCCTCTCTGGTATCTTCCAGTACAATGCCCTTAGCTAACAGTTCATCTCGGATCTCGTCGGCTCTTGCGAAGTTCTTCGCCTTTCTGGCTGCCTGACGCTCCTCGATCAGTGCCTCGATGTCGCTGTCTAACATCTCTGCTTTTTTGTCCACGATCAGTCCGCAGATATCGGACAGGGTCACGATCTCCTGCTTTAATGCTTCCAGGAATGCCTTGCTGCTCTCAGCCTTGGCATTGGAATTCACGAATTTTACCAGTTCAAAAATAGCTGCCAGTGCATCTGCGGTGTTAAAATCATCATCCATAGCTTCGTCGAACTTGGTCTCAAAGCCCTGTGCCTCGGTGAGTAAGTTCTTCTCTTCCCCGGTCATTTCGGTATCTGCTGCCTTGTCCAGTAAGAACTTCAGATTGTCCACGCTGGTGACGATTCTCTCATAGCCGTTCTTCGCAGCTTCCATTAAGTCAGCGCTGAAATTCAGCGGACTTCTGTAATGCGCGGACAGCATGAAGAAACGCAGTACCTGCAGATCGTATTTTTCGGAGATCTCACGTACGGTGAAGAAATTACCCAGGGATTTGGACATCTTGCGGTTGTCGATGTTCAGGAAAGCATTGTGCATCCAGTATTTTGCAAAAGGCTTGTCATTGGCTGCCTCGGACTGTGCGATCTCATTTTCATGATGAGGGAAGATCAGATCCTCTCCGCCGGCATGAATATCGATCTCTTCGCCGAGATAACGCTTACTCATAACGGAGCACTCGATGTGCCAGCCGGGACGTCCCTGACACCAACAGGAATCCCAGTAAGGCTCGCCTTCTTTTTTCGGCTTCCACAGTACGAAATCTAAGGGATCTTCCTTCTGGTCCTCACCGGAGACTAACAGAGAACGGTTACCGCCCTGTAAGTCGTCCAGATTCTTATGAGACAGCTTGCCGTAGTCCTTGAAGCTTCTGGTACGGAAATACACGGTACCGTCTGCAGCAACATAAGCATGTCCCTTATCGATCAGGGTCTGGATCATGTCCAGCATGCCGCCGATCTCCTCGGTAGCCTTGGGGTTCTTGGTAGCGGGCTTGATGTTCATGCCCTCCATGTCCTTTTTGCACTCTGCAATGTAACGCTCAGAGATCACGCCGGGTTCAACGCCCTCTTCGTTAGCTTTTTTGATGATCTTATCGTCCACATCCGTGAAGTTGGATACATAGTTCACTTCATATCCCTTGTATTCCATGTAACGGCGCACGGTATCAAATACGATCATAGGGCGGGCATTTCCGATATGGATCAGGTTGTATACGGTAGGTCCGCAGACATACATTTTTACCTTGCCGGGCTCTAAGGGCTTGAATTCTTCTTTTCTCTTGCTTAAGGTGTTGTAGATTTGAATGCTCATTGTTTATCCTTTCCTAATTGCGATTTTTGCAATGATATATCTTTATTTTATCACACTGTCTTGTCATTTTCTGCAGATCGGGTCTGTTCCCCGGCCTCCGCACTCATTACCACCAGCCTGCGCAGCTGCTTTAATTCATCTTCCATTTCCAGTACCCGGTTGGTCAGTTCGGAATTCTCACGCTGCAATACCGTGATGTCTTCCCGTACCGGGTCGGGGAGATCCGTCTGGTTCATGGTCTCCTGGGGAAGGCTTGCGTTGTTGCGCTTTACCACGCGCCCCGGTACACCTACCACCGTGGATCCGGGCGGCACTTCGCTTAAGACCACGCTTCCGGCACCGATCTTCGAATTATCTCCGATGGTGAAGGATCCCAGGACTTTCGCTCCCGCACTGATCATGACGTTGTTGCCGATGGTGGGGTGACGCTTGCCGTGTTCCTTACCGGTACCGCCCAGGGTCACGCCCTGATACATTGTCACATTGTCGCCGATAATGGTGGTCTCACCGATGATGACACCGTTACCGTGATCGATGAAAAATCCTTTGCCGATCTGTGCACCGGGATGGATCTCGATGCCGGTCTTGCGCACGCCCCGCTGGGAGATATACCGCGCCCAGAAATAATGTCCGCTCAGATACAGCTTATGCGCCAGTCTGTAATGGAGCATGACCTTGAAACTGGGATACAAAAGAACCTCCATGGAGGAATGGATCGCAGGATCACGTTCCTTGATAATACGGACTTCTTCTTTTAAATTTTTGATGATGCCCATGTTCTCACCTCGAAAAAAATACCGCGAATAAACTCCATCTTAGAGACGAATTTATCCGCGGTTCCACTCTACTTAAGGGACAATGCCCTTCACTCTGGCGTAAAACGCCATGCACATAACGGGTGCTTACCGGATCCGGATACTTATGTCTGTTCCCCGGATCAGCTCACAGGCGCACTTCCTTTTCCTCAGACGAAAGCCGCTCCCAGCTTCTAACAGCTTCTCTCTGGCGTCCCACCGAAAAGTACTTTTCCTGCTCCATGCCTTTACTACATATATGATCATTCCTACTAAATAAGATATGCAAAAATACCTGTTTTGTCAACCCTGGAGTTTCCTACATGACAGCTTTTTCCACCGTTTCCCTCACATATTCATTCAGTGACATTTGGCATGCAGTCGCATGAATCACTAACTTTTTATGTGTTTCCGGCGCAATTCTGATATTAAAACTACCTTTATATGCCTTCTCCGGAATTTTCCCATTTTCTTCACATAGCAACAGATAATCATCTACCGCCCCATGAAAATCTTCTACCAGACTCCTGGCATCGGCTCCTTCATAAGAGATCAGGGAACGGATCCCCATTACCTTTCCGAAAAAAAATCCATCCTCCTCGGAAAATTCTACGCTGCCGACATACCCTTTATATTCCATCGTATTTTTCAAATCAATCCCTCCTGTTCCAGCAGATCACATAATTGTCTGACCTGGTATGCTTTCAATTCCTTTTGCGGATGTGGCTTATGCAGTAATATACTCCCGTGCTCCTCACTGGTAAACATCACTCTGGAACCGCTGGTTTTCCCCTTATTGGATTTCGTAAATTCCAGATAATCCAATAAAATTAGTTTTTCCTTTTGTCCCATTTGTACCCCTTGTTAATTATATTATATTTTTTCTGCTTGTTTTTTGCAACTGTTTTTAGTTGCATAAATGAAGTTAAAAACATATTTTCTACTTAATTTCAATGGATTGGAAAATTTCTCCGAAATTGGATTCTCATAGAAAACAGATCTGATAATAGAAAAAGACCCTATGCCATTTATATTAGCATAGAGCCTCTGTAATCACAATAGTATTTTATTTTTCCAAAAGCACCCACTTTCCCTCCGGTGCCGCATCCAGGATCCAGTACTGGCACCGTCGGATGTCCGCCTGCAGGCTTCCGGTCTCCTGTAATTTTTCCCCATCATAGGTGAAGAATACGGTTCTCGCCTTAGCATCATCTCCAGTCTCATACAGTGCGATCACGATCTGCTCCCCATCCGGACTGTAAGCGAGAATGCTGTTATCCAACAGTCTTGCATGACGGTTTACATTGTTGCCTTCCACTCCGAAGGTGTAATTCACCGGACTGTTTCCTTCCACGTTCTTCCAGGCGTCTGTCTGTAGTGTGATCCGCTCCGCTGTCGCATCTCCATCCAGATCAATCAGTGCATAGGTCTCAGAAAAAGTTCTCTGGGATACATCGCATACCATACCGGGATGAGATAAAATATCCTCCCGCCATTCCACGGCATACCGGTCCCTTGACACCTGATCCAGTCTGTCGGCTCCGGCGTCCAGACCACTGATGGAATACTGCTGATAGAGTTCTCCGTTGCCGTTATAGACCGTCACGAAACCATTCTGTACTTTCATGGAAAACGGAAGCACAGGTTCTGCAGTTTCTTCCCCGGTCAATTCCCATCCGGTATCACCTGCCAGGCTGCAGTTCTTCACCGTATACAGTGTAGGTTTCCCGTCCTCCTGTAAATGCTCCGCTGCTTCTGTCATATAGAATACCCTGCTGCCCATCCAGCCGATACTGCTGTCCTCCTGCACCTTCTCGTTATAAGCGTTGGAAGTACAGTAGTAAGTCCGGTCACAGATTGCAGCCGATGCCATATTTCCCGGGATGCCATCCGCAGACACACACCGGAAGGTATGATCATACATCACATAGATTCCGCAGCTGGACACCTGAATATGAATACCGGAACCGGAATAGCTTCCGATCTTCGTCTCCAGATACTCCGTATACTGTCCCGCCGGCATATTTTCCGGAGAATACGTTTCGTATTCCGCATAGACTCTCCGGGCGGACTGCTCTCCCGGGAGCGGACCGATCTTCTGTCCGGATGCCGCACTCACATCTCCGGTAGACAACAGCCAGATCTTCTGTTCCTCCTCCGCCAGCACCATGGGAATCTCGATCACAGAACCATCCTTCTCAAAAGTATACTCCACATTGACCACCGATCCTTCTCCCATACGGTCATCGCCATAGAGCTGGTACTGTCTTGCCGCCTCGTAGAGGACTTCCGTCACCTCACCGGTTCCCTTTCCCAGCGAAAGGAGCTGCTTTGCTGCCGTCACAGGGTCCTTATAATCCTCGTAGAATCTGTGATCCTCCGACCCGAGTCGCTCCTCCAGACGGCTGAGTTGAAACATTTCCCAGCTTGCAGGACTTCCGGCATACCTTCTGTGATTCACATACCATCCCTTCTCCTGTGCAAAGGAATGAGTACTCTCAATCCGCTCGGGGGAATAAAATTCCGCGAAATCGGAGCGTGTCTCAAACGTTACATACGACAGCTTTTCAGCATAAATATCCCATTCTTCCTGCGTCCAGACAGCCTCATCGGAATACTCCGTATCACTGATATCCACCGGCTCATTCTGGGCAGACGGCGCAGCTTCCGTAGGCAATTTTTCCTCACTGCGGTTTCCTCCCGGATTACTGCACAGGCAGATGATGAGTGCTGCGATCACCGCCACCGCACCGATGAGGATCCAGAACGGAGGCTTGCGATAATCCAGCACATGACGGATCCTGTTCTTCACATGATCCTCTCCAAAGGATAACAGCGCACAGATCGTACCACCACGGTATTTTCTCCACCTGCCGTCACTGGCTTCCTCCAGCAGTGTATAAGAATAGATCTTCTTGCTTTCCTCTCCCAAAAGCTTTACCACTTTTTCGTCGCAGGACATCTCACAGTCCATATTCATCAGGTAAAATGCCAGCCACACCAAGGGATTGAACCAATGCACACAACAGATAAAAAGCACTGCCGGTTTGATCAGATAGTCTCTTCTCTGCAAATGCACCCTCTCATGGCACAACACTACCTCTCTGCTCTCCCCGGCAAGCTCCGACGACAGATAAATGGTCGGATGCAGGATCCCCATGACAAAAGAAAGGTGTCCACTCTTAATCTCACAAATTCCTTCTTCTACTTTATGAACGCCATTTTCCGGCTGACGCAGACGGTAATACATCCGCAGATAGGAAAACAGATGATAACCGGCAAACCCAACAAACCCGATCAGCCACAAGTACGGTAACACGATTCCCGCCAGTGTTTTCAGCATCTGTGTGCTGTGTGTTGCAAACATTTCCTTGGTTGGATCGCTCGTTGCAGACATTCCTGTCTGTCCGGTTACCATAGAGGACTCCTGCGAAAGTGCCTCCGGCTGACTGCCATCGTCACTATCGGCCTGCTCCGTCATGCCTGAAATCTGTATTGCTTCCGCAGTCGGATTTTCCAAGGTTGCTTTTTCTCCGGATGCTGTCAGTGCGGTGCTCACCGTCTGTTCCGTTACCAGCCGCTGTGGGATCAGGCTGATCTGTGTCTGCGGAAATGCCGGGCAGCACAGGCGCAGAAACACGATCCCCCACAACAGATAAGAACACCATCTGGGAGCCCTGCGAAGCACCAGTCTCGCCACCAGCACCAGCAAAATGCAATAGCTTCCCACCAGGCTCAAGTTACAAACGATCCCTAATACCTTCTCTAAAATCTCCCTCATCCAATCTCCTCCGTCAGCTCTTATAATCCTCTATCATAGCTTCGATCTCAGCGATCTGCGCTGCGCTGAGCTTCTTGCTCTGGATAAATGCGGCGATCATCTTCGGCAGCGAACCGCCATAAGCCTTCTCCACGAAAACCTCCCCCTGGGCTCTGTGGTATTCCTCCTTATTCAATACGGAAGATACTATGGCATTCTCATTTTTGAAAATACCGTTCTCACAAAGCTTTTTAATAAACGTATAGGTAGTGGATTTCTTCCAGCCGAACTTCTCCGCGCACTGTTTTACCAGTTCTCCGGAACCGATGGGTTCCTCCTCCCAGATCAGCTCAGCAAATTTGTATTCTGTCTCCGTCATCTGATACATTCCCATTCCTCCTTGTATCCTTCTTAATCCAGCACTTGCCAATTATGCAATCCTATTGGCTTTTTTGCACTCATAACATTATAAAAGGTCGATGGTATACAGACCTTGTTCTAATTAAAGTCTATATCCTATCGACCCATTTGTCAAGTTCTTATTTTCCGAAATTATCAGCTCTTCGGGCATCCGCTGCAGCTTCCGCAGCCGCCCTGCATCGCCTGTGCCGTAAGATCAAACGGCGTAGTCACCAGACAGATTGCCTGAGAGGAGATTCCCTCTCCGCTGCCGGTGAATCCCAGTCCTTCCTCCGTGGTAGCCTTCACATTGACCTGTCCCACATCGATCAGCAGGGCTTTCGCGATATTTTCCCGCATGGTATCGATATGCGGGCGCATCTTCGGTGCCTGTGCAATGATCGTCGCATCGATATTTTCGATAAACACATGATTTTCTTCCAGCAGCTCGCCCACTTTTTCCAGCAATTTTATGGAAGAAATACCCTTGTACGCGGGATCTGTATCCGGGAAATGTTTCCCGATGTCCCCCAGCGCCGCTGCTCCCAACAGCGCATCCATGATCGCATGGAGCAGGACATCCGCATCCGAATGTCCCAAAAGTCCCTTTTCATAAGGTATTTTCACGCCGCCGATGATGAGGTCTCTTCCCTCCACCAGACGGTGTACGTCATATCCCATTCCGATTCTCATACTTACAACCTTTCCGCAGACGCTATTTTTAAAAAAATACCGGCATCCCTGTGTCTCACCGGCTTCTCCAACCAGCCAGTCCCCAAACCGTTCTGTCCCGTTGCGGCCAGTGCCGGGCGCCAATATCGTCTGCAATATGCCAAATCTCTGTCATTATTGTCTCGCCACAGCACAATCCATCAGATCCTCCGTGCTGTCGAATACATAGACGGTATAACTGCCGTCCTCATATACCTTTTCGCCCTGATTTAATGCCGGAGCCTCTGCATATTCCGCACACTCCTCCGCCGTCAGGAGCAGGAATGTCTCCCCGGCATGATACCCTTCCTCATAATATTTCATAGGCGAAGACCACTTGAAATACTCCAGGTGCTCGGGATCTCCGATGTTGCCGATCTCCACTTCACCATTCGTAAGCTCCGTGATGATATTGGCATTATTATAAGTAGCGAAGCCGAAATCATATCCGTTCCCCGCAAGGAATTCCGCCACTGGACGCTTCGTCTCGTTCTTGTCCACCGTCAGGAAAGACATCACCGTTTTCCCCGTTCCGAGGATCAGACAGATAGTAAGCAGTGCCGCCACCGCAAATCTGTCAAAGGGCATTTTTTCCTCTTCCAGATAAAAACACAATACCGGCAGGGCGAAAATGAAGATCGTGATATAATACCGCGGCACCATGGTACTGGTGGTAAAAATAAACACAAACAGATTCAGTACAAAACTGACTTTCAAAAACAGTGTGATCAGACTGCGAAATCCCGTGACACGCTGCATTTTCCCGCTTTTGACCGTAACGTATCCGTAGATGCCAAGCAGCACGAAGGCTGCCATCGTCACAACACCCCGCAGGGATAAAAATCCCTTATCCGGAATATAGCCAAAAAGCATCAGCAGACACCCCACCGCATTTTGGATCCGGTCAAATAACACACCGTGATACAATGCGATGAAGTTCGTGGCGCCATAGGTCTGGAATACGTATTTGTGACTGATGAACACTACATTGATGCCATATCCCACGACTGCGAAAAATGCCCCTGCCAGACTATAGAGAAAATACCGCATCCTGTCCGTAGAAAATAGAGTTTGGAAATGCTCCTTTGTCATCTCTCCTCGGAAACTCTGAAATTTCTCACCGCCCAGCAGATAGAAAAAGGAAGTCAGTACCAGAGGACACTGCAATGCCAGCAGGTAACGCACGCCGGACATTCCACAGACGATAGCAAGCAGCACATAGAATATCCACAGGCTGACCTTGCGTTTTGCATGATATTCTCCGCTACACAACCGCAGATACATACCGAAGAACCACAGCACCAGGATCACGTGGGACATGTAGGTATTACCCATCTGCATATGCGTCATCATAGTCTCGGAAAAAGGCAACAGCAGCAGACAGGAGCTTAACACTGTAAGTCCGCGGGATACTTTTAACGGCTTCATAAAATAATAATAGGAAGCCAGCATCAATCCATAAAATACCAGGTTCGTGATCGTGCGGATCACATGCCAGTTGCTGCAGATGCGAAACAGCGGTCCCATGATCAGCTGTGTATACAACACGCGGAATTCCGTGGAATAATACCAGTTTGTCGTGGAAAAAATGTGGTGTTCTTCGGAAAGGATCCGGGAAAAGATCATCTCCGCCGCCATATCGGAATCCAGCCAGTGATCCTGACTGATGATATTCAAGCCAAGCAGGAGCAGAAGCGTCGCTCCCAGCAAAATATATGGTATCTGTTTTTTCAGTGTTTTCATACCGCAGACCTTTCTGTTATTGCCTATGCATTCTTCCCTAACTATACACGATTTGCCGCAAAAGCACAACTGCGGCTTTTGCGGCAAATCTACAAGTTTTCTCATTAAATTAAGATCGTTTTCTCTTGGGGAAGCTGTTACCGATGCCCGGCTCTTCCCGTTTCTTTCTCTTTTTCGCTTCTCTCTCCGCTCTGTCCCCAGAGTATTTGCGGTCAGCCGTCTTTTTGTCACAGCCGCCCCATTTTCTTCCATCCTCACGGTTTTCATCTCTGCGGCGTCTTCTGTCCTCACCGAAACCGGTGCTGCCATCGTCTCTGCGATCTCTGTCACTGCGGCCGAATCTTCTGCGTTCCCCGTCTTCACGGCCAAGCTTCCGTCTTCCGTCTCCTCTGCCGAAGCTGCGACCTTCACCATCGCCTCTGCCGGACCGGCCTCTGTCCCCGAAACGATTGCCACGCTTTGTATATTCATCTGCGGCGATCTCCTCGTCCTTGTCACCGACCTGTAATTTCAGCATGGCAGCTGCCAGCTCCAGTGCATCACAGCCTTCCTCTTCCATCTTACGCTGTAAAAAGCTCTTCATCAGCTCAATGTCTTCATGCTCATGCAATTCCCATGCCTTGTTCAGATATTTGTCTGCTTTCGCTTTCAGCACCTTCGCAGCTCCGGGAAGCTTTTTCTCCGTGATGGTGGTGTGGCAGACTCTCTCGATCTCGCGGATCTTGTAGATTTCCCTGCTGTTGGCAAAAGTAAAGGATCTGCCCTTTCTGCCGGCACGGCCGGTTCTGCCGATACGGTGCACATAATACTCGATATCCTGCGGAATATCGTAATTGATGACAGCTTCCACATCATCCACATCAATACCTCTGGCTGCCACATCCGTAGCGATCAGGATACTGGTTCCACCGTTACGAAAACGCTTCATGACCGCGTCACGCTGCGCCTGGGACAGATCTCCATGCAGTCCTTCCGCCTGGAATCCCTGCTCCTTTAATAAATCCGACAGCTCGTCCACCTTTTTCTTCGTATTACAAAAGATCAGGGTCAGCTTCGGCTGATAATACTCTAACAGTCTTACGCAGGCGGCATCCTTGTCCTGATTTTTCACACGGTAGAATTTCTGGGATACCAGGGGAATGGTCAGCTCCTGCGCTGCCACCTTTACTAATTTCGCATCGTTCTGGAAACGGTCTGTGATCTCCAGGATCGGCTTCGGCATGGTCGCGGAGAACAGAGCGGTCTGGTGCTCTCCGGGGATCTGACCAAGGATCAGCTCCATATCCTCACGGAAGCCCATGTTGAGCATCTCATCCGCTTCATCCAGTACCACCATGTTCACCAGATCCAGCTTAATGGTGCGTCTGCGCATATGGTCCATGACACGTCCTGGGGTTCCCACGATGATCTGCACGCCCCGCAGTCCCGCGATCTGACGGCTGATATCCTGTCCGCCGTAGACCGGCAGCACCTTAATGCCGTGCATGTATTTTGCGATCTTCCGCAGTTCTTCCGCTGCCTGGATCGCCAGTTCTCTGGTGGGGCACAAGATAATGGTCTGTAACTTTTTCACATCCGGATTGATGTGCTGGATCGCCGGAATGCCGAATGCAGCAGTCTTGCCCGTTCCGGTCTGTGCCTGTCCGATAATGTCCTCACCCTGTAATAAATAGGGAATCGCCTGCTCCTGGATCGGAGACAGCTTCTCAAACCCCATCTCCCGGATCGCACGGACGATACGGTTATCCAACAACGGCTCGATCGATGCGATACCGTCCTGCTCCTTTACCTCTTCTACTTTTTCCACTTCTTCATTTTCCAAAAAATAACTCACAAAATACTCCTTTTTAGCACAAAAAAAGAAATCATTGCGATGCGCTTCTGATTTCTTCCATCAAATCTCAACAACATTTCGTAGTATAGCACGGAAGCATTGAAAAAACAAGTAAATTCATGTACTATATAGAAAATAAACCACTTTAGAGGTCATTATGATACAGACATTACACATCGTACCGGAATATAACGAAGAACTGATCTATCCCGCCATCTGCAAAAGTATGGAGGCTTTGAACATCGCCGCAGACTTGCGCCCGGAGATGAAGATCGTCATCAAGCCGAATCTCGTCATGGCGAAATCCCCGGATTTTCCCGCCACGACCCACCCTCTGGTCATAAAAGCTGTGATCAGGTGGCTGCGAGAGCAGGGCATGCAGCACATCACCATTGCGGAAAGTTCCGGCGGTCTCTACAATGCCGAAGCCATGAAACACGTATATCACGTATGCGGCATGGATACTCTGGGCGAAGGTGCTGAACTCAACATGGACTTTTCCGCACAGACCGTAAATTGTCCGGCAGGATTTAAAAATCACAGTTTCCACCTGATCACTCCTATCGTGGAAGCCGATTATATCATTAATATCTGTAAACTGAAGACCCATGCCATGACCGGCTATTCCGGCGGCATCAAGAATCTCTTCGGCACCATCCCCGGTCTGGAAAAGCCCCAGATGCACTACCGCTGGCCGGAGATCGAAGATTTCTCCAACATGCTCTTAGAACTGGCTCAGACCGTAGCTCCCAATCTCACCGTCATTGACGCCATTGATGCCATGGAGGGTAACGGTCCCACCGGCGGCACTTCGCATCCTTTGCATATGCTGCTGGCGGCAAAAGATTTCTATACCCAGGACTGCTTCGCCGCAAAACTTATGGGATTAGAACCTACAGAGATCGTCATGCTGCGTCAGGCACTGGAAAAAGGTCTGGCTCGCCCTAAGGAGTTGGCGCTTGTGGGAGATCCGGTTCCGGAAGGCTTATCTCCTTTTCAGAAGCCGGATACCATAAAATTAGATTTTACCAACGGTGTGCCGAAATTTTTACGCAAGCCTTTCATGTTCGTGGCTTCCCGACTGTTGAAATCCTATCCGCAGCTGACCCCGGAGAAATGCGTGGGATGCGGAAAATGTGCGGAAAGCTGTCCGGCACATGTCATCAGAATCGAAAATCGCAAGGCGAAATTCAAGAGAAAAGGCTGCATCTCCTGCTTCTGTTGTCAGGAAATGTGCCCCATGAAGGCTATCAGTGTAAAGAAAGCCCTGTAATTTCCTGCTTTTTGCTATTATTGTTCTAATTGCATACAAAATTTTTACAAAAATATCAAAAAACGTGTTGACAAAGTGGGACACGCATTGTATACTGAACAGGTCGGTTGCGAGAGCAACGAAATGGAATCTTAGCTCAGCTGGGAGAGCATCTGCCTTACAAGCAGAGGGTCATAGGTTCGAGCCCTATAGGTTCCATTCCAACTTCGGTTGGTCATATGGCGAGATAGCTCAGTTGGCTAGAGCATGCGGTTCATACCCGCAGTGTCGAGGGTTCGAATCCCCCTCTCGCTATTAGGTTAAAAGGGTCGGAAATGCTGATAAATACAGCGTTTCCGATTTTTTTGATTTCTCAAAGTATCAAATAATATGTTTACTTTTGTTTACTTCTGGATTTCTGACGGTGATAATGGTTAAACCAGAGTTTAAAATGCGCCGGTTTTCTCCTCTTAAAACCAGGGTTAAGAAGCCTAAAACAAAAGGTACGAAAGCTGACTCCGTGGAAAAAGTTACGGTTGCCGAACTTCTTCCCTCTTTGGAAAATACGGTTTTAAATAAAAATTAAACTTTAGCATCACCGCTTTCAGCATTCTGATAGACAAAGGAATTAGTGGTCATGGTGATTTCATCTAATATAGCCAGATTTCCGCTTTTCTTTATGCACATTGTTATTTAATAATTTGGACTTGCACACCGCCAAACCCGTTACTGTTCCAAAACAAACTGCTCTGTCTCAGGGTTCCACTTTAATACTGCTACGATTTCTTCAGAACTTATCAATTTATCCTCAGATGCCACAATAATCAAATCATCTACTATATCCATATAATAAAAAGATTCATCTCCAATGATCTTTAGCGCATCTATCGGAATTTCTACCCATTGACTGCCTTCGACAGCTAAAAGCTGAATTTCCTGTGTTGATATTCCTTGATATGTTGTGGTTTTTGATACCAATATTCTGCTTTGTCCGTCACTCGCTTGAATACAGTTTATAACTACTTTATCAGCCGCAAACTCCTTATATGCTACCATTTCTAATGAATCAGCATCTAAAAGGATACCCACCGTTTTATCCAATCCTGCAACATGAGGGGTATTCAAAATCTTGCATAACACGAATATTTCACTGGCATTATCTTGCGAGAAAGAACCAAAATCAATCCGAACTATAACAATATCTAATGCACTGATGTTACCTTCTTCGTAATTCTCTGCTACCTTTTCTATAATCCTGTTATTAAGCTCTGAGACCATATCAGCACTATCCCTGGATTTCGATATTCCACACGCATTGATGCACATCAGCATAAACAACACAAGAACAGAGACCGGCAAAACCTTATTTTTCATCTTACCCATACTCGTCTTAATCTCTTTCTGGCACATTTTCTATTTTAATGTGCAGGATATGATCCTGCAATCAGTGTAATAATACAACAAAATATTCGATGCGGAATCACCATTTTTTGCACGCAATGCGGCACCCATTTGACATAGCCCGTAACGATGTCCTCCCGCACCAGTTGCAATATCTGTGCAACTTACAGCTTTCAAAGCAGGCTGCGTAGAATGATCTTTTGTTCCATTACCACTACAGCTTGAGAAAAAGGCACCCCAAATATAATCATAAGTTGTAGATGATGGTTTATACATTATATACTTTTTCATTGCTTCCTCTTTTCTCTTCATAAAATACCTCTCTTTCTCGTCTGAACTTGTTTAATCTGCCTTCTGGTTAGAAATAAACAAATAACCATCATCCGTCTTTTGTAAAATGACCACCCATTGCCCCCCCTCATACTCTTTTTCGTATTTCAGTATGAGTTTGTTATTTGACTCCCAAGTTCCGGAAGTAACCATACACCAATCAAAATTCGAGTCTCCCCTAATCAGATAGTAACTGTCATATTGCTCCAAATAATAGAAACTGTCCAAGCCTGTCTTTTTTGTCTCCGCCAGACTTATTCCCATTTTTTCCTGCAAAAAAGCATCCATTTCATTTGCTGTGATTTTTATGATATCCAAATACGGGGCATCACTACATAACTCTGTCAGCATTGACAGTTCATCCTCCGATACTTCGCCAAACGCTCCTCCAACGCCATTATAAAATAACTCAAACAAGTTAATTTCATCTGGTTGACTATACTCGCTGGATAACAGCATATTGTTCATGTTCGTTATGTCACCATTGAAAAATTCTGTGTTAAACACAGTAATTTCCTTTTCGGAAAGAGTACCGGAAGCCATCTGGCATCCTGAAAACATCAAAATCATAAAAGACAAGATAACCGATAATGCAAGTAAATCCATAACTTTTGTCAATATTTTCATTCAAAATCTCCTCCGTTTCACTTCTCAAATTTCTCGCCATTATAGACTCTTCATGGGCACCACTCCCATCCATAGTTGCAAAGCAGATTTCCCCACCTGCAATACACATTACATTTTTCTACAAACTGATAATTCTTTTCTGCCGATGTTGCCGTTTTAATTTCTCCATTAACACTACACGTCATTGTAACTCGATATGTACCTCTGGAAACCAGATATATTTCCAAGCCAGATGCTGTTATGGTATTGCTCGAATCTTCCCATGATTCCACATTGACCCAGCTACCAGAGACCTTTTCCTGGAACATAGCTTTTACATACATTTTTCAAATGATTTCTGCATTTCCCTATCAGCATTGTGATTACAACTATTAAAAATATTATATTTAGCTCCAAGAAGTAGCTATCCTTTTCAAATATAGTGCAAACTATTCCGATAAAAAAATCCAAGCATAAATATTTCATCAGCTTTATTTTAAAACACTTGTTCTCTTCTTCGTTTATCTCCCTGTTTCTGTTCTCAACTGGATATAACACATACACAAATACTTCCAGGGCGAATAATACAATAAGTGAAACAAATTCATGTAAACAGAGATTCTTAACTACAAGCAGAGTAGTAATATATGTTAAGCATGACAAAACAAAGCATATCCAGAATTTTTCCAAATGCAAACCACCTGCATAGGAACGCAATGGTGAGAAAATCACAAAGAAAAATATCCCTTCTAAGACCATATCGAGTTTCAGTGCGATGAACAAGCTTGCAACCAAAAATAACCCAACTTCCAAGGTTATGACAAATCCATATTCATAGACTTCCCGATCTGCTTCATCAACCATGCTCTTTTTGATAACATAATCTGTCAACAACTTTGCTACTTTTCTCATTTATTTGTTTTTCCTGAATTTCCTCACTTCTTCCGGCTGTTTAGGCTGATGGTATATGAGTGCACATCTGCTGTTTGCAGCTTTTGATAACATTCCATCAGCAACGGATGTTAATGCTTTTGCTAATACAGTTTTCTTTTCATTTTTCTTCATTATGTATACCCCCTTAATGAACTATTTTTGTAATCATATCATATTCCCCGCAAGATAATCACTAATATGTCAAAAATATGGCAATAGCTGTCAATTTTCCAGTAGATTCATGACAACGGTCATCCGTCTTTAGGATATCTTTAATTTTATCCATGAGTTCCGAGTTGTAAAATATCAGACCGAAAGTATATCAACCTTGCACGGGGTTCTAAATTTATAAAAGAATTTTCAGCACTTATCGGCCTGCCGTTAAGTTCCTACTTTTTAAACGACGGAGACATCAGAAAAAATGCTAAGCCACAGGTTTTAATCCGTGGCTTAGCACCATATTTTAAGATTCAACTCCCAAAGTCAGGTATCATATTCCCCTCAAAATAATCCCTAATATGTCAAAAATACGGCAATAGCTGTCAATTTTCCGGCAAATTCATAACAACGGTCAGGCAAAATACAGAATCCTGTGCTTCCACTAGAATTTCGCCCTGGTACTTTTCTGCAATTCTTGCTATGGAATTTAATCCATATCCATGTCTGCCGCTTTCTGTTTTTGTGGATTGATATTTTCCGCTTCTGTCGTTTTTTAAGACATGCTCATATGGATTCTTTATCAGCATGACCAGCGCCTGCTTTTTCACTCCCATGGATATTTCTATCACCTTTTGGTGCTGCCTGCAGTCCCGGACAGCTTCTATTGCATTATCCAGTGCATTTCCCAGTGCTATGCCAATATCACATGGTTCCATGGAAAGCTCCTCTGGAATAAATATTTTTAACTGAAATGTAATCCCGTATTCCTTAGCAACGGCATATTTGAAATTAATCAGACAATCAATGGTACTGTTGCCGGTATTGGAAATGTTTTCGGAAATATTGCTGTTTTTGATAATCTGATTCAGGTTTCTGATTACAGACTCTTTATCACTGTTTTCAACGCTGTTTTTTAAAACAATAAGTTTATTCAGCAGATTGTGCCTGTCCTCATAAAATTCCTCCAACATCTTTTTTTGCGATACCGTAATTTTTTCGATCATATCAAATTGCTGGGCATAAACTGTATGTTCTTTTTCATAAGCAAAAACTTTATTTATTTTTACATACAATTCAAAAATAATGACATTAAATAAGATAAGAATGCTGATAGTGATAACAGCAAAAAAGGACTTTCCTTCTGAGCAAAATTCATTGATTGCAATGACTATGCTTCCCACTGGCACCAACAGGAGAAAAAAATAATATTTTCCCGGTACCGGACTCTCCTTTCTTTTTTCTGCCACCATCGACAGTGCATATACAGAAAGGATCATCAGGATGTTCGATAATACCAACCCAATAATATCCCTTTGCTGGCTTTCCCCTATGTCAAAGCTATTGATTAGGGAAAAGACAAAGACCTCAATCAACGACCAGCCTGCATAGAATGTAGCCAATAAAAAGTATTTTTCCTTTCCACGGCTTTGGTAGGCAACCATCGCTATGGACAGAATCAGTAAAATGTTCAGAATGGTTGCAAAAATTTGCAGGCGCCCATTATGATAACCAAAGAAAAATTGGAATATGCAATAAACAATCCACAGAGAAACAGAAAGTATACTATTCTGCTTTTCTTCAAAAAAGCTTCCCCAAAATCTTTTTACAATCCATACGGTTGCGATAACAATAGAAATATTTAATAGAATATCTTCTATTTGATTATACATTGATTTCCCCTCCCAGAAGATGGCTGTATTGTTGGTTAAAGTATTTCTGCCGTTCTTCGCTTATAGGCAGTTTCTTCCCATTTACCAACGTTATTTCTATTTTTGTCCTTGATCTAATCAAATAATAATTTACCAGATAAGACTGATGTACTCTCAAAAAAGGTATTTTTCCATCTGACATTTTTTGTTCTATCTCTGACAGTTTCCCGTTAAATGTGTAATGCTCCCCGTTTTGCGTATATATTGTAACTTTCCTGGCATTGCTTTCAAAGTATAAAATCTCTTTACATAGAATTTTATATTCTTCATGCTTATAAGAAAAGGTAAAATAGACCATTTTACTGCAGACTCTCTGATAAGTTTCCAGAAATGTCTTTGTCAATATCTCCTCATTGATTGGTTTCTTTATAAATCCAAATACATCCAACCGGAACAATTCCATCATATATTTATCATAGCCTGATACATAAATCAGAAGTACATTATCATCCACCTTCCGTATATTTTCAGCCGCAGTGATGCCATCGCCACCCTTCATCTGAATATCCAAAAAGATGATGTCATACTTTGTTCCTGATGTAACCTGCCTTTTGAGTTCCCTACCACTGTAAAAAACATCAATATTCACGGGAATGCTTTCCCGCTTGCATACTTCAGAAATTATATGCTCTATCTGATTCACAATTACATTTTCATCATCACAAACAGCAATTCTTATCATGTGTACTACCTGCATTATACTTATAAAAGTGGACACATTGGTTAAATAGACTTACTATTAACATAGACACCAAAAGGAGGTATCTTTTATGTCCACAAAACAACATTACGATGAGGATTTCAAACGAACCCTCGTTGAGCTTTACCACAATGGTAAAACTCAGGCCTCTCTTATCAAAGAGTACGGCGTATCTCAAACTGCTCTTTCCAGATGGGTCAAACAGTATTCAACTGTTGAAACTGATGACGGTGAAGTTCTTACTGCAAAGCAGGTGAAAGAGCTTCAAAAACGTATGGCTCAGCTGGAAGAAGAAAACCAAATACTAAAAAAAGCGATTGCCATATTCACGCCACACTCAAGCAACGATTAGATGCCGTGCATAAGCTGCGTCATCAATACGATATCAAAACTCTTTGTCGAGTTCTTCGCATAAATCGCAGTACTTATTACAAGCACTTTTATTCAGATTTAGCACCTCGTACAAAAGAAAATCCGTTGATTCGTAAGCACCTTTTACAAATCTATACTGATTACGATAACTCTCTTGGTGCTTACAAGATCCGTCGTGTATTAGAACGTGATTATGGCATAAACATCAGTCTCGGCAGAGTGGACCGCCTGATGAACACTATGAATCTACCAAAACGTTCCACAGAAAAACCAAAATGGAAAGGTGCCTGGAAAGACAATGGTCCTTGTGAGTAACACTCCCTTTTGAAATCGAGACAGATTCACGTCCCCTCTCGCTTTTAAAATTTCTTACCGCACTTTGGGCAATACTCAAAATTTTCTGCTGTCTCATACCCACAGTAATTGCAATGTTTATAGTTATACCCATAGGTCACTTTTGAAATTCTCTGCAAATGCTCCGGGCGAATCAGTACCTGCTCTCCCCGGGCAATGGCCTTTCCCATCTCCGGATCCAGTTCATACAGCGTATTACAGCAGCTTGTCCGCACATAATAGTGCTTATTCCACTTAATACACGGTATGAAAAACATAGCCCGTCTCCTATCTCACCAGTCCCATGTTGCTTCTGTATTCCTCATTCAGCTGCCGCAGTTCCTTCTCCCCGTTAATGTACGGTTCATAAAATGTATCCACGGAACCACCGCCAAGATTATCACAACCGTTGCAGAAGTCACAGGCTCCACCGCACTGGTTCAAACCCTCCTGTATAATGCGGATCCGCTCTTCTCTCGTTGTATCTTTGATCAGTATACTTTTGATCTCCATATGCCATCACCTTTCCTGATTTATCAATACTATATATCAATAATAATGAAACTGCCTGATATGCGATAACTTTATTTTACCACACATCAGGCAGTCTGTTATCATTTTATTTCTTTACCCCGGCAATATCATCCGGATCCCGGCCTTGATAATTCCGATCCCTACCGGTATTAAAATGATTGTACAGCAGAAGATCACTCCCACGCCCGACAGGATGAGGCCGATGGGCAACAGGATCAGCAGCCACACACAGGCCTTTAAAATTGCCCCGGTAATCTTATATGCGATTCCGAATAAAATGGTTAACAGCAACAGACACAATATAAATGAAATCATAATTTTTCTCCTTTCCATAATGTAGGCCACATGCTTCACAGAAAAAACTCCTGTCTTTGTAGCTATTATATCCGGTTGTCCCACCATTTTCAGTACGTAATGTTGCACGATAAGTCATCCTAATATAGGAAAAGGACAGAGGATATCCTCTGCCCTTTTCTAGGCTGTTTCTATGCTGTTTCTTCAGGAATGGTCCCGGAACATAATGCATTCCTTCACTGTTTCCAACAGCTTCTTTTCATCCATCGGCTGTTGATAATGTCTTCCGCAAAGGCATTGGCGCTCATGGCAATGATGGGGACATTTCCGGCATCCGACCGTTTCATGGACCGGATCCTGCGGGTGGCATCCCAGCCATTTAGCTTCGGCATCATAATGTCCATGAAGATCACATCGTAATATCCCAGCTCAGATTTTTGAACTTTTGTACCGCCTCTTCTCCGTCTGCAGCGCACTCTACGTGGATCCCGTAATCCTCCAGCATGAATTTTGTGATCTCCATGTTGAGTTCATTGTCCTCTGCTAACAGCGCCCGCAGACCTTCCACCGGGATTTCCTCATAGTTTACGTTCTTCTCCTTCTCCACCGGTTCCCCGATTTTGAACGGAAGTGTCATGGTCACAGTAGTTCCGACGCCTTTTTTACTCTCTATGGCAATGTCTCCATCCAGCCTGTCCACGATTTTCTTTGCAATGGCAAGTCCCAGTCCTGTGCCTTCGTACCTGGATCTGCTGGTCTCATTCTCCTGCGTGAACGGTTCAAAAGCATGTTCCAGAAAGGTTTCACTCATGCCGATACCAGTATCGGCACAGCCGAATTCATAGACTACCCGCTCCTCGTCCGCATATTTTTCTGCACACCAGACACGCACACTGCCGCCCGGTCCGGTAAATTTAACCGCATTATCAGAAATATTGGTCAGCAGTCTCTCCACATAGATTGGATTCCCTGCCAGATCCATATGGCGGATATCACTCTGTTCCCAGTCAACAATATATTCCACATTCTTTTCTGCCGCCTGCTTCTGCTTGCCGAGGTTAACCCGGTTCAGCAGTTCTGCCAGATTAAACGGAATCTCCTGTTCCACTACACCTCCCGACTCCAGTTTGTTCATATCCAGAATATCATTCACGATAGAGACCAGATACTTCGATGAAGTCATGATCTGTTCCCGGCACTTTCTCTGTACCTCCAGATCATCCGGATAACGGTTTGCCAGATTCAGCGTGCCGATAATGCCATTCATGGGTGTCCGGATATCATGACTCATATTTGACAGGAAACGGGCCTTCAAAGCTGCTGCCTTCCTGGCTTCCTCCACCTGATACATCAGTTCATGTTCCCACTTCTTGGTATCGCTGATGCTGCGGATCAGGCAGAGCACATGGGTCAGTACACCGTTTTCGTCTCTCTTTTTTTCCACAAAACGGAGTCTGTGCCAGTCGCCATCCTTCATCCGGTATTCTAGGACTAACGTCTCTTCATTCTTCATGCGTTCCGGCAGGGTCTTCAGATCCACAAATTTGAAAAATGCCTCCTGATACTCCTCCGCCACGTATTGTCTGCATACCTTTTCATTGCTTTCCGACAGCTTTCCCGATTTCGTGAACTTCAGATGCTCGGTATCCCGGTTATTGATCTCTTCGAAATAATCTGCCTGAATATCGATCCGTGAAATATACTGGTAAGTTCTGGCGATGGAGGAAATGATCTCGTTACTCAGCTTCACTTTCTCCAATGTGTCCTGTAACTGCTTCTGGATTGCTTTTTCTTTGTACAGAATGCTGTCTATATTCCGGCAATAATTTATTCAGGATGTCATTTTCGTTCTGCTCATAGTTTAAAGACATCGTTTTCCCCTTCTACGGCACAATAAAAGCCGTCTGCCAAAAATGTGCACTGACAGACGGCTCACGATAAACATACTCCCCTACACTCAGGAATCTGCTGCAACCGGCTGTCATAGTCTGATTTTTCTCTATGTTCAGACCTTAGACCCATCTGGCTTTGTGTCCCCGTTTTTCAGCGGGTTTACTAAATAGATATTATTTTTATTACATTTTCTCCGGAGCTTCGAATCCCAGCATATCAATACAGGTCTCCAGGATATCTCTGGTCAGCACTAAAAGTGCTACCAGTCCCTGCTTACGCTCCTCATTCTCTTCACCTAAGATCTTGGTCTCATGGTAGAAGTGGTTGAACGCATTGGCAAGATCGTAAATATAGGCACATACCTTATGGGGTGCCAGTTCTTCTCCAGCGGTAGCGATCATGGTATTGAACTGTGCCAGTTCCATGGCAAGCTCTTTCTCGGACGCATTACCGGGCTGCTGTAATTTTACAGCGGTCAGGTCTCCGCCCTGCTCCTTGTATTTATTCAAAATAGACTTGATTCGCACAATGGTATACAGGATGTAGGGGCCGGTATCTCCCTCGAAGGAGGTGAAACGGTCGATATCAAAAACATAATCCTTGGATGCCTGATTGGACAGATCACCGTATTTTAACGCGGAGATAGCTACCACGTCCGCTACCTTTCTCGCCTCGGCATCTTCCATATCGCGGCCTTCCTTGATCTTTTTGTACATCTCATCCTGGGTATCCTTGATCAGGTTCTCGAGACGCATAACACCGCCCTGTCTGGTCTTGAAGGGTTTGCCATCCTTGCCGTTCATGGTACCGAAGCCCAAGAACTTCAGCTCGGTCTCGGGTTCTACCAATCTCGTCTTGCGGGCACAGCGGAATACCTGCTCGAAGTACAATTCCTGACGCTTGTCCACCACGTAGATCAGCTCGTCGGGATGATACAGCTTCATACGCTCCATAATAGTAGCCAGGTCTGTGGTATTGTACAGAGAGGCCCCGTCGGACTTTAAGATCATGCAGGGAGGGATCTCCTTGGTGTCGGTATCTTCCTTGACATCCACTACCAACGCACCCTCACTTAAGTGTGCATAGCCGTTGTCCTTCATATAAGCGACCATCTCCGGGATGATGTCATGGACATCGCTCTCTCCCTTCCACAGATCGAATTCTACGTTTAATTTGGAATAATTCTTCTTCAGGTCGTTCACAGACACATTGATAATGTGCTTCCACAGAGCACGATATCCTCTGACACCGCTCTGTAATTTGAAGGTTGCTTCCATGGCCTTTGCCTTGTACTCGGGATCTTCCTTGGACTTGGCGCTGGCTGCGGGATAGATTTCCTCCAGTTCACTGATGGTAAACGGAGCTTCCTCGGGATATTCCCCGGCGTAGTTCTCATCAAAATATACCAGTTCCGGCTGTCTCTCCTGTAAACCGGTGATGACCAGACCCATCTGTAATCCCCAGTCACCCAGATGCACATCACCGATAACCTCATGTCCCACATAGCGGCTGATGCGTTTTACGCTCTCACCGATCACTGCGGAACGTAAATGTCCCACATGCAGAGGTTTTGCCACGTTGGGGCCGCCGTAGTCGATAATGATCTTCTTGGGATGTTCGGGCTTCTCCAGACCGAATTTTTCATTTGCCTCCATGCCCTGTAAATAGGTGAGCAAAAATGCCTCACTGACCTTCAGGTTCAGGAATCCGGGGGCTACTGCCACCACTTCGGAAAATACCTTGCTGTCTTTTAACTGCTCTGCCACGTCGTTTGCGATCATGATGGGGGCTTTTTTATACAGCTTGGCTCCCGCCATGGCGCCGTTACACTGATATTCGCACAGGTCAGGACGGTTGGAAAGCATTACTTTTCCTAAGCTTCCGTCATAGCCTGCTGCGGTAAATGCCTGCTGCATTTCCTCTGTCAGCATTTCTAAAAATTTCTTCATGTCAGTCAATCCTCATACCTTTCAGTAATCTGCCGGTATTCCGTTACTTCCTGTAATGTACCGGAATATCTTGTGCAGTCACAATTTCTATCTCTCACGCTTCTGCGCTGTTTTCAATATTTCTACTATATCCTAAAATTCCTCATCCCGCAAGACGCAATTACGCATTTGCAATCTGTGCTTCCCGCTCCGCCTTGGAAAAGGCACAGCCGCAGTAATTCTGCCGGTACAGCTCATACTCTGCGGACAGTTCGATGGATCTCTTATACCCGTTCTTTTTCTTGAAATCCGAGGGCAGCCAGGGGATACCATATTCCCCGGACAGTGCCTGCCCGATCTCATTGATCTTCGCCGCATTTTTCAGAGGGCTGATGGTCAGGGTCGTGGCAAAATAGTCATAACCGCCATCTGCCGCCAGCTCCGCAGTCCTGCGCAGCCGCAGGTCGAAGCAGCGAAAACACCTCTCTCCCCCTTCGGGACAGTTCTCGTAGCCCTTCGCCATCTCATAAAAACGCTCCGGTTCATAATCTCCCTCCACGATGTCGATGGGCCATCCCTTTTCTTCTTTATTATAAGCGTCGATCAGACGCTTCTGCTCCGCCACGCGCTTTCGGTATTCTTCCGAAAAGGAAATGTTGGGATTGTAATAAAATACCGTGATCAAAAAATAACGGCACAGATATTCCAGACAATAGCTGCTGCATGGTGCACAGCAGCTATGCAGAAACAGGCGGGGCGGCCGGTAATCCGACGCTGCCTCGCCCTTCTCATGTAAAGTATTTAAAATTTTCTCTAATTCTTTCTGATAATTTACCTGATTCATACGGTTCTCTTTTCATTTATACTCTAGCATTACGCTCATTATAGCATATTTTTTTAGAGATGCCGCAATCATTTTTTCGAAAGCTCCTCCGCTACGCCAGACTGATCATCCACTTCTTTTAAAATACATTCCACGAACTACAGCAGATAAAATCCGGCGCTGCCTCCGGGCACAGTAACCTTTCCGCCTGCAAATGCAGCTTCCCCACCTAAGGTATACAAAGCTTCCTTTACCGCATAGTCTCCGTCGAAGCTGACCTCTCTGTCCGCCGGATTGATAATGATCAGAATCTTCTCCTTGTCGTCACTGCGCAGGTAGGCCAACGGATACTGATCAGCCTCAGCATAGACGAACTCAATCTCTCCGCGGCTCTGCAAGGCGCTGTGCGCCTGACGGATGTTAATTAACTTCTGGATCTCATGGTACAGGGAATCCGGATCTGCCATCTGCGCCTCCACCGTGGGACGGTCAGTGGCTTCGTCCTGTTTGACATAAAGCTTTTCCTTCGGTGCCGCACTGAAACCGGCGTTGGTGGTATGATCCCACTGCATGGGTGAGCGGGAGCCGGTACGTCCGTAACCGCCCTCTACGGAGTGCAGATCTTCCACATAGCGCATACCAATCTCATCACCGTAATACAGGAACGGTGCACCGGGCATGGACAGAAGGAATGCAAATGCCACCTTTAACTCCTCCCCATGAATGCTTCTCGCCAGACGATCCATATCGTGGTTACCGGAGGGAATACAGATCAGCCCCTTACGCTGTGCCTTTTCATAGTTTTCCTTATATTTCTCTACGAAGGCTGCCACATCACCCTTACCTCTTCCGGAGAAGAAAGGCTCCTCGCAGCGGAACAGGTCGTTATAATGAGACGGTCCGAAATGAAGTAAAAAGTCCATATGGAAGCCGCCCTGCAGGGACTTGTCCGGTTCTCCCCACTCGGATACCAGCACTGCCTCAGGGAACTCCGCATCCAGGAACGCTCTTACCTTTCTCCACAGAGCAATGTTTCCCTTGCCGTCCTCATCGTTTTTCACCAGAGATCCTGCCATATCCACACGGAAGCCGTCACAGCCCATGCCGATCCAGAACCGCATGACATTTTCCATCTCTGCAAGCGTTGCCTTGGGACCCGGATCATCGGGATCCTGCTGCCAGTCCTGTGTTTTTTTATAAAATCCGTAATTGAGTGCCGGCTGGTGTGCGAAAAAGTTCACGATCACTGAGCCCTCTCTCTCGGAGATACCGCACAGACTTCCCATGTTTTCCAGCTGTCCCCAGGTGCTGTCGGTCCAGATATAACGATCAGTAAATTCATTAAGATCTGCCTTACAGGACTCCTTAAACCAGGGATGTGCCACAGATGTATGTCCCGGCACCAGGTCTAACAGGATATGCATATTCCGTTTGTGTACTTCGTTAAACAGACGCTTCAGGTCCGCATTGGTGCCGTATCTGGGAGCTGCCTGATAGTAGTCCGCCACATCATAGCCTGCGTCTCCGAAAGGGGATGCAAAACAGGGATTCATCCAGATTGCATTACATCCCAGTTCCTTAATATAATCCAGTTTTTCTATGATACCCTGAAAATCACCGATACCGTCACCATTGGTATCCAGAAAAGACTGGGGATAGATTTCATAAAAGATTGCATTATCAAGCCATTTTGCCATAGTGTACTCCTTCCTGTGTGCTTTATTTTTATTATAAAAACGTTTTCCGTATTCTTTCTTTTACCATATCACAGAATGGCTACTTGTACAACTGCGAAAAACCATCTATAATAAAGTAGCTTGATGCCCCGATATGAGCATAAAATGGAAGCATAAGAAATAAGAACGAGGTCTATCATGTTAACACAAAAAGTAAGCACCATCGATGAACTCCTGCAGTTCGTCAGTACGTTACGCCAAAAGCACGGCGTCCGCCTCTGGTTCCGCGGGGAAGAGAACGCGGATCTGACTCTGATCCCTTCCATCCAGCGAAGCCAGAAAAGACTGGACTCCGAACGCTATATTGCCAATGATTTCTATATCCGGGCGAGACAGATCCTGGACAATCCTCCCGACAAACACAATTACGCCGGCTGGGTCTCCCTGATGCAGCACTACGGTCTGCCCACGAGAATGTTAGACTGGACCCAGTCTCCCCTGATCGCCGTATTTTTCGCCACGGAGACTTACCGGGAGACTCCGGACACCGATGCCTGCGTCTGGGTACTGACACCGGGTCTGTTGAACGAAAAGGAAGGCTTCGGCAACTGCATCTATCCCATTGATGCGGACACTACACAGGAAATGCTGCTGCCTGCCTTCAAACACAACCACCACAATCCGGAATTGAAAAACAAGATCCTGGCTTGCAGCTCCACGGAAAACAACCTCCGCATGTACTCCCAGTACTCCAACTTCACCGTACATAACTCTCTGGAACGTCTGGAAGACATCTGCGATGAAAATATGCTGTATAAGATCATTATTCCCTCCGGGCGGAAACAATACTTTATAGAAAGCCTGCGGGTATTCGGCATCTCCGAAAGCTTCGTATATCCCGACCTGGATCATATATCCAGCGATTTGAAGGACTCCTATGGGATTTAGATTCATTTGCTACAAATCGCTGTGGGATTTTGAAAGATTCCTATGGAATCTGAAAATCATTTGCGATTTTGAAGGACTCCTATGGGATTTAGGTTCAAAAGCGTGATAACGCGGCTTTGCGAATGGCGCGGACTGAACTGGTCAGCCATTTTGAATTCATTAGATTCATTATAAGAAAGGAAATATACACATGAAAATCGTATTACAGCATCTGACCAAGAAATTCCCCGCCCGCGGTCCTGTCCGCGGCAGGAAGAACCGCGAGGATGTCATTGCCGTGAATGACTTCGACTTCGAAATCCCCGACGGCAAGCTGATCGGACTCTTAGGTCCCTCCGGCTGTGGCAAAAGTACTGCCCTGAATCTGATCTGCGGTCTGCTGAAACCCACCGAGGGCAAGATCTTTTTCGGCGAAGATGATGTCACCGGACTTCCGCCCGAGAACCGCGGTGTCGGCATGGTGTTCCAGAACTATGCCCTCTACCCCCACCTCACTGTGGAAAAAAACATTCAGTTCCCTTTGGAGAATCTGAAGGGTGCTGACAAGCTTTCCAAAGAAGAGATGAGCAAGCGCGTGCTGGAAGCGGCAAAGCTGGTACAGATCGATCACCTGTTAGAGCGCAAACCCAATGAGCTCTCCGGCGGTCAGCAGCAGCGTGTTGCCATCGCCAGAGCCTTAGTCAAGCTGCCTCGCGTTCTTCTTTTGGACGAGCCTCTCTCCAATCTGGATGCCAGACTCCGTCTCCAGACCAGAGAAGAGATCCGCCGGATCCAGCAGGAGACGCAGATCACCACCATCTTCGTTACCCACGATCAGGACGAAGCCATGAGCATCTCCGATATGATCGTCGTGATGAAGGACGGTATCGTACAGCAGATCGGCAAGCCCCAAAACGTATATGATGATCCCGTGAATCTGTTCGTTGCAAAGTTCCTCGGCACACCTCCCATCAATGTATTTTCCGGTGAGGTAAAAAATGAGCAGTTATATATTGGCTCCGAAGCTGTCCTGTCCACTCCCGGAGTATCGGATCAGCCCGTGCATGTTGGCATCCGCCCGGAAGGCTTCATCTTAAAAGAGGACGGACCGCTCTCCTGCGATCTGGTACGTCTGGAGGTCATGGGCCGGGATGTGAGCATTGTTTCCACCCATGAGAAGTCCCAGAATGTTACCATCCGTTCCATCATTGATGCAGATGAAGGCAGATCCCTCCCCACCGGGAAAGTGCATTTCGGCCTAAAGCCCGCAAAAGTATTCCTCTTTAGCACCGACACCGAAGAACGCATCCGTTTCTAATATTTTATCCGGTTTTGCAGTCCGGCGGCATTCATGGGCTGCAGAAAGAATTGAGGTTTCTTATGGAAAAACAAAATCTGAAAGCCTGGCTCTATCTATTGCCGGCATTCCTGTTTCTGGGTGCTTTTATGATCTATCCTCTTATCGACGTATTCGTGTACTCCTTTGAAGAGGGTTACAATTCTGCATCCCAGACCTTTTACGGCATAGGCATGTACAATTACTCCTATGTGCTCCACGATCCGTACTTTTTACAGGCATTGAAAAATACCTTTATTTTGGTCATCATCACCGTTCCGGTCTCCACCGGACTGGCGCTTTTGATCTCTGCCGCCTTAAGCTCCATCAAACCGCTGCGGGATCTGTTCCAGACCATATTTTTCCTGCCCTATGTGACCAATACTCTGGCGGTCGGTCTGGTCTTCATGATTCTTTTCAAAAAAACTCCTTACTCCGACGGTCTGATCAATCTACTGATCCAGTTTTTCGGCGGCAGCTCCGTGGATTTCATCGACGGACCCTACTGGGCAAAAATGTTCGTGCTGTGCTTTTACACCATCTGGATCGTTATGCCCTTTAAGATCCTGATCCTGACCAGTGCTCTCGCCAGTGTGAACCCCATGTACTACAATGCAGCAAGAGTGGACGGCACTTCCCGTTTCCGGATGTTCACCAAGATCACACTGCCCATGATCTCCCCCATGGTATTCTACCTGATCATCACCGGCTTTATCGGCGCATTCAAAGCCTACAGTGATGCCGTGGCACTCTTCGGCACGAACTTAAATGCCGCAGAGATGAATACTATCGTCGGCTACGTCTACGACATGCTCTACGGCGACAGTGGCGGATATCCTTCCTATGCTTCCGCTGCGGCGATCCTGCTGTTTGCCATCGTCCTGACCATCACCTGCATCAATCTGCTGGTCAGCAAAAAGCATGTCCACTATGTATAGGAAAGGAGGTCTTTGTGATGTCTGATGTTACATCTGATTATGAAAGAATCGAGAAACGCACCCGGATCCACGGCAATATCCGCAATGGGGTCATCTACTTTTTTCTGTGTCTGTGGGCGCTGATCGTACTGTTCCCCTTTTACTGGATGGTACTGACCTCCGTAAAAAGCTACGGTTCCTATAATGCGGAATATATTCCGAAGTTTTTCACCCTGTCTCCCACTCTGCAGAACTACGTGGACGCTTTTACCACTGTTTCTCTGGGAAGATACCTGTGGAACACTTTGTTTTTCACTGTGGTCACCACTGCCATTATGCTGGTGGTCATCACTCTGGCGGCCTTCGCGTTTGCAAGGTTGGACTTTGCCGGAAAAGATCTGATCTTTACGTTATTTTTATCCCTGATGATGATTCCGAACGAGCTGGTGGTCATTACGAATTTCACCACTATCACGAACCTGGATCTGCGTAATACCTTCACCGGCCTGATCCTGCCTTCCGTGACCAGCGTATTTTATATCTATCTGCTGCGAGAGAATTTCGCACAGATTCCGGACGAGCTGTATTATGCCGCCAAGGTGGACGGTACTTCTGATCTGCGATATCTGCGCAAGGTCATGGTGCCCATCTGCAAGCCCACGCTGATCACCATCGTAATCCTGAAGGTTATTGAATGCTGGAACTCCTATGTGTGGCCCAGACTGATCACCGATGATCCGGATTACTATCTGGTGTCCAACGGTATCCAGGAGATCCGTGAGAATGGTTTCGGCAGAGAGAACATCCCTGCCATGATGGCTGCGGTAGTCGTGATCTCCGTTCCTCTGGTGGTGTTGTTCCTCGTATTCCGTAAAAAAGTCATGGCAGGCGTTGCCAGAGGAGGTACCAAAGGATGAGTCGCTTTAGCAAAAAGCTGGCACTCGTATGTGCCCTGGGCACTCTGTCCCTGTCTCTGACCGGCTGCCATGGGTCCAAGGGGCTGCCGGAATTCACTGTTCCGGAAGAATTCGATACTTCCAGAAACTATGAGATCACTTTCTGGGCGAAAAACGATACCAACAAGACCCAGACGGAAATCTACAAAAAAGCCATTGCGGATTTTGAAGCCTTGTATCCCAATATCACGGTGAACCTGAATCTATACACGGATTACGGCAAAATTTACAACGATGTCATTACCAATATTTCTACCAATACGACACCCAATGTCTGCATCACCTACCCGGATCACATTGCCACCTACCTCACCGGACAGAATACCGTAGTTCCTCTGGATGACCTGTTTGCCAATGAGAAATACGGTCTGGGCGGCACGGAGCTTGCCTATGACGGTCCTGCCAGAGAAGAAGTCATTCCTCAGTTTCTGAATGAATGCTCCATCGACGGTCATTACTATGCCGTACCTTACATGCGTTCCACCGAGGCCTGTTACGTGAATAAGACCTACGTGGAAAATCTTGGATATACTCTGCCGGATGTACTGACCTGGGATTTCATCTGGGAAGTCTCCGAGGCTGCCACCGCCAAAAATGCGGACGGCACCTATGTAGCCAACGGACAGAATGTACTGATCCCGTTTATCTACAAGTCCACCGACAACATGATGATCCAGATGTTAAAGCAAAAGAACGCAGGATATTCCACGGCTGACGGCAGCATTGAACTTTTCAACGATACCACCACGGATCTCCTGTATGGTATTGCCGGACATGTAAAGAGCGGTGCCTTTTCCACCTTCAAGATTTCCGGTTATCCTGCGAACTTCCTGAATGCCGGGCAATGTATTTTCGCCATTGATTCCACTGCCGGAGCCACCTGGATGGGTACGGACGCTCCGCTGTCGGATATCAGCGAGGATTCTCTGGTGCAGTTTGAGACCGCCGTGCGGATGATTCCCCAGTTTGACCCGGAGCATCCCGAAATGATCTCTCAGGGTCCTTCCGTCTGCGTTTTCAATAAATCGGACTCTCAGGAAGTACTGGCATCCTGGCTGTTTGCCCAGTATCTGCTCACCAACGATGTGCAGATCGCTTATTCCGAGACAGAAGGTTATGTACCTGTAACCTCTAAGGCACAGAACTCCGCAGAGTATCAGGAGTATCTGTCCGAATGCGGTGCGGATAACGGTACACATTATGCAGTGAAGATTGAAGCTTCCAAACTACTTTTGGATCATGTGGACAATACTTTTGTCACACCGGTATTTAACGGTTCCGCATCCTTACGTGATGCTTCCGGACAGTTGATTGAAAACGTAGTGAAGTCCACCCGCAGAAAAGAAACTGTGGATGATGCCTACATGCAAAAGCTTTACAGTGATGTGGAGAGCCTGTACCGTCTCGGCCAGGGAAGTGACGCCTCCTTCGGCAAAAAGGAACTTGGTGCCATGCCCCGGACTTCCGTGATCCTGTTAAGCACACTTGCAGTCACCTGGATCCTGATCCTGCTGTATGTAGGGCGAGAATATTTAAAAAACAGAAAAAAGTAATTTTTCAGCCCCATTCGTAAGATAGCTTCTGATGGTATTTCTCCTGCGGATGGGGCTCTTTTTGCAAAAAGCCTTGATTTATCTTGTGTTTCAGGTATAATGGAACTGTTCGGTGTCTGAGCGCACCGGATAAATTGAGGAGATGTCTGTGTATCTGCACAGACCCATATGCGCCACAAAGCGCAGGAATGGAGGATTATTATGAAAAAGAAGACACTTGCATTAACCATGGCTATGGCTCTGGTTCTGTCTCTCGCTGCATGTGGAAACAGCAATGCAGACGTTGCTGCTGAATCTACCGCTGCTGCCACCACTGAGGCTGCTACCGAAGCTGCTACTACCGAAGCTACTACAGAAGCTTCTACCGAGGCTGCTGAAGCTGTTGCTGATGAGAAGTCCGAGGGTGTTATGACCTATGAAGAGTACATGGCTGCTGATCTCGATTCCGAAGTTGTGATCGAGGCTTATGTTCAGGCTAAACAGTCCTGGTGGGAAGACAAGGCTACCCTGTACACCCAGGATCAGGACGGTGCTTACTTCATTTATAATGCCGCATGTTCCGAAGAGGATTATGCAAAGCTGGTACCCGGTACCAAGATTAAGGTAACCGGTTATAAGACCGAGTGGTCCGGTGAAGTAGAGATTGCTGAAGGTGCTACCTTCGAGATCGAAGAGGGCAGCTACATCGCTCCCGTTACCGATGTGACTGATCTGTTAGGTACCGATGATCTGATCAACTACCAGAACCAGTTCGTAGCTTTCAAGGGCATGACCGTAGAAGCTGCTGGTCAGGATGCTGACGGCAACGACGTTGCTTTCCTGTACAACTGGGACGGTTCCGGCGAAGACGGTAACGACCTGTACTTCAACGTATCTCTGAATGGTCAGACCTATACCTTCACCGTTGAGTCTTATCTGTGCGACAACACCACCGATGTTTACAATGCTGTAAAGAACTTAAAGATCGGTGACACTGTTGATATGGAAGGCTTCCTGTACTGGTACGAAGGTGTGAACCCTCACATCACTTCCGTAACTGTGAAGTAATTTCATCTGATGAAAATCTTATTAAAATAAAAGAGTTGTCCTCATTATGAGGGCAGCTCTTTTTTTTACTCTGCCTGTCTGAATTCTTCCGTTGCCTGCTGTATGGCATCGTAATACACCAAAACCTCCGGCGTCGAAATCATCTCTCGCATGTGCTGCAATTCTGTCTGCCAGTCAGACCTGTAGAGACAGTTTAATTATCTTCTGCTCTCCCACCATTGTTTTGCAATCAGGAAGCCCTCCATAGGGACGCAGAACCTTTGGTCTCTGGGCGGCTGCAATGCGGTGTCCAGTTCCTCCATATCGAACCACTCCACGCTCTCCACTTCCTCTTTTTGCAGGGTAAGCTTTTTAGCATCTACAGGCTTGGTGTACATGTAGACGAATGCCACTTCATTGTCCCGGAACATTTTTCCATAGAATTCTTTTTCGTATTGAATATCAAAACATCCGGCGAATGTAAGATCCTCCTTTGCTGCCCGGATTCCCAGTTCTTCGTGAAGTTCCCGGATTGCGGACTCTTCCGGCTCGTCCCCCGCCTGAATATGCCCGGCAGAAGAGGTATCGAACCGCCCCGGAAAACTGTCTTTCTCAGCGGAACGCTTCTGCAATAACAGCTGGGCTTTTCCGTCCTGTTCCCTCACGATCCAGATATGGGCGGTTCTGTGGCGGACACCTTTTTCATGCGCCTGTGTGCGTTCTATGGTCTCCCCTGTGGGAATGCCTTTTTCATCTACGATGTCAAATATTTCCATGGTGTTATGGCTCCTTTGTGTTTCTTTATGTTTTTCTAGGTTTCTTTGCTGTCCTCTGGGTTTCTTTGTTAATTCATCTGTACCACAATCATGCCGAGTTCTGCTCCGATATTGCCGCCTGCCCCTTCGATGGCCTTCGCATGATTACCGCGGCGATATCGATAGCTACTGTCTTTGCCTTCTCAGGTCTAATACCATCAGATCAAAATCATAATATGTTCCGTCCATCTTATAATACGCCGGTGAGGTCCCTATTTTCCGGAAGCCATATTTCTCATAGACATGAATAGCGCGTATATTATCGCTTCGGACTTCCAGATTGATCAGTTCTATCGCATGTTCTTTAGCATACATAATGCATTTCTGTAACAGCGCACTACCAATTCCCTGCCCCCATTCCGACTTGACCACAGAGATTCCGAATTCGGCGCGGTGGCTCATCCTTCTGGAGAATCCGCTTAGGCTGGCATCTCCGATGATCTCTCCTTTTTTCCATACCACATAGAGAACGGAATGTTCCTCCTTATTTATATTCTGTATAAATTTCTCTTCCTCTTCTATCGAAATAGGAAGCCCTTCTTTTCCAAAGGACAGATAATCTGTCTCTCCACCTACCTGTGCTAAATATGCGATGATCTTCTCCGCATCTTTCGGCATAGCTTCTCTGATATCAAATTCTTCCATAACTGACTCCTCTTCGCAAGGTTACAAATTTTATTCATAATCAAAGATAGTCTTGGACTGAATAGCGTCCCCGTATTTTGCTTTCCATTCCTGATGAGCTGCGGAAGCATCGTATACAGGCAGCGCCTCCGGATCCATCTCCATCTCGATCATCAGGTCATGCCGGTTCGGTCTCGGCGTCACATTTTCATAAATGTTCACTGTATGGACGCCTTCGATCTGCTGCGTCCGATCGAAGATTTCCCGGATATCCGCAAGCATCTCTCTACTCGCCTCGCTTTCCCTGGTCCATACATTTTCTTTAAACTTTACAATGATCAGGTGCTTCATTTTGCATATCCCCCTTATCTTACTATTGCTGATATGTTTTATCCTATCACGGCATTGCCTCTGCTACAACCAAAATATTCCTGCAAAATCATTTCTACTTTGTCTGCACTCAAGGGATACTGTTTTGTTTCATATGTAAGAATGAGGTTTACGGATGGAATGATACCATGTTGACAATATAATTTTATTTTGTCGCAGGCATGTTTGCAATAATCCGGGTTATCCATCATTCCAAAATGCTCCCAGTAAAAATATTGTCCTGTGATTGGATGTCGTATCATAAAATCAGGATATAAAATAATTCCATCCAAAACTAATTTTTCTTCATAATGAAACGGTATTTTATTTTGAAACAGCATTCTGTCAATAATTGCTTCTGATTTAGACCGTAGCATTTTCCCATGAGTTCCCAGTACCAATAGGTCTTCCGGATGTTTTGTACTTTTTTCATATGGTTCCTCCTGCCACCGCTCCAGTTCCCTGTTTAGTGGTCTAAAATTCTTAGCCAGCAATCTTCCATACTCCGGATGATTTAATAAATATTCTGAACTTACTTTAATCTTGTCTGTTTTTCTCAAATAAGCTTTCCATCCAGCAGCTTCGCTCTCCAATTCCTTTTTCCTACATTCATAATATTTCTTCAATGCCAACATTTCCGCCTGATTTCTTTCGGTTTTAGGAAGATAGCGTAGTCCATTTTCCTTCTTTATTTTCCATTTATAGCGCTTTTCATTTTTGAAGCATTGAAGTTCTCCCTGGGGAAACTTTTTCTCCACTTTTCTTATTTTTTCCAGTTCCTTATTAATTTCCTCTATTCTGCTTTCTATGTTTTGGTCTGTAATCTTCACTTTTCCTCCTTCTGCTCCGATCCTATAGCTATCGTCGGGCATATTCTTATTTTTTCTTTTATTGTGCCCCGACATTGCGGCTTCCCCGGGGCTTATCCTGACTTTTTCTTCTGTCACGCCCCGGCTTTGCGGCTTCCCCGGGGCTTATCCTGACTTTTTCTTCTGTTACGCCCCGCCACTGCGACTTCCCCGGGGCTTATCCTGACTTTTTCTTCTGTCACGCCCCGCCACTGCGACTTCCCCGGGGCTTATCCTGACTTTTTCTTCTGTTACGCCCCGCCACTGCGACTTCCCCGGGGCTTATCCTGATTTTTTCTTCTGTCACGCCCCGATATTGCGACTTCCCCGGGGCTTATCCTGACTTTTTCTTCTGTCGCGCCCCGGCTTTGCGGCTTCCCCGGGGCTTATCCTGACTTTT